>Ga0233365_1000010_pt1 | contig 408022 bp, 341 predicted proteins | sample ElkDunMinimDraft_27_FD_191535 | JGI IMG/M metagenome (GOLD analysis project Ga0233365, IMG submission 191535) | Fecal eukaryotic communites from dung pellets of Tule Elk in California, USA - Elk Dung C36 | ecosystem: Host-associated > Mammals > Digestive system > Large intestine > Fecal... | reverse complement strand
CCCTCCCTTGCGGAGTGGTGCAAAGATAGGGAAATATATATCCCACATCCAAGCGTTAATACCTTATTTCTTTATCCAAAAACGCAACTGCCTGGAAGTTTGATCAATAAATTTATAAATCAACCGTAAAACTCTGTAGAAAATAGCCCGCTGCGCTGTTCTTAATAGCGTATTGGCCTAAAAAATCAAAGTGCAATCTTACGTCATATATTCCTTTTAGCCTATCGATCAACGAAAGTCCTCCACTAAATAAAGTTCAACTGAAAAAAAATAATTTTTTATTTGTATTATACGAAATCATTCGTACATTTGAATACGAAATCATTCGTAGTTAATAAAAGCCAGATGAAACCAACAGAGAGCGAATTGAGAATATTACAAGTGCTTTGGGATAAAGGAGCAAGTAGCGTAAGAGAAGTATATGAATCTTTAGAGAAAACTAAGGTCGGTTACACAGCCATACTTAAGCTCATGCAAATCATGTTAGAAAAAGACATGGTCGAAAGAGACACCAGTGCTCGCACCCATATATACAAGGCGAAACTCAATAAAGAAGACACACAAGAAAAATTTCTAGATAAAATGATAGACTCCGTTTATAACGGGTCAACGAGCCGCCTGGTGATGCAAGCTTTGGATAACCAGCGAACAAGTCAAAAAGAATTGGATGAAATAAAAGCTTTTTTAAAATCTTTAGAAAAATAAAATAATGGAAACACTAATATACCACATAAGCTATGCCTTAGGATGGAGTATCCTACATTCCTTATGGCAAGCAGCCATGCTATATATCCTACTATGTATCGGCATACTTTGCATACCTGCTATTACAGCAAAAATAAAATACAACTTGGCCATGGGAATCCAAATGGTGATATTTATAAATTTCGTCATCACCTTTATCTATTTCTACCAGCAATACAATATACCAACGGCCATGATTGGAATGAGCCCGCAAGAACTCACACCAAATTTATTAATGCCGCAGAAATCATCCTTTTCATTGGCCTCCTTATTTCCTTACCTTGTTCCTGGCTATGTTATCGGCTTTTTTATTCAATTATTGCTTTTAAGCAAAGGCTTATTAAACTTACGCAACCTAAAGTATAAAGGACTATCTGGGATACCAGAGCATTGGGGTGCCATACTACGTCAGGCAAAAGGTAAGTTCCAAATGACCGAAGGTGTAAATTTCTACCTATCCAATAGAATATCCACACCGTTAACGTTAGGTTACTTCAAGCCGCTCATCCTGTTTCCAATGGCTTATGTCAATCACATGGACGAGAAACAAATTGAGGCCATTCTACTGCATGAGCTTGCACATATTAAAAGAAATGATTTTCTATTTAATTTAATTAAAGTGTCCGTAGAGACTATGTTATTTTTTAATCCATTTGTTTGGGCCATCTCAAAGATTATTGAAAAAGAACGTGAGCATGCCTGTGATGAAATGGTTGTCAAAAAGATTCCTACCACAATGCATTATATACAAACACTAGTGGAACTAGAAGAATTACGTCACAGCTTAACACCTGCAATGGCTATGGCGGCAACAGGTAAAAAGAGTCAATTATTAAATAGAATAAAACGCATCACTAATTCGGAGAATAATTACACTAACATCAAAGAAAAACTTGTGGCAGTCATCCTGAGTGGACTCAGCTTATGCTTACTCACGTTTATATTTTCTATCAAACAAAGCAAGGCCCAAGAAAAAAAAGAGACCCGCACCCACATTATCTATGATGAGGCCATATTCGAAGCCAATAGCCATGACACTATTCCTCCGAGACCACCCGTTAATGCAAGAGAGATTCCAGCCGCTACGTCTATACACACGGTCCCGCATCCCCCAAAAATTGACACTGTAAAACAATCGGTTAAGAAGAGGAAAGTCTTGCACAAAGAATTAGATAATAGCAGAGCACATATCAATTCCAAAGAATGTAAAGATCAGATTGAAAAGATTACCGCTCAATCATTAAAAATGAGTGAGCAGGTTAACGAGCACCTCAATTCCAAAGAGTGGAAAGATCAAATTGCAAAGATTACCGCTGAATCATTGAAAATGAGTGAGCAGGTTAATAAACATGTCAATTCCAAGGAATGGAAAGATCAAATTGCAAAGATTAACGCTGAATCACTAAAAATGCGTGAGCAGGTTAGCAAACACGTCAATTCCAAAGAGTGGAAAGATCAAATTGCAAAGATGAGCGCTGAATCATTGAAAATGAGTGAGCAGGTTAATAAACATATCAATTCCAAGGAATGGAAAGATCAAATTGCAAAGATTAACGCTGAATCATTAAAAATGAGTGAGCAGGTTAACAAACATGTCAATTCCAAAGAATGGAAGGATCAAATAAAGAAAATAGAACAGGCCACCAATCAAATTCAAGAATATTTTGAGGGTGATGAGTGGAAAGAGCAGGTAAAAGAACTCGAATCATTGAGCAGGTCTAGAAAAGAAAAATAGCCTCATACCAGCTTAACAAAAACAAGTTCACTAGAACATGTCCCTCCCTTATGCAAAAATATTGCATGAATAAAATAGTTGTTTCGTTGTTTAGTTTAGGGTCTCTTTGCGGAGACCCTTTTTAGCATAACTATAATTTACATACGGAAATTGTGTATTATTGTAAGAGTCTTTCATAAGCGTAATCTACATGGACTTCATTTATTATATCGATTTATTAGGAACAATGGTTTTTGCTATTTCTGGTGCTATGGCAGCAAATAGAATGAACATTGATGTTTTTGGCGTTGCTTTTATGGGCTTTGTAACCGCCATTGGGGGTGGGTCGATCAGGGATTTATTTCTAAATATTAGACCTGTATGGGTGGAAGATGGAAATTACCTGATTGCTATATTTATTGGTGTTTCTTTATCCATCCTACTAAACAAGAAACTCGATAGTTTCGCCCGAACACTATTCCTATTTGATTCCATAGGCATTGGATTTTTTACGGTGGTGGGTGTCGAAAAGTCTTTAGCTTATGGCAGTAGCGAAATTGCCGCTGTTATGTTTGGTATGTTTTCAGCCTGTATGGGTGGGGTCATCCGGGACGTACTTATGAATGTTACGCCGCTGATCCTTCGAAAAGAAATCTACGCTTCGGCCTGTTTAGCGGGGGGTATTACCTACGTCTTATTAACGTTTACCCCAATTCCAGAAGGCGTCATTGCGCTGATTGGGGCTGCAGTGGTTTTTATCATCCGTTTTCTCTCCGTACGGTACAACCTATCGCTGCCTAGTGTACCTTCCATCATTGAAGAAAAGTAAAAGACCAGCTCAGCGAGAGCTGGTACAAAGATTAACGTTTTTTCTTTAACTGTGGAAAGGCCATTTTATAACTCACCTTTACTTGTCCCTTAGCAATGGCATCAAGTTTACTTTTCAACATTGTTTTTCGAAGCGGGCTCAATTTATCTATAAATAACTTCCCTTCAATATGATCGTATTCATGTTGCACGACGCGCGCGGCAAGTCCGGTTAACTCTTCTTCTTTTTCCTCAAAGTTTTCATTCAGATAATTAATAACGACATTTTTTTTGCGCATCACATCTTCATTAATATGAGGAATACTTAAACAGCCTTCAGAAAACGCCCATTTCTCACCCGTCTCTTCCACTAAAATTGGGTTTATAAAGACACGCTTGAAGTCCAATACTGTTGGGTCCCCCGGTCCATCCTCATCATCTTCACCAAAGGGTGAAGCATCAATTACAAACAACCGAATAGGTTTGCCGATTTGAGGAGCGGCTATACCCACACCATTGGCGGCATACATGGTTTCAAACATGTTTTCGATTAACTGACTTAATTCGGGGTAATCTTCATCTATCTCTACGGTTTTTTGTCTTAAAACCGGATCTCCATAGGCCACTATAGGTAACTTCATGTACTGTAAATTTTCACTACAAAGGTATTAATAATTTGCAAAAAGAATCATATTGAGTTTTAAACGTGTAATTTTGCCCCATGGATAATCAAGTGCCCGATTCGTTACTGTCCTTTTTAAAAGAAGAACTCATGACAGCTTATCACATAATTGAGGACGTCAATTATTCAAAGATTATATGCTCCAATCTTACCTTTGATATCCTTTATTATATCCACCAAGTTCCTCTCTTAGACGAACCTAGCAAAAAGATAATTCACATCAATGCGCAACAATTTCGTCGCGATAGTGATAAAATTCTACACCGTCTTAAAGTGGTGGCGGGCAAGGCGACCAGAATATATGCGCGTCAAACCGTACGAGCAAGGGTTGATAAAAAATTCGCAACCGAATTTCAAATTGAAAACCATCTCCAAATACCCCTTCCCGGCAAATATAGGTACGGCCTCTTTTACCAGGGAGAATTAGTTTCTTTAGCGGTTTTTAGTGGTGGTAGAACCATGAAAAACAAAGGTGAAAATCACCGATCATTCGAGTTATTGCGATTCTGTCATAAGTCTTCTCTACTGGTGGTGGGTGGATTATCTAAACTCATTAAGGCGTTTATTGCTGACTTCAAGCCAAATGATATTATGACATATGTGGATATGGATTGGTCTCAAGATTCCTCCTTGAAAACAATTGGTTTTAAAATAGAAGGACAAAATCCACCACAAAATTTCTGGATTGACCAGCACAAGCAATACACTGTGCTTCAACCCCTTGATTTGGAAAAAATCAAATTGGAGCATCCCACAGGTTATTTAATTCAGAATCAAGGGAGCATAAAATTAGTGCTTTATGTTGACTACACTATTTAATTTTTCCTATATTTAGGCTTTAATCAATCGAAATTTACTCCTTATGAAACGAAAACTTCGCATGGGCATGGTCGGCGGTGGAAATGACGCTTTTATTGGTGCCGTTCATCGTATCGCTGCTTTTATGGATGGTAAAATAGAATTAGTATGTGGGACCTTTAGTGTTAATAGAGAAATCTCTCTTGAATCAGGTCGAGACCTATTTGTTCCTGAAGAACGTGTATACCATACCTATGAAGAAATGATCCAACAAGAAGCAAAGCTTCCTGAAGGTGAAAGAATGGATTTTGTTACTGTTGTAACTCCAAATTTCCTACATTTTGGCCCAGCCAAACTTGCTTTAGAGAATGGATTTGACGTAGTCATTGAAAAACCGATGACCGTTTCCTTAGAAGAAGCACAAGAACTTCAACAAATTGTTGAAAGTACAGGCCGCACTTTATGTTTAACACATACGTATTCTGGCTACCCGATGATCAAGCAAGCCAAAGCTATGATCAAAGAAGGTCATTTTGGAAAAGTACGTAAGATTGTGGTGGAATATCCGCAAGGATGGTTAAGTAGGTTAACCGAAAGAGAAGGTAACGCCGGTGCTGCTTGGCGTGCAGACCCAAAACGTTCTGGGAAATCGCTTGTTATGGGTGATATTGGAACACACGTGGCACACTTAGCGGAATATGTTACGGGCTTAAAAATTACTGAAGTATGTGCTGATCTAACAACATTTGTAGAGGGACGTGCCCTAGATGATGATGGAAATGTATTATTGAAATTCGAGCAGGATGCAAAGGGTGTTTTAATGGCTTCCCAAATCTCTGCTGGTGAAGAAAATGCTGTACGCGTCCGCATATATGGCGAAAAAGGTGGTTTGGAATGGGCCAATGAAGATCCCAACAATTTGATCGTTAAAATGCTTGATCAACCTAGACAATATTACCGCACGGGTAATGCCTATGCTGCTCCCTTCACATTAAGTTCTTTTGCTACACATAACACACGAGTTCCTGCAGGACACCCAGAGGGTTTATTAGAATCCTTTGCTAATATCTACCGGAATTTTGCGCTAACGGTTTCAGCAAAAAATGAAGGAAATACGCCATCAGCAGAGGCGTTAGATTTTCCAAATGTCTATGACGGTGTTCGCGGCATGGCTTTCATCGAAACTGTTGTCAAGAGCAATCAAAGCAATGAAAAATGGACGAAGTATATTCTTTAGAAAAGATCCAAGACATTATACATACTTATCAGGCGAAAGAAAATCTTTCGCCTGATTTTCTTTTAATCCTTTTGGGTCCCACTGCCTCCGGAAAAACAAAACTTGCTGTACAACTGGCTAAAAAATATGATGCCGAGATTATTTCCGCAGACTCTCGACAAGTCTATAAAAGACTCGATATTGGAACCGGTAAAGACTTGCAGGAATACCAGGACATCCCCTATCACCTAATCAATATCATCGAGCCAACTGAATCCTACAATGTGCACGCATTTAAAAAAGATTTCTTTGTTGCCTACGATCAGCTAGTTTCTGTCAGTAAACCAGCGATATTGTGTGGTGGAACAGGTTCTTATATCCAATCTATCCTTCAAGCAAGCCCCTATAGCGCTATTCCAAAGAACGAAACCTTCCACCTTCAGCATAAACTGGTAAGTAAACAAGACTTAATTAAGCAACTACATACCTTTAAAATACCCGCTGACTTCCAAATTGATTGGCACAACCATAAACGCCTAGTCCGGGCTTTAGAAATTGTAAACTATTTACAAAATAATCCCTTACCGCAACAACCAGTGAGATTGGTAAAAAATTTCCTGATCCTGGGGCTAAACCCGGATATAGAAACCAGAAGGAACAAAATTGATGATCGATTAAACCAGCGACTAGCTGATGGTTTAATCCAAGAAGTGGAAGGACTTTTAAAAGAAGGCCTATCTCATGAGCAACTCCAGTGGTTTGGCTTGGAATATAAATACGCCTCATTATATCTCTTGGGGGAGCTGACCTTCCCGGAGTTTACAACAAAGCTTAAAACAGAAATTCACCGCTTCGCTAAGAGACAGATGACTTATTTCAGAAAAATGGAAAAGGATGGCCTGCCCATTCATTGGCTGTCAGGCAGTTAAAAGAAATGGGCGACAAATCTGCCGCCCATTCACATTATAATTTTATTTCTTCTTCTTTGGCATTAAAAAAATGAAATTCATTTAAATAATAGGAACTCAGGTCTTTTACCTTAATCCATTTGCCATACTTGAAAAACCATTTCAATCGCCTGGAAATAATGCCGGATTTAATATAAGCGGCAATATAAGGATGAACACATAGGGTAATACCCTTTTCATTCTGTTCCTGCAATATGAAACTTAAATTGCTTTCAATGTCGTCTAGCAAAACAATACTAGATCTTATTTCACCAGTACCATCACATGCGGGACACTTTTCATTGGTCACGATGTTCATCTCTGGTCTAACGCGTTGCCTTGTAATTTGAACTAATCCAAATTTACTAGGAGGGAGAATAGTGTGTCGGGCGCGGTCTCCAGCCATACATTCCTTTAAAAAACCATAAAGTTCTTTCCGGCTTGTGGCCTTATGCATATCGATAAAATCGATCACAACGATACCCCCCATATCTCGCAGTCTAAGCTGACGAGCAATTTCTTTTGCAGCCTCTTTATTGACTAAGAGCGCATTATCTTCTTGATTTTCTTTATTGGCACTGCGGTTCCCGCTGTTCACATCAACTACATGTAATGCTTCGGTATGTTCTATTACCAAATAAGCACCACCTTGCAAATTGACGGTCTTGCCAAAAGACGCCTTAATTTGCTTCTCTACCCCATAATGATCAAAAATTGGTTCTTTATGTTTATAAAGCTTAACAATTTTTTCTAAATCGGGAGATATTTCCTGAATATATGATTTTACCTCTTCAAAGATTTCCGAATCATTAACATAAATATGTGTGAATTCATCGGTAAGGATATCGCGTAAAATGGTAGAAGCTCTATCCAATTCTCCTAATACTTTCTGTGGAGGTTCAGCTGTTTTAAGACGTTTGGTAAATAATTCCCATTTTGAAATCAGGTCTAGTAAATCTTTTTGGAGTTCATCAACTCCCTTACCTTCTGATACAGTACGAATAATAACTCCAAAATTGGCGGGTTTAATACTCTCGACAATCTTTTTAAGTCTATTTCTTTCTGCACTACCTTTGATTTTCTTGGAAATAGATACCGCGCTTGAGAAAGGAACCAAAACAACAAAACGACCAGCAATAGATAAATCAGAACTTAATCTCGGACCCTTGGTCGAAATTGGTTCTTTTGCTATCTGTACTGGTAGCAACATGTTTCGGCTTAAAATATCTGAAATTTTTCCAGCCTTGTCAATGTCCTTTTCAAGCTTTAAACTATTGAGCAGTTTCTCTTGATAACTGCCGTTCTTTACTACCCTTGTTAATTTATTCAAGGATTGCACTTGGGGCCCCAAGTCGAGATAATGTAAGAATGCGTCTTTCTCGTATCCTACATCAACAAAAGCAGCATTTAATCCGGGCATGATTTTCTTTACTCTCCCTAAGTAAATATCTCCTACCGCATAATTATTTCCTGCTTGCTCCCGATTTAATTCAACCAGTTGCTTGTCCTGTAGTAAAGCAATAGTCACCCCCTTATCGGGGACTGAATCGATAATTAATTCCTTTACCAACAGCTACTTAATTAAGGACAGTTGTGAACTCGCTCCACAACTTTTTTTGTCCGGTTAACAAAAAACCTTTTATGAAAAAAAACAATCTATGATGAATCATCGATCATAGATTGTACACATATAATATAAGGCTTACGCCCTATAATCTATTTTTTCTTGTGTCTATTTTTTCTTAAACGTTTTTTGCGTTTGTGAGTAGCCATTTTGTGTCTTTTTCTTTTTTTTCCGCTTGGCATAGCTTTAATGTTTTTAAATGATTATAAAATAATATGTTAATTACTTACTTAGTTCTTCAATCCTACGATCGATAAACTGAGAGAGACTAGGATCAGAAGCTAATTCCTTACTTTTCTGAAAAGCAGCAATCGCTTGATTCTTCATCCCTACGTTTTCATAACCTGTTGCTAAATAAAAATATGATTCAGCATCAGGTTTTTGTTCAACTACGGTCTTAAATCGATCGATCGCAAGATCAAATTGACGTGACTGTAATGAGAACAAGCCTAAAGTTTTATTAGCCTCTATATTTTTTGGCTCAGCTTGCACAACCTCCCGAAGCAAGGCAATACCACCCATCGGGTTATTGGTTCCCGTCACCATGGCGGCACCCAATCCAGTTTTAGCTTGCAAACTAGATCCGTCCAAATCTAATGCTTTTTGATAAACTTCTAGTGCTTTTTGATTTAAAGCAGTCGCCAATGTACTATCTTGTAAATTGGTATAGCCTTTACGGAACGCATCACCCGAATTTATCCAGTACTCGAAGTTAGGTTTAATTTTTGCCATTTCCTCATAGATATATCCCTGCGGTGCAAATTTTTCAACATCATCCCATTTTTGGGCCAGCTGTTGATATAAATTAACCTTTTCCTCGTCTTCAGCTTTTTCGGCTTTTGCTTGCAATTCCGTAATTTCCTGGGCGATTGAAGGGTTCAATCCTTGTTTGGAAATTTCGGATACGCTGCTTAAATTAAATTTTTCCGCAGAAGCTGCTGATGCGGCAGTTTCTGCGGAAGATTCTTCTTTGGTCACCAAGCCCGACACAGGTTTAAACAGAAGAAATCCCATTACTAAAATGACTGCTGCAACTACGACGATTTGAATTTGCTTGGTGTTTTTCATGCTAAATGGTTATTACTTATTTCCGTTTTTAACTTTCTCTACAAATACTTTTGCAGGTTTAAAACTAGGAACAAAGTGCTCCGGGATGATGATTGCTGTGTTTTTTGAAATGTTACGAGCTGTTTTTTCTGCTCTTTTCTTAACAACAAAACTACCAAATCCTCTTACATAAACATTTTCTCCGCCAATCATAGCGTTTTTAACTACTTTGAAGAATGCTTCTACGGTCTCCTGTACATCAACCTTCTCTAAACCAGTCTTGTTAGAGATCTCTGCAATAATTTCTGCTTTAGTCATATCTATTTTACTCTATTTTTATTCTAAACCTTGTCTTTTATCAACCCATTTGGGGACGCAAAAGTATTCTTTTTAATCGAGTAAAAAAAATATTTAACTGATTTTTTGCACATCAATTCATTAACATTCAGTGAATTACTTTGCTATGTCAAACTTTTACACCTCAAAAGGTTTGCAAAGTTACAATTATTTTATTGACTATCAAACAATTAATAAATTTCAGTCTGCAAAGCAGTGGCAACTTTTAAGATATCCTCTTCGGTGTGTTCGGCTGTAACTACCACTCTATTTAACAGTGGACTTGAACTTAATGGATAGGGAAAACTTGAAATAACGATCCCCCTGGCCAACAAACGCGAACTTAAAGCTGGCAAGTTGGCGGTAAATACCGGAAAATCCTTAATCCTGCCGAGTTCCAGGTCGGCCGTGTTGGCGGCCAATAGCTGCGTGTTTTTGTGAAGATTCTCGAAGGCTGCTTCATATACGTCTTTTCCGCGAATCATCGCATATAGCGCGGCCGGACTTCCCGGTGATGCCCCTGAAAAGATAGGATGTTTCTTTACTTGCGCTATAGGTTTGGATTCGCCCAAAACTACGCCCGAATCTGTGCCTAAACCCTTAGCCAAAGAGGCAAGTAAGACAACCTGTATATTAGCATCCCTGATAGACTCTAAATCGAGCGATACGCCATGTTTTCTTACGATTCCAATCCCATGTGAGTCATCTAAAATTAGCAACAATTGCTTGGTTTTTTCTACGTTTTTAAAAATTGTAAAGTCATAGCTTTTAGGCGTTAAATTATCCAACGCATTGGAAATAATTACGAATTCAGACTCCGTGGACTGATTAATTTCATCTACAAGCTTCGATGACCATTCCGAAAAAGATTCCTTAACACCCGGGTCGCCGTTAATCCATAAGGACGGGTGTGAATCAGGGGCATAACACACCTTTTTTGAGCTACACAAGCTTCGCACAGCGACTTGTGCAGCTAGGTAACCGCTTGATAAAAGTGCGGCAGATTCAAAGCCAAAACGACTGGCCAAATCTTCTTCTGCTTGATTATATATACCCAGTTGTACATTATTGCTCCTGGAAGTTCCATTATTTAGCCCATAATGATCAATTCCTTCTTTGAAAAGCTCAATATAATGCTGATTACCAAGCAATCCTAAATATGCCGTTCCTCCAAAAAACAAAAAATCTTGCTTATTATTTTCAATAATTCGGGTAGTGGGTTGATGTAAATTTCTAAACGAGGTCATGGGGTTCAAACAAAGTATGGATGCGTGAATTAAAATAAAATAATATGGGAATTGTCTCTTAAAGATGTAGTTTCAGTGGTAAATTAACCCCAAGCCCAAAAGTAAATCCATCAATCGGTTTAAAGTCTTTCTTTGTTTGCAGCGATGCGCCATACCCGGCGGATAACTCCAACAAAGAAAATAAACTCACGCCCAATTTTCCGGTCACTGTATAAGGTGTTATTTCAGCTTTTAGAAAGGGCCATACCGCTACATTATTTAAATAATAGCTGACGCCCACTTCTGGAATTATGGTGGTTTGATCCATCATCCAAGTTGCATTGACACCCCCATCGATCTTCATATATTGCGAAGGGTTTAATGCAAATAAACCCCATAATGAAGCTTTCACAAAATTCCCTTTTTGATATTGATAACCCACTGAAGGTCCCCAGACCCACCCATCATGTTTCACGTGGCGCATTTGAGCCTGGCTGGGTTGAGCACAAACTAACCCGATCATCAATACCGTTAATAAAAATTGTTTCTTCATGATCTTTATTGTACTGCCAAGTTAATTAAACCATTCGAGAATTTTTCAATTGGCTCAAATAAAGATAGGTAGAAGAGACCCCATTTAGCTAAAAATTCAAATACCCTTAACAATGCGTTCATAGTGATAAGCTATCTTTGGGAAATCATCAGAGTTAAACATAAAATCGTTTACCTGAAGTAAAATAAATATATGTTTAGTACGTTATAACATATCATAATGACCCAACCAAACGATCAATTTAAAACTTGATCAGTTTTTTAATCATCAAACCATGAAAATAATTCGTGAAAACAGGACAGAATCACCTCAAAAGTATCCTTTGTGCCCACATTGCAAACAGGCCAATTTATACTCCAGAGTACGAAGACCTTGGTGGGTAAAAACATTTTTGTTTTTCATTCCATTAAGGCGTTACAATTGTCATCAGTGTCAAAAGACCACCTATATTCTTGTTAATAGAGGTGCCATAAAACATCAACACCAATCTTCTTCCTAGCCTTCTTGGAGCAAACTATCCTGCCCAATTTACTTCAAATCTTTCTAAAAAACTTTGATACAAAAAGAGCTAGGGACTGGCTGATTAAACGCAGCATCCCTAGCTATCCTTTTATTTGCCACAGGTTTTAAAACTCAATGTCATCCGCCACGCCAGAAGTTCCATTTTCCTTGGAAAAACGTTCGCTGTATTCTTTTTTCTTTTGTTCCTGGAAATCCATCATTTCAGCCATAATACTAAAATCATTCATGTATTTTACGCCAGCATTATTCACTTGGGAAACCGTTAATCCCAACTCATCAACTAACCACTGAGCGCCGTCCATACCAGTAGCGTACGCAGCTTCCATCGCCCCTTGAATTTCAAAGAAATAGTGCTTATCAGTTTCTAAACGGGTCAAGGTTTCCGCAGCCTTTCCTTCTGGAACCGTAGTTTCTGGCGCTTTAGCGGCCTTGAGTCCACTCAGTTTTTCATGTTCTTTTGCTTTTCCAAAATACTTACTGTAAACGTTAATCACATTGAAAGTCTGATCATCTCGCATCCGGTTATTCCATATGGTTTTAGCCTCATCCCATAGCGGTCTTTCAACCCCTAGTGTAGCACATATTTCATCATCCGTACATCCCTCACCAATCTTTGCAGCCCCGGCAGCGTAATCATAAATGCTGATTCCGTGAACGGGTTGTAAAAGAGGATCATTTGGATCCTCGGTCGCCGTGTTTGGTGTTTTAACACCTTTAGAGGCAGCCCCTTCATCAAAGATTTTCTGCATATCAGCCTGGCCATAGCCTTCCATTTGACTTGTATGATCGCCCGAGGGCATATTCATTTTTTCGGACATCATATCTTTGGCAACATCAGTGATGTTTTCCGTAAGATTCTTTAATAATTTTTTAAACATAATATTAAATTTATAAGATAAAGATTTAGTTACCAGGCCACATGAAACTTGTGGAAGTCCTTTAATAATCGATCATAAAAATTTTGATTTTGGGTTTCATTTCCTGGCAATATTTTATTCATTTCATTCAAAATAGCCTGCGCGTACTGTTCATAGGCGGGGGTAGCTGCCTTCTGTCCTACTGCCTCTTTTTGCTGTCGGTAGTTTTCGTATTGTACTTTACTACGTGCCCTAGCTAATGGAATGGCCATATGTTCCACAAGGCGCGCTTGGCTTCCTGGATCAAACATGTTTTGACTTTGGCAAAATCCACAGGTAATGTAACTGGCTGTATAATAAAATTGCTGTATCTCCAGCTCTGCGCCACACTGTTTGCATAGGAATCCTTTACGGGCCTGGTTATACTGTTCCATAATTTCTTGGTATTCTTTTTCCAAATTACGCTCCTGTATACCCTCAAATGATTCTTCCATCATATTTAATAGGTTCGTCTGCCATGTGGTGTAAAGCTGACTTAGGGGCAACATCGTAGCGAAATTCGCTTTGGGCATAATTTGTGAATGATACGTTTGCGTTCCTTTGTCAATCATCCCAGTGAACTGCGCAATGATGGCTGCTTTAAACTGTAAATAACTTCTTTTGTAAGGATCCTGATCCGCATCGGCAATCAGCTGCCCCGATTCTTTCACTTCCTGCATTAAATCCTTCGCTCTTTGCTCCATTTTCTCAAAGAAACGTTTTGCGCGTTCCAACGTATCTGAAGAATCCATTCGGGACTGATTAGAAGGATCATCGCTGGAGAATAAATTTTTCCAAAACATACTTTTATAATTTAATCATGACCGTTTATTTCGAGTTATCTTCTTTTTGAATATGAATACCCTGGGTCAGGGTAACATCAAAAAATTCATAACCGCAATACGCACACTTACTCAATCCATCCTGCTTGGCACGTGGTGCGCCGCAATTTTTACAACATCTTACCGAAGAATCCGCTGATGTTTGTGAGACCGCCTCTCTTTTTTGTTGCATAGCCATTTCTTTCAACCGTTCCACAAGAGAACTTGACTTGTTGTTTTTCATATTACTTATAATCTAGCTAAGAGTTCCGTCTTCTTCTCTTTATATTCCTGCTCTTCAATTAACCCACCATCAAACAACGCCTTAAGCTGTGTTAATTTTTCCATAATGGTAGGCTCTTCCGCCGGTGCTACTGATTCCTTGGGCACGGGGTCGCTTGTTGTGGTGGCTTGTTTAATCTGACTCACCTCATTCAGGATCATGCCCATCGCTACACCCTGTTGAGCGCCTCCTGAGACCACATTACCGTCCTTACTGAGGGCAAGTGCTGTATTAAATTGCTGAAATTTATCCAAGTCATTTCCTACCATATTCATTCCCGTCACTTTATCATAATAGCCAGTAACTTCCTCGGGCAAATTAAAAGAGGTGACCGTAAACTGAGTTATTGCTATGCCGAATTCTTCAAAGTATGGTGCAATCAGGGGTTCAATGCTTTGATTTAACAGCGATAAATTTCGAGCAATATCAAGTAGCGGTAAATTCAGTACGGCAAGGGCTTCGCCAAATTTTGGTGCAATAAAATCCCTGATCTGGTGTTGAAATTCGTGAATACTTAATTCAGGATAGGTGCCTGCATATTCTTTGAAAAAACGGGGTAAATCGACTATCCGAACATTATAGCTCCCAAAAGCGCGAATCCGTACTTGACCAAATTGCGGGTCTCTTAAAATAATCGGACTAGGCGTTCCCCATTTCAAATTGACAAACTGTTTTGTCGAGAAGAAGTATACATCGGCTTTAAAAGGACTCTCAAAGCCATACTTCCACCCCCTAATTCTACTCAACACAGGTACATTTTGTGTATTCAGGGTATGCGTTCCTGGCCGGAATACATCAGCGATTCTTCCTTCATTCAGCAACATCACTTGTTGACTCTCGCGAACAATTAGTTGTGCACCATTTTTGATTTCCTTATCCCCGTCCGGGACTTTCCACATCATCGTATTGGGGGTGTGCTCGACCCATTCTAATATCTCTAAAAATGGAAAATTTGAAGTTGCTGAACTCATATGCTTTGCCTGTTTTGTATCCTATTACTGAAAATAAAAATACGTAATCAAAGCTTCCTTTGTTATATTTTGAGTGACTACAAAAAGACTACATAAACACCAACTGATTGATTTTCAATAATTTATTTAACAAGCTTTAGTGACTCAAAATGGGAGAAGGTGTAGAAATAATGGGTTAGGATTGCAGTAGACTTTGCAGAAATTGATCCAGATCAATGTCCTTATCCAGTTTTAATTTCTGTTTAATCCGGTATTTGCTAACGCGCACGCTCTTTGGCTCAATATGAAAGGCCGCTGCAATTTCCTTCGTGGATAATTTCAAATGAATGTATGCACAATGTTTTAATTCTAACGTGCTTAATTTATCACCAGATAGCTCCTTTAATTTTTGGAAGAATTCTGGATGTATATTTCTGAATTCTGTAGCAGATTGACTCACTTTTTCATCCAAAAGCATTTCCTGACGAATCATCCGATCTATAAACCCCACATTCTCCTGTGTTTCTAAATCCTTCAACTTATCTTTCAGACGCAGCAGCAAGCGATTTTTCCGCTCTATCTGTAGTGCATCGGCCAGCGATTCCTTTTGCATCTGATCCATCTGTATGTTGAGCAGCTTCTGTTCAGAAAGCAAACGGAACTCTTGTTCCTTCTGTAGTCCTGATTGCAATTCAGCCTGTAATTCCATGTCCAATTTCTGCTGTTGTAAGCGTAGATTCCGTTCTTCCTGCAAGACATGCTTGCTTTTGAACGAATTCCGAACTAAAATCAAGATAATTAGTAGAAATATACAGACTCCTGCTAATAGGATCAACTGGATTCGCCGGTTTAGCTCCTTCTGCTCGGATTCCTGAATATCCTGTAATAATCTTTTATTTTCAAACTGGGCCTCTAGTTTATTGGCCTGAAGCATTTCCGCCTGATCAAATTCTTTCCGAGTATACTCTTCTTTCTTTTTCTGATAGAAAAGAGCTTGGCTGTTATCTCCAAGTTGACTGAAAAGATCACTTAGGCCTTGCGCAACATTGCTCAGGCTATAATAGGACGGCACATCTGCTTTATTTAAGTTTTCATAGGAATCAAGTAAATATTGTTGTGCAAGATCCGTATCTCCATTTAACAAGGCTATCTCCGCAGACAAACCGTTTACATTGGCCATAATCTGATAATTGCGATCAAATTTCTCATACACCGTTTTAGCCTGTTGAGTATAATGAATAATTTGCTGCTGAACTTGGTAATTCTTGGTGTCTTGGTATTGAAAGATAGCATTAGCCATATTTATATTAGCAATGGCATAGGTTCGCACAGCCACCTGTTGGGGATAGCGCCGATAAACGTCCATCGATAAGCGCAAATAATGACCAACGCTATCCAGGTATTTCTCTTCTTTTGATTGACTGTATTTCAACTCGGCCACATAGGCTTTTGCGCTGTAACTATTCGCCAGCAATTCATAATCACTGGCAAGTCGGGAGGATTGAACGGCTCGTTCGGCATATTTATCGCACAACTCTAAGTTGTCCCATCCAGCATAAACACCATATAAAATATAATTAGCCCGGGCCAATATACCTGGTTCGTGGTGGCCCTTTAATGTTTCAATCGATTTTTGCGCATTTTCTATAGCCGGTTCCCCCAGATCCATAAAATTATAGTAGGTAGCTAATGTCAATAAAGAATAACCTTTGACCACCGGTAGATTGTTGCCCTTGGCATATTGGGATAATTGATCAACATAATATTTCGCCGAGTCGAATGCACTCATAACCAAATAATGCTTCCCTAATTCCATGAATAATTGCGCATGTTCTTTTGGACTACCAAGATCTTCCTGTAGCAACGCTGCTTTTTTAAGATGCTTGATGTTAGTTGGGTAGTCTGATTTTAACCGAGCTTGATAAGCGAGTTCTAATTGTTGTGCTACAGTGGATTGACCTCTACAAATAAGTGAAAAGGAACATCCTAGCAGGCAAAATAAATACGTATAAATTAGCTTCATTCAAAAAACAAAAAAGTTGACTTGCCCATTTTTGCTAAACGGAGAAACCATTCTTTGCGTGTAAGTTGAGCTAAAGTTAAAAAATATTAACTAATATAAGATACTCGCAAATAAATCATCGAATATCTTGGGCGATAAGCGCTTATATCCAATCCTCGATGGTGTTTTTCGGTTTATAATCATCCCCTAATAACACGTTGTTTGGCTCATCGGGATCGTATAGAATATTGATGGTTTCCTGCCCAAGACGGTGGAGGTTGATTAATCGAACAATTTTTTTTAATCGGACGATATGCAACTCTCCACTTTGATCCATGTACTCCAAAGTGAATTTTATTTGAGGCTGATCATTAATAGTAAGGCCCGTGTTGTCTGCCTCTAAGATTGCGCCCTTTGCAAACAAACCATTAAAAATTAATGCCGCATCTTTCTGGGCCCCAGGAGTTAATCCACCATAGTATTCTCCTAAAGGAATTACCAGCAAGACCCATCCCAGCACAAGCCCCCAAAATGGAATGGTAACCCAAGGGTGCCAAAAATGTAAAAATCGCCAGCCTGTTCCACCATTCTGTAGCCAGTAGGAAAAAATGAGGTAAAGAACGCAAAAAGCAATTAACCCCAAAAAGCTAAGAAAGTGACCTTGCATAACCTGCTTTTTATTTAAATCCAGATCTTCAGCTAGCATGACCGGTTCCTTAAGCTCAGGGTCGACCTTCATTTTGATAAACTCTCCAACCTCGTATCTTTGCAATGCTGGCTGGCTATCATGAATAACAAAAGGCACCACCACTAAGGTATCACGTAAATTTTTAAAACTAACCTGAAGATCCAGCACTTGTGTTCCACGCACCTCCTTGTCAATAATTTTACGCTCAACATGTGCCGTAACCGGCAATCCTGTTCTTAATATGTTCATCATATTTCTGTATTTCCTTTTTTGAGGTTTTACAAAAAGGCGATAGTACGCTGATATGAGTATGAACCATAAGGTAGCGCCTAAACAAAGATAGAATATGGCCATCCAAGGTGAGGACAGCATGGCAAATCCATCCTCGCCAGCAAATAGCATTGGCACGTATTCAAATATCATTGGAAATGGAAATATGAAAAATAGCATATAACCTACCCAGAATTTATTATTCATCATATCTTGAATTTAATTACGATTAAAACGTAAGTTACTGCCATCCGCATCAGCCAAAATACTATAGGAATCTCGCTCCCCAGTAAACGATCCTCGCCAACTAATTTTGTCATCATAGGACGAATAAGTGATGTATATATGGGTGATCTTTTCTGCTCCGGGGGTCTGCTCAATCTTTTGATTAATCCGCCTACAGAGATCTACTGCAGTACTAAATCTAATCTTTGCCAGCGGGAAACGCTCCCTACGTATTTGATCTGCATCTCGGCTTTGCTGCGGGCTGGGATCCGCCCACGTACCTTTGTTGTAGGAATACATATCTAAATACGTTTCTTTATCGGGGTCTTGCAATGCCACATTAATTCGGCCATCATCGTAAAAATGAATGGAAGAGTGGCAGAAGATTTCTTTCCCCTTGAGTTTTGGAAGCATCAAAAGAGCAGCTTGCGCCTTTTCATAGTAGCTACTATCTTCGAAGGCATACGTTATTACGTTGTCAGTTTCCTCGACAACCCGGGGTTTCTCCTGTGGTGTATCAACGGATTCTTTTTTACCCGCGCTTGTTTGCTCAACTTCCTCTTGCGATTTAAACGTGTCCTTAATACTGGTTTTAATCTGATCACATGAACTCACCAGTAAGAACAACAGCAAGCCGACAAGGATAGTATTGCAGAAATAAATCTTTTTTGACATAGCGTATATTTTTTTGGCAACCTAATCTTAGGGGTTATTCAAAGTTAACTAGAAATATAGCTTAACCGTAAAAATCGGACCCCCTAAAAACGGCTACAAAATGACTACATATGTCAAAAAACCTTATTAATTCGCTCTATTAGGTGATTTATGGTATATATAGAGGAAAGATTTCCTAATACAAAGGATGGGATATAAAGCGTATTTATTGTGGTACTTCCTGGTTGATAGCAGCTATATTGCGCAAATATACGATTGCTTAAGAAAAGGGATTCATGAAAACTTTCCCCTGTTGGGGAGCTTTAGCCTAGCAAGTTCCTTGGGTAAACAGGGCATGCGCCAGCGCAAGAAGCGACAAATCCACTGATTCTTGAAGCATGTGATAAGGCATCAGGCAGGGTACTTCCATTAATTTTTTTCGCCAGAAACGCTGCCAGAAATGAATCCCCCGCACCCACCGTATCTTTTACAGAAACCTTGGTGGCACATACGCTATGGGATGATTCTCTGTTTTCATAATAGGCGCCGGCACCGCCTTTGGTTAGAATAATCTCTTGCAGCAAGGGGAACCGATGCAAAAAGCGCGCGGGATAATCTTCCAAATACTCCTCCTTAAACCCTAACCAACTAGCGATCAGCAAAACTTCCTCTTCGTTGACTTTCAAGGTTTTTGTTTGCTCAATTAAGCTAATGATCAATTCGTTGCTAAAATAATGCTGTCGCAAATTCACATCAAAAACGGGCCATGGGCTATATGGCAGGTATCGTAGTAAGGTTTCTCGTGTTTGCGCACTCCTGGAGGCAAGCGATCCAAAAACAAAAAAGGAGGATTCTTGAATGATCTGAGCAATATCTTCATGGAATTCTATAAAATCCCAGGCTACGTTCTCAACAATTTCGTAACTCACCTGCCCCTGCGATTGCAGATGCACCTCCACCACCGAGGTGGGATACGCAGCTTTACCGGGAATAAATTCGTCGTCAAGTCCTAATTCCTTTAGACCTGCTCGCAGATCTTTCCCCGGCTGATCAATGCCGATTTGGCTAATCATCGCACTGGCTATTCCATTTTGGTTTAAGTGATAACAGACATTCAACGGCGCACCGCCAATACGTCTGCCTTGTGGTAAATTATCCCAGAGCACCTCGCCAAAACAGATGACCTCATACGATTTCTCCATTTGTTTCATTTTTATGGAAATAACTTCAGTTTTCCAGCTAGCAGCGCTTGATTAAACTGCGCTATTTTTGTTTTATGCAGCAAGGCAGACAAGTCTTCTCTGATTTTCTTAAACTCTTCGTGTAAGGGACATGGATCGGTATGTGAACATTCCTTCAACCCTAGACCACAACCCACAAATATACTTGGACCATCTAATGCCCCAATGATATCAGCTAAGGTATATTCCATTTCCTTCTCAGTGATGTAGAACCCTCCCGATGGTCCTCTGGTAGAAAGAATCAATCCGTTTTTGGTGAGGGTTTGTAGTATTTTTCCTAGGAAAGGCTCTGGCGAGCCCGTGTGCTTGGCGATTTCAGCTATACCTACTTTTTTTCCAACATTTGAAACACTGGCAATATAAAAAACAGCCCTTAAGGCATATTCAGTTGTTTTCGAAAAAATTCCCATAAACAAAATTAGAAAAAATAATGAGTCTTTATGTTTTGTTTTCTAACCCAATATTTCACTCAAACGCACGAAGTTACAATGACAATAAAAATAGATTACGACAAATAAAAGATATTTTTGTCTTTTATTAAAGAAATAGTATATAACTTTACAAAACATCCCTGAGAAATCCAACAAGATAACCTCCGGGAATATTTTGAAAACAGTCACTAATCGTTTTAATGACTATGAAGAATTTAGCATACAGTAGCCACCCCAAAGCTCCAAAGCTTGATAACTCTGCTTTTCAAGCCGGGCACCGCCTCATCCTTTCCCTATGCCATTGCATGCGCTTAGGTCAAGAAGCGACAGTTAACCCCACAAGGATTAACCAATATGTCCAACACATTTGGAAAGTGCAGCTGCTACCCTACTTTAATTTCGAGCAAACCTGGGTGTTCCCACAGGTGGACAATCCGGAAGATACCCAAGAACTTATTCGCCAGCACGAGAAAATTCAACGAATGATTGCACATAAGGATATTGATTTTAAGTCTTTAAATCGGCTGGAAGAGTACTTGGAAATGCATGTGCGGTTTGAATCCAAAATATCCAGGCAGATTATCCCGCACAGAGAGGCCCAAATTAGAAAACACCAACCCAACGTAGTAATCCCGAATTGGCAAGATAAATTTTGGCAGTTCAACGCCTCTGGAAACAGAAATAAGTAAATAAATTAAATATAATTGGAATGACAGAAGAACAAAAACAATTAATCAAAATGACCGTTCCCATTCTACGGGAAAATGGAGTAGCCTTAACGAGTTACTTCTACCAACGCATGTTTCGCGATAACCCAGAACTAAAACATGTTTTTAATATGGGTAATCAGCAATCAGGTAAACAACAAAATGCTTTGGCACTAGCTGTTTTAGCTTATGCTGAAAACATAGACAATCCTTCGGTGTTAATGGGCGCAATTGGACATATCGGCCAAAAACACACGAGTTTAGACATTCGACCTGAGCATTATCAAATAGTTGGACATCATTTGATAAACTCTATTAAAGAGGTTCTTGGTGATGGCGCGTCAGCGGAACTTTTGGAAGCCTGGACGATCGCTTATGGAGATCTTGCAGCATTAATGAGTGGAAAAGAGCGGGAAATTTACCAACAAAAAGCATCACTCAAGGGTGGATGGACAGGATGGCGTCCATTTATTGTTAAAAATAAAATTAAAGAATCCGAGGAAATTACCTCCTTCTTACTTTACCCAAGTGACGGTGGTGATATAGCCACGCATTTGCCAGGCCAATTCTTGAGCGTGCGTTTGTTCTTGCCTGAACTGAACCTATTGCAACCCAGACAATACAGTATTTCCTGCTCGCCAAACGGTGAGTATTACCGCATTTCGGTTAAAAAAGAAGCCGGATCTATACATCCCAATGGCTTAATCAGTAACCGTTTGCATGACCACGTGGAGATTGGACAAATTATTGAATTAACTTCGCCATCAGGTGAGTTTGTTTTACAAACCAAAACTGACGGACCTTGTGTACTCATTAGTGGAGGCGTAGGCCAAACACCGTTGCTATCCATGTTGGAAGAATTGGTTTACAGACGAAAAAGCGCACAAAAAATCGTGTGGATCCACGGTTGTAGAAATGAAAGCGTACATGCTTTTAAAGACCGTATTGTTGAATTGAAATCGTTAAATGATCAACTTGATCCTCATATTTTTTATGAAAACAACTCCACGGCGGATCAAAGCATTCTGCCAGGTATGGTAGATCTGCAATCGGTGCGCGAAAAAGTGCTATTGCAGGGGGCATCCTACTTCATTTGCGGTCCAGCGGGTTTCATTAAAAAACATTATGATTTCCTAAAAGATGCTGGTGTGCAAGTAGAGAACATACATTTTGAAGAATTCGGACCTGCATCCCTGAGTTTAAACTAGCAGCTTAAAGGATTAAATCTTCCCCTAATTCATACCCGAATTAGGGGATTTTTATTTCAGATTTGATCGATCGTTACTGAGCTTTCCTACTTCAACTCTGCGAGCGAAAGTGTTACGCGGCAATTTTAGCTTTGTAAAATTCGTACGTGTAGACATTATAAGGAAGTATACACTTGGCTAAAAACTGAGCAACCAAACTACACACCAATAGTGGAATAAACAAAATATAAGCATCTGGGGCAATACTACATATTAGAAAAGTAGAAGTAAAGGGTGCATAAATAGAGGCAGATAAAGTTGCGGCTGCGCCAATCAAGGCAAAATTTAAAGGAATTAAGCTCATGGAGAAATAATTATTTCCGAGCCAGGCGACCGATAAACCTAATAAGGCACCCGCGACGATACTGGGAGCAAATACCCCTCCATCGCCACCAGCTCCCAGTGTTAAGGCCGAGGCTAATGGTTTCAAAAAGGCGACTGTCAGAAATAGACCAATGATGGGGGCATTACTATGTAATATTTCATTCAGTCCATGATAACTATCGCCATATAATATCGGAAAGAAATAAATCATCGCTCCAACCGATATAGCACCTAAATTTACGCGTAAAAAATTATTATTAATATTACCAAATATCAGTTTCATTCGGGTTACAAGCAAGGTAAAATAAACCGAAAGCAACGAAGCTAATACACTTAATAGGATAAAAATAGGTAAGGCTTTGACATCCCAAGGAAGGGCCGGCATATGAATAATGGGCTCATTTTTGAAAAGGTAAATAATTAAACAAGAAGTTAAGGTTGCCGTAATGGTACATAACAAAATAGTTTTATTTATTTTTCTACTAATTACCTCCAAAGCAAATAAGCAGCCACCAATCGGACTACAAAAGAGCACCGCAACACCGGCTGCCACACCCGCACAAATCAATTCTCTTTTGAACATTTTTGCTGAAAAGCTTTTGGAATAAAAACCATTTCCCACAGTCGCCGAAGCAACCACAGTAGAGACTTCTATACCCGTTGATCCTCCAAAGATGACGGTCAAAAAACCATTAAGGTAATGCGATGGGACTTTAAAATAAGGGAGATGATCCTTGCGGTGATCCAACGTTTTATAGATTTCGGTTATACCTTTGTTTTTACGACCCTTAAAAACATGTTTTCTTAAGAAATAAATGGTGGTAATACCAATGGTGGGCGCCACAATAAATAGTAAGCGATTGTATCCCGAAATAGTATTAAAAATATTTTTTTCTAAAATTTCCGTTATGAATTTTAAAGAGTAAGCAAGTAAAGCACATGTTAAGCCAATTAAGATAGCCGCTAAAATGAGTTTGAAATAATGTGGGTAGATGATATCTCTCCTGTTCATGGTGAGTCGTGTTTTTAATGCGCCGTCAGCGCATTAAATCAGCAAAAACAGCTCCAGCGCTAAGGATGCTCAAAGGTAAAAATAATTACGTATTAATCTGATTTAACTCCCATGAATATTATTATGTCTACGTTTCGGGTGAGCTTAGTTAAAGGATACGAGACTATTAACTTTTTTATTACCTTTACAAGGATGAAGGTATTCTCTAGCATATGGGCGGTATACATGATGGCATTATTTTTAATGCCATGCGCCGATAGGTTAGAAAATGAAACAAGACCGCAGGTCGATTATGGACACACGCTGCCTGACCATGCAAAACACAATCATTCCCAATCCGCTGACAACTGCAGCCCTTTTTGTTTATGTAATTGTTGCGGAAAAATAACAGGCGTGGTCTTGGGGCTACCTGCCCTCAGTACTTTTGATCTAAAAATTCTTGAAGTCACTAAACCTTACCCTCAATACATTCCTGGCTTTATTCCGCATTACGTGGGTGAGATATGGCAACCGCCACAGCTTAATTCGTAAATTTTAATTTACTAGGATTGCTTTTGATGGGATTCCCCTCATAAGACAATTTCCAGGTCTTTAGACGCTGGGAATTTAAGATCATTCTATTTCATTATTTTCTTATTAATCGTCACCATTCGTGCTAGATAATATTATAAGATTCTCCATCAACAATAAGTTTATTATTGGACTAATGACCTTATTACTTATCATTTGGGGGGTATGGAGTGCCTCAGAAATACCCATTGATGCCCAACCTGATATTACCAATAATCAGGTGCAGATTATTACTTTATCGCCCACTTTGGCCGGTCAGGAAGTAGAGCAGTTAGTTACATTTCCCGTGGAACAAAGTATTGTTAATCTTCCCGATGTGGAGGAGATCAGAAGTATTTCAAGATTTGGACTGTCCGTTGTCACGGTGGTTTTTAAAGATGAGATTGACATTTATTTTGCCAGGCAATTGGTAAATGAAAAATTAAAAGAAGCCCAAGAGCAAATTCCCGCTGAGGTTGGGACTCCCGAGCTCGCCCCGCTGAGTACAGGCCTAGGGGAAGTTTACCAGTATATTATTCATCCCAAACCAGGTAGCGAGGATAAATACACCGCCATGGACCTGCGTACAATGCAAGACTGGATCGTCGCCAGGCAGTTATATGGCACACCGGGGATTGCTGAGGTGAATAGTTTTGGCGGCTTACTTAAACAATATGAGGTCTCCGTAGACCCGAACAAACTTCTGGCGATGGACGTGAGTATCTCAGATATCTTTTCCGCACTCGAATCTAATAATCAAAATACCGGTGGCGCTTACATTGACAAGAAACCCAATGCTTATTTCATTCGTGGCGTAGGTTTAGTGACTTCCCTTGAAGATGTGGGCAAGATCGTTGTCAAGAACACCAATGGTATTCCTGTTTTGATCAAGCATATTGCTGAGCTCAAATTTGGTCATGCCACACGGTACGGAGCCATGACCTATAATGGTCAGCTCGATGCTGTAGGTGGTATTGTAATGATGCTAAAAGGAGAAAACAGTGCAGCTGTAGTCGCTAGAATTAAAGAAAAAATACCCATTATCCAGCAATCGCTGCCTGAGGATTTGGTGATTGAACCATTTTTGGATAGGACAGATCTGGTTGGTCGAGCAATCCATACGGTTCAAAAGAACCTGATTGAAGGCGCGTTGATCGTAATTTTTGTTTTAATCCTCTTCTTAGGTAATTTCCGGGCAGGTTTAATTGTCGCCTCTGCAATACCCCTATCGATGCTTTTCGCCTTGGGGATGATGAAACTTTTTGATGTGAGTGCGAATTTGATGAGTATGGGTGCAATTGATTTCGGGTTAATAGTAGATGGTTCATTGATTGTGGTCGAGGCCACATTACATCATTTAGGAGTCCGTAAGTCAACCCTCAAACTCACTCAGCAAGAAATGGATGCGGAGGTCTTCGAATCCGCTAGAAAAATCCGGACCAGTGCTGCCTTTGGCGAGATTATTATTCTGATTGTCTATATTCCGATTTTAACGTTGGTCGGTATAGAAGGTAAAATGTTTACACCGATGGCTCAAACAGTGAGTTTTGCCATATTGGGTGCATTAATCCTGTCCTTTACTTATATTCCGATGATGAGCGCCTTGTGTTTATCCAAAAAACCTCAAACAAAGAAAACATTCTCGGATAAAATGATCACTTACCTTCAAGGGATTTATCAACCACTACTACAAAAGGCAATTCGAATGAGGTATATCATCATTTCCATCTCCTTAGCTTTACTTGCCCTAAGTATATTTCTTTTCACCCGCATGGGTGGTGAGTTTCTACCAAAATTAGGCGAAGGGGATTTTGCTTTTCATTGCATACTGCCCCAGGGGACCTCACTTAGCCAAAGTCTGGAAACCTCTATGCAGGCCTCCAGAATAATTAAAGAATTTGATGAAGTTAGAATGGTTGTTGGAAAAACAGGCGCGGCAGAGGTTCCTACAGATCCTATGCCCCCGGAGGCAACTGACCTGATGATCATTTTGAAACCTCAAAATGAATGGCAAACGGCTAAATCTTATGATGAGCTTTCCAATGAAATGATGGATAAACTAGCTGATATACCCGGTGTATTCTTTGAGGCCAACCAACCCATTCAGATGCGTTTCAATGAACTTATGACCGGTATTAGACAGGATGTTGCTGTCAAAATATTTGGCGAAGACTTGGATTCACTTCTCCATTATGCCAACCAAGTAAATGCCACCATTCAATCGGTAGCCGGTATCACTGCCCCGCAAGTAGAACGCGTAGCTGGTCTACCACAGATCAATATTGAATATGATCGCGCCCGACTTGCAAACTATGGACTAAACCTCAAGCAGGTTAATGATATTGTCAGCACAGCCTTTGCAGGTAAAGCCGCGGGGGTGGTTTACGAGAATGAACGTAAGTTTGATTTAGTGGTTCGCTTGAATGAGGAGCATAGAACCTCTATCGAGGATGTAAATAAGCTTTTTATTCCACTACCCGGAGGAGGAGAACAGATCCCTTTATCGCAGATCGCACATATTGCTTATAAATTAGGTCCTGCGCAAATTAGCCGTGAAGGTGGCAAACGCAGTATTTATGTTGGCTTCAATGTGCAAGGCCGGGATGTGGCCAGTGTCGTAGCGGAAATACAGGAAAAATTAGCCAAATCAGTGAAGTTGCCCACGGGTTACTATATTACGTACGGTGGTCAATTTGAGAACTTACAAAAAGCAACCGACCGATTATTAATTGCCGTACCTATTGCTTTATTATTAATTTTTGCTCTCCTGTATTTCACTTTTCATTCCTTCAAGGAAGCCCTTTTAGTCTATACGGCCATACCCATGAGCGCTATTGGTGGTGTATTTGCCCTCTTGTTACGGGATATGCCTTTTAGTATCTCAGCTGGTGTGGGTTTTATCGCTTTGTTCGGTGTCTCTGTTTTAAATGGTATCGTCTTGATCGCCACTTTTAATCGATTAGAAAAAGATGGATGGGACGCTATTATTCCTAGAATTTTGGAAGGAACTAAAACAAGGTTAAGACCTGTCCTGATGACCGCAGCGGTTGCTTCGTTAGGTTTTTTGCCGATGGCCCTGAGCACCAGCGCTGGCGCTGAGGTACAAAAACCCTTGGCAACGGTAGTCATTGGAGGCTTAATTACCGCTACCGCTCTAACCTTATTTGTCTTACCTCTGTTATACCTTATTTTTATGAAGAACAATCGTCCGGCGAAAAAACAGCAATTAAAGTCACTTACCGTTGTATTTATAGTGGCTGTTCTTAGCACCTTGTCTCTTAAGTCCTCTGCACAAACCCTAGACTTGGAAGGGGCTATTCAACTAGCTTTAGTAAACAATGCAGCAATACAAGCTAAGGATCTATCGATTAAATCGGCCGAGAGTCTCACCAAAACAACTTTTGAGCTGCCTAAAACTGAAATAAGCCTGCAATATGGAAATAATGATGGCTTTGCGTATAATGATGGCATACAGCTTTCGCAAAATATACCGTTTCCTTCGCTATTCAAAGCACAGAAAAATTTGGCAAAAGAAGAACTTAAAAGCCAGCAGTGGGCAAAAGGATTGAGTGAAAATGAGCTCAAAAAACAAGTGCGAAATTATTATTATCAGCTGGCTTATTTAGCAAATAATGCCCAAGTGCTTAACCACCTTGATAGTATTTATGCCGATTTCATCCGCGTAGCTGAACTTCGCTTTGCCACGGGCGATATTGCCAAAATAGAAGTAAGCACCGCCATAACAAAAAAAGGAGAAATAGATTTATTGGTTCAGCAAAACCAGACTTACCAGCAGAACGCTTACGCAAGTCTCAAAAATCTGATGCAGACAGATCAAGATTTTACAATTCAGACAGACTCGGTTTACCAGCCTATTCTCCTGAGTGCGACTCTTGATAGCTCCGCGATTGCAGCGCATCCCCGTATTCAACTCTTATACCAACAGGCTAAAGTGGCCGAGCAGCAGAAAAAAGTAGAAAAAGCAAATCGACTGCCGGACTTTACCATTGGCTATAACAATGTTTCGTTGATTGGAATGCATACTAAAAACGGGGTAGAAAAGTTCTACGGACGTGACCAGCGATTTAGTTTTATTGATGTTGGCATAGCAATTCCCTTAACATTTGGCGCCAGGAACGCCAGAATACGCGCGTTAGATTATCAAAAACAAGCCTTACAAAAAAGTGCTCAAGGAGAACAAGAACAATTAAAAACAGCATGGCATAATGCATTAAACGATTATGAGCAATCCTTAGCCCAGTTTAATTACTTTAAAACACAGGCTTTGCCTAATGCAGAAGAAATAATTAAAGCAGCGAGGCTTGGCTACAGCGCAGGCGAAATCTCCTATGTGGAATATTTATTTGCCTTACAGACAACAACGGACATCCAGCTAAATTACCTAAAAAGTATACAGCAAATCAATGCAACCATTACGCTAATCTATTCACTAATTAGTAAATAAAACTCCTATGAAATCTCCCATCTATAAATCATGGTTGAAAATTATATACACCGGTATCATCATTGCCCTTTATTCCTGCTCTAACCAGTCCACCCAAACCCAGCAGGAGCATTCCGATGAGCATGAGCATGAACATGCGCAAGAAAGCATCGTTACACTCAGCGCACAACAACTAAAAACTGTCGGCATAACCATCGATACTATTCAGCAAATTCCGATTCAGTCTACCATGAAAACAAATGGTGTTTTGCACGTACCTAATAACAATAAGGCTAGTGCAAGCCCGATATACAGTGGGGTCATTAAAACCTTGGATGTTGCGCTAGGTGATCATGTAAAAAAAGGGCAGCGCTTAGCAACCATAACTAATCCAGAATTTATACAACTTCAGCAAGAATACCTCAGCATCCAAAGTTCAATAGCCTATGCTGACAAAGAGTACACCAGACAGAACGAACTTTTCCAAGGTAACATTGGGGCAAAAAAGAATTTAGAGCGTGCTACAGCAGAATTAAATAGTTTAAGAACGCGCAGATCCTCCCTCGCAAGGCAAATACAGCTGATGGGCATCAACCCCTCGACTTTGTCCAACGAGAATTTGCAGACAACATTAACCGTAAAAAGTCCAATAAATGGTATTGTGAGTTCGGTTTTTGCGAAAATCGGAAGTTACATGGATGCATCCACCCCTGTGGCCGAAATTATTGACAATAGTGCGTTACATGCCGATTTACAGGTTTATGAGCAGGATATCCCGTCTTTTAAAGTAGACCAAAAAATCCGTTTTTTAATCACCAACAACCCAAGCAAACCCTATACAGCCGTGGTTTATAATATTGGTTCTTCTTTTGACGACCAGAGCAAGACAATTGCTGTACATAGCCGGGTAATAGGCGATAAAACAGGACTTATTGACGGCATGAATATAACAGCGGTCGTAAATTTAGGAGGTGCTTTAAGTACAGCTGTCCCTAATGAAGCCATCGTTAATGCCAATGGAAAATATTATATCTTTATCTTAAAGGAGCATCAGGAAACATCTCCTAATCAATCGGAACATGAAGCTCACGCGCATGAGGATGAAAAGGAGCATCAGCACGAAGACGAACAGCAAAAAGGTTTTCAATTTGAAAAAATAGAAGTTTCAACAGGCGCTACAGAACTAGGCTATACCGCCATCACTGCGGTGAAGGAGCTTGATCAAAATACCCAAGTCGTTGTCAAGGGCGCTTTTTTTGTTGAAGCCAAAATGAGCAATGCTGGTGAGGGGCATGTCCATTAACATAATCAGCAAAAAAGAAAAGTCAATTGATCGTTAATTAAACGCAACATTGGCTAGCCCTAAATAAATCTTTGTATTTTTAGGGCTTGCCGGATAAAAAGTAAGTTGTTCTGCAAGGAATAACATGCATAGCGATCTAACTTGCCGCCAAGTAACGTCTATACTTTCATAAAATGAAAATCATTAACAGTACCCTCAGCGATATTCCAGCGATCTTTGATCTCTATGCGTTGGCGACAGCTTACCAGCGCAAGATATTCCCGGGGAATCTATGGCCAGTCTTTGATAAAAAATTAATTGAACAAGAAATTGTTGAAAAACGACAATTCAAACTACTTATTAATCAAGAAATTGCCTGTATATGGGCCATCACCTATAATGATCCGGAAATTTGGCCGGAAGACGATGGAAAGTCCTCCCTGTTTATACACCGAATAGCCACCAACCCGAATTACCGGGGCAATAATTATGTTAAAATAATAGTGGAGTGGGCCCGGGAGTTCGCTAAGGATAAACAATATATCCGATTGGATACCTGCGGTGAGAATCACAAACTGATTCGGCATTACCAAGATTGCGGGTTTGACTTTTTAGGCATGAAGAAACTAAAGCACGCTAAAAACCTACCGCCTCATTATGACAATGCGGATGTTTGCTATTTTGAAATTAAGCTCAACCAAGCCAAAGAACCGTTTTAAAGACAGTCCTGCTCTTTTCAGCGCCGGGCTAGCGATCAGGTCGTTAAGGAGCCAAGAGGTTTGATTTCTCTCTTTAAAACTATGGCTAGGCACAGGAATATATTAGTGAACACCAAAGTAAAAGGGGAAATGTACAAACAGAGATGTTTTTTATTTAAATTTACATGCGTTATAAATTAATCTATGTATTGAAGGAGCCTAGCATCTCCAGGACGCTAGCAGGTCAAATACGAGATTCAAGCATGTTGCTTAATTTGTTGAATAATGACACCAATCAATAAAACAGTTGTTAATAAACTGTTCATCTTTTTCATTGCCTCGTTAATATATGCCTTATGTCAAATGCTGTTCAGCATCATTCTGATGGGGGAAGATTTATGGAAAAATTTTCATGTTCAGCTATCGGCTCATTATGTGATGATCTTTACCATGTGTATAGCCGATTATGGGTTGTTGTTAGTATTAAATAAATATTTACCCTATTCCAAAAACATATTTTCTCGTGTTTTAGCTGACATAGCTGGAATAACTGGGATCTGCCTAATCTTATTATGGGTATTTAACTATATGATATATGAGGTATTGTTGATTCCAGAAGAGGGATTACCCCCCTTCTCCGTCAAGTTCGCCTTTGCTATGGCGGCAAATGTGCCAATATTGTTGGTCTTTGAACTGATATATTATTTTCAGTCGGAACAAAAAGCCATAGCGGATTCCGAAATAGCCAAACGCAAAGTTTTGTTATTCCAGCATGAGACCTTAAGATCACAGCTTAATCCACATTTTCTATTCAATTCACTTAACGTTTTATCCTCACTGATTTACATTAACCCCGACAATGCTAATAGGTTTACTAAAGCACTTTCCAAAACATATCGCTATGTGCTATCCCTAACCCAGCAGCCCGTAGTCACTGTTGCCCAAGAATTAGACGCCCTGGATTCCTATATTTTGCTGATGCGCATGCGATTTGAAAACTCGTTTACCTTCACCATTGTTAAACTAGCTGATCAAGAGCAAAATAAGATTATCCCACTTACTTTGCAGCTCTTGATCGAGAACGCCTTTAAGCATAACATTGCTACCGAAGAATCTATATTGGCTATAAAACTTACTATTGATCAGGATTATATCACCGTAGAAAACAATATTCAACCCGCTAGTGACACAGAAAAAGGAGGAATTGGTCTGAAATACTTGGCCAAGCAATATGAAATGCATAACAAAAAAGTTATTATCACGCAGAATGCGTATCAATTTGTTGTAAAAACACCTTATATACAAGCATGAAGTACATAATCGTAGAAGATGAGCGCTTTGCCTATGAAGAACTTAAGCGCATGATGATTCAATTACGTCCAGACTATCTTTTGGAAAAACATATTAAAACCGTTACCGGCACCATTGATTTCCTGAAGGAATATCAGGTAGATCTTATCCTGCTGGATATCCGGCTAGCTGACGGTAATTGCTTTGAAATCTTCAACCATGTGGAAGTTACCACACCCGTCATATTTACGACAGCCTACGATGAACACGCCATCAAAGCATTTAAGTTGAATAGTATCGATTATTTGTTAAAGCCATTCGATGAGAAAGAACTGGCCATGGCATTAATAAAATTTGAGAACCTTTATCCTAATTCCCCAGTCAAAGCGGAGCCCAAGAATTATGAACAGCTTTTGACCACCAGGGTCAAAAATCGTTTTCTTATTTCCAAAGGGGAAAATTACCATTATATTGAAACAAAGGATGTCGCCCACTTTTATAGTGAAGATGGTGTCGTCTTTCTTCACACTTTCACTGATCGGCGGTACGTTATTAATTATACATTAGACCAACTGGAAGCACAGTTAGATCAGCGTTTATTTTTTCGGGTGTCGCGAAATTGTATCGGTCAAGTAAAAGCCATCGAAAATGTGGCCAAATACTTCAATAGCCGTTTGAAATTATCTTTTCGCCCTGAATGCCCGCATGAAGTCTTGGTCAGCCGTGTCCGTGTACCTGATTTCTTAAGGTGGATGGACGGGATCATTGAATAGCAAAATATACCGCAACTTGAACTAACACGCCCTAGGCACTGTAAACATTGCCCAGGGAAAAATAGCTAGACGACGACTACCTATTTGCCTATTATTTTAGCTGTAGCTTTAACTGGTGTTTGCCAGCAGATAATTCGATCACTTGCTGATTTTGAACATTCTCGGGAGGTAAAAAGGATGCGGTCGAATTTGCAGGAATTTCCACTGTAAATACGATTGATTTTTTATTTTTTTTCCAATGCGATACAATCTCACCATAGGGAGAACGGTGCATTATTTCCGACTCGTTTAAATCTTCCGGGAATATCGGTTGCAGCAAAATATTTTTAAACCCAGGATGTTCCGGGTCAGGTAATATCCCACCAATGGATTTAAAGAACCACCCGCCTATTTCTCCAAACATCATGTGGTTATCCGAGATGTCTCGTTTAGCTTCCAAGTCCCAGTTCTCCAATAAGGTTGTTGCCCCATTAACTGCCCACCAGCCCCAAGAAGGATAGGTATTCTGAACAGCTACTTTATAAGCAGATTCGCCATAACCGTTGTTTTTTAAGGCATTTAATAACGCTTTTGCCCCTAATACACCCACATCAAGGTGGAAGTTTGATTCTTCTACTTTCCTATTCAGGTTTGCCGCTACCTTGGCTTTCATATCCGCAGGAACGACTCCCCAATGCAGAGGCACACTTAACTCCGTTTGTGTACCATCAGCATACAAGCCCGTCTGCTGATCTAAAAATTTCGCATTTATAGCTTGTTTAATTTTTTTGCTCAGCGCATCATACTTCTGAAAATCTTCCATATGGCCGAACAGCTTAGCCGCTGAGGCTAAAATCGTTGCATCAACATAAAAATACGTCGATGAAGTTAATTCCAGATTGGATTGGGATTTTACTGGCACCCAATCACCACGACCAAAAGTAGTCAATCCATTGACGCTAATTCGATCTACATAGTCCACATAGCGCTTAATATTTTCATAACATTCTTCCAAGAGTTTGCTATCCCCATAAAACATATAAACCTCCCAAGGTATAATAGCAATGGTACTGGTCCAATCTAACCCGTTAGCGGTGCCGTAACCCCAGCCTCCGGTGGGAATAATATCTGGTAAAACACCATTGGGCTGTTGTTCATCCCGGTGATCTGCTAACCACTTTTCATACACAGTGATTCCATCATAATTGTAGAATGCGGTTTCTATGGCCAAATGACCATCGCCTGTCCAGCCGTTCTTTTCCCGTTGCGGGCAGTCCGTGGGATATCCCATGAGGTTCGATAAATATGCATTATTGGTTATTTCCCATAACTTATCTACCAGCTTGGATGACGTTTTAACAGAGCCCGTAGCTTCCACATCACTGTGCATAAAGTAGGCGGTCATATCGTCTTCTTCCAAGCTAATTGGGTTACTACTACTCACTTCCACATAGCGGAACCCTTTATAGTTGAATTTGGGCATAAATTCAATCTCTTCACCATTCAGGATCAGTATATCGGTTTGAAACGGGTCTTTTTCTTTATCTCCTCGGTAATACACATCTATATTAGACATGTCTAAACGACCATTCTCATGTAGACGTTCCCCATGCGCGATTTTCACCACCGTTCCTGCAGGGCCATTCACTTTTATTTTGGTTATTCCGGCCATATTCTGCCCCATGTCAAACAAATAGGTTTGTTCATCAAATTTTTTGAGGCTTATTGGTGCATAGGTTTTTACTAAACGAATGGGTGCTATTTGTTGTGAGACAATGTTTTCAGAAGGTGCACTACGATACCGAACGCCTTCCCATTTGGAGTCATCAAAACCAGGCGTATCCCATCCTTTTTTTTCTAACCGCGCATCATAATGTTCACCTGTATAAATATTGTTGGAAATAATAGCTCCTGAAGATGTTTTCCAATCCCTTTCGGATACAATTGTCTCTTGGGTACCATCTGTGTATACGATATGAAGATCCATACAAAATGCGGGGCGGTTTCTCCAGGGTGCATTATGGAAGTCCCAAACCGCTAAAGGTTGATGATTATACCATCCGTTCCCCAATAGAACACCAATCGCGTTTGCGCCAGCTTGGAGCTCTTTGGTGACATCATGAGTCACATAAAGCGTACGTCTATCAAAACGCGTATACATGGGATCTAACATCTGGTCACCAATACGTTGACCATTAATCGAAAGTTCGAACAGCCCTGCAACAGCCATATAAGCCCGGGCAGATTTGATCTTCTTTTTCACCTCAAATTGCTTTCTGAAATAAGGCGCTTCTAGGTGATCAATATTATGGTTATCACTAATCCAGGTTCCTTTCCAATGATTAGCGCCCATGATGCCTGTTTCAAAAGAGGTAACCGAGGAGGCGTGCGCCTGCCCATCTTTATCCCAGGCAGTCACTTTCCAGAAATACCGAGTCTGTGGATCAAGCTGTGTTCCGGCATAGGAAACTAATATATCCGATTGCTCGATTTTTCCTGTATCCCAAACTTTTCCCCGGCCTTCCACCACAGCCATCGAGTCGGTATCGACATGTATTTGATAGGCCCTTTGCAGCGCACCTTGCCGTTTATCTGACAGCATCCACTGTAGCCTAGGGTTTGCTGTATCAATCCCTATTGGGGCAACCAGATGCTCACATTTCAAACTAATTGGTTGACCAGCGATAGGCGCATTTTTAGCATAGAGACTACCACTTAATCCTAATACCGCCAACAATAAAACTTTTCTCATCTCAATAAATAACTACTTTTTTCTGTTCTGTTAATCAAAAATATCACTTTAGCTGACTAATCTGCGTATTAATTACAAGCTTGTTGTCTTCGGGAATAAATGCAAAGACAGATTCCGTTTTATTACCTTCTTTTAAAGTGCCTTTTTTGAGGGCGATTTGATAGCTATAATTTCTAAATTCAGCGTCTAGGGCAGACGTATCTATGGATTTAAACGGTAGTTCAGCTAGACGTTCCTCAGGAACATCCAGAGCTAACTCCCACTCAAAGGGTTCAGTGGATTGCTCACAGCTCACATGAATTTCCGTTTCTTTAAATACTATTGTAAACACATTCCCATATTGATCAGGGCTTGAAATCTGCAACACATCCTTAGCGAGCTCGCTCACCACCGGGTCTTTCAAGACTAATTCTTCGCTGTTTCCTTGCTTGTCTTTGCGCAGTAAACGCAAACCAGCGAAAGCTGTCTTTGTGCTCCAGAAGAACCCATCAACCAAAGGCAACGTAAAATAAAAAAACTGTCCTCCCGTTCCGGGTTTTGTTAAGTATTCAGATTGGAAATTTTCATCAAACAAGTGAATATCCCTAAATCTAAAAGCATCTTTCTGGAAATATAGGTTTGCCCTGTAAAAGCGGCTGTTATACCAAACGCTCTTGTTTCCCTCATTGCGGTGATCCTGGAGTGTCGTAACCGCTGTCGCGGGTGTTAATGGAAATTCTTCTCTATACCATGCTCCGGAGGTTTGCAGTGTTTCTATTCTAATTTTTCCTGCCTTTCTGAGCGAATCTAAAATCGGGAACTGCATCAGTAGACCTGTCTTCATTTCATCCCAAGTAAAGGAATTTTCTTGCCCGGCCTGTGCATAATTAAAGGCCAAACTTGGCTGGTTTACAATAGATTCGAAAAAATAGTCTACCCAATCCTTGTCCATACCAGCATGTTCATATACAGGTTCCAGAGAAATAACTCCCTGTCCCGAAGTTCCCACCCCCATATCATATTGGTACATTGGATCACTCCCTAACATGCGGAATATTGGTACAGGGATTTGGTTTTCTTCAGTTTGAGCCGGTATATACGCATTTTTTTTACTGGGATAGTAAGCTTGATTCCAGTATCCTCCCCATAAAGTATAACCATCAGTACCGACCTGATCTTTACAATTACTTGAGGCAATTATACCATACTTTTCATACATGTACTGCAGGGTATGTGAATCGATAAACCAGGAGCCCACAGACTTCGGATAAGAACCAAATATACTTTTGAACTTAGCCATGTACACGTCCACCAATGCTTCTCTTTCCTGTGGTGTATAGCCCGTGGTAAATGCAATATTGGCCGTCGAAACCCAATCATGTTTTCCTCTCCATGGTATTCCCGCAGCCTCCACATGCGGTTTTGTAATTTCCCACCAAGCACCGACTTCCGAATCTTTTCCTAAATCTTTTATTAATAACTGTTGATATTTCGGATTGATCAAAGCATCATATTGCAAAAGGAAAGTGCCAGGAAAATCATATTGATTGAGCAGAGCGACCTGTTTCTGGGTAGCATCGAAGAGCAAACTATCAGCATCTTTAACGCGATAATCCGTTTGTCTGATAAAATTAACAATATTGATAATCCTTGGTTGTTCCTTTGTGCTTTTATTTTGAGCAACGATTGTTGAACTAAAAAAGCTCATTAGCACAAAAAAGCTTGCTGTTTTTAAAATTAGTTTACTAGTCAAATTCATAAGTGCTTTGTAAAAATTTGAAATATAAAATCAGAAAGCTTACGTCAAACCGGACTGCCGAACTGAATTTCATAAATAATATTATTTGCTATTAATCGCTATTGTCACCATATCTTGAAAATTTAGCTAATTGGAATGAAGCACCCAATATGCGAAATTTAAGCAGGTATCCTAACCAAACCATTTCTGAAAATCTGGCGGAAATGTTTTCGGTACTTTTATCATAATTATTATTTCGATTAATACGTATTAATAATACCTTGAGCGTTATAAAGTTCCCTCCATTGATTTATTTATACTTAATAAATCGTTTTAGCTAAAGAGTATCAAAATCGGTCAACTCTATCTGTCTACTACAATAATATACCTTTGATCTTTTAGAACCATCCTGCGCCATCCTGTTTATGCTTATTTGTTGGTTTCACTAGTCAATTTGCTTGCTGCATAAGACGAAAGTTAGTTTTCCAAATAAATTCTCTATCAGGGACACTACCGTACCCCATCAATGCTGAAGTACAACAAGTAATTATTTTGCTTTAAATCAGATTACACGACCATCACCCTTGACTTTAAATCATTGTCGATCTTAATAACCCAATGCTGTCTATTTATTCGTAACTTTAAGCTAATCAAGAAGAAATAAAACGCGAAAAAGATGATTCAAAAAAAATCATACAGCGGAAATTCATATCTCCCGGTAGCTTGGGAATATCGCGAAAGTATAGCTGAGCAGATCCAGTCAAAAAATAAAGGGAAGATTTTCTACTTCGCTGAAAATAATAAACTTGAAGAAGCTGAAGGGATCGTGGTTAAATTGACCGAGGGAAAGGAAGGCGTATTTATTCTGATGGACAACGGGCATCAAATAAGAATAGATCGCATCATAACACTTTTTGGAAAAATTGGTGCTGCTTACGAGGAATATGATGCCTTTGCGAACGCGTGCATGGATTGTTCTGGAGGCTATACAAAAGAGGAGCTTGACAACATGTAAATACGGTGGTATACCACATCACGTATATCGGATTCAACTTCCACTGATAGCGTACATAGAAAAAATCCCATCCTACTTTTTAGGTAGAGCGGGATTTGTAGCCATGAGCAGAATTCACATATCCATAACAAAAACACATACTTTCATTATGATTTTGGAATTGTAAGAATTTCAATGCTGCGGACTATTAATAATAAAATACTTTTAAAATCACGATAATAACCTTTTAAACAATTAAAGGTTTGTTAATCTATAATTGTTTATTCGGAAATCAACAGCGATAAACTCTATTGTGTAATCGGGAAATAACAATGCACAGAAAATGGGAAATAAGACTGCACCATTTTTGGCAACAAGAGTGCACAGCACTACAAATATAATTTTCCTGTTCTAAGTTCCAAAAATTGTTTTTCTATTTTCCATTCTATAACTTTTTCCGGATAAGCTGATCACCTCACACCGGAAAAGTAACCGATCCAGCAGGGCGGTCGCCAACACTTCGTCATCCAGCATTTTTGCCCATTCAGCAGGCATTTTGTTGGTAGTAATGACAAAGGATGTATTCTCATACGTTTGGTTTATGAAGTTAAAGAGGTTCACGGCATGATTTTTCTCAATAGGGAAAAGCATAATATCATCAATGACAATTAGGTTCGCTTTGGCCAAACGTTTGTATTCTGCCATTGAAGCCCTAGCAAAGTCTTTCATTTTTAACATGTTTACAATATCCTCCATTGTTCTGAAATAAGCTTTGTATCCTTTTTCGATTGCATCTGCACAGAGCCCTGCGGCTAAAAAAGTTTTGCCTACACCACTGGGCCCCATCAGTATAACATTGTAAAGTTGATCCAACCATCCAAGCTCCCTTAGGGTGTTGATCCGTTGTTTACTGAGATCATTGTCCGGCCTATCTTCATATTCGTCCAAGTTTGACCTTTTGGGTAATCTGGCAATCTTTAGCTGCCGTTCCTTGGCTTGAATATCTCTGTGCAGCCCTTCTTTTTCAAAGAGCTGAACGAGAAACGTCATATAGCTCAATTGCTGCTCCTGGGCTTCTTTTGCAGTTTCATCTATTTGAGCCGCCATGCCCATTATTTTGTAGCGGCGGCAATAAAGATCGATTTGTTGTTTTTGGTTCATTTTTTTGATGGGTTTGAATGTGCGAGAATGTATTGATAGTCTTCAATCGAACTGACCTGTGGTTGCAATAATGCCTGGTATGGGAACGCTCCGTTCAACGGGTTCAGGGAGGGGCGCATGATTTCTTCGGATATAGTCTGGGCATGACTGTGTTTCATGGCCAGGATCCTAAAGTCGTTGGCACTGCTGATTCCTTGATCGATACAGAATGTCAATGCCAAGGCTACGGCTTTTTCTTCTACATCGTTTACTGTCTGCTTCAATATGATAAGCTGGTCACGCAGATAACGCGGTTTATCATCTCGGATCTGCGAAATAAACCTGAGCAGGTTTTCCGCACATCCACTGGACTGGCAAAGTTCTTCGATGAAGTCGTCTAGACCGACATGTTTATCGCGTTTATGATCACTATTGATGATTTTTTTGCCCGTCCCCAAAAACAGACGGTGCCTGCAGAGTTCATTGTTCCCCATATCGGTTATCACCAGAAGGTCACCTTCATTCCTGACTGTCACCTGGGTTCCCCTGCCTCTGTAAGTGCCCAACGGAAGGGAATACAGATTGCTTTTCCAAGAGATCGTGTTATCCTTCCTTACCGAATGTGATCGCAGTGGCGGCGTAGCCGGCGGTAACGGATCAAAAGGATCCAAAAAGGGTAGTTCGATTGCAAGTTCATCCTTTGGCGCTTTCTTTGTGAATGCATGTTCCAGTTTATTTGCGGTCCGCTCTAGCCATTTAATGCTCTCTTGGTTCAATGTTTCAAGATCATGAAAAGTTCGGTTGTATAGAAAATTACGTTTTACATAGCCGACCACGTTTTCCACTTTTCCTTTGCTTTCCGGATCTGATTTTCTGCAAAAATGAAGCTTGAAGCCTTGATCTTTGACATAATTTCTGAATCGTTCGGTAAGGATGATATCACCGCTGTTTTCATTACTGATGAACACCTTGTCCTGGTCGTAAACGATCTCTTGGGGCATGCCACCGATGTAACCGAAGGCTTTTTCGTGACCTTGGATGGCCAGATCTGTGGTAAACGGCCGGTCCGAGAACCACACGTATTTGAAACGCGAACGGGAAAGCACAAGGGTGAAGAAATAGACCTTCGTTTGCTTCCCGTTCCCGCCCCGAAGTCTATACTCACCAAAGTCCACCTGCGCCTGCAGCCCATATGGCGTTTCTTCGACTGATTGATAATCACGATTGCTCGGTTCATAGGGAAGGTTGTGCCGGCGACGAATCCACTTTACAAAATTGAAAATCGTTTTGGGGTTGACCTTGGGGAAATCTTCATAGGTCTCTTTTAGCCAATCGTGCATCTGCGCGGCAGATGTATCTCGGAACAAGAGGAGCCGTTGATGCACAAAACCCTCATATGGCAACAGTATTTTTTGTCGGACCGACTGGGTCTTCAGAAAAGACTCAAACTCATCATCGTCCATCTCAAGGTACTTTTTGACGGTTCTACGATTGCAGCCAACGTCTTTACTGATCTTGGAAACGGAACGACCTTGGTGGTACATTCGTTTAATTTCATAATACATCATAAATTTGCTTAAGAATGCGTTCATACTTCATCGATTGTCGTTAATCAATGAAGTTCGTATTTATTCGGCAGGGCATAAAGCCCTGTCGTTTTTGTTGTGCACTCTTGTTGCCAATTTTGGTGTATTATTATTTCCCATTTTCTGTGCAGTGGTAGTTACCGCTTACACTCTATTGATAAATAATCAAATATTTACCTTCATTTTAATATTCAAACCAATATTGTTTAAATAAAAAACAAAACCAAAGCAATCTTTTGTTAAATTTAATTACCAATAATTAAATTATGAAAATAGCACTAATTAGCCTTATGCTCTTCCTTGTGGCATTTCTGGTAAATGCTCAAGAAACAAATTATCCAGATGTAGAATTTACTAATACTGGATTATATAAAATACGCTCCATTAGCAGCAACGATACTTCCACTTTAGTAAAATTGGATATTACCTATCTACCAGGTAGATGGACTGCTTTTGGAAGTTATTTATCCCTAGAGGATGTTGATTCAGGCAAGAAATACAAGTTAGAGTCGATTGATGGGAAAAAAATGGATGAAAAAATCTTCACTCCAAATTCTGGAGATACAACCATTGTATTGGTTTTTCAAAAATTAGATAAATCTGTTAAGGTTATAAATTATATTGAAGGAGATAAAACACTTTTATATGGTGTAAACCTTAAGAAAAAAAAGGAACAAAATAAATCTAAAGAGATACCAAAACCTGTATTAGCATGGATAAATCAAGAAATTGCGAAATCCAAAAAAAAGGAATTAACAACCACTTTTAATAAAGACAATTTCTTTCATAAAGACACTATTAAAATAGTAGGATATATAAAAGGTTATGATAAAAGAGCTGGCTTTAGCTCGGGAATAATATATAATGCAAATGAACTAACTAGGGAAGATTTCCCATCAACAATTAAAATTAATAATGATGGAAAATTCGAAGTAAGCATAGCGGTCAACAATCCAGTAAATAATTATATGCTTATCCATAATAAACATATTCCATTTTATGCCGAACCTGGTATGACGATAGGAATGATTTTAGATTGGGAAGATTTTCTACTACAAGATCGTTTTAGAGATAATTCCTACTCCTTTAAAAAAACTCAATATTTAGGTGCGACTAAATCCATAAATGAAGAATTAATGGAATATACGCGCAAATATACAGATTATAAAAAACTAGAAGATTATAGAAACAAAACTAAACCCAATGATTTTAAATTAGCTCAAATAGAGATCTGGAATAAAAATAAAAAAGAAATGGACAGCTTGTGGAGCTTAAAAAACGTTTCATCACTATCTAAAAATATCTTAAAAAATCAACTTGATATTGAACATATAAATTATTTGCTAGAATATACATCCTTTAGAGAAGAATATGCTAAAAAGGATTCTACCAATGAAGTATTAAAAATACCTTTAGAAAAATCATACTTTGATTTTCTAAAGAAAATAGATTTAAACAATTATTCATTAATGACATTGTATGAATTTTCAACCTTTATAAATCGTTTTGAATTTTCGGAACCACATAGTAATTTAAAGATTATAAATAGAAAGGATTATTATGAAGCATTAGATTCAATGGCTAGAGAAAATTTTACCGAAGACCCTTTTAATTTAATATATAATGTTGCAAAAATGAGGAGCATAAGTGGTCGAATTCTCCAGAGACCATTAACTGACGAATTACAAAATCAGATTGATTATGCTAGCCAAACCTTTAATAATCCTTTTTTTAACTTGGAAATTCAAAGACTCATTCAAGAAAAGAAAATAAAAGAAAAAGGTTATGAGCTTCCAAATACTGCTGCTGCGAAGGTATTTAGAAAAATTATAGATCCCCATAAGGGAAAGGTCTTGATTATAGATTTTTGGGCCGAATGGTGCGGTCCCTGCAGGAGTGGAATTGAATATAGTTTAGCCATGCGCAAAAAGCTTGAGGATAACCCTAATGTGGATTTTATATTTATTACCGATATAGAAAGTACTGGTGAACAATTTTTTAAAGAATATAGCGAAAAAAATCTTATGAAAAATTCACACCGTATCACTGCGGATGAATATTTAGCACTTCGTGAGTTATTTAAATTCAATGGGATACCAAGATATGTTCTTGTGGATGATAAAGGTTTAATTAAGGATGATGATTTCCAAAACCATAATGTCGCTCATGAATTAACTTCAAAGTTTCCAGAAAAGTTTAAATATGAAATGTTTCAATAAGGTCCATCGTTCCAACAAATCACGACAATCCTTATAAGGAGAAAGACTCACCTTAATTACTTTCGGCAACACCTCGCCTCATTGCAATATCTCATGTTTAGCATACTCAGGATTCAATCAGGTGTACTTTCAGTCAATACTGGCCACTTTCTGTACAATTAAACTTTCATCGGAATATCTAATCGTTTTTTTACGTAAAAAATTCGAACTTTACACAGCGATATTGCTGTAATTGTAAACGAATTTTATTAAGAAGAATGATACATGTAAATGAATACTTTGACGGAAGTGTAAAGTCCTTAGGATACGTACGAGCTAACGGAAAGTCTACCATAGGGGTTATGGACCCGGGAGTGTATACGTTCAACACAGGCAGCCCGGAGACAATGGTCGTGATAGAAGGGAGAATGGAGGTGCTACTGCATGGCGAGGAGATATGGAAATCTTATCAAGATGGAAATAGCTTTGATGTGGCTGGCAATTCTTCGTTTAAAGTAAAGGTTGCTACACAAACATCGTATTTGTGCCGATATGATTAACGGCAATAAGGGGCAAACCAATTAGAATAGGATTGCCTGTAATCGGTAAATCAGAATTGCCATTTACATTGCCAACCAGTGATCACCGAAAGCCAAAAACCTCTTGGGGATTTATTTACTTTTTATAAGTTAATATCGGGATTTTTCGCAAGCGAGATAGTTCATGTGTCGTTGAAGTATAAAGTATTGGGTTTAAATAGTGTTTAGATTTATTTATAAAAAAAACAACTAGAGACGGTCTTATTTTTCTAACCGCAAGATCAATATCTTCAATTAAAGTGTTCGTCGAGGTTCTGAGAGCATATTTAACCTTAACCGCAACTCCTATTCTTTTAAACAACCGCACTTCTAAAAGCGTAGCTTTAAGCATAATTTCTCGTGGAGAGACAATATGCAATAATTTAATTTCAAAATTAAGTGTTTTTACAAACGCTACAATCTTCTTGATTTCCTTTTGATAATTAGTCATATCTGAAGCGTAACAAATACTATCTATAGTTTTTGTCTTATAAAAACTAGGCACACTAATCACGGGAACTGAAGATTTCGCAATTAATTTGTTTGCTGAGGCACCAATCGTCTTTTTTAATCTCCCTCCCCCCTGAATACCATGGCATATACAGGTACATTTATGCTTGGACACGCATCTCAAAATAGTGGTCACTATATTTGGATTCATCTGAAGGTCTATCTCAAAATTGACGGCAGGCGCTTCTATGTTACTAAAAATTCGATCTAAAAACTTGTTTAACTTAGTTAATATAAATTCTCTTCTGACTTGACGGTAAATTTCAAACCTATGAGGTCTCCAGCTTTTGGGTTTCAAAAGATGATAAACATGCACAATAATCAAAGTAGCACCTTTTAACTGTGACAATTTATAGGCAAAATGAATAGCTGAAGTAGAACCAGCCGAAAGATCTGTAGCTACAAGAATTTTTTCCATACATCCTCATCATTTTTCGCTAAAATTACTTTTAGAATAGTATAGATACAATGATGGCTATCAGTTAAAACACTGATCGTTAGCGTAAAATATGCTTTACAGATAATTTGATAATATACATTTTTCAAGATTTGGAGAGAACACCTTATACAGGCATTTTAGGGAAGGTAATTATAATTGTTCTGATGAAATCGGGGCTGTAAACTGTTTGTTTAGCTTTTCATCTTTATTAAACCGCCAAGATCTATAATCTGGATCTGACTTCCATATCTTTCTATTAATCCTCTTTCTTTAAAATCGGTAAGTATTCTACTAACCGTTTCTGTAGCGATACCAGCAAGTCCAGCAAGTTCATCCCTACAAATATCTATTTGGTCTATTGGGACTGCATCCTTATTTAACCTAACTAATACTTGTGTAAGTCTTTTTCTCACAGACTCATAAGCAAGCTCTACGAGTTGATCTTTTTTTTCGCGTAAATTAGCTGATAATATTTTAATAAATTGTTGATTAAGTCCAACATGTTCGTTTAACAAGTCAATAATTGCACTTTTAGATATAAAATAAAGAGATGAATCCTGAGTAGCTTCGGCACTTTCAAGCCAAGGATCATCTAGAAACAAAGTATCCAAACCAATAAAACTGTTTGGTTTATACAACCCTGTAATCATTTGTCGGCCATCGTCTGTTAGTTTCAAAGTTTTAATACAACCTTCGATCAATAGATAAAGCCATTGGGAATGATCGCTTTCGTAATACAACGTTTGTTTCTTTTTGATTAGTCGTATTTTGCATTGAGAAATAAGATCGAACAGTTTTTCCAAGCCTGTACCATTATCGGGATGATTGTTATTCGCCTCGCTAATCGGCAATGATGTCTGCTTCTTATTCTTGTTAATTCGACCTTCTACAGATCTAACAAGCTGATCGCCCTGAAATGGCTTGGTGACAAAATCATCAGCGCCACACGCTATCCCTTTTTTTACAATATCTGGAGTCGATAAAGCATTTAAAAATACGAAGGGTATTTTAGTAGTTGATGGATTTTTTGATAATATAGATAATACACCAAAACCATCTATATTTGACAACACAGTATTGCATAATATCAAACTAGGAAGTTTATTTAATGCTAGGTTAATCCCTGTTTCGCTATTTAACGCTGTTATTACTTCATACCCTGATTTTTTTAATACATCCGAATATTTACCCAGTAAATCCAGATCATTTTCGATAATTAAAATATTTTTCATGTTTGTTAATAACTGTAGCAGATCATTCATAAATCTACTTCTAATTGGATATAATGGTGATTTCGACCCCTCCGTTGGACATATTGACCCCTCTTTCGAGTTTTCCTTCAGTCCAACTAATGATCTAACAATATTACTTTTTTTTTCTTAAACTTTCGCCTTTTAACTCAATTCGATATGAACCATGAATTATTCTGTCGAGTATTGCATCTGCAATTGTATCTTCTCCAATTACATCATACCAACCGGCAAAGCGGGTCAGTATGCTCCAGCGCAATAAACTGAAATGCATTTAGGGAGTCAACATCAGCCAGTATGGCAGTCGAATATGAGCATTAAACGTAAAATCATACCCTTTAAAAAATGTCGCGTTTCAGCGACAAAACCGATCAAAATATGTGACCATCGTCACTATAAACACTGACAAGCATCATTTCACATACAGAATATTTGAAGGAAATTTACATGCAAACTAATTATTTCCTAAGAATAAGAATTATGAACGCTATCATAACGGGGAGGAGTTTTTCTAACGTTGGTTTAAATACCGGAAGCAGCAGAGCTGTCTTAAAAAATCCTTCACAAAAACATGCAGGTAATATTGTAGAATCTATTATCAGAAAGCAAGGTCATAATATAAGTAAGCTGGCCAAATATATGAAGATTAGCAGGTGTACGTTATACAACTGGTTTGAGCAGGATACTTTACCTTTTGATATATTAGTTAGAATCGGCTCTTATACTAATTATGATTTTTCTTCTGATTTTCCCGAAGTTTTTCGCTCAAATTCAGAGGCTAAAATAGAACAGCATCCTTTACAAAAGCCATCCACAGAAAATGAGAAGATTGACTATTGGATAAGAAAATATATCCTTCTGTTAGAAAAATATAACGAGTGTCTAATAAATCAAAATCACTCTCAACACCCCAAATAACTTTCTTAATTCGCTATCTTCTTTTAAAATACATCCCTTTTATCCTTTCCGTTAGCTTATAAGTACTAAGGTCACTAAAACTTGGTTATGATCGTGCTTAGGATATAACGCCCGATTTGTACCCGTCTTTATACACCTCATCATAAAGACTACACAATACCTGACGGGCTCCTCCCCCATTCTATCTGTTATATGCATTTTTCTTTTAATTATCTGTGGTTTAAAACTGTAAAGAAATCAAATGTTTAAACCGAAAAATGCAAATCTGCTGTTTTACAACTTTTCTCAAATTGATATACAACAAAAATTACAGTCATCACACATTAAATACAACCAAGTATTATACATATTGTAATTCACTTTTTTTACAACTCCTGCTAAATCTGTTGAACAAAACCGTAAACTCTTGTAAAACCTGTACACCATTTATACACTTTAAATACAAAGTAATCTGCCACATAAATTATTGATAGTTTTGTATATACCTTAGTTGTGAAGAAGTTTTGCACATTTTAAGGTATAAAATCATGAAAAGAAAACACCTGTTAATTATTATATACATACTCACTTTTAGCTCATGTGCGCAAAAAAGAGATTTGGCTTATTTCAGCAATTTAGCTCCGCAAAGCGCCGAGAAAACGATACGAGAAGAATCAATAAAAATACAACAAAACGATCTTTTGAGCATAAATATAAATAGTCTTAATCCGGAATCAAACACGCTATTTACGGTTAACCGTCAAAATGCAGCAGGAGCTACCGATGAAGGACCGGCAGGTTACAGAGTAGCTAAAGACGGAATGATTACTCTCCCTGTAATAGGCAATATTAAAGTGGAAGGTTTGACTATTACACAAACCCAGGATTCATTAATAGAAAAACTAGCTAAATATGTCAAAGAACCACTGGTTGAAGTACAACTTTTAAATTTTAAGATTACCGTAATCGGAGAAGTAAATACACCATCGAGCTTTACCATACCTGGCGATCATATTAATTTATTAGAGGCGCTTGGTATGGCAGGCGATATGACGGTTTATGGTAAACGAGAAAACGTATTAGTCATTAGAGAGCAAAATGGGAAAAGAATAATGAAAAGGTTGAATTTAAACCGAGAAGATGTGCTTAATGATCCCTTTTTTAATCTGATGCAAAACGATATAGTTTATGTAGAGCCGGATAAATCTAAAGCTATAGAGTATAGCCCTAGCACGAGAATTATGCCTATTGTTATTGCTTCTATATCGGCAGTTGCTGTCCTGATTTCAGCCATTTTAAGAAATTAATTACTTAAGGAATAAGATCATGTTTGCAGAAAAGAACTTAAACGGCCCTAAAGATGTGGCAGAATCTTTCAAAAGGTTTACCAAAAACTGGCCCTATTTTTTAATTAGCATTACGACAGCAATAGCTTTCGTTTATGGCTTCTTGTTCATAACACCTCCTGTTTATAAAATTAGTAGCACTTTGTTAGTACAAGACGATAAAGAGGGTGCTTCTATGTCTAACGGCACTGCTTTTAGCGATTTGAACATGTTCCAAACCACTAAAACAGTTGAAAATGAAACTGAAATTTTCAGATCAAGAGATTTGATATCTAAAGTTTTAAAAGATTTGAATCTTGAGACATCATACTTTCAGAAAGTAGGTTTTAAAACAAAAGAGTTATACGGTAATACATTACCAATAAAAGTAGAAGTACAGGAATTGAAAAAAGGAGCTTATTCCAGAGCTATAGAAATTACATCTTTTAACGACAACCAATTTCGTTTAACAGATAGTAATATTAATATGATTGCAAACTATAATCAACCTATCAAAAATAAAAACTATACAATACACATAAAGAAAGGGCCTGCTTTTAAACCAGAATATGGAGAAATAAATATTCAATTTCAAGATCTGTATAAACTGACAGAGTCATATAGCTTAGCTAGGTTGAATATAGTTCCTGTAGTTAAAGATGCTAATACTATTGTAATTAGTTTGAACGATAATATTCCGCAACGGGGATTGGATATTTTAACAAAACTTATTGAAAACTATAATATTAATAATGTAGACAATAAAAATATTATCGCTCAAAATACAATTAAGTTTATAGATAACAGATTAAAATATTTAATAAATGACCTCGCTGGAGCGGAACAAGATGTAGAGAACTTCAAACAACAAAATCAAGTGACCGATTTCGGTATAGATGCACAATTAAATGCAACAAGATCGGTTGAATACAATCAATTGTTAGCGGAATCTGTTGTAAAGCTCGGCCTAGTAAAATCTATAGAAGGTTATTTTCAAAGCAATCAGGCACAAGGCAGTTTAGCGCCAAGCGCCATGGGAATAGAAGATCCTGTACTAAATGTAATGATTGGAAAGTTTAATGATTTACAGTTAGAAAGAAACAGAATGCTTCGTACAGCTAATGCTGAAAATCCGCTTGTTTTAAATTTGAATGAGCAATTATCAAGTTTAAAAACCAACATTCTGGAAAACTTAAAGTCAATTAAAAGTGGGTTTAATATTCAGAACAAAAATTTACAAAAAAATTATTCACAATTCTATAGTAAAAGTAAATCTGTCCCTACAATAGAAAGAGGACTTTTAGAAAGAAGTAGAGATCAAAGTGTGAAAACTGGGTTATACCATTACTTGTTGCAAAAACGTGAAGAAACAGCATTATCATTGTCTACAACTGTACCTACATCACAAGTTATAGATAGACCCGCTTATAATACGGCACCTATTGCTCCAAAAGCACAAATGCTTTATTTATGTGGTTTAGTCTTCGGATGCTTAATACCTGCAGGGTTTATTTATGTTAGGGGATTTTTTAACAATAAAGTTAGGGATGCCAGAACAATTGAGCTTACAGGTGCAAGATTGCTAGGTGAACTTTCCCACAATCTAGATAAAGGTACCAATGTTTTTCAAACTGACCATCGCTCCACTATTTCCGAGCTATTTAGGTACATACGCATGAATTTAGGCTTTATGACAAATCAAAGTCATAAAATGATATTGGTTACATCAAGTATGAAAGGGGAAGGAAAGACATTTTTTAGCATCAATTTGGCAACTACATTAGGAATGCTTAATAAAAAAGTTGTTATTGTAGAACTTGATTTAAGGAGCCCCGTACTATTAAAAAAGTTAAAATTATCATCAGCGCTAGGAGTTACAGATTATCTTGATAATGCCTATATTTCTGTAGATGATATTATCCAACCCAGTCTATTATCAGATAATGTCAGTGTAATTGGGTGTTCAGAAATTCCAAAAAACCCAGCAGAAATGATAATGAGCTCCAGAGTTGATGAACTCCTAAGTGAATTAAGAAAACGCTTTGACTATATAATTGTAGATACATCCCCTGTTGGACAAGTAGCTGATGCTTTCAGTTTAGCGCCTTATGTAGATGTAAGCATTTACCTGGTAAGATATAATTACACGAATAACTATCAATTAGCTATCCTGAAAGATATTAACGACGAAAATAAGCTTAAAAATCTAATGGTAGTATTTAACGACGCTAAAAGAGGAAAGAACCAAAAGTATGGTTATGGTGGCTACGGATATGCCATGCCTAACTAACACGCTTCTTAAAAGAAAAAAATACATCTATTACAATATTTAAAGCAATAACTATTATAAAAACAAACTTACGCTGCACCCGATTTGAAATAAATGATCTTTAAATAAATTATTTTAGCCGCCTCCAATTTACCCTTTATCTCATTACTTCACAAAACACACGCTCATCACTGTAAGTGATATGGCGAAGCCTTGCACCCCAGAGTAGTAAACCAGCAATTACATAATTACTGGAAAACGCTATTGGCTCTAATAAAACAACACATTTTTTTACTTCCTCTTAATGAATCTAACAATGGAAATGGCATTAAATTACAAAAGAAAACTTAAAAAAAACTGGCTGGTTATTTATGTCCGTCCTCGTTGGGAAAAAAAGGTTGATAGGTTGTTGCAGGAACAAGGGATTGATACTTTCTGTCCCTTAAGAACTACCGAAAACCAATGGGCGGATAGAAAAAAGATGGTAAGTGTACCACTTTTTACGGGTTATGTTTTTGTTAAAATAGATGATAGAGAGCTTACAAAGGTCAGATATACGCTTGGAGTAGTTAACTATATCTATTTTATGGGGAAGCCAGCTGTGATAAGGGAGTCAGAAATTGAACAGCTGAAGGAACTGATGAAAACATATAATAACCTTGAAATAATTAACCTAAAAGATCTTTCGCCTGGTGATAGAGTAAGAATTAAAAGTGGCTTATTCTACAATCATGAAGGTATAATAATCAAAGTCCAAGGAAAAACAGTCCTGATGTCGCTTGACCATATAGAATGCGCATTGGTAGCCTGTATCGAGATTAATCATCTTATAAAAGCTTCACCTTTAAACACAGCATAATGCAAAAGATAGAACCCGTAAGAATAGCCATAATTGGCCTTGGGTATGTTGGACTTCCACTCGCAGTAGAGTTTGCCAAAAAGCATAAAGTCATTGGTTTTGACATTCTTCAACGAAGGGTGGATGAACTTAACGAAGGCAAAGATTGTACTTTAGAGGTAGGTGAAGAAGAACTTAAAAAAGTGCTAACTTTTGACTGTACAGTTCAAAGTGGACTGTATTGCACGAGCGAAAAAGACAAATTAAATTCTTGTAAAGTTTTTATCGTCACCGTTCCGACACCTGTTGATAAAAATAATAGACCAGATTTAACGCCATTAATAAAGGCGAGCACGCTAGTAGCAAGTGTATTAAAAAAAGGAGATATTGTTATTTATGAATCGACTGTATATCCTGGCGTAACAGAAGATGAATGTGTTCCTATTTTAGCAGAAAAATCAGGACTAGTTTATAACGAAGATTTTTTCGTAGGATATTCGCCAGAACGTATCAACCCTGGTGATAAGGAACATACAGTTGCCAATATATTAAAAATAACTTCGGGTTCTACACCAGAAACGGCCACTACAATTGACAATCTTTACAGATCTGTAATTGGGGCAGGCACGCACAAAGCTTCATCAATAAAAGTCGCGGAAGCAGCAAAGATTATAGAAAATGCACAAAGAGACATCAATATTGCCTTTGTTAATGAATTAGCGATGATTTTTAACAGGCTGGGTATAGATACCACTGAAGTGCTTACTGCCGCAGGTACAAAGTGGAATTTTCTGAATTTCAGACCAGGTCTGGTGGGTGGGCATTGCATAGGTGTTGATCCGTATTACCTTGCACAGAAAGCACAAGAAGTTGGTTATCATCCTGAAATTATTTTGGCTGGGCGTCGCGTAAACGATGGAATGGGAGCTTATGTAGCAGATCAGCTTATAAAACAAATGATCTATAACGGCACGCATATCATAGATGCAGAAGTGTTGGTGTTAGGATTTACTTTTAAGGAAAATTGCCCCGATGTAAGGAATACAAAGGTAATCGACATCGTTAGGAGGTTAGAAGAATATAAAGTAAAGGTCTGCATTCACGATCCTTGGGCCAATTCAGAGCAAGTTAAACAAGAATATGGCGTGATTTGTCAGAACGGGGAATCGAAAAAGAGACAATACGATGCAATTTTATTAGCCGTTGCTCATCAGGAATTTGAACACCTCGACCTTACAAAGCTCTGCAAAGAAAATACAGTCGTTTACGACATCAAATCAGTCTTGCCAAATACCATGGTAAGTGCACGCTTATAACAAATGACTTTAAAGGAAAAGACCATCTCTGGCGTATTATGGTCAGTAGGTCAGCAATTTGGTTCTAAACTAATTAGTTTTTTTATAACCATAGTGCTTGCCCGCATTTTAACCCCGGCAGAATTTGGGTTAATAGCTATGTTATCGGTATTTATATCCATCGGAAATACATTACTAGACAGTGGCCTTACTTCTTCGCTTATACGAACGGCCGATGCAGATCAAAAAGATTTTTCTACCGTTTTTTATTTTAATTTGATAGGGAGTACAATACTTTATTTTATATTATTTTTTTGCGCCCCTCTTATTTCATCGTTTTACGATCAGCAAGTCCTTACAACGATCATTCGTGTTTATAGTCTGATATTTATTTTAAATGCTTTCTTTGGTGTACAAAACACCCGTCTTGTAAAAGAGATGAGGTTTAAAGCACAAACAAACATACAAATTCCTTCATCTTTAGCAGGGGGAATTTTAGGAATTATTCTGGCTAAAACCGGATATGGCGTTTGGAGTCTGGTATGGATGAGCTTATTTACTACATTTTTATCTACCATACTTCATTGGGTATATTCAGACTGGCGTCCAGCTTTGATATTTGATAAAACAAGTTTTAAACGTCATTTTGATTTTGGTTATAAAATGACCCTATCGGGAATACTGGACACCCTTTACCAGAATATATATACACTGATTATAGGTAAATTTTACTCTGCAACGCAACTAGGATATTATTCCCGGGCCGATTCGATCAGTCAGCTACCAACAGCAAATATTTCAGCAGCTGTCAATAAAGTTACCTATCCGATGTTTTCAGAAATATCCCATGATAATGTGCAATTGAAAAGGGTGAACAAAAAAGTGATGCAGCAGGTTATTTTTTGGAATGCTCCCATATTGATTTTTATGAGTGTAGCAGCTCAGCCTCTTTTTAGTTTTTTATTAACCGATAAATGGTTGCCAGCAGTACCTTATTTTCAAATACTTTGCATTGCAGGTCTAATCCAGCCCCTTCATGCGTATAATTTAAATATTTTAAAGGTAAAAGGCCGGAGCGATTTGTTTTTAAAACTGGAGGTTATAAAAAAAGCACTAAGTGTAATAGGCATTTTGAGTGTAATACCATTTGGTATTTATGGGCTGTTATATTTTCAATTATCCTTTAATTTTATTGGATTTTACATCAACACAATCTATAGCGGAAAGATGATTAACTATCCGGTCAAAGAACAGATATTCGACATTTTACCCACCCTAATCTTAGCTGTGTTTATTGGTATTTCAACTTATCTTCTTGATTCTTTCTTAGTGGATTCTTTTCATATTAACAATTTGACACGGATTATCATAAGTGCTCTGTTTTACGCTCTTACTTATTTAAGTATCAGCAATCTTATAAGCCTTACAGCAATAATAGATTTTAAACAATTAATTCTAAAACGATGATACCAGTAACTAAGCCATTTCTTCCTAAAATAGAGGAATTTGAAAACTATGTAAAAAGCATTTGGGACCGCCAATGGTTAACCAATAACGGCCCTCTAGTCAATGATTTGGAACTTAAACTCAAGCAGTACCTAAATGTGGATTATTTATTATATGTATCCAATGGTACTATTGCTCTGCAGATGGCTATCAGAGCATTGGAATTGAAAGGAGAAATTATAACAACTCCATTCTCTTTTGTTGCTACAACGAATAGTATTTTATGGCAGGGCTGCAAACCAATATATGTGGATATCGATCCGGATACGTTCAATATTGATCCCGGTAAAATCGAAGCAGCAATTACCCCTAAAACTTCCGCGATTTTGGCAACCCATGTGTATGGCAACCCATGTAATATTGATGCAATACAAAATATTGCTGATAAATATGGTTTAAAGGTGATATATGATGCCGCCCATTGTTTCGGAACAAAATATAAGAACAGGTCAGTCTTTGCCTATGGAGATATTAGTATCACAAGCTTTCACGCAACTAAATTGTTTCATACCATAGAAGGAGGAGCTGTTTTTACTAAAAAACCAGAGTTGTTAGAGAAAATGGCATTTATGCGAAATTTCGGATATAGCGGCCCGAACACCATTGCGCTGGTAGGCATTAATGCGAAAAACTCAGAATTTCATGCAGCTATGGGGTTGTGTAACCTGGGACATATTGATGCCATTCTGGAAAAGAGAAAATCTTTGTCACTGCATTACCGCGAGAACCTGAAAAAGCTAAAAGTTAAATTTCAGTCCATTGATTCTGCTCTGGATTACAATTACGCCTACTGTCCGATTCTTTTTGATTCAGAAGAACTGATGCATGATTGTATAGTCAAACTTGAATTGGCAAATGTATATTGCAGAAGGTACTTTTTCCCTTCTTTGGCCGCACTACCGTTTGTAAGCCGTAAAAAAATGCCCGTATGTGATTCTGTGGTAAAGAGAATTGTTTGTCTACCCCTGTATGATACACTCACCATCCCCGATCTGGATATGATTTCACGTATATTATTGAGAGCACAGAAATATCCTGTGAAAACCATCAATAAACAAAATGGCTTTGGAGAATTGATTGCCAATCGAATAGAAAAAGTCATAAATGATCATAAACAAAAGTAAAACCAGCTATGAAAAGTATGGAAACTGAAGTGATGGTTAGTATCTGCTGTGTAACGTACAATCATGAGAAGTATATAGCACAGGCTATTGAAGGCTACTTGATACAACAAACTTCCTTTAAATTTGAGATTCTTATCGGAGAAGATTGTTCTACCGATAATACCAGAAAAATTGTAGAGCAATATGTGCTAAAATATCCTGATAAAATAAAATTAATCACTTCAGGCGCTAATGTGGGTGCCCACAAGAACGCAGTAAGACTGAATAAAGAGGTAAAAGGGAAATATTTGACCCAATGCGATGGCGATGATTATTGGACAGACCCTTTAAAACTGCAAAAACAAGTTGATTTTTTAGAACAAAATCAGGAGTATATAATGTGTTGTCATTATTCGCAAAGGATTAAAGAAAATAATGAAATATATTATATGAATTTAAATCCAAAACCAATAATCTATTCGTTTGAAGATATATTATTCGATAATGATTTTGAAACAGTACTCAACACAATTCTTTTCAGAAATACGCCCGAAATTAGAGAAATTTATGCAACAGATTGGTTCTTTAAATTTAATGCCCCGGACAGATTTCTTAAACTTTATTTAACATTTACTTCCGGAAAGGAGATTTATGTTTTACCCGAAATAATGTGCTGCTATAGAAAGCATTCAGGAGGCATTTGGAGCATGTTAAAAGCAAAAAGTTTAAAACAAAAAACACTTGACGATTTATACTTGATTATTGAAATTTTTACATATTCCCGCGTTCAAAAAATGAAGTTGCTTCTCTATTATCTTAAAAAATATTTCCTATTTGAAGTTAGAGATCGTAGCCTACAAAAGGCCTTTAGTACAATAAGAACCATATTGTAAGTAGCTAGAAAATATAATTATACATTAAATAATTTCCGATATGAAATATCTTAAGATTATTATTTTATTCTTAGTTTTCTGCAATCTTCCAAGTTATCTCTTGGTTAATGCTAATGCCGCAATTGGTCAGCTTTTAAGCTACAGCACCTTCCTTCTTATAATCGTTTATTATTTTTTCAGTGAGAATAAGAAGCCGATAGTTCCATTTATCGTATTCGGCCTTTTATTCTTTTTGCTATCGATAATAGTCAGTGCACAAAATGACGATGGTTATTTAGTAACGCTTATTAAATATTTTATTGTCATAGTTATGGGGGCAAGTGTTGTAAGCGATACCACAAAGGAAGATATATATATAGTGCTTTTGCTGGGATGTTTTAGCATAATTTTTGAATCTATTTTTATTGAAGGTATTGGTGGCAGATATAGCGGGTATTATATAAACCCTAATGCAGCTGGCTATGCTTGTATACTAGGATATTCTCTAAGTTTTTCAATAAATAATAAAAAATTAAAAATCATTGGCCAATTACTCTTTTCAATTGCGGGCTTTCTTACTTTCTCCAGGACTTTCTTACTTATCTGGATATTAGTCAACCTGATATCTTTGCTAATCAATTATAAAAATGTATATAAAATTCTAGTAGGTATTGTTTTATTTGGTTTGTTTCTTTCATTTGGAGATAAGCTGGATTTAAGTACGAAAAGAATGCATGCATTTTCTGGAATACTTGAAGGAAAAGTAAATGATGATTTAAAGGAAGAATCGAGAACAGAGACCTGGTCCCATTATTATGATCAAATTTTAAATAATCCAATCTTGGGTAATGGATACCATTCCTTTAGCGGAGAAATTTTCGGACCTGAATACAATTCTTATACCGTTAAAAATGGTGTACACAACACTTTTTTAATGGTTATTGGTGAAGCTGGATTTTTTGTTCTTCTCTATTTTCTATGGATATATGGGTCTTATTTAATTAATGGCATAAGAATGTTTCATGATAATCCGGCAATTTTTCTGGTTTCATTTTCTTTAGTAATGTACATGCTTACAAATCATAATTATTTTGAAAATAACCTGGTATTATTTGTTTCGATGTGGCTCTATATTCAAATAGATCTGGGTAAGAAAGTATATGAAAAGAAACACTTAGAGCTTCACCAAGTCAAGAACTATCAGGCTGAGTATCTAAATATAAATACAATTTAGTATGTGCGGAATTTATTTAACCAATATTCCCATAGAAGAGGAGGCCGTAAAATTAAAACTGGAATCCATACAATTCCGCGGGCCGGACCATTTAGGGATTCAAAAAGTATTTGATTTGACTTTTGGACATTTACGATTATCCATTTTAGATTTAAATGTACGTTCACATCAACCGATGACATTTGAAGACCTTGTTATAGTGTTCAATGGTGAAATTTATAACTTTCAGGAGATAAAAACAGATTTAATAGCCCTGGGGCATACTTTTGATACAACCAGCGATACGGAGGTGTTACTAAAAGGTTATAAAGAATGGGGAGCTACTTTAGTGCCCAAACTAAACGGAATGTTCGCTTTTGCTATATATGATGCCACATCAAGAAAAATATTTTGTTCACGCGACCGCTTAGGCGTAAAACCCTTTTACTATTCATGGAAGGACGGGCAATTTGAAATTTGCAGCCAGTTACGTCCAATAAGCCAACACAAACAAATAAACGATGAAGCTATATCGATGTATTTGGACTGCGGTTATATTCCCAGCCCATACACGATCTATCAAAATGTCTATAAATTACCTCCCGGAAATAATCTGGAAATTGATTTAGACAGACAAAAATACAGCATTAAAGAGTACTGGAATCTGAAGAAGGTAACCGAAGTGGGCTTGTCTTATAATGAGGCCAAAGAGAAGTTGCACAATCTATTAAAAGATGCGGTAAAAATTCGATTGCAAGCAGATGTGCCTTTTGGATCATTTCTCTCCGGAGGAATAGATTCTGCCTTAATATCCAGTATTGCTTCAAAGGTTTCAAAGGATCCTATCAAAACATTTTCGATAGGCTTTGAGGATCCGGAATATGATGAAAGTAAGGTAGCTGCTCAATATGCAAAAATTATAGGTTCTGAACATACAGAAACAATTTGTAAAGCAACAGATATTTTAGAAATGATTCCCCAATTGGTAAAAGTATTCGATGAACCTTTTGCAGATAGCTCTGCATTGCCTTCTTTATTGTTGAATAAAATCACGAAGCAATCTGTTACCATGGTCTTGTCTGGAGATGGGGGTGATGAAAGTTTCTTTGGATACAACCATTTTAGATTAGTGCCTTACGCAGATAAAATTACGTTTGTGCCCTATTTTTTGAGGAAAATGGCCGCCAAAGTATTGAGTTTTAATTTTCTGGGCGCGCGAGCACTTTCCTATAAAGGAATACTCAGTGCTGCTTCAAAATATGATTTTATTGCCGGTATATTTGTTGGATATGACTCGCTGCTAAAGAAGAGAAACTTTAGTTGGTTGTCCCATTATAATGGTTATAAAATATGGGCGAAAGATTTATTACAGGCAACAGCTGATTTAAATATTAAATTGTGGCTAGAAAACGATAGTAATGTAAAAGTAGATCGTGCCAGTATGGCTCATTCAGTAGAAGTAAGAAGCCCCTTTCTAGACTATAACATCATTGAGTTTGCGAGAACACTTCCTATATCATTTCGTTACGAAAAAGGCCGGAGGAAAAAAATATTAAAGGATATTCTGAAAGAATACATTCCTGAAGAAGTATTTGACCAACCCAAAAGAGGATTTGCTGTGCCTTTAGCCGGTTGGATAAGAAATGAACTGCGAGGTGAATTTGAAGAAAATCTAACGGACGATTTTTTACAGCAGATTCCCTTTTTAGATGTACCTAGGTTTAAAGATATTTTAAAAAAACATTTAGAAGGAAAGCATGACTATTCGTCCTTTATTTGGAGAATATATATTTTGTCTAAGTGGTACCAGGAATTTGGATTTTATAAAAAAATATTACCGAATAAGTACGTTTAACTCCGAAAACAATACCCTTTACTTCTTTTTTTAGTTAAAACTAAAAGCATTCTGCCGACAGCTAAGCCTTTTATTTATATGCTTTTAATCGCTGTGTCGCTCTAATAAATAATTTAATCATTGAAATTTTCCAGATAGCTGCTAAGTATGAAAAATAAGTTATTTTTTGTTATTAATAACCTTCATAGTGGAGGGGCAGAAAGAGTGTTATCTATATTGGCAAATGAATTTAGTAAACAAGGACTGAGCGTTTTTATTGTTTGTCTCAATGAAGCCGAACCAGGTTATCAAATTTCATCTCATGTCAAGATGATTAATTTATTAGAAAAGAGGGAGAATGAAAATATTTTTAACCGCATTAAATATGCATTATTAATATTTCTACGATTGTCTAATTTGCTTATTAAAGAAAAGCCAACGTGTGTTATTTCTTTTATGACCACAGCAAACTTATGGACCGGTTTAGCTTGCTCTTTAATTAAAACACCTTTTATAGTTTCAGAACGAACGACCCCTGATCATACGATTAATTCATTCAACTTCTTTTTAAAAAGAATTTCCTATATCATATATAAAAAATCTAAGGCTATAGTTATACCAGCCAAAGGAATAGAGGACTGCATTAGAAACCATAAATCTTTTAAAAGATTAAATAATTTTAAAATTATCCGAAATCCTTTACATGTATTTAAATCACCCTCTGTTAAACCGGTAAACACCAAGAAGTTCATCTTAGGAGTTGGTCGTCTTTCCTATATTAAGGGATTTGACCAACTAATTGAGGCCTACAGTAACATTAAAGCTGATGATATTGATTTATTAATTGTTGGTGGCGGAAGTGAATATGAAAACCTATCCAACCAAATTGAAAAATTGGGTATGCAAAAACGGGCTAAACTAATTGGACCAAAAGATAATCTCCAGGATTATTATAATCAAGCCGAATTGTTTGTTCTACCATCCAGAAATGAAGGATACCCAAATGCTTTAATAGAAGCGATGAGTTTTGGCTGTCCTTGTATTGCAATGGATTGTGAGTTTGGCCCAACAGAAATAATAGAAAATGAAGCGAATGGAATTTTAATAGAGGCAAATAATACTGGGAAACTTACTTCCGCAATGGATAATTTATTAGCCGATGAAAGCCTTAGAGTAAAAATTGCTAGCAATGCGCAGTTAATAACTCAAATAAATTCTATAGAAAACATTCTGCCAAAATGGAAAGATTTGATATTGCATAACGCATAATCAATGTCCTTTCTTTTACTGAAACAGACATTTAACCACCTTAAATTTTAGAATTATGAATATTCCATTTTCACCTCCGTTTATTGATCAATCGGTTATTGACCAAGTAGTACAAACACTTCAAGATAAGTGGATTACAACCGGACCTAAAGTTAAAGCTTTCGAGCAAGAAATAGTTAAACTTACCAATTCTGATGCAGCAGTTTGTGTGAATTCCTGGACATCCGGAGCAATACTGATGTTAAAATGGTTTGGGATTAAAGAGGGAGATGAAGTAATTATACCAGCTTACACTTATTGTGCAACCGCTTTAAGTGTTTTGCATTGTGGTGCTGTTCCTGTAATGGTAGATATCAACGATGATTTTTGTATAGATCCAGAAAAAGTCAGAAAAGCCATAACTGCGAAAACAAAAGCTATTATAGCGGTAGACATTGCAGGATGGCCATGTAATTATGTTGAACTAAAAGCTATTATTCTGGAATCGGAGGTAAATAATATGTTTACAGCAGAGTCTGATAAACAACGACTTTTAGGACGTATCTTATTGATCGCAGATGCAGCACATTCTATCGGTGCAACGTATAACGGTTTGTCTTCGGCTAAAATGAGCGATATAGCTATATTTTCATTTCATGCAGTAAAAAATATCACTACAGCGGAAGGGGGCTGTATTTGTTTAAATCTTCCTCGCAGTTTTAATGCAATGACAGAATATGAATTTCTAAAGATATATACACTTAATGGACAAAACAAAGATGCCTTTGCTAAATCAAAAGGTGCTGGTTGGCGTTATGATGTATTATTTCAAGGGTTAAAAATTAATATGCCAGATATATGTGCTGCTATTGGTTTGGCACAAATAAAAAAATACGCTAACGAGTTATTGCCTAGGCGTAAAGAAATAGCTTCAAAATATTGTAAGGGCTTGGAGCACATGGATTGGTTTATAAAGCCCCCTTTGCAAGATGAAGAGAGAGAATCTTCCCACCATTTGTTTCCACTACGCATAATGGGTATTACCGAAGCACAGCGGGATCGGATAATAGATGATTTGGCCCAACTAGGTGTAGCGGCCAACGTACATTTTATACCGATGCCTATGCTTACTTATTTTAAAAACCTTGGGTATCATATAGAAGATTATCCGGTCGCCTATAAGCAATACTCATGTGAAATTTCTTTACCTATTTACCCTCAGCTTTCAGATGCCGAAATACAATTTATTATTGAATCGGTAATTGCCACCGTACAAATTCAGCTAAACAAACCAGCACAGGCAGAAGCTAAAGATAAAAATAAGAAAACAAGAAGAGCAATCGTTTCAACAGAAATTTTTGGACATGGACAACAAACGCATATTTGATATTTTATTAGCCTCATTTGGCCTAATTGTACTTAGTCCACTTTTTGTAGTACTTGCTATACTAATACTTCTAGATTCGAATGGAGGCATATTCTATCGTCAGGTCAGGGTGGGAAAGAACGTGGAAGATTTTCCGATGCTCAAATTCAGAACAATGTATGTGCATCCGAAAGACCAGCAACTACTTACCATAGGTGATCACGATACTCGTATCACAAAAATTGGATATTGGTTAAGAAAATATAAACTGGATGAATTACCTCAGTTATTAAATATATTAAAAGGCCATATGAGTTTTGTTGGTCCCCGCCCTGAGGTTCGTAAATATGTAAATCTTTATAACGAGGAGCAAATTAGGGTACTCTCCGTTAAACCGGGAATTACAGATTGGGCATCAATTGAATTTTCTAACGAATGTGAACTTTTGTCGAAATCCAATGATCCGGAGAATTTTTATATAGAAGAAATAATCCCATTAAAAATCATACAAAATCTGAAATACATCAATAATCATGATTTATGGATGGATCTGAAAATCATATTTCTGACTTTAAGAAAAATTGCGATTGGATAAAGCCGTCAATTAATACGACTCCAAAACTCATCAACAAAATGAAAATAGTACACATTATAGGCGCACTTAGAAGAGGTGGAGCAGAGCGCTTTGTAGTCGATTTATGTAATGAGTTCGCAAAGAATGATCAGCATCAAATATATTTAATTTCTCTTTGTGATAATGATGCTGATACAACTTTTCTTAATGAAATCAGCCGGAAGATAAGTTATTTATCCCTACACAAGGGCAAAGGTCTAAATTTGCGGGTACTTTTAAAATTGACCGCTTGGCTGGTTAAGCAAAAACCAGATATAGTTCACACGCATCTAAATGCTTTTGAGTATTTGCTATTGTATAGATTGATGAGTGGTAATTGCAAGTTTTTTCACACCATCCATTCAACAGCCCAAGCCGAATGTCCGAATTTTTTAATTAAGTCATTTCGTAAAATTCTGTACAAGAAGAATAAGGCAATTCCTGTCGCGGTTTCAAATGATGGGGCCAAGTCATTTAAGAAATACTATGGTTTGGATAATGTTATTGTAATTGAAAATGGCCGACCATTTTTAACCCTGACTGATGAATACCCTATACTTATTAAAAGATATAAAGAAAATATAAACTCCTTTCTTTTAATTCATGTGGGAAGGATTATGAAAGTAAAAAACCAACAGCTATTAATTGAAGCTGTACAAAAGTTTAATGCAAATCAAGAGAAGAAATGCAAACTATTAATAATCGGTGATGTTCGCGATGAATCCTTATATCATCATCTTTATGCAATGATAAAAGACGACCCTTACGTTGAGTTTCTTGGAGGGAAAGAAAATATCGCTGATTTTCTAAGTATGGCAGACTTTTTCTGCTTATCAAGCTTTTATGAAGGAATGCCTATATCCTTAATTGAGGCATTATCAGTTGGATGTATATCCATTTGTACGAAGGCCGGTGGTATTAAAGAAATGATTAAGAATGAGGATAACGGCTTCTTGAGCAATGATAATAGTGTGGATTCATATTATCAAACGATAAAAAGAGCCGTTTTCTATCCGGACAAACAAAAGATAAAGGAAAATAGCCTTAATTCATTTAAACAGCACTATCATATAGAAACTTCATGTAAAAAACATGTCGATGCATACCATATGATTTAAACATAAATACTAAATAAACAGAACCCTTTAAGAATTTGCATAATCAGGTTTGATACTGAAATTCTTGTTATTTAATCTTGATGAAAAAATGAATAAAGTAATTGATAGGTATTTTGGTGCAGACAAATGGAATATAGGATTTGTAAAACAATCTGCTGAAGATTTAATCCTGAGAAAAAGATTTAATGGAAAAGTAGTATGGTTGGAGGAAGATGAGGCCCATTATTCGGCAGACCCCTTTGTTGTCAAAATGAATTCCAGTCTTTTCATCTACTATGAGGAGCTTAACTTTTGGAAGATTAAAGGTAAAATTTCAAGAATTAAAAATTTTAATTTTAGCACTAAGCAAAGGATATCTGGGCTTACGCCAAAGGGGATCCATTTTTCATACCCGTACATTTTTGAAGAAAAATCAAATTTTTATTGCATTCCAGAAACAGCAGATGCAGGTGAAGTAAGTCTGTATCAACTGGATCATAAAAACTCGACTGAGTTAAAGAAAAAAAGGGTTTTGCTAGTGGGCCCTCGCTATGTAGATACTTCCATTATCCACTACAAGGAAAAATATTGGTTGTTTACCAATATAGATGGCATGTTAAATGATTTATACATATACTATTCAGATTCATTAGAGGAGGAGTTTAAACCACATACATTAAACCCTATTCCGGTAAGCTCGAAAAATTGCAGGGGTGCAGGAAACTTATTTATAGTAAATGAGCAACTTTACCGCCCAACTCAGAACATGGAAATCCGTTACGGAGGATCCATAATTATTAATAAGATTTCTGAACTTTCTGAACACTCATTTAATTCAGAGCCTGATTTTGAATTATTACCAGAGGCCCCATACTTGGAAGGCATGCATAACATCAGTTTTGGAAACGATTTGATTGTTGTAGACGGGAAGAGAAGAACGCATTCTCCAATTACTCCCGTACATAGGTTATTAAAAAAAGTTCTTTATTAGCATATTTTGCCCTTGCGCATAATGTTAGCTGAGAAATGCAATTATTTTAAAAGAATGGATACAAGTTCACATAGATTATTATTTGTATCAATGTCTGATACTGCCGGTGGAGCAGAAAATATCCTGCGTATGGTAGCAGGAGCAACAAACAGTCCATTAATATTTCTGAAACATATGTTAGATTCCCGCCTGTTCATACCCAAAGAACAGCAGGTAAAGTATTTAACACAAGGGGCGCTGTTGATCGGCTTTTTAAAACTTGTTAAAGAGCTCTATCCTTACAGAAAAGATTACACAATTATAAGCACACATCCTTACCTTAATTCATATTTAGGTCTGCTCAAACGTGTTGGTTACCTAAAATCAAACCTAATTGTCCGTGAATGTACTTCGGTATTTACCCGCTATACAGGTCTCAAAAAATTAAGCTATCAGATAGCTTACAAATTAGGTTATCCAGCAGTTAATGTAATCGTGTGCCAAACGGAAATTATGCGTAACCAGCTATTAGCGCAAAATAAATTTATCCCAAATGATAAGGCTGTAATAATAGAAAATCCGATTGACCTACAGCATATATTAAAAAAAGCAGAAGCCCCTATAGATGAAAGTCTGACAGATTCAGAATTTATTTGCTCAGCAGGGAGGTTAATTCCTGAAAAGGGCTTTTCAGTATTAATCCGTGCATTTGAAAACATTGCACAGCAGCATGAGCATCTAAAGTTATTGATATTAGGGGAAGGCAAAGAAAGGAAAAATCTTGATACTTTAATAAAAGACACCGGCCTGCAAGAGAGGGTAATCCTGATGGGGCATGTTGATAATCCAATACCTTATTATAAAGAAGCAAAACTATGTGTTGTGTCATCTATTAAAGAAGGATTTCCAAATGTTTTACTTGAAATGATGGCCGTAAATGATTCCGTTCTTTCAACACTTTGCGCCGGCGGCATTGAAAAAATACCTTCTATTCTTAAAGTTGAACCCAATAATATCAGCTCTTTAACATCAGCGATGGGGTTTGCTCTCGTTGATTATCCCAGTCAGAAAAACAATAGCAGACAAGACTACCTCAAAGATCGCAGTCCTGAGCTATTTATTAGTTCCATTCTGGAAGCGGTGCGCCGCGTAAATAGCTTATAACTTTTAATAAAAAAAGTTAAATAATCCATAATTCACCCATAAACTTATATCTTATGAAAATTTTAGTTACTGGCACGGCCGGATTTATTGGCTTTCATTTAGCCAAACGTTTGTTAGAAAGAGGAGATACAGTAGTAGGCATAGATAATATCAATGATTACTATGATGTCAACTTAAAACACGATAGACTTATAGAAACAGGAATAGATGTAACAGAACTAGAATATGGTAAAAGTAGGATAAGTACTAAATATCCAAACTATACTTTTATTAAATTAGATATTTGTGATAATGAAAGTTTAGCAACTTGTTTTGAAACTTTTCAGTTTGATGCCGTTTGCAACCTTGCTGCACAAGCAGGCGTAAGATACAGTATCACAAACCCTGAAGTTTATGTAGAGACTAATATTAAAGGGTTTTTGAATGTTTTAGAATGCTGTAGAAATTTTAAAATTAAACACTTACTTTATGCCAGCTCATCAAGTGTGTATGGGTTAAATAAGGTAATGCCTTTTTCTACACATGAAAGTGTAAATCATCCCGTTTCACTATACGCTGCGTCTAAAAAAAGTAATGAATTAATGGCGCACGCCTATAGCTATTTGTTTAATTTGCCAACAACAGGTTTAAGATTTTTCACCGTTTACGGTCCTTGGGGTAGACCAGATATGGCTTTGTATATCTTTACTAAAGCCATAATGGAAGGCGAAGTAATAGAAGTGTTCAATAGCGGAGAAATGAGTAGAGATTTTACCTATATTGACGATATCGTCGAAGGCATAGTTCGCGTAATTGATACGCCTGCTCAAGCAGATCCAAATTGGAATGCGAAAAATCCTGATCCTGCAACCTCAAAAGTACGTTATGTGGTTTATAATATAGGAAGAGGTGAACCGGTAAGTTTGCTAAAATTTATTAATGAAATCGAAAAACATACAGGAATTAAAGCTAATAAAGCCTTTTTGCCTATGCAAGCGGGAGATGTTGCCGAAACTTCTGCTGACATTCATGATTTAACCAATAAGCTTCATTACCAACCAATAACAAGTGTGGGTACGGGGGTGAAAAATTTTGTAAACTGGTACAACAACTATTATACAGTATCTAATCAGAATCAGACAAAAATTATACAAACGGGAAATGGTTTGTCATAATACTGTAACATACAGTTTTTTAACAACTTCAATAATTTTACTTGAAAACAAAAATTTGAAAAACCACAACCAACTAAATATCAACGCCTAACAAAAAAACATTAAAAGTTAAATTAGATAACTACTTCATTATCTGCATTGTGTTTTAAATTACAAATCCTTTAGGTTTGCGCCCAAGATGTAAATTTAAAACACAAAAATTCATGCAGAAGAAAACAAAATTAATTACAAAAGTGTTCGTATTTAGCTCACTCCTGTTTACAATTTTTACCTTTACCCAATGTCAAAAAGAAGGGGTAGAAAATCTAACAATTGATGCGCTTAACGATGTGGATTTACAAAGTGATGTTTCAGCAACTTCAACTTCTGTATTCACAGTAAATGTTTCAAAAGGTATTTCCGATGACGGATTTTCGGTACGAATACCGATGGACGCCAATTTAACAAGCGACACAAATGATAAGCCAACCACTTCAACCGTAAGAGTATTTGAAAATGGTATTGAAATAGGTCCCTCGCACTCTGTACACCAGGAAATCAGAGACTTAGGTAAAGGCCGTTTCAGTCATAAATCCGGGTTCTTGTTTCTTTCGGCTTCTGATAACTCAGATCCAAGAACCAATGGTAAGAAATATACCTATACTGTAGGCGATCAAAGCATTACAATACCTCCAGTTGTTCCGCCAACCAGTATAATATCTACTAGTGAACCTATCGGATATGCTTCTGTAAATGGTAAAACAACTGGAGGTGCAGGCGGTCAGACGGTAACTGTTTCAACTTTTTCAGCGCTTCAAAGTGCTGTATCATCCTCGGCACCATTAATTATACAAGTTTCTGGAACAATTACAGGTTCTGGATTACTTAGAGTACAATCGAATAAAACGATTTTGGGCCTTAACGGATCTAAACTGATCGGTGCAAGTTTGTTTATCTACGGGAAGAGCAATATCATTATCCGGAATATGACAATCAGCAAAGTTAAAACATATTCAAATATAATTATCAAAGGTGGTGCACACCACGTATGGGTAGATCACTGTGACCTTTCATCAGAACGGGTAAGTGACTGGGATTACTATGATGGATTGTTGGACGTAGGAACTGGTGCTGATTACGTTACACTATCATGGAATAAGCTGTACGAGAACCATAAAGCTATGCTGATCGGTTTTAGTTACAACGAACCTGAATCTGTTGGTAAACTTCGTGTTACTGTACATAACAACTATTTCTATAATGTTTCAGAACGTAGTCCGAATGTAAGATATGGAACTGTTCATACTTTCAATAACTATTATGACAATGCAGGATTTGTTAGCTCTCTTATGGGGGCAATTGTAAGAGTGGAAAATAGTTATTTCAAAAACACTACGCTTCCGATCAGAACAGAACTTAGTCCTGAAGCAGGTGTTATCAGCGGTGAAAGTACCAATATATTTGATAACTCTGGAAAAAACAAAATTACTACGGCCCCTTCAAACTGGGTACCTACTTACGAATATAAATCAGTACTTAGTGCTGCAGCAAATGTTCCATCTATTGTGATGAAAGGTGCTGGCGCAACTTTATAATAAACAGAAGTAATTTAAAATATGTAATTGCAAGGCCATCTGACTGTAAGTCAGGTGGCCTTTTGGTTCATGTATAATTCTTTTAATTCCATTATTATGGCAGAAAATAGAAAAAAAGTATTGATAGCGTGCGATTCTCCGCGTACATTACTTGATTTTAGGGGTAAACTCATTGAAGAACTTATCAAGAAGAATGAGGTATTTGTTTATACCCCAAAAATTTCACAACAGCATGTTCAAGAAAAGCTAAAGAATCTTGGAGTAACTGTTTTTGAAAATCACCTGAACGGAAGTAATGTATCGATCCTCTCCGATCTTACATACATGATTCAATTATATAAGGTTATCAGGAAACTAAGACCGGATATTTTCTTTCCCTACACATTTAAACCTGTAATCTATGGAACTATTATAGCAAAGCTTTGTGGAATAGATTGTATAACCCCGATGTTAACCGGACTGGGGTATAATTTCACCGATAATGGTTCTAAAAAAAGTGTCGTGAGCCTGATAACTAAAACATTGCTTAAGTTCAGCCTGATGGAAAACCGGAGGGTCAGAATCATTTTTCAGAACCGAGATGATTATAATAAATTAATAGAATCAGGTATAATCGGAATTAAACATCAGGCATTTGTAGTAAATGGTTCTGGTGTGGATTTGACCCATTATGATTATTCTGAACCAGAAACTACTAACATCAGCTTTCTAATGATATCTCGCCTTATCAATGCAAAAGGTGTAAATGAGTTTTTTGAAGCCGCGAAAACCATCAGATCCAAATACCCGGATATAAAATTCAGACTTATTGGTTCTTTTGATGATAATATTGACTCCATTAACAAAGAACTGTATTTCAAAATCAAATCTGGAGATACCGTAGAATATATAGGGCAAGTGGATGACGTAAGACCGTATATAAAAAATTCATCCATCGTTGTACTCCCTTCGTATTATGGAGAAGGTGTTCCCAGATGTATCCTGGAAGGAATGGCCATGGGAAGGGCCATCATTACCAGTGATTCTGTTGGATGTCGCGAAACTGTAAATGTTTCACCTTTCTGTACCAATGGTTTTTTGGTCCCGGTAAAAAACATACCAGCTCTTGCTTTCAAAATGGAGCACTACATAAATAATACCCGGGATATTATCTTATATGGTATCAATGGGCGGAAATTCGCCAAAGAGAAATTTGATGTGAACCTTGTCAATGCAGAAATGCTTAAAATCATGAACGTTGGCTAGCTTGTCCATCTAAAAAACTGTAGTTCTTTAAATACATTATAAGTCATGGCATATCGCTTGATCAATTTTCAACAATCGGAAGCATGGACAACATATGTCCGTAATGCTGTAAACTATGATTTTTATCATACCTGGCATTATCATTCACTCGAGAAAAACGGGGATCCATTTCTTTTCGTTTACGAAGAATCGGATGTGTTTATTGCTCTGCCACTGCTAAAAAGGGAAATTGCAAATTCAGGTTTGTATGATCTGACTTCTGTATATGGTTACTGCGGGCCGATTTCCAATAGAAAATTTGCAGACATAGGTGACCAGATACTTGAAAATTTCAAGTATTTCTTCTTAAACTTCATGAAAACGGGAAGATATATCTGTGTTTTCTGTAGACTTAATCCTTTCATTGACCAGAAAGTGTTAATTGAAAAAATAGGAGGTATCTCCAATAATGGTAAAACGGTATATATTGATTTATCCACTTCTATAGAAGAGCAAAGAATAGGCTATGAAAAACGGTTGGGCAGACAAATCAGAAGCTTGAGAAAGATGCCTTACATTATTAAAGAAGCTAAAACCAGAGATGAAATAAGGTCATTTACGGCCATGTATAATGAGAACATGCTCCGGCTGAAAGCAGAAAAAAGATATTTTTTCAACGAAGATTATTTTGCGGCAATCATTAAAAAGGATACTTGCAAGTTAATCGTGATGCATGATGGAATGAAGATGATTTGCGGCGCAATTATCATGTGTTGTGGAGATATAATCCGAAACCATCTGTCGGCTACAGCAGTCGATTATGTAAATCAATCGCCCAGTAAGTTACTCACGGACGAAATAAGTATAATAGGCAGGCAGCAGGGAATGAAATATTTTCACTTGGGCGGTGGTTTGGGCGGTCGGGAAGACTCCTTATTTAAATTTAAATCATCCTTTTCAAATCTGTTTCTCGAAGATTCTACCTGGCAATTTGTATCAGATACCTTCACATACAATGACCTGATCAAAGAAAGAAGGAACGATTTAGATATAAATTATTTCCCCTTGTATAGATACCCTGAAACGGCCATTAAATGATAGCAATCGGCTATCAAAATTCCGGATTTTTTTTAAAAAAAAGTTTTTAACCATTAAATCTGTATACTTTGAAAAATATATTTAATTATTCCAAAGCTACTATTAGTGACTTTGAGAAAGCAGTTGATCAGTTTGGTTGGGTTATTTATGAAAACGCTCTTAATCAAGGGCTGATTACTCAAATTATTAATGACCTGGAACCTGCTTATTTACAAAGAAGAAAAATACAAACCCAAAACGGTATCGAAACAAATATGGAGGGCACCCTTCATCATTTATTGGAATGTAATAATTTTAGTTTACATTTTTTAGAACAAATGTTTTGTGATAAGGAAATGCGCTTCTTTTTAGGTGGAAACTATATCTTAAATGGGCTTAGCGGGGTTATTAATATGAAAAATGATAGGCCATATGTTCAAAATATTCATCGGGATTTGAGAAGTTTTACCGGAAATATGAAAATGATGATTCAATTGATTGTGCTGCTTGATGATTTTACAGAAGAGAATGGTGCCACTTATTTCCTTTCAGGTTCACACAAAGAAGATGTTAAACCAAGTGAGGAATATTTTTACAAGCACGCTGACCGGGCGATAACAAAAAAAGGCAGTATTATCTTGTTTGATTCTAACTTATGGCATGCTGCCGGTAAAAATTATACTGAAAATGCCAGAAGAGTATTGACATTAAGTTTCACCAAACCATTCTTTAAACCTATGTTTGATTTTCCAAGATATTTAGGCTATGAATTTGGAGAATCTTTAAGTGAAAGCTTAAGGCAAGTTCTTGGTTATAATGCTAGAATTCCAGCAGATTTGTACGAATTCTATCAACCTGCTCATAAAAGAATGTATTTATCGAATCAAGGTTAATAGTTTTTAGAGAAAATCTAACTTCCACTTATGAAAGATCAAAACGAACTTGAGAAAACCATTGGGGGATTTTTTCAGTTACAAATCTCAAATGGTGAAGAATACTATCCTTCACTCCTAAAATTAAATACAACCAGAAATGCATTAGAATATATATTGAGGATTAAGGGTTATACTAAAATTTATATCCCCTATTTTACCTGTGACACGATATTGGAACCGATGTTAAAATTGGCAGTTCCATATGAGTTTTATACATTGGACAAACAGTTAGAACCTGTATTTGATTTTGAAATTGGAGATGGTGAATGCTTTTTGTATACCAATTATTTTGGTCTAAAACAGCATACCGTAGAAAAATTAAGCAAAAATATTGAAAATTTAATTGTTGATAATTCGCAAGCCTTCTTTTCAAAACCATTAGATAAGATAGATACAATATATTCATGCAGAAAATTTTTTGGAGTCTCTGATGGTGCTTACTTGCAAATTAATAGTAATCTCCGATTGAACATAGAAACGGACATATCTGTTAATAGATTTTTACATCTTATAGCTAGCATTGATGTTGGGAACGAAAATGTTTACAGGGATTTTGTTGAGAACGAAAAAAGTCTTGAACAGAATGATATTAAAAAGATGTCTATTCTAACGCAGAAAATTCTTTCTGGAATTAATTATCAAAACTGTGAAGAAACAAGAACACGAAACTTTAATTATTTGCAGGAAAATTTGGCGGCAATAAATGAACTTGATCTTGAAATACCTATAGGTGCTGTCCCTATGATATACCCTCTTCTTATTTCAAATGATAAAGTTAAAACTAAACTTATAGAGAAAAAAATATTTGTCCCTACCTATTGGCCAAATGTTTTTAAGTGGACACACGAACATATGTTTGAAAATCACCTGGCAAAAAATCTTGTACCGTTACCGATAGATCATCGATATACCATAAAAGATATGGAGCGAATAGTTTGTGTGTTAAAAGATGTAATACATGAACTGGCATCCTAATGCTATTGACTAGGCTCTTTATTTTTTGATTCACATTATGAATTTGCTTTTAAATTTTAAAAAAATAGGATGGATAATTTAGTTTATATAAGACCATTGGTTTTAAGCGATGCAAATGTCTCTTACCGGTGGAGAAATGATGCTGACATCTGGAAATATACTGAATTTAAACCTGATAGAGACATTTCTTTAGAAGCAGAGCAGGAATGGATAAAAGGGAAACTAGCGAATAAGGATGAACGACGGTTTGCAATTTGTCTTAAAGTAAACAATCAATACATAGGAAATATTCAGTTATTGAATATAAATAATGGCCTGGCATCCTTTCATATATTCATAGGTAAAAAAACCTTATGGGGAAACGGAATAGGCAAGCAAGCTACAAAACTTATATTAAAGTATGCTTTTTTCGAACTAGGTTTAAAATGTGTTTTATTAGAGGTAAATCCATTAAATATTTCTGCTTGTAAAACTTACGAAAGAATGGGTTTTGTTGCAGTAGGCTCCAATGAAGTAAATGGATTTATTAAAATGAAATTAAATAAAAAAGAGTTTCCCTTCTAACCTTAGTTCACTTACTATCATGAGAAAATTAATTACTCTTTTTCACAAAGAGCAATGGATAGTCTACGTTATGGCGCCAATGAGCCCATATATAATTCCTTAGTTGATCGTATAGGCATCGATCCTAATAATAAGATTGACTATTTCCCCTTATACAGATGCGACTTTATGCCGCTAAATAATGCAAGACTTCCATACTAACTGATATATGTTAGTATTTGATTAACCTCTTGTTCTTGTGTCCACCTAAAAATGTATTCTATGATTAAATTACTTACTCTTAACGAAAGAAACGAGTGGAATTCTTACATTAAACGCTCTTTTGTACACGATTTTTATCATACCTGGCATTATCATTCTCTAGACAATAGTGGTAATCCTATACTCTTGATTTATGAAGAAGGTGAAAATTTCATAGCCTTTCCGTTCCTCAAAAGAGCTATCCCTGATTCGCCATTTTTTGACTTAAGCTCTGTGTATGGATATCCTGGACCAATTGCAAGTAAAAAATTCGAACACCTGGATGAAGGATTAATCGATAATTTTAAAAATGAATTTTTAAAATTTCTGAAAAACGAACAGATAGTCTCCGTATTCTCCCGATTGAACCCTTTTTTTGATCAGTATATTTTGATGAAAGAATTTGAGGGGGTTCATGAAAATGGACTTACTGTTGCACTCGATCTGAATTTACCTTTAGATGTTCAGCGTAAAAAATACGATCGGTCTGCCACCAGAGCGATCAAAAAGTGCCGGAATAAAGGATACTTCGTAAAGGAATCAAAACGACCAGAAGATATTGATACATTCATTGATATCTATACAGAAAACATGCGTCGAATCGGCTCCACCGAATACTATTTATTTGACAAACAGTACTTTATAAACCTAATTCATTCAAATGAGTTTGACTGCAGATTATTATTGGTTTATTTAGGTGATGAAATAACATGTGCAATGATCATCTCTTTTTCTCACGGCATTATTCAGGCACATTTGGTTGCTACTAAAGCATCCCATTTAAATCAATCTCCTGCAAAATTTCTAGTTGATGAAATTACCATTATTGGACGGGAAAGGGGAATGAAGTTTTTTCATCTAGGTGGGGGGCTCGGCTTTAAGGAAGATTCCCTGTTCCGATGGAAATCGGCTTTTTCAGATCTGTTCTTAAATTATAAAAGTTTCCGGTTCATTGCAAACCGCAAAGCATACAACTATTTGCTTGATAAGCGAGGAATTGATAAAAAAATAGCCATCGACTATTTCCCTTTATACAGAGTTGTCATTACCTTATTTTTCCTCTCTATCATTTATCTAAAATTACTCTTATTATGAAAAAGTTATTATTTAGTAATAAAGTACATTCAAGATGGCTGATATTATTGATCGATCAGTTAATCGTAATCTGGACACTCTTTATGTCTTTATTGCTGACAAAAAAGATTGAATCTGCTGAATTGTTTTACACCAGCGATATCCTATATATAGGACTTTACAGTGTGATCTCTATTTACGTGTTTATCAACATGAGAATTCATACAGGAATCATAAGATATTCCAATACAGAAGATATCTTCCGCGTATTCATGGCGGTGCTAATAAGCAGTATTGGTTTTATGCTTATCAGTAATTTACTTGTTGCTCCATATTTTAAACTTCCGTGGAAATGGTTTGACAAAGTACTGTTATTGAACTTTTTTATCTCTTCATCCTTGTTAATTATTTTGAGAATAGCCGTCAAACACATTTTTGGATATTTAAAAGATTTACAACCCGGAAATATAAAGGATAATATTCTAATTTATGGAACTGACAACACCTCAATTCTGGTGAAACAAGCATTGGATACCTGTCAGGAAACACCTATAAATGTATTTGGTTTTATTGATGATGATCAGGATAAAATAAACAAACATATAGAACAAAAAAATGTATATCCGTCATTTTGCATAGAAACCCTTAAGAAAAAATATGCTATCAATAAAGTTTTATTAGTTGGGAACGATCTGAATATTAATGGAAAAAAGAAAGCAATTGAAAAATGTATAGAACTGGGTATTAAAGTGGTTACAGTGCCGTCTTCTGATAAATGGCTATATGGTAAATTAAGTCCTAATCAGATACAGGACTTGAAAATTGAAGATCTTTTACAACGGGAACCTATTATCCTCAAAAAGAATAATGTATCAAAAGAGATAAACGGAAAGAGAGTTTTGATTACCGGAGCAGCAGGCTCAATAGGCTCCGAAATTGTGCGTCAGGTTTTAAACTATAACCCAGAGTATATCATCCTCTGCGATCAGGCAGAAACACCTTTACACGAGCTTCAGCTTGAAATTCAAGATTATTATCCCGAAGGTAAAACCAAAATATTCATGGCCAACATCCAGAACAAAAGCCGGATGAAAACACTGTTTGAAGAATTTAAACCACAGATTGTTTTTCACGCCGCGGCTTATAAGCATGTTCCGATGATGGAAAATAATCCCGCAGAAGCTATATTAACCAACGTATTAGGTACGAAAAACATATCCGATCTTTCGATAGATCATGAGGTAGAAAAGTTTATTATGATTTCTACAGACAAAGCTGTAAAACCCACTAATATTATGGGGGCTTCTAAACGTCTTGCAGAAATGTATATCCAATCGCTAAATAACAATAATATATTATCAGCTTCGGAGAACGTTAGCGCAAATTTTAAGCGTTTAATTAAACCAAAAACTAAATTTATTACGACCCGTTTCGGGAATGTTATGGGATCAAACGGATCTGTCATTCCGAGATTTAAAGCTCAGATAGAAAAGGGTGGCCCAATAACAGTTACCCATCCCGAAATAACCAGGTATTTTATGACTATTCCTGAATCTGTACAATTGGTATTGGAAGCTGCAGCAATGGGAAATGGAGGTGAAATCTTTATTTTTGATATGGGAGACCCGGTTAAGATTGTTGATCTGGCAAAGAACATGATCAAACTTGCCGGCATGGCGCCTGATAAGGATATCAAAATTGTTTTTACCGGACTACGCCCCGGAGAAAAGTTATATGAGGAGTTACTACTTTTGGAAGAAGAAACTATTCCGACCCATCATCAAAAGATTAAAATATCTAAAATTATTGATTATAGCTTTAGTTATGTTCATCAGGTTACAGAGGAATTATTGTGCTTAAATAACTTGAACAATGACTATGAAATGGTAAAAAAAATGAAAGAAATTCTACCAGATTTCATCAGTAATAATTCCAAATATGAAGAGCTAGACTTACTTGAGGCTAATTAGATCAACTTTTACATTTTTTTATTATGGGCATACACGTAGGAAATATTCTAAAACAGGTTCTTCGAATGGAACGTATTGGGATTAGCGAATTATCCCGAAAGCTTAAAGTAAGTAGAAGAACAATATATAATTGGTTTGAACAAGAAAATTTGAATCTTCAAATTCTCTTAGAAGTTGGTAAGATAATTGGACACGATTTCACGGCCGAACTACCTGAAACGATTATAAAAAACCAGAGTCACGTGCTTAGTGCACAAGATGCTTCTTCTGTAAAAAATGCAGACGCCGATAATAATTCTGTTTATTTCTGGATGAATAAATATATTGGCTTGTTAGAAAAATATAATGACCTATTAAACCTCATTTCCGAGAACTCACCTTCAAATAAGAATCCAACAGGCAAAAATGGTTATTTTTAATGTAAAGATGACCTGAAACCTACCCCCTATCTCCATCGATTCAGAATCAATATAAACTATAGAGAACACAAAGATTTGCGTTTTCTTCTGCCCTAAATCAGGAGAAACCAAAAAACTGTTAATCGAACCCTAAAACCAAAAACAGGATCTAAAACACCACCTCACCATCTCTTCTTTTAACATTCCTCTCGTTCCCTTACTTTTTAAGTACGGATTCCAATCCTCAACAGTCAGTACATCGTATTTTATGACGTTCATAATTGGCACGTATTTTTCCCAGTATATTCCTTAGAATTCCTTACTACTGAAACAGTAACAACTGTTGCTAAACCTTAACCAAAAGTCTAAAAACAACAAAAGCCTCACTTTTCAGTGAAGCTTTTAATTTGTAGCCCCGAGCAGAATTCACATTCTCATAATGAAATATATGGTTTCATTATGATTTTGGAATTGCAAGAACTTTATTAAATCATAAAATTTGAAGAATTCCAATAGAAAGTAGTATCCTAATTATTGGTAAAAGAGGATCTTGTATGGGATTTTGCATGATATATTTTTAGAAGGAAAATACAGACTCGAACATTTGAACAATTCTCTTAGTCCAGAAATAACGAATTTCTTTTCTCAATAAACAAAAAGCTTCAATCATTTTACCATCATCATTATTCTTCTCATTCAAATTGGGTTCGAGAATTCTAAGTACAACAATACACCGTGCCTTTTTCTCTCCAAAATTATTAACATATGTTATAGTATATAAATGTCTTGTTTTGAATTGGAACTCATAAGGATAAACAAAATTATCCATTATTAACTTCGGATGTTTATTAAAAAAGTAATCACTGAATAACTTAGACTGCTTCTCTAAAATCGGTCTAGCTTCATCGATTGTTAACTCAAACTCTTTATTAAAAAGTATATCAAAAAACTTAATTACAATTGAAAAATGATTATACCTTAGATCGATCATTCTTATAATTGTATTTTCAATATTGAGATCATTAGGTCTATCCAATACTGGCTTTAAAAGCTCGTACTGATAAATGTATTTATTTTCGATAGCGTCGACAATTCGGCTCTCATCGCCTGTATCTGACACTTTCTTCATTATATTTTTAGGTAAAATATCTTCTGAAAAACTACCTGTTTTCGGATTAAACCACTTTACTCTATATCCAATATTGGATACATCCTTTATTTTCTTATTACCTCTAATCTCAATATCCTTTTCTTCCAGTAATATAAACACTGGTGGCAAATGATTTAATGTAGAGGAGGAGGAGGATTTTGAAAGACCATTGTCGACTTGGTGAATAGCCTTTAGTTTTTTCAATTCATCAACCGATGATTTTAAAGTACATTTAGAAAAAAGCTCAAACACTTCATCAACATCCTCAATAGATTTAAATAAAATAACTTCATCTATATTGAACCAAATACTTTCAAATTTATTTGAAATAGAATTGTAAAACCTACCCTTAACTTTTAAGACATTCGTTCGATCTATATCACTATAAATAACTTCATCTACATTTAAAATTGGAGGAATAAGTTGGGCATTTGCACTAATCTTTATAGGATCAATTTTGTGCACGTAAGGATGCGTTTTAAACAGCACCAAATCGCCTAATTTTATTTGTTTCATTAATTATAATATATATATTTGAGTTAAGGGGGAGCGGGGTATGTCACCTGATTGGATCATCAATTACTTGCAATTTAGCAATGTAATTACTTGGTTAACATTTGTTAGCATCGGTTAGACATTTACATGTGCATCTCTTAATTAAGAGCCGCACAATGTATGTAAAGATAGTGATTATTATTATAGTTATCAAGTCCATGTTCATTAGAATTTGGGATGTTAAGTATTCAATGATTGCCATCTGAATATATTTCGGAATTTAAGCAGTGACTCAGAAGTGGGTTTCGATCCAAATTTATTGTTATGACCATCCCTAAATTACTGCAATAGAAACATCTATTAGCTCTCCCTTTATATACTAACTTAATATTATGAATCTATTATCACCACCACCTGCTGAAAAACCAAATTGGTTGAAATCTAAAGGATATATTCATCTTACTCCAAGTATCAGCTTAAAAAATTGGAAAACTATTTTAGAAAAACTTGAAAATCATAACTATATAAATAATTATAAATTCTTCCCATTAATTCATAGAGTGTTAAGAGAAAGAAAATATAAAAGAGTCGATCCAAAAGAAAACAAACTTATAGAATCCAAATTAATAAGAGATTCAAATGGAAATATTCTAAAATTATATAATGCTCATAAACATTTTAATTTAAAAAAAGACAAGGTCGAAAGAACCAGAAAGGATAGACATTTATATTATGCAACACATTTTGATTCTTTAATATATGCATATTATTCCCAGTTAATAAATAGCCTATATATAAAGGAGTTAGAAAAGGATGAAATACTTGACAAAAGCATAATTGCTTATAGAAAAATTTTAATTAATGAGAATGATGATGACAATGGACCTGGTAAGAGTACAATACATTTTTCAAAAGAAGTATTTGATCAAATCAAATATAACGCAGCAAAATTAGGTGAGGTTGGAGTTCTGGCTTTCGATATCAAGAATTTTTTTCCTTCAATGGATCATAATATATTAAAAACTGCGTGGGTAAAACTTGTGGGAATTGACAATTTTGAAGCATCCCATAATAGAATTTTCCAAGCATGTACAAACTTTAGGTATATAAATTATAATGATTTAAAATTAATTGAAAACCAAAGAAAAAAAGGATTTAATGAAAGCCTTTTGAATAACATCAGAAAAGAAAAGGGATATAAATGTGTGTTCAAAAACTATAATGAATTTAGAGATTCGATTAAGTACAAAAAATTACGTGTATATAATCCAAATTATAATAAGAAGGGAATTATCAAAGGTATACCTCAAGGATTACCTATAAGTGCTACTCTTGCTAACTTATATTTACTTGAATTCGACAAAATAATTATTAAAGACCTTGTTTTGGGGAAAAACTCCTTTTATAGGAGGTATTCAGATGATATAATTATTATTTGTCCCACTAAAGACATTAGATTTTATGAGGAAACAATAATGAATCTAATTAAAGTTTTTAAGTTAGAAATAAGCAAACATAAAACAGATAGGTATATTTTTAAATATCTACATGATAAAAAACGACTAGAATGCTTTAAACTAGATGAACAATACAATATCAAAAAGACAGACAGGCTTATTTATTTAGGATTTGAATTTTACGGTTATCAAACCTTAATTAAATCAACAAATTTGGCAAAATATTATCGCCGATTAATTAAAACAGTCGAACGAAGAGCTAAGAGAATAAATAATGCGTTAAAAAATGAACCAACAACTCCTAAAGCTATATTTTATAATCAAATTAAGAAAATAATAAACAAACCATTAAAAGACGGCCTTGACAAAGCTGAAAGTAAAGTGCACTATAAGGATACAATTAATATTTTAGAAAAAGACTTCGCTACCGGACAATTTAAAGTAAAAAAGATCATTCCAAAAGTAAACAATGAAAATCATAGAAGATCAACATATATGGGCTATGTAAATAGATGTGTCTCTATTCATGGGTCGAAAACATTTCTTCATCAATTAAGAAAAAGAAAATATATTTTAAATAATGCAATCAAAATTAAATTAAACAAGTTCACATCTTAGAGGTCAACTTCTTATTTTTAAAATAAATACAATTTTATATCAATAACAGTTATTTAACAACGACTATTTTCACTTTTTTCATTGAAGTTTCATACAAGGTTATTGCAATTGCAACATGTTGATAAACAAACAAATATATAATTATTTATTATAAATATGTAACGATTAAAATAACTATAAAATGGCAAAAGTAACTGCTAAATTAGAGCAAAGAAAAGACCCTAATACAGGGCAACTTAGAAAGGACGATGTTCCTGTATTATTAGATGTTGTATTCGATTGAAATAGACTTTGGATACAAACTGGTGTCAAAACGAGTTAAGTCTTTTGGGGTACAAAAAATGAATGGATTAAACCCTCTGTGATTAACAGTGTTGAACTTAATGGAACTATCCAAATAAAGGTTAAAGAGGTTGAAAAGATAATATTAGATGCCCAATTAAATGGGATCGAATTATCAGTTGCTTTTATAAAGAAACTCGTTAAACAATATCAAAACGAGCACTAATAAAACATTTTGGGAATACTATGATGAGTATGTAAAAAATGTAGAAATGAAGTGTGCTTTAAACACCCTTAAAAAGCATAAGACTTCAATTGATCTCTTAAAAGATTATTCAAAATTTTCTGGGCTTAAATTTGAATTCGAAGTCATAGATACTCATTTCTACCAAAAGTATGTTGACTTCCTTTGAACAAGAAAAATCATTCCAACGTTACTATAGCAAAGTATACTCAAACGCTTAAGCAATTTTTAAATTATTGTAGTGTTCGTGGTTATAATAAAAATATGGTCTACAAAACTTTTTCATTCTCATCTAAAGATCCTGAAATCATAGCATTGAAAAAAGAAGAAATATTGTCCATAAAAAACTTAGATCTTTCGACCAATGTTACATTAGATCAGGTTCTTTACATTGTTTAAGTTACGCGTATTAGTGTGGAAAAAGAAATGAAATGTTAAAAACTTTTTAAATCTCTAAAATTTATTTACCTTTGCAGTACAGAGTTCATCTTTCATTGTGAAAGAAGGAAATCGGGAAACGCATAGCCGAGATGTTATGCGTTTTCTGCTTTATAACAATTGTGGTAACCTTCTTTTATATTTCCTTAATATTTTATCCCTCTTAGAATCTTTCCCTTCCAATTTATGTGCACTTAATAAATAATATGCTTGTTTATTGCGTAATGGCTCTAAAACTATAACATATTTTTCATCAATATCATAAATATATGTTCTGTCACCTTCAGGTTCCTTAACGGAAAAATGAATAACATTATTTGTTTTTCTATGTTCAAGATGAAATCTTATCCAATGTAATCGTACACTTCTTAAAATATCAAACTCTCGATTAGGACTTTCTCGACTATTACGTTTAGTAATTAAATGATTAAAAAGAGTATCCATAGTAACAGTACCGTCCTTAGGAGTAGGAGTGATTTGTTTACCATAGAACATTATATTTGAGTTTTCTACAAAATCCCTGTCGAAAACTCTTTTTAAAGAAAGATTTCTATTATGAGTACCTAAAGAAGTAATTTCTAAAAGCTCATTATAGCTCTTAATTAAATTAAAAGGCATATTATTTCAAATCAATAAAAAACAAATTCAATTTGTCTGAATAATTTGTACAATTCAAATCGACTTTACCAAGAGCTTTAATTTTCTTAATCAAATGAACCTTTGTGATATTCAATTTTTTCTCATCATTATTATCATATGAAATTGCACCCATTAAAAAATCAGTAATTTGCATTAAAAGACTTTCATTTGAGCGAATATTTTGAATATTATTAAATACCCCATATTTAAAATTTAATATTTCTTTTAGTTTCCTCACTTTATAAGCACTTAGGGTATCCTTAATATCTAAATAAACATTATATTTTGTTTGAACATCAATTTGGTGATTCAATAGTGAATAATACATTTTATAGTAAAATTCATCGAAAGATTGTCCAAAATCATCATTACGAATTTTAGATTTATCAATACCAATTGCTCTAAATTTTAAATTTGAATAAAAGAAGTATTCAATTAAATCTTGGTAAAAATTGAATTTTGATTTAGAAACATTACTCCATTTTATTTCTCCAAAGAAATTGTGCTTGGCTTTAATTTCCTTTATATTCTCTGTGTGAAATTTTAATTGATTTATTGCAGAGGTTGTCGATCCTAAAAACATAAATTTTTTATGATCATTTTCTAAGTGACAACTCTCATCACAATAAATATTAAATGTTTTGCCCATACTCAAATATATGAGTAAAAAAGGGTTTGAAGAAGATCTTAGAAATTTTTACACTTGGAGAAAATTTTAAAAATCTCAAACCTATAACATCTTTTTAGCACTATAAATCAAGAATTGTACGGGTCTTGTATGGGAAAAAATCAAAATCGCCGAAATCTCAAAGACTTCGGCGATTTTCGTTAAGAGTTGTAGCCCCGAGCAGAATCGAACTGCTATCTAATGTTTAGGAAACATCTATTCTATCCGTTGAACTACGGGGCCATGATGCAAAACTACTATTTTACTTAAGTCAAACAAACTTATTTTTTAAACGATTTAAAAGTAATTACAATAGAACTAAAAACCAGGACCTTAAGCTGTTTTCTGTTTTTTCATGTACGTCCGCATGACTTACTATATCCGGAATAACGAAAAACCATATCACCCACTATATGAACAACATAAAGTCAAGTCGCCATAATCATAACAAATATAGACCGTATCCTCCCATAGATAAAAGCAATACTGAATAGCTTATTTCAATACTTATTAGCGTCAAAAAAGCTTACTTTTGTTCAACAAATAAGAAAAGAAATATATTATGAGTTTTACAGGTAAAAAATTTCCAAACATTACAGTAGATGCAATTGATTATTTAGGCGATAACTTTACGTTAAACCTAGTTGAAAAAGCACAAGCAGAAAATAAAAAAATCGTGCTTTTCTGGTATCCAAAAGACTTCACTTTTGTATGTCCAACAGAATTACATGCCTTCCAAGAGGCCGTTGCAGAATTCGAAAAAAGAAATACTATTGTAATTGGCGCTTCATGTGATTCAGCTGAGGTACACTTTGCTTGGTTAAACACAGCAAAAGATAACGGTGGTATTGAAGGAGTTGAATACCCGATTATCGCGGATACTAATCGTAATTTATCCAGTGTATTGGGTATTTTAGAAATGAATGAATATGAACACCCGGAATATGGTACATTAGTAGAGGGTTCAGCAGTTTCTTACCGTGCTACTTACTTAATTGATGAGACAGGTAAAGTATTTCATGAATCAGTAAACGAAATGCCATTAGGACGTAATGTTAAAGAATTTATCCGTTTGATCGACGCTTACACACACGTTCAGAAACACGGTGAAGTTTGTCCAGCAAATTGGGAAGAAGGTAAAGAAGCAATGAATGCAACTCGTGATGGAGTGGCGTCTTATTTATCGCAAAACTAAAAAAAACACTTTTAAGTCAAAGAGAAGGCTAAAACCTTCTCTTACTTTTAACTTTAACACAAATCAGTATGCTACAAGAACTTAATTCAGATAATTTACAGGAAATCATTGATAATAACGAAACCGTTATGGTTCAATATGCAGCATCATGGTGCGGAAACTGTCGAATCATGAAGCCAAAATTCAAAAAACTGGCTTCCGAGAATGAAAATGTTTCCTTTATCATTGTAGATGCAGAGAAATTTCCTGGGTCACGAAAACTCGCCAATGTAGATAACCTGCCAACATTCGCAGCGTTTAAAAATGGTAAACTAGTGAATCAGGTACAAACAAATAAAATAGAAGGATTAACAGAATTAGTAAATGAAGTTACCAGTAATTAAACACCTTACAGAGTTCATCAAAGAAAATGATGTTGACTTTGTTTTGGAAACAATAGAAACATTAGAATCCTTGACTGAAGTCTCTCAATTAAAGGATGAAGAATTAGATGTTATAGGTGAATTAATCTCCAATATGTACGGTGCTATTGAAGTAAACAAATTAGTTCAAGCCGGAACACCACAAAAAGAGGCCCTAAACACGTTTATGAAGCGCGTATTAGGATCCATCGACAAATAACATTTCCTGGTCTAAGTCCAGACACTGTCCAAGTACAAAATCTTTTCCATAAAGCCTTGTGCAAAACTATGGAGTTGTGGAAAAGTATTTAAACTGTTTCTCCCGAATTCCCTTCGAATTATATTACTTTTATACTTGTTAAGGTTAGACCAATAAAAGTGCATCTTCCTAAAGAATAATACCGAATGGTAAGGGACCTAGGGTTGAAGTCAAAGATTTTTAATTGTTGATAAAAGGAATCAAAATATTTTGATTCCTTTTATTTTTTCCGATAACTTGATTACTTTTAAGATATGATGCATAAAATTCTTTGCCTATTTGGTTTCTTATTCTCCACCTTTACTTTTTCCCTTGCCCAGCAAAGCGCCCCCTCCTCTGTCATAAAACATCGAATAGATAAACTGGCCAAACTAGGTACAGTGCTCTATTTTGCCGCTCATCCGGACGATGAGAACACCAGACTAATTGCCTGGCTAGCAAATGATCAACATTATAGGACCGCTTACCTCTCTTTAACACGAGGAGATGGGGGTCAAAACTTACTCGGAACAGAACAAGGAATAAACTTGGGTTTAATTCGAACCCAAGAACTTCTAGCCGCCCGCAGCATTGACAAAGGTGAACAATACTTTAGCTCAGCCTATGATTTTGGATTTTCCAAAACTCATCAGGAAACCTTTTCCTTTTGGAATAGCGAAGAAACTTTAAAAGAAGCCGTTTTTATCATTCGCAAACTCCAGCCCGATGTCATCATCACCCGCTTTCCACCAGACACACGCGGTGGTCATGGACATCATCAAGCCTCCGCGATCATCGCTAAACAAGCTTATGAACTAGCAGCAGACCCGAACAGTTTTCCAGAACAGCTTAAGACAGTTAAACCGTGGCAAGCGAAACGTTTAGTGTGGAATACGGCCAATTTTGGCGGGCAAAATAACACCAATGAGCAGCAATTAATAATACAATTAACAGATTATAATCCGCTACTTGGCTACTCTTATGGGGAAATAGCTGCTCTGAGTCGTTCCCAACATAAAAGTCAAGGATTTGGTGCTTCGGCTAATCGCGGAACGAGCACCGAGTATTTTGAACATGTTGCCGGAGAGAAGGCAACCCAAAGCTTATTTGATGGTCAACAAACCAACTGGGAACGACTGAAAGAACCAACAACGCAAGTTGAAGAAAAAATAAAGTTGATTCAGAAGGAGTTTAATGCGGATAATCCAGCACTTTCCATCCCCGAGTTAGTCAAACTCCATGCCTTGATTAGTGGTTTAAAACCAGGAAACTATACGAATCAAAAACTAAAAGAAGTTGAAGAAATCATCGTGCAATCAGCTGGATTGGTGACCGAATCAAATACAGCGCATGGAACGTATGTTGTTGGGGAGCCTGTTGAGCTATCAAATGAAATTATTGTTAGAGCCCCACAGGTGAAAGTCCGCCTATTATCCATCGATGATCACTTGATTAATGAAGATTTACCACATAATGAAACCAAAAAATATTCCGCTAAAAAAACCTATACGCATTGGACACAACCATTTTGGTTAGAAAACCCTCATTCCTTAGGAAAGTTTAGCATTGATGAAACTCACTTTGGTTTAGCAGAAAACCCCGATAACCCGAAAAGCACCTTTAAGTTAGAAATAGCGGGTTTGCCGATCACTGTTGAGACACCAACAGCTTATAAATATGTAGATCCAGTCGATGGTGAAATCCATCAACCTATCGTGGTTACCCCGAAATTTTCTGGTCAATTAGAAAACAATAATGTTTTACTGAAAAACGGAGAAAAACAATCTGTTAGCTTACGTATTAAAAATCAAACAAAACAACCGGCCGTGGCCAAGCTTACTTTTGAAGGGCTTGATGGATTTGAAATTGCGTTAGATGAGCAGGGGAAGGACATTGCATTAAAGGCTGGTGAAGAAATCACGAAAACACTCCTGATTTCAGGCCCTCAAAACAGCAAAAAAGCCACGATAAAGATTTTGGTTAATGGGGAACCACTTTATTTTAACAAACACATTGCTTATAAGCATATCCCCGAAATTACCTGGTTTGAGAACTTAAGTATTCACGCAAATGCACTGGATTTGATTAACCCAGTCAAAAAGATTGCCTTTATTCCAGGTGCAGGTGATTTAGTTTCTTCATCGCTGGCGAATATTGGGATGCAGGTTGATCAGCTTAGCGAGAATCAAATCACCCAGCAAAATCTACAGCAATATGACGCGGTTGTGGTTGGCGTACGGGCTTACAATGTTAATAAACAGGTTAGCCAGTGGTTACCTAAGCTCTTTAGCTACGTAGAAAATGGCGGGACTGTACTAGTTCAATATAATGTTAATTCCCGGTTAGAAACCGAGCAGTTAGGCCCCTATCCTTTTATTATCACGCGAGATCGAGTAACTCAGGAAGATTCACCAGTACAGCTTCTTCTTCCACAGGATCCCGCTTTAAATTACCCAAATAAGATTACACAGGCAGATTTTGAGGATTGGGTACAAGAGCGAGGCCTGTATTTTGCGGGGAACGTGGACAGCCATTACAGAACGCCCTTAGCCTTGGCTGATCAAAACGAGCAGACGAATGCTGGATCCCTATTAATCAGTAATTATGGAAAAGGTAAATTTGTTTATACCTCGCTATCATTTTTTAGACAATTACCCGCGGGTATTCCCGGAGCTTATAGATTATTTGTAAATTTGCTAGCAAAGGAAGAAAAATAAAATTTATATAATGGAAAATCAAATCGAAAAATCAAGCGAAATCAACGTTAGCGGTATTATCTTACTAGTCGGCGCAGTTTTAGGCGCTTTAACTGCAAGTATCGCCATTGGAACTTTTTTAGGTGTTCTGGGCGGTTTAGTAGGTGGTTTTATCTTTGGAGTCTTCTTCATCACATTAATATTACCACGTAAATCACATGACAGATAAGGGGCTTCCACCATTTGTAAACAGCTGGAGACAATTCTATTGGTTAATTGTTATTTGGCTATTGGTGTGTATTGTTCTCATGTATTGTTTTACTAAATACTTTGGATGAGTACTATTGACTGGATAATACTCATCCTAACTTTGCTTTCAATCGTATGTTACGGCATATATAAAAGCAAAAACGTCAAAACCATTGACGGTTATATCCTTAGTGACCGATCTTTACCATGGTATACGGTGGGTTTATCGGTAATGGCTACACAAGCCAGTGCTATTACTTTTCTTTCTGCTCCCGGACTGGCCTACACCTCAGGATTAAGCTTTGTTCAATTCTATTTTGGCCTTCCTTTGGCAATGATTGTGCTTTGCGTCACATTCGTACCTATTTTTCATAAACTTAAAGTCTACACAGCTTACGAATTTTTGGAAAAAAGGTTCGATGTTAATACCCGCGTTTTAACGGCTGTACTGTTCCTAATTCAACGTGGAATTTCGACTGGTATCACTATTTTTGCCCCGGCTATTATCTTATCCACCATTCTTCAAATAGACCTCGTTTTAACCACCATTGGCATCGGATCACTCGTGGTTATATATACGGTCTATGGCGGGACAAAAGCTGTCTCCTACACCCAGCTCCTGCAGATGTCCATCATTTTTGGAGGGCTACTGATGGCAGGCGTACTGGTAGTTCATTTGTTACCCCAAAATATTGGCCTGTCCGAGGCGTTACATATTGCTGGGAAATCGGGCAAAGCCAATGCTATCGACTTAACTTTCGATCTGGATAATCAGTACACCGTATGGACAGGCCTTATCGGAGGCTTCTTTCTACAACTCTCCTATTTTGGGACCGATCAAAGCCAAGTGGGGCGCTACCTCACCGGCGCCTCGGTCAAAGAAAGCCGGTTAGGTTTATTGATGAATGGTTTATTAAAAATCCCCATGCAGTTTTGTATCCTTTTGATAGGGATACTTGTTTTCGCTTTTTATCAGTATCATACCCCACCTCTTTTCTTCAACACGAAGGAAACCACTAAATTGGAAAACAGCATCTACCAGGCTGATTATGCGCAAATAATGCAAAAGCATGAACAGGTGAGTAGGGAGAAAAACCTGGTAATTAACGAGCTCACCGACGCCTTAGCCTTTGAAGATCGCGGTAAACCGGAAAAAATTATCGAAATCAAATCAAAATTACAAGGCTTTGCTGAGCAAGACAAAGGGCTTCGGGAAGAAGTCATTGCCTTAATTAAAAAAAATGATGCACTGGCGGACGTGAATGACAATAACTATATCTTTCTCAAGTTCGTTACCGATACGTTCCCAAAAGGCTTAATAGGCCTCTTAATTGCCATTATATTCTTAGCCTCCATGGGCGCTACTGCCTCGGCCATCAATTCTTTATCTTCTACGACCGTGATTGACATCTATAAACGCTTTGTTCGCAAACAAGGTGATGATGCTCATTATTTGAAAATTTCACGATTAGCGACGCTCTGCTGGGGATTATTCACCATAGCAATTGCCTTATATGCGAACCGACTGGGAAACCTGCTGGAAGCTGTCAACATTTTGGGCTCCTTGTTTTACGGAACCATCTTGGGTATATTCCTGGTCGCCTTTTATGTTAAAAAAATTGGTGGTAAAGCGGTGTTTTGGTCTGCCCTTATTACCGAGACAATCATCTTTGGCATTTGGATGATGGATATAGTCGCTTTTTTATGGCTAAATTTAATCGGATGCGTGCTAGTCATCTTATTGGGAATGATCCTTCAAAACATCCTGAAAAGCCCTGTAAACCGATTAGAAATACCAGATTAAGAATTCGCTAGGTAACAGTAACCGCAGCAGTTAATAAAACTTTCGATATAGATCGAATAAGACCGCTTTATCGTAATCCGTCAATGTTCCTTTAAGATCCCTTCGGATAAACTTTCTTTTAAAAGCGACAATAGTGGCTTGTAAATTACTGGTATCATATCCCATTAATTTCAAAGCATCAATCGGATTAAAATTAACGGGAGGCGTCGGCAAAAAATCAGGATTGTACCATATTCCAAAGCCTTTTTCCGCCAAAATTTGCCACGGAAAGAAAACATTAGGATCATTTTTTCTGCTGGGCGCAAAATCACTGTGCCCAATAAAGTTTTTTTGTGGAATTCTGTATTTACTCTTCAGGCTATCTAAAAGTGTCAATAACGAATTAATTTGTTCTTCTGGAAAGGGTTCACTCCCATTGTTATCAAGTTCAATACCAATAGAAACAGAGTTCATATCGGTGATATTGCCCCATTTTCCCCTTCCGGCGTGCCAAGAACGCAGGTAATCATTTAACATTTGAACCACCTGACCATCTTTGCCGATAACATAATGGCTACTCACTTTGGTATGAGCGAGCTGAAAGGTCCGAATGGTTTGCGCGACACTATTCTGTGAGGTGTGATGAATCATCACGAAGCTAGGTTTACGCACGTCAAAATGCATAGCACTGGCATAATCGTATGATTTGTCAATGCCCAGAAGCATTTGATTCCAGGCTTGCTGCTCTGGTGTTAAATCAGGGTCAGTGACCTGTAAAGAGGTGGAAACCTGTGTAGCAGTTAAAATCGGTGCAGCGCTGAGAACGGTGTCCAGCTTACTGATGGAATTTTCAACGATTTCAGAAGGACGAACAACAGCGGTTTGAGCTTGTGCCTGTCTTAAAACTTTAGATTTCTTCGCTGAAGAACAGCCAAAAAATAGTACCCCCCCACAAAAAAAAAGAATTAGTCGCGCTGTGTTGTTTATCATTTATGCTATTTCGGTAAATTTAACAACAAGCCCATGGATAACATTTGATTCCATTGTACTTTTCCGTCCAAGGCCGAGTCATATAAAATAGTTCCTCCTAAAGCTACATTTACAATGGAGGTGATTTTTGCTGTTAAAGTTGCGTCCAAGCGGTGAGCCGGGTCATTAATATCAAGGTAATCTGCAAATAAGTTGTAACGCGCTTTCAAGTTCAAATTCTTGGAAAGATTGCGGTCTAAATTTGCCGTCAACTGAAAAGCGAGTTCATTTTTAAATGTTTTCCCTTCCTCCACACCGAATATGGGGCCAGTTCCTACAGAATGATCATCTGGATTTTTAAATACCCCATGTTTTCTATAATATTCATTCGCTGATAACGGTTTTAATCGATCATCTAAAATTAAGGTCTGTCTAGCCGTTCCTGTACCGAAACGTACCGAAAAGGTGTTATCCGGCTTGTATTCCAAACCGAATGATTCTGTAAAGTATCCTGGGGCCATAAACGATGACTTAATCCCGGTGACAATTTCATTACCATCCTCATCCTTACCGTACAAAAAGGCATTATCCATTTGCGTTTCGTAGGTAAATGAGAAGAACAAGGACCAGGATTTAGCTAACTTATAAGATAGCTTATTATCCCAAAAAAGACGGTCATTATTTGGTTTAGCCAATTGATTTTCATTTTTTACTTTACCGTACTTCATGTCCAGTTCGGTTGTAAAATTGAAATTATTCTTGTTAAACTCAGACTTATGCCACAAAATCCCCCCAACGGAATACGAGTTTAATCCCCCAAGTTGCCAGTTATCACTAAAGCTGGCTTGGTTAAAGTTTACGCCAAATTTTGTCCAGTGCTTCCAGTAATTCACCTCCAAGTTAAGCTTGGGAATAGGTACGTTAATATTTTTAATACTTAACTGATCTTCTCCATCACCCTGATTGGAAATCGTACTATCAGGTTTCACACGCAACTCTTTTAACTCCTGGGCTTTCACCACGGTCATCCCTAGGAATAGGGCGAAAACAGGTACCAAGTAAAGTTTAATTTTCATGCTACTTTTCATTTTTTACATCCATTTTTATATCTGGCAATTCTCGCAAAGGTCGTAAATTCGGGTGGAGTTTAAATACTTCATACTTATTTTTTATGTACTGGACCAATTTATAATGATTGGTCACTTCTACAAATTCGTAAGTCGGTCTAAACAGCTGCATAAACACCTTTAATTCTTCGCCCTGCAAACCTATCAAATTCCGTACTAATTCTGGTGTAAAATAAAAATCTACTATATTTTGTTGGTGTAATTTTTCGATAAATCGAGTAAATCTCTTAGCATTCCGTCCCTCTTTACTTACCATATTATATAAGGAAGATATATTCAAACCAGCACCCGTTCGACCAACTGAAAAAAGTTCCCCAGGAGTGGCTAATTCAAAAGCTTTACGGTAATCTCGCTTAATTTCATTTAATACATCTTCGGGATTCCTACGCCCATATACCTGTACTTCTTCAATAGCGTTTATACGTTCCTTCAAATGGATAATTAAAGCCTGTTGCTTCTCATAAACAACTGTATCAGAGTTAAAACCCATTTTTTTAAATAGTAAAACATCCCCAGGTTTTACCTGAATTCTAAACTCCCCACGATAATCATTGTATTGATATTTCTGTGTAGTAAGGTTTCGGATTTGTACTTCACCGAGCCGTTGATTACGTTCTGAATCATACACAATTCCCTCTAGCGTTTGTTGACCAAAACACATAATAGGTAAAAATACACCAGTAAAAAGTAGTAATTGAAGTAGATTTTTCACTAGTATAAAACTACATCTTAGATGCTTATGATGCTAATTTTTAACATCTTTTAATTGGTATTGTAACTATTTTGATACTACCAATAGTTCCCCTACTGAAATACTTTCGGAAGAGAGGCCATTTAAGGCCTTAATATCGGCAATAGCGATATTATATTTCTTGGCGATACCCGCTAGCGTTTCTGTGGCTTTCACCTCGTGAATAACCATAGCAACGGGCTGCTTAATCTCCTGAACTTCCTGTGCAATAGGCTCATCAGCGATCATTTCCTGTTTTTCTTCAATAATTTCTTCCACTTGATGCGCGCGTGCAATCACCTGCGTAGGCGCTTCCTGACGATCATATTGTTGAAGATTATACCGTTCAATTAAATCGATAAGCAACTGTGGATATCGTGGATTGGTGGCATATCCAGCGTCCTTTAGTCCCCTGGCCCACCCTTTATAATCATCCTTGGCTAGGGTAAAGAGTTTTTCGTAGCGTTTACGCAATAAAAACTGCGAGTGATCACGGAAGGACTCCTCTGCTTTTTGATAAACTCGGAAGCAATCATTACGGTTATCATCATCCTTTGTAACTGATTTTCCGGTCCATACTCCCCCACACTTGATGCCAAAATGATTGTTTGCAGAGCGCGCCAAATAGCTGTTTCCGTTCCCTGATTCAAGAATCGCTTGGGCAAGCTTGATGCTGGCCGGTATGCCGTACATATTCATTTCTTCAATAGCAATATCTTTATATTGTTCAATATAAGAAAGCCCAGAAGTGGAGGTACCACTAGGTTTGGCTGAAGTAGTTGAATTTGTCGATTTGGACGTTCCTAAAGAGGTATTCCTTCTAGATCCACAGGAACCAAAAAATAACGCCAAAACAATGCTGGCTACTAGAAACTTCTTCATTTTAATCAACTAAACTTAGTTAAGTGCTGTTTTTTCGTCGAATTTATCTAAATGATAGGAATTTATAGTTGAAATAACCTTTCTGGACCAGTCCGAAGACTCGGAATAGCCAGATCGAGCAATTCCTTTTACCCAATTCTGATAATCTTCCGAATTATGCTTATTGAATAATGGTTTCGTAGCCTTTCGTCGTTGAAGAAGTCCAACAAAATCCCGATATGATTCTTTAACAGAACCGTATCCTTTGTAAGCAGAACGAATTTTCTTGCTGTTATTTTTTCCTTTAATACCAAAGTGATTATTGAGGTAACGAGCAATTCGACTATTGCCGTAAGCACTCTCATGGATCGCTACTGCCAGTATAACAGAAGCTGGGACACCGGTCTCACGCATTAATTCCTGCGCAGCGGGGCTGTGTTTATTGATATAAGTTTTCGTGGTGTAGTCCTGAGCATGCAGTCCAAGAGATACAAATGCAGTAAGTATTGTTACTACACCTATCATTCTACATTTTTTTAGCATATATTTTCTGTTTTTTGCCCTACTTCTTGCGTAATACAAAAAGTCCATCACGGATGGGTAGTATTAATTTTTCTACCCGATCATCCTTCGCAAGGGTCTGATTCAATTCTATTATTTGTTTTGTCTGATTATCCGGGCTATCATCAAAAACCTTGCCTTTCCATAAAACGTTGTCGATTAATATAAGGCCACCTGGTTTAATCCGCGGTATTAATTCATTAAAGTATAGTAAATTATTTTTTTTATCTGCATCTATAAATACCAGATCAAACTCTCCTTGAATGCTCGGAATGACGGAATTGGCCTGCCCAATATGATACGCTATATTGGATTTATACGATGATTCGTCGAAATAGCCCTGTACACGTTCCTGTTGCTCCTGATTGATATCAATAGTGTGCAAGACACCATCTTTTTGCAAACCCTCAGCTAAACACAATGTAGCATATCCTGTGAAGGTCCCAATCTCTAAGGCTAGCTTGGGTTGTACGAGCTTACTGATCATCGCTAGAACCCGACCCTGGTAATGTCCTGACAACATATGAGGCATCGTTTCTTTCAGATACGTTTCCCGATTAATTCTTTTTAATAACGGACTTTCCACATCCGTAGTATCTTCCAAATAGCCGTTGAGTTGTTCCGATTTTTCAAACATCAGAGGCAAAGATAATAAATCAGGGATAAAGCCACAAAATTTTTTATATCAAATGGCTGAAAAACAACACATTAACACGTAACAAACAATATAATAAAACAAGTAATATAGGTGCGATAAACCAGAACGATTTAACGTTTAAAAATAAATTTTTCGGTGGCTACACCATCAAATTGCCCGATAAAGAAAGATTGGAATCCCATTTTTTCCAAGATTCTTTTTGAACCTATATTCTCCGGATTGATTAATCCGATCAGATCCATCTGAGGATTTACACTTTGCGCCAAATCAAGCATAGATTGGCAAACTTTGGTACCAAAGCCTCGCATCCAATATTCTTTTTTCAAGAGGTAACCAACTTCAAACTGATTAGAATTCTCCCGGAAAGGAACCAACTTGCATTCACCAATAAATTCTTTTGAATCTAATTCAATTAAAAAATAGCCTAACAAGGGATCCTGTGCGTTAATCTTTAATATTTGCGCAAACTTAACCGAAGCTTGTGCTACAGACATGCCATAACCCGTAATAAATTGCATATTCTGTTCATCACGGACGATACGGTAATATTGCTGAAAGTCTTCAGCGGTATATTTTTTAAACCGTAACTGTGCTGACATTGTATTACAGATCTCCATGCTTTGATTTTGCTACTAAAGAAGAAAACTCATCTAAAGAGATGAGTTTCTATATGCTGCTACTACTTTTTTAAGAAAGTTTAGCGGTAATTAACCTTAAAAACTCCGAGCGAGTTACATCGTTTTGAAAAGCTCCGGTAAAAGCTGAAGTTGTCGTCACTGAATTTTGTTTTTGCACACCTCTCATGGCCATACACATGTGCTGACATTCCATAACAACGGCCACTCCGGCAGGATTCAATGTGCTTTGAATGCAATCACGAATTTCATTAGTTAAACGCTCCTGTACTTGTAGTCTCCTGGCAAATATATCCACGACCCTAGGTATTTTACTTAAACCGACAATATGACCGTTTGGTATATAAGCGATGTGTGCCTTACCAAAGAAAGGAAGCATATGATGTTCACATAGTGAATAAACTTCAATATCTTTAACCACCACCATTTGCGAATATTCTTCTTCAAACATAGCTCCTCTTAATACTTCGGAAGGATCAACTTGATAGCCATGGGTCAAAAATTGGAATGCCTTGGCCACACGCTCTGGTGTTTTGAGTAATCCCTCTCGCTGTGGATCTTCTCCTAGCGCGGCTAATATATCGGTATAGTGATCGGCAATGCGAGTTACTTTGTTTTCATTGTATTGATCAATTTTTGAGTACCCGAACCGCTCAGTATCTTCAATATCTTGAAATTTGCTCATTATAAAATGTAATTTGTATTTTATTCGCCGAAATATTCGACATAATTATTTTCGGTTTCATGGAGTCTCACGCCATGAAGAATAACATTTAGTGCTGCAAAAAATGGCTGCAGTATGCGGAATATTTCGATCGCCATCACCTCAGTAGAGGCCATCTTCCCTTTCATGAAATCAACATCCAAATTGACATTTTTATGATCCAATTTGTCTATTATCTGCTTAACAATGATTTCTTTCATGAGCTTAAGGTCGATTAAATATCCAGTTTCTGGATTAATCTGCCCTTTAACTGTCACATATAAATCGTAATTGTGTCCATGCCAATTCGGATTAGAGCAGTTACCAAAAACGCGCTCATTTTCTTGGGCTGACCAATCTTCACGATATAGCTTATGAGCGGCATTAAATCGCTCTCGTCGTGTAATATAAACCATAATGGCAAAGATAAACTAAAATAACGTAATTTAGTACTTTCACTATGCGTTATGAAACTTCTCGTTGTTGCTGCCACTGAGCTCGAAATACAGCCAAGTATTCCAGGCTTAATACAAAATAAAATAGATTACTTAATTACCGGAGTAGGCATGGTTGCCACTGCTTTTGCAATGGCTGAGTACATGAGCGGCAAACACTATGATCTCGCTATAAACGTGGGAATTGCCGGCACCTTCAACCCCAAACATAAACTGGGTAATATTTACCGCGTTCCCCAAGATACAATCTATGGGTTTGGTGCACAAGACGATCAGCAGTTCCTTCCGATAGATGAGCTTGGATTCGGTCAATCGGTTTTCTTAGAAAAGCCACCAAAATTTTCCTTAGGCCCTTCTTTTGACTCCTTACCTTCGCTGAACGCCATAACAGTAAACACCGTGCATGGAAATGAACAAAGTATTCTGCAGGTCGTAACCAAACTGGGCGCTAATCACTTAGAATCTATGGAAGGCGCTGCCTTTTTCTATGCTGCCGGTAAATTAGGAATTCCCTGCCTGCAAGTCCGGGCTATTTCCAACCTCATTGAAAAACGAAACACAAAAAACTGGGACATTGCCAAGGCCGTAAATCAGTTAAATCATTTCTTGAATTCGCTGATCAACTTGTAAAATGATAGATCTTAAATATTTTCATTTCAAGCCATTTGGGATATAAAATTGACAAATTAACCTACGTAAATTCGATAAAATATCTTATTTTTGCATAATCTATACAAAATTCACTATCTGTAACTGATGAGAGAAATACAATTCAGAGAAGCGCTTCGGGAAGCAATGAACGAAGAAATGCGTAAAGACGACACTATATTTTTAATGGGCGAGGAAGTCGCTGATTATAATGGCGCCTATAAAGTAAGTCAAGGTATGCTTGATGAATTTGGTGCTAAACGCATTATTGACACCCCTATTGCCGAACTTGGTTTTGCCGGAATTGGTGTTGGTGCAGCAATGAACGGTCTTAAACCGATTATTGAATTCATGACATTCAACTTTTCCTTAGTCGCTATTGATCAAATTATCAATGCTGCGGCAAAAATACGTCAAATGAGTGGTGGACAATTCTCTTGTCCAATCGTATTTAGAGGTCCGACTGGTAATGCCGGTCAACTTGGTGCACAACATTCGCAAAACTTTGAAAACTGGTACGCTAATATTCCTGGTTTAAAAGTGGTTGTTCCCTCAAACCCTTATGATGCAAAAGGATTGTTAAAATCTGCCATCATTGATCCAGATCCTGTTATTTTTATGGAATCAGAGGTTATGTATGGCGATAAAGGAAATGTTCCTGAGGAAGAATATTACTTGCCGATTGGTAAAGCAAACACCATTAAAGAAGGAACTGATGTAACGGTCGTTTCTTTTGGTAAAATGCTTCCAAGAGTCGTTATACCAGCTGTAGAGGAATTAACGAAAGAAGGTGTAAACGTAGAATTAATAGATTTACGATCAGTACGCCCAATTGATTTCCCAGCAATTATTGAATCGGTTAAAAAAACCAATCGTTTGGTCATCGTGGAAGAAGCCTGGCCATTAGCCTCTATTTCTTCTGAGGTTACTTTCCATGTACAAAAACATGCATTTGATTACCTAGACGCACCTATTGTTCGTGTTACATCGGCTGATGTTCCTTTGGGATACGCGCCAACGCTTGTTGAGGCAAGTTTACCGAGCATCGCTAAGGTTGTTAAAGCGGTAAAGGAAGTGTCTTACATCAAGAAATAATATTTCCTTTTATAAAAAATTAAAAAAATACCCTCGTGTTTGAAGCACTTGGGTATTTTTTTTGTGTTTAATCAGTACATTAGTTAAAAATACAGCATTACCAATTAAGACTAACAGCAATATAACGCATGAAAAAACTACTTATTTTATTTCTAATGACGTGCACAGCTGCAGCTAGCTATGCCCAATCGGTAGATTTCAAACTGAACCTACCCCTAAATAAACCCTATAAAATGGTAATGGTGATGAAGATGGACATGGATGGCGCGCAAAGTGTCATTATGGACATGAACACGAAATCCACGATTACTTTTACAAAGCTAGAAGATCGCAACTATACCCAAGAAACCGTTAATGATGCCATAAAAATGGATATGGATGCTGGAATGGTGACCATGAGCTATGATTCGGAAAATCCGACTGATGATCCTATGTCACAAATGTTAGCAAGCGAAATGGATAAGCTCGTTGGAAAAAAAATAACCGTTGTCATGAGTGATAAGGGAGCATTAATTTCCTCTGACGCTAGTGATGAGGATGAAACCAACGCAAATCCTTTAGGCGATATGGCCATTACTGCTTCTTTTCCCGACCATCCTGTAAAACCTGGCGATACCTGGGAATCTGAAGTCGATGTAAAGAATGAAATGACCATTAAATCGACTAATAAGTATGTTAGTAAAACCGCTGAAGGCCATTTAATCGAGAGTTCGGGCGAAATGTTTAATAAAGAGAATGAATCGATGGGAACATTAACGGGGCAATCAATTGTACACCCTAAAACATTCTTTACGCAAAGTGCAACGATGAAAATGGAAATGCTTGTTCAGGGTCAGTCCATCAAAATGGATATGCAAATGAATATCGTTGAGTAATAGAGACAGAAACAAAAAAACCCGACAAGAATCGGGTTTTTTTGTTTCATATTGTCTTAATGATATTACGAGGTTACCTCTGCGCTATAATCATCCGCAGATAATAATCCATCAATATCAGCAGCGTTATTAAATTTCACGCGAATAATCCAACCTTCTCCATAAGGATCCGTATTTACCAATTCGGGAGAACCATCAATCGCTTCATTAACTGCAAGCACGGTCGCCGTAACGGGCATAAATAAATCAGAAACAGTTTTAACGGCTTCAATTGTACCAAAAACTTCATTGGCAGCAACTTCTTCACCAACTGTGTTGATATCAACATAAACAATATCACCCAGCTCACGCTGTGCAAACGAGGTAATACCGATCACTGCTTGATCACCCTCAACACGAACCCATTCGTGATCTTTGGTGTACTTTAATTCAGAAGGAAAATTCATGTTTAAATCTTTTTGTTCTATGGCAAAAATAGGATTAAGAAAGGAGATTTCAAAAGTTATTGTATTTTTATAGGCATGAACGCCAGCATTGCACAACTAGCAAAAATAGCTCAAAAAAAAGAAAGAATAATCATAGGACTGATGTCGGGAACGTCCTTGGATGGCTTGGACATCGCCTTATGTCGGATTCGTTCGCATGGTGAGCACAGTCAGTTAGAATTAATGAACTTTCTTACCATGGAGTACCTTTCTGAGTTTCGAGAACGAATTCGTGGGGTTTTTGCAAAAAGAAGTGTGGATCAGCAACTCTTATCAGGTTTGAACCCTTACATTGCTCAGGTGCATGCTGATTTAATTTTGAAAGCCCTCAAAACGTGGAGGCTTGAGCCAAAGGATATCGATTTAATCGCTAGTCACGGCCAAACCGTATACCATGCACCACAATCCTTGAGTGGTGATCTAAGTCTACCCAATAGTACCTTGCAGTTGGGTGATGGGGATCATATAGCCGTTCGAACAGGCATTATTACACTTTCCGACTTTCGGCAAAAACAATTGGCAGCTGGAGGCGAAGGTGCACCACTGGCAGCCTATGGCGATTATTTATTATTCAGTAATAAAAAACAACATCGAATTTTATTAAATATCGGTGGCATCTCGAATTTTACTTTTTTACCCGCTTTAAACAGTAAGATCGAAGCCTATGCGACAGACCTTGGTCCTGGCAATACCATTATGAACCAATATATGTTTTCTCAATTTGGAATGGAGATGGATCAGGATGCAGGTGTCGCGCTAAGCGGTCTCATCCATCAGCCCTTACTAGATGCTTTAATGGAAGATCCGTTCTTAGATGCCCCTTTTCCAAAAACTACAGGACCCGAATTATTTAATTTAAAGTATGTAGAGCAAGCCTTGGCTAAAATCGGAAACCGCAGCATACTACCGCAGGATATTATGGCCACTTTAAATGCCTTTTCTGCACATGTCATTATTCAGGGTATTAAAAAAGCGACTCAAGGCCTAGCTACCTTCGGTATTTACTTGAGTGGAGGTGGATTGCACAACCCTTTGCTAGTGCAGCAAATTCAACATGCATTTCAGGGAAAGGTATTTTCTTTTGCGGAATTAGGCTTAAACCCGGATGCAAAAGAAGCCTGCCTATTTGCTATCCTGGCCAATGAAACCCTTGCCGGTTCCCCAGAAAATGTTCAGCGTATTCAAAACTCGCCTGCCGTATGCATGGGTAAAATAAGCCTACCTTATTGATCCAAGGCCTGATGCAAAAAAGTTTTGAATGGCATCATCCGCTGATAATTTTCAATAATTAGATTCAAGGCTTCTTCCGATTCCATTTGCTTGCGCTGCAAATCAATATGCAGGATAAAACTTTTATGCTTAAGCAATTCAATCTGCGGATGATCTGCGTTGTATCCAGCAGGAGGTCTTTTAAGTTTGTCTTCGCTCGAGAGACTTTCTGGCTCCCAGCCACCTTTTTTCAAACTAGCAAACAAAGCGTCCGTATTATAATCAATCTCTTGCCTAATCGCTTCTAAATGGGCCTTAGCCGGGCGCCAGTAACCAGCTGCAAGAAAAACATGCCCCGGTTCAATATGAATATAATATTCAGGGCCATCCAATTTGCGACCATCGACCGAAATACCAGCAGCAAACCAGGTTTTATAAGGATCTTTATTTTTCGAAAAGCGAACGTCCCGGTAAATGCGAAAAAGACATTTCTTAGCAGCAATAGAGTCATGGATATGGGGATCCAGAGCCGCGAGTCGTAAAATAATTTGTTGAATCATTTCCGTCACATTATCCAAGGCAAACTGATAATCGTCTTTATTTTCAACAAACCATTCCCTATTGTTGTTTTCCTTTAATTTATTTAAGAAATCAAATGTTCTTTTTTCTATTTTCATACGGTCAAATTAAAAACATAAGTAACAAATACACCAAAGGAGCAGCAATTAATAAGCCGTCAAAACGGTCTAATATACCGCCATGACCAGGCAGGATCGTTCCCGAATCCTTAATGCCTAAACTTCGCTTGAGTAGCGATTCAACCAAATCTCCTAAAGTTCCAAAAACAGCGATAATAAGCGCTACGGCACTCCACTGGATTTTATCTAAGGATCCAAAATATTGCTGTAAGTTCAGGGCGATTAAAACCGCCAGCGCCATCCCGCCAACAAAACCTTCCCATGTTTTATTCGGGCTTATTCTTTCAAATAATTTTGTTCTACCAAAAGCTCTTCCTGCTAAATATGCGCCGGTATCATTGGACCATAATATAATTAAAAAGCCCATGGGGATGTAAGGATTAAAAACGCCTCCTTGAATAAAACCTAGACCGACAAAGAAAAGGAAGGGTATCGTGCCATACCAAATGCCAAGCAGTGTAAGCGCTAAATCAGCAAATGGATGCTTGCGTTTAAGAAATAAAGAGCCAATAAACAACAATGAAATAAAAGGAATTACTAAACCAAGCTCTTTTAGGCCGACGAAGCCCAGAAAATATGCCGCAAAAAGAGCTGCTAAAACACTAGCTGCTAACAGCCCCAAACTCGTTAATGGTTTGGTCTGTTCTGTTTTGCTGATCATAAAAAACTCCCTGGCCGCAAAAACTCCTAATAGCGAGAAAAAGATGGCAAACACATACGCATTAAGCAACGTTGCCCCTACTAAAATAATTATAAATATAACTCCGGTGATTGCTCTAGTCTTCATCTCTCAAATCCTCTTCTGAAAAACTATCGATTAACGCCACTGCCTCTAGTTGATTTTCAAGATCAACATAGAGCTCGATAACGCCAAACAAGTAAGACGAGTCTTGCTTGTTCATTATCACCGCCGGAATGTGATTTTCAACCAACATTTGCTTGACAATCTCAGCTTGAATAAGCTGATTATAAACGCGTATTTTAGTCCACTTTGGATTCATGTAATCTTTTCTTTTGATTAGAAACTTTGTAAAAATAATAACCAACCAAGACGGTCAGCACAATACTAATAATATATAGCGGCGTCGAAAAAAGACCCGAGCTCTGCAAGTCCTCGAAGGATTTACCGTTTTTATGATAAATAAAAGCAATTACGGTAACCGACGCATTATTTAAAAAATGGCCAAAAACAGGGATCCAGATATTATTGCTCCAGTACAATGCGTAGCCAAATATAACTCCCAAAAACATTCTTGGGAAAAAGCCATAGAATTGTACATGTATGGCTGAAAAAATAATGGCTGTAACCCAGATCGCCGCATGTGGATTGCCAAATATTCGTTTGGCAATATTTTGCAAAACTCCACGGAAATAAAATTCTTCTACTAAAGCAGGTATTAGGGCCATAACGACTAAATTAGCCAAGAGTAAAGTGATGGAATCAACCATCACTAAGCGCTCAGTCAACTGGGCCATTCCATCTTCCTTTGCGCGCATCCAGGACTCGATATCCTGCAAGCTTTCGGGAAGTTGCATTTGCATATTTAAATTGCTAATCAGCTCCATAAGTGGGTTGCAAACCACTAAAAACCCAAAGATTAAACCCAGAAAGGTTAAACTATGCTGGTTTTGCATAGGAAAATAATCAATATTTTTCTCGTATCGATTCAGCAAAATCGAGGGCAATAAAAAGGTCCCAAGACTGCTGGCCGCCAGTAGCGTATATAATGCAACGGGGTTATCTGGATTTAATAGGTTGTCCGGATCTGAAAAATCTAATAGATTAGCACCACCTAAGCTAAGCCCAAGTAATGTCAATAATTGAACAATAATAGAACAAACGAGGGTTAGTCCTAACAGTATAATTAGGGACATCCACGGTGTATTTTCTTTGTAGTTGGTCATTCGAATTTCCCTGATTTATACTTGACAGCCTTGATCATCACATCCGAGGTTATTCCCTGAGCTATTCACCACTGTAATGTCCGTTTTCTGGTTCTTATAAGCCTCATAGCTCATATTTAATACCTCCACAAAAGATTCCACAGGTTGTGCTCCTGATACGGCATAGGAACCATTAAATAAGAAGAATGGAACCCCCCGCACGTTTATTTCACGCGCCTGTTTACTATCGTTTTCTACTTGAGCGACATAGGACCCGCTTTCTAGTGCCTGCATAACTTTCTCCTCAGTTAGGTTAATCTGCCGACTGAGTTCGATTAAAACATCAGGTTTCTGAATATCCAATCCTAGTTCAAAATGAGCTTTAAAAAGGATATCGATCATTTCTTTCGCCTTTCCATGGGTTTGTGCAAAATGGATAAGCTGGTGCGTCAAAAATGTATTAGCCGGTATATTGGTCTCAAAATTAATGGTTAGTCCAGCCTCTTTGCCCATGGCAACCACCCCATCAGTCATATTCTTGATTTGTTCTGCGGTCATCCTTTTGCTGCGCTGTAAATACGTAGAAATAGTTTCGCCAGGCCGCTGTTTAAATCCTGGATCCAATTGATAGCTTTTATAGACCACCTTTAAATCATTTGCAAAATCAACCTGCTGACAAGCATGCTCAAAATTATTCTTCCCAATATAGCAGAAGGGACACATGATGTCCGACCAAATTTCTATCACCATAGTCAAAAATAAACTTTTATTCTTAGTAATACGAATAAGCCTGGGCCATTAGCGTCCCTGTTTCTGGTTTTAATTCGCGCTATTAATTTACACGAACAGGATCTGCCGGTTTTTTAATTTGCTTGTAAGGATAAGTTTTCATTTCCTCTAATAATAATTCGACAGTTCGTTGAAGTTGTGGATCATTGCCCTTGAGTAATTCTTTTGGGGTCTGTTCCACAAAAACATCTGGAGCAACCCCTTGGTTCTCGATGATGTAATTTCCATTCAAATCAAAAACACCAAAATTAGGAGAGGTCACACTTCCGCCGTCAATCAGAGGTGGATAACCGGAAATACCGACCAATATTCCCATCGTCGTGCGTCCTACTAATTTACCCAAGCCTTTAAAGCGGAACATATAGGGCATCATATCGCCACCAGAACCTGCATTTTCATTGATAATCATGGCTTTAGGGCCAAATATCCCATTCCCTGGTGTGGTAAAGCTTTTACCATCACGAATTCCCCAACCAGCGATTAATTCACGGGAGAGCAAATCAATCACATAATCTGCCACAGAGCCACCGCCATTATTACGCTCATCAAGCAATAAGGCTTTTTTATCCATTTGAGAAAAATAATACCGGTTGAACGAATTATACCCTTCTCGGCCCGTATTCGGCATATAGACATAAGCGATTTGACCCTTACTCAGCTCGTCCACTTTCTTGCGATTTTGTTCCACCCAGTTCTCTCTGCGCAGAGAAATTTCCTGCGAAAATGAAATCGGCTTAACCACCGCAACAAAGGAATTTTCCAAGCTAGTCGACTCACTCAGCGTTAAAGTCACTTGTTTATCCACGGTAAAGTCAAACAAGCTGTATATATCAGTTTCCGCTGTTAACTCTTTGCCATTGACCTTAAGTAAATACATCCCCGCCTTTATTTTTGTTCCTGGCTCTGCTAATGGAGCCTTAAATGTCGGATTCCAATCTAGTCGAGTGTAAATCTTCTGAATCCGATAGCGGTTGTTATGAATCTCGTAATCGGCCCCTAACACGCCGGTTGAAACCGAAGGGGCTGAGGGTTCATCTCCAGGGTAGATGTAACTATGCCCCACCACCAATTCACCGAGCATTTCATTAAGAATGTAGTTTAAATCCGAGCGGTGATTGACAAAAGGTAAGAATTTTTTATATTTCGTTTTGGCTGCTTCCCAGTCAACGCCGTGCATATTCTCTACATAGAAGAACTCCTTTTGCATCTGCCACACTTCATTGAAAATTTGTTCCCATTCCTGCTTTGGTTCCACTAATAATTTAATTTGACCTAGCGACAGCTTTCCACTGTCTCCTGCCGGTTTTTGACCGGCCTTAATGATAAAGTATCCTTGAGAATTGGCGTACAACATTTGCTTACCATCACTACTGATTTCGTAGGACCGCGCATTTTCTACTAAGACTTCCTCCTTCATCTTTTGGAGATCATAAGCATAGATATTCCCTTGGCGCATATAAATTAGCTTCTTTTCCACCGCTCCATTAAAGGCGTAAGAACCTGCCGGAATGGGCAGACCTATAATTCGATTATTAATGTTTTCAAAATCAACCTGAACTGAATTATCTTTTTTAGTGGTATCCGTTTTCGCTTTTTTATCCTTGGATGCATCCGCTATTTTGACTGGTTCTTCATCACTTTTATAATCAATGATAGAAGTGGAGTCACTCGAGAGCACAAAAGCATAACTGCTGTACTGTGCGCTTCGGTCATAAGCTGTCATATGAAGCCCAGAATTTGTTAGTCCCACATCAGTGCTGGCCGTGAAAATCATATACTTACCATCCTGGGTGAAGATCGGTGCGTTTGCCTCACTCATACCGTCGGTAATTCTGTGTGATGCCGCTTTGTCCACATCATACATAAAAATTGCACTCAAACCATTTTCTAACGTTTTAACATAGGCAATCCATTTGGAGTCAGTTGACCAAGAAGACTGAAAGTTATTATAGGCTCTGCCCGTTTGCGAACCCAAAAGGTCCTGATCAATTAAATGAACCTTTTTGCTTGCCACATCTAAGTAGTAAAGCTTCAGATGCGCATCATTAAAAAACACCTTTTTACTATCGGGAGACCATTGAGGAGCAAAGTAAAAGTATTGATCACCCAATGAAATGTAGGTCGGTTCTTTTTGCGCCTTTTGATCTCGTAAAACCAGTTCGTACCGACCGTTTTTGTCCGAAAGATAAGAAATCCACTGACCATCTGGTGACCAGCTAGGATACCTTTCATGACTCCCTGGCGATTGTGAAATATTTCGGGCATCGCCGTTCTCCTTTGGTATAGAGAAAATTTCTCCTCTCGATTCGAACAAAGCCCTTTTTCCACTGGAGGAAAGCTCCCAGCGCCGGATACTTTGATCAAAGTCCACATAATGGGATCGTTTATAAGGAGCATCAGCTTGAATGGTGATCGAAATCGGTTTACTCTGCTTATTCGTTAAACTATAAACATGTAACCTCCCCGCTTGTTCATAGATTAATTCCGCGCCACTGCCTTGCAAGGTCCGAACATCATAATCGGTATGGTTGGTTAATTTACTTACCTGTTTGGTATTAACATCATAACTAAATACATTGACAATTTTATCCCGATCCGATAAAAAGTAGACTTTATCACCAAGCCACAGCGGTTTTACATCATTACTTTGCTCACCCGGAATTGTTTCTATATCGCTCGTCTTGGTATCAAATAACCAAATGGAAGGCATACCACCACCTCGATAACGCTTAAAAGCAACGCGGTCACGTTCGGTCGGATCTGTATTTTTAATATAGGCCCAATATCTACCGTCTTTCGAAGGAGATCCTTGCGTGGCCTCAGGCATCATTAATGGTTTATCGATAGCGCCGGTCAAGGTCGAGCTGAACAAGCGTGATCCCAGCGAATAGGTAAACTCCCGTTGAGAGGTGAAGTATACCTCTTCATTGGATAGCCAACCCCGAAGCACATCAGCAGCAGGGTGATTGGTAACCCGTACTGGCGCTCCACCATGTATGGAAACGACATAAACATCAGTATTGCCATCGTAGTTCCCAGAAAAAGCGATATTTTCCCCATTTGGTGAGAAAATTGGGTTCTGCTCAACAGCAGGATTAACCGTTAATCTTTTCGGGTTCTTGCCGTCTTTATCTGCCAACCAAATATCACCTCCATAAACAAATGTGATATGTTGCGCACTGATACTAGGATTACGTAATAATAGCGTCTCTGGTTGGGTTTGAGAAACCCCAAACTGGTAAGCCGCGAGCGTGAGTATTGTAAGAAAATTTTTTAGCATATTCGTTAATTGGAATGCCATAAAAATAGGTATTTATTATAAACTTGTGAATATTTACCCACTCAATTTTTAAATAACGTTCCACGGTGGTATCAATCGGCATATCCGAATGAAAAATTTCGACAACTAAAGGGTGCTATCACGACCTGCAATCGCAAAAAAAAACCGCTATAACGCAGTGGTTATAACGGTTGACCAATTCCTGTTCTATTTTGCATGCAAAGCCAGGCAATGCAAAATTTCTCAAGGGTCAGTAATACGGTAATTAGGGCATTACCTGAATTTCTTTTTTAGCAGTATGTGTTCTTCCAAACATGTCAATCGCCTGAATTTCTATGGTATGTTTACCTGCTTTAAGTTTAGGAAGTTTGAATTTCCATAAATGGTCCGAGTTTGTAGGATCACTCGGTCTTCTTGAGGAAATAAGAGTTTCGGCGCCATCGTATTCCAAAACCTGTTGAAGGTAAGCTGGGTCAGCAGCCAAAACCTTCTCCATTGGTTTCCAGCTCTGATTACCGATCTTATAGCTCACCGAGTCGCCTACTGCACCTATAAAAAAGTTCGCATAGATTGGGTATCGTTTTACGTTAGCTTCTTTTACAACAGCTGGACCAAATATCCCGATAGCATAATCTGCTGGTTTGCCGATAACCTGATAATCGAAGGTATATTGATTACTATCAATATTTAAAATCGCATACCCCTTAGGTGTCCCATCACGCATGGTAGCGTTAGGAACTCCAGATTCATTTTCAGTTCCTGAATACCAGTCCCCTGAAGTTGTTCCCACATTATATTCATGATGCGGTTTACTTCCATTCCAGCCATGTTCTTTGGTATAAAAATTCTGCTGTTGAAAATGCGTATGGGCAGAAAGCGATAACGTATTCGGAAATTCCGATAAAATAGCAAATAATTGATCCCTACCCTTGTTTTCAAAAGATTCATTATTGGTCGGGTTTAATGGAATATGAAAAGCTAATACAATCAGCTTATTCTTTGGGACCAACTTAAGATCATTAGCAATGAACTCAATTTGATCAGCTCGTAATCCCCCTTGATAACCTTTTCCTGTTTTAGGATGCGGATAAATAATGTCGTCCAATACAATAAAGTGTGCTTGACCAACATTAAATGAATAATTAGCGGGACCAAAACTTCTTTCAAATCCTTCATCAGAGAAAATATCTTCTTTTGCATCAAAATTTAAGTCATGGTTACCGATAACATGATACCAAGGAAGACCCATTGCCGCCATCACCGATTTATAACTTGGATGGAGACTTAGATCATTACCCACTAAATCACCTAAGCTAATACCTAAAATAGGGCCCTTTCTATTTTTCGCTTCATTAACAACACCATTTTTGAAAAACTCCATTTCTTGTTCGTTATAGGCTTGTGGATCTCCAAAGATGAACGCAGAAAAGCGATTAGACTCCTGTTTTGGTAGCAAGGCGAAGTCAACAGTTTTCGGTAATTTTCCCGTTGGTTCTACTCCAGGGTAGGTTAGCTTAGGGGAACCCTCAGGTTTATGTATATAATAGAATTTTGGTTGATTGCTTTGGTCAAGCGGCAATTCATATCCAGCAGGCTTGATCACAAAAATAATATCATCTGTACCTACCTCAATTTCATACTTCCCTTTTTTGTCTGTCTGTACAACTGCTTTACCATTACTTATACCGACCCCCATTAAGCCAACCTCTTTTTTATCATGGCGACCATTTCCATTTTGATCTATGTAGACCGTTCCTTTAGCTAAATTTTGACCAAACGCCGTTCCCGTCATTAAACATGCAATCAGGGACCAATATACTTTCTTCATTTATTCTGTATTTATAGTTGGCCAAACATAAAGTTTCCAGTTAACCCTAATATTAACTACATATTAAGTTACTGTTTTGTCAGTGCCTATGCTAACTTAGTCATATAGCGCGCAACGAAGCAAAATAGCCTCTTACAGGCTGATATTGTAATAATTAAGGGATCTGTACCAGGAAAATTTGGGCAAAAAAAAAGAGCCCATTACGGCTCTTGATTAGATTTTTGAAACTCCTTAAGCATCAACTTCCTCATTGGCGATTTCCTCGTCAACAAGAATACGTCCACAATGCTCGCAAATAATGATTTTTTTGCGTTGACGGATTTCAGATTGTAACTGTGGTGGAATCTTATTGTGACATCCTGAACAGCTGTTACGTTCAATAAAAACGACTGCCAACCCATTACGGAAAGACTTACGTAGTTTTTTTGAAACTTTTAATAACCGTTCTTCGATGTTTGATTCAGCAGCACCAACTTCTTTCACCAATTGGTCCTCTTCCTTCTTCGTTTCAGAAGTAATGTTATCCAATTCTTGGTTTTTAATTTCCAATTCACTTTTATTGAACTCAAGCGTTTTTACTGTTGCATCATATACATCAGTTTTGTTTTTGATTTCAAATTCAGCTTCGCGAATACGTTTTTCATACACTTGAATTTCCAACCCTTGAATTTCGATCTCTTTTGAAATAGCATCGTACTCCCGGTTGTTTTTTACTTCATTTAATTGTGTCTCGTATTTTTTGATAGCCGCTTGCGAATCTTTAATCATGTTTTTGCGCTTCACAATTGAATCTTCCATTTCGTCCAATTCATTACGAATTTTTTCAATACGTGTATCTAAACCTGCGATTTCATCCTCAAGGTCTGCTACTTCAATCGGTAGCTCACCACGTACTTGGCGTATTTTATCAATTTTTGTTTCAATTGATTGCCACGCCCATAAAGCTTTTAGTTTTTGTTCTACCGTTTGTTCCATTAACTGTAGTATTTTATAGGATTTGTGTCTATTTCTGTCAATAGGACAGCAAAGTTAGCAAATTTTTTCTTAATTATATCTAACAATAATGTTTGTGTGAATTGTTCACTTTCAAAATGCCCAATATCGGCAATAATAATAGCTTTTTCTGCGTCAAAAAATTCATGATATTTATAGTCAGCGGTAATGAAAACATCTGCTCCTGAACGCTTTGCATCGTCTAATAAGAAGCCACCTGCTCCTCCACATACCGCCACACGACTAATCGGCTTATTAAAAGTTTGAGTGTGCCGAATAACTTTTAAATTTAATTTTTCTTTTAAATACTGAAAAAATTGATTGACCTCCATCGGTTCATTCAGATTTCCAATGGCTCCAGAGCCAACATACTGATTCGGATTTTCTAGTGCCGTGATTTGGTAAGATACCTCCTCATACGGATGAGCAGCGAACATAGCAACAAGAATTTTCCTTTCCAAATGGGTTTGGAAAACCACTTCAATTTTTGTTTCCTCTACTCTTTCCTGTTTTCCTTGTTCACCAATAAATGGTTTTGCACCTGGCAGTGGTCTAAAAGTTCCGTAACCAGCTGTATTATAACTACATTCATCATACTGACCCAAAGAGCCAGCGCCTGCTTTAAACAAGGCAATACGGACATCCTCTAATTGACCTCGAGGTACCAATACTGTTAATTTTTTTAAGAGCCCCTTCTTAGGTCGTAAAATCGCTTGATTTTGTAACCCTAATTGATCGGCGATTTTAGAGCTAACGCCCCCAAGAATATTATCTAAATTAGTATGAATAGCGTACAGGGCTATATTGTTCTTAATGGCTTTAATAACGGTTCTTTCAATGTAATTTTTACCTGTAAGACTCTTCAAACCAGAAAACACGATCGGGTGATGGGAAATAATCAAATTACACCCTTTGGCAATCGCATCATCCACAACCTCTTCTGTACAGTCTAAAGAAATAAGTGCTTTTTCCACAGATTGATTAGCATCACCGACAATTAAGCCTGAATTATCATAGCTTTCTTGAAAACTCAGTGGCGCGATTTCTTCTAAATAGGATATTATATCTTTAATCTTCATTCGTCTTTTCTTTGTTTTTTTCGGATTCTAAAAACTTATTATGCTCTATTAATAACTCCCTAAATTGATTAATCTTATACCAATAGCTTATAAAATAAACAAAACTCACAATCATAGCCAGCATTTTCCAAAACAAAGGAAATGGAAAATAATAGATTAAAAAAGACCAAGCATAAGTTAGTCCGATACCCAGACCAGGGTTAACCTCGACTGCAATTTTTCGATCAAAAAATTCATTATTCAAAGAATTGGATAATCGACGAGCTACCTCAAAGTTCCAATAAACATTAAATAAAGGAATAACTAAAAGCCAAGATTGGCCAGGTTGAATACAACGGTTTTCTTCCGCGATAAGAAGCAGTGTATTCCTTATGGTATAGGCAAAGAATGCCCAAATCACGAGAATAATTAAGACAACAAAAATTCCGATACGTTGCAATTCAGTTGCGAGTTCGGGGGTTATTACTTCCGACATGTGTGTTTATTTACGAACATTATGTAGCCTATCTATTTCTGGACCAAGTATAACATCAACAGATTATACTAAAATTCTAACCAGCAAATAATAAAAAAATACAGGGTTTTTTATGTAAATCCAATGTCATTTCTTTCCATTGGGATATGGTTTTAGTAGCAATGTACTCCTGCTCCCCTGTTAGATTACAAGCAATACAGAGTAGTGTTTGATCTTTCGCTTGTTTTAAAATATCAGCCAAGAGCTGATTGTTTCTAAATGGGGTCTCAATAAAAATCTGGGTACTTTTTTCTTTAGCACTTTTAAATTCGAGGTCCTTAATTACCTTTGCTCTGGATGCCTTATCAATAGGTAAATAGCCCGAAAAACTAAAAAATTGTCCATTAAATCCCGAGGCCATTAATGCCAAAAGAATAGAACTTGGACCAACCAGAGGAACCACTTTAATTCCGTGCTTATGCGCCTGATGTACAACTTCCGCTCCGGGATCAGCTACGCCAGGACAACCAGCTTCAGACATTAAGCCCATATCTTTACCGCTGAATAAAGAGGAAAAAAGTTGATTATAATTTACTTTTTCCCGTGAATATTTTCCATAATCATGGATTATTAAATCACTTTGCTGGGTTTTTATGCCTGCCTCCTTCAAAAACTTCCGAGCCGTTTTTTCATTTTCCACAATATATTCCTGTACCTGATTAATGATATCCAGGTGTAATAGTGTGTAAGAAGCTTTATTGGCATTTTCTGCCAATGGAACCGGAATTAAAAATAGAGTACCCTTTGCCATACTACAAACCTACTTAATTTGAACAATAAAACCGCTATCTCTCATCCATGGACGTCCTTAAATAACAAGCTTTTCAAGACTTATTTAATATTAATAGGTAAAGAATATACCTTGCTATAGCGCGTAAGTAGCGAATTTTGTCTATTAAATGTAATTTGACAAAACCATAATTGCAATATATTTGTCTATAAGACAAGAATTAATATATTTGATGATCATGACAACACAAACGACATCAGGAGTAAAAATTTCCGTCGAATATACCTATCAATCTGAATATTCTAATCCGGAGAGTGAACATTTTATGTTTGCTTACCAGATCACTATTGAGAATATGAGTGGTTATACTGTGCAATTAGTTCGGCGTCATTGGAATATTTTTGATTCAATAGGAATAAGCACCCAGGTCGATGGTGAAGGGGTGGTCGGTGAGCAGCCTATTATTGCTCCAGGTAATCGTCATCAATATGTATCTGGCTGTAACCTTAAAAGTGAGATCGGTTTTATGGAAGGTTACTATGAAATGATTCGCGAATTAGATAATTCTATTTTCCATGTACACATCCCCCGTTTTAACCTGATAGCGAATTATCGTCTCAACTAATCACAGCGCAAAGTAAAATACTTCATAATTTACGACTAAAGTATTCAGTACTAATAAATATTTGATAATTTTGTGCTTGGATAATTATGTCAACTGATTAACGTGAGTATATTAAGCACAGAACAAGTCAGTCATTCATTCAACGATAAATGGTTGTTTAGTGATCTGCATTTTGCCCTTTTAAAAGGAGATAGAGTTGCCTTAGTGGGCATCAATGGTACCGGGAAGTCAACCTTATTAAAAATATTATCGGGTTTAATTATACCCACTAATGGCCGGGTTGTTAAAGAGAAGGGATTAAAAATAGGATATCTTCCTCAAGAACCAAACTTTTCAGATTTAAATACAATTAACGATTTTATTTATAGCGCTGACAATGAACAGCAGCAATTAATAAAAGAATACGAACAACTTGTTGAAAATGAGGATTTTAGTTCTAAAAAGTTTATGGATTTAACGGAAAAAATAACCGCCATAAATGCATGGGAATACGAAAATAACATTCGCATCATTCTCAACAGGTTCCAAATTACAAATTTCGATCAAAAAATAGACTCTTTAAGTGGTGGTCAGAAGAAGCGATTAGCGCTTGCCAAACTACTAATCGATGAACCGGACTTATATATATTAGATGAGCCCACCAACCACCTTGATATCGAAACAATAGAATGGTTAGAAAAACTACTAACCACCGGTAATAAAACAGTCCTTCTGGTTTCACACGATCGTTATTTTTTGGATAATGTATGTACTGAAATTAGGGAACTCGACCAAGGTTCGGTCTTTACCTATAAAGGGAATTACGGCTATTTTCTAGAAAAGAAAGCAGAGCGAGAAGCTACCGATGTAGTAATGGCTGATAAGGCCCGTAACCTTTGGAAGAAAGAACTGGAATGGATGCGTCGCCAACCAAAAGCCAGGGGAACTAAATCAAAGTCTAGAATAGAATCTTTCTATGATTTGGAAGAAAAATCGAAGGGTCCCAAAAAGAAAGATAACGTAGAATTAAGTGTTAAGGTTTCCCGTCAGGGTAGTAAAATATTAGAACTTGATCAAGCATCGGTTAGCTTTGCCGATAAAACGATAATTTCTTCATTTTCCTATGTGTTTAAAAAAGGTGACCGCATAGGTTTAGCCGGAGGTAACGGAACGGGTAAATCAACTTTTCTAAACTTAATTACTGGCATTATTCCTGCAAACTCTGGAACTGTCTCTGTTGGTGAAACAACCAAATATGGATATTACAAGCAAGAGGGTTTATCTTTCAATAACAATGACAGAGTACTAGATATTGTAAAAAATGTCGCTGATTATATTGAGATGAAAAATGGCGAAGTCATTACAGCTTCGCAATTATTAACAAAATTTCTCTTTCCTCCCGAAAAACAATTTGGGATGGTTAGCAAACTAAGTGGTGGTGAAAAGAAACGGTTATTGCTCATGCGTGTTTTAATGGCAAACCCCAATTTCTTAATTCTCGATGAGCCTTCAAATGATTTGGATATCGACACTCTTAATGTCCTAGAAGATTTCTTAGAAGCGTTCCCAGGAATTTTGATATTAGTATCGCACGACAGGTATCTCTTGGATAAATTAACTGATCAGCTTTTTATCTTTAAAGGTGACGGTCAAGTTATCGTTTACAATGGAAATTACGCTGATTACAAAAGTGAACAGGAAGCCCTATTAAAGAAACCAGAAAAGAAAGTTTCCGCTCCTAGCCCAAAAGAAAATCAGCCAGCAAAAGAAGCTGAGAAAAAACCAAAGTTGAGCTATAAGGAAATTCGGGAATATGAAAAATTAGAATCAGAAATTAATTTATTGGAAGATGACATTAAAGAATTAACTGATAAATTAGCGTATACTTCTGATCATATTGCTTTGCAAGAACTAGCAGAAAAACTTGATAAAAGCAAAAACTATCTCGAGGAGAAATCAGAACGCTGGTTAAAACTTTCTGAAAATTTATAGGTGTTTCACGTGAAACCCTATTTTAAAAACAACAAATAGTTTCACGTGAAACTTGAAAAAATAATATGTTTAAAAAATATAATGTCATCGTAGTTGGAGCCGGTCATGCCGGATGCGAGGCAGCAGCAGCAGCAGCAAATCTTGGATCATCTGTTTTGCTAATCACCATGAATATGGGGGTCATTGCACAGATGAGTTGTAACCCCGCTATAGGAGGAGTTGCCAAAGGACAGATCGTTCGAGAGATCGATGCGATGGGAGGATATACCGGAATTATAGCGGACAAATCAACCATACAATTTCGCATGCTGAACCTTTCAAAAGGACCTGCCATGTGGAGTCCTCGTGCACAAAATGATCGCATGAGATTTGCGGAAGAATGGAGACTACAATTAGAATCGATTCCGAATCTTGATATGTGGCAGGATACTGTCAAAGAAGTTATCGTTGAGCAAGGAAGAGCTAAAGGAGTTATCACCTCTTTAGGAATCCGTATAGAATCAGACGCTGTCATCTTAACTAATGGAACTTTCCTAAATGGCTTAATACATATTGGCGAAAAGAAATTTGGTGGTGGTCGTACAGGTGAAAAATCAGCCACAGGTTTAACCGAACAATTAGTTTCGTTAGGTTTTGAATCAGGCCGAATGAAAACCGGAACACCTCCGCGAGTTGATGGGAGAAGTCTTGATTATTCAAAAATGGAAGAACAATGGGGCGACGAAAAACCAGGAAAATTTTCTTATACTGATGTAGAAAATACATTAGAGAAAAGATGTTGTTGGATCACTTATACTAATGCAGAAGTGCATGAAGTTTTGAAAACTGGTTTTGAAAAATCACCCATGTTCACCGGAAGAATAAAGGGTTTAGGTCCTCGATACTGTCCTTCCATAGAAGATAAAATAAATCGTTTTGCAGAAAGAGATAGACATCAAATATTTGTAGAACCCGAAGGCGCCAGAACAGTTGAAATATACGTAAATGGTTTTTCAACTTCCTTGCCCGAAGAGGTTCAATTAAAAGCGCTTCAACTTATACCCGGCTTCGAGAATGCAAAAATGTATAGGCCAGGTTATGCTATCGAGTACGATTACTTCCCCCCTATGCAATTAGATTTAACCTTGGAAACATTGATGGTAAAACATCTATTCTTCGCGGGTCAAATTAATGGTACTACGGGATATGAAGAAGCCGGAGCACAGGGTTTCATCGCGGGCATCAACGCACACCAACGAATAAATGATCTACACGAATTAACATTAAAAAGATCAGAATCCTATATTGGCGTACTAATCGATGACTTGGTGACCAAAGGTACCGACGAACCTTATCGCATGTTTACCTCGCGAGCAGAACATCGCTTATTATTAAGACAAGATAATGCTGACATTAGACTTACCCCAATTGCGCATCAACTAGGTTTAGTCTCTGATGAACGATTAGAAAAAGTGAATGAAAAGGTTAACAATTCAGACAGTATTGTTAAATTTTTACGAAACAATTCAGTTTCACCAGAAAATATAAACACGTATTTAGAAGCAAAAGGGTCCAGTACTATTTTACAGAAAACAAGACTTTTTACCATACTATCTCGTCCACAAATTGAAATTCCAGACTTAATCAAAGCAGATGCTAACTTAGCTGAGTTCTTAGCTCCTTATGATCTAGAAACAATTGAACAAGCGGAAATCAAAGTTAAATATGAAACTTACTTTGAGAAAGAAATGGAGATTGTAAATAAAATGAAGAAAATGGAGGATAAAGAAATTAATCCTGAATTTGACTATACGCAACTCAAATCACTATCCATAGAAGCAAGACAAAAGCTCATGAAAGTAAAACCAAGAACTTTAGGTCAGGCTTCACGAATTTCAGGTGTATCGCCAGCTGATATTACCGTTTTAATGGTGCATATGAGTTAACTAGTTGATTATTAATTAATTAGTATAAAAACATATAAAGCTAATTTAATAAGATTTAAGACGTTATTTTTATTTTTATGACAACATCTTCCAAAAAGAATAATAATTCATTAGAAAGCCTTAAAAGTACTTTATTTCAAAAAATACTTTTAGGCCTCCTTTTTTTAATTGTATGTCTTAGTTTTGTTCAATGTGCTAATATGCAAAAGCCCACGGGCGGTCCAAAAGATTCAATTGCACCTAAGCTCCTATCGATAACCCCAGAAAATTTAACAAGGAACTTTAAAGAAAAAGAAATCACACTAACTTTCGATGAATTCATTAAGACGGTTAATCCCCAAAAAGAATTCAGTGTTTCTCCGGATCTTGAAACGCAACCCATTTATAAAGTGCGTAAAAAAAGTTTCATCATTCAACTGCCGGATACACTTGAAGAGAATACAACCTATACTATAAATTTTGGCAAAGGGTTGGTGGATTACAATGAAGGTAATCCGTTTATAAATTACAATTACGTTTTTGCAACAGGTGATGAGCTTGACTCGCTGAGTATTTCAGGACAAGTAAAAAATGGTTATTCCAAAGATTTTGATCTCTCAAAGGACAAAGAGATGATCGCCATGTTAATTCCAACGGCTAAAGATTCAATATTTGGAAAGAAAAAAGCTTCCTACTACACCACTGTTGATTCTAGCGGAAATTTTTCATTCAATAACCTCCGCGAAGATACGTACCGTATTTACGCCTTAAAAGATATCAACAACGACAAAATATTTAACGGAAATGATGAGTGGATTGGATTCCTTAAAGACAGCATACACCTAACAGAAAATGTCTCCGGTATTAAATTAGAATATACAAAAGGTAAACCTGCTATATTTAGAAGTTTAGACAAAAAAGTAGATACCGACGGTGCTATATTACTAACCTTCAATAGGGAAGTTGAAGACCTCGATCTAAAATTATTAGAACCCACGGCACTTGATGCTAATAAAATAGTTCGCATCGCCCCTACACAAGATACAGCTAAAATATATTTAGAAAATTTAGATTTTGATTCACTAAAGATAGAATTAAGCGAATTAAACAAAGTAATAGACACCATTAATATTAGAAAAGGTAGGAATATTAAAGTAAATCAAAAAATTCAACCCAAATTAAACATCAGTAATAAAGTTGATCGCGTTAAACATATTGAATTAACATCTGCTTATCCCATTGCCTCCGTTGATAAAAATAAAGTACTTATTATGGAAGATTCGGTCTCCAGAAGAAACTTTCAATTAGAACAAGATTCGATCAACCGCGAATTATACCACATTCGCTACAACTGGAAACCTAATTTAGATTACGAACTAGTTTTGGAAGAAAAGGCATTAATTGGTCCCTTTGATGAATTTAATGAAGAATTCAAAGCAAAATTCACGTTAAATGAAACTGAAAACTATGGCGATATCACCCTGACTTTTACAGGACTAAATCAGGAGAAAAACTACATCATTGAACTTATTGATGAAGAAAAAGAAATAACCTATGATCATAAAAAACTACCAACTAACCATATATTGTCTTACAAAAAATATCCAGGGGGTAAGTATAGTCTTAGGGTGATCGAAGACGCTAACAATAATGGAAAATGGGACTCGGGAGATGTTTACCAACTTAAACAGGCGGAACGAATTTGGTATTTAGATAGAACCTTCACTATCCGCGCAAATTGGGAACAAAATGAAACAATTAATGTTTCATTTGAATAAGATTCTAGGTAAACCAAGAACTATATAGTACATAGTTATGAGGTAAATTCTGTAATAATGTTAGCTGCTGCTCACTTAGTGGTTTAATCTTCTTCGCGGGTACCCCTGCATATAGGAAACCTGATTCGCAAATGGTATTCTCTAATACCACTGCGCCGGCTGCAATAATTACATTCGTTTGAATATGCGCGCGGTCCATCACAATTGCACCCATACCTATTAACACGTAATCATCTATAATACAACCATGTATAATAGCATTATGCCCTATATTAACATAGTTACCTACATCCGTACCGTTTTTTAAATAGGTTCCATGTATAGTCACATTATCCTGTATATTAGAAAAGTTTCCAATTTTTATATAGTTCACATCACCACGAATAACGGCATTAAACCAAACAGAACAATGATCACCTATGCTTACTTGCCCAACAATAGTACAATTGGGTGCAATAAAACATTTTTCACCAATCACTGGATGATTATCTTGAACAGGTAATATAGTTGCCATATCGCTTTAATAACGTAAAAAATATCCTTTATAAAATAGTATCTGCTAAAGTATCCGCGTGCTGTGGGTAATCGGTTGTATAATGTAGTCCCCTACTCTCCTTTCTATGCATAGCTGATTTCACCACCAAATAAGAGACTTGAATAACATTTCTAAGCTCACAAAGCTTTATAGAGAGTTTCGTGTTTTTGTAAAAAGATTCAGTCTCTTCATGCAAAAGTCCAAGCCTACTCAATGCTCTTTCCAACCTAAAATCAGAACGGACAATACCCACATAATCACTCATAAACTTTTGTGTTTCACGTAAATTATGCGTTACCAAAATATCTTCATTAGATAATTGGGTGTTTGAATCATCCCAACTAGGAATATCCTCTTGAAAAGTCAGCTGACCAATTTTTTTACTCGCATCCTGAAATATACGATGCGCATAAACTGCAGCTTCTAATAAAGAATTCGATGCTAATCGATTAGCACCATGCAGTCCCGTTGAAGAGCATTCACCACATGCATACAAGCCTTGTATCGATGTCTTTCCATACGTATCAACCATAATACCTCCACACAAATAATGCGCTGCAGGAGACACAGGGATGAAATCTGTCGTCATATCCAAACCAATAGACAAGCACTTGTCGTAAATATTAGGAAAATGGGATAATATATCTGTTTTAGAGCGATGTGTAATATCTAAATAAACAAAATCAGCACCTGATTTCTTCATTTCGGAATCAATAGCTCGTGCAACAATATCGCGAGGAGCTAGCGAACCACGTGGATCATACTCTTCCATAAAAGAATCGCCATTTATTCTCCTCAGCACACCACCAAACCCACGAACAGCCTCCGATATCAAGAATGAAGGGTATTCACTTGGATTATATAAAGCCGTTGGGTGAAACTGAATGAATTCCATATTTCTAACCTTTCCTTTAGCCCTATAAACCATCGCTATACCATCACCTGTAGCAATTGTAGGATTGGTTGTACTCGAATATACATGACCCGCACCACCGGTTGCCATTAGCGTAATTTTTGACAGAATCTTCTCCACAACCATGGACTTGGTATTTAAAGCATAGATACCAAAACAATTAATATCCGTAGATTTCTTGTCGACATGCTCACCTAAATGATGTTGTGTAATTAAATCAATGGCAAAATAATGAGTAAGAATTTCAATATTTGGTTCGGCATGTATTTTAGCTAATAATGCACGTTCAATTTCATACCCAGTAATATCCTTATAGTGCAATATTCTATGCATAGAATGTCCACCTTCTTTAGCTAGATCATATTCACCAGAGGCCTCTCTATCAAAAGAGGTTCCATAGGATATTAATTCGCTGATTCGCTCAGGTCCTTCCTTCACTACATTTTGCACCACCTGTACATCACAAAGACCATCCCCGGCAACCAAAGTATCCTTAATATGATTTTCAAAACTGTCCGTTTGATCGGTAACCACAGCTACACCACCTTGTGCATACTTAGTATTAGACTCATCCTCATTAGACTTGGTAACAATAAGCACTTTTCCTAATTTGGCCGCTTTTAGGGCAAAACTCAACCCAGCTATCCCCGATCCAACGATTAAAAAATCAACTTTCCTATCCCCCATGATTTAAAATATTATCAATGCTTTATTAATTACAACGTATACAACAAATTAACAAATAATGTGCAAAACATGTAAGTAACTAGTGTATTAAAAATGAAAACTTTCTTTTATTCCACAATACTAACAATTTTCAAACAAGTTTCACTTAAATACTAAGATAAATGAACCACTATATTAACAATTTGAGAAAAACTAAGATTAAACAAATCGTTATGGAAAAAATAAAATGCACAAAAAAATAAGGCTGATATACAAGGTTTAAGCTATAATAAAGTGTGGAAAACTTGTGAGTAAACAACCTATTTCTAATAAAAAAAATATAAATACATTGATTTATCCCCATTTTCCACAGCTTAATAAACAATAGTTTCATTTTATATAAAAAAGATTATTATTTATTGAAAAAAGGGAATGTGGATTTCGTTTCGTTTTCTTTCTTTACTTTTGTGTTAGTGAATAGTCAAACAAGGGAATCAATTTATTAAGAACAGATGAATACGACTTTTGAAACAGATTTGGAGGCTAAAGGCTATATCGATGTGGCTATCGATCCAAGTATTGATTTAATTGAAGAAATAAAAAGACTAAAGGAGGAAAAGAATGCTGTTATCTTAGCTCATTATTACCAAGAGTCTGAAATTCAAGATATTGCTGATTATATTGGTGATAGTTTAGGTCTTTCGCAACAAGCGGCTAAAACTAGTGCAGATGTGATCGTATTTGCGGGTGTTCATTTTATGGCAGAAACAGCAAAAATTCTATCCCCAAGTAAAAAGGTTCTTTTACCTGATTTGAAGGCAGGATGTTCTTTATCAGACAGTTGTCCGCCACATTTGTTTGCAAAATTCAAGGAAAAATATCCTGATCATTTAGTTATAACCTATGTGAATTGTACAGCAGAATTGAAAGCTTTATCTGACATTGTTTGTACCTCTTCTAACGCTGTTCAAATTGTTGAGAGCTTACCCGCTGATCAAAAGATTATTTTTGGTCCAGATAAGAATTTAGGGGAATATGTAAAGAAGAAAACAGGTAGAGATTTAGTGTTATGGAATGGAGCTTGTATGGTTCATGAAATATTTTCTCAAGATAAAATCAATATACTAAGAGCGGAAAATCCACAAGCAAAATTCATTGCTCATCCGGAATGTGAAGATCATATTTTGGAACAAGCAGATTATGTTGGATCTACCTCTGGTATGTTGAAATATACCATTGAGGACGCTTCAAATACCTTTATTGTAGCAACTGAATCAGGTATTTTGCATCAAATGCAAAAATCTAGTCCTTCAAAAACGTTTATCCCAGCACCCCCTAATAATATTTGTGCCTGTAATGATTGTCCACATATGAAGTTAAATACTTTAGAAAAACTATATAACTGTCTGAAATTCGAACAACCAGAAATTACATTGGATGAGCAAATTATTAAAAGAGCTCAAAAACCAATTGAGCGAATGTTAGAAATTTCAGCTAAACTAGGATTATAATATGAGTATGTTCGATAACATAGAAAAAACCAATTTATCTGAAATGGGTGAATTTGGTTTAATAGATCATTTAACCAAATCCGTAAAACTGACACAAAAAAGTAGTATCAAAGGGATTGGAGATGATGCGGCTGTTTTAGATTTTTCGTCAAAAAAAACACTTATTTCTACTGATTTATTATTAGAGAATGTTCATTTTGATTTGCGTTATGTACCCTTAAAACACTTAGGTTATAAAGCTATTCAGGTAAATCTAAGTGATATATATGCAATGAATGGCATGGCCTCACAAGTGACGATTTCGATTGGTTTATCCTCTAAATTTCCTTTAGAAGCAATTGAGGAAATTTATGAAGGCGCACTGATTGCTTGTGATAAATATAATGTTGATTTAATAGGTGGAGATACCTCTACCTCGACGCAGGGATTAATCATATCAGTGACTAGTATTGGCTATGCAGAAGCAGATGATATTGCGTACCGATCAGGAGCTAAAGAAGGAGATTTAATATGTGTGTCCGGTGATTTAGGTGGTGCGTATGTAGGTTTACAATTGCTAGAAAGAGAAAAACAAATATACCTGGAGAATCCTGCCATTCAACCTGATTTAGAGGGAAAAGATTACATTATTGAAAGGCAATTGAAACCAGAGGCTAGAAGAGATGTTGTTGAATTATTAGAAGCTTTAAAAGTTAAACCCCATGCTATGATTGATGTCTCAGACGGTTTAGCTTCTGAAATATTGCATATTTGTCATGATTCCAAGGTAGGATGTAAATTATATGAGGATAAAATTCCAATTGATCCTATGACCTATGAAACTGCACGAGAATTTGGTTTAGATCCGACAGTTTGTGCTTTGAGTGGTGGTGAGGATTATGAGTTATTATTTACCGTACCTCAAAGCGATTTTGATAAAGTTAAAAATCAATTAGATATAACGATTATTGGGCATATTACCGAAGAAGCAGCAGGTTGTTACTTAGTTTCTAAATCTGGAAATGTGCATGAATTGAAAGCACAAGGTTGGAACGCTTTTAATTAATATATTTTATTTCTTCTAAAATTTAAGAACGTTGAATTTTAGAAGAAATAAATAAAATCATCAGGTTTGGATCACTCCTACATTATATTTCTCCATTACCGCCTGGTGAGCGGCAGCTTCAATACCCATCGATATTATTTTTCGGGTTTCTGCGGGATCAATAACACCGTCGACCCATAATCTGGAAGCAGCGTAGTATGGGCTAAGTTGTTCATTGTATCGATCCTCAATTTCTTTTAATAAATTGTTCTTTTCTTCTTCGGTAAGAATTATATTTTTTGCTTTTAAGGCAGATTCTTGAATTTGAAGTAATGTTTTTCCAGCCGCAGCTCCACTCATAACCGCTATTTTTGCCGTTGGCCACGCGTAGATTAAACGAGGATCATAAGCTTTCCCACACATAGCGTAATTACCAGCACCATAACTATTACCAAGAATAAAGGTAAATTTTGGTACAACTGAATTAGCCATGGCATTAACCATTTTTGCACCATCTTTAATTATTCCACCGTGTTCCGACCTAGATCCTACCATAAAGCCGGTAATGTCCTGCATAAATACTAAAGGAATTTTTTGTTGATTACAATTCATTATAAACCGAGCCGCTTTATCAGCGGAGTCAGAATATATAACACCTCCCATCTGCATTTCCGTTGAATTGCCAGGTTTTTTAGCTTTGACAACTTCTCTTTGATTAGCGACAATGCCAACAGCCCAGCCATCTATCCTGGCCAAGGCACATATTAAGGTTTTGCCATAATCTTTTTTGTATTCATCTAAAGAACCTTCATCTATAATTGATTTAAGAATTTCAATCATATTATAGGGTTTTAGTCGATCCTCGGGCAAATACTTATAAATATTTTCGACTGGATATTCAGGATCAAGCGCCGGTATTTTAGAGAATTTAAAAGTCGGATTTTCTCCAAATTTATCGACTATATTTTTAATAGCATCTAAACAACGCTCATCATTTTCATATTTATTATCAGTAACACCGGATATTTCACAATGCGTTTCTGCACCTCCTAATGTTTCATTATCAATTGTTTCACCTATTGCAGATTTAACTAAGTAGGAACCAGCTAAAAAAACAGAACCCGTTCCTTCTACGATCAAGGCATAATCTGACATGATAGGTAAATAAGCACCACCGGCAACACATGAGCCCATAATGGCTGCTATTTGCGGAATGCCCATAGAAGATATTTTAGCATTATTTCTGAAAATACGGCCAAAGTGCTCTTTATCTGGAAAAATTTCATCTTGCATCGGAAGATAGACGCCTGCTGAATCCACTAAATAAATAATAGGTAAATAATTTTCCATGGCTATTTCTTGGGCACGGATATTTTTTTTACAGGTCATTGGAAACCAAGCTCCTGCTTTTACTGTAGCATCGTTCGAGACCAGGATACATAGACGTTTTTTTACATAACCCATAATAACCACTACACCGGCATTAGGACACCCTCCATGCTGTTCATATTGACCCTCAGCGGCGAAACTACCAATTTCAATATACTTACTGTCTTTATCTATTAAATATAAAATGCGTTCCCAGGCAGTTAATTTTCCCTTTTCTTGTTGTTTTTTTATTTTATCTAATCCACCGCCTAAAAGAAGTTTTTCTCTTTTTTGTTGCAATTCATTTAACAGTTTATACATAGTGATATTAAGATAATGTTATTTATAATGGTTAAATAAGTTTATATTTTATAAATATCATAAAATATAATTTGTTTTTTATAATATTTGTAAATATTACTAAGAGCCAACATATAAATTTAATTAAAATAAAATGATGTATAACTACGATTCTGAAGAACAATTATCGTTGATCAAAGAAAGTGTACGGAACTTTGCACAAAACTATATTCAGCCAAATATCATGAAGTGGGACGAATCTCAAACTTTTCCTGTTGAGGTCTTTAAAAACTTAGGATCTCACGGTTTTATGGGAATCTTAGTTCCAGAGCAGTATGGAGGGGCTGGATTAGGGTATCAAGAATACATTACGGTGCTAGATGAGATATCTAAGGTTTGTGGTTCGATAGGATTATCTGTCGCTGCTCATAATTCCTTATGTACCAATCATATCTTATCTTTTGGAAATGAAACTCAAAAAAAGAAATACTTGCCCAAATTAGCAAGTGCAGAGTGGATTGGTGCCTGGGGATTAACTGAACCAGGCTCAGGATCGGATGCAGGTGGTATGAATACGACAGCCGTAGCACAGGGTGATTATTTTATTTTGAATGGCGATAAAACTTTTATTACACATGCTATCTCAGGAGATGTGGCCGTAGTTATGGCAAGAACAGGAGAAAAGGGAGATAAAAAAGGTATTTCAGCGTTTATCGTTGAAAAGGGGACCGCTGGTTTTTCGGCGGGTGGAAAAATGGATAAATTAGGCATGCGTGCCTCGGAGACAGGAAGTCTTTATTTTGATCAATGTAAGATTCATAAAGATCAGTTAATAGGTAAGATTGGAGAAGGATTTGTACAAGCACTTAAATTATTAGATGGCGGTCGTATATCCATAGCTGCTTTATCTTTAGGTATTGCACGAGGAGCTTATGAATGTGCCTTGAAATATGCAAATGAAAGAGAACAGTTTAATTCAAAGATTTTTGATTTTCAATCGGTTAGTTTTAATTTAGCAGATATGGCCACCAAAATAAATGCTTCTGAATTATTAATAAGACAAGCAGGATATTTGAAAGATCACGTAAAAAATGTAACCAAAGAAGGTGCTATGGCAAAATTATTTGCATCAGAGGTGGCCGTGGAAGTATCCAATGATGCCGTTCAAATTCTGGGTGGATATGGTTTTACAAAAGATTTTCCTGCTGAAAAGTATTTTAGAGACGCTAAGTTATGTACCATTGGTGAAGGAACTAGTGCTATACAGCGAATGGTTATTGCCAGGGAGATTAAAAAAGATGTTAAATAATAGCGCTATTTCCATTGTGGATTGTCCTCGCGACGCCATACAGAGCCTTAGATATCAGATACCAACTGATGATAAAGTTACTTATATCAATGCATTAATTAAAAGTAAATTGTTTCAGTGCATCGATTTTGGCAGCTTTGTTTCTGAAAAGGCTGTCCCTCAGATGAGTGATACTTCGCAAGTAATTGATCGCTTAGAAAAGGATACCGATACGCAATTACTAGCCATTATTGCGAACCAAACGGGCGTAGAAAAAGCCATTGCATACGAAAAGATTGATTATTTAGGATATCCTTTTTCTATTTCTGAAATATTTCAACAAAAAAATACACGTCAGAGTATTGCGGAATCATTTGATTCGGTGAGAAGAATGCTGGATATTATCCAAAGTAAAAGCAGGCAGCAATTGCTTATTTATATATCCATGGCATTTGGTAATCCGTATCAGGAACCATGGGATGCAACGTTAGTCTCCTTCTGGATAAATGAATTAAAAAAAATAGGCGTGACAAATTTTGCTTTGGCAGATACCACTTCTCAGGCCAATGCACAAGAAATTGAAGATTTATTTTCAAAAATGCATGCTGAATTTGACGATTTAACTTTTACGGCACATCTTCATTCTATGCCAAATTTGGCTTTGGAAAAAATAGAAGCAGCTTATAAGGGTGGTTGTCGACGGTTTGATGGTTCTATTTTGGGTTATGGGGGCTGTCAATTTGCACAAAATGACTTAGTAGGAAACATCCCTTCTGAAATGTTATTAAATAGATTTAAAGAGCAAAACTCCACTACCACGGTAGCGGAATTAACAGTAATGTTTAAAAAAATGGTTCAGAATGGTTTATAACTTTATAAAGACAACTATTGATACGCATATTTTTACACTCACGTTGGATCGCGATTCAAAAAGAAATGCGTTTACCCCTACGCTAGTTAATGAAGTTGCGCATGCAATTGCATTAGTAAATAGTTTAAAAGAAATTAAACTATTTGTATTACGTGCTAATGGATCAATATTCTGTGCAGGTATGGATTTAAAAGTATATCAAAACCCCGAACTTGATGAATTTAATCCGACTATAGAAAATAAGGATATTTCTTTAGCACAGGTGATGGATACCTTGGAAAAACCTTCTATTGCTATCCTAGAAGGAGATGTTATCGCTGGTGGATTTATGTTCTTATTGGGATGTACATATGTATTTGCAAAAAAGGACATACAATTTAAATTACCGGAAATTGCTTTGGGAATTTTTCCCTTTCAGGTTATGGCGGGATTGCTAAGGATCATGCCTGAAAAAAAGGTTATCCAACTCTGCTTGGACCCGACCAGTTTTTCCGCGCAGCAAGCCATATCATACGGGATTGTGGACGCTATTTTGGATCATGAAAAACTAAAGGTTTTGATGGATTCTTTTGCTAATAAAAGTACCGAGGCTATGCAGGCTGGTATAAGGGCTTCAAAGGAACTTAGGTCAATGGATGATAACTTACGCTATTCTTTTCTTTTAAAGGCTTTAACAGCCTTGAAAGACAACCCAGAAGTAAAAAGAGAAATGGAGAAGTACAATAAAGACGGAGTTTAGTTTTTTTGTATCCAGAAATTATTATAACCCAAACCGATTTCTATATTTAATAATTTTTGTTGCAACATTTCCAGTACGGCTAAAAAATTATATACAAATTGAACTTTGTTTTCAGAGTTTTTGGCTAGGGATGAAAAATCCAACTTTTTGTCTATTTCTATTAAGTCAGCTATAGCTTTCTTTTGTTGTTCAATTGTGTAAGGATATTTTATAACGGTATGTTTAGCTTCCTCCTGTTGGGTCCGGAATTGGTAATTATTGATTAGGTTTTGGTAAACAAGAAGGAGTTTATATAAATCGAAAGAGGCTAGCTCCTCCTCTATTTCGTTATTTTTTTTTCTGGCCATTTTTATATCAATAGCCGTATTACCCCGCGCATATTTTTTGTTACGAATCTCTTCTAAGTGTTTTAATTTTTCAGAAATTTCTTTGAACTGTTTATAGAGGACTAGTTTTTGAACTAAATCTTCCTTTAAATCAATCTCATTTTCTTCTTCCTGTACATCGTGCCGGGGTAGTAGCATCTTTGCTTTAATACGCATTAAGGTAGCAGCGACAAAGATAAATTCACTAGCAAGTTCAATATTTAAAGCTTGCATATCTTGGATGTAGGATAAGAAATCTACGGTAATACTAGAAATTGGAATATCATGAATATTCAGTTCATCTCTTTCTATAAAGAAGAGTAACAAATCGAAAGGTCCTTCGAAATGCGCAAGTTTTATTTCGTAGTTTGTAGATTCCATAGAATATCCTCAAAAATAAGGATTTGCTCGTGAATGGTCAATTATTGAGACGAATTAGCGAAAACAATGCAGCTCAAAAATTGTAATATATTCCATACTTAAAATAATAAATTGTTAATTTGTATCTTATATTGAAATTTTTCACGCTATGCAGGTAGAAGCAGGACCGCTGTTACAGAAAATTCAATTTCCTTCAGATCTTCGTAATTTTAAAGAATCTGAACTTGAGGAAGTTTGTAAAGAACTTAGGCAATATATTATTGATATTGTTTCTGTTAATGGAGGACATTTTGCAGCGAGTTTAGGCGTTGTTGAACTAACAGTCGCGTTGCATTATGCACTCAATACACCTTATGATCAATTACTTTTTGATGTTGGTCATCAGGCCTATGGACATAAAATTTTAACAGGAAGAAGAGAAAAATTTGATACCAACAGAATTTTTGGAGGTATCTCAGGATTTCCTAAGCGAAGTGAAAGTCCCTATGATTCGTTTGGCGTAGGACATTCTTCCACGTCTATCTCAGCTGCGCTGGGTATGGCGGTTGCATCAGAATATAAAGGAGAAACCGACCGACAACATGTGGCTATTATTGGCGATGGTGCACTGACAGGTGGGATGGCCTTTGAGGCTTTAAATCATGCAGGGATAGAAAAATCTAATTTATTAGTTATTCTAAATGACAATTGCATGTCCATAGATCCGAATGTTGGTGCAATGAAAGAATACTTAACCAGCATTACGACTTCTAAAAGTTATAATCGTTTTCGAGATGATTTAGTAGCTATTTTATCCAAAATATCAGAAAAGGGACCTAATGCTTATGGTTGGGCCAAAAAACTTGAACAAAGCATTAAAGGGACGTTATTAAAAAGCGCTAATCTGTTTGAGTCTTTAAATTTTAGATATTTTGGTCCTGTGGATGGTCACGATGTTAATAAATTAGTGAAAACCATCGAGGACTTAAAGCATATTAATGGTCCCAAATTATTACATGTTGTGACCGTTAAAGGCAAAGGATACGCTTTGGCAGAAAAGGATCAAACGAAATGGCACGCGCCTGGTTTGTTTGATAAAATAACAGGGGAAATAAAGAAATCTGTTTCAGATAAAGTTAAACCACCCAAATATCAAGATGTCTTTGGACATAGTTTGGTTGAACTTGCTGAAGAAAACCCTAATATAATGGGGATCACACCGGCAATGCCTTCAGGATCTTCGATGAATATGATGATGAAGGCAATGCCTAATCGCGCCTTTGATGTTGGAATAGCCGAACAACATGCCGTTACTTTTAGTGCAGGTTTAGCTGCCCAAGGACTGGTTCCTTTTTGTAATATATATTCTACGTTCATGCAAAGAGCGTACGATCAAGTTATTCATGATGTGGCCTTGCAAAAGCTCAATGTTGTTTTTTGTCTAGACCGAGCTGGCCTGGTTGGCGCTGATGGTCCTACTCATCACGGCGCGTATGATATTGCCTTTATGCGCTGTGTTCCTAACATGATAGTCTCTTCTCCAATGAATGAAGAGGAACTACGTAATTTAATGTACACGGCCCAACTGCCAGATCAGGGACCCTTTACTATACGTTATCCAAGGGGAAGCGGTGTAATGACAGATTGGAAGCATACTTTCAGACAAATCCAGATTGGTACAGGTAGAAGGTTGTGTGAGGGAGAAGAAATCGCCATTCTTTCTTTTGGACATATAGGTAACGAGGCGAGTAAAGCTATTTTAGAATTAAATCAAGACGGAATTCATCCAGCGCACTACGATTTACGATTTGCAAAGCCATTAGATGAAAAATTGCTGCATGAAGTCTTTAAAAAATATAAACACGTAATCACCGTCGAAGATGGCTGTTTACAGGGTGGAATTGGATCGGCAGTAATCGAGTTTATGGCTGATAACCAATACCAGGCAAATGTCATTCGTTTAGGAATTCCTGATACGATAGTCGAACACGGAGAGCAGTTGGAATTATGGTCCTTATGTGGATATGATTCCAAAGGGATTGAAACTGAAGTGCGTAAATTAACGAAAGGAAAAAAGACGGAACGTTTGGTAGGATAATTGACTATTATTTGTCGGTTTTTCAATCATTTGAATTGAAAGAGTTAAGGAGGTCAATGTACCTCCTTTTTTATTAGATAGTTTTCCACATTGCTTATTTTTTGCTTAGTTTTTGCTAGCTAAATAGGACTATAAAATCTTTCTAAATTGTGATGTTAATAAATTGATTTTGCTTAACATTATGTAGGGAAAATAGCTAAAAAATCCAATTAACCAATTGAAAACAAGTAACTTATATTTTATTTACTATTTTAGTTTTTTAGCTCAAATATTTTTGTCATATTCGTTGTAGGCAAAAGTTATGAACAGATTTTTTGTCAATTATTGGTTTTCAAGTTATTAACAAATTCAGAATGGAAAAAACGTGTACAAGTGTTTGGGAGAGGTGTCTAGCGGTTATTAAAGATAACATTCCAACGCAAAGTTTTAAGACATGGTTCGAGCCCGTAAAAGCTGTACGTCTGGAAGGAAACGTTTTGACAATTCAAGTTCCAAGTCTGTTTTTCTATGAGTGGTTAGAAGAGCATTATGTTGGAATATTACGTAAAACAGTTAAGAAATTTTTAGGCGAGCAGGGAAGATTAGAATATAATATTGTTGTTGAAAAATCATCTGCGAATACACCTTATACAACGAACATTCCTTCGAACGGAAATGGCGCAGAAGGGAAGAAGCAGTCGATCCCAGTGCCGGTGGCATTAAATAAGAATATTAAGAATCCTTTTGTAATTCCTGGTTTGAAGAAATTACAAGTAGATCCTCAACTTAATCAAAATTATACTTTTGATAATTTCATAGAAGGGGAATGTAATCGATTAGCAAGATCAGCGGGATTTGCTGTTGCCAATAAGCCTGGTGGCACTTCATTTAACCCCTTAATGTTATATGGTGATGTTGGATTAGGAAAAACGCATTTAGCACAAGCAATAGGGAATGAAATAAAACGGAATCTTCCAGATAAATTAGTTATTTATGTTTCTTGTGAAAAATTCTGTCAGCAGTTTGTAGACTCACTAAAGAACAATACGATCAATGATTTCGTGAATTTCTACCAGGCAATGGATGTGATTATTATGGATGACGTGCATAATTTTGCTGGGAAGGAAAAAACACAAGATATCTTTTTCCACATCTTCAACCATCTTCACCAAACTGGAAAGCAAGTCATTTTAACATCAGATAAACCACCAAAGGATTTATCAGGGTTAGAGGAGCGCTTATTAAGTCGTTTTAAATGGGGTCTTTCTGCCGATATTCAGATTCCGGATTTGGAAACTCGAATGGCTATTTTAAAGAAAAAAATGCATTCAGATGGAATTGAGCTTCCAGAGAATGTTGTGGAATATGTCGCTAATCAGATTGACAACAGTGTACGTGAGTTAGAAGGTGCTATGGTATCCTTATTAGCACAATCTACTTTAAATAAACGAGAGATTGATCTCAACTTGGCTAAATCCATGTTGAAAAACTTTGTAAAGAATACCCATAAGGAAATATCTATGGAGTTCATTCAAAAGCTGGTTTGTGAGTATTTTGAAGTTCCTGTGGAAATGGTTAAATCAAAAGTTCGTAAACGAGAGATCGTCCAAGCAAGGCAAATTTCGATGTATTTAGCGAAGAGCCACACAAAATCCTCTTTAAAATCTATTGGTAATTTCTTTGGTGGAAGAGACCACTCGACCGTTATCTATGCGTGTCAAACCGTAGAGGATCTTATAGAGACAGATAAAAAATTCAAAACGTACGTTCAAGATATCCAAAAGAAGCTAAAAGCATCTTAACAATTGTACAGCCGTAGCTTACATACATAAGCAGGCTTAGTATAATAATAAAACATCCATGCTATATTTATTATATGATGGATGTTTTTTTTTGGACAAGTTTACCATTTGACTTCTTTTTGCAGGGCCGTGTTTTTGTGCTAATACAAAATTAGGGTGCTCATTAATGAACACCCTAATTACTCTATTTATCACATGAAATTAAAATACTATTGTACTGGTGGCGTCGCCGGAGTTACTACCGGTTCTGACATTTTTTTCGATCCACGCGACTCTACAATTTTTACATAAAGAGGTTTTTGTTCTTCTGTTAAGATCGCACCTACTTTAGTGTCTAAATCAGCATTTAAAGTCTCAATTTGCGTAGCTTTAGCATCTTCTGCCTGGGCAGTATCAGCTTTCACTGCTAATTTTGCTTTTTTATGTTCTAAGACAATGTTATAAATTTCTGCTTGTTGTTCTTCTGTTAAGTTCAACTGTGAAGTCCATTCTGTTACTGTTTGTTTTGCTTTTTCTTCCGGATTCACCTCTTGTGCGAATGTCAGTGTTAATGAAAATAATACTGCGGATGCTGCTAAAATTAATTTTTTCATGATGTTATTTTTTAGTTTAACTTTTTATTCGTTTTTCTTACTACTAATAACAGGCAAAAGCACCTCTTTATTGTATGATTGTATCACGTTTGTTACTTTTTAACATTTATAAAACGCTAAATTTCGCCTGTTGAAATAACTTTTTATTAAAAAAAACGGCCTTCATTGAAGGGAATCGATGTTTTTTGAAATATTATGAACTTATTCAGTGAAGTATCAGAAATATTACAATTTAACATTTCAAGTTTTACTAAAGAGCTGGGTTTCGCCGAAAATTACCTGCTTTTTCCCTTAAAGGCAGAACTAAATAAAGGAAATTTTAATTATGTGGTGGTTTAATGATTAAGATTCAGGCGCTACTATACGCTTAAATCACGAGGTTTTTCTCGTTGGAGGGTTTAGCCGTTGTTCAATTACTTTAAAAAAGTCTCTTTCTTGCTGAACATCCATGGCGATGGGTATGTAATAAAGCGGTATATCCACGAGCTTATCAACTGCAAGCCGCTGCGCATCTTTTTCTGTTGTGACCAAGATGGCATCTTTAGTTTTGATTTTGCTGAATTTGGCTTTAATTTCTAGGTAATCAAAGGAGGTAAAAGCATGATGATCTGGATAAGATAAGTGATCAACTTGTCCATGTTTATTAGTCAGATAATCAAGTAATGGTTTAGGATTGGCAATTCCGGTGAGTAAAACAATTTGTTTTGCCTGCTGATATACATGCGCTTTGGCCAAGTCATTCAATGGTTCAGGCGATAAATAACGTATTTGGGAGTAATAGATTGACGCTCTATTATTATACTTTCTTATTTTGGTTTCTATTTTCTCTTTATCCTGCGCGGGTATATTATGTGGACATTTTGTAATCAACACAATATCTGCACGCTTGGTTTGGTTCATAGTATCTCTGAAATTACCGGTTGGTAATAACCATATAGGACCAAGTATGGATGGATAATCAAAAAGTAAGAGGGCGCATTTAGGGGTAATTTTGCGATGTTGATAAGCATCATCTAATAGTATTAAATCATGATTTTGTTGTAGTATTTCAATACCGTGTGCTCTATCTTCATCAACAGCTACGGTCACCTGATCGAAATTATGTTTCATTTGTAATGGCTCATCGCCTACTTGATCGGCGCGATGTTCCTTTTCTACAAGCATAAACCCATGGGTGCTTCTCCCATAGCCCCGACTGAGCGTTGCTACTTTGTATTTATCAGTAAAATAAGCAACACATTTTTGGGTAATTGGGCTTTTTCCAGCTCCTCCTACTGCTAAATTGCCAATGACAATGGTGTTGACGGGAAAAGATTTACTTGCAAGAATACGTAGATCATAGAGTTTGTTTCTGATCCATATCACCATGGTATAGAGGATGGTTAGTGGTAACAATATCCATCGAAGAAACCACATCCCTATTTTTTTATAAGTTTAAGGCCAACATCGTTAATTCCTTTTAATGGATTATCCCGCATGTTTTGTTCCAAATGAATAACATATGAACCTGTATCAGGAAACTGCATGTTTTCTTTAATAAGCATTGACTGTTCGTATAAACTTCCAGCGGATTTTCCTGTCCACCTGCCGTCTAATTCAGCCAATTTTAGTTCGAATCGGTTAGATGAATCCTTCGTTGAACGATTCTGATGAACTAGCACAAATATATTGGAATAAGAATAATTCGCTGTGTGCCTTAACTCCAAAAACAGATCATAGTGTGCTTTTGGATCCTTTACATCGATTTTAAATTCCGGTTTAAATTCGTAATCCCAACTTTGGTTTGGGATCACGATATTTTTTTCAAAGAAACTCCCCTGTTGACAAGATCCTAAAAGGAGACTTAATATAGCAATAATGAAGATTCCTCGCATAAGATTTATTGACGAATTATTGTTCAGTTTTATCCTCCTGATTTCGATTATTATTATTATTATTATTTCTTCTATTTCTGTTCTGAGGTCTTGCTCTAGCACTTTTTGGTGCAGCCGGTGTACTCGTGGAATCTTTTACTGGTTTTCCACTCGCTGCTTGGGGAGGAGCTTGTTTTTTAGTGTTTTGTTTGGCCTCTACTGCCTTTCCTACAGGTTTCTGACCCTCAGCCTGCGGTTTATTTGTATTAGTCTTTTTCGGTCTTTTCTTTTTGCGTCTGCGATTTTGCTCATCAAGGCGCGTTAAACTATCCTGGCCAACAACATTTTCATAATCTGGCACAGGTTCCTTTGTATCATCAGTCTGTGGACTAACTAAATCTGCCACCTTTTTACCACCTGCATTTATTTCAGCGAATTCCCGAACCTTATCCACGGGTAATGGTACCCAGCTTTCAGCGCGAGGATAAGCAAACCACATGGTTTTTTTAAAGATGTCCGTTTTCTGTAAATAGGCAATTCCAGCGTGTGTTTCAATTCGATCAATGTTATTAGGAATATCTTTTAAAGCATCCATATAACTATCCAATTCATAGTTTAAACAACACTTAAGCTTTCCACACTGACCGGCAAGCTTTAACGTATTCAACGAAAGATTTTGATAGCGAGCCGCAGAAGTGGATACTGTTTTGAAATCTGTTAACCACGTTGAGCAACACAACTCCCGACCACAAGATCCTATTCCTCCTAAGCGACTTGCTTCTTGGCGCATCCCTATCTGTCTCATTTCTATTCGAATACGGAAAGACTCTGCCATCCGTTTAATCAATTCTCGAAAATCGACGCGACCTTCTGCCGTATAATAGAAAGTAGCCTTGGTCTTATCTCCTTGGTAGTCAACATCAGAAATTTTCATAGACAAGCCCAGCTCTAACGCTAAATTCCGCGCTCTATGCATGGTTTCCCATTCCAAATCTTTTGATAATTGATATTTTGCAACATCATTTTCTGTTGCTTTACGATAGATTTTCTTGACTACATCATCAATTCTAAGATTATTCTTTTTCAGCTGAAGACGAACTAATTCCCCGGTTAAAGAAACATGGCCAATATCGTATCCACCTGTATTAGGCTCTACGGCGACCATCTCGCCCATTTCCAGATATATATTGTCCGTATTGATAAAAAACTCTTTTCTCGAGCCTTTAAATCTTACTTCAACAATTTCAAAAGGTTTATAGTTAGAAGGCAAGTCCATATCGACTAACCAATCGTAAACATCTAATTTATTACATCCGCTGGTCATGCACGTACCGTTGTTATTACAACCTGTCGGCACTGTACCAAGTGTTTTGCTTCCGCAACCACCTCCGGATGAGCAACTGCCACATCCCATATTTTATAAAATTATATATATTGAGTTTCCATCGGAAACGTATTGTATTTAAAAACTAATACCAACTGTAAAGATAAATCTAGAAATAATATTTTAGGATTTGCATTTCTTTCCACAGAATAATGTGTTTTCTCTAACATTTCTATTGCAAACTCTAATTTATCTAAGCTCGTTATTTCGCTGAAGCGAGTCACAAACTCGAGTTCCGCGTCTTTAATAAAAACCAAATTTGATAATCCTTGATTAAGCAGGACAATTTGGCGTAGAATATTAATACTATAAATGAGGAAGTTTTTTTGATTCTCTCTTCCCAATTTGCTTAATTCCTCATCACAAAGTTGTATGATTGCTAATCCAGAATCAGTTACGATGCTGCGAAGCCACCTGATTAACAGCTCCAGCCGCTCATTCGCCGACTCTTGGATCTGATTGAATGCCGATTGTAAATTGCCATCCGCGATAAAGGAAATTTCATTTGCTCTATTTGGTTCTATCTTTTGTACCTCTGTGAGGTACTGTGTTAACTCCCCATGACTTAGTTTATGCACCTTAACCAACTGGGTTCTGGAAATAATTGTATTTAAAATTTTATCCTGATTCTCAGCAACTAAAATAAATAGTGTTTTCTCAGGAGGTTCTTCAATTAATTTTAACAAAGCATTACCCTGGGTATCTAAGTACTCGGGTAACCACATGATTAACACCTTATATTCTGCTTCAAAAGCTTTAAGACTTAATTTCTTTATAATATCATGTGCTTCATCAATCGGGATGTTGGCCTGCTTATTTTCCGCCTCTAATTGTGCGGTCCAATAACCAAGACCTAAATAGGGATTACTCAGAAATGCTGCACGCCAGTCCTCCATAAAAATAGCCGCTGTCTTTTCATTTTTTTTGGCAAAAAATGGGTAGGAAAAATGAAGATCAGGATGGATGAGTTTTTCGTACTTATTACACGAAGAACAATGGCCACAGCTATCGTTTAATAGTTTATTTTCACAGTTAATATACTGGGCATAAGCAACCGCAAGTGCTAAGCTCCCCGACCCTTCCGGGCCAAGAAAAAGTTGCGCATGACTCACCCGGTTTTCTTCGACCGTAGCGATGAGTTGCTGCTTTAGTGCCTGATGTCCTATGATCTTACTAAACTGCATACCTATATACTACAAATGTACAAATTAAAAAGCACTGCTTTTTAAATATTGCTAGAGAAGTCTTGAATGCATTGCAAAAATTTAGATTCTTTTCCTTATTATTGCATATAAAATCTATTAGCATCAGGACATGAGATTTATTGTATCCACTTCTACTTTATTAAAACAATTACAAGCAATCAGTGGGGCATCTAGTTCCAGTACGGTACTTCCTATTTTAGAGAATTTTCTTTTCGAGATTAAAGATAATTTGTTAACAATTTCGGCTACGGACCTACAAACCAGTATGGTGACAAGCTTGACGATTGAAGCAAAAGAAGAAGGACGTGTGGCCATGCCATCGAAAATTTTAATTGAAACTCTAAAAACACTTCCGGATCAACCGGTGGCTTTTTCGGTGGATACGACCACATTGGCTATTGAAATTAGTGCGGGTGATGGTAAATATAAATTAAGTGGAGAAAACGCCGATGATTTTCCTAAAATCCCCGTCCTGGATAATACTTCGTCACTGACAATTGCTGCTCCTATTTTGACCGAGGCTATTAATAAAACTATTTTTGCCGTAAGTAATGATGAGCTGCGTCCCGCCATGTCAGGCGTTTTGGTTCAGCTAACCGAAGAATCAGTTACTTTTGTTGCCACAGATGCGCATAAACTAGTGCGCTATCGTCGAACAGATGTAAAGGCCAATAAAAACATTAATATAATTCTTCCCAAGAAGGCCTTGAGCTTATTGAAATCTTCTCTTCCTTCAGAGGACGAACAAGTTTCAATAGAATATAATAATACAAATGCTTTTTTTAAGTTTAATAATACCAGTTTAATCTGTCGATTGATTGATGAAAGATACCCTGATTACGAAGCGGTAATTCCTCATTTGACACCCAATAAATTAACAGTTGAACGTTCTTTGTTTTTAAATACACTACGCCGTGTCGTGATATTTGCAAACAAAACAACGCATCAGGTTCGTTTGAAGATATCAGGTAGTGAACTACATATATCTTCTGAAGATGTTGATTTTGCCAATGAGGCCCATGAGCGATTAAGCTGCCAATTCGAGGGCGATGATATGGAAATTGGTTTTAATGCAAAATTTCTGGTGGAAATGCTTTCCAATTTAAATTGTGAAGAGGTGGTATTAGAGATGAGTACTTCAAATCGTGCTGGATTACTGGTTCCTGCAATTAAAGGTGAGCATGAGGACATCCTTATGTTGGTTATGCCCGTGATGTTAAACAATTATTAAACTAAGCGACCTTGGAACTTATTTATTCCCTTATTGATTTTATCCTCCATATTGATGATCATTTGGTGGAGATAGTTAACAATTATCAAACCTGGACCTACTTAATTTTGTTTTTGATCATATTCGCAGAAACAGGTCTTGTGGTTACCCCTTTTTTACCAGGGGATTCCCTATTATTTGCCGCAGGTGCTATTATAGCAAAACCTGAAACCGATCTGAACATTTTTATTATGTGGGGTTTGCTGTTTGCCGCTGGAATTATCGGTGATTTGGTTAACTACCATATTGGTAAATACATTGGGCCGAAAGCATTTAGTGGGAGATATAAATTTTTAAAGAAAGAATACCTCGATAAGACCGAAGGATTTTACGACAAATATGGTGGTAAGACCATCATATATGCGCGTTTTGTCCCTATAATTAGAACTTTTGCTCCTTTTGTTGCCGGTGTCGGATCGATGTCGTACACAAAATTTGCCTCGTACAATATTATAGGATCGTTCTTATGGGTCACTTCTTTTCTGTTCATCGGGTATTTCTTTGGTGGTCTTCCCATAATCAAGGATAATTTTACGATCGTCATATTTGCGATTATTATACTTTCTTTAGTACCTCCGATACTGGAAGTCGTAAAAGAAAAATATAAAAATAAAAAACAAGCTTAGCTTTATCTGGTCGGAAGTATCTCTTCCGACCTTTTTTCCAATAAGGAATTCTTTTCTACAGGGATTGCACAGCCAAACAATGGATGTTTAATTCACATATGTCGATTTCGTGGCCTATCGATAAGAACAATCTTGCCTTTTGAAATAAATATAGTACACGTTAAACTGGTTTGATTTTAGCTAGTCCAATCCATAAAAATCATCTATGCGCTATTTTATATTTTTCCTACTTTTCTGGTATCAACCAGTATCCGCACAACATCATATTAAAATCGATCGCAGAGAGGCGAAACAGGCTTTTGAATACCTAAATAATTTTAGGATGAACTCTAAAAAGTACAGCCGTTCACTCGGAATTTCACCGATTAGAAATGTCACACAAACAAAATTAGTTTGGAATAAGCAACTGGCAAAAGTAGCCGAAGCAAGGGCTTACGATTTGGCCAAAAGGAATTATTTTGATCATGTTGACCCCCGAGGATACGGACCAAATTACTACATTAACCAAGGCGGGTATACCTTAAATAGTACTTGGTTAAAAAAGCGTTCAGCTAATAATTTTGAATCAATTGCGGCGAATCATGATTCAGCCATAGATGGTATCAAAGCTTTTATTATTGGCAAGTCTTCGCCAGGGCTGATGCATCGAAAACATGTTTTGGGATTAGATAAATGGAACGGCTCACTTCGGGATATAGGAATTGGATTTGTCAGGGTTCCAAGGGGATCTACCTATACGACTTATCTTTGTGTTATTATTGCTAAACATGATTGGTAATTTGTCCTCGTTGTTTTTCTTTAAGTTTTATACCTTTGCGTATGATAAAATCGATGACAGGTTACGGTATAGGGACTGCGGAAAACGACGCGTTCAAATACACCGTAGAGATCAAATCCTTAAATTCTAAGTTTTTAGAATTAAATCTGCGCTTACCTAAAACAGTCTGGGACAAGGAGTTGTTTCTGCGAGCAGAATGCACAAAACTTTTGGAACGCGGAAAAGTAAATCTCAGTGTGAGCACCGATTATTTAGCTACCGAATCTAAAGGCTCAATTATTAATGCAGACTTATTAAAAGTATATTATAATCAACTTCAGCAAATTGCCTCGGAATTAGGTGATAACCAGCCTAATCTTTTTGAACTGGCATTAAATATGCCAGATGTCATCTCGAACAAGGAGGAAGTTAATCCGCAAGAAGGAAAGGTTCTGGTTGACGCTTTTTATGCAGCTGTTGCTAAATTTAATCAATTTAGAGAAGATGAAGGTGCTGTTTTAAAACAAGACTTGGAACATCGTGTTACGCTTATTTTATCGCATTTAGACGAGGTGGAGAGTGTGGAAGGATCGAGAATTCCATTAATTCGGGAGCGTATAAATCAATATATGGACGAGGCGGTAGGGAAAGAAAATGTAGATATGAACAGGTTTGAACAAGAGCTTGTTTTCTATATAGAGAAATTAGATATCACCGAGGAAAAAGTGCGTCTACGCAGTCACTGTAATTATTTTGTTAAAGCCATCAACGCTTCGGATTCCAACGGGAAAAAATTAGGATTTATTTCGCAAGAAATGGGTCGCGAAATAAATACACTGGGATCTAAAGCTAACAATGCCCATATTCAACAAATAATTGTAAAGATGAAGGATGAGCTTGAAAAAATTAAAGAACAATTATTAAACGTCTTATAGCATGAACGGGAAGTTATTGATCTTTTCAGCACCATCAGGGGCTGGTAAAACAACTATTGTCAAAAGGATTTTAGAGAAACACAGCGATAAAATTGCCTTTTCTATTTCAGCAAGTACGCGTGCCCCTAGAGGGGACGAAGTTGATGGAAAGGATTATTATTTTATCAACAAAGAAGTGTTTCTTCATAAAGTGGCAAAACAAGAATTTATTGAATTCGAAGAGGTTTATTCAGGTACCTACTATGGAACACTGAAGACCGAGTTGGAGCGTATATGGTCACTTGGAAAACATGTTATATTTGATATTGATGTTGTGGGTGGTCTCCGGTTAAAATCAAAATTTCCTGATCAAGCACTTGCGATATTTGTGAACCCACCTTCATTAGAGGTTTTAAAGGAGAGATTGACCGGAAGAGGTACGGATTCGCAAGAGAAATTAATGGAACGCTTTGCTAAAGCAGAACATGAATTAAGCTATGCTGATCGCTTTGATGTGGTTTTGCAAAACAATGATTTAGAAACGGCCTGTCGGGAAGCAGAAAGGCTTATTTTAGATTTTATAAATTCTTAATTGATGTCCGCTACTAAAATTGGTTTATTCTTTGGCTCCTTTAATCCTGTTCATATTGGCCATTTAATTATTGCCAATTATATGGCTCATAATACTTTTTTGGAGGAAGTGTGGTTTGTGGTTTCCCCTCAGAACCCTTTCAAAGAAAAAAAAAGTTTAGGTAATATGTATGACCGTCTAGAAATGGTGAATTTAGCCATTGATGAAGCGGAAAAATTGCGTGCGTCTGCGGTGGAATTTAATTTGCCGCAACCCTCTTATACAATTGACACATTAATACACCTGCAAGAAAAATACCCAGATAAGGAGTTTTATTTAATTATGGGCGAAGATAATCTTCAAGGATTCCATAAATGGAAGAATGCGGAGATTATTCTGCGTGATTTTAGCATTATTGTTTATCCTAGACCCGGATATAGTGAGCATGAGCTTAAGAAGCATCCTTCCGTCACCTTTACCCAGACACCGCTAATGGAGTTATCTTCTACATTCCTTCGCCAACAAATTGCTGCCGGGAAATCTATCAAATTTTTTAGCCCAGATTCCGTAATTGATTTCATTGACAAAAAGGGACTTTATTCTTAAATCCTTTTTTTAAAAAGATTAAAACTATTTCAGCGATAGTTTGTTCTTCCTATATAAGTTAGTTTATTATTTAATTTTAAAGGAGGAAAAAAATGGACGGTTTAGATTTCAAAGGAAAATGGAATGAAGTTAAAGGTAAAATCAAACAACAATATGCTGATTGGACCGATGACGATTTAGCTTATGAAGAAGGAAAAGAAGACGAATTAGTTGGGAAATTCCAACAAAAACTAGGTAAAACTAGAGAAGAGGTTATTACCTGGCTAAAAGGGTTAGGATAACCTAGGTAAAATACACGATTAGAAATGGGCCGAAAAATAATTTTTCGGCCCATTTTCTATTCTAGGTAGGCTTAAATTCACAAAACCAGAAAACCATTAGTCCTAAGGCTGCCACAGTAAACTAGGATAAGAAGATTTATAATCATCTTTTGAAAACGTCGATCCTACATTGAATCGCACCAGATTGGATACCATTGACATCCAATGAACCCGGTAGAGATTTCAAAAAGAATTTTAGGTCAATAAAATCCAATTATTGAGCTTGCACACGGTCGGGTATCTTACATCGTAGGTAAATGAAGGGAGCGGTGAACCTATATTGATTCTATTAAACACAAAGCCCACAGTAAGTTCTTTTTGTTGATATTATATAATTATTAAGTTAAAACTAGAATGAAATACGATACCAATTTAAATTTTGGAAATTGCTAACTTAGCCATATGACAAAAAAGAGACCGACTATATTGGTTGTTAATGATGATGGAATTACCGCTCCTGGCATTAAAGTGTTGTTGGAAGTAGCACAAGAGATTGGTGATGTTGTTGTGGTTGCCCCAGATAGCCCGCAATCGGGAATGGGTCATGCGATAACCATAGGAAGACCATTGCGCCTAGATAAAATTGACATTTATAAGGGGGTGGAAATGTATAAGTGCTCGGGAACCCCAGTGGATTGTGTGAAGTTAGCGGTGAATAAAATATTTAAAGGTAAAAAACCTGATTTATGTGTTTCGGGGATTAATCATGGGCTGAACTATTCCATTAATGTCTTGTATTCCGGGACAATGTCCGCGGCGGTGGAAGGCGCCATAGAAGGTATTCCATCGATCGGTTTTTCATTAGATGATTTTGCCTACAATGCGGACTTTGAGCATACGCGGAATTACGTAAAAACAATTGCAGAACAAGTACTAAAAAATGGATTACCAAAAAATACGCTGTTGAATGTTAATTTCCCTAATAAATCGATTCCGATTAAAGGGATTAAAATATGTAGACAAGCAAATGCCAAGTGGTTTGAAGAGTTTGACGAACGAGTAGATCCCTATAATCGCGACTATTTTTGGATGACGGGAAATTTCCAATTAAATGATCGTGGCGAAGATACAGATGCTTATGCAATTAACAACGGATATGTAGCCATCGTTCCAACACAATTTGATATGACTGCACATCATGCAATACCTGAATTAAACGCCTGGAATTTCGATAAATAATTAAGTATGAAAAACAGTTTAGGCTTGGGCTTAGTATTAGGGATTATATTTCCTGTTGTCGCCTTTTTGCTGATGAAATATACCGATTTGCAAATGCAATTATTTTCAGATAAACCCACGGGTTTGTATGTTATTGCAGCAGCCATTAATATTGTTGGTTGTTATGTTTGCTATAAAAAAGGTTTGGAAAAACTAGGGAATGGTCTTATATTAATTACCTTTCTTTCCATGTTGCTCTTGGTTTTTACAAAGAATATTACCATTTAAGGGCGTTAAAAAAATAGTGAAAATGAAATTATCTTTAGGCTTTTCACCCTGTCCAAACGACACGTTTATATTCGACGCCATGATTCATGGAAAAATAGATACGGGTGATTTACAGTTTCACGTGGAATACCATGATGTGGAAACATTAAATGAGCAAGCCTTCCGGGCTGCCTTGGATATCACAAAACTCAGTTACCATGCTTATGCTTACGCGGTGGAAGATTACGAGTTATTGGATGCTGGTAGTGCTTTGGGATTTGGTGTCGGACCGCTGTTAATTACAGCCAATAAGGAGCTGGCTGAAAAACTTTCTAAAAAAGCAGGTATTGCGCTCGAAGAAGAGCTCACTAATTTAAGGGTTGGTATTCCAGGAAAGTTTACAACAGCTAATTTTTTATTGGGTCTAGCTTACGGGGAACTAAAGAATAAAACGGAGATGATGTTTTCAGATATAGAGCCAGCTTTGCAGCAAGGAAAAATTGATGTGGGTTTAATTATTCATGAAAACAGATTTACTTATATGGAAAAGGGTTTATATAAAATCCTCGATTTAGGTGATTATTGGGAAAAAACAACAGGCTCCCCTATTCCACTCGGAGGAATCGTGGTTAAAAGATCATTACCTGAACCGGTTAAACATCGTGTTAACGAATTAATTAGGCAGAGTGTTCGTTTTGGATTTGATCACCCTGAATCAGGAATGGAATATATTCGGTCGCATGCCCAGGAAATGGACGTAAAGGTGATGTATAAACACATCGAATTGTACGTAAACTCGTACACAGAGGATTTGGGCGTCGAAGGAAAAAAGGCGATTAACCTCATGTTTGAAATGGCAATTGAACGGAACTTGGTTCCCACGACAAAAAAAAGCATATTTTTAACAAAATAATTAATAAAAATGCCTTGGGAACATGATAGTTATCAACCGTAATAACTAAATTTGCCCCACTAATGTCAAAATGTCTGCATAATTGGTTTGGATTCATTATTGTACATTCGATTACAGAAATAGAGAAATATGTTAAAATTTTTAAGCAAATTATTCGGTAGCAAGTCTGAAAAAGATGTCAAAGGCATACAGCCTCTTGTAAATAAAATCAAAGAAGAATACGAAAAGCTTACTGTGTTGTCACACGATGAGCTACGCGGTAAGACCTTCGAGTTTAAGAATCGTATTAGTGCATATCTAAAAGACATTGATGATGAAATCAACGAATTGAAGACTCATGCCGACTCTACAGAAGATATGGAAGAGAAAACTTCCACCTATGATAAAATTGATAAACTGACAAAAGATCGTGACAAGAAGCTTGAAGAGGTGTTATTAGAAATTCTTCCCGAAGCTTTTGCCGTTGTTAAAGACACCGCACGACGTTTTACAGAAAATAAAGTGCTCGAAGTTACTGCTTCTGATTTTGATCGCGATTTAGCCGCACGTAAGGCAAATGTTGTGATCGATGGAGAGAAAGCTAAATGGAGCAACACATGGACCGCTGCAGGGACGGAGGTTGTTTGGAATATGGTTCATTATGACGTTCAGCTAATTGGTGGTATTGTGTTACACCAAGGTAAAATTGCTGAAATGTCCACTGGGGAGGGTAAAACTTTAGTTGGTACGCTACCCACCTATTTGAATGCATTGGCAGGACATGGTGTACATATCGTAACGGTCAATGATTACCTAGCACGTCGTGACTCGGAATGGAACGGACCTATTTTCGAATTCCATGGATTAAGTGTTGACTGTATTGATAAATACCAACCAAATTCCCCTCAACGTCGTCAAGCGTATCAATGTGATGTGGTTTACGGAACCAACAACGAATTTGGCTTTGATTACTTGCGTGACAATATGACCAATACTAAAGATGCAATGGTTCAAGGTAAATTGCATTTTGCAATGATTGATGAAGTTGACTCGGTATTAATTGATGATGCCCGTACACCATTAATTATTTCTGGTCCTGTTCCACAAGGTGATCAACATGAGTTCCATCAATTGAAACCTAGGATTGAACGACTAGTGAATGCACAAAAAGCGTACATTAACACCGTATTAAATCAAGCAAAAAAAGCCATTAAAGAGGGAGATGTAGACCCTGAAGCAGGTGGGTTAGCCTTATTCCGTGCTTATCGTGGGTTACCCAAAAATAAAGCCTTAATTAAGTTCCTCTCAGAGGCGAACCACCGTCAGATCTTACAAAAGGTTGAAAATTTCTATATGCAAGAGCAAAATCGTCATATGCCAAAAGCTGATGCGGAACTGTTTTTTGTCATCGATGAAAAAAATAATCAGGTTGAACTGACCGAAAAAGGTATTGAACTGATCACAGCAACAGGAGAAGATCCAAGTTTCTTTATTTTACCTGATGTAGGAACAGAGATTGCTGAAATTGAAAAAACCGAAATACCAGCTGAGGAAAAGGCTGCTAAAAAAGAAGAGTTATTACGTGACTATTCTATTAAAGGCGAGCGTATTCATGCAATAAATCAATTATTAAAAGCATATACTTTATTTGAATTAGATGATCAATATATCTTAGATGATGGTAAAGTAAAAATTGTTGATGAGCAAACAGGCCGTATTATGGACGGACGTCGGTATTCCGATGGTTTGCATCAAGCGATTGAGGCGAAAGAAAATGTAAAGGTAGAGGATGCAACGCAAACTTATGCCACCATTACGCTTCAAAATTATTTCCGGATGTATCATAAATTATCCGGGATGACCGGTACCGCCTCTACTGAAGCTGGCGAGTTATGGGAAATCTATAAATTGGACGTGGTTGAAATACCGACCAATCGAGACATTCAACGTGATGACCGACAAGACTTCATCTATCGTACCGCACGTGAAAAATATAATGCTGTTGCTCAAGAAATACAACTATTAACCGAACAAGGTCGTCCGGTATTGGTTGGTACAACTTCTGTTGAAATATCAGAATTATTGAGTCGTATGCTTAAACTTCGTGGCATTAAACATAACGTGTTAAACGCGAAACTCCACCAAAGAGAAGCCGATATTGTTGCTGAGGCGGGTCAACCTGGTCAGGTAACTATTGCCACCAATATGGCCGGTCGTGGTACGGATATTAAACTTACTGAAGCCGTTATCAATGATGGAGGTTTAGCTATTGTCGGTACTGAACGTCACGAATCTCGACGCGTTGACCGTCAGTTAAGAGGACGGGCGGGTCGTCAAGGAGATCCGGGGTCATCCCAATTTTTCGTGTCCTTAGAGGATCCATTAATGCGTCTATTTGCTTCTGAGCGTATCTCCAACTTAATGGTGAAAATGGGTGTTGAAGAGGGTGAAGTGATGCAACATAGTATGTTGACTAAATCCATTGAACGTGCGCAACGTAAAGTAGAAGAAAACAACTTCGGCATTCGTAAACGATTGTTAGAATATGATGATGTGATGAACTCGCAACGTTCTGTTATTTATACAAAACGTAAGAATGCTTTGTTTGGAGAACGTCTTGATGTAGATTTGAACAATATGATATACGATGTGGTAGAAGACATCGTATTAGAAGCGAAGGAAAACAATTCATTTGATGAATTGCAGATCGAGGTAATTCGTGTTTTTGCTATTAATCCAGAAATTAAACAGGAAGATTTTGCCAGTACATCGGCTACTAATCTTACCGACATCTTGTTTGATCAGGTTATCGCGCATTACCATCATAAGGCAGAAATTATTGCTGAGCAAACGTTGCCTGTGTTAACCAATGTACAGGCGGAGCGTGGAGGAATGATTGAAAATATCATCGTCCCTTTCTCAGATGGAATTCGTGGCATTCAAGTTGCTACTAATTTAAAGAAGGCGGTAGAATCCAAAGGAAAAGAAGTCTTTAAATCATTTGAAAAAGGAATTGTTCTTGCACTCATTGATGATGCATGGAAAGAACACTTACGTGAGATGGATGATTTAAAACAATCTGTTCAAAATGCGGTTTATGAACAAAAGGACCCTATTATCATTTATAAAATGGAGGCTTATGATTTGTTTAAATCGATGTTAGCGTCCATGAACAAAGATGTAGTTAGCTTTTTGTTTAAGGGTGAAATCCCAGGACAACAGCAAGAACCGCAAAACGTTCAAGCCGCTCGAGCAGAGGCACCGAAAGTAAAGGTTACAGAAACCAAAGAGGAACTACATTCACCTACTGGGGTCTCTGAGGAAGATTTGAACACACAAGAGCCTCAGGTTACCCAACCTATCCGTAAGGATCAGACAATTGGTAGAAATGATGAATGTCCTTGTGGGTCTGGTCTTAAATATAAGAACTGTCACGGAAAATAAGTTCAATAGAATGGTTTATAAAGGAATAATAATATGTTTCTTGCTGTTATCGGCTCATCAACTGAGCGCACAACAACAGCAGACAACGGTTGAGGAAAAAAGAGACTCTTTAATAGGGCTTTTACAGGAATACCGCGCATATTATAATCTGAATCCAACCAAAGCTAATCCAATCAGTATAGTCCCTAAAGTCCTAGACAAATCCAAAGCAACGCGGGTTAAAGTCCGTGGCTTTAGGGTCCAAATATATTCTGGCTCAAGTCGTAGTGAGGCAACCAAGGTACAAAATGCGTTTATTCGTCAAAATGAGGATGTAAGCGCCTATTTGGATTATGTGGAACCCAATTACCGCGTTAAAGTTGGTGATTTTACCAGCCGATCAACAGCAACAGCCTACATGAGGAAACTTCGTGGCATGTATAAAAATGTTTTCGTTTTTGTAGAAGATGTATGGACTTGGAGATAGCGGAGGAAAAATGCCAGATATTAAGCAAAAAATACAACAATTAGCACAATCCTTTCATCAAGATACCATCGACACTCGACGTTATCTTCACCAAAACCCTGAACTTTCTTTTGAAGAGTTTGGCACAGCAGCCTACGTTAAAAAGACGCTTACGGACTTAGGGATTCCTTTTGAATCAATGGCCGGAACAGGTGTTGTAGCGCTTATTCACGGAGATCTTCCTGCGACTAGTGTACTTGCCTTACGGGCCGATATGGACGCCTTACCAATTACCGAAATTCCAGGACGTGCTTATGGGTCTAAAAATCCCGGTGTGATGCACGCTTGTGGGCATGATGTGCACACATCCTCTTTACTGGGCGTTGCACGTATTTTGACGGAATTAAAGACTGAGTTTGGTGGGATCGTTAAACTCATCTTTCAACCAGCTGAGGAACGTTTACCTGGCGGCGCATCAATTATGATAAAAGAAGGGGTGTTAAAAAACCCTGAACCCAATGGAATTGTCGGGCAACATGTGATGCCTTTCATTGAAACGGGTAAGGTTGGATTTCGTTCAGGTAAATATATGGCCTCTTGTGATGAGCTATTTATGCGGGTCCGTGGTCAAGGCGGACACGGTGCCCATCCACATTTAAATATAGATCCTATTGCGATAACGGCCCAAATAATCTCAGCCTTACAACAGATTGTTAGCCGAGTTGCGGACCCACGTACACCTACTGTACTATCTTGGGGTAAAATTATAGGAAACGGTGCAACTAATATTATTCCTGAGGAAGTTTATCTTGAGGGCACTTTCCGTACTTTCGATGAAACCTGGAGAAGCCAGGCGCACGAAAAAATGGTTAAGATGGCTGTTGGTATTGCGCAGAGCATGGGAGCGATTTGTGAGTTTGAAGTGCGCAAAGGATATCCTTTTTTGATCAACGAGCCATTAATCACGCATGCCGCTCGCGGATTTGCAGAAGATTATTTAGGTGTTGAAAACGTGGTAGACCTTGATCTTTGGCCGGCAGCAGAAGACTTTGCTTATTATTCACAGGAAACAAACGCTTGTTTCTATCGGTTAGGAACAGGTAATCAGGAAAAGGGAATTACCTCTGCGGTACATACACCAAGCTTTGATATCGATGAAAATGCACTGCAAACAAGTATCGGATTGATGTCCTACATAGCCATCCAGTATTTATCCCAATAAATTTTTTCCTATGTCTTCTCATCACATTGTACGAGAAAACCAAGAACCAGCTCTTCTTATCCTTAACCCTCATGGGTTGGCGGATAACCTATTCCACCAGCTCTTAGAGTGGAGCCCGACGTTAATTACGCTAGCGGAAAATTACGAAACATTACATTCCCGAGGAATTAAAGTGGACGTTTTACTATATGGAGTAACCTTACCAATAAATATGTCCTTGGAGGAAAATTTGGAAGTGATATCCTACGAGCAGGATTATTTGCCTAAGCTTTTTGACTATTTGACGGTGAAAAAAAATGTAGCGCTAACGATTATCGGTGAGCAACTCACAGTGGCTCAATTAAAACCTTGGTTAGCTGATTTTTCCTTAACAATTATTCATGGGAATTTTAAATTTGTGATCGTAAAACAATATGAGAAATGGTTACCTGCCGGTAGCATATTAGTACTCCCTTCACCGCTCACATCGGGTTTAAATTTGCAGGATTTGGGACATCAGCGCTTTCAAGTAGTCCAGGATGGATTTGTGCGTATTGATACTCAACCAGACTATGTTTTAATTGGGGAGGAATTATGATTGAAATTCGATTAGCGAATCTACAGGAGGTATCTATAATTCATCAGTTAGCTTATGAAATATGGCCACCAACCTATGCGACAGTTCTTTCTGAGGATCAAATCCGTTTTATGCTGGAAAAAAGTTATTCGGAAAGTGCTTTATCCCAGGCAATTCAATCCCAAGAGCATCAATTTTTCATCTTATATGATCAGGGAATTGCTGTTGGTTTTATGGCCTTGAAGATTAATTCAGAGGTTTTGCGCATAGACAAACTTTACTTGAAATCTACGAATCAAGGAAAGGGGTTGGGTAGCAAAATGATCGATTTTGCGGCAACGGTGGCATTAAATAATCGTTTAAATATTCTTGAGTTAAACGTTAATCGTGGTAATAAAGCCTATAATTTCTATTTAAAACAAGGCTTTAAGGTAGTAAAGTCCCTTGACAATCCTTACTACCAGTTTGTATTAAATGATTTTGTTATGCAGAAAATACTAATCTCTTAATTTCTCCACTCTGCTAGGGGTTTGTTCCCCATTAACAATTCCAGTGGCACCTAATGCGATGGCCTCAATACTGGACTGAATGTTTTCGATGTCTAACGTGCTGACCTCATCTTTGACCGTATGATAGTAGGTATCATTATCAATTTGTGAAGTAGAGAAAGTATGCGCTGGCACTCCAAGAGCTGCTAAGACGGCATTATCACTTCTATAAAATAAATTTTGCGTTTTATAGGGATCAGGATGGAAAGTAAAGGAAGTTCCTTTCAAATTTTCCTGCATTAATTTTCCTAAGTCCGAGGCATCATACCCCGTGATGTAAAGGGAGTTTGGGCCAAATTTAGAATCCTTGCCTATCATTTCTATGTTAATCATGGCGGTTACTTGATCTGCCTTGATTTGAGAAGAGAAATGTTTAGAGCCATACATGCCAATTTCTTCCGCCGTAAAGGCCACAAAAATTAAAGTTCGTTCATTGTTATCAAGTTCTTTATAGTAGCGCGCTAATTCAATCATAGCTGTAGTTCCAGAGGCATCATCGTCCGCTCCATTGGCAATGGAATCCTGATCTACGGCTTCCAGAACTCCGATATGGTCGTAATGGGCTGAAAATATGACATATTCATTTGCTTTGGATTTCCCTGGGATGACACCTGCGACATTAAACATGGGTAAATCTTTTGTTTCTCTTTGAATGCTTATATCGAATTTTTCTGGTAAGCTATCCGCTACAATGAACACCTTGTTTTTGTTGTACTGCTTGCTCTGTTCTTTAGTTGCGGTTTGCGATCGGTTATATATAAACTTGAAACGACTCACATATTCTGCATGTTTTTTATCGACTAACACGATAGCATCTTGTGGATTTTTTTGCATTAACTCTCTAAACTTCAGCGAAAAGTTATCCTCAGCTGTTATTTTTAAAAGATTAACCACGCTATCCTGATTCCAATGTAAGGAGGCTGAATTTCCAGTGATCAGGAAGCTATTTTCAGCTAATTCTTTTCCTTGGAAAAGGATGTTCTGTTGGCGTATATTGGTTTGATTAATAACAAAAGATTGACGATAATTATCGTGCTCATACGGTTGCAGACCGATCTCTTTAAATTCATTGGCAATAAAATCCGCAGCTATGGCAATCTCTGGTCTCAAGGCTGATCGTCCACGCATCTCATCGGAGGCTAGTGTATTTAATATTCTAGCAATATTTTCCTTTTGGACAGTTTTTGATGACTGAGCAAATGAAAGGTTTAGCGAAAAGGCTAATAAAAGGACCAGTATAAACGTTTTTTGCATGTTTGTTGAATTTGAGGTGAATTTAAACATTTTCTTAAAGATGACATACAAATTGAACCAACATATTTGCTTCTTTAGCGCAATATTGTATATTTGGGAAGGTCACTTTTAGTGAGAAATCGTGTAGGCAGCTAGCTTGTAAGGGATATCTTAAAAGCGGAAGACTATATCAGTAGCTAAAAAAGAGTAGGATATAAATTCGAAGTTTTCAAGAAATTATGTTGCATAACAAAGAGGGTTACCAATAAAAAAAAAGTAGTTATATTTGATAAAAAGCATATTATGAAAGAAATCAGCGTTCAAGAATTAAAAGACATGGTGGATGGTAACCAGGAATTTCAATTAATTGATGTTCGTGAACCTTTTGAATACGAAGTTTCTAATTTGAACGGAGTAAACATACCTTTATCAGGAGTTGTAATCGAGTCGGACAAAGTTGCTAAAGATGTACCTGTGGTTATTCACTGTCGTTCAGGGAAACGTAGTGCTCAAGCAATTATGCTTTTAGAGCAAAAGGGATTTACCAATCTCTCGAACCTTCAGGGCGGAATCTTGGCCTGGAAAGATGAGTTTGATCCAGAAATGGATGTGTATTAAAAAAGACAAATCAAAAAAAGCTCAGGTCAACGCCTGAGCTTTTTACGTATAGCACTATTTTTTGAAATATTTTCATTAGAAAAGCCTGTTTATTGACAGATCACAAAAAATGATTAGTATATTGGTTTGTTCATTAGTAAAGTTATAAAAACAACTAACTTTACAACTATATACCAATATAAATAAACGTATTAATTTATGTCTGATCAAGCCAATAAAACAGAAGGTTTTTTTGAAGGTGTTGCTCGCAACTTTGATAAAGCCGCTAAATTCACAAAATTCTCTGCCGGAATTCTCGAACAAATTAAAGCCTGTAACTCCATTTTGAGGGTTAGATTCCCCGTTAAAATTGGAGATGGCCTAGAAGTTATTGAAGCCTATCGTGTGCAACATTCACATCATAAGCTTCCTTGTAAAGGAGGAATCCGCTTTAGTATGGAGGTAGATCAGGAAGAAGTGATGGCCTTGGCCTCTTTGATGACTTATAAATGTGCCATTGTGAATGTACCTTTTGGAGGAGCAAAGGGTGGAATAAAAATAGATGCAAAAAAATATTCAGAATATGATTTGGAAAGAATTACTAGGAGGTACACCACAGAGCTAGTAAAGAAAAACTTTATTGGTCCTGGTACGGATGTGCCTGCTCCCGATTATGGAACGAGCGCCCGGGAGATGAGTTGGATAGTGGATACTTATACCACACTCAATCCTAATGAGATTAATGCCCAAGCCTGCGTAACGGGAAAACCGATTTCCCAGGGCGGTGTCAGAGGGCGTACCGAAGCGACAGGTTTAGGCGTGTTTTTTGGTGTGAGGGAAGCTTGTAAAAACGAGCAGGACATGCAAGACTTAGGATTAACTACCGGAGTGGAAGGGAAAAAGGTAATTGTTCAGGGGTTAGGGAATGTTGGGTACCACGCCGCCAAGTTTTTTGAAGAAAATGGGTCTGTCTTAGTTGGATTAATGGAATATGAAGGGGCTATTTACAATGAAAATGGCTTGAATTTAGAGGCGGTTGTGAACCATAGAAAATCAACAGGGTCTATTTTAAATTTTCCGGGGGCGACAAATATAGTAGAAACCGCAGATTGCTTGAGCTATCCTTGTGATATTTTAATACCGGCAGCCCTAGAATCCGTATTAAATGCGCAGAATGCGGACTCCATACAAGCCAAAATTATTGGAGAGGCAGCAAATGGGCCGATTACTCCAGAGGCCGATATAATTTTTAATCGTAAGGGCAAGCTTGTCATTCCAGACATTTACCTGAATGCAGGAGGAGTTACTGTCTCCTATTTTGAATGGTTGAAAAACTTAAGTCATGTTCGTTATGGACGTTTAGAAAAGCGTTTCAGTGAGAATATGTATTCAGAGATTTTGAATATCATTGAATCGATGACCAATCAAAAGGTGTCCAAATTAGAAAGAAAAATTATTTTAAGAGGGCCTGATGAAGTGGATCTAGTCTATTCTGGATTAGAGGACACGATGATTGGCTCGTATCAAGAAATTCACCAGATATGGAAGAACACACCTGGTGTGGAAGATTTGCGCACAGCAGCTTTCATTTGCGCCATTAATAAGGTAGGTGAATCTTATAAGGAATTGGGAATTTTCCCTTAATCGTAAAATCGATTTTATCCTTATCTTTGTCTTATGAACAAAATATTGCACCAGACTAAACAAGCATTCTTATTTAGTCTGGCTTTTTATATTTTAAGCATTCTTCTCTTTGTTTTTCAAGCCTGGTTTGCGCCAGTATTATTGAGTATATCAATTTTACTTTCTTTAGTTTGGACGATCCTAGTGCTGTTAGAGATTATGCGATCTAAATTGATTAATAATTCCCAGCGTTTATTACTAGTAATTGGAATCATTTTTTTGAACATTCTTGGGGGGATTGTCTACTTTTATTTCTTGCGAAATAAAGTGATTGGAGAAAACAAATAAATAGAAAAAGAACACTATGACAAAGAATTTTATATTGAATCTTGTACTCAATTTGGGTATTGTTTTTTTGGTATTAAGTGGTTATGCTGCATATAACAGCGGTAATATGTTAATTTTAGGACTATCTATTGCCTTGATAGTTGTCTTAATTTATTTCAAGTTTGTCTTGCTTAGACAGGTTAGTCGACAGGTGAGTGAAAAACAAAAAAATCAAAACATCCAAAAAACAATACAAAAGAAAAGGGCTAAAAAATAGCCCTCCCTGGTATAACTCAAACCGCCCTTCTTTTATTTAACAAAAGGAGCTTTCTTTACTACTGCTTTAATTTGTTGATTACGAATAGCAATGTATATTTCTGTTCCCTCTTTGGCAAATGAAGTGTTTATATAACCTAAGCCAATTGATTTCTTAAGCGTTGGGGATTGTGTGCCTGAAGTAACTCTACCAATAACGTTTCCTTGCTCATCTTGAATCTGATAATCATGACGAGGGATTCCTCGGTCAATCATTTCAAAACCAATTAATTTTTGCGAAACACCATTCTCCTTTTGTTCCTTTAAGTTTTTTGAATTGACAAAGTCATTGGTAAATTTTGTTACCCAACCTAAACCAGCCGCTAAAGGCGAAGTTGTATCATCAATATCATTCCCATATAGACAGAAGCCCATTTCTAATCGAAGTGTGTCTCTAGCTGCCAAACCAATTGGTTTAATTCCAAAAGGCTCACCTGCGTGCATGATCGCAGCCCATACCTTTTCTGCCTGCTCGTTGTCCACATAGATTTCGAAGCCGCCTGCTCCGGTATAACCTGTAGCGGAAACTAAAACGTTCTCGACACCTGCAAAAACACCCTTTTCAAACGAATAATATTCCATAGAGGCCAGCTCTATATCTGTCAAACTCTGCAGTGCATTAGCAGCATTTGGTCCCTGAACCGCAAACAATGCTGTTTTATCAGAGATGTTAATCATTTCTACATCGTAGGTGTTGTACTTGCTAATCCAGTTCCAATCTTTATCAATATTGGATGCATTTACAACAAGTAAGTAAGTCTTATCATCAATTTTATACGTTAAGAAATCATCTACTATCCCTCCGTCTTCGTTAGGGATATAAGCATATTGCACCTTACCATCATACAGTTTAGTTACGTCATTCGAAGAAATTTTTTGGATCAAGTCCAACGCTTTCTCTCCTTTTAAAATAAATTCGCCCATGTGGCTGACATCAAATATCCCGACCCCTTTACGCACGGTTTCATGCTCGTCGTTTATACCTGTATATTGAACCGGCATATTAAAACCTGCGAAAGGTACCATTTTGGCTCCTAAGGCGATGTGTACGTTAGTTAACGCTGTATTTTTCATGCTAATTTCTTCTTGTTTTCGTTTAGCAAAAGTACAGAATATCGTCGACAAAAGCGCGTTCAATTAGGAATAATGTACGAAATTGCCGCTGCGGGAATTGCATGTCGGATTAATGATCCATTTTTATATTGATAATCTCTAATGCTCGTTGAAATTCAGGTTGTGTATCTGCCGAAATGACCAAATGCTGCTTAGTTTTCGGATGATCAAAGCTTAGCTGGCTGGCATGCAAAAGCATGGTGTCATGTTGGAAAGTTTCTTTCCATAGCCTGTTTTGCTTATTGCAACCATGAGGTCTATCGCCAATTATAGGATGTAAAATATGAGCGAAATGTCGCCGTAATTGATGCATTCTGCCGGTTTCAGGTTTCGCTAGCACCAGCGAATACCTGGAGGTAGGATGCTTCCCTAAAGGCACATTTATTTCGGTGGATTTAAGGGTTTGGTAATGCGTAAGACATTCCTGGATTGCACCGTTCTCCTTTTTGAGCGGATAATCAATTGTACCTTGGCTTAAGGTATGGCCTCTTACAATGGTTAAATATTCTTTTTTGATTAAATTTTGGGCAAATGCTTGTTGAATGGTACTATTCATTTCCTTATTTAAGGAAAATAGTAGAACACCAGCGGTTTTTCTGTCCAACCGATGAGCAGGATATACCATTCTTCCGATTTGATCTCTGAGCATTTGTAAAGCAAACTCCGCGGTGTCCGCGGCAATCATGGAGCGATGTACCAATAGACCGTGAGGCTTATTTATTGCTATAAGGTCCTCATCCTGATAAAGAATTTCGAGCATTATAATTTCTTAAGGTGATCCATTAACTGAGCCGCCTTTTCATCAAGCTTTGGACTAATCCAAACCTGATTATAAAGCCCCACTCCTATGATAATATCCTCTCCATTCCACCTTATTTTACTAAGCGAAAACAAATAATAGTTTGCTGTATGGGTATAGCTTGTCACAAATTCGTTTACAACCCGGTCCCCGAAGAGGCTCATCCCCAATTCCATGGCTTTATCATCTGAATTAAGTTGATTTTTTAAAATATCCTTTGCTTTCACAGTAAGTGCGGTTTCTATCTTTTCTTTAGAAGGATTAGTGAAGACGGCTGCTAGCATCAATATAATGAGTAGCAGGGCGAATATTCTTGTTTTACTCATGAGACAAAAATAAGTTAATTTGATTGATTTTAATTAAAAATCAGTCCAAAGAGCCAAACAGTACAGAAATACATGATACAGAAAAATGCGATTACGAGAATAAACAGGGCAATAGAAATTAATATTAACATGTTTCTTGCACTTCCTTTATTACGATCAAGAAAATAGTAATCATGCAGTAATTGGATATTTTTCTGGTTAGCTTTATTAAAAAAATCGAAAAAATTACCGAATAATGGAATGGACCCTAGGATGGCATCCCAAGTGATATTAAAAAGCATTTTCAGGATAACCTTGCTGCTCACGCCATGTCGTGACATCATCCAAACGAGCATGAGTGATATAAGCCAGGTTATGATTTGTCCCGCAAAGGGAATGAAATTTAATAATGGATCTAATCCAAAACTAAATTTTCCAATGCGGAAACGACTATCCATTAAAACAGATAGTCGTTTAATCCATTGAAAATCTTTATTGGCTTTATCTAAAGCAACGGTATCTGCCATTTTAATTTAATTCAAAGACTGCATCAATATTACAGGTCAATTTAATTGGACGAACATCCAGCTCTAAGCTTGGCTCCACCGAATCGGCCATTTCTAAAGTAGCTGATTTTGCCATGGCATACATACGTGGTTGCGGGCTGATATTGTCCCAATTAAAGCTACTGTTATCATTAATCATGATCGCTTTACCAGCAGAAGATCCGTCGGCTGCCGCTACTATATCAGCATTCGCACGCGCATCTTTTACCGCGTCGGTTTTTAATTGTTTTTCTATTTCTCTTTTTTGAGAATGATCGTAGCCTGAAATGGATGTACTTTGTAGGCCTTTTGCATCTACATCATCCATTAAAGCATTTAAATTATTCAAATTTGTCACTTTGATGCGGTATTGTCTTGATTGCAACAATTCGTTGTTTTTCTTTTTAGTAGCAACATTATAGCTGTTCATGTTCTGAATCGTGAAATCTTCTTTTTTTACGCCGTTTTTCATCGCCGAATCGAAGAGTTGTTTTTCCAGCATATCAATAGCGACTTTTTTCTTGGTGTTGCCATCTTTGTAATATTCTTTTAATGAGATGGATAGATAGATAATATCTGGCGTAACTTCTTTTTCTGCATAACCTCTTGTTGCGACTCTTCTGGTATTTTCCATAGTTGAATTTTGTGCTTTTGCTGAAACAAATACAGCGACCAAAGCTACTAGTGTTAATAATTTTTTCATGTGCTTGTTATATTTAAATTTTATGTCAATATTTTCTCTTGATAAGCTATCAACAATAAGATAGACAACTTTTTTACAAAAATGTTTAATGCCTCATATTTTTTTTATGCATTTAGAAAATATTTGATATCTTTAAAAAAACAATAATTTAATAACATGCAGGAAGGCGTAGTAAAATTTTTTAATGAGGCCAAAGGTTTCGGCTTCATAATCCCAAATTCAGGCGAGAGCGAAATCTTTGTTCACGTATCAGGCTTAGTAGATAAAGTTCGTGAAAACGATCATGTATCATACGAAGTGGAACAAGGCCGCAAGGGTCTTAACGCGGTAAATGTAAAACTTATCTAATAGAATAGATTCAATATATTTATTGTGGAAAGCCTGTTAGACCAACTCTGACGGGCTTTTTTACAAGATTAATTTCCAAAAATCTCTTCCAAAATATATAAGGAATTAATCTCTCCAAAGTTCTCCGTATGAAGGCGGTAATAATCAATTAATTTCTGAAGTAAATAAGATCGATCAGCTCTTTTAAGCTTTATTTTGTTACACGCACTATAGGAACAATCCATTATTTCTCTGAAGTAGTCACTATGAGGACTTTGCAATGTGTAGACATGACCTGGTAATTGATCGGTAAATTTCCCTTCCATCAAATCAACGTACGGTTTCTTTGATATTTCTGGCTTAAAACCTAAGTAATGGGTTAATTTTGCTAAAAAAATCAGGGGGTAATTCGCCAAACCCTCATTCGTTTGATCCAGCCAAATGATGGAGTTCTCCATAAACTGATACAAGAATGGATCTGGATGTTGATGCCGAAGAACCTTGTATAAGATTTCATTTAAAAACAAGGCAATCGAGGTTTTTACAATATCTAAGGGGATACTGCGTAATACAGGGCTCTGCTGAGCTTCCTTGATACGTTGTAAGTTGGTTGTTTCTTTCTGGTAGACGATGAGCTCCAATAAATGGAAAGGCTGAAGCATATTCAAGGAAATTTTAGCCTTGGGTTTGCGAGCTCCATTGATCATGTAAGACTGCAGGCCGGCTGCCTCGGTATAGATTTGCGCAACCACACTACTCTCGGAGTAATTGGTGATTTTAAGTGTGATTCCTTTTGTCCGCAACAACATCTTTCTCCTACCCTATTTAATCTTCTTTCGTTGGGATAATAACTGCTTTAAGTCAATTCTCCTAAATAAATAATAAAGCAAAAGGATAAAACCCAACCCAAATAAAATCACCCCCACTGACATCAGTAATTTATACCAATTGTTCTCTTGCTCCATTAATTGTAAACTATACCAAATACTGAGGAAACCTAGTATGATTAAGGCAATAGCCTTGATGAAAAATTTGCTCAATTGTGAATTGTTGAAAACTTTGTTGACGATGACCTGTTAAATTATTGTGCAAAATACAGTAATTTTGGGGACTTCAAAAACCCTATCCCATTATTATTTTAAATAATTACCAAATTCCTGTTGGATTTCCCAAAAGAAATATAGATATTTGCACACTCGTTTTAAAGAACGAGTTACATATAAAAGAACAACAAATAAAAATCGAATATCATGTCAAGAATTTGTGATCTAACAGGCAAGACGGCATTAACAGGAAATAAAGTGTCACACTCTAACGCTAAAACTAAGCGTAAATTTTATCCTAACTTACAAACTAAACGTTTCTTTATTCCAGAAGAAGACCGTTGGATTACTTTGAAAGTGTCTACATCGGCCATCAAAACAATCAATAAGAACGGTATTACAGCAGCAATTGATAAATTTATCAAAAGAGGTCAAATTTAATTGATCAAGCCTGTTGTATCAACATAAAATTAAACATGAAATTCACCCGAAAGGGATAAATAAATAAGGCAATGGCAAAAAAAGGAAATAGAGTACAGGTTATCTTAGAGTGTACTGAACACAAAGAAAGTGGTCTTCCGGGAATGTCTCGTTATATTACCACTAAGAACAAAAAGAATACAACGGAACGTTTGGAAATGAAGAAATTCAATCCAGTTTTAAGAAAAGTAACCGTTCATAAAGAAATTAAGTAAAAAACACGTGGATTATTTCTATCCACATTAAAAAATATACCATGGCAAAGAAATCAGTTGCATCATTACAAAAGGGTGGTGGTAAAGAATATACAAAAGTTATTATCTCGGCAAAGTCTACAAAAACGGGAGCTTATACTTTCAAAGAAAGTATGGTACACAATGACAAAGTGAAAGAAGTTCTTGCTTCAGCTTCTAAATAAGCAGTAAGATATTCCTTTTTTAAAGTTTTTCTTTAAAGATCTTATAACTAGCCGTTTTGGTACACCCAAAAGGGCTTTTTTAGTATGCTGTATTTAAGTATATTTGAAGGATTTACATACGCTAATCAATAATATATCTACATGGGATTATTCGATTTTTTCAAAAAGAAGCAAGAAACACCAGAAGCGCAAGAAGCTTTAGACAAAGGCTTAGAGAAAACCAAAGAAGGTTTTTTTGCTAAAATTACCAAAGCAGTAGTTGGTAAGTCAACGATTGACGATGATGTTCTTGATAATTTAGAAGAGGTTTTAGTCACCTCCGATGTAGGTGTTACAACGACTTTAAAGATTGTTGATCGAATTCAAAAGCGTGTTTCAGAGGATAAATATGTTACGACAGAGGATTTAAACGGTCTGTTAAAAGAGGAGATACAGGCTTTACTGGCTGAAAATAATAGCAATGACTTTGAGACTTTTGAATATGGCAAGCAAAAGCCATATGTCATTATGGTCGTTGGGGTGAATGGCGTAGGTAAAACCACGACCATTGGTAAATTGGCTCATCAATTAAAAGAGGCGGGTAATCAGGTCGTTTTAGGTGCCGCCGACACCTTTCGTGCGGCAGCAGTTGAACAGCTACAGCTTTGGGGAAATAGAGTGGGTGTACGGGTAGTTTCTCAACCAATGGGTTCAGATCCTGCTTCGGTGGCTTACGATACGGTTAAGTCTGCCTTGGCTAATGGAGATGATGTAGCGATTATTGATACCGCAGGACGTTTACATAATAAGGTCGGTTTAATGAATGAGCTGACTAAAATAAAAAATGTGATGCAGAAGGTAATTCCAGATGCGCCACATGAGATTCTATTAGTATTAGATGCATCTACTGGACAAAATGCCATAGAGCAAGCAACCCAATTTACCCAGGCAACAGATGTCAATGCACTAGCCTTAACCAAACTTGATGGTACAGCTAAGGGTGGGGTTGTCATCGGGATTTCTGATCAATTCAAAATTCCTGTTAAATACATTGGAGTAGGGGAAAAGGTCGGTGATTTACAGTTATTTAACAAAAAAGATTTCGTGGATTCTCTCTTTAAGTAGACCACACTATTTATATGAAAACAAAGCAAGATAAAATAATTTCAAGCATAGGCAAACCACGGGTTAATGTGGTAACCTTGGGCTGTTCAAAGAATATTCACGATAGTGAAGTGCTCATGGGGCAGCTAAAAGGTAACCAAATGGAAGTTGTCCATGAGTCCAATGACATTCGCCAGGATGATATCATTGTGATCAATACCTGCGGTTTTATTGATAATGCAAAACAAGAATCGATTGATACTATTTTGCAGTTTTCTGATCTAAAGGAGCAAGGTAAAGTTGGTCAGGTTATCGTTACGGGTTGTTTATCGGAGCGTTATAAGCCGGAACTTGCCGCTGAGATTCCCAATGTTGATTCTTTTTTTGGCACCAATGACCTGCCTGAGCTCTTAACTGCTGTCGGTGCAAATTATAAGCATGAACTATTAGGTGAACGTTTGTTAACGACCCCATCGCACTTTTCTTACTTTAAGATAGCCGAAGGGTGTAATCGTCCTTGTTCTTTCTGTGCCATTCCTTTAATGCGAGGAAAACATGTTTCCAAGTCTATTGATGACTTGGTGCGGGAAGCGAAGTTTTTAGCTTCCAATGGAACCAAAGAACTTATTCTAATCGCGCAAGATTTAACATACTATGGATTAGATATCTATGGTAAACGGAATCTATCAGATTTAATGCGCCATCTTTCTGATGTAGAGGGGATTGATTGGATTAGGTTGCAATATGCTTACCCTTCTGGTTTTCCAATGGATATTTTGGATGTTATGAATGAGCGTTCCAATATTTGTAACTATTTGGACATGCCCTTACAGCATATTTCGGATAGCATGCTTACTTCCATGCGTAGGGGGACGAGCAAGCAAAAGCAAATTGATCTTGTGAATAAGATTAGGGATAAAGTCCCTGAAATTGCCCTTCGTACCACCTTGATTTGTGGTTATCCCGGAGAAACGGAAGAAGACTTTAATGAAATGTTATCTTGGGTTGAAGAAACCAGATTTGATCGGTTGGGATGTTTCACGTATTCGCATGAAGAAAAAACACATGCCCATAATTTGGTGGATGATGTGAGTGAGCAGATCAAACAGGATCGAGTGGATCAAATAATGGAAGTACAGCAGGGCATTTCCTATGAGATTAATCAAAGTAAAGTTGGTCAGACTTTTAAAGTCTTAGTAGACCGGGTAGATGGTGATTATTTCATCGGGCGTACCGAATTTGATTCGCCAGAGGTTGATAATGAGGTGATTTTGGATGCAAAAACGAATTATACGCGGATTGGTGATTTTGTTCAAGTAAAAATTGATCGCGCCGAAGATTTTGATTTATATGGTTCAATTGTCAAATAACGGAAACAATTAGGTTCGTTGTTTTTATTTTTTTGTATTTTGCTAGTTAACTGCATAAGCGTTTATTAAAAACTCATATTGGTAGATGAAAGCTACATACATTGATTACAGCGATACAAATAGTTTTTCCAATACATTGCTTGCCTATCTTTCAGGTGAGCAAAATTTATCACCCTTCTACGGCAACAGACCAGATTATTCAGGTTTTAAAGATCAGTTATCGAAAAAACAAAATTTTGCACATCGCAGGCTTTTAACAAAAATACTAAAGCAGCAGTATGGAGATTTGCTTGAAACTTCTCCCGAAGTAGCCAAACAGATAGCCTTATTAGGCGATGAAAAGACCTTTACAGTGACCACTGGACACCAACTCAATATTTTCACAGGCCCTTTATATTTTATTTTTAAAATTGTTACGGCAATCCGATTAGCCAAAGACCTTAAAGATCAATTTGCTGACCATGAATTTGTTCCTGTATATTGGATGGCGAGCGAGGATCACGATTTTGAAGAAATCAACCACACACGTGTTTATGGAAAAAAGATAACCTGGGAGAGGGAATCAGGCGCAGCTACCGGAAGAATGGATACAGCGACCATGGAACAGGTTGTTAAACAATATTGTAATACGTTTGGCCTATCAGAAAATGCGAGCACGTTAACACGTTTGGTCAAACACGCCTACCTTGAGGGCAGAAATTTAGCCGATGCTACCCGTGTCTTTGTTAATTCGTTATTTGGTGAATTTGGTCTGGTAATTATCGATGCTGATCATCCCGAGTTAAAGAAACAATTTGCGCCCATCATGAAAGAAGATATTCTCCATGAGCGCAGTTTCGAGGCTATAACCAAGACAACAACATCGTTGATTAACGCTAATTATGGAAGTCAGATTAACCCCAGAGAGATCAATTTCTTTTACCTAACAGATGACTTCCGGGAAAGGATCGTGCGTAATGAAGATGGACGGTTTGAGGTCCTTCATCAGGATTTATTTTTCACACAAGCCGCCTTGGAAAAAGAAATAGCCACACACCCGGAACGTTTTAGCCCCAATGTGGTGATGAGACCACTCTATCAGGAGGTCATTCTGCCGAATCTATGTTATATTGGCGGAGGTGCAGAGATTGTTTATTGGTTGCAGTTAAAAGCCAATTTTGACCAGTATAATACCGTATTTCCCATTTTAGTTCCACGGAACTCTGCCATGATTACAGAGGACCAGGTTGTTGGCAAAATATTCCGTTTGGATTTGACCTTTAAGAGTATTTTTAAACCCACCATAACCCTTAAGAATGAATATGTTCGCAGAAGCACCAAACATCGTCTGAACTTACAAGATGAGTGGATGGAATTTAATGCCATATTTGCCAAAATAAAACTTAGAACCCATAAGATTGATCCAAGCTTGGCACCAAGCGCGGAGGCCGTTAAGGCAAGGCTAAAAAAAGCAATAAATAATTTAGAAAAGAAACTTCTTAAGGCAGAAAAGCACAATTACGAAGAAGCTTTAATTCAAATTGAAAGAGTCAAGGATAAACTATTCCCGCAGGGTGGTCTTCAGGAACGATCTGAAAATTTCGCTGTCTTATACTTGAAACATGGTGATCGTTTTATTCCAGATTTGATCGACTCATTTAATCCCTTGGATTTTAAATTCACTATCTTGTATTAATATGGATGAAAAAGAGCTAGCTAGTCGCAATTTCTATAAATATTACACCTCAAAGACGACATTGGATGCTAATGACTTTGAGAAACTATTACCCTATTTTGAATTTAAAGAGCTGTCTCATAATCAATTATTGCTTAGGGCCGGAGAAGTTTGTAAGCACTTTCTGTTTGTAGAACAAGGGATCATTCAATCCTTTTCGCTAGATTCTAAAGGGGGGGAACATATTTTGCAATTTGCACCGGAAAACTGGCTAATGGTAGATCGTTCAAGCATGTACTTTGGTGAACCCTCAGCCTATTATATTAAAGCAATTGAACCGAGCGTGGTGGTTTATATGAAACCCCAATTCTTGGTGGAGGCTGCTAAGTTGAAACCAGATGTTGCTTCTTTTACAGAGATTTCCCTGCAAAGAAATATTTATTTTATTCAAAAAAGAGTTAATTCCTTAATCGCCGCCACGGCAAGGGAACGTTACTTAGAATTCATGGAATTGTACCCCGATTTATTATTGCGTGTACCCCAATGGATGATTGCTTCCTATTTAGGCATTACTCCAGAGAGCCTAAGCCGGGTAAGAAGAGAAATTGCTAAAGAAAGTTTTTAAATCTTATGATGGCTTAGCCATGCTGTTGTTGACTACCAAAAACTTCAGCCATCATACATCTAGCACTTCCACCTCCGTATTTTTCAATAGTATATAAAGGGCTTGTTACTAAATCACCATGGAATTGTAATCGCTTGCGCTGTTCCTTGGTGAAAGCTTCAAAAGCTTGCTCACTTAGGCAAATTAACGGATCGCCGGCTTTGTTTTTTACTTCTAAAATATTTCCTGCAAAATGAGCCATCTGATCGGCAGAAATCTCAATAATTTCTTTGCCTGTTTCCAATAGTTTATGCTGTAGGATAACGCGTTCTTCAGGTGAAACAATGCTTTCAAGGCATATTACGCAAAATTTTGATCCAATTGACATCATCACATTACTATGGTATATTGGGTATAGTTCCCCCGCTATGGTTTGCATAGCGTGAAAGCTGATTGGTTGATATCCTTGTTGTTCACAAAAGAGATTGAAAAGTGCCGGATCAGCTCGCTGGGAAATGGAGCAATAGGCGATCTTGTTCACGCGATCAAAGACAATAGATCCTGAACCCTCTAAGAATTGATCGGTGTCCTCATAGGGAGTATAATCAATCATTTTTTCAAACCTATATCCCAGCTTATTGAGCTTGCCCACATAGTTCAGGCGTCGCTCGTTCCTTCTGTTTGGCGCATACATGGGGTAGAGGATAACTTTATTTTGATGGAAGGTGATCGTATTATTGGGAAAGATACTATCGGGCGTATCATATAAACCTTCGTCTTGAATAACAATTACCTGCACCCCGGCGGTTTTTAAAGAAAGGACAAAATTATCGAACTCCGCCAAAGCCAGTTCTTCGAGTTTGTTTGTTTTGGTTTGGCGGGCTTGAAAATAATTATCAAGGGCTGTTTGCTCATTTCTTCTGAAAGAATAGGGCCTAACTAATAGTATGGTATGCGTGGTTTGCATGCTTATTTTCGGATTAAGGGTAGGGTGGAGCAACGTAAGAGGCCTTCTTGTTTTCCAATTTCATGGTAAGGAATTTCCTCCACCTGAAATCCATTTTCCCGCAACCAGGTATTTAATCGCTTAAACCTCCTTTCACTAACGATGGTGTTGGTATTGATGGAAAATATATTGGAATACATCTCATACATCTCTTCTGCTGATATTTCAAATAGATTTTCAGCTCCAAATAAGTGTACGATATAATCATAATCCGATCGGTTAATAAATCCACCAGGGTAGATGATAGCCTTATTTTCACCGATAGGTTGGAAGCAGCAATCCAGATGAAGTGCATTTTCTTTTGCTTGGGTCATCGATTTAATTAGATCAAAGCCTCGAACGGTTTTATGGGGAAAGGTTTTTGTTAAAAAATCAACGCCCAAAGTGTTGGTTCTAGCGGTATTATACTGCGCATAATCAGCTTTTGAATAAGTACCAACGAAGATATAATCCCGCCATAGAATGACATCCCCACCTTCTATATGGACCTGAGGCGGAGCCTGGATGAACTTGGTAGGAGCAATCTGATTAATTATGTATTGAATTGCACCCCATTCCCTGGACCGATCCGGTAATATATTGGACTTGATAAAAAAATCGTCGATCACAAAACCAATATCGCGCGTAAAAATTTGGTTCAATCCATCTATTTCATCAGGTCTTAAAACCGTTACGCCATAGCGTTCCAACACGTCTTTAAATCGAGCTATTTCATAAACCATATCAGATTCTGTGGGGTAAGTACCCGCTAAGATATTTTCCAAGGACTTGGGGTCATAGGCTTGTTCGGCAGTCGGGTTCGGCCCGTTACGATGAGCAGTGCCTAATATGACGGTATGTAGTTGGTTTGTCTCATTTTGCACATGTAGCTTAAGCATAGCATATCATTTTTGGTTCGCACCTAAATTAGTAAAGTTTCGGTTAGTAAATTATAATGCATTAATTTTTGTAAAATATTAATTTTTAGACGATTAATTATATGATAAACTTAGTAATATAGCTGATTCAGGTATTGATTAGGTAATAATTCTTTAGTTTAATTGTTGTTTTTTTAATCCTCTTTGTTAAAAGATGGGTAGCAGAAACCTGCTGAAAGAAGTACTGATTACTGCTTTTGAAATCTTTTCGATAATCTAATTTCCTTTTCCTAAAGACAAGAGGGTTTTATTGCTTACAATTTAAAAAAATAGGCAATCGATTGTCCTATTATTAAAAGTTAATGGTAGGTGAGGTAGGTAAAAAAATTCCTATTAAATCCGTATCTTTGCGCATCGAAATTTTTCAATGGCTTGTTCATTGAAAGAAATTGAAAAACAGTTCGTTAAATATCTTTTCAAGCTACAAATAATACTTATAATGAGTAACGTATATTACCAGGAAAAATTTGAAGACCGTCATAATGGTCCTAGCGAGGCGCAAGTAGAAGACATGTTAGCCATTTTAGGTGTTAATTCTTTAGATGAGCTAATTGAACAAACCGTTCCAGCACAAATTCGTAAGAAAGAAAAGCTTAAGCTTCCAAAGGAACTTACCGAGGTTGCCTACCTAGCAAAAATTGCTCAAATCGCTGAAAAAAATAAAGTTTTTAAATCTTATATCGGACAAGGATATAACGACGTAATTCTCCCCGGTGTTATTCAACGGAATGTATTTGAGAATCCAGGATGGTATACGCAATACACTCCTTATCAAGCCGAGATTGCACAGGGCCGCCTTCAGGCGTTATTAAACTTCCAAACGGTTGTCGCCGATATGACAGGTTTAGAAATAGCTAATGCTTCCCTGCTAGATGAAGCAACTGCTGCTGCAGAGGCCATGTTTATGTTGTTTAATGCACGTAAAGAGAAATCGGCTACTGTTTTTCTAGTGACTCCTAATATATATCCGCAGACCCTAGAAGTCTTGCAAACCAGAGCGACACCATTTGGTGTACAAATACGAGTTGCGGATATCAAGGTGGAGAATTTAACCGAGGATGTTTTTGCCGCATTTATTCAATATCCTGCAGCAGACGGGTCCGTGAATGATTATAAGGAATTTTCAGCCCATGCGCATGATAAGGGTATGACGATTTGTGTGGCGACTGATATTATGGCTTTGGCTTTATTAACTCCTCCGGGAGAATGGGGTGCAGATGTTGTTGTTGGAAATTCACAGCGTTTTGGTGTACCCATGGGTTTTGGTGGTCCACACGCTGCTTTTTTTGCTACTAAAGATACCTATAAAAGAAATATTCCAGGACGTATCATCGGGGTAACCTCTGATGCGAATGGGGAGTATGCACTACGTATGGCGCTTCAAACCAGAGAGCAACATATTCGTCGCGATAAAGCGGCTTCAAATATTTGTACCGCGCAAGCACTTCTGGCAATTATGGCCTCTTTTTATGCCGTTTATCACGGACCAAACGGAATCAAGAAAATTGCCTCGCGGATTAATGATTTAACGAAACTGGCCAGTAAAGCCATTCAATCTTTTGGTTATACACAGACCAACCATGCTTTTTTTGACACACTTCGTTTTGAAGTAGGTGGTCAATTAGGTAATTTAAAATCCGAGGCATTAAATCATGAACTAAATTTCTTTTATCAGGATAATGTTGTTGGAATTTCATTGGACGAGACAACAACCGTTGAAGATGTTGAAAAAATTGTAAAGGTTTTCGCTAAGATCAGCGGAAAATCAGTGAATGAAGTAGATTTAACGGAGTTTTTAGACAACTTAACCCCTTCTTTTGGGGAAGAGTTAGCTCGTAGCACGCCGTACTTAACACACCCAGTTTTTAATAGTTATCATTCAGAGAGTGAAATGCTTCGTTACATCAAAACTTTAGAAGCTAAGGATCTTTCACTTTGTCATTCGATGATTCCGTTGGGCTCGTGCACTATGAAATTGAACGCTACTACGGAGATGGTGCCTGTAACTTGGGCTCGTTTTGGTGGTTTACATCCGTTTGCTCCTAGTGACCAAACTTCTGGTTATATGCAACTCATCAATGAATTAAATGATTGGTTATGTGAAATCACCGGTTTTGCAAAGATGTCTTTCCAACCCAACTCAGGAGCACAAGGTGAGTACACAGGATTAATGGTGATTCGTGCTTATCACCATAGCAGAGGTGATTTTGAAAGAAATATTTGTCTAATTCCAGCGTCTGCTCATGGTACTAACCCCGCTTCTGCATCGATGGCAGGATTAAAAGTAGTGGTAGTAAAATGTGATGAACGTGGAAATATTGACTTAGAAGACTTAAAGTTGAAAGCAAGCGAGCACGCTGCTAATCTGAATTCATTAATGGTCACCTACCCATCTACCCATGGTGTGTTTGAAGAGCCAATTGTGGAAATTTGTCAACTTATTCATGCGCATGGTGGTCAGGTCTATATGGATGGGGCTAATATGAATGCACAGGTTGGATTAACTAGCCCAGGATTCATTGGCGCAGATGTCTGTCACCTGAATTTACATAAAACTTTCTGTATTCCGCATGGTGGTGGTGGCCCTGGTATGGGACCGATTGGCGTGGCTAAGCACTTAGTGCCTTTCCTTCCAAATCATGAGATCGTTCCTGTTTCTGGAGAAGAAGGTATTACCGCAGTTTCGGCAGCACCGTTTGGTTCAGCTTCTATCTTGGTGATTTCGCATGCATACATTGCGATGATGGGTCCCCAAGGACTGACCAATGCGACTAAAAAAGCTATTTTAAACGCAAATTATATTAAAGCGCGTTTGGAAAGTCATTACCCAGTACTTTATGCAGGATCAAATGGCCGTTGTGCCCATGAGATGATATTGGATTGCCGTGGATTTAAAAATGTTGGCATTGAAGTCGCTGACATTGCGAAACGATTAATGGACTACGGATTCCATGCGCCAACCGTTTCATTCCCTGTGGCAGGCACCTTAATGGTGGAACCTACTGAATCTGAATCAAAGGCAGAATTAGATCGTTTCTGCGAAGCATTAATTGCTATACGTGCAGAAATTGCATTGATTGAAGCTGGGCAGGTGGATCAAAAAGATAATGTGTTAAAACACGCTCCACATACCGCGAATATTGTTACAAGTGATACCTGGGATCGCCCATATTCACGTCAAACGGCTGCTTATCCATTGGCTTATTTAAAGAACAATAAATTTTGGCCGTCAGTTGGTCGTGTAAACGATTCGCAAGGGGATAGAACATTAATTTGTTCATGCCCTCCAATTGAAGCGTATGCTGAAGCTTAATTACAGCTTCTAGTCTATAATAAACAGCCTTTGCTAATTAATCCTTAGCAAAGGCTTTTTTTTGGTATATTCGGGACTGTAATATAAACCAAAACCCATGAAGATAAACCTTACCGCGGTTTTAATTCCGATCCTATGCATTGTGTTAACGGGCATGGTGAAGGCTCAAAATAAGCTGTTTGAATTTGGAACTGAGAAAAGTTTTGAACAACAATTAATTAATGGCAAAGGTAAAGGCCGTCCCATCCAGTGGGTTCAGGTTAACACGCATGATTCGACCTGGGTAAAAAAGGGGAAAGTGCTGGTCAATAAGGGTAATCCTATCGGTGTCATTCGATCGGAGAAAATGTATGAAAACTTTATCATGCATGTGGAATGGAGGCATTTGGAAAAAGGTGGTAATTCTGGTGTATTTGTTTGGAGCGACGCTACAGCTGATCCTAAGAGTCGGCTTCCGATGGGCATGGAAGTTCAGATGTTGGAACTCGATTGGGTGAACCAACATGCGGTTGACGGAAAACAACAGCCGATTGCCTATGTGCATGGTGAACTCTTTTGTGCAGGAGGGATGACAGCTAGTCCTGATAATCCGCGAGGTGAGCGGAGTAAATCTGTGGAAAACAGGTGCCTAGGCGTGGGACAATGGAATAAGTATACCGTCGTGTGCATTGACGGTACCGTAAAGCTAGCAATTAATGGTAAATTTGTAAATAGTATCCGATTAGCCTCAAAACGTAAAGGATACTTATGCCTGGAGGCTGAAGGGGCGTTAATGGAATTCAAGAATTTTCAGATAATTGAATTGGAACCCGGAGTGGACCGTCCGGAATTTGTTGTTAAAGAGTTGTAATATTTTTGTAAACCCTCTTATTAAAAAATAATGTATAGAAAAGTTTTTAACTATGTTTTTTTGGCTGTTCTGGTTAGCTCCTGTGCCGGGGGTAAATATGCTGCAACAGAAAAAATCTACGAGAAAAAGGCAAAACAGTTTTCGACTGTTTATAAAAATCCAGCGGCGAAAAATCAAGTGGAAAAAATTAACTCGGAGCAGAAAGAATGGATTGCCTCTACGAATTTTGGAATACGGAAGCCTAATTATGTTATGATACACCATACCGCTCAAAACTCTTTGGACCAGACGGTAAAGACCTTTCATAATGAAAAGGTGGGTGTAAGCTCACACTATGTCATCGCCCGAGATGGTAAGATTGTGCAAATGGTGAACGATTACTTCCGCGCGCACCATGCCGGGGGTGGACGTTGGGGAAATGATACAGACCTAAACTCCTCTTCAATTGGTATTGAGCTGGATAATAACGGTGTAACTGACCCGTGGCCGGATGTACAGATTCAGGCATTAATACAGCTTTTAAACTATCTAAAAACCTCCTATAATATCCCCCAAGCTAACTTTATAGGACATATGGATTATGCACCAGGTCGAAAAATTGATCCTTCTCGTTTTCCTTGGCAAACCTTAGCACAAAATGGATTTGGATTTTGGTATGAAGAGACATTAGAGGAACCTCCTGTTGGGTTTGATCCGAGACTTGCACTTCGAATTATAGGGTTTGATGTCAAAAATTTAGATGTGGCTATTAAGGGATTTAAATATCATTATATACAACAGGACACCGATGTCGCCACACTTTCGGAATATGAATTGAAAGTGATGTACTCCATTATGAAAAAATTCCTGTAAACTAAAAAAACGCGCTATTTTTGTATAGCGCGTTTTTAGTAAATCTATAATGCTTTACAAAGATTTTACGTACTTTTCATCGTAATTTTCTATATCTACAATGTATTTGTTTTGAATTAGAAAATCAAATAAGGGCTTGGATTCCTCACATACGGGAAGATTCTTGGTGTTTATAATCTTATTATCTTTGCTATCCAAATAAGGGTATGCGTAGAGTTTTACATTTTTACTGAACATCCCAGAAATATAGGAAAGAAGCTCATTCGTGTAATGCTCTTTGTTGTAGTTTCCAGAATTGAAGATGGTTTTTAAGTTGGCTGTATTGGTGGCAATTCCCACATGTTTTGGGTTAAAACTATTAACGAATTCGGCCAAGTGGTTGTTTCTGCGAAAATTGGACACTAGAATGTTGTTCCCTGTGGAACATAAATATTCTGCTCGTTCTGCAAAATAAAGTAAATCTTCATCGGTAATATTAGAATTTTCATCTAAAACATTCCCCATCAAAACCTCGATTAATACAACTGTGTTTTCTGGGGTAGCCCCGGTGTTCTTTTTAAATTGTTCGACCGCTAAATTAAATAGATCAAAGTTTGGGTTTGATTTCTGACGATATTTTGTTCTTAAAATGATGATGTTCTTTTTATAGAGGTAGTCTTTAATCTGGGCAGCTTTTGCATCAGGCCTAAAGATCGCGGCTTTAGCAAAGCCTTTTGCGATGAGGTACAAGTTTAACAATCGCTCATTTGACTGCTCGAAAAGAGGTCCAGATACTTTCACCAAGTCGATTTCAACGGAACCTACGGATAGGTTATCGACTAGTGATTCGATCATGGTTTGTGGATTCTGTGCGTAATAATAAGCAGCGAATACGAGATTAACCCCTAAAATTCCTAACACTTTTGATTGTAATCTATTATCACTATCTAATAAGCGGACATGAATGACAATATCATTCGTTGGCCCACCGACTTGATTTTGGAAACGAATGCCAATCCAACCATGAGGCTCATTGGTTTTGGTGAAGTTTAACGTAGTGACGGTATCGGCGAATGCAAAAAACTTTTTGGATTGGTATTTATCCCCGTGAAGACGCTCCGTTAATAGGTCGAATTCATGTGCTATCATTTTTGTGAGGCGCGTACGGCTAACATACCGACCATTATCTTCCACACCATAGATAGCATCGCTGAATGCCATATCATAAGCAGACATTGTTTTAGCAATAGTTCCGGAGGCAGCTCCAGCTTCAAAGAAATTCCGAGCAACCTCTTGCCCAGCACCAATTTCGGCAAAGGTGCCGTAGATGTCTGGATTCAGGTTAATTTTAAGTGCCTTGCGTTTGGTTTCGTAAATTTCTCTTGCCATGCGGCAAAGATACGAAAATAGCATTAATTATTGCGTGGAAAGGTTCTTTAGGAGAATAAAGTTAGGCATAGCTACAGCATACCTAACTTTTTGAAAGTGTAAAATAAGGCCGAACTATGCAAAGATTGACCAATCTTATTATCCAACAACATTTGTTTTACCTGATCGATTTCAAGGATTTCAACATCGATGTCCTCAGAGGGATCTAATGCTTGTTCTTGCGTTTTATGTCCACCTTTTAACAGGTAGGTATATGTAATATTGGCACTGGTAGCTGGGTTTGGATAGAGTTCACAGATGTACTCGATGCTATCAAAACTATAACCTGTTTCTTCTAATAACTCGCGTTTGGCCGCCTCCTCTGGTAATTCTCCAGGTTCGATCACACCAGCAGGCAATTCCAATAAAATTTCCGCAGCACCATGCCTATATTGGCGGACCATGACCATCTTATTGTCTCGCGTAATACCGACCATGTTTACCCAATTAGGGTATTCCAATACATAATATTCGTCTTTAAGTTGGCCGTTGGGCATTTTTAACTTATCTACCCTGATGGTGGCCCAAGGTCTTTGAAGAATATAACTGGAATCTAATATTTTCCATTTTTCCATTTAGTCCTTTACTATATCACGCATCATTAGGTCAACTTTTTCTTCCAAACGGTTAGATACCTGAGTGTAATCTTCCGCCCGCAATAGGGGTTCCTTTACAGAACAGTAGAATTTTATTTTAGGTTCTGTTCCAGAAGGTCTGGCCGAAATAACATCGCCTTGCTCGGTGATGAATTGTAAGACATCTGATTTAGGAAGATTGATAGGTGACTTTCCTAAAGTGTGCATGTCGGTCGATTCCTGGTTTAAATAATCACGCACTTGGGCGACCTTAATTCCTCCAAGGGTTTTGGGTAGGTTAGCGCGTAAGTCTGTCATGATCTGCTTGATCTGATCAGCCCCAGCTTTCCCCTTTTTAGTCAAAGAGACTAATTTTTCTTTATAGCATCCATGTGCTAAATAGAGTCCTATTAAAACATCATATAGTGTTTTACCTTGATTCTTATAATAGGCTGTCATTTCTGCAATAAATGCACAGGCGTTAATTGCATCTTTATCACGAACAAGGTCCCCCACTAAGAAGCCGTAACTCTCTTCCCCGCCAACGATATATTTCTGGGTGCCTTGAAGTTTGGTGATTAACTCCCCAATAAATTTAAATCCGGTTAAGGTATCATAACAGGCTACCTGATTTGCCTGGGCAATAGCGGTAATCAGATCTGAAGTGACGATGGTCTTAACAATGTATTGATTGGTTGTTAACTGCTTTAAAGCTTTTTTTGAGGTTAAAACGTAATGCGTTAGCAGGCTTCCTATTTGATTTCCATTAATTAATTGAAATTCACCAGAAGGGAATTTAATGGCCACCCCTACACGATCAGCATCTGGGTCCGTTGCCATGACCACATCGGCATCTATTTGCGCTCCGCAGGCAATTGACATGGACATGGCCTCCTGTTCTTCTGGGTTTGGATATATGACGGTTGGGAAGTCTCCGTCAGGACGTGCTTGTTTTTCGACTAAGGTTACATGCTGAAATCCCCAGGCGTGCAACATTTTAGGAACAAGTGTAATTCCAGTTCCATGAATGGAGGAATACACGATTTTAAGATCCTGTTGCGCTTTAACAATTTCAGGGTATAAACTTAGCTTTAAATTTTCCTTGATATACAAATCGTCAAAATCCTCCTGTATGAGGTGAATATTCTGATCAATTCTATTGAATTTAATGTCTTTAATAAATTTAATAGCATTGACTTGATTGATGACTTGCTCATCATGTGGCGCCGTTAATTGCCCACCATCATTCCAATAAGCCTTGTAACCATTGTATTCTTTTGGATTGTGTGAAGCGGTCAACATCACCCCTGACTGACAGCCGAAATGGCGTACGGCAAAAGAGAGCAATGGGGTTGGGCGTAATTCCTCGAACAAATAAACCTGGAATCCATTTGCTGAAAATACATCAGCAACTAAATGACCAAGTGATTGCGATTGATTTCGGCTATCGTAGGATACAGCAACCTTGATTTGTTGATCTGGAAATTGCTGAATAAGGTAATTCGCTAATCCTTGGGTTGCTTTGCCAATGGTGTACTTATTAATACGATTTGAACCGACACCCATTATGCCGCGTAAACCACCTGTTCCAAATTCTAATTCTTTATAAAAGGAATCTAGTAGTTCTGTTTCATTGTTACTGTCTATTAATTCTCGGACTTTGTTGACGGTCTGAGAATCATACTGATCCGAAATCCATTGATTGATTCGATCTTGTGTTAATTTATCTAAATTGCCCATGAGCTGGTATTGGTATTTTTATTTATTATTCTTTAATCGATTAGGCTTCACAACTTGCATAGGAGCGATCCAGCATAGTTACGTACCAAGAATTCTGAAATTGTTTTACATGAAAAATGAGATAATCATTACTGCTTTGCGCTAATATGACCCGATAACTTCCGTCTTCCAAATCATTTATTTGTTGCTGTGCCTCGGGGTGTTTTACTTCATTAAACTCTTGCTGAAATTTGACAATGGTTTCCATTTTATTGGTTGTGCTTCCTGCTAGTGAATCACAAAAGAAACCTAATTTATTCCATTTTTCAGTACCACAATCAAACGCTGGAAGTTTTTCAAAAGTCAACACCTGTTCGTTGTTAAAGGTTGGATACCCATAATGAATGGGTACTGGCGTCTTAAAATCTAAGCTGTCTACAACTTGATAATCATCCATTACACCTGGTCGGAAGATAATCGCAATACCATAATCAGGATGAATTAAACTATTAATTTTTTGATTATCCTGACTTAGATAAGCACGAGCGAAACGTGTAATAACTTCAGATATTTGTTGTACCTGCTCCGGACTCTGGATGGGTGTACGTTCCGTTTCTTGCGGAGCATTGTCCGCGTTCTTATTGTTTGAGTTACAGGAACCCAAAATTAAGCAAGCAGCGATAACGACGAATAAATTTTTAATCATGCTTATTTATTGTTTTTTCGGATAGATTCTTCAATAGTATCCCACATTTCTGAGGGGATCGCCTCCAAACCATTCATTTGACCAGCCCCTTGTAACCACTCTCCTCCATCGATCGTGATTACTTCCCCATTAATATATCCGGCAAAATCTGATATCAAGAAAGCTGCCAAATTTGCAAGTTCTTGGTGATCTCCCACTCGTTTTAGGGGAACCCTATTTTTGAAATCAAATTTCTTGGCAACTTCTCCAGGTAGCAGCCGATCCCAAGCGCCTTTTGTAGGGAAGGGGCCAGGTGCTATTGCATTATGGCGAATACCATACTTACCCCACTCGGCCGCTAAAGAGCGGGTTAATGTTAAGACGCCTCCCTTTGCGACTGCTGAGGGAACGACATAGCCCGATCCGGTAAAGGCGTAGGTGGTTATGATGTTTAAAACATTGGCCGGCTGTTTTTTTTCAATCCAACTTTTACCGAATTCCAACGTGCAATTAACGGTCCCTTTCAAAACGATATCGATAATGGTAGAAAAGGCGTTCGCAGAAAGTCTTTCTGTAGGGGAAATAAAATTACCAGCGGCATTGTTTACTAAAACATCTACTCGCCCGAAGTGCTGCTCTGCTTGTGTGCGTAGATTGGTGATTTCAGTAGGATTACGGATATCACAGGCGATAGGTAGCACCTGATTACCTGTGCTATCACTTATCTCTTTAGCTGATTCCTCTAGCACAGCAAGTTTTCGGCTACTAATAACCAAATTGGCGCCCAATTGGGAAAAGTAGGTTGCCATGGCTTTTCCTAATCCTGTGCCACCTCCGGTTACCACAACGGTTTTCCCTTTTAGTGCGTTTTCATGTAAAGCTCCTTGAATTGCCATATTATGATTTTTTTGAATGCAGATTTTCAATGATTGTTTGCAAAATTGACCGGGTAGCCGGTGCCCACCATTGTTTCAGCACTTGGTCAATCGCCTCCCCTTGCGTAAGTTTAATTTTTTCTAAAAGCGTTTGTCTAATATTCAATTTGGATGCCTGCCAAGCATTTTTGTTGTATTGCATGTACTGTTTTGCTTTACGGAAAGCTGCGGTTTGAATGCGATTAAAAGGAATTACTTCATCGACCAACCCTGCAGTAAGCGCTTCATTAGGCGCAAGAAGCTTACCTTCTAAGAGGAATTTGGATGCCTGGGCTGATCCCAGCCAAAAACTATACAGTTCAAAGATGCATTGGGGAACAATAATTCCTACGGGTACTTCATTTAACCCAATGATATAGTCTCCTTCAGCCATTACTCTATGATCACAACATAAGGCTAAAACACATCCGCCTGCAGGGCTGTGCCCTGTGATGGCTGCGATACTAGGCTTAGGAAATGCGGCTAAATCATAAATTAAGGCAATAAAACTTTCCCAAAATTCATGAATTTTAGCCTCATCATAGTCAAACAAGGTGATCAAATCTAATCCAGAGGAGAAAAAGTCCTCTTTTCCTTGTAGTACAATGGCCTCTATGGCAGGATCATTCTTTTGTTGGGCTAAGAGTTGTCTTAATTCTGTTATCATCTCCAAGTGCATTGCATTGGATTTTCCTCTGTCTAATTGAATAGTACAAATATGATCTGTTACCTGTGTTTTAAAATATAAACTCATTTGCTCTGGGATGTAATTTGTAGTGAAATTTACACAAAAAATATTCCTCCCACTAAAATTATTGGATATAATGGGAGGTAATACTGTAATTTTCTAGCATTGAGCAAATAAAATTTCTTTAACCACGAGGTATAAAACTCGATAAATGTCGACTTATTCCTCTACTTGAAAATCGACCACTTTTCGGACTAATCGCCCATCATAATCAATTCCTTCTATCATCATTCGGTAGGTGCCAGCCTCGTCAGAAGTGTAGAAGAAAAAAGAAGCTTTACCATCATCATTCGTGACAATTCCAGGCTCCCAATGGATCGTATTTCTAAGATCTGTGTCGAATTGTTTATCGGAATCAACCTCATAAACGGGTTTATAGAATTCTTTACTGATCGATATTCCCTTAGGCTGTATGGAAAGAAGCCCCCTTGGTTGCACACCTGTTCTTCTTGCATCACGACCTGTTTTTGAGGTAATAATGATTAAGCCACCGGCTCCATAACTTCCATAAATGGCCGTATAGTTTGCATTCCTTAAAACCTCTATACTTTGTACGTCCATTGCGTTCACGGTTGCAAGCATATCAGCCTCAATGTACATCCCGTCCATAACCACCTGCATAGGCACATTGCCACGCGTGTTATAGGGAATGCCTCCTTGAAAATAAACGCCTGTTAATCTCCCGGTTAAACACATGTCCAACGATGGGCAAGTTGATAAATCGTCTGCAGAAAGTATTTGATCGGCATTTCCCGGACCATTCATATTGGATGAACTCTCTGATGCTTTAGATCGAACAGCCGTTACAACGACCTCCTCAATATTTGTCACTTTTTCCATCAGCCCCTTATTCTCCAACTGCTGATGAAATTTCTTGCTGGCTAGGAGTTGATCCATCAATGATTTATTTAGGTCATTTTGAATGAGCGGGTTGTTCTTTTCAAAATTAACAGCTGGACTCTCAAATAAGTCAGTGGTGATGTCAATATTGTTTTTACCCTTATCGTCCTTTGCTGAAATGAGGAATTTAATGCTGTCAGGAAAAATAAGATCATCAAAGGTGAACCTGCCATCAAGATCAGAAACTGTATCAATATAATTCATGAAATTATGCGTGGAAATTAGCTGCACTTTTGCATTTGGAAAAGCTGCTTTTCGTCCAATTTTGCGCGTATAGCCTTCGATACTTAGTCCCTTTTCGGCTTTGAACTTTGGGTCCTGCTGGATGGAGTCGAGTTGAGCTAAATTAATCTTCCTCCATCCTTGGGTAAGCAGCATGTCGTCCAGTTCCTCCGTCTTAACGGTTCCATCTTCCCTAAAATAATAAGCTGGATTTTCAATGAATCCTTTAATATCGGCGTTCAGAAACATGGAAGTTAATATGTTTATATCCTCCTTGTAGTCTTTTGTGTAATGATTTAAATTGATAACTGATGCTGAGAGCACTGCAATTTTGAGGCTATCGTTCTCCGTTGTTATTTCGAGTGAATTTTCTACTTTTTCCCTTTTATGGTAGCTCGTCTTATTTTGTTTTACGTCCAAATTAACCAATCGGTTTTTGTCCAAATTAAATACGGGTCTTTCGGTGACAGGTAGGAAATTACTGTTTAATATACTTACGGTGAAAATACCACTTGGGAGGTTCTCTTTTGAAAAGGAAAATAAACTATTCTTTTTGCTGGCTTTTTGTTTAGCGATATAAAATATTTGTCCCATATGATGGACAACCAGGTAAAGATCATTTTCGCTAATTCTATCCTCGGTTTGATTGACCTGTATAAAGACTTTATCCTTATTACTCTGATTTATATTAAGGGAATACCCGCTCGAACTGATCTGTGGAAGAGGTATTTCTTTCTCGGAGTCATCAGCGAATTTAGCTCTTACCGTATAGGTTTCGTTATTGCCGATATAGATAGGCGAAGAACCCATGCCCAGCTCATTGGTTTGAATAATACCTGCTGTATCCTGTTTAGATGATAAAACGATTAGTTGGGCTTTGATTCCCTTACCTTGTGGATTAAGCGCTTTAAAGGCTATTCTATTGATTTCATCAGGTAAGATATGACCACCTTCAGGAAATGCCTGCAGGCTATTCTCTGAAAAGAAAGATTGCGTAACGATTAATTTCTTAACGATGCTTTGATCTTGATTCTCGAAGCGTAAGGAAAGATTTTTTCCTTTGTTTTTTGGCGTTATTTTTACCTTAATTACACCGTCTTCACTCATCGTTTCCCGACCTTTATCAATGACGGATTTTTCATCCAAGAACTCGTAATTTATCGTTGTTTTTTTTGACCAATTACTTCCATCCATCTGTGTTAGCTGAATTAAATAGTACTCTTGCCCGTCCTTTGTTACCTTGGAGGAAGCAGTAATAACATTGTCTGACCGGACGTTGCCGATATTTAAAACTTTCTCAAAATAATAATCTGAGTCTGAATTTCTCATCCAATTGGTATATGCCCGTAGTCTATATGATCCCTCAACTAAGGTGTCGGTTAAAGCAATTTCGCCAACGCCGACTCCGGTAAAGAGTGAGTTTATTTTCTGTGTTACGATTTCCCCTTGTGGATTTAATAATTCGACGTATGCTATGTTTGATAGAATGGACAGTTTATTTTCAAGACCTATCGCAGAGTACAATTTATACCATATTGTTTCACCTGCAGCATACGTACCTTTATCGGTATGTACGTGTAATTTCTCCTGCGGATTAAAGTCGGTGTATTCAGCTAATTTATTTTGGATAGATTCAAGCGATTGCCCATGTAAGATACAGATTCCCATCCCATAGGTGAGTAACCCAATCAGCAATAGATACTTCTTCATAATTAATTTGGTTAATACATTGATAATAATACGAAAAAAACACCGAATATTTATAAAAGAAAATTTTAATAAGAATTTCTCATCTGCTTCAATATCTTTGCAGTATGAATATTCTAATCATCGGATCTGGAGGTAGAGAGTCTGCCTTTGCCTATAAAATCTCGAAAAGCCCTAAACTAAACAAATTGTTTATAGCTCCTGGAAATGCTGGGACAGGACAATATGGTGAAAATGTATCTCTTAAGATTACGGATTTTCAAGCAATCGGAGAATTTGCCCTGAGTAATAATATAGAAATAGTGCTGGTTGGTCCAGAAGAACCATTAGTTAAAGGTATTCATGATTATTTTCTTTCTCATGATGAATTAAAGACTATTGCGGTGATCGGACCGGAGCGACTTGGCGCGCAATTGGAAGGTTCTAAAGATTTTTCTAAAGAATTTATGATTCGTCATGAAATCCCTACAGCTGCTTTCAAGTCTTTTGATAAAACCAATTTACAGGAAGGATTACAATATTTAGAAACGCAAAAATTACCGATAGTCTTAAAAGCTGACGGTCTTGCGCAGGGAAAAGGTGTATTAATTCTAGACTCCTATGAAGAGGCGAAAGCTGAATTAAATGCCATGATTAGTGATGCTAAATTTGGTGAAGCAAGCCAATTAGTTGTGGTTGAAGAATTTTTACAGGGAATAGAGCTTTCCGTGTTTGTACTTACTGATGGAAAAGATTATAAAGTTTTGCCTTCTGCAAAGGATTATAAAAGAATTGGTGAGGGCGATACAGGATTAAATACGGGCGGTATGGGGTCTGTTTCGCCGGTTCCATTTGCGGATAAGGCGTTTTTAGATAAGGTTGAACAACGAATTATTAAGCCGACAATTGATGGTTTAAAAAAGGACAATATCCCTTATAAAGGCTTTATTTTTATTGGTTTAATGAATGTGGATGGTGAACCCTTTGTAATCGAATATAATGTTCGTATGGGCGATCCTGAAACAGAATCTGTCTTAGTAAGAATTGAATCTGATTTGGTTGATTTATTACAAGGGGTGGCTAATGAGGATTTAGCAGAAAGATCGTTTACAGTAAGCGATAAAACAGCGGCGACCGTCATGATTGTTTCTGGTGGATATCCAGGAAAATATGAAGTTGGTAAGGAAATATCAAATATTGAAAATGTTAAAAAGTCGTTGGTTTTTCATGCGGGAACAAAATTAGAAGGCACACAAGTGTTAACCGCAGGTGGGCGTGTTTTAGCAATTACTGCGTTGGAGGATGACCTGTTTTCAGCGCTTCAGCAAGCGACTGCTGATGCTGGACGTGTGTTTTTTCAAGGAAAAACCTTCAGAACTGACATAGGTTTTGACCTGATTTAAAAATAATATTTTCAAATCCAATGAGTTATAAATTTGCATGTGAAAATATTTTGGACCTATAATTAAAGGGCTTATATTTGCATCACCAAAGCAAATGGCCCGTTCGTCTAGGGGTTAGGACGCAAGATTTTCATTCTTGTAACAGGGGTTCGATTCCCCTACGGGCTACCAGACTTGAAGTCAAGACTTACAAAAGCCTGCAAACAACACGTTTGCAGGCTTTTGTGTTTTTACGGAAAATCGGTTTTTTCAAAAATTCCCAAAGAAGAAGCGAGTCATTTGTGGTGTCACTGTTTTGGGGAGTAATCTGGAAGGCCCCTCGTTTTCTTGGCTCAATGTCTTCAACTGTTATCGGGTGAAAAAAAGTACCGGCAGTGGTGTTTCCAGCACGTAGACAATTGTTTTGAGTACGCCCAAGGCTAGCTCCTTCTGATTGCTCTCGATCTTTGAAACATAAGCCTGTGAAAGCTGGTAGCACTCGTCAAATTCATTCTGCTTCAGGCCCTTTTTAATTCTTATCTGTTTAATTGTATATCCTATTTCCATAACTATGGGTTTGATTTTTGAGTTATTTTGCGATTCGCGAATCGCAAAATAACTCAAAAACACCTATCTTTATTCTATGAGGCGTAAACATAATGGCATGAGACCGCAAGATATCGTTATTCTGCTCAAGATTATAACTATGCATAGCGAAAACTGGCAACTAAAGGACTTGGCCAATTTGTTATACATCAGCAATTCAGAGATATCAGAATCGCTGGAGAGAAGTCTTTATGCCGGACTGATCGATTTTGAAAAACGGCATGTACAACGAGGAAACATGACCGATTTTCTTTTTCACGGAATGAAGTATGTCTTTCCTGCACAGCCAGGAATATTCACAAGAGGTGTGCCTACAGCACATTCGCACCCGTTTATGCAGGCATTTATCAATAGTGAACAGGCCTATGTTTGGCCATCTTCTTCTGGCTCAGTCTTGGGACAGGCTATAGAACCTTTTTACGCCAATCAGGTCAAAGCCATAGAGGAAGATGAAGAACTATACCAATTGCTCGCCCTATTGGATGTGATCAGGGTGGGCAAGCTGCGTGAAAAAACCGTTGCAGAAAAAGAGTTGAAAGAACTATTAGCTCATGTCAAATCATACTAATATCGTACGGATCAAAGCCGTAAACAATGCCTTACAAGAGTTGCGCGATTATGTAGTGTTCGTAGGAGGAGCAACAATATCCTTATATGCCGACCGACCTGTCCTTGAGGTAAGGCCGACTGATGATATTGATGTGATTGTCGAGATTCTCAATTACAAACAGCGACAGCAATTGGAAGAACGACTAAGAGAAATCGGTTTTTTAAACGATGTCGAATCGGGTGTAATATGTCGGTTCAAGATCAAGGGTATCACTGTTGACATTATGCCCACAGATGACCCATCTATAGGGTTCAAGAATAAATGGTACCCAAAGGGTTACGAGGATGCTGAAAATTATACGCTTGATGACGGTCAGACAATTCGGATACTGACAGCACCCTATTATCTCGCGACAAAGCTAGAAGCTTTTAAAGGGAGAGGCGGGAGACGGCCGGTTGAGCCATGATTTTGAGGATATTGTTTTTGTCTTGAAAAACAGGGCGAAACTATGGGAGGAACTGGAAACATGTGATGATGAAGTTAGAGCCTATTTGGTAGCTGAATTTTCAGCACTTATGGGTAACCCTTATTTCTACGAGTGGATAGACAGTCACGTAGAGCGTGGAAACATCCCTCCACAGACCACTGCCATCATAGAAAATATAAAACATTGGCTAAGCAAGTCCATGGGTAACTAAATGGCACTATTGGGATTGATATAGGAAAACTGAATCTTAAATGAACAGAATCGAGAATGTACTTTTGAATTACTTGCAGACGGAAACAAATCACGTCATACTGCTTACCGGTGATTGGGCAAAAACAGTGTGTTAAATCATCAAACATCTTGACTACCGTAGGCTGCAAGGCTACTTTTGCTCACTATAAATGATGTATTATCATGAGTACAAATTATTCCTAGCTCTTCTATTTGAAGAAACCTAATAACTATGTGGGTGGTGCCAAACCCACCTACATACGGATCATCGTGACCGGTGAACCCAAGAAAGTGTACTCCAGCCGTGAATGCGACCCCCTGCGGTGGAACGCTAAGGCCAGCTTGCCAAGGGGGCACCAAAGAAGACACCGTAATCTGAACGCATGCCTCGGCACGCTGGAGCGAAAGGTGGCCGATGCCTACCTGCAATTCGAAAAGGACGGCGTGGAAATCACTGCTGAAACTAAAGCACCTTGTCAAAGACACGCAGCTGCGGTATTTAATGAAAACTTCCTCCAACATCCCCTGCTGCCGCAAGCCTTGGAAATCATAGGACGCTATGCGGATTATCCCCATGCGTAGCAAATGGGCTGGTTTTTCCGGTATTGAGCAACGAAAAGATGAACAGTTACCTAAAGGAAATTGCCGCCTGTGCAGTATCACCAAAACGATGACGTTTCACATGGCCGGCACCATTCGCCAACAACGTGCCTATCGAAACTGTTTCCGAAATGATGAGGCATACCAACATCAAGACCACCCAGTGCTCTGCTAAGCTGGTGAACACGCGGATTGGCAGCGATATGGAGAAACTAAAAGAAAAGTTGGATTCCAAACAAACATTTCGTTATCGGCTTATTAACGGTTCTTATTAGCTCATATCGGCTCATTTCAGACGGCGTGTTTCTAAATCTGCACACACCAAGGCATTTTCACTGCTGATTCTTATAACGGCCCGACCCGGCTACCCCGTCCACACTAAGCTAAGAAAACCTCGGCGTAGTGCGATACAAAAAACCGCTTCCCCAATATGCAGGTTTCCATTTCTCCATCTATCCAAACGGATGCTCGGGCATTATCGGTGAGATATACTATCCCCGTTGACGCTGCGAGCGATGCGCCATCATACCAACCGTCGTGTAGGCATGCAGGAATGCTTCAATGGTCCCCCGGCAACCTTTACATGACCACGTTTGAATATGGTGCAATCCACACGCAATGCATCCATATCCACCGTTCCACCCTGCCGGAAAATGACACCAAGTTTCTCCACCCGAAGTCTTTCCGGTGAAGTAATATTTGCCCTGTCAGAAAGTTGGATCCCGTTTAGGTGGATACATGTAAGCTGTATTTTGGGGTAGCTGTCGTGCAATAACAGGAAACCATAGTGCATGGACTTGGTTTGAATGATTAATTCCCCGTTCTCCACATGGATGGTACAAGAACTATAATTAACATTTGCATGCTTTTTTGTTGTTATCAAAACACCATTTTATGGACCAAACAGCGGATCCAAAGACAGGAGAAACAGGGTAAGACCATGCCATTGCTGGAAAAGGTAATAGTGCAGACGCAATCATTAGTAGGAAAAATTGAGATCTTTTAACAGAAGACGGTTGTTTTTCTTCTTAAGAAGAACCAAGGGAACCAAACTTCTGATAGTTTCATGTTATTGTTAACTATACGATACAAATGAAACTCTTTCGTGTTTTATAGTTTTTATGTGGTATACATGAAACTTTGTCAATTTTTGTACTATATATACGATATACATGAAACTATATTGAGATGAAGCTGATAGTACGTCCAATTTATACAAAACGTATTATCCATTTATTGATATGCAGGTGATTAAAATAATTAGTGGTCAAAGAGGGGTAGGGAAAAGTTATGTCATGATGCAATTGATGAACCACATTAGAGATACGGTTGCTGATGCTAAATACATCAATATGGAGATGGACGATTTATTCCAGTCTTTAGTAATATTGAGCTAGAGAAGTATCTAAAGGATATATGGATTGAAGTTAAACCTACTTAACAGTTCATTGATGAGGCGTAAGAAATTGCTTCTTTTGAACGTTCGTTACGTAGTTTGTAGGCAAAGAACACTTGTGATATGTATAGTAGAGGAAGTAATGCCATTATGTTATTGGGTGAGTTAGCAACGCATCTTTCAGGGAGGTACGTGGCTTTTCATATTCATAGCTTATATTATCAAGAATTTCTTCAGTTTCTTGGTCTCGAAAATTCATTCGAAAGCATGTTGAAATATGGGGGAATGCCATTTTTAGCCAATTTAGGCTTAGAAGGTGACAAGCCCTCTGAGTATTTGCGTAACGTATATTCAACCATTCTTTTAAAGGATGTTGTGGCTCGTGAGAATATGCGAAACATATCTTTTTAGACAATTTAGTAGCCTGCCCTGGCGGATAATATAGGTTCACTTTTTTCGGCAAAAGTAATATTAGTGAGTATTTGAAATCCCAAAAGGTAGATATCTCTCCTCAATTAACCATTAATTATCTCAGAGCAGTAGCGAAGGCCTATTGGTTCATAAAGTAGGCCGCTCGCAAATAGGTGGCTTGAAGATCTTTGAAATAGGAGAAAAGTATTATTTTGAAGATATAGGTTTACGGAATGGTATTATCTGAATATCCATAAAGATTGAGTAATACGTTCGGATGAAATACAATGTAGACCTCTGAATGAGCTTCTATTATTTTATTGGCATACTGGAACCCTGATTAAATCTACGCCGCCACTATATAGGTTGAATACCGGTCGTGTCTCCCATACCACATTGGTACATCCATTTGGAGTCCCCGATGTGTTGCTATGAGATCGATTTAACGTCATTTCGGTAGTCAGAATCGAAGAGGCTGGTATGTTGCCTTCGGCTGTTAAGTATTTCATGCGGACGGTTAGAATGGCGCTATCGTCAGAAAGATATCCATCCCAGGAGAATTCCTTGTCTCCGGCGGCGACTTTACCTTCGATCGCACCGTTTACTTTGATGGAAAATATGCCGCCTTCAAAGGTCGCCCTCCAGTTATTCTCTTGCTGTTTTCCAGGTATGCCAAGTGTAAAACCATCACCATCGGGTAAATTAACGATTAGGGCGACGGTTACACTATCCCCACGTATTTTGTCAACACTTAGGGAAGAGGTGCCGGATAGGGAAGGTAAAGCATCGATTCCTCCAACGTACAAGGTAGATTTGGCATCACCCAGGTAAGCTTCGTCTTTCATGACGCTGATGAAATCTTTTCGGTCCGCATTTCCGTCATTAGCCGTGTCCTTGCCGCAGCTTAGATGTAAGCATATTGCTAACAGGAGTAAGCTTTTTCGGGATAAATGAATTAATAGTGTTTTCATACGTGCGTATTTATCTTTTAAAATGACACAGTTCACCGTTGTATGGTTGCTGGTCAATCCACGATAGTTGGTTTTTTATATTTTGTTTACTCAATTATTGCGTCCATACCATCAATCCTTTTTTCGGCTCTGCCGAGCTTTCGCCTTGCGGGATGACGGGTACGATACTTGGTCCCTCCTGGTCTATTGCGTAAGTTTTGCCATCTGCTGGAATTATTTTCATAAAGCTTTGCTGGCTGGGTACACTTCCAGGAACGCCGATTCTTTTTACGTCTGTACCCACCACTAAATATTTGCCGTCGGGCGAGAAGCTTGCGCTACTTTCTTCTTCGCTCCCTGATGTAGCTATGTAAAATCCTGAGCCATCCGTATTCATCACGGCAATATGTTTTTGATGGCACATTGCGACCTGAGTTCCTTGGGTATTGATTGAAAAGGAATGAAAGGCTTCTGTATCAAACGTTTTAACAACAGTGACCTCATTAAAGGGATATTTGGTCTTTAGGATGCGCTGCTTCCATTTGATTAGCAGCGAATTGTCCGGAAGCCATACAAAACTTTGGTTACGCGGGATCTTCTCGTTGTTGATATCTTCTATATGTGCTATTACGGCTCCTGTTTTTGCATCGAGGAAGACAAATCCTTCATCGAAGGAGGGAAAAATGCAGATCATACTTTTATCGGGTGAGAGATCGGCCTCTTGATAAATGGATCCCCCTTTTAGCGGGCTATAGAAAAAGTCCTTTATTTGTTCACCTGTTGCCGGGTTCCGTAGCGTAAAGTGGATATGATCCGGTTTATTCGCTGATCGACCATCGGTCATCTCCAATAAAGTGGTGCCATCGGCGCTAATATGCCAGTTGTAGTGGCTTTTTGTTGTTTTAATTAATGTTTTTCGGCTAGTCTCAAGGTCAATTTTTGAGAATCCCTCGTAATTATCGTAATAGATGGTGCCTACATGTGATCTAGCGGGTGTAGCAGGTCCGTTGTCATCTTTTTTTGAACAGCTTATGATGAAGATTAATGATAAACCAATTAATGTTGTTATTAAAATAATTCTAGTTGCCATGCTATTTTCAGTTTACGTCTATTTAGTTAAATTATTCAGGTCCGTGCTGGTCCCATATACCAACAATAGTGACATATACATTATACATCGTCTATAACAAAATTACCCACGATAGCGTTAGGATGCAATCCACGAAAACAAGGATTTTAAGACGGATTGCTGAGGTATTGCTCTACATGTTGGGAGAGATCTAGCGATAAAGGGGAGTAACTTTCAATGATGCTATATTAGGTGAACATCATGGGGGAATATTATATAAGAACCTGATTGATTTTTTAACGATGGATGTTATTTGAATTCAGGACTATTAAACAACATCATTCATTGGTAATAGATGAAGCTGCATTTTTTGTTCTACATCTCTATCTTTGATACCATTGCGAAAAAGCAGAACCTGTTTTTGTAGTCTTTGAAAAAGGCAATTCGTCCAAGCTATACAAGTATGCTATACGATAGACGATTTCAGTTTTGAACGCGAATACAATGGGTTTGTAGCAAACTTACATTATTTCAAAATCAACCATGGGTTCATCATTACCTTGAACCAAGAAGATGTATTCGAAAAAGACGCCCTAACTATTGATCCTATCTATTCTTTATAGTGGCGAGTACTCTAGTCTATTTTCTATTCATTAAGATATAAGGAAATCGGTATCAACCCCATCTTTTCACGACTTTCATCTGCAATAGCAGGATCGACTAAGGATAGAAGAAGATATTTATTTGTCTTTGCAATTTCGCCAACCCTAATTTCCTTCATTAAAGAAATAGAAATGCAACTCATGCATTAGAGGTTCATGGGAAATTCATCTTTCCACTGTATGAATCGCCAAGCATCCGCTTCTTCATCTGTGAGTAGACACGCTTCGAGTTCTAATAGGCACTGGTCTTTATCCAGGTTCTGGCCAATGAACACCAGTTCATTCTTACGGTCTTCCCACTCGGGATGCCATCGTTTCAGCAATTCATTACGAATATCGGCGTAACCAGGGTGTTGGTAACGCGTCTGTTCGGGCATGCTGCTCCACCACGAGCCTGCGTTTTCCAAGCGCAGACTTCCGCCTGCCTGATTGAAACTTATCGCGGCATTGGGACGAGATGCCAACCAAAAGAGCCCTTTCGCTCGGATCAAGTTGTGCGGATAACATTCATTGAGGTACTTATGCCAGCGCTGTGGATGAAAAGGCTTCTGCGAACGGAAAACAAAGGACGAAATACCGTATTCTTCTGTCTCCGGCGTATGCTCGGTTTCCAGTTCTTTGATCCATCCGGCGGCGGAAGAAGCTTCGTCGAAATCAAAAGTCCCAGTACCAATAATATCTTGGGGATTGACATGCCCAAATTGGGTACGGATAGTCTTTGCTCCCGGATTCAGCTTATGGACTGCAGCTTCTAGTATACCCAATGTTTCCTCCGATACCAGATCGGATTTATTGAGTATGATCACGTTGGCAAATTCGATCTGATCGGTCAACAAGTTGACAATGGTCCTGTTATCCAGATCGTCATCTGTCAATTCCCTGTCAACTAAAGTCTCCGCGCTACCAAAATCATTAAAAAAGTTATAGCAATCTACCACAGTCACCAAGGTGTCAATATAACTAAAGGACGACAGGTCAATGTCATTGTTTTCATCCACATAGCTAAACGTTTGTGCTACCGGAATAGGCTCGGAGATGCCTGTACTTTCGATCAGGAGGTAGTCAAACCTGTCTTCTTTGGCCAGACGCTCTACTTCAACCATTAAATCTTCACGGAGTGTACAGCATATACATCCATTGCTCATTTCAACCAGTTTTTCTTCTGTACGTGACAATACTTGCTCACGTTCCACGGTCTGTGCATCAATATTGACCTCGCTCATATCGTTAACGATGACAGCCACACGCAAATTTTCCTTGTTGTGAAGAACGTGATTTAACAATGTGGTCTTCCCTGCTCCCAAAAAACCGCTGATTACGGTTACCGGTAATTTCTTCTTCATTATATTTTTATGCTTTATTTACTTTTGATATTTTTTCTCTTTAATCTCTTTAATGATTTTCGAAAGCCATTCTCTTATACTGAAAAGATGCACTTCACCATACAGCTTCATAAAACGCTGGGTTTCCGGTAGATTTTCATCCCTGTAAATGGATAACCGCTTTTCTGCAAATTCAAGCGTCAGGGGATTTCCGCATTTCTTTTCGATGCAGATTTTCCATTCTTCAAAATTTCTTGGTATAGCACTCATAAATATGTCTTTGCCCAAAAGTAAAAACATTTTTTTATAAACGCAACAATGTTGCAATAGTATTTTTTTATATATATTTGAAATATCTCAACGATTGCAATATGACATGACTATTCACGAAAAGTGTTTTATTGATTTGTTTCATTACCGTATTAAAAACGGCTTCTGCCCAGCAGACTGCAAATGAAGCACACCTAACAGACCATAAACCGCTTATGAACAGCGTTTGGGAAACATTCGATCTGCTAATGTACAAGGTAAGCACAGCTGGGGGCAAGAAAGTCTATACGCCCTATTTCCCAGCAAAACTCGCTGCTATGAATGGTAAAACCGTAACAATTAATGGCTACATTATTCCAATAAAATCGGGTTTTAAACACAATAGATTTCTACTCTCCGTGCTTCCTATCGATCAGTGCATGTTCTGTGGACAGAACGGGATACCTGCCATGGTAGAAGTAACCCTTTCACAAGGTAAAAAAATCAGGAGAACAGAGAAGCCAGTCCAGATTAAAGGAAAGACAGTACTTAACAGGCAGGACAGAAGCCGTGTTGAAATATGGATTGAAAATGCTATGCTTATTGCAAATTAGGCACCTATTGCCATTAAAGTATTTTTCTAAGCTTTAGCCTTTAAGAGTGAGGAGGTCATCCTGTAGAAAGTTGGATCATGCATGGTGAGTTGTAGGCTATTTTGTTGCTCATTATCCCTATTCATTCAATGTTTATACGTTCAATATGTTTAAAAAACATTGATTTGTAGTAATTTAACTTATGCAGGAACCCCATGATTTTATATGAATTTCATTTCCGTTGCTTTATGAATTAAAGAGGCGGAATTGTTTACCTTAAATTTTTGCAATAGATTTCTTCGGTGACTCTCCACAGTGAGCGGACTAATAAACATTTGTTCAGCAATCTGGGGAGTAGTCTTTCCAGTTGTCATTAATCGCAGTACTTCATGCTCCCTCTGCGTGATTTTGGGAACGGAGCTGTCCGGTTGTTTCATGATAGGCTCTATTTCAGTACTTAAAATCTTATTTCCTTTCATTACGGAATGCACAGCATTTATAAGCTCGCTAGCAGAAATGTTTTTGAGTAAATATCCGGAAGCTCCGGCATCTAACATGCGTTGCACAATACTACCTTCACTGATATTACTTATGGCAATAATTTGTACTTTAGACTGTATCTTTTTAATGGCCAATGTAGCATCAATACCGTTCATTCCGGGCATGTTGATATCAGCTAAAACTACATCTACCTTGTTTGTTTCCAGGAATCTCAGAGCATCTTCTGCCTTGGTAAAAGTATTTAGTAGTTTTATATCCGCATGATTATTGAGTATAAATTCGAACCCATTTAATACCAATGGATGGTCGTCTACTATTATTACCGAAATCATATTATTCATTAGCGTCTGTTTTTTAATGCATTTATAGCTCGTTATATGCTGTTAGCCATGTGTAGGTATTTGAATGTGAAATGATGAACCTTTTCCTGGATAGGCATCGATTTGGAAATGTCCATTTAACAATGCGACTCGGTTACGGATATTTGACAACCCCATGCCTTTATTGATTAGATTTTCGGTATTTTGTTCAAACCCTTTGCCATTATCTTCGAGGGAAAGATATAAGATATCACTTTCTTCCGAACATTGAACCCATACTTGATCAGCCTCGCTGTGTTTTAGCGCATTGGTTAACAGTTCCTGTACGATACGGTATACCGAAATCAGAACAGGATGAAAATAGTTTCCGCTTAATTTAGAAGATTGAAAATCAATAAACATAGTGGGTTGCGTCATGCTTTTGCATAAATCTTTCAACGCATCTTCAAGTCCTATATATAGTAGAGAATCTGGCATGAGGTTACGGGACACCCGGCGTAGTTCGTTTACAGACCGGTCCAGCTGACCTATAATGGATTGTAAATCTTGAACGCTTACAGTATCAATTTCCTGTTTATCTATATTCTCCGTTACAGCCGAAAGCTTCATCTTTACGTTGGCCAACATACCTCCCAACCCGTCATGCAAATCTCTTGCTAATCGGCTCCGCTCTTTTTCTTCGCCCTGCGACATCGCATTGTATAAGTTTATCTTCGATTCTTGCCGATGATTCTTAAGCTCTTCCTGCAGCAGTAATTCCTTTTGTTCTAATAATCGTTTTTTACTTTTTTGCGTTCTATACCAGTTAAGTCCCAATACCAGCAGAAGTATACACAGCGAAGCAGATATGATGGCGATGCTTCGGTTCTTTTGTAAGGCAAAAGACTGTTCCTGATGTTGGGATTTTATTTTCAGTAACTCTTTTTCTTTTTCAGTCGTTTGGTATTTTTGTTCCAGTTCCAATATTTGTGCCCTGTTTTTATTTGCCAAAAGGCTGTCGGCAACAACTATATATGCTTCGTACCACTTGACTGCCTCTTGATATTGATTTAATGCAACAGTCGTTGTCGCTAAATGGTAATAAACCATCTGTTTGTTTGCCAAAGATGATGTTTTCTCTATATAAGGGAGTACTTCCAATAATTTCACTTTTGCTTCGCTATATTGTTTATTCTGCTGATATGCTTTGAACTGATCATACAAAACGGTTGCAGTGAGCTCATCATTTTTAAGTCTTTTTGCCGTGAGAAGTCCCTGATAAAAATGCTGATGCGCTTTTCCAAAATTTTTAGTAGCGGCATAATAACTTCCTAATACCGTATGATACATAGGGACATACATAGAGTTGGGTATCAAATGGGCTATCATCGTGGCTGTATCAAGCAATATTTCCGACCGATCATAATCCTTTAAGAATAGCGCGTTTCGTGCTGCATTGACATAGAGCGTTAATCTTTCTTCCGCTGCATTTTCTTTTTCGCTGAGCAGGGTTAAAGCTTTGAAATAATATTGATCTGCTTTGGCGTACTCCTGCAGATTCATCAGGTTCATGGCAACGTTCTGATAATTATTGCCGATCAGCGTTGCATCTCCTGTTAGCTCAGCTAACGGAATCACCTTATCCAATAAAATATCAACATACTCATTTGCTTTATCTTCACGTTGCAAAAGGGCACCATAGCTTCCCCAAAGGCGGACACGATAACGAACGGCTTTTAAATGATGGCCTGAATCTGCATGGTGAAGCAATCTTTCCGCTTCCATATATAAGTCTTTTGCCTTATTTGGGTCTTTGTCAAAATAGACTGAAGCTGTGTAGAAAGCAATCAATCCCCTATAATAATCTGTTTGTATTTTTGTTCTTAACAGATCTTCTGCTTCAGAAATATAATGCAAAGCTTTGGCGGTATCATGATCAGACCAGAAGAAACTTAAATCAAGCAAAGCCACCGCTTTATCTTCTCGGTTTTCTATTTGTACCAATTGCCGGTACAGACTATCACTATGTTGCAATAGTCGGTCTTCCGACTGACCATGTACGCGAGTAGCGATTAATAAAAAATATAAAATAAGGAGTCTTGTTGTTTTCGACACGTATTATGTAATTATTGTTTATTATTGATAATATACATAAAATACACAAACTAACAATCTGGCACCATCCCCATAGTGACACCTGAAGGACTCCAAATAGGAACCAATCTCATCTGACAACCATAGTCACCACCATCATCATTGTTCGTAATTTCTCGACTTGTATTGAAGTCCAGCTTCAAATTGGCGCCTTTGGGAAACGGGCCATTTGCCTCCTTGAAATAAATCTGGGCAGTCATCTTTGCCTGGTCTTTTTTCATCGTTCCATCAAAACGCATCTGCTGTACTGTACTCTCGGAATTTCCACTTATTTTTTCATCAACGACATGGAAGAAAGATGCCGACTCATCGTCCTCAAACCGAAAGTTAAGGCCATCGACTATTCCGCGCATTTTGAAATTAATTTCGCTTTGGTTCCCGAAATCCGCTAAGAAAACGACAGATATCGAATCATCAGATGCTTCGATCAGCGTAATCATTCCGTCGCCGTTCCAGTTTATATCTTCAAAACCTTCCCCCGTCACTACCTGCGTCACTGAGCCTTTAAAAGGTTTTCCTCCGTATTCTTCCGTGAAATTCTTGAAGTTTGTATTTTCATCATTTTCTTTAGCGCATCCTAAAAATAGAATGCACCCAATTAATAGTACTATTTTTTTCATCTCACTCTATTTAAATTAGCGCCAGACCATTGGCCCCCCACCAGTTTCAATTCGATCTTTCCCTTTCCAGATCACTGGAATAACGCCAGGCGAATTGGGCTCCAAAGGATCAACATTATATTGTTTTCCATCATTTGGAATAATTTTCATGTCCCACATATAACCTAGCGGTCCCGATTGTCTGTAGTCACTACCAATTAGCAAATATTTCCCATCAGGAGAAAACAAAGGCCTTGATTCTTTAAAATTACTTGTCGTTACTTGCTTTAAATTTGAACCGTCGATACCCATCGTATAAACATGGTTGGCAATTTGTAATGCAAGCTGGGTTCCTTGTTGATTAACATCCAATTTGCCCCACTCTTGATAGTCCATTTGCTTGACCAATGTTCCTGATGTATAAGGGGGATCGAGTCGAATAATGTATTTGCCATGCATAATAAGCAAGGAATTATTGGGCAACCACAATCGGGAATCATTAAAGCCTAAACGTTCACCATTGATATTAAGGATACGTTGGACATATTCACCGTTTCTTTTCAAAATAGTAATCCCATCCTCATAGTCGCTCGATGTGACCATAATTAAACTATTGTCAGGGGAAAGAAATCCTTTGCAATAGGTGTTGCCTCCAGGGCTATTGTAAATAAACTCTTCCACAATACTTCCATTGGCAATATCACTCAACGTAAATCGCACGTCATCGTTCCCCAGACTACTCGCGTTGATCACGTTAAGTTTTAGTTTGCCATCACGTGATACGTCAAAATTATTCAGTTTGGAATCGTCAGGAATAAAAGAACCACCAACGCCATCCGGTAAACTTACTTTAAGAATGCCTTCGGTAGCCCAGTCGTAATAAATTGTACCTTTCAATTCTGAGGGGTAGATGCTTACTTCCCCGTTATGTTCTCCTTCATCTTTCGAACATGCTGCCAACATGCATAAAGTAATAATGCTGATCGCCGCTTTCATAGCCAAGTTTTTCATACCTATTATCCTTTGAATATTACGTTATCAAAGTTAACAGACAATAAAAAAGCAATCAATCCACGAAAACCATGATTTTTAGGGATCGTATTTGCACAAGGTTAAAAAGCCATCAGCAGGCTCACTGGGAAACAATCCTTCTGTGTCTGCAATTCTCGGATCTGTTCCAGGCTGCAAGTACTGCTGTCTGCCGTAGCTTGCTGATGACTTTCATTGACTAATATAAATTTAAAGGTATATTATTTTGATAACCAGACATCTAATAAATCGAAACCTAAGCCATCGACCATATTGAACCAATCATCTTCAAAAATTACATCTGCTTCTTTATCTGTCAGATACATGATAGCAAATTGAGAATTATTCAGCACCCCAAGCCTAGGGTATATATACACCTTTTGTCCATCTATTAGCAAAGGTTTTCCATCTTTATCCAGCACCGTAGCCTTATAATATGGGGTTACCTGGATTTGAATATACTGATCCGGAATCTGATCGGTAATCAGGCCTGTCGTTACCAGCGGTTCTTCGTCAAACGTGATTAGGTCCCAGCCTGTCGCTTCATCGCGCACCATCTTCCCTTTGTGAATGGCCAACCGTATCGGTTCACCATTTGGTGAAATGATCTTATTATAGTTCAATATTTTCACATAGTAAGTTGCTTCCAGCGGGTTATCGCCTTCCAATGGATTTTTACCAACGACCAATGTGGGGTCAAGCGGACTTTTAGGGTAGACGCCAAAAACATTAGCGCCTACCTTCAACGCCAGGCGCTGTTGGATGAGTATACTGCCTTTATCATCATAAGCAATCACATCGGCACTGTCTTTTTTGTCAAAAGAGAATTGAAAGGTTCCCTTATCAGGTGTTGTCGTTTTTCCATTAATGGATACGCTGTTAATATTCAGGTTTTCAGCAGTATATGATCGAAAAGCTATTCTTGCCAGTAGCTCGTGTTCTTCCACTAATTCTCCCTTTTTACATCCGATAAAACTAAAGCTTATCAAGAGTGTGAACAGGTAAATAGTAATACTTTTATAACTTGTCATATTGTTTTATTTAAAAATTATAGCTTACAGAAAGACCAAAACGTTGTCCCTCTTTTTTACGGTAGGTGATGTTGTCGCCCTCCTCTTTGTTATATTGAATGGATTTGCCTTCTTTTAATACAGCAAGCTTTGTATCGTCTTGTTCATAATCATGCGTATTCATATAATAGCGGGTCCAATCGTTCAGCAGATTCGACATATTGAGCTTAACCTCCATTTTTTTCTTTAGCAAGCGAGCATAAAATTGTGCATCTAACTGTTTGGGTGCCAATTCATACTCCACTAATGCCAATTTAACGTTGGCAAGATTGGTACGGTAACCACGGTGATTGTAGCTTGCTGTAGCACCAAAGCGGTCTCCCCAATATCCTATGCCCAGGTTTAGCAACCATGGAGATTGACCGATCAATGGCCTGTCTTGATTGGGATACCGCTGTTGGACGCGTTCGGCTACCTGTGTTTCAGGATTATTAATCCATTCCCAGTGACTCAACACATTGACATTCGATTTTAGCAGTGTCCCGTTTGCGGATATAAATAGATCTTTAAGCCAAGACCGATCTGATAGAAAGCTGAAATTTTTCCGAATCTCCAGTTCCAGCCCCAGATTTTTTGCATTTTCCATATTGGCAAAGGTGTATTGGTTGGAACCGTTTCCGGAATGAACCAATTCAATAGGTTTATCCAACTTTTTATGATATCCGGTCAATGATATGATCTCGCCCGGTGAGGGGTACCATTCAAATCGGACATCGATGTTGTCGATCAATGTTGATTGAACATGTTCTCCATAAACATGCCCATCTATTTCGAAATCATACATGGCAAACATGCCCACCTCTCTAAAGTCGGGACGTATGATGGTTCTTGAATAACTTCCGCGGATATTAAATTCGGCAGTTAAGCTATAGGTAGCATTGATTGAGGGAAGGAATCGCCAATTATTTTCGTGTACACCAAATCGATGTCTTTGCACATCATCGGGGTCAGGTTCATCCTGATAGGATCGTCTGTAAAGCTCTTCCTGCTTCGAATTCAGATCAAAATATTCGGCCCGAACACCATATACCAGACGAAGATTAGTCCACAGCTTCTGATCGGCCATTAGAAAGAGGGCATGGGAACTCATTTCTCCATCATAGTAGCGACCTCCAAGCGCATCAGCGTAATAATAGGCCTGACCATCTCCATTTCCGATATTTTCGGTCGCAAACAACTGGTCGTAGGGAACCTCGTTAGCAGGAGCTAGTTGGTTGGTTGTTCCTTCAATCCAGGATCTTGTCCAGGGAACCATTTTATTTACATCCAGCGACCGCTTTTTTGTCCAAGCCTGGTATCCCAATTTGATCAGGGTAGATACTGGTCTCCCTTCTCCAAATTTGCGTGAGAATGCTGCACTCCAATTGTAATCCGTTTCATTAATATGGGTCCACATGCGCCAGTCTTTGAAAGAGCCACCTGTTGAAGCTGTAGAATGTGTCATTAAACCCGGTGTTTGAAAGTAGGGTTTGCCATCAATGATGCTTGTTAATCGATAGGACAGCTTGCGCTCATCAAGAATCTGTTGATTGATTTTATTGATGGTAAACATTCCTTCGGCTTTTATCTTCCAGGGCAGTTGATATTCGCCAGTCAACTGGTGCTGTTGCAAAGACATAGCTTCAGGTAGTTGGTACACTAGTTTAGTAGCGATCGGATTAGAATCTTCACGAGCTTTCTGGATCGACTCATTATAATTGTCGCTGTAGGTACGCGCATACATATTCTTTAGCGCTAACTTAAAGCGTTGCCCCTGAAACCCCATATTGGCGACTAATCCTCCACTACTGTTAAACCGGTAGGATATGCCTGCGCCGTTATCTCCAAGGCCCACACTATCGATATAGTTACCCATAGGTGAACGTCTCAGATTATTAAAAGAAACAATATTTTGTTCATTTCTGAAATTTGCAGATGTGACAAATCCAAAACGATCTCCGTTTTTTAGATCATATACCCGACCGAGTGAAAAACGCATATTTTGATTCGGAGAGGCTTTATACTTGTATGGGCGCATGGCATCGCTATTCAACCTTTTGGACTGTGCAATGGCGTCCAGGTCATTGTATTTCAGGGCATCTCCATATTCTGTCGGATTGAGCGGTGCAGCGTTCAGTTCAGGGTCGGTCAGGATATAGCCCGGAGGCGCATCCAGCTGCGTTGCCCGGTTATCCCATACCCAGGTTTTCATTCCTTCGGGCATTTTGGCTGATTTATCAAAGAAACCGAAGTACTCGCTTGTATGACGCTCACCTAGACGATAGAAATCTTTGCCTGTAGTTTGAGCATTACCACCTGTGCCTAATTGAATGCTGGTAAAATTCTGATCGGGGATATTTATGGTGTTTACTGATACCTGGCCGCCCGAAAATTCGGCAGATACATCTGGCGTTGCCGTTTTGTTGACAACGATGGAGCTTACCATCTCGGTAGGGATGATATCAAATGAAAAATCTCGCCTGTTTTGTGAGGTACTTGGGATGACTACTCCATCAAGCATGGCCTGATTATAACGATCAGACATACCCCGGACGATCACATTACGGTTGTTTACTGTGGTTAGTCCCGTAACACGTTTCAATACTTGTCCAATGTCGTTGTCAGGGGTGCGGGCAATCTGTTCAGCTGAGATGCCGTCCGTTACGGAGGCGGCATTCTTCTGCGTGGCGTAAAGTCCTGCAACACTTTCGTTTTTGAAGCTTCCCGTTACGGTAACCTGATTGAGCACATTAGTCGTAGGTTTCAGTAGTACGTTCAGGGAGGTCAACTCTCCGGCTTTCAACATCACTTCAGAAATGCGCTTGGTCTGGAAAGATATGTAGCTGACCTCCATGGTATAGGTGCTGGGTGGCAGGCTGAAATTGTACCTGCCGTCTACACTGCTTTTTACCACCTGGTTGGTTTCAATGATTTTTACAGAAGCTCCGGCTAGCGGTTCCCCATGATCGTCCAAAATCTTACCGGTGATACGTCCGGTTTCTTGAGGGTTTTTTTTTGTCGCAGCAATTGTTGAGCGCGAGGTTTCCTTTATTCCGTTGGGTTTAGCTTCGGTAATGACCACCAGCTTGTTATCGATGGTATAGCTGTAAGGTCTACCCGCAAAAAGGGTTTTTAGTACTTTTTCGACGGTCGCATCTTTGACTTGTATGGTCACGGGTTTGGCACTGTGAAATAGGTCCATGTCGTAAAAAAAGTCATACTTCGCCTGGTTCCGGATGTCCTCCAGTACTGCATGGATGGTACTATTCTGCTTGTTCATACTGATGCGTTGTGCATAGGTATGGGCATTTACCTGCATAAATAAGCAAGTAAGAAAAAACATGGTGATCTTCATAGCACGCATGCATTGAGAAAAATTCATACTTTTGTTAATGTTAGAATGTATTTGATAATATTGTGTCGCAATGTTTTCGATAAGCTTTTAACGATCCGGCCAGCGGTGTTCCACCACCTCTGGCTATTTTGTTTATCTTATCGCTGTTTATTTGGAGTACAGCATCCAGCGTTTGCCTTGTATCAATCGGTCACGATTAACCTCCTTTCTGTGATAGTTACTTTTGCTTTTTTCGTGGATTGTATCATTTTGACGATGGACGAAAGTGGCTGGGACCGGGATACCATCCCATTGAACCTTAGGCGACCGATGTGCGGTGGATAGTCGACCTGTACGTCATACCAGCGCGCCACCTGTCGCATTACGTTTTCGAGGGTTTCGCCACGAAAAACAAAATCACCGTTAATCCAAGATAATTGCTGCTGCATGTCGGCCGGTTGTACGTACAGTTTTTCTGCAAGTATGGCCTGCTCGCCCGGTTTCAATAAAGCAGACTGTCCGCCATGTGCGCTAACCTTTACACTACCCTCCACCAATGTTGTTTTGACTGCCGTTTCATTGCTATAGGCATTGATATTGAAGTGCGTACCTAACACCTCAACTTCCTGTTCGGCTGCTTCTACAAAAAAGGGAACGTTGCCATTTCCGTCAGACCGGGGAAGTTTTTTGATTTCAAAATAAACCTCGCCGGTCATTTTGACCCGGCGTTCTTGGCCTGCAAAGCGCACGGGGTAGCTGAGCGACGATGCCGCATTAAGCATAGCCGTTGATCCGTCTGGTAAGGTGATGCGGTACTGACCACCATTTGGCGTGGCAACGGTATTGAGTCCTAAAATTGTCGTCTGTGGCTCTTCATCTAAGGTGTAGCGGATATTTCCCGTTGCATCCTTTTCTACACGTACACCTCCTTGCACAGCGAGGGTTCCGTTCTTCGCTTCATTCAGGTTGATGACCGAGCCATCGGACAAGGTGAGATAGGCTTTGTTTTGTCCAGGAAGGATTTCTTCATGTTTTGCAATCGGCTCCGTACTAGTAGCGCTACCCGTCCATAATAGGTATGCGGTGCCCACTAGTGTAAAGCCAACTAAGAGCACTGCAGCAATGCGTCTAAAGTTCTCGAAGTGAAAGCGTTTTCTCTGTTGGTCTGCTATCCGCTGATTTATGTTTTGGCGCATGGCCTGCCCGTGCCCCTCTTGCGGATCTAGCGAGGGGTCTTCGGTGGTTGCTTGAAGTTCGTCCTGCAGAAGCTGCTCATACGCACGTTTGAGCTGGGCCTCATCTTCAGGGCTGAGCCGATGACCATCTACCTGTCTTTGCAAAAGCTTTCTAACTATATCCTCATTCATCGTCGTATCTATTTTGTTCTATATCCAGCGGTATTTGTACCGGCCTTTATATATATAATCCAAAAACACGGCGTCTCCCTTGGTCGATATGAAGAAAAAAGATTAGGTTTTGCAAGAACAATATTAAATAATTGATTTACAGCATATTATTTTCATTTTTTTATTTGTAGTCTGTATTGCAACCAAAAGAAAGATGTATGGCCCAGGAGGTATTGTCAAATAAAAAGTAAAAAAATAATTATAGGAATAGTAGTAGTATTGTTAGCCCGTTGATGCTGTGCCTTATACGTTTGAGTGCGGTGGTCAGATGACCTTCCACGGTCTTAGTGGAGATGCCAAGTACTGATGCAATACCTTTGATGGATAACTCCTGGTGCCGCCTCATTATATAGACCCTTCGGCACTGATCAGGCAATTGATTTACGCAATGATCGACCTGCAACTGTAGCTGGCGCATATGAAGTGATTGGTCGGCACGCTCTGCCAGCGGCTCCTCATAGGTTGCCCGATCCATAGTGATCTGCTTTTTTTGCTTTTGTAGATTTTTTAGTATCAACCTGTAGGAGGTGGTGCAAAGCCAACCCTTAATGTTGGTACTTTCCAGCTTGTTCCTGTTCTCCCAAAAACGGACGAAGGTTTCCTGCACGACATCTTCACTTTCCTGCTCGTTTCTTAATATCTTAAACGATAGACGATAAAGCGGCTTCCAATATTTGGTATAAAATTGATCAAAGGCGGTCTGGTCTCCTGAACGGAGGCTCTCCAATAATACCGCATCTGTTAGATCAATTGTTTTCAAGTCAATAATTATTCTGCTCCAAAATTAATCTAAGCGCAGCATCAGTGCGAGAAATTCATATTAAGTTTGCATTAAGTTATGGTAAGGTTTACAGTGTTATACACTTTTATGTATCGGCGATATTTAAGCTTGGAATTAGGGATCATATCGGCATAGCTTGGGCTGCTATTTTTCTCCCTTACCATGTCTTTGCCACCATCAGATATTGCGGTATTTTCCCGACGCTTTCTTATGCGCTTTTACCTGCTTAAATTTAGTATGTAGACAATCAAATTGTTAACTAGCATTCAAACCGAAAGGTTGATCACTGATAAAAAATGCTACCTTTTGCGTATTCACTAAAAGGTCTTCAAGGTTATTTTACAAAATTGAAGAAATTGTCATTAATAGTTGAATTTTCCTTATTATCTTACCGTTCGTAACGTGCTGAATGAAAAATAAGTAGGTTACAACATACGAGAACTATGATATTGTAGCGAAAAAATAGCTTTTGATATGTGAGCTCTTTGTATGGATTTCGATGTTCTTGTGGGGGAAAATAGGTGTAGAATGGTTTAATAGCGTTTGGTAAAAAAACAATAATAATTTAAAGTATGAAAAATATTCCCTTTTGTTTAGTCATATTATTATGCACATCTGTTCTTTTTCATGCAAAGGCTCAAACAAAAAAGATCGATAATTATGATTTTTTCGATAATGTGGTAAACAACCATAATCAAATCTATCAGCCTTCTGGTATTCCTTCAGCTATCGAAATGATTCTGAAATATTGTAAAGCCGTGGATTTCAATTTTTATAGCTTGCAAAATGAATGGCAAAACAAAACCGATGGTTCTTTTCGTGACTTTGACAATAAAGAATTATACGGCATTACTTTTTCCCTAAAATATAATTTGCCTAGGGATGAAACCTTTCCGATCGATAGTCTTTTTCAAACAATAGAAAATGAATTGAAGTCTGATAAAAAAGTACTGATAGCCCTGCAGGTCGAGGGGGGCTGGTCTATTTTTGTCGTCTATAAACAAACGCCGGATGGAGAGTTTGTTTCATACAGCAAACTTGGAAGCCATACATTAATACTTAGAAATACAAAAGAAATTGTAAAAAGGTCTAACGGTACGGAAATTATGACGTACAGCCCTCCTACAAATTTGTAGCGAGAGGGATCTCTTAAGACACATCATTGTCAGAAAGAGCATGCTTATGGAGGAGTACAATGTGTTTCTGCACCAAGATCAATAAATAACCTAATTTATGAAAAAGATTCGCTTTAGTTTAGTCGTGTTAATATGCACATCTTTTATTTTTCATGCGAAAGCTCAAGCAAAAAAGAGCGATGAAGTTGATTTTTTTGATCATGTCGTAAATAACCACAATCAAATCTTTGAAATGTCTTGTATTCCATCAGCAGTCGAAATGGTACTAAAGCATTACGAAGTTGTAGATTTTGATTTTTACGACTTACAAAATGAATGGCAAAACAAAACCGATGGTTCTTTCCGTGACTTTGACAATAAGGAATTGTACGGCATTACTTTTTCGCAAAAATTTGTTTTACCACGGGATGAAACCTTTCCGATAGACAGCCTTTTTCAAACGATAGCAGATGAATTAAAGGCTGATAAAAAAGTGATTATATCACTTCCGGCGGATATAGGATGGCATATGTTTGTCATCTGCAAACAAACTCCGGATGGAGAATTTGTTTCATATAGCAAACTTGGAAGCCATACCTTAATACTTAGAAATACAAAAGAAATTGTGAAAAAGTCTAACGGTACAGAAATCATGACTTACAGCATTCCTACTTTGTTGTAACCAAGAGGAATGACTCTTCCTGCTATAAAGCTGGCGCAGCACACGGAACATCCGCAAATATAATTTGATGGGAGAAAAATTGACTACACTAAGCCCCAGGAGAAGGTAGGATCGTGCTGACGCTCATGCGTTCTTTTATTTGGAAATAAGTCCAATTTGTTAATCAACCGTTTTCCTAGGAAGATCCTGTGTTCAGTTACGGTTCATCTCGATCATTTATAAAAACCATGCTATCTTGAGGAAACTGACTTTTCATCCATTTCTTTAATTTAATATCCTGATCTTCAGTTAATCTTTCTTTTGTGGAATATATGAAAGCAATGTGTTCGGTTAGGCTATCTTGCGCGACATATTTGTTTTGGATGCCAATACTATAATTATCAACCTCTGGAAAGAGAATGTTAATGTTAGTATGCAACTTGTCTTTTCCCAGATCATATTTTGCCAACCTGTTGTTCAATGCTCGGATCGCGAGATCCTTTTCGTTGACTGAAGAATTACGCTGGTTGATCTCACTCAAAATACTGGACTTAAGATCGAGGCTATCCTGTCGTATGATCAAATCTGTATTCTCTATTCCAAAATTTTTCATAGACATCGAAAGTGTTTTGATTTCGCTGTCACTAAATTTCTTGCCTAAAAAGGCCAGTTCTAAACGCCTTGGCGTGCTATTCTGCAATAATCTTTCATAAATGACCGTATACCCTTTTTCTGTGAGTTCCTGCTGGATAAATGTATGTACTTTGTTGGTATATTTCCTTTGCTGTAGCAGCGCATAAGCGAAGTATAGGCTGGGTAGGACGAGAACAAGCGTTATTACCGTTATACTCTGACTAATTCGCTTCTCACGCTGCTTATCTACGTAGTGCATTTTAGGATAACGCAGATACTTGACAATGACAAATGTCGCCAGGCAGATAAAGACGCAGTTAATAATGTAGAGGTACAGCGCCCCGGCAAAGTAAGCGAGGTTTCCGATGGCAAGCGCATAACCTGCAGTACATAGCGGTGGCATTAAGGCCGTGGCGATAGCTACTCCCGGTATCGGGTTACCTTTATCAACACGTGTAATGGCTATGACACCAACTAGTCCGCCAAAGAAGGCGATGAGCACATCATATATGTTTGGGGAAATGCGTGCCAGAAGCTCTGTTTGTGCCTCTTTAAAAGGACTCAACGAAAAGTATAAGAAGGAGACTAGAAGGCTTATCCCTGTTGCAATCAATAAGTTCTTGATTGATTTTTTAAGTAGCGCGAAGTCGAAGGTTCCCAAAGCGAACCCAGCACCCACTATCGGCCCCATTAATGGAGAAATCAACATAGCTCCGATGATGACTGCCGTGGAGTTGACATTCAGGCCGATAGATGCTATGACGATAGCGCAGGCCAATATCCAAGCATTTGCACCCCTGAACGAAATGTTATTGACAACGTTTTCTAGTACGCTCTCTTTTTTGTCTTCTCCATGGTGAAGGTTGAAGAAACGGAGTAGTTTGATCATATGCTGAGGGTTATATTTAATAATTTAAGGTGTCGCCTTCCAATTCCTATTTGAACCTGCGGTTGGCATTGCTACTGATAAACATTTCGTTACGTTCCTCAGAAATAATCTCAATAAATCGCTCGTAATGCTTCAGTACATCGGATATCAGTTCGTTTTTAGTAAAAAGCTGGACGTCATATCCTTCGCGTTCATCACCAAAATAGGATTTGGGAAAAAAGCTTTGATTTCCTTCCATGTCTGGCAGATTTTCTTCATTTAATAAGTAATCGGATATAACTCTTGATTCGCCTTTCACTCCGTATAAAAAATTGTTTACAACATCATATTTGATCTCAATCTCTATCCTATGAGGTTTTTCATAGGTATTAATTTTAGCCTCGACATCATTCTTTGCAAATTCTTCCTGTAATTCCATAAAAGCGTCTTTAACGGTTGTATCAACAAAATTAATGACAGACTTCTTGTCACTGAAAGAGACGATTTGTTTCAAGCGCTCTTTCCAAAATTCTCCCGACCAGGGAACGGTCGTTGCCGAAAAATCACGATCGTAATAGCTTCTATCAATGGAGAGTGCTTTTACCAGGCTGATGATGAATAAAAGCATAATAATCGAAAACGGTAAAGCAGTAATTAAAGTCATGCTCTGCAAAGCCGTCAGTCCACCAGCGTTCAATAGTAATAATGCCAGTACAGCCAAGAGAATACCCCAGCCGATGGTCTGCCATTTTGGAGATATGCGGGCATTTTTAGTAGCAATGCTATTCATGACGAACATTCCTGAATCGGCCGAAGTAACGAAAAAGATAATAATGATCGCAATGGTCAGAAAACTGGCTATTTCGGTCAAGGGTAGATACTCCAAAAATCGAAACATCAGTGCGTCCGGGTCGCTTGCTAATCTGCTTAAAGCACCGTCGGCTATTTGTTGATCGAACCAGATGGCACTATTTCCAAAAACAGACATCCAGATAAAGTTAAATAAGGTAGGGATAATCAAAACCGCCGCTACAAATTCACGAATAGTTCGTCCCTTGGAAATCTTGGCAATGAACAGGCCCACATAAGGGGACCAAGAAATCCACCATGCCCAGTAAAGTATTGTCCAATCGTAAAACCATTGCTGTGTGTTCTCTTCATGCACATGTGTATTAAATGTAAGGCTAAAAAATTCATTGATATAAGTTCCGATTCCTTCTGTAAAACTTCCTATAAGATAAACGGTAGGACCTAAGATTAAGACAAAAAGTAAGAGGACTACTACACTAATAATATTGATCTTACTGAGGATTTTTACCCCTTTGTCTACACCGCTGACAGCTGAAATAATGGAGAGGGAAACCAATACCGCTACAATTAATACTTGATAGATAAAGCTACTTTCGGGCACGATATTCAATATTTCAAGTCCTGAGTTGATCTGGACTACTCCAAATCCCAGTGTAGTTGTAATACCAAAGAATGTGCTGCATAAAGCAAATACATCGATTGTATTTCCCCATTTTCCCTTGATTTTGTCTTTTAATAAAGGGTAGAAGCAACTTCTAAGCGAAAGCGGCAATCGGTACCGATAAGCAAAATAGGATAAAGATAAGCCCACTACGCCATAAATTGCCCAGGCGTGGACACCCCAATGGAAAAAAGTATACAGTTGAGCATTTTGGGCACGCTGTACGTCTGTGTTTGTCGAAAATATTTCATTGGAATAGTGCTGCATCGGTTCGGCAACACTGAAGTACATTAACCCAATCCCCATACCAGCAGCAAAAAGCATCGATATCCATGAAAAGAAAGAATAAGCGGGCTTACTGTCGTTTCTTCCCAACCGAATGTCCCCATATTTACTGAACATCAGATAAATGAGAAACAGGACAAAAATTGTTACTGACCAAACATAAACATAGTTCAGATTCACAAAGATGAAGTCTTTTATGGTGTTAAGCAGATTTTCTGTAAGCTTTGGGAAAATGGCAGACAATAGACAGATTCCTACGATGAAAATCAAACTGGGAACGACGACACCTTTGTTGAGCGTGGTTCTTATTCTTGGAAATTTTATCATATGGAGCTTTAAAATATTTGGCCTCTTGGTAAAAGCATTCGAGAACTAACCAAAAGAAATTTTGTCCAGGTTGTTCCCTATAGTATATTGTGAAATTACTGAACTAATCATACAAACCTAACCAAATTGATGTTTATATACAATTTTTACCTACAAAAGTCAATAGTCACGTCTACTGGATTATTAAATTCGGCTTCAAAGTATTGCACATTGAATAGCACAAACAAAGCACGCCTGACAAGCTTCTATTTATTTAAATTTATCTGGATCATAACTTAATTTGCTATATACAGAACAGTTAATGGTATTTTTTGTTTTCCTCCAGTCCAAGAAAACCTTATCGTATGACGCGACACTAAAAGATCATTTTCAGTCCTTAATCTAGAATTCGCATAAAATGATTATTCAAGTGTTTTCGAATGGCCACTCTATAGGCTTCTGCATCTCTTAACTTTAAAATTTCAACCAGTTCCTTGTGCGAGATAAAATCACCTGTAACAATATCTTTTTCCAATAGTCCACTTTGATGTACGTATTGAAATATGGGAATGAGCATTTCCTGCAGCTCCAGTAATATTTTGTTTTTAGAAATTTTATAAAGTTTTCCGTGAAACCTTATCTCATCCTCTACTTGCCATGGATTGGCGGTATCGCCAGACACAACCTCGTTGGCAATCTGTTCTAATTCGGCTAGATGTTCATCCGTTAGATTATTGACAATAAAATCCGCCATTCCCACCTCAAGGGCCAGACGCATTTCAAACATATCTTTCAAGGTCTCACTATCCAATATAGATGGATGGAAGACCTTTCTGAGTGACCCTAAAACGTCGGGATTACATAATACCGCTCCTTTGTGTTTCTTCGATTCGATCAGACCGATCGTTTTTAACCGTAACAAAGCTTCACGAATAACCGTTCGGCTCACACCCAGGCGCTCGGCTAGATCCAACTCCTTTGGAAGGACATCACCAATGACCATCTTGCTTTCTTGGATGAACTTTATAATTCTTTGTTCAGCTTTATCCACAAGGCTGGAGGTATCAATGCTTTCTAAACGATCCATTCTGGTGATGTTTTGATCCATGGTTTTATGAGTTAGTCAAAATTATTTTACAATAATATGCAAAATATTATTTGAAAGTGAAATATTATGTATTACATTTGAGTGTTATTATGTATAACATAAACCAAATTATATCGTACAATTATGAAAAACCGTTATCATCATTCTGTGTACAAGATTATTCTTATAGTCTTTATATGTTGCTTCAATGTAGCGGCATTTGCACAAAATTTATTGAAAGGGACTGTTCGCGATCAACAAGGTAATCTCCTTGAGGGTGTTACAGTTTCGAATCAAACACAAGAACAAAATACACAAACCGCAGCTGACGGGACCTTTAGCATTAATGCGCGGGTTTCTGATGAAGTGCTGTTTAGGTCTATTGGGTATTTATCACAAAAAATTAAACTGACTTCTTTAGATGAAATTACGCTAACCTTAGCATCTTCAGGGGAAGATGTAGAGGAGGTTGTGGTCTTAGGTTATGGTAGTATTAAGAAGTCCAATTTAACAGGGTCAGTCTCCAGGTTAGACAAACGTGTTTTAGAGACGGGCGTTCGCTCTAACCCAGCCTCTGCATTAGCGGGTACTATTCCAGGTTTACGAGTTCAACAGACATCAGGTAGGCCGGGGGCTGTTCCAAATATCGTTTTGAGAGGAGGAACAAGCTACTCGGGGGGCGGGTCACCGCTGGTCATCGTGGACGGGTTGATTCGGTCTGGATTTCAGGATATTAATCAAGATGATATTGAATCGATTGATGTCTTAAAAGATGCTTCTGCAACAGCAATCTATGGTGCTAGAGCGTCAAATGGTGTGGTTTTAATAACAACAAAACGTGGGAAAGAAGGGGTGTCAAATATCACCGCTAGAGCTAAAATTGGTGTTAATTCACTAAACATTCCCTTTGATTTTTTAAATGCGAAAGACTATATCTATTGGTCACGCAAATCTATCCAAACTTCAGGTCTTTACAATGCTACCCAATTAAATCAGTTAGATGCGGCCGTTCCATTTGGAACGGGAAACAAATTTAAAGATGCAAACGGGAATATTCTGGATGGAAATGTGACCAATACAGCGGTTTGGAGTACCATGTTCCTTGATGATACGAATAGAGAATTGTTGGATAGGGGGTGGAAAACGATGCTTGATCCAGTTACTGGTAAAGAGATCATCTTTACGGAGTTTAATTATGCTGATCAGGCACTTAATCGTAGCGCAATGACACAGGATTATAATATAGGAGTACAAGGTGGAAATGAAAAGGGAAAATACTATGCAAGTATTGGGAAATATTATGAACAAGGTGCCCCTATAAAGACTTTCTATGATCGATTAACCTTTGTTCTAAATGGAGATTATAAAATTAAACCTTGGTTAGAGTCCAGTTCGGGACTAAATTTTGCCAATACGAAATGGCGGGATGCTAATAACGCGGAATCGAATTACATGACCAGGGCACTTGGCGCACCTCCGACAATGCGGGGATATAATGAGCAGGGTGACTTATTGATTGGCCGTGATAACTCGGATGGTAATGTCAGGGTTAACATTGATCGATTTATCCGGAACAATATGGACGAGAAATATACGATCTCACAAGCCTTCAATATAAAATTTTCAGATAAATTAAACTGGAAGTCAAGTGCTAGTTGGTATTTAAATCAGGCCTTAAGGGAATCGTTTAACAAAGATTATCTAAACTCACCTGGCAACTGGGTGAGGGCTCGTAATTCAAGTGCTGGGTATGGCAGAACGCTGAATCAAACTTATAATTCTGTGCTAAACTACAGGAATACATTCGGTAGCAAACATAATTTAGACGCGATGATCGGCTGGGAGTTTTTTGATTCGTACAGTCAAGGTTTATCCGCTGCAGGTTCTGGTGCGCCAACGGATGATTTTATGGATTTAGCATTAACAAGTGTGGATAATCTCCGTTCAGTAGATTCTTATCACGATAGGTACAGAATAAACTCTTTTTTCGGCCGTATAAATTATGACTATGATCAACGCTATCTGTTGACTTTGACTGCCCGCCGTGATGGTTATTCTGCCTTATTGGATAACCGCTGGGGAACATTTCCTGGTATTTCATTAGGATGGAATTTGCACAATGAGCCGATGTTTGAAGATTACTTCGGTCAGCATAATCTTGTAAATACCTTAAAATTACGAGCAAGCTATGGGGCGAATGGGGATATTGGTCCTGTGATCGCTAGTAATCGTGGTTATTACTTTTTACAGGGTAGGTATGCTACTTCCAATTACGATGGAAATACCGGCTATAACATGAACAACCCAAGTAATTTTGGTTTGCGATGGGAGAGCTTAATAACCAAAGAATTCGGTCTTGAGGCAAGATTGTTGAATAAATTGGATCTGTCAGTTGCTTATTATCATAGGACCACTTTTGACAAAATAGCTGAATTGGTACTGCCTGCTACCGCCGGTGGATTTCCTATTCTGACCAATAATGGTGATATGCAGAATCAGGGTGTTGAGCTGGATCTGAATTATAACCTTGTGCAGAATAATGATTGGCGCATTAATTTTAACCTTAACACGGCTTATAACGCCAATAAGATACTAAAATTACCGTCAAACGGTGTAGAAAATAACCGTCAAGGAGGTTTTCAGGTGTATGACCCATCGACTAAAGAACTCAATTGGGTAGGCGGTGTTCAGCAGGGAATGGATCCTAATATAGCGTACGCTTATCAAGCCGAAGGAATTATTCGTACACAGACGGATCTCGATAATTATGCTTTAAAGTTACAAGACATGATTGGTGCAAAAACGCTTGTTCATCCAGCTGTTTTTAATGCGATGAACGAAGCTGACAAGACACTCCATTACCCGATTGCATTAGGTGATGTCATGTGGAAGGATGTAAATGAAGACGGAATTATCAACAGTTATGATCGTGTGTATCAAGGTCGAACTGTGCCAAGATGGACCGGTGGCTTTGGAATTTATTCTTCTTGGAAGAATTTTAGTTTATCAACACGATTCGACTATGCCATGGGCTTTGTGCAATATGATGGTCCAAAAACTTGGTTCTTGGGAATGATGCAAGGAACTTTTAATACAACCCAAGACGTGCACGAGACCTGGACCCCAGAAAATGTGAACGCACAATATCCGACCTATTATTTTGCAGATCAGTTATTCAAAAACAATACTAGCAGGATAAGCAGTATGTTCTTTAACAAAGGTGATTATTTAGCATGGCGAGAAATCTCCTTAGCGTATAAACTTCCTAAAATAATCGCTGAGCGTGTAAAGTTGGAAGATTTAAGCGTTTCGGTAACAGGACAAAATTTGCACTATTGGTCAAAAAGCACCTTGTTTTCTCCTGAAAGTGGAAGTATTAACCAGGGAGGTGGCGGCTATCCACTTCCTCGAACAATTATTTTTGGCCTACAATTAACATTCTAAGCGCTTCGTATCATGAAAAAAATATTTTTAGCAATAGCTATTCTACTATCAACAGGCTTGATAACATCCTGTAATAAGATGGACCTAGATTTAGTTCCCGAGGACTATTTCGCAAGTGGCAGTTTTTGGAAAAATGAAGAACAAGTAAGTGGGGCAATGATTGGTCTTCATGCGCAAATGAGGGGTTTTCAAAATACACTATGGACCCTAGGTGAACTTCGTGGAGGTACCTTAAGAGATGGTACAGGATTTACAGGAACCTCATCTTTGAACTCTTCTAATATCATCATTCAAGATTTAAGAGAAAGCTCCACTGGGATATCCTCTTGGGGTGGCCTTTATTCAGCTATTTTTCAAGTTAATAATCTTATATATCAGGTAAGCAATGCCAGCTATCTTACAGCGGAACAAAAGGCATATTATTTAGGACAAGGACATGGGATCAGGGCATTTTACTATTTTCACCTCTATCGTACATTTGGGAGGGTTCCTATCGTTACTGAACCGATGATAGCCATCAACACACCTAGTTCAGCCGAATCGGCGTATGTCGCCAGGACTAAAACCGAGCAAGAAACCCTGGATTTTATTAAGCAAGAGATCGAGAAATCTGTAACATTCTTTGGTGCCGATAATAGCATTAAGAATAAAAAGAGTCAGTGGTCTTTACCAGCAACACAGATGCTGAAGACGGAAGTTTATTTATGGTCGGCTAAGGTTAATGTTGACGGAGGATCTCCAAAAAAAATCCAAGAAGATTTGCAAATCGCCAAAGCGGCAGTGGAAGCGGTTATTCCCCAATTCTCTTTACAGCCATCATTTGCCGATGTGTTTAATTCGGCAAGTGTCGCCGCTAATAAGGGGAACAATGAAATTATTTTTGCCATTCGTTACTTAACAGGTGAGCCGGCAAATAGCTTGTTTCCTTTTTTTATTTATGCTCCAGCTGATGTCCTCTCAGGCTACGTGGACGAACAAGGAAATAGTTTGGATGGGGATCCGCTTAAGATTGCCTCCAGTGGATCGCTGCTCAGGTATGAGTATAAATTTGGTCTATACCAACTTTTTGACCGCGAGGATCAACGCGCAAATGCAACCTTTTTAAACTTTAACAAAGGAGATCTGCATGCGATCGTTTTGCGGAAATACTTAGGTACATTCCTAAATAATATAAGGGTATATACGGATGATTACCCGATTTATCGCTTATCAGAAGCCTATCTTTTATTGGCAGAAATAAAAAACAAGCTTAACCAAGACCCGAGTGCAGAAATCATGTTGGTTAGAAACAGAGCATACGAAGGGAACGCTCCCCAATTTGTAAATGGTTCTTTTGAGTCCAATGAGCTTGCAATATTTTATGAAAGGACAAAGGAGTTTGTTGCTGAAGGAAAGCGTTGGTATGATTTGAGAAGGATGCAGGATGCGGCGGGCAAACCTTTGGTATTCCGCAAGGATCTGAACTTGGTGGGTGTACTAGATGATACTGATTCGCAAAGACACAAAGTGTTATGGCCAATTGATTTAGGAACCTTGTCTGCAGATCCAACGTTAACTGGAGATCAAAATTCGGGCTACCCTGGAACGTAAATTAATTTCACCTATCCCAGGATGCTCCTGGGAGGGTTTTTATATAAATAATAATCAATAGCTATGCTAACAGAAAAAATTGAAGGGTTGATTGCAGCTCCTTTCACTGCGCTCAAAGAAGATGGTGAATTAAATCTAGATTTGATTCCCGCATATTATGCTTCATTAAAATTAAACCAGATTAAGGGGGCATTCATCTGCGGATCAACAGGAGAGGGTGTTTCGCTGACCTTTGAGGAAAAAGTTGAGGTGCTAAAAGCCTGGACCTTGTTAACAAAAAATGATCAGGATTTTGCTTTGATCATGTTTCTTGGAGGAACCAATGTGAAGGAATGTAAACAATTGGCAGCGATAGCTGAACAGCAGGGTGCTGACGCGATATCTTTTACTTCTCCTTTTTACTTTAAACCTGCTCATGTCAAACAGCTGGCAAAATGTTGCCAGGAAATTGCCGCAGCAGCTCCCAATACGGCATTCTATTATTATCATATCCCAGTGCTTACGGGCGGAAATTACAATATGATTGATCTGTTGGAGGAAGTGGATGGCCTGGTACCGACTTTTAGGGGAATTAAGTATACCCATGAGGATTTCATGGATTTTTTAAGTTGTCTAAATTTCAAGGGAAGAAAATACGATATGCTTTGGGGCAGGGACGAAAATATGTTATCTTCATTAGTGCTTGGATCTAAAGGAGCTGTTGGAAGTACGTATAATTACGCTGCGCCCTTATACCTAGATCTTATAGCTGCCTATAATAGTGGCGATTTTGAGAAAGCTAATAACCTGCAACAAAAATCCATTGATATGATCCGATTATTAGGAAAATATGGTGGTATTGCTACAGGAAAGGCATTTATGAAATTGGTAGATTTGAATTGTGGAGAATTTAGATTGCCAGTTGCTAACATGTCGGCAGAACAATTCGAATTATTTAAAACTGATGTGAAAGCTGTTGGGTTCGACTCCTTTAAATCAATTTCTTAATGCAAAAAAAAGCGATTTTAATAATGACCGTATTAATAACAGGCTGTGTAAAGTCTCCAAAAGATACCGAAATTCTTTGGAAGGAACCGATAAAGCTACCAGGAGTTGGAGTGCAAGCGAATCTTGGCGTTGCGGGACCCATTGTGGGCATTATTAACGGTCAATTATTGATCGCCGCAGGTGCTAACTTCCCCAATGGTTACCCGTGGGAAGGCGGGAAAAAAGTCTATCAAAAAACAGCTTATCTTTATTCGGTAGCAGGGGATCAATTGCAGCTAATTTCAGAGTTTCCATGGGTAGAGGAAATAGCCTATTGCGCGAATTTTAGTGATGGCGAGTACCTGTATTCAGCAGGAGGGGAAGATCAAAAAGGTGCTACCGATCAAGTCTTCAAATTTAGCCTGAATGCGCAAAACAAGCTGAATTGTGATACGCTGCCTCAATTACCAATACCCTTAACGAATGCAGCATTAGTTGCCATCGATGCACATTTGTATATTATTGGTGGAGAGAATGCCGCAGCTGTTTCTGATAAAATCTATATACTGAATACGGAGGATGAAACGTGGAAGACCTATATAGATCTACCGTACCCGATAAGCAATGCCGTTGTGGTCAGCAATAAAAAGGATAAAATATATATTGCTGGTGGCAGAAAAAGAAATCTGAATGCTAAAAGCGATCTATATGATGAGCTATTAGAAGTAGATATTCCTTCGGGGATAATTACCTCGATTGCCAAGTTACCTAACGCCTTAGCAGCCGGGACTGGTGTTTATTATGATGATCAAGTTATTCTTTTTGGCGGAGATGATGCGGGTACCTTCCATCAAGTGGAAGATGCTTTAGCGAAGATAAATGGCACTTCAGATCCGGTGGAAAAGGACAGCCTGATCGCGGCAAAGAATCAACTTCAAGTTAATCATCCCGGTTTTAGACAGGAAGTAATTGCTTATGATTTAAAAGGTAAGCAATGGAAAGAACTAGGAAAGATTGTGGGACTAAGTCCTGTAACAACAACAGCAGTATTAAAGGATAACCTAGTCGTTATTCCTTCAGGAGAAATTCGTGCGGGTGTACGAACAGATCAAATTTTAATTGGACAAGTTAAAATGAAATAAATCAGTCTATGAAAAACAGTAGCAAATATCCTTGGGTTGTCGTTGGTTTACTATGGTTTGTAGCCTTGTTGAACTATATGGATCGACAGATACTCTCCACGATGCGCCCAGCTATGGCCATCGATATTTTAGAATTGGAAAGCGCTGCAGTTTTCGGAAACTTAATGGCTATATTTCTATGGATCTATGGTTTTATGAGTCCTGTAGCCGGCGTTATTGCTGATAAATTAAATCGGAAGTGGCTAATTGTTGGGAGTTTGTTTGTGTGGTCGGCCGTAACACTCGCTATGGGCTATGCCAATACCTACGAACAACTTTATGCCTTACGCGCTATCATGGGGGTTAGCGAAGCCTTGTATATTCCTGCCGGATTATCGCTGATCGCGGATTACCATTCCGATAAAAGTAGATCGCTGGCCATCGGAATCCACATGACCGGCTTATATTTTGGACAAGCCCTAGGTGGTTTTGGAGCTACTGTTGCAGCGTCGTATTCTTGGCATTATACCTTTATACTATTTGGACTAATTGGTGTTCTATATTCCGTTGTATTGATCTTTTTTCTAAAGGAAACCGATCACCGGACGGGAGAGCAGCACGCCAAACAACAGCAAGTTCCCATACTCAAAGGATTCTCTATGCTTTTTAGTAATATTGCCTTTTGGGTGATCCTGTTGTATTTTGCCATTCCAAGCCTACCCGGATGGGCGACAAAGAACTGGTTACCGACCCTGTTTTCTGAAAATCTTCATGTACCGATGGAACAAGCGGGACCTATGGCTACCATTACTATAGCAGTTTCTTCCTTCTTTGGGGTAATTTTTGGGGGGATACTTTCTGACCGATGGATTCAGAAAAATATTCGGGGACGAATTTATACAAGTGCCATCGGATTAGCATTAACGATCCCCGCAGTCATTCTAATTGGTTATGGTCATAGTGTGTTTGCTATTGTTGCAGCGGGTTTGATGTTTGGTTTTGGCTTTGGGATGTTTGATGCGAATAACATGCCTATTCTTTGTCAGTTTGTCTCTTCAAAGTACCGCGCAACGGCTTATGGAATTATGAATATGGTCGGCGTTTTTGCTGGAGCCTACATTACCAAACTATTAGGAGCCTCAGCGGACCAGGGACAATTAGGGAGTGATTTCGCACTATTAGCAGGCATTGTCTTTATCGTGTTAGTCATTCAATTAGTTGTTTTAAAACCTAAACAGCATGAAGTTATTCATTAAATTATTATTGTTTGTTGCCCTATCTGTAAACCTTCTTTTTGCGCAAGCTAGAAAAAAAATCGCCTGCATTGGAGATTCGGTGACCAAAGGGGCTAGTTTAACTAAAGGGAAAACATACCCGGAGCAACTGCAGGCTTTATTAGGCTCGGATTATGAAGTAGCAAATTTTGGAAGAAACGGAGCAACCCTGTTGGAAAAAGGGCATAATCCCTACCTCAAATCCGAGGAATTACTGCAGGCATTGGCCTTTAAACCCGATATCGTCGTTATCTCTTTAGGACTGAATGATACCGATCCTCGGAACTGGCCAAATTATCAACTAGAATTCCAACATGATTATTTAAAGCTAATATCCACCTTTGAACAAATTAATCCAGCAGTAGAAATCTACATCTGTAAGATGAGTCCAATTTTTAGTGGACATAGCCGGTTTCTATCCGGGACAAGAGATTGGTATCAGCAAATTCAAGCTAAAATCGACCAAGTTGCGGTTTTAAACAGACCGTCCTTGCGAGGCTTGATTGATAACCATGGGCCGCTAGCAAGTCGAATAGATTTATTCGATGATTATTTGCACCCCAGTGAGCAAGGCGCTGCTATTATAGCCGATAATGTCTTTAGACATCTAAAACCAATTGAACAAAAATTGTCCGTTCAAGAAACAATAGGTTCGCATATGGTGCTGCAAAGAGATCGCTACAATAAGGTTTCAGGAAAGGCAAATCCGAAACAAACCGTACAAATTAAGATAGATGATGTTGCGTTGGCCTGTGTAACGGATCTATTAGGTAATTGGAAGGCGGACCTTCCTGCCATGAGCGCCGGAGGACCCTACCAAATGGAGATCAGCACAGAAAAGGATACGGTTATTTTTGAAGATATTTTAGTAGGTGATGTGTATTTAGCCTCTGGACAGTCTAATATGGCTTTCGAACTCAAGGGTGCTAAGGGAAGTGAAGCATTAATTCATTCCGCAAAGGATTATCCCAATCTGCGGCTCTTTAAAAACAAGAGTTTGGCTCAGACGAGCAATAAGCAATGGGATGCGCTCACCTTGCAAAAGGTCAATGATCTGGCCTATTTTGAAGGGCAATGGGAAAGGGCTGATGCCAATAATGCCGCACACTTTTCAGCCATCGCATATAGCTTTGCGCAGCTGATTCAGCAGGATCAAAACATCCCGGTCGGCATTATCCAGCTGGCTGTTGGTGGATCCAATACCGAGTCTTGGATACCGCGCAAAGCCTTGGAAGGTGATAATTTATTGGCGGGCTATATCCATAACTGGAGAACCTCAGACTTTATTCAAGAATTTTGCAAGGAGCGGGCAGGTGTCAATTTAAAACTTGCCACAGTCAAACATCAGCGTCATCCATATGACCCTGCATATAATTTCGAGGCTGGCGTCTCCAAATGGTTAGGTACTTCCTTGAAAGGGGTATTATGGTATCAAGGGGAGAGTAATGCCCATCAAGTGGACTTGCATGAACATCTATTCAAAACCTTAGTGAGATCATGGCGTGAAAACTTCAGAAGTAGCGGAAGACCGCAGTCGGAACTCCCGTTTTATATGGTTCAATTGTCCAGTATTGATCGCCCTTCCTGGGCGTTATTCAGGGACAGTCAGCGCAAATTAAGTGTTGAAATACCCAAGGTGTATATGGCTGTTTCTTCAGACCTAGGAGACTCGTTGGATGTTCATCCCAAAGATAAGATCCCCGTTGGTCTTCGTTTGGCGAATTTAGCCAGAAAGCACGAATATGGCCAGCCGATCAACGCCGATTCTCCGCAGGCCATCGCTGTCAAACAACGAAAAAATAATAGATATGAAATACAGTTCACTAATGCTAAAGAGCTGAAAACCAGGGGTGCAAAAGCGGTTCGCGGTTTTCAGGCAATGGATAAGCACGGTGTTATGATAAACCTGCATGTTGTTGAAATCAAGGGAAATACAGTTGTTTTAGATAATCCTACGGGCTTAGGTGATATCTACTATGGCTATCAAGGCTATACCAATGCAAATTTAGAAAACGAGGAATCAGTTCCAGTTTCCACGTTTCATTTTAACGATATAAGTGATGTACAATAATCAAGACATACTAGCTTTAGCTAGTTTTTATAAAGATCAATTAGTAAATGATACGGTTCCATTCTGGTTTCCCCGATCGCTAGATCATGAATTTGGTGGCTATTTACTGATGCGTGATGAACAAGGGAATTTAATTGATACCGACAAGGCCGTATGGATACAAGGGCGAGCATGTTGGCTATTATCCACGCTTTATAATACCGTTGAACAGAAACCAGCGTGGTTAGCGGGTGCGAAATTGGGCTACGAGTTTCTTAAGAATAAATGCTTTAATAAAGAGGGGAAAATGTATTTCCATGTCGATCAGCAGGGGAATCCTATTCGTATGCGCCGATACTTCTTTTCAGAAACTTTTGCTGTCATTGCATGCGCCGCCTATGCGAAAGCTTCAGGGGATCAAGAAGCGGCCCAGTTAGCCAGGGATCTGTTTGGCGTTTGTCTACAGTATGCCAGTGGGGAAAGAAAGATGGAACCTAAATTTGAAGAAACACGGCCGAGTAAGGGGATTGGTATTCCGATGATTATGATCAACACCGCGCAACAGCTAAGAGAGACCATTGGTGATCCAAGATGTGATGACGCCATTAGCGGCTGGATTAAGGAAATCGAGCAGAACTTTGTCAAAGACGATATTCGTTGCGTTATGGAACAGGTGGACCTCGATGGTTGTATTATCGACCATATGGAGGGTAGAACCTTAAATCCCGGTCACGCCATTGAAGGAGCCTGGTTTATCATGCATGAAGGTGTATACCGGGGCATGGATCAAGCACTTATTGACTTAGGTCTTCGCATGCTAGATTACATGTGGGAAAGAGGTTGGGACCAAGAACATGGTGGAATCTTATACTTCCGTGATGTCTATAATAAACCCGTTCAGGAATATTGGCAAGACATGAAATTTTGGTGGCCCCAAAATGAGGCTATTATAGCGACGCTATTGGCTTACCTGATTACCAAAAAAGAAAAATATGCTCAAATGCATAAACAGATACACGATTATGCCTACGGGCATTTCCATGATAAAGAAAACGGAGAATGGTATGGCTATCTTCATCGAGATGGTCGGATTGCACAGACCGCAAAAGGAAATTTGTTTAAAGGTCCCTTCCACTTGCCTCGGCAAGAATGGTACTGTTGGTCGATCATTCAACAGTTTCAAAATAAAAAATAAAAATCGATTTTAAAGGTAAGCGCTGGTAGCACTCCGTTATGGGGCTATTAGTATTCCTTATCCATAGAAACTTAAAAACATCAATTATATGAAAAAATTATTTTTATCAGCCCTTGCTATTTTCTTACTTAGTAATGTTGATGCGCAGGAAACAGTCGTCTTCCGTTCAGGGGATGAGGGTTATGCCAGTTACCGGATTCCTGCTATTGTTAAAAATAAAAATGGAGATTTAATCGCCTTTTCAGAAGGTCGGGTCGATCATTCAGGAGATTACGGAAACGTCGATATTGTATACAAGATCAGTCAGGATAATGGTAAAACCTGGGGCAAATTAAATATCGCAGCAGATTATGATAACTTACAGGCAGGTAATGCTGCGCCTGTTGTTGATTTAGAAGACCCGGCCTATCCGCAAGGAAGAATTTTCCTTTTTTATAATACGGGTAATAATCATGAAGGTGAAGTGAGAAAAGGAAAGGGGCTGCGGGAGTTATGGTATATCACCTCTACAGATGGCGGAATGGTATGGTCTGAGCCGGTAAATATCACCAAGCAGGCGCATAGACCAAACCAACCAGCATCGAATCCTGACTATGCATTTAGTGAAGATTGGAGAACCTATGCGAATACGCCTGGGCATGCATTTCAGTTTGTAGCGGGAAATCATAAAGGAAGGTTATATATTGCCGCCAATCATAGTGCCGGTGATCCGGATTCAAAAGGGAAGGATTGGAATGCCCATGGTTATTATACAGATGATCATGGTAAAACATTTAAATTAAGTGAAAATGTTCCTTATCCGGGTACCAATGAATCGATTGCTGCCCAAATTGGCGATAATGAAGTGTATATGAGTTCAAGAAATCAACAGTTAACACCAAAACAACGAATTATTTCGATCTCAAGCGATGGTGGTCACACATGGGATTCTTCAGCACCTGATCCAAATTTACCGGATCCGATTAATCAGGGATCAGCCTTATCCTGGAAAAAGGGAAAGAATTTTATCTTAGCACACATCAATGCTGCAGATGAAGTGGACAGAAATAACCTAACGCTTAGACTCTCAAAAGATAAGGGCAAGACCTGGTACTTTAATAAAATAATTGCCGCTGCTCCCCAGGGTTATAAGGGAGCCTATTCGGCTTATTCGGATATAGTGCTTGTTAAACCCAAACAGATTGGTGTTCTTTATGAGAAGGATGATTACAAGGAAATCGTATTTATTATTCAAAAAATCAAATAATAATTAATCCCCTAAAAAAGGATAAGTATTTCTGTTAAAATAAATAGAGGAATTGATCGGGAAACTTCTCCTAAAAAATCAATTCCTCTTTGTGATTACGCTGAAGCATTGATATCACTGTGTTTTAAGGGCATGATTTGTTCATTAAGAAAAAAAAACGTAATTTAGGGAGCCTCGCGGTAACTAAAACGATACAATTAATATCTTTTAATTAGATAGAACTTTATAGTCACTTGGTATTTCTGCCTTGTTAAGGACATCTTGATAGCTCAACCATGGGATTATGGAATAAAGATTCTAAAGTAAACCTTTCACAGGTTTTTGAGTCTTATAGTCTTAGCTATTGGGTGTGCTGCTCATGAAGGAATGTTTGGATAAACGTTGGTTAAGTGTTGTGTATTTACTGATTAATTTAATTAGCAAGTAATGAAGGATATGTGTGGGCGGTATATCCTATCTCCTTATAAGTAAAAAATGATATTTAAAGCTTTGAAGGCCAATGAAGAGGTCGATGATCGTTCTTTTAACGCACTGTATCCACCTAATATAAGAAGATTGGCACAGCACCATTGGACACCAGTTGAAGTGGCAAAGATGGCGGCTGAATATCTGGTGGAGTCGCCAAGACAAAAAGTTCTTGATATAGGAGCAGGGGCTGGTAAGTTTTGTCTTGTTGGAGCAACCTGCACAAGTGGCATGTTTTATGGCGTTGAACAAAGAGAGTCGCTGGTGGATATCTCTAATAAGTTGGCTAAAAAACATAATATTCAAAATGTGGAGTTTATTCATGCGAATATTAAACAAATCTCATTTTCCGACTACGACTCATTCTATTTTTATAACTCTTTTTACGAGAACATCGATACATCTTGTCCCATTGATGACTCGGTCCCTCAACATACGGAATTATATCATTCCTATACCGAGTATCTTAGAAATGAGCTTGGGAAATTGCCGGTAGGCACAAGAATTGTTTCTTATTGGAGTGGATGGGAAGAAATTCCTGATAGTTTTGATTTGGAGTATACGGCCTGTGATGGTTTTCTGAATTTTTTAAGAAAAGTTGTTTAATGGGTCACTATTTTCTATTTCTCCACTAACTGCTTTCTTTCGTTTAGATCGGTAATACCGCAATAACATTCGGTCATAATAAAGCGCAAATAATAAGATTACCACTGGAACTAATAATGCTTTACGTTCAGACCAGCCATATAAAAAGGCCCCTATAATCCCCCCAAAGAAAAACCCCGTGATAATGATCGTTTTGAGTATAATACCACGCTTAAAAATACCATTTAAGCTAAACGTCCGTTATCTCCAACGGATACCTAGCTAAATGGTATTTTTCCAATAATGGACAGAGCTGCTCATTATCGCTTATTTTCTAGGAAGAGTGCCTCACAATATTTACCAAGTAAATTCAACTTTGACTCCTTCAGGATTATTTTCATAACCTAGAAGGTAGGTTTTTGATTTTAAGTCCCAGTTTTTTACATCAAAGACATCATCACCATTGACCTTAACCTGTTTTGGTTGTTTTGGCAATAATACACGCGAGATGTTGGTTGTTTCTATAGGGCTTTTTGCTAAATAGGAATAGCTCGACTTTTGCGCAATTTCTTCATAAACTCGATTTGCTCCTGCTAATACTTGGGGCTTTTTCTTATCTTTTACTAAATCTACATTAAGAAAGTACCCTTGCTCCCCTGGAGCAATACTTTGGGAGGAATAAACAGGCAATTTTGGATCAAAAAGATCAATCAATGTACCTTTGATGGTATAATTATCCTTGTTAACACTTTCATCAAGCACGGCGATCAATTCAAAATAGCCCCTTTGCAGATAAAAATTGTTTTTGTATTTTAACTTCCCAGATCCAGATGCTTCGAATCGTTGCTGAACAGCATCAAGTAGTTTTTGGCTATTATCCGCCTTCAACGCAAATTCTTTTGGGTCTGTTCGGATTATTTGGATGGTCCCTTTTCCAAATTTATATTCACCTTCTTTCGCTTTGGGTTCCAAACTCATTAAGCCGAATAAATGATCTGAAGGAGAGGCAAAGCTGTTTCCGTCGGTATTCCACCATTCTTGAACAGTTTGAAAAGGATCAGAATCGGTTCCACTATAAACCAATTGTCCTCCTGCCTTAACCCAAGCAGCAATATGTTCATGCGCTTTTGGATCCAATGGTTTCATATTCGCATAGGTCATCAGAAGCACCTTTGTATTTGCCAATGCTTCCTTATAACCTACATTTTCAATATGAACGGTCTTCACAGGAACGCCTCGCTTAAGGAAAGGCAAAGCTTGGCCATAGAAATTCGCTAATTGCGGATCATCATAGCCTGCATGCGTTGGAAAACGTTGAAACATCAGTGAATTGCCCATTAAAATTGAAATACCTTCCGATCCCGATAATTTATTTTCGCTCAAAGGCATCTGATTCAATGAGTTGATCATGACCTGCATTTGAGTGGAATAATGTCTTGGGATGCGTTCTTTTTTTTCGCTTTTCGGATCTGTTTTGTAAAGACCTTCGTAGATTCGTTCAGGCCAAGGCATGATTTCGTAATCAGCAATTTGAGGATAGAGCAATTGTGCGGTAAAAGTGGCTTGATAATTTTTTTTGTAGTCGGCCCAATCTCGTGGCCAATCTTCAATAGGATCAGTTAAGAAAAACATTTTTCTACCCGTTGGGGCTGTCATGGATTCCATGGAGCCATATTCCAAATACGCGGTTTCAAAGACTCTTTCTTTCTCTTTGCCATTGAAGTAGTTCGGTTCACGTGAAGTACCTGTCCAAACTTGCGCAATATAACCATCCACCACGGGCAGGGATGCCAAACTAGCTTCAGGAGAAACGATCATCCATTGTGAATAGTTGACCAGTGAATGTGTTGGTACATAGCATTTTACGTCCATTCCCTTAGATTTCCCATATTCTTTGGCGTAGGTAAATACTTCATTCAACGCATTGTAATACAACCAATACTTTAGTTTATTGGCCAGATAGGTGTTCTCTGGAGATTCATGTTGCGCTCGCCAGTCGAAACCATAATACTTCTTCCATTCCCGTTTAAAAGCTTCGCTATATCCTGCTCTAGCCCAAAATTCCGGTTCTTCCATAAAAATGGCATCAATACCTGCATCAATTACAGGTTTAACATGCTTTTCTTTTAAATATTTAAGGAAGTTTTCCGTCGGTACAATATAGGGAACCATATGACCATGCCATATAGTATCTTGCTTTTGTGTCACCTGACCTTCATCAAGATGCCATTTTCCGTCCCATTGACCTGTAAAATAATCTTGGTACTCACCCCAAGCAATACCGGTCATAAAATGTGTAATGTAGCCTCGGTCGCGCCAGGATTTAACGCGCTCGGCAAACGGGATTCTTTTGGATTTATCAGATGGGTTTCCGCCCATACCGTAAATCATTACCGCATCAGCACGGTTATCAATTGTAGGTCTCCATTCTCTGGAGGTCTGAAAAGTTGTCTTAACTGGATCCTTAGTTTGTGCTATGAGCTGCCCGCCTAATACGAGCAAGCTACAAAGCATTATTTTACTTTTCCAATCTTTCATATGTATACGCTTACGTTGAAAATTCTGTTTATTTAATTAAAACTTCTTTTGCTTGGTTATAATTCCATCTCCTGGTTCCAGTACCCGTAGGTGTATCAAAATTGATTCTTGCTGCAGCTCGTACAAATACTGTTCTTCCTTCGGGAATCTCCTCTTTGGAAACAAGCGTAATGGTTTGACCTAACAAAGGTTCGAATGTTGATCCAGCGTAAATAAGTTCTGAAGACCATCGTTCATCACGAGCACGGTAACCAACAGTGGAAGAATAACTGACAAAAAATTGGACATCTGTAACCTGTAGGAGATCATCAGTGTAATTTCCCATAGGTTCTACTTTAGCTTTAAAATCTGCAGGTGTTACAGCTCGTGTAACTTTCACTTTGGCCGTAACTTTTCCATTTTGAACAGTAGGTTCCCCAACCCATTCCACTCTCAAGAACGGTTGTACCTCAAATTTAACCTTTTGTGATCCAGAAAGATCCATCACTAAACTTTCATCGGCTAATTCCTTACCACTGGCATCCTTACGGAGTAGAGGAATAAAAGGACCATCTACAGTAATGTGATAGTTTCCAGCAAATAACTTGGAGTTGCGGAAAGATCCATCTTGCATACAATAAAAATCCGGATTAGGCTCTACATTATCGCCCCAGCTTAGTTCTGTTAGACGAACACGTATCCCTTCACTTCCTTGATCGGTTAATACGCGATCTCCGGTTAGTACATCTACGACCTCACCCTCAAGGGTTACATCTGGTGCAGCGTAGTTATCTTGTTCAAAAAAACTGCATGAACTTATTAGTATAGATAGGCATAAAAGCCCGCTCCATGTTATCTTTTTCATAATTATCTATCTTATGTTATCTATTTGGTTGTTGGTCAATAACCTCACTTTTGGCTACCTCTCCGCCTGGAATCTCCCAGTAATAGTCAACTGGCGTATAGCCAAAGGTTTTTGAGGCTATCCATTGGAATCTGGCGTCATAGAAATACTTTCCTTCCTCGGTTGAGAAAAATGGATATATTCCACGGAACCGATAGTTTTCATTATTAGAAAATTTATTTTTATCACGATTTTCGCCCCAGAAACCATCCCGACCTTCATAGTGGTTTACGCGCCACCTACGGATATCCCATTTGGCTTTGTGTTCAAAGGCCAATTCTTTACGACGCTCTTTACGAACAATGTTTCTGCCGGTCACATCTGCGGTAATTGTTCCTGTTAATTTTGTTGCACCTGCTCTTTCTCTGATTTCATTTACAGCATCGGAAGCAACTTGCAATAAGTTGCTACCATCAGGCGTGGCGGCTCCGGCGAGCTGTAATTCTACGGCAGCCTCGGCAGCATTCAAGAGTACTTCAGCATAGCGCATCAAGACAAATGGTTGTGATGATTTACCTTCACCGGGTTCCGCATTTGGACTAGGATTTAACCATTTTCGTAAATAAAGACCCGTATTGGTAGCCTCCGCATTATCGTAGAAAGGTCCTTCTGCCCCTGCTGCGGTCATTGGGTTTCCATTATAATCCACGATTTCTTGTCTATTACCTTCTCTGGGACTCAAATAAAGCGATTTAGGTGCTTTACTATATATGTCTAGGTTTTGATAACGTGTATCTGCCGAATTATAGGAATAATTAGAGAAAAGTGGTTTAATAGGCGTCTCTCCAGTATAAATGCCACCCCTGATTTCCATTTGTTTACCGCGGAACTGATCATCTGGGAAAATTACATAAGCACGAAGCCTAGGTTCAGCATTCTTAAAAAAGTCAGCCGCGCTATCATACATAATATAGTTACCCGAAGCATTGTTGTCGCCTGTAGTCACTCGTATGCTCCCATCAGGATAGCGATCGAATCCATCAAATAATTCGATGAAGTCCAGCGTTGGACAGGTTCCCGAGGATAATGGCGCACGGAACGTAAAGGGCAGGTTATAAGCATCAAAGGCATGGGTTGATGTTGGATTGATATATTCCTTCACGTAGATATTCTCTGTGCTGCTTAAATCGCTGAACATATCCACCATATTTTGGTACTGCGCTTCCTTATCAGTTGCCGACCATTTCTTTTTATATAAGGCATATCCACCGTCCTTCATTACCTCTCGAGCGGCCTTATAAGCTTCGGTGAAATATCTTTTGGAGGCGTCTTGCCAAGTATCGTCGGCAAATCCTATAACACGTACACCAGTTTTGCGTCCCAAACCAGTTAGACGGCCGCTTACCGTTTGGTTGTATTTGGCGACAGAACCAGCATATAGCATCGCTTCGGATTTAAAGGCTAATGCGACGAATTTATTAGCATAGCCCTTTTTGGGGCTTTTCGGCATTAACAATGATGCTGCTTGATCAAAATCGGTAAGAACCTGGTCCCAAGTTTCCTCTTCACTTGCGCGGGGCACTTCCATTTCTTCAGCTGTTCCAGGATACTGAATTAATGTTGTCACCAAAGGGACACCACCAAATCGTTTGGCCATGGTATAAAACACTGTCGCGCGGATATAATAAGCTTCACCCAGGTAATGATTATAGAGTTCTTCACTAAACGCGTCTTTGTAATTGGGTAAATTTTCAATGATATGATTTGCATCACGGATCGTTTCGAAAGCTCTACCCCAGTATGGTGTACGCTCACCTCTAAAGGATGTGGTAATCCCGTCTCGGTTCACAGCTTCTCCAGTTCCCTCAATTCCGATCGAATTTAACCAACCATTGTATTCAAATCCCCATTCGCCCATGTATTTAAAATCTTCGAATGGCATCATACTGTATACCCGAGCTAGATAAATATCCATTCCGGCAGGCGTATTCAAAAGGTCGTTGTCAGTAACTATATTTTTTGGCGTGATATCTAAATCAACACAAGAATGCAAACTTGCTGTTCCTGCTAATGCCAATATGATTAATAATCTTTTCATGTTTTTATATCTTAATTGAAAACCAAACAGCCTTAAAAAGTCATTGATAATCCCAAAGTATACGTTTTATTCAAGGGGTACATACGTCCTAGATCATCATCAGGATGCTCTGGGTCAACAAATTTTACGGCAGTGATTGTGAATAAGTTGTAAGTGTTTGCAAAAACACGCAATTTCATATTAGGTTTTTTGCTGAATGTTGGCAGTGAATATCCTAATTCTAAACTCTTAAGACGTAAATAAGCAGTGCTTACCCGGTTAAAATCAGAATTTTGTCTGGGATATCTACCTGTGAATGCATAGTGCCCTTGTGCCCATTGAGTGGCTGGATCATATGGATCTGCTGTTGGATCAATTGGATGCCAACGGTCCAGGTATTGGGTTAATGTACCACCTCCATTTTGACCCCAAATGGCATATAAAGGTTCCTTATATTCCATCGATCCTAATGCAGAACCTTGGAATAATGCTGATATGTCAAAATTCTTATAACTGGCTTGGATATTCGTGCTGAAATTTAACCATGGCGTCTGGTCAAAAGCAAATGGATGTTCATCTTGTCCATTGATCTCGCCATCACCATTCCAGTCCATATATTTATAATCACCAGGCAATATATCACGCTCTTTATAGATCTGATACGTGCGGATATCATTCCAGTCCATATATCTTCCTGCTGATTCATAGCCAAACTGGAAGCCTTGATATCGATCATTAAGGTTGTCGTTTTTCCACCGATCGTAAGAGTTTTTATAAGGACCATTTTGAACGGCTGTTAGGAATTTATTACGCGTAATGGTTGCTATAGCTTTGATGCTATAGCCGAATTCTCCTATTTGGTTTCTATGGCGAAGTTCAAGTTCTAAACCATAATGTTGATCACTATTGGCATTTTCCATGGGAGCCGTCGCACCTATAACCGTTGGGAATAACGCATTTCTCCTTTCGAATAGACCACTTCTACGGCGATCAAAATAATCCAATGTAAATCCGAATTTATTATCCCAAGCATCAAAGTCAATACCTATGTTAAATGTTTGTGCCTTGTACCAAGTAATGAGTTCATTCGCTATCGCTTTGCGTGTAACACCTGTCACAAATTGGTCACCAAATACATAGCCTGGTGAATATTGGTTATAATAACCATTTTCCGCATTACCAGAGGTAGCGGGATAGTTATAGCCTGGTACCCAGCCGAAATCCCATTCTGTAGAAAGGTCATCACCCAAAATCCCGTAACTAGCGCGAACCTTTAATTGATTAATAAATTTCAATGCATCGATTGATTTAAAGAATGGTTCCTCGGAGATACGCCACGCTGCAGAACCCGATGGGAAGAATCCCCATTGATGTCCTTTAGCAAAACGCGATGAACCATCATAACGGAACTGAAATTCGGCAATGTACCGCCCATTGAAATTGTAGTTTACACGACCTAAAGCGGCTTGCTTAGCTTCATTATAATAATCTGCTAAGTTGCCGGACATGCCAGTCATCTGACCATCTTCTTCCCCCATTAACAATAGATCGGAGCCAAAAGCGAGATTCTTCATCCCATAAAAATTGTCTCCAGAATTCTTTTGAGTCTCCCATCCTAATACCGCACCTATTTGGTGTCCTTGTTCAAATGAACGGTCATAGTTCAATGTGAATTGACTTAAGATTTGTTGTTTTTCGAAGAACTCGCGGCGTAATCTATTCGGACTACTCAAATCAAACAGTTTTTGATTGTAGATCTGGTTGATTGGGTCGAATGCATATTGATAATATTCTTTTCGGAAGATGCTATTATTATCCGTACGGTAATCATAGGACAATAAAGCTTTTGCACTTAGGCCTTGCAGCGTTTCTGAGATCGTTCCCAAGTCGTAGTTTAGGGCAGCAGAAGTTTGCAATGTTTTTTTCTTGAACTTTCTATAACCTGAGATGTCCGCATCAATCATTGCGACTGTATTTTGTTCTAAATCCAGCCCTTCGTAATTCAACATGGTACCTTCAGGATCGGCATAAGCAGGGGACAACATGCCTTGCTTCCAATAGTTGCGGATGATATCCACCGCACTCGTATACGGATTATTTTGTTGATCAGCCATTCCAGCAATGTTTAAGTCAAGCTTTAATCCATTTACAATTTGGGTGGTCACATTGGAACGAAGATTGAATTTATTATAATTTAAATCACCGGTTTTGAAGAAACCTTGTTGATAAGAATATCCTCCACCGATATAGTATTGAGTTTTCTCATTTCCGCCTGAAACACTTAAATCATGCGAAGTTTGGGGTGAAACAGCAGAAAAGACTAGGTCAGTCCAGTCTGATGAACGCTTGGTACCATTTCGAACATCTTCGAAATCTTTCTCGGTAAAGATAGGCGTACCCCCATTAATATTGTTCATGGCCTGTTCATTGTAAATGGTCATGGCATCACTGGCTGAGGCCAAATATGGCATATTAGAAGGTTTCTGGAAGGTAAATGAACCGTTATATCCCACAGAGACAGTACCTTCCTTCCCTTTTTTGGTGGTGACAAGCATAACACCATTGGCAGAACGAACTCCATATATGGAGGCTGAGGCATCTTTAAGAACAGAAACATCCTCAATATCATTGGGATTCAATCGTTGAAAGTCCTCAACTGAACGAGGCACTCCATCGATTATCACCAATGGTGCTCCCATACCGCGGATATCAAAATTAGCACGGTAAGAACCCGGTTCGGCACTTTTCTGCCATACGCGTACCCCCGCAATCCGACCTGCCAACATATTTTGCGGATTTTCATTTTTGGTAACCCGCATTTCAGATCCTTTTACACCGGAAACGGCCCCTGTTAAGGTTGCCTTCCGCTGCGTTCCGTAGCCGACCACCACTACCTCATCCAAAGCGGATTCATCTCCTTGCAAGCTTACATTGATTTGGTTTCTGTTTCCAACCGTTTCTTCCAAGGCTGCATACCCGACATAAGAGAACCTTAAAACAGCATCAGTAGGCACTTCTAAGGAAAAATTCCCGGCAGCGTCGGTACTGGTTCCTATCTGTGGAGAGGACCCCTTCACAACAACGGACACCCCCGCGATTGGCTGCCCTGAGGAGCTAGTAACATTCCCTGATACTTGGCTCTGCGCCCTTAACATGCCTGGTAATGTACATAGGAATAGTACAAGCAGAAATCCAAGCACAGGACTTCTTTTCTGAAATATGAAGTTCATAATCAACTGGTTATAATTGTGTATTTGTAGATTTATATATTTTATTATAATGTGTAATAATGTTCAGCAAGAACAGCGTATTGAGCAGCAAAGGTGAACATAAACATGCCTTCCACTCCATTTCCACGCTTTTCTTCCGTCCATCCCTTTAGCAAATTCGTGGGTAAAAAACCTTCGTGATTGAACCTTTCATATCCATGATCTAGGTTATCTTGAAAGGCTGAAAGATACTTTCCGGAATCGGTATTTACCGAGGCTAAGTCGCGATATCCGCGCATTAAGATGCCATTAAACCAATTTTTAAAACCATTGGTTCCAAAACTGTAGAATTGTGGGACCTCTTTCCCTAAACTCGCAAAATGCTCGAAGCTTTTAGCGCCCAAGGTTTCCGCATCTTTTAAATAATTTGCCTCCTTTGTGGCATTAAACAAATCAACTGCTCCAGATAGCATCGTTCCACTATTATAAGTAAAGGCTTCCCCAACAGGCTGGGTCAGTTTGGTATTCGCACGATATTTTTTTCCGTCAATTTCTTCATATACGATCGTACAATTTGGATCACATCCTCCCATCATATCGGCATAAACACCAGCTGTATTGAGCAGCTTTTCTTTTTGCCAGTCATAAATTGACTTGGCATAATCCAGGTAATAAGTCTCTTTTCGCTGTTGTTCTGTGCGTCTTGTTTCTCGATCCTGCGTGTCAATAAATCGGTGTTCGATTTGATCATCTTTGCCTTTATATATCGTATGTAGCCAGACCAATGAGCTGATCAATGGTGAGTTGCTACAGGCATGCTTTGTCGTATAACCTGGTCCCCAGGGTATACCCCCATTTTCTTTCCCGTTCTCATCAATAGTAACGTCCCATCCATCCAACACATAAGATGTCAGGTACTCCGCTTTATCCAAATAAGCCTGATTACCTGTGATTTTATAAGAATCGAGTAGTTCACGAACTAACCACATTTGATCGTCATACACATTTAGGATACCTGTCACATTGGCTTTGCCTTTTTCCTTTACACGGTCAACCGCATAAACTGACCATTCTTTGGTTTGCGTAAAAGAAGTTAGTTCAAAGGTGCCCAAATAGTAGTCTGCACCGGCATACATCTTAACCAATAGGGCTTCATATTTACGGAAGTTTGTCTCGTATAAATCAGCATCTCCATTTTCTTTGGCCGATACTAATCCAGATAGTACGGCATTGATTGCTTCTATCCCAGCAGAATACATCCAGACACTTGCTTTCTCGGCAGATTTAACTTTGGTAAATGGATTATAAAATCTGCTCATTTCAAAAGTTTCTGGGTGGAAATAGGATGTAACGGTCTGATCGATCAGCGCCATGGAGCGGATTAAATTCTCTCTTTTGATATCTTGTTTTTCTTGCTGCGGTTTAATCTCTTGTATACTTGAGGTTCTTGCGCAGCTAGTTAGTGGTGCTAACAAAACTGTACTACAACTTAATGCACCCGCAAAAGACAGAATGTTCACAATATTTTTAATGGACATGCTTGAATAGATTTATTGGTTTTATTTTTAATAGATTTTATATGGCCTGAATTCAATTTTGATTAAATTCTATTCTAATATACGGGAACAGGGATTAAATTTTGGGTTAAAAAAGGCCTATTAACCCAAATAAAAAATATTAACCCTACTAAATTGAGAAAAAATTGATGTATCCCATTTTTTAGCAGATTATTTAAGTGAAGACTTAGCTAAAACGGTTTTACAACTGCTAAAGTATTTCTAACTATATTTGCTTCTTTAATAGAAATACACGAATTAGCCTTTATGTCATTGTTAATACGAGATATGCAATATCAATTGAAATCATTTGTCTCTTTTTGGGGTCTAATTATGTCAATTAGCGTACTTTCTATGGCCAGTGTAAAAGCGCAAGGCATCAAGTTTATCGGCAGCGAACAATCCATAGATAAAAGAAGTTCGCTAAAAGTATTTCCGTCCAAGGATGTCGAGTTTAAGGATCAATTTAATCTTAGTTTTGATCTGCAAATTTCTTCTAATTCACCCATAGGCTATGTTTTTCGGATCAAAGAAAAATCGCAAAAAGGCATTATCAATCTCTATTATGATGAGGAAAACGGAAAAGCAATTTTCCGCTTGAATGAGGAGGGTAAATACGGATTAATCACCTCAACTTTTGATCGGGCAACGCTGTTGGAACAACCTTGGATTGGTATTAAACTGAATTTCGATTTACAGGCAGGAGAAATTACTTTAAAAATTGCTGATTTCCCAGAACAAAAAGCCAAGGTAAATATCACATCGCCCTATGCACCTACCATTATATTTGGTAAAAGTGATTACATGATTGATGTACCTTCTATGTCCATCAGAAATCTAATCGTTGGTAACGATGCGGAGATTTATGAATTTCCTTTAAAAGAGAGTGAAGGTAATTTATTGCATGATTCGAATGCAGAGATACGCGGGGAGGTAACGCATGGAGTCTGGCTGGTTAATAAGGCATATAATTGGCATAAATTAATGCAATTTCAGTCGGAAACGGAAGCGGGCTCGGAATACAACCTCAAAACAAGATCTGTTTATTATTTCAATAGGGACAGTATAAAAATTTATAATCTTGCTTCAGGTGAAATCCAAAAATTGAAATTTGCAACCCCTTGTCCTGTAAAGCTTGTTAGAGGAAATACATTTATTGATGAACAAACCAATAAATTGTATGTGTATGAGACTTTTTATAACCAACCTTACGATGGACCTACAATCGCTAGTCTTGATTTGAATACCTTGGAATGGACAGCTCAAAGCGATGATTATTTTGGCAATGAAATCAACCATCACGGATACTTATTATTACCAAATTCGACGAACTTTTTGATCTTTGGTGGTTTCGGCGCTATGCGTTACAGCAAAGAGTTCTCTATGTACTCTCTTAAAGATAAACGATGGAATAAAAACATATCAACGACTGGGACACAAATTTTCCCTAGGTACTTCACCTCCATGGGCTATTCGCTAACACGCAAGAAAGCTTTTATTTTTGGGGGGATGGGTAATGAGTCAGGCGAGCATACCGTAGGACGGCAATATTTCTATGATCTTTACAGTTTTGACCCGATCACAAATCAAGTGGAGAAATTATGGGCTATTGATTGGAAAGAAAAGCCCTTCGTACCCGCTAGAGGTCTGGTTATTCCGGATGATAATTATGTTTATTTACTGGGTTATCCTGAGCATTTGACTCATTCATTTATTAAGCTTCGTAGATTTTCGCTACAGGATGGAGAATATGAACAGCTAGGGGATTCCATTCCGATCTATTCAGATAAAATCAGTACGCGGGCGAAACTTTATTATGATGACCATTTAAATAAACTCATTACTATTGTACAGGAGTCTGATGACGATATACGATCAGATTTGACTATTTATAGTATTGATTATCCAGCTATTAGCTTTTCTGCGCTTCATTCCTTTCCGAACGCTAAAAATAACACCTATTTTCTTCCAGTAATTTGTATTGGAGTTGGGATTCTCCTTATAATTGTTTTTTTTCTCATCCGTCGGAGAAACAAAATAGCAGAAGAAGGAATTTTTGGGGAAAATGAAATGGATACAGTCGTGAGTAAACCACGACGAAAAACAAATTGTATCTATTTGTTTGGCGATTTCACTTTAATAAATAAGCAAGGGATGGATATTTCTCATCTTTTAAGCAGCAGATTAAAGCAAGTATTCTGCCTCATTTTATTCCATAGTAAAGAAACAGGAATTAGTTCAACGCTTTTAAGCCACCTGCTTTGGCCAGATAAACCCAAGGATAAGGTTAAAACATCCCGGGGTGTTGCCATTAATAACCTAAGAAAGGTATTAAACGAATTGCAGGGCGTTGAGATTGTTTATGAGGAAGGCCACTTCAGAATGGTATTTACCACCGATTGTTATTGTGATTATCATGCACTGCAAGAAGAGTTAAAAGAAAACCCAAGTGAACTATTATCGCAAGATTTATATAAAATTATTGATCGAGGTCAATTCTTGCTGGGAATAGATGATCCCATCTTTGATCAGGTTAAGCTTGAACTGGAAAATCAATTGCTGAGCGTCCTTGAAAAGGATCTGAATAACTATATTCAATTAAAACAGTACCCTAGCGCTATTCAAGCAGGAGAAACTATTTTAAATATTGATACAATCAACGAAAATGCTTTGGAAAAAACTCTTATTGCACTTTATGCTAGCAAAAATGAAGACAAGGCGAAAAAAATCTATACCAAATTTGTCGATCAATTTGAATTGACGATGGGTGAAAAATTCCATCATTCTTTTGATCAATATTGGAAATAAGCGACAGGTTTTGACCCTCGATTGTGACGTTCTATATTAGTTATTTAGAATCCTTGATAGCTGACCACTTGGAGTTTTTTCGGGTGGAAATGAATTTTTTTTCGACCCTTGGGACTCTCTTTTTTTCAGTTTTTTTATAAGCGAGACTTAAAGATCCTAAAACAGTTCGATATCCATCCTTCTTAATAAGCCATCCTGTACGGTATAAATATGTTTTACTTTTCCATCAAACAACAGATTGCCTTCCAGATCCGTCACTATTTGCTTAACTGTGATTTCTAAAGTTCCGTTCTCTCTTTCGTTAAATATGACAGGTTCAACTTTAGGGTCGATCTCAGTCCATTGTCTTGTCCAGTATTCTCTGATTTCAATGTGCCCATTTACGTAGCCACCTTCAAATGCTTTTGGCCACTGAATATCGGGATGCATGGTTGAAAGAGCCGTATCGATGTCTCTTGTATTGAAGGCGAAGTACGCTTTTTTGATTAGGTCTTGAATATGCTTTTCCATAAAATGTAATTGTTATTGGGAATTTTTGCCGTAAGATATGGTTGATTTTAGTCTTAATCCAGGAATTCTATAATTAATTTTGCTGTTTCATCGGGCTTTTCAGCGAGTATAAAATGCCCACTTTCTTTTATTTCTTTAAGTTGCAGGTCTGTTGTGGTATTAGGCAATGAATTCTTCAACATTTCATACCCCCCAGTACCGCCAATCCCAATTACTGGCATCGTGAGCTTGTCATATGCCTTACTATCTTCAATGTCTTGCGGAAAAGCCTGATACCAGGCATTTGATGACCGTATTGCATCACTAGAATTATAAGCAGAAACATAAACGGCCTTGTCAAAGTCGCTTATGCTGTTTGGATTATTTAGTAAGTTTTTAAAAAACCATTCTATCACAATATGCATACGTCCTTCAAGAAGTTGTTCAGGAATTTCCTTTACTTGATTGAAAGAAAGCCACCACGGATAAAGATAGTTTGCTCCCAAAACAGGTAACATGGGCAAATGATACATTCCTGCATCGGGATGTGGTGTATCTAAGATAATTACTTTGTGAACTGCTGTTGGATGGTTAGCGGCAAAACTAAAAGCTACATGTGCGCCGATATCGTGTCCTCCAATGTGCACTTTTTCAAACCCCAACTTTTGTACTAGTTCAAAAATATCTTTAGCCATATTCTTTTTCTCATATCCTCCCATCGGCTTGTTTGAGCTTCCCATTCCCCGCACGTCTACCACAACAACATGGTATTTTTTTGCGAGTAAGGGCATAACTTTATGATAAGCCCACCAAGTTTCAGGGTAGCCCGGAATCAGGATTAAAGGTTCACCTTCTCCCCCTATGACGTAATGTAGTTGGGTGCCGTTTACATCTGCAGACTGATTGCAGAAATTTGGCAGTAATTTGATAAGTTCTTCATCTGAATATTGCATTTCCATCATATGATTTTTAGGACGTTTATAGCTCACTTTGTGAAATGTAAAACTAAAGACTATTTTTGCAACCAGCAAGTATACAGTATACTATATAGTTTGATTTTTTTTAAAATAATAAATCATGAGATTGATAAGTCAACTATCCAAAGAAACCGGGGTCCCCATAGGAACGATTCGTTTTTATGAGAAAACCGGGCTCTTCAACGGTGAAACAAAGAAAGAAGTCACGACCAATAATTATGTTTATTATGGTGATGATGTTGTGGAAAAACTTAGGTTCATTCAAATGGCAAAAGCTGTTGGGTTTACCTTGTCTGAAATAAAAGAAGTTATACAGGCATGGTATAAAAAAGAATTTAATAAGAAAGCAAAAATCGAAGTTCTTAACAGAAAACTTATTCAAATCGATGAAAAAATGAGAGAACTGAAAGCAATCAAAAAACAAATAGCGCTTTGTAAATTCAACATTGAGCATGATATCGAGTAGATTATTGAGCAGATATCAGTGGACTTATTGCTAGGGGATAAAAAATCTTTTTTTGTATAACAATTCACTTTTGCGAGTCCTACCTATCTACGGTCAGGAATTCTTCTACTCATTTGGATTCTTTAAAAATTAGTACTAATTTGATTAAATTAATAAACCAGAAAAATTACTTTCTCTGTTTGCAACCAATTGTCAATTTATTTTAAAATATAAACGAATTAGCGTGCTGATCAATGAATAACAATCGATTAATTGATAATAGGCCATTACTACAAGAGCTGAAAACAGGCAGTATGGCCGCCTTCAATAAAATCTATCTGTATTATTCCCCGCCGCTATACAAACATTTATTAAAGTTCTTGAAAAGTCCCGAATTAGTAGAGGAGGTGTTACAAGAGGTTTTTGTTAAAGTATGGAATTTACGTGCGGAAATAGATCCCGAAGGTGGTTTCAAAACTTATTTGTACACGATTTCAAGTAATTTGGCAATCAATGTAATCAAGAAAGTTAATCGGGATAAGGCCTTGCAGAAAGAGCTGTGGGCAAGTTCTATTTCCTACTACTTACATACCGAAGAGAAGTTACTGAATAAGGAAAGACAGGAAATAATCAATCTTGCTATTGCTACATTAACACCTAAACGACGAGAAATTCTCCTGTTTTGTAAGGTCGAAGGCAAAAGTTACAAAGAGGTTGCTGATTTGTTAGGTATCTCCGTTTCCACCGTAAGTAACCAACTGGTCAATGCCACCCAGGATATTCGCAATTTTATTGTGAAGAATTATAGCCAAGAATATTTATTAAGCCTTTTCATACCCCTTTTATTGGCTATTTAAAAAAATATAAAATTTCCATAGTGTGTTTTTGGTTCTCGCTTGTATATACTAATAAGACCAAGCATAAAAACCATTTTATAAACATCAAAAATTGAAGATACCCGATTCAAGACTTCATGACCTTTTGCAACTGTATTTGCAGAATAACCTAGCATTAAATGACTATGACGAATTTTTTAGCCTATTGGCAGAATTACCGACAGAGGAACTGCAACAGTTGGTTACGCCCGATGCGCAAGAAGAGCTGTATTCCGAAGCAATGGATGACTATATCAAAAATCGTTTGGTGCAATTACAACGTAATATCCATTTTAGGATTGCGGAAAAAGCTGATTCCGAAGAACTAGTACAAGATGCAATTTCACAAAATTGGAAATTATGGTGGGCTGCGCTTGCAGCATGTCTGGTATTAGCTTTTAGTTTTATTACTTATAAGCTGTATTGGAAAGGTGACTCAACGATAGATACGCAGGTCGTTATGAGAAAGATCGATGTGGCCCCGGGTAAGGATGCTGCGGTCATGATCGTCGGAGGGGAAAGAATTGAGTTGAAAGGGAGTAAAACAGGCATTATTCTCTCAGACTCATCATTTTCCTATTTAGACGGCAGTGAAAGTAATGTATTGCAGGCCGAGGAAGTACAGTTAATAACCCCTCGCGGAGGGCAATATCAGTTGGTGCTAACCGATGGAACAAAGGTTTGGATGAATGCTGCGAGCCAGCTGACGATTTCACCCAATTTTAATTTCAGTAATAGGACGATAGGTCTCTCAGGAGAAGCTTTTTTTGAAGTGAAAGAAAATAAGAAACTCCCGTTTATTATCCAAGGCAAAAATCAGGATATTAAAGTCCTTGGAACTGTATTTAATGTCAATACGTATGAAGATGAACAATATGCCAAAACCACACTTGTCTCCGGCTCTTTAGATGTTAATCAGCTCGTGTTAAAGCCGAACGAACAGGCTGTTTTAAATCAACAGAATTTGCAGATTCATAAAAAGGAAGTTGATGCTACGGTCGCATCATCCTGGAAGGATGGTGTTTTTGATCTGACTGGGTTGAATTTTGAAGAATGCATGCGTATTATTAGTCGTTGGTATGATTTAGATGTACAATATCAAGGGATAATACCAAAAGTTGATTTGAGAGGTAAAATGAGCAGAGGGGTAAAGCTTTCGACCTTTTTAGATTTTATACAACACAATACAGGCGTCAAGGCCGAGTTGCTCAAGGATCGGAAACTCATCATCAAATAACAGCCATTTAATAGAAACCATTTTAATAAACAATAAACTATGAAAAAAAATTCTTCACCACCTTAAAAAATAAAAGCGAAAGGGAAGTGTCGTTACCACCTCCCCTGTGCTTTCATTATGATCTATTGCGTTTACTAACAGAATCATAAATCTTACTTCTATCAAAATTATGAAAAATAATTTAGGAAAGGCCTACACTTGGTGTTCAAGGCTTCCTATTCCGTATGTATCATCTTACAGGCTCATGTTTATGGCTATAAAAGCTTGTTTTGTGTTTGCGTTATTATGTTGTTTTCAACTTCGCGCAGAAACCTTTTCCCAAACGCTTTCTTTTAAATCTAAATCGGTGCGTTTGGAAAACCTGTTTTCTTATATAGAAAAACAGAGTAATTACCTGGTTCTTTATGATAATAATGTCCTGAAGAAAACAAAATCTGTCTCCTTAGATGCAAAGAATCTTCCGCTTAATAAATTCTTAGCATTAATTTTGGCCGATCAACCACTTGCTTATGTCATAGACGATAAGACCATATTTATTAATTCAAAAGAACCGGCATCAGCTCCTACTTCTCGTCTGGAACGTATAGCCTTGAAGAAAGAAGATCGTTTGCAACGGACTGTGCATGGAGAAGTATTGGACGACAAAGGAAATCCTTTAGTCGCTGTTTCGGTTACTGAAGAAAGTACAAATAATGGAACAATAACCGATGCCCAGGGGAACTTTGAGTTGGTAATCAATAATCCCCAAGGCGTTTTGGTCTTCACCCTTATGGGCTATGAGTCTGTAGAGCAACCTATTGGTGGCTCTAATGAATTTAAAGTCGCTTTGATTCCTTCGGTCAATGACCTCGATGAAGTTGTTGTGGTGGGTTACGGTGTTCAAAAGAAGGTAAATTTGACCGGGGCGGTTTCGGCGGTCTCAGGAAAAGATATCCAAACACGTCCTGTTGGACAAACCTCGGCCGCCTTACAAGGAATGGCGCCTGGGGTTACCGTTACGCAGCGTTCAGGGAAACCAGGAGCTGACGCAGCGACCATTCGGGTTAGAGGAATCGGAACACTTAGTGATGCCAACCCCCTGGTGTTAATTGATGGGGTAGAAGGGTCAATTAATAATATCGATCCCAACCTAATTGAAAATATATCGATCTTGAAAGATGCCGCATCTTCCTCTATTTATGGGTCAAGAGCTGCCAATGGTGTTATATTGGTCACCACCAAAAGAGGAACTGGAGATAAGGTAACTTTGTCGTATAATAATTATTTTGGATGGCAATCGCCAACCAATATGCCTGAAATGGTGAATGCCTACGACCATATGTTATTAACCAATGAAGCGTATACCAATGTTGGAAGCTCACCTTTATACCCTCAGGATATTTTAGATGCTTATCTTGCCCAGGGGCAGGGTAGTTCTGATCAATACCCAAATACCGATTGGCAAAAAGAATCATTACAAGGATCGGGATTTCAGCAAAGTCATTTTGTGACCTTAAATGCCGGTTCTAACAAAGTAAGAACTTTAGCATCATTTGGCTATTTTGATCAAAAAGGTCTGCTCTTGAATAGCGGCTTTAGACGGTATACGTTGCGTAATAATTTAGACATTGATATTTCTGATAAGCTTTCTGCCAAAATAGACTTACAATATGTTAACCCCATTATTACCTCTCCGGCGCAAAGTATCGATGACCTTTTCCAATGGATGAATAGTATTCCGGCAAATCAATCATTCCGTAATTCGGATGGTTCTTGGGGATTAGGTTGGAATGGCAATAACCCCGTATCGGCGGCACAAGATGGTGGCACCAGTAGAAATAAAGGCCCTTGGGGCGCTGTTAATGCATCGCTAATCTATAAACCGTTTACTTGGGTGACTGCCGAGGTTAACTACGCACCAAAATATGCCACAGCGGTTAATAAGACATTCAGGGAAGTGGTTCAATCTTATTTACCTGACGGAACCAAAAGTTTTGCCGTTCCACAACGCTCGTCATTAGCGCAGGTGAACAGCCAAGATATGTACAATAACATGCGTGCTACCCTAACCTTTAATAAATCATTTTCAGAACATCAGCTAAATTGGTTATTAGGGGCATCCCGTGAGGATTTTAGACAAGATGATATGCGTGGTTTCCGCGATACCTATGTGTTACCGGATTATCCTGTATTGAATACCGGATCGGCCTTAAATCAATCAGCTACTGGCTCTGCGACCGAGTGGGCATTGCAATCTTTTTTTAGCCGCATCAATTACAATTTCAAAGACCGTTATTTATTAGAACTAAATGCCAGATATGACGGATCCTCTCGTTTTCTAAAAGGTAACCGCTACGGTTTCTTTCCTTCAGTTTCTGCTGGATGGCGCTTTACGGAAGAAGACTTTATGCAAGAGGCTAAGTCTTGGCTGAATGAGGGTAAGTTGAGGGCCTCCTGGGGAAAGTTAGGGAATCAGAATATTGGAAATTATCCAGCTGTTTCTGCCTTGGATTTAGGAGCATTTAACATGGGGAATGCCATCGTGAACACAGCGGCATTAAATAATATGTCCAACCCTAATATAACCTGGGAATCAACCGAGGAGAAAAATATAGGGATTGATCTTACCTTGTTTAATAATTTTAGTTTAACAGCAGATTATTTTTACCGCAAAACAAGCGACATCCTATTGAAATTAGATATCCCTTTAACATTAGGACTAGGTGCGCCAAATCAGAATGCTGGTGTGGTTGAAAACAGAGGGTGGGAATTGGCGTTGAACTACCGTAGCAATTATGATCGTGCGTTTCGTTATAATTTGACCTTTAATTTATCTGATGTAAAGAATAAGGTGCTGGATCTGCGGGGTATTGCTAATACAGGGCTGACTGTTCATCGGGAAGGCTATGGGATTAGTTCTATTCTAGGCTACCAAGTGGAGGGTTATTTCCAATCCCAGCAAGAGATTGACGAGCATGCATCCCAATTTGGAACATTGGCTCCTGGGGATTTAAAATATAAAGATCAGAACGGAGACAATGAGATTAATGAGGCCGATAAGGTGATCATCGGAAGTACAATTCCTCGTTTAACCTATTCCTTAAATGCGAATATGTTATACAAAGGCTTTGATTTTGGATTTTTATTACAAGGCGTAGGAAAAGCAGATGGTTACCTGTATGGGGCTGGTATTCAGCCATTCACCACCACGGGGGCAATTGGCGGAACCATCCGGGAGGATAATAAAGATCGCTGGCTACCAGAGAACCCGAATGCAAAATATCCGCGTTTAGCATTTGGCCAAAATAATAACCAACAAGCATCGGAGTTTTGGATGAAGAATGCAGCCTATTTACGGGTGAAAAATGTACAACTGGGTTATACCCTACCGGGGCAAACAATGGAACATATTGGGATTAACAGATTACGATTATTTGTGAATGGATCCAACCTGTTTTCTTTCGATAAATTCTGGGATGGTTATGATGTAGAAGCTCCAATAGGTGTTGGTAATTTCTATCCGCAAGTCAAGGTTTACACATTTGGATTAGATATTACATTTTAAGCTGAAAAGAAAATGAAAAAGAATTTCAAACTAATATATTTTGCATGCCTACTGTTTACCTTAGGTATGTGTGTCTCCTGTGAAGACTATTTAGATCGGAAACCACTTTATGGTCCTTCTGATGAAAATTATTTTAATAATGAAGAGGAGTTGCTACTGGTGGTAAACGGACTGTATTCCTCCATGACATTTCATCCAACCGATGATATGCCGCAAAATCTTACCCTCGATGCCGCCTCAGATATAGGGTGGGATAGAAATACCTCCGATTTACAATCGATAGGTCGAGGTGATTACGATAGTAATAATGGATACATTCGGGGTATTTGGACAAGCTCCTATAAAACCATAGGTAAATGTAATTTTGTGCTGGATAATATTCATAAATTGCAGGATATAGTGGATGAGGCAAAATTGAAACGTTTTATTGCCGAGACTAAATTTATTCGTGCATTTACCTACCAGCAGCTGGTCGACTTTTTTGGGGGCGTTCCCTTAATGACCGCCGGACTTCCCTTAGAAGAAGCGCAGGTACCCCGAAGTTCCAGGGAGGAAATTGTCGATTTTATCCTGAGCGAACTGCAGGCAGCTGCGGTTGATTTGCCGGCAAGTTATGCTGGCCAAGATATTGGACGGGCTACCAAAGGCGCTGCGCTGTCTATTCGCGCAAGAGCGGCATTAAATGACAAACGCTGGCAGGAAGCTATTGCCTCATCGAAGGAGGTGATTGACTCCAAAACCTATAGTTTGCACGATGATTTTGGTGCATTATTTTCTTATGATGGTGAGCAATCAAAGGAGATTATTTTTGCTTTTCAATATTTACGTTTACAAAACACAAAAACCCATGGCGCTACGCGTGGTTTCTCCTCTCGAAATGCCCAAGGTACCTCCAATAAGATTCCATCTCAAGCACTCGTTGATGCCTTTTTATGTCTCGATGGGAAGGAAATTGATAAATCGGATAGTTACAACCCGCTGAAACCCTTCGAGAATCGAGATCCGCGTTTAGGCTTTACAGTAGCCTTACCAGGAAGTCGCTTTTTTGGATTCCAATTTGAGACACATAAAGACAGTACAAAAGTATGGGATTATAGCTATAGCTCAACCGTTCCAAAACGCATTGATAACCAAGACGCACTGAATGCTTATGCTACATTCTCAGGCTATTTGTGGAAAAAGTATGTCGATATAAAGGACAAAGAATTCACTACGCAATCAGAATTAAATATCACGCAATCGCGCTACGCAGAGGTGCTTTTAATTTACGCTGAGGCAAAAATCGAAGCGAATCAGATAGACGGAACAGTTTACGATGCAATTAATCAAATAAGAACGCGGCCTACTGTTGAAATGCCGGCAATTGAGGCTGGAAAATCACAAGCGCAATTACGCGAAATCGTACGAAAAGAACGGCTTTATGAATTAGCCAATGAAGGATTCCGTATGGTTGATTTGAGACGATGGGGGCTAGCCGATAAATTTATGAACAATTCATTTTTAGGACGTATTCCAAAGGGTTTATTAAGTAATGCTCCTAAAATTGATGCAGATGGTCTGGTTGATTATAGTCAAGTGACAAACAAAAGTCAGATGCGTATTATTGAAGTTCGTGATTTTAAGAAAGATCGCGATTATTTATGGCCAATTCCAAATATAGAAATGGAAACCAATAAAAATTTAGAACAAAACCCAGGATATTAATTAGTAGCAAAACCATTATGATGAAGAAAATTATTAACCTATTTATAGGTTGTTTATTCAGTGTCTCTTTAGTATTTGGACAAAAGAAGATAGAAGTTGACCTCTGTATTTATGGGGCGAGCTCTGCTGGAGTGGTCGCCGCTTACACGGCCGCAAACGCGGGTAAAAAAGTGCTTATTGTAGATCCGTCCAATCATCTGGGCGGATTAAGTTCGGGCGGTCTGGGAATGACCGATATAGGCAATAAATTTGTTGTCACTGGCTTAGCTCTGGATTTTTATCGCAAGATTGGAAAACACTATGGCACCTTTGAACAGTGGATTTTTGAACCTAAAGTTGCCCAGGGAATATTTGAGGACTATTTAGAAAAAGCGAATGTGCAAGTGATGATGAATAATCCGCTAAGTAAGGTGACTAAGGAGGCGGGAAACATCACCCAGATTGCATTAAATTCACCACAGGGGCCCACAGTAGTCAGTGCCAAAATCTTTATGGATTGTACCTATGAAGGGGATTTATTAGCTGCTGCCGGCGTTTCTTACCACGTAGGTAGGGAAGATAACAGTGTATATGGAGAAACGATAAATGGTGTCCAATTATTGGATGGGCATCAATTTCCAAAAGGTATTGACCCTTATAAAATTAAGGGTGATTCCTCAAGCGGCTTACTATGGGGTATCTCTCACGAGCAGCTTTTACCGCAGGGAACGGGTGATAAAAAGGTTCAAGCCTATAATTATCGTATTACCTTAACTAATGTACCAGAGAATCGCATTGCTATTACTAAGCCAGATAATTACGATCCACAGCGATATGAGTTGTTGAAACGTCAGAAAGAATTACAACCATGGAAGAGTATTCAGGATGTTTTTATTTGGAGTCTAATGCCGAATGGTAAGACAGATATCAACAACAGAAATGGTTTTTCAACTGATATGATCGGGATGAACTGGGATTATCCCGAGGCCGATTGGAAACGCAGGAAAGAAATCATAAAAGCACATGAGGATTATACCAAAGGATTACTGTATTTTGTGGGAAATGATCCTGCTGTCCCACAAAAAATCAGAGACGAAATTCAGCAGTGGGGATATCCCAAAGATGAATACACAGATAACAATCACTGGAGCCCACAGTTATACATTCGTGAGGCGCGCCGGATGGTAGGCGAATTGGTGATGACGCAGAACCATTGTCAAGGACAACAAGTTGTGAATGATGATATTGGGTATGCAGCTTACACCATGGATTCGCATAACTGCGATCGTTTAGTGGTTGATGGAATGGTACGAAATGAGGGAAATGTGGAAGTGGGTGGATTTAAACCATTTCCTATCTCCTATCGATCGATCACACCTAAGAGAGGTCAGGCGAATAACTTATTAGTTCCGGTTTGCTTATCCTCGAGCCATATCGCTTTTGGGTCGATTCGTATGGAACCTGTTTTTATGGTATTAGGGCAATCAGCAGCGGTGGCGGCCGTATTAGCAATGGATCAACAAGTCGCCGTGCAGGATGTTAATATCGAGGATATAAAAGACGTGTTAGCTAGTAATCCGAAAGCGGACAAGCGTTCTGCCGATGAGTTGATTCACGTATCAAACACAAAACAAGTAACCCTAAAAGGAAACTGGGAGGATGGAAAAGGGAAGGGATATGGCATGTCTTTCAAAGAAGCAGTTCCTAGTGCAGCAGCAATCGCCCGATTCACTTCTTCCAAATCACTTAAGGCTGGAAAATACAAGATTTACACTTACTTTCCAAAGAAAGCTGAAAGCACAAAAAAACAGCAATTAGTGATCTTTGATGGTAAATCGGTAACGGAAAAAATGTTGGATTACGCCAAAGTAGAAATTAAAGGGCAGACAAGTAGTACCTGGGTTGAGGTGGGTGAATTTACCTTTTACCAAACCAAAGACAAGCCTTATGTAGAAATTAATAATAAGAATGCAGATGGGCTTGTGGCGGCAAATGCCGTGTTGTTTGTCCCTCAAACTGATCAACAATAAAAAATGAAGAAGCTAACTATTATTTGTTGTGTATTAGGCTACCTCTGTTTAGGGTTATCCTTGTCGCTTCCTAAAAAGGAATATAACGCAGATTTAATTATTTATGGTGGGACCTCAGCGGCTATTACTGCCGCTGTGGAAGCCGTTAATTCCGGTGTTTCGGTAATTGTGGTTTCTCCTGATAAGCATTTAGGGGGATTATCAAGTGGCGGATTAGGATTTACTGACACGGGCGATAAAACTGTAATTGGCGGATTGGCTCGTGAATTTTACCAGGAAATTTATGCACATTATGACCAAAGCAAGTCTTGGAAGTGGCAACAAAAAAAAGAATACGGAAATAAAGGACAGGGTACCCCAGCGATGGATGGGGCAAACAGGACCATGTGGATTTTTGAACCCCATGCCGCCGAACAAGTTTTTGAGAAGTGGGTAAAAGAAAAAAAGATACAAGTTTTGCGAGAAGAGTTGCTTAACCGTGAACCAGCAGGAATTGTAAAAGAAGGCACTCAAATTAAACAGATTACAACACTTTCAGGAAAAACTTTTCGGGGGAAAATGTTTATTGATGCTACTTATGAAGGCGATTTACTAGCCTTGGCAGGCGTGTCCTACCATGTTGGACGGGAGTCAAATAGCACTTATCAAGAAAAATGGAATGGTGTTCAGGTGGGTGTACTTCATCATGATCATTGGTTCAAAACAGACATTGATCCGTACGTGATTCCTGGAGATAAATCATCTGGCCTATTATATGGTATTTCAGACGAGGATCCGGGCCAATATGGTCAGGGGGATAATAAAGTCCAAGCATATTGTTTCCGCATGTGCTTAACTAACCATCCGGATAATAGGGTAACCTTTAAAAAACCCGCTAATTACAATCCCGCTAATTATCAATTATTAGCTCGAGTATATGCGGGAGGATGGCGTGAAACTTTTAATAAATTTGATCCAATACCCAATAAAAAAACCGACACAAATAATCACGGCCCCTTTAGTTCTGATTTTATAGGAATGAATTACGATTATCCGGAAGCGAGCTACGAACGTCGTAATGAAATCATTAAGGCACATCAGGAATACCAGGAAGGCTTGTTGTATTTTATGGCTAATGATTCTTCGATGCCCGCTGATGTTCGTCAAGAATTCTCCCAATGGGGGTTAGCAAAGGATGAATTTAAGGACAATGGCAATTGGCCGCACCAACTCTATATCAGGGAGGCAAGAAGAATGCAGGGAATGTATGTAATGACCGAGCATGATACCTTTAGTGATCGAGTGGTGAGGAATCCTGTTGGCATGGGATCTTATGCTTTAGACTCGCATAATATTCAGCGTTATATTAAACCAGATGGTTATGTACAAAATGAAGGCGATATTGGCGTAACCCCTAAGAAACCCTATAGCATTTCTTATGGTTCCTTGGTTCCAAAAGAAACAGAGTGTCAAAATTTACTTGTACCTGTTTGTTTGTCAAGTAGTCATATAGCCTTTGGCTCTATTCGGATGGAACCCGTTTTCATGATTTTAGGACAGAGCGCAGCAGCAGCAGCTATTTTGGCCATAAAAAATAACGTACCAGTACAACAAGTGGATTATAAAGAATTACAAGATGTCTTAATTCAACGAGGACAAGTGTTGCAGAATTAATGATTAATGAGCGGTTTACACTGGTCGTTTTCATATGTTAGGCAATGTTCAAGAAGGACATTGCCTAATATAAAAATTTGATGATCCTATTGCGTTGAGCTATTGCGTAAGAACCGTAGACCTTTCCTTGCTAACGCTATTTTATTTTGGCGTTCAAGTCGTTAAAAAGCATTTGTTGTTCTTTCAGTCCAGCCATCCTGTCGGGAACTTCATTCCCCGCTTCTAATAGCAACCAGCCTTTAAAGTTTATTTTGACCAGTGCATTAAACAGTTCCAGGTATGGATATTGATCAATATTAAACTGACGAACATGAACTGTATCCCCAATCCATTCTTTGAGCATATCAAAATTTTTCGCGAAGCCAGGAGGGGCTAAATCCAAATCATTACTATTCCAACAAATTTTAACATTTTTTTCAGTAACCTGATCAAAAATTGCTTTCATATTGTGAATTTCAGCGGTAATTGGACCATGAACTTCAACCCTGACCAGTTGACCGTAGTCTTGCGCAAATTTACCCACTTCATTAAGTGAACCCGCAATTTGGGCAATGGTTTTTTCCCTGGGAACCTCGGCGGGTAAGGTATTGGGTTTAACCTTTATTCCTGTTGCACCGATGTCATGGCACAGCTTGATATATTCTTTAGTTTGTGCAATATTATGGCGAAGATTTGTCTGATCGGCACTATGGTATTCGAAATTGGAACCATAACCCACACAGGTGACCGCACTATCAGCGAAACGTTTTTTCACCGCCTGACGTTGAGCAGGATTTAGTGTCGTTTCCACCCCGTGTGCATGTTGTGTCCGTAATTCAACAGCGAGATAACCTGTTTTCTCACAATTGGAAATAAGCGTTGGGAGATCCCAGTCTTTTCCCCATTGATAGGTGACTAGGCCTAAACGCAGGTCGTTCGCTTTAGGCATAGAAAAAACAGACAAGGGGTTCACCATAGAAACACCAATTCCAGCCAGCAGGCTATTCTGAATAAAATCACGTCTTGTTACTATTTTTTTCATGGTTTTTGAGTCGTTTAACTGGTATGTCGTTGCAAATGAATAGATTATTTGTTTGACTAGATCGTTATACAATAGTACTAAATGTAATTTAGAAACCGATTATTTGGGAGAATTAAAGTTACGCAATCGTTACCATAAAGCACATTTCAATAGGTCAGGAGTTCATAAAAATGCGCGTTAAATCTTTCCTATTTCTCTTCTTGTAAATAAAAGCAGATCTTTGGAAAAACACGGAGCATGGATATTTTTGAAAAGCTAAGAAAAGGACATGTTATTTCATCGCATGATCCTCAAGCCTCTAAAATGAGAGAGGCGTCCTTTGCCACCAAGAAATTGGTAATACAAATGAACAATACGCCGGATCCAACGGAGATCAGGACTTTGTTAAGTCAGATAACCGCTAGCCCGATTGCGGAAAGCACGGTAATTTTTACGCCGCTTTATATCAATTATGGAAAGCACACAAAAATAGGGAAGAATGTATTCATCAATTTTGACTGTGTTTTCTTAGACTTAGGTGGTATCACGATCGAAGATAATGTACAGATAGCACCTAAGGTTAGTTTGTTATCAGAGGGGCATCCCACGGCGGCAAATGATAGGCATTCGCTGGTACCCGGTCATATCCTCATTAAGAAGAATGCATGGATTGGCGCGAACGCAACGATCCTTCCTGGTGTTACGGTAGGCGAAAATTCCATTGTGGCCGCAGGTGCAGTGGTTTCAAAAGACGTTCCTGATAATACGATTGTGGGGGGCATTCCCGCGCAAGTTATTAAATCCCTCTAGGTCTCATGCATTTGATTTTTGCCTGCTCTAAGCGCATGAAAACCCGAAGAAATAATCACGATAACAAAAACACAAAAGTTAACTTTTCGGAGTTTTACTAGCCAATACGCTTCGCAGATCATCAGAAGATGGTAATTCAAACACCTCTAGATCAAAATACTTGATCGCTGCAAATAAATGGTCAAATAAATCGGACATGGTGTCTTCATAAAATGCCCATTGGGTGCCTTTGGTAAACATGTAAAGTTCTAAAGGCAAGCCATGTTCTGTGGGAGCTAATTGACGAACCAGAAAGGTTAATTCTTTATGTATTTTAGGGTTCTGTTGTGCATAAGCAATAATATAGGCTCTGAAAAGGCCAATATTAGTTATTCTCCTGCCATTAACTAACACCTCGGGGTCCACCTTATGGATTTGATTGTATTCTTCAATTTCCTTTTCTCTTTGTTCAATGAAGGAAGTCAATATTGAAATTTTCTTAAGCTTTTCTATTTCATCCAGCGTTAAATAACGAATGGTCGAAATCTTAATATTGATCGGTCTTTTAATCCGGCGACCACCGGTTTCTTGCATTCCTCTGTAATTTTTGAAAGAGTCACTTAGAAGTGTATAGGTAGGAATGGTTACGATCGTTTTATCCCAATTTCTCACCCTAACATTATTAAGGTTAATTTGGAGAATATCGCCATCAACCCCATATTTAGGCATTTCAATCCAGTCTCCCACACGTACAGAATCATTTGCAGAAACCTGAATACTAGCGACAAAACCTAGTATTGTGTCTTTAAATACCAACATTAAAACAGCCGAAGCCGCCCCTAATGAAACCAGAAAAGACCAAGGTGAGCTCCCTGTAATTTGCGAAATTATGAGTGTGGCGGCGATAAATATCAGGAATATTTGAAAAACCTGAAGGTAACTATCCACAGGCTTGTCCTCGAATCCTTTAGTCGATCTAGCGATATCTCTTGCCGTCTTTAACAAACCATTTACCAAGCTGTAAACAGCAATAATGATCAAGATGCCTAGTATGGTTGTTAAAATGGAGGTAAAAGAAGGAAAACCAATAAATATAAAGGGTAGAATTTGCTGCAAGATCATAATGAGTATAACCCTGCCAAGATGAACGTGAACACGGTTATCCAGCAGAAAGTTGTCCCATTTAGTCTTTGTTTTGTTAATTAATTTCAGGACCACAGTATTGAAAAAGAGCCGAATAATCCAATCTAATATGACCAGCAGTATAAAAGCTGCAATTAATAATAAGGCCGTACTCAGGATATGTGCATACTGATTATGCAGGCCGATTGATTCTATTTGTGAAAATGTCCATTGATAGATTGAACTGGTCGTTTGTTCACTGATTTGGTTGAAGTTTGTTATTTCCATATGAACAAACAAATATACAAAAACTATTTAAGAGGAAATTTATTGGTAGTTGATGCAGTTGCTATCAGGTGAAATGATCAGTAATAGTCAGGGAACGAAGGCTGGAGTGGAAATTATTTTTTTAGACTTTATTCCGTTATTTTTTTAACTTACAAAAGCAACAAATTGGTAATATGATGATCGTGAATTAAGTAAATACGTCTTAAAGTTACTATTGAGATATAACTTATTTACGAATATTTTAGAACAATCTGGCCTAAGCTAAACTACCAAATATGGAGATACAACCATTTACCATACCAGACATTCCTGGTATCCGTCGGCTACAACCAAAAGGATGGAATGATATTACGCTTAATTTTATGGAGTATTGTCTCCAACCTATTTGCATGCCTGTAAAAGTCATTGACCAGAACACTATCGTTGGCCTGGGTACTGCCATACTACACGAGCGTTCAGCTTGGTTAGCACATATCATTGTCGACGAGTCCTACCGCGGCAGAGGTATAGGTAATCAGATCGTTACATACTTAGTAGACCTCGCAACTAAAAACGGATCGTTATCCATCAACTTGATCGCAACAGACTTGGGGGTACCAGTTTATAAAAAAGTTGGTTTTACAACAGTCACTTGCTATCAGTCGCTAAAACGAACAGGTGAATGGTCGGACAATTTTTCAGGGAGCCACTTAAAAGTAGCAATGCCAGTACATTATAAACAAATTCTTGCTTTAGATCAGGAGATAACGGGTGAAAATCGAAGAAAATTAATTGAAGGTCATCTTACCCGCGCTGTAATTTTTGAAAAGAATAAATCGGTTGAAGGCTATTATTTTTCACAACTTGGGCAAGGTCCAATCTATGCTGCAACCGATTCTGCTGGTTTAGCCTTGATGGGATTAAAATATAGTACGGTAGATACCGCTGTTTTACCGCTGGATAATACGATTGGTATTGATTTTTTGATAAAAAATGGCTTTGAGCGACAAGATACGACGGCGATAAGAATGGCCTATGGAGAGGAGATATATTGGAAACCACACCATGTCTTTAGCCGAATCGGCGGCAATTATGGCTAGCCATTTAAAAATAAGAAGTTTCGTATTAGACTTTTGCGCTATTTTTTGCACGATGCCACACAGTAACTCATGGGACGATGTAAGCAAAAAAATAGCAGTAATGATTCTTTGTTAGAAGAACATTACTGCTTCACGATAACTTATAATTTGAAAGTAAGACCCACATTTAGATTGGAAACCCCGTAACCCAGTTCGCCAAAAGCACCAAAGGATTCACTAAAGAACCATCTAGCACCTAAAAAGCCGGAGAGTCCAATACCATTTCCGTAATTGGTTGATAAATCGTCCACGGTGCCATCTGAAGAATACTTAACCAAATTATAGCCCAACATAGCACCAGCATAGAGATTCAGTTTGGGAACTTGGGTAAAACCATTGTAGTGGTACGCACCACGAACTCCAATTACATAGTAGTTCCATTTGGCGGTATAGCCCATATCGGAATATTTAAATCCGGTATTTCCGATATAGCCCCCTAGACTGATTACCCCGGGACCGCTCATATCCCATAATCCGTGATCAAAACTAACGCTAATTGCAGGACGCGCCTTCCCCAACCCCCCTAGAGAAGTTCCAATACCGATGCCCAGGTTTACCGCAGAATTCCCTTTTTGAAATGATTGTCCTTGTACTGCTGCTGCTAAAAAGAAACAACAGATAAAAATGAATGATTTTTGCATTATATTATTTTTTTAATTGGTTAATAACAAATTTTATAGCGCGAATTAATTTTTGGCGTATAATATTTTAGCGCTTTTTTCGAAGTAAACGATCGGGAAAAAATTGTTTTTCATCCCAAACCAATCGCCGTTTTTGGGTGTAGATTCTAGACCATCCCCGTTTGTGTCACCACCATGTAAATCATCTTTATAAGAAGTTAATATAGCGGAGCTATGCAGATTAATATTTTGCATAGCACTGCGTTGAAGACCTGATGAGGTGTTTTTAAACTTGACGATGACCTCAGGTCCAATGGTAATGGTGGATGCATCAAATAGGGAATAGATGCTACTTACCACATACGGTACTTCTTTATTATTCCAAGTTCCGGTTCGATCTAATGTAGAGGGAGCAGTAAGATAAATACCGTTGTGCGTGTTCTTCTGGCTAGGTTCTAGCGAGTTGTGAAATTTGTTGCTCGGATCGAGTGTGTAAAAGGCGTTTAGGAAAATGGGTTTCCCATTATCATAGAATTCATTATTGGTGAATTTGCTTACCGACGGATCGGCCATTGCTGAACTACCGTAAAAAGCACAAGAAGAATCATAAGAGGTTTCGGTATACAAAGTGTGCGCGATGCGGCAATGATCAAAAAGAAAAGATGCGGCCTTACTACTTCCTACAGAAACTGCGTTACTGCTTCCCCCACGAACGCCACCGGCATAAAATATGTCAGTATATTGGAAACTTGTTTGATTACTCTGATTAATATCAATCCTATCCCAATCTCCTTTCGTCGCTTTACTAGCCGTACCATCACTATTGGTATCCCCACAATGATTGTCATCGGCCAAAGACGTAAAAATTATTCGATCTTGGGGATTGCCTTTGGCAATTATTTGTCCTTGCGAAATATTGATACTTGCATTCTTTAATTTAATCACCACACCCGGATCAATTTGCAATGTGGAACGAACGGTGAGATCCGAGTTATTAACGACATAAACATTGCCTTTCTCCCATGAAGTTGCCTGATCAATTGATCCTGAAACTTCGATTACATTACATCCTTTTGGCTGTTCTTCTAGCGGCATATCGCTTTTCTGACAGGCTAAATTGCTCACTATAAGAAAGCTACCTAGGTAAAAAATTGTTGTTTTCATACTGGTTTTATATTTAATTAAGTTATAATTCCCTTTTGTGTCTCTAGCTATCAATTGACGTTTAATAGCGTTCTGGCTAATTGGGTGGCTTGAAAAGTAAATCACCAATTTACCGTCAAAATTACAGGGAATGTAGACCAGCTTACACCCCCCCAAAGGGGGTATTTTTATGTTAATTATAAAGTATATTTGTAGGGATAACTAAATGATTATTAACCTTAATGACTAATTATGACCTGGGATAAGTATATCACTAATGCAAGTCCAGGATGGGGCTGGATTTTTATCGGTCTCTTTCTTTATTCGTTTACGATTTTTGGACAAAATTTAGATTCACTGGCGCTCAGCTTGAGGACAGAAACGTTGAATCCACAACAGCGGATGGAAGTTTATGATAACTTGGTCACTGCTTATTGGGAAAGTGATGCCCGAAAGAGCTTGGATTACGGTAAGCAAGGCATTCAATTCGCGCAGAAACAAAATGATGATAAATGGCTGTTAATCTTATATAACCATAGCGCCATGGCCTTTTATTACCTGGGAGAGTACGATTCTGCTTACGTTTTTTTAGATCAAGCTTTGCAATATGCAAAAGATGTAGATGATCCTTTTCTCACAGGAAATATTTACATGAATAAAGGTAGTGTCTTCAAAATTGAAGCGGAATATCCCAAAGCTTTAGCTGCTTATTTTCAAGCATTAACATTCTTTAAACAGGCCAAACATGAAAGAGCGGAGGGAATGCTATTGCAAAATATCAGCATTGTTTATTTGCTGCTTCGAAAGACGGAATTGGCGCAAAAATATTTGGACCAAGCTGAAAAAATCGCAATTAAATTACAAGATCAAGAAAACTTAGGCTCTATCTTACTTTCAAAAAGCCAGATTTATAAAGATACTGATATACCTCAAGCCATTGCAACCAGTAAGCGGGCGGTAAAAATCTTTGAAGAATTAGGGAGTAAACACCATGAATCGGTTGCACTATCGGTATTAGGTCAAAGTTACCTGGAGGCAAAAGCGTATAATGAAGCAGCACAGGTGATGCAAAAATCTTTTGCTATTGCGCAGCAATTGGATTATCCGACACTATTAGCTACACAGTCTATCCAACTTTCTAATGCGCGATTTTATCAAGGGCAGTATATGGAGAGTGAAAATTTAGCCTATTACGGCCTAGAAAAGGATAGTTCAAACATGGAGGTCGTGCATAACGCTTTATTCAATATCATTAGAAATAATATGTATTTGGGCAATTTAAAAAAAGCGGAAGACTATATAGATCAATATTACGAATCTGTTCAACGTTTTGCTACGGTTAACTACCAGGCATCACTCTTAACAACACATAGTGAATACACTATCGTTCGGGAAATGCTTGATAACGGTGCCTCAGGCTATCTTATTAAAAATGCTATGGCCGCCGAAGTGCTCGCTGGTATACAAGCTGTTTATCAAGGAGAAATTTTTCTTTCCCATGAAATTGATGTTTTAATGAAAAAACCAGCGATTCAAAACATCTGGTTAACGCTAAGAGAGCGGGAAATGTTGCGATTAATATCTGATGGCCTCACCAACAGTGAAATCGCGGATAAGCTTTTTTTAAGTCCTGAAACTATCAAAGGATATCGTAAAAATTTGTTACTTAAACTGGGCGCAAAAAACACCGCTTTACTAGTGAAAATGGCGATCGAACAGCGGTTAATTTAATGGAATTTATGCCATAATTTCACCCCTTTAATGGTTGCAAATTAATGCGTTTCTACCGTCATTTATAATGATTTTTAATCATTGTGACAAATGTGTTATTTGTTGTATAATAGTTGATTGCAGATGTGTATGTGTGTTTCGGTTACTAGAATTCACATGTTCAAACCGTGCTTTTTGGTCGTAATTTTTCTACTTTATTGATGAGTAAGTACAGCAAAATCTAGCTGGCGAAATCCGTTAATATTAAATTAACATTGTTCATTAAGTTCTGCTTAAAAAACAAAAAATTTAATATGTTTGCCCCCGGATAGAATTTTTTCAACCTTAAACTTACCTCAAAATGACAAGTAAATCTGCTTTAATCAAAGCATTGATTATGGCTGTTTCATTTGGAAGTATTAGCAATTCCTTTGCAAAGGAAGATGCTATGGCTTCTTTATGGCTGCAGTCCAAGGTGCAAGGCACCATTAGTGATGAAAACGGCATAATTGCTGGGGCATCAATTACAATTAAAGGAAAGGGGATATCAACCTTTTCAGATGATAGTGGGAATTTTTCGCTTGAGGAGATCGAAAGCGGTTCCGTTATTGTAATTTCCTATGTCGGTTATCAAACGCAAGAAATCACCTATACAAATCAAACCAATCTAAAAGTTCAATTGGTCGCGGACATGGCTGATTTGGATGAGATTGTAGTGGTGGCTTATGGCACAACAAAAAAATCGTCTTTCACAGGATCAGCATCAGTAGTTAAAGCCGAACAGATCGAAAAAATTTCTGGTTCTGGTTTTGCTGAAGCATTGCAGGGAGCAAGTGCAGGAGTGAATGTAACCAATAACGAGGGAAATCCAGGTGGGAATTCGAGGATTCAAATTCGTGGAATTAGCTCCATGTCTGGATCTTCTGACCCTTTGTATATTGTCGATGGCATGCCGTATGAAGGGCAATTGAATACCATTTCTCAAAGTGATATCGAATCCATTACGGTGTTAAAGGATGCTGCGGCTTCCTCATTATATGGCTCAAGAGCTGCTAATGGTGTTGTCGTTATTACAACAAAAAGAGGGAAATCTGATAAACCTCAAATTAACGTAAGATCTGCTTGGGGTACCTCCGATAATGCTGTTGCGAATCCTGTAAAAGCAGACCCTTATCAGCACCTTTTGAACACATGGGAGGGGATGTATAACGACCAATTCTATAAATATGGTCGAAGTAAAACTGAAGCGGGCGAGTGGGCAAGTGATAATGTTTTAGGAAAAATCCTCAAAGGAGTTAAGAACAGTAAAGGAGAAAACACCTATGTTTCACCTTTCCGTCACATCAATGAAAATTACGTTTTACATGATGGACAAGGAAATGCCTTCATCAACCCCAATTTAGAGATGGTTTGGAATGAAAGTGATTATGACTTTTATGGAGCTGTTTTTTCGCGGAAATTAAGACAAGATTATGGCATTGATTTGAGTGGGACAGCAAACGAAGGGAAAACAAATTATTTCCTTTCAGCGGGTTATCTAGATGATAATGGTTACGCCAGTAAACAGTATTTTAGAAGAAACAATTTCAGAGCAAATGTAACCTCACAAGTAACAGACTGGTTGCAAGTTGGAGGAAACTTATCTTATTCTAATGCCAGACAAAATCTTTCTGGAGCCAGTAGAGCCTTAGATTTTACGACTTCCTTACAGTCTCCTTGGCTTAGAAATGCTGACAACACAGACTGGGAATATTCGTTAAAATCGGGCGAGCGGATGTTTGATTATGGTTCATATACTAATAACTTCTTTGGAATTCAGGCCTTGAATAATGGCGGTGATTACTGGAATAATCCCAATGATGAGAGTTTCAATAATAATCTGAACAATATGATATCCTCCAGATTTTTTGCTGAGTTTACGCTGCCTTTTAATTTGAAGTTTAAATCGGCTTTGAGTATTGATAATAATATTGATAAGTTCTTTGGTTACGGATCTGCCATCCACGATGCTTCCCAACAAGCTCCTTATGGTATCACGGTTACCACCAATGGTGGTAATGCTACCCGAAGAAATGTAGATAAGAAATCAGTTACTTTTAACAATATTCTCTCTTGGGAACAGAATTTTGGCAAGCATAATTTTTCTGCCTTAGCGGGTCAGGAAGCCTATTCAATGAATCTACATTTCGATGAGAGTTATGGTGAAGGAATTATGCAGGTTGGACAATATGAATTAGGGTCAACTTCTAGAAATTGGAGTAATAATTCATACCATGATCGTTACGCCTTATTATCCTATTTAGGAAAGGTAGACTATAATTATGATTCGAAATACTTTCTTTCCGGATCATTCCGTCGTGATGGATCTTCTCGTTTCCATCCAGATAATCGTTGGGGTAACTTTTACTCTGCAGGTCTCTCCTGGAGAATTAGTAGTGAGGAGTTCTTAAAGGACGTTAGCTGGTTGAATAACTTATCCTTCAGGACAAGTTATGGTACATCAGGAAATGATAAATTGATTCCTAGAAATATGGATGGTACAGCGGCAGATGAGATTTATTATGCATACCAAGGTGTATATTCACCAGATAATTTATACACCGTTCCCGGCTTAAGACCATCGGCTTTCCCTTCTCCAGATTTGTTGTGGGAAAAAAACAAACAGTTTAATGCTGCATTTGATTTTAGCCTTTTTAATCGAATTAATGGTACGATTGAATATTATAACCGTGCCTCACAGGATCTATTATTTTACAGAGAATTCCCATTGTCAGCTCAAGTGGGTAATGCAACTGGCTTAAATACAAACTTAGGAAACCTAACCAATAGTGGTTTTGAATTTACTTTGGGTGCTGATATTATCCGTAAGGAAGATTTTAATTGGAAGGCAGATTTTAATATTTCGACCTTGAAAAATGAAATTACCTATTTACCTGGGGGTGAGTTTACCTACGAGAATAGGTCCGCTGGATATAAAGTGGCTCAAGGAAAATCATTATTTGAATTCTTTATGGTTAAAAATGCTGGGGTAAATCCTGATAATGGAAATATGCAGTATTGGGTTAGAGATGAAAATAATACCGACTGGGTAACAACCGAAGACTACAGCAAAGTGACCACAGAGGATTATCAATATATTGGATCTACGCTTCCCAAAGCATTTGGTTCTTTAACCAATAGTTTTGCTTATAAAGGTATCGATCTATCGGTCATGCTTTATTATTCATTAGGTGGAAAAATGTATGATTATTCATACATCGAGCGTACCGCTTTACGTGGTGGTGTAGGAGTGATTCAAGATTTGGTGACAGATCGTTGGAAAAACCCTGGTGATCAGGCCTTATTCCCTAAATGGTCAGATGATGATTATTCGAGTACCAGAAAAGCATCCGATTTTTATGTTTTTGACAATGATTACCTCAGATTAAGAAATGTGACCCTAGGCTACAATTTGCCGGAGAATATTCTCAGCAGATTGACATTGTCTAAAGTAAGAATATTTGTCTCGGGTGATAATCTACTAACCTTCGGCAAAGCGAAAAATAGATATTCAGATCCTGAAACAGGTCTTTCTGGAAATAATTACAATGGTAATGCTGATACAGATAACGGTATTCAAGGTGCCAGAAGAGTATATACAGGTGGTTTACAAGTCTCGTTTTAATAAAGATTATGAAAAAGATATTTAAGAAAATTCAACTATTATCACTCGCTTCACTTATTGGTTTGGCCAGTAGTTGTAGCGACTTTTTGGAAACAGGACCCTCGGTTGACACACCAGAGGAAACAGCCTTATCCAACACTCCAGGATTGCAGATGATTCTGACATCTGCTTATAGCCAGTTATATTTTAATACCGGAGGCACGGATCGTGTTTATGGTGGTTTAACGGGATTACAAATGTACGTTGATCTTGGGGCTGCAGATATCCTGTCTCATACCAACATGGGTGGCAATCAATTAGAGGCATATCGCTTCGATCCTAAGAAAACACAATCAAATGGTAGTTCAAGGGAAATTTGGTCGATGATGTATAAAATTATCAACCAGGTCAATAGTGTGATCGATAATATTCCAACCGCTGTAGGTCCCCAGGAGGAGAAAGATGCGATATTAGGACAAGCAAAAGCCATTCGTGGGATTTGTTATTTTCACTTAATTCAAAATTACCAACAAACCTATGCTATTGCCAAAGCTAAGCCAGGAGTAATTCTAAGACTTACTGCTGATGAAGTTCAAAATTTACCTCGTTCAACTGTTCAAGAAACCTATGATCAGATTCTATCAGATTTAAATGACGCAAAATCTTTATTATCAAATTTTGATCGTCAGGGTGAATGGTTCATTAACGAAGATGTCGTAACAGGACAACTGGCCCGTGTTTATTTAGTAATGAATGATTGGGAAAATGCCTTAGCACACGCAAGCCAGGTCTATAATAAACATGCGCAGTTAATGAGTAGAGAACAATATAGAGGCGGTTTTGATGACGTTATTACTAAAAATTACCCGGAGATTATCTGGGCTGTTAAATTTACTGATCAGAACAACTTAGGAGGTGGAACCCAGTTTAACTTCTGGTATAACCAAGATGCTAGCTATGGAGAAGGTTTTACCGATGGACCCATTTATGCTTTCTTAGATTTCTTTGCAGACGGCAAGTATGAACAACTGTTTGAGAAAACAGAAGATCGATACCAATTCTGGAAGAGAACTAATAATGCAAATGCTGAATGGTCAAATAAATGGGCATATGATAAATACAAACACTATGGTGATGGCAATGGTTCAAAGCAAAGTAATACCCGTCCAGAAATTTCTTTAATGAGAAGTGCTGAAATGCTATTGATTATGGCTGAGGCGTCTGCTGAGTTAAATAATGGTCAAGGATTAAACTACTTGACTAAACTTCAAAAAGCACGAGGTGTGAAGAACTTGACTACATCCGCATCGGGAACAGAGCTTCTTGAGGCTATTTATGTTGAAAGAAGAAAAGAGCTTCTTTGTGAGGGTGTCGCTGGATTATACGATTTATTGAGACTTCAAAAACCTTTAATTCGTTACCAAGAAACCGCTACTTATAAAGAAGGTCATTATACGTGGGGTGTATCATATTTAAATGAATATGTTGCGAATTCGAAAAACCCTTATGGTACCTTTGCATCAAATGATTATAGATTATTATGTCAGATTCCACAATTGGAAATTGTCAATAATGAAGCTTTAACAGAGGCTGATCAAAACCCTTTTAGTGGAACAAAGTAAGTGATTCATGTCGTTTTAAAGCATATGAACTAGCATAACTTAGTCAAAAAAGGCTGTTTATTTTTCTATAAATAAGCAAACCAGCTGAGGTTAATTAGAAATCCCCTGAGTCTAAAAAGACCAGGGGATTTATTTGATGTGAAATAATCCTTCTTTTCTATTTAAGACGCTTTAATTAATTTTTACTAAATCTAAAATTAGAAAAATAATAAGTCATATCAGTTGTGGGGTTAAAAGACATTGATGGTTCTCCACCTATATTAATGACAACAACTCTATTGTGTCTATCTATTTGACTGGATAAATCAACAGTAATATCTGTCCATTTTTGTAAATCCGCATCGTTAATTTTATAATTATTCGCATCTGGATTCCAAAGCTCTTGTCCAAAAGTACTTTCATTAGTGAACGCCCATAAATAGTTCATGAATCTAGGCCATAAACGCTGAAAAGGAGCGTAATCACCTGCAAAAGTAGATTTAGCTGGGGCGTATACTTTGAATTTCAGGTATTTATATTCCGCTATATTAAAGCGATACTCTTTTGGCAGGGTGAAGACAAAAGAACCATTTTTTTCAACCATGGTTACCTTAAACGGGTTTTCAATGCCCATTCCCGCAGGATGATCTGTTGATGGGTTTACAATATCTAAAGCCCAAGCATTACTTTGCACTTTTCCATCAATAAAGAAGTTCATCGGTATTAAGGCTTCATCAGGGGCCTCCACCCATTCGATCAACCCTTCTTCATCAAAGGGTTCAAGTAAATGGTCAATACCCATTGAATTTCTAATGTATTTTACCTTCGTTATGTTACCTAGTTTCAATAAATCAACCATGGTCTGTGCATTCGCGTCTGAAATTGGAGCAACCTTTCGAATAAAAGGTTGATAATTCCCTCCACCAATAGTCTTCACGACACCATTCCGATCGTATTTCAGGGAGGTTAGATCGAATAAATCTCCACCAGTTAAATCCAGTTCCTGTATGTTTGGGAAATAGAATAAATCCTGTAAAGTGTTGGTATGAATTGGAAAAATCAATTTCGTAAATGAAGACACTCCATCTGAAGTGAAAATATTGATACCATTGGTCGCCAAAATTTCCCCTTCTGCGGGATTAAAGGTAGAAGACCCGGTCGGAATATTGATGTTCAATGGTTCGACGATTTCAACAGAATCTAAAATGGAAACACCTCCTATTTTGGGAATAACATGGTACTTTAAGGTAACCTCTAGCGGTTCACCCGATTGTAAGTTTGCTGCAAATATTCGGGGGTTATTTCCTTGAATTCCAGTTATTTGTTCACCATTTTTATCTTCATATTCATAGGATACACTTTTATATTCCATCAGAACTGAAGAAAGCGAATTCGTCCAATCAATAACTGCGGCATTGGGTGAGCTTAAAACGCGAGGCGATTGAATGGTGATATTGTCGATATCTACTGTTGTGAATGGAATCACAGCAATCTCTTGCGCAACCGAAGGATTGTCGTATTGATCGACAGTGTAAACTTTGATTCTATATAATTTTGGTTGGGTAAGCTCCGGGACACTGACCCAGGAGACCAAAGAATCGATGATAATTTGTTTGTCATCATATTCAACAATGGTTTTAACGGATTTTCCCATGGATATTTGTTTGGAGGGAATTCGACCAGCTTTCATCAGGTCTAATTCCACGCGTTCAAATCCAATTTTACTGACAATCGTGTCGTATTTTGCTGGGTATATAATCACTTCCGAGTAAGGCTCAATATTATCATACATGCCCTTACACGAAAACATAAATCCCAGTAATCCTACCCAAAAAAGGCAGCTGGCGAAGTTTTTTAAGGTCTTTTTCATGATTGAAAATTAATTTCTTTTTTTACCATATAACGTTATCTCCGAGAGACAGTTAGCGTCTTCAAGGGTGTAATTCCCATTGAAACTTTTCACAGCCTCATAGCGGAACCATCGCGTAGGTTTTGTGTAAGCGGGTTCATCTGGATACATATAGGCCATGTCTCCTGCTTCTCCTTGCTTTACATATTCTAGTTCGCTTAGCCCTTGGGGAACAGCTATTTGATTTTGGGAGACAAATTCCCAAGAATTAGCATCATCATCCCAGATATACATATTGTAAATACCTACATTTTCATTTCGGTAGTATTGTCCTCTGGAGATATTCGCCAAACCACCTGAGTGGCGCTGAACAGTAATCACCCGGCTCAATTCGTAATGATCACCTAAATCTATAATGACGTTCCACGGCATATTGCCATCGGCGGTTCTTCCTGTTCGACCCCGCGAATTGGTGTGCATAAAGTTTAGGTTGTCACCCCGGTCGATTATGTCATCAATGACATATCTGTTGCGGCCTTCAAAACCATTACCAAAAACCATGGGTATACCGCCTATAGAATCATTGGCATTGGGTAATGTCCAGGCTGTTTTGGGAATTTTGTTGTCTTCATAGAGAGAGATACTGCCTTTATCCATTGTCTCTGTGATATTACCATAGGTATCTTCTACTCTGATTTTCACGCCTACTTTTTCAGTCGGTGGGAGGAATAAATCATTTACAAACCGACGGTCTTGCGCGAGGTTCGAGGAAAACACAGAGGTTAAAGTCCGATTTTGCCCATCCTGATTGAAAGTGAAGTCAACATACACGTTGATGTTTTGTTCCAGTTCATTTTTCCAATCAAGAAAAAAGGAGCTAAAACCTGGTTTTACTTCTAAAGAGTTTGCTACCCTGCTGAAGGCGGGTTCTAAAGGCGCTACCGTAACAGCTAAGGGTTCCGATCGATTTCCTGCTCTGTCTACGGCGAACAACTCGATGGAATGTTCTTCGGTGTCAGGAAACCCATAAACATCCAATGAATCTACAAAGTAAGAAGAAGAAAAGGTGAAGTTTTTCCCCTCTTCGGTCGTGTATATAGCTTCAACACTTAATAAATCTTCATCAGGAGGCAGTGTGTAAAAAAAGCGTGCACCGCCATAAAGTGCTTTATAGCTTTTTAGCGTCACCTTTCCAGGAGGAGTGCTGTCATCACTATTGGGTTTAAATCGGTCTACTTCTTTACATCCGGACAATAGCAGGACGAAAAGGGTAAAATATATGAGTTTAATATTAGAACTAATCATAATTATGCTATTATAAGGTCGTTGGTTAAAGTTACCATCCTGGGTTTTGGATTAATTGTCCATTGGTGTTCATCTCATTTAAGCTGATTGGCCATAAACAGTCTGTAATTGTAAATCGTCTTTCTTGTTTTACTTCTAAGACAAAGAAAGTTGAACCAGTCGTACCTGCATGCGTCCACCCCCAAATAGGAGAAGAAAATTTTGAAGGTGCTTTTTTGTACCGCCACATATCCCAAAAATGAATTCCTTCAAAGGCAAATTCAATACTTCGCTCTTGTAGAATAATTTCGCGCAAACCTTCTTTCGAAGTGTGCTTGTTGACCGTTTTGGTTAAGGTGGCATCAGACCATACATCTTCAATATTTGGGATTCCAGCTCTTGATCTCACCTTATTAATTTCCGCATATACTTGTTGAGAAGGACCCGAATATTCATTTAAAATTTCCGCTTTCATAAGGTATAAATCCGCCATGCGAATAATAGGGTAAGGAAATTTAATAGTTCGCTGCCATGCTCCTGACTGGGATTCTGGATGAACAAATTTTTGCACACCAATACCAGTAGTTAGAAAATCTGTGGTATGTTGAGAGGAGTTATACCCACCATCGGAATTTCCGTACATCATGGTATTTATGCGAACAGCATGTCCACGCCAATACCCGGCGGTTATGCCTAAGTTTGCATAGAAGCGAGGTTCCCGGTTCATATACAGGTTTATCGTTTCTGCTCCAGGTTGCATATATCCATTCCAATGGGTGTATTCATTTTCCAGTACACCAGGTGTTTTGATAATAGCATGTTTATTGTTAAAATCGTAAGTAAGATCTTCTTCAATAGGAAGACCATTTTCTGTATAATAGCGTTCTGCCATTTGGTAAGTGGCGGCCATCCATTGCCATGAAAAGGTTGCCGAATTAACGACCCCATCACCATAACCTTCTGGTAGTCTGATATTGGAAGAGTGGGCTAGTTCCCCTTGGTTATAATAGTCGATATTCGAGTTACCCCAGATCAATTCATTATTCCAAGGATCCACGATTAGCATACGCAAATCGTACAGTGTTTTCATTCGTTCATTATTTGCCGAAAAAGCATCCCTGTCAAAGATGAATGGTTCTTTGCCGAAATGATAAAGACCCAACCCATTTGCCTCACATAAGGCTATTGCTTCATTGACTGCATCTAGTGCTTCCTTCCATTTTTCCTTATTTTCAGTTAAAGGGAAGAAAGGCTGGCCATCCTTATCATAAAAATCCCCGAAATATTCTTTATTGCCATTAAAAAAGGGACTTGCACGGAATAATAAAACGCGAGCTTTGATGGATTTAGCGACTACCTGATCGATCTGACCAAGGTTGTTTGATGTTGCACGTTCTACTAAATTTGGAATGGCTTCATCCATGAGGTTTAATACATAATTAAAGCAGTCCTCTACTTTAGTTCTAGGAATAAAGAGATCCTCTTTAGTCGATTCCGGTGAAGCCATGCTTTGTGGAATCACAATTGGTCCATAACGTTGAACGAGTAGGAAAGCAAAATAGCCCTTTAAAAATTGGACCTGTGCTTTCCAGTCAGCTTTTTCAGATTCCGTCATATCCTTAACATTATCTATATTGGCAAGAAAGACTTCGGTCTGGCGGATTCCCTCGTACAGCGGTTTGCCACCTTCGGTACCTGACCAGTAGCCTAATTGGGGACTGGTTTGCGACTGAAGACCACGCATAATCCGAATTGCTCTTAGATTGCTGGTCGTGTTATTTATATCAAGACGTCCAATCCATTCATCCCCGAGTGTCCAAGAAGTGACATGGGTGCGTTCATCATTTGGTAAATAGCTGTATACCTTTGCTAAGGCATTATAAGCATCTATTTTGAGGATAAAGATATCTTCTAATTTTAAGGTGTTATCCGGGACTACATCCAGGAACTTTGTACAAGAGCCTAGCGTCATTATAGTCAGGAGTAATAAATATTTTATAGTTTTCATGTTTTGGTCCTTTATATTAATACACAAGCTGAATTCCTATGTTAAATCTTTTGTTTGGTGGGTAACCCAAACCATTACGTCCTACCTCAGGATCCCATAATTTAAATGGACTAGCCACAAATAAATTCTCTGTACTGAAGTAAATGCGACTTCCCGGATTCAGGCCGATTCTTTTAAGTGTCTTTGGGCTAAAGCCTACTTCTAAGGATTTTAATCTTAGAAAGGACCCATCCCTTAACCACCAGGAGGATTGCTGAACATTATTGGAAACAGGTTCAGTAGATAACCGAGGCCAGAAGGCATGGATATTAGGGTTGGTTTCACTCCAATAGTCTTCTGCTATGATGGATAATGCATTTCGTCTCCCGGCAAAAGGAGCTATACCATAAGACCCATTTGCTGGATTTGATTCATCCGTGGCATTGATAAAGAACGATACATTTTTGTTTCCTTGGAAAAAGAAGGAGAAATCAAAGCTTTTGTACCCCACGGACATACCAAAACCATATTGTATTTCAGGTACGGTCGGATAACCCATTGAGACACGGTCATTATTGTTGATAACTCCGTCACCATTGATGTCTTTATATTTAATATCCCCAGCCATGTACTCCCCGAAATCCTGAATTGGAGAGTTTAGTATTTCCTGCTCATCGACAAAAAGTCTTTCAGCCAATAAACCCCATTGTTGGTTAATGTTGTGACCTTGTCTTTTTAAATAGGTATCCGGATAATCTCGTTCATCTAAAGCATCTAGTTTATTCACTGCATAGGTGAAATTTGCTCTTCCGGATAGCCAGAGATCAGGACCAAAATATTTTTGGTAATCTATTGATCCATCAAAACCTTGCGAGGTTACTTGTCCCACATTACCGCTGATACTGGCTTCCAGTCCTGCCGAGGCTGGGAAGTTTTCTCTATTCATATAGATTTTGCTACGTATATCACGGAAAAAATCCCCGGTGAACTTTAATGATTCATTCATAAAGTTCATTTCTACCCCTAAATTCCATTTCTCTGATTGCTCCCAGGTAATATCAGGGTTGGCATAACGATTAACATTATAGCCGTCATAAGAGTTCATAAAGCTTGTTCCCCAACGGTAAGCGCCACCACCTAGGGAAATGTCTGAAAGGTAGAAGAAACGTCCGCTACGTTGGGCGATGGCATCATTACCGACTAACCCCCAAGTACCCCGCACTTTTAAGGTGCTGATTGCTGACTTAAGTGGTTCCCAGAATTTCTCGTTAGACACCATCCAGCTTGCGCCAAATGAAGGGAAAAAACCATATCTTCTTTCACCGGTGAATTTTTCTGACCCATTAAAACCATAAGCAATTTCGGCAAAATAGCGGTTGTCAAAATCGTATGTTAATCGCCCAGAGTTCCCCATATTCCTTTCTGGAAGGGTTTCATAAATTGAACGACTATTTCCTGCTGTTAGCAATTTCTCTTCCATCATGCCTACGGTCATCACCCCTACGTTATGTAGGCCGAACAATCTATTCCAATTCAATCGGGCCTCAAAATAATAGTGCCCATTTGCATCTCTGCCTGGAACGACATCCCCTAGGTAGGATTGTCCTGTTGTGGGGTTTAAGGGATAGAGCGTATATTCTCCGCTAATTTGATTATAACTTTCTAAGTCATAGAAGAAAGGATTATAGCTTCGTGTACTTGAATATTTATTCCAGGTACTAACGGATGCTTTACCTTGAATCTTAAGGCCTTCGGTAATAAAGGCAAGATCTTGGGAAAGAGTTGCCTGGGCAATAATGCTGCTTTCGTTACGATCTTCATATCCCCTGACCATCTCGGCATATGGATTCGATTTTATAGCGCCGGTTACAAAGGTATTCCCAAACAGAATATGATCGGTAAAAGTATTTGCTGCATCGGGCTGATAGACCGCAGGGAAATCCACGGGATTACTATTCATAATCATACGGAAGATATTGCTTGCAGATTGGTAAGGACCTGTATATCGTTCGAATCTACCCTGTATTCTGGTATCTAAAGTGGTTGTTTTGGTAAGCTTGAATATAACATTGGATCGAATAAACAGCCTATTAATATCGATGTTGTTGTTGAAGTTATTGCGTGTGTCTACATTAAGTAGTCCTGATTCTTTATCATATCCAGTGGACACGTAATAGGTGGCTACTTGACCGCCGCCTGATAGGTTTACGTTCGCTTTTGTGTTGGTTGTGGAAGTTTTAAATAAGGTGTTATACCAATCCACATTCGGAAACAGCATCGGATCCAGACCATCAATGGTTGATTGGATTTTTTGTTGTGAGTAATAAGAACCTAGAACTGGATCGCGTGTTATCCGAGCTTCATTGTACAGTCGCATGTAATCAATACCACCTACCATGTCAATAATTTTAGTCGGTGATGCGGTATTCACGTCAATTCGCGCATTCATTTTAACTGGCCCCTCTGTTCCGGCTTTGGTGGTAATCATGATGATTCCGTTTGCACCACGGGCACCATATAATACAGTGGCGGAGGCGTCTTTTAGAATCGAAAAGCTTTCGATGTCATCAGGTTGCAACCGGGCTAAATTGTCTGTTGTTGATTCAAATCCATCAATTAAAATTAGTGGTGAAGTTTGATAGCCAAAAGTCGTCACCCCTCTAATAAAGAATTGAGCATTATCCGCACCCGGTTCTCCAGAGGTTTGATAAGAAATCACGCCAGGGATTCGTCCAGCAAAAGAACCTGTTAAGTTGGAGGCAGGAATTTTTAAATCAGAGGCTTTTACGGTTGTAATAGCACCTACAACAGAAGATTTCTTTTGGGTTCCGAAGGCCACCACAGTGACTTCATCAATGTTACTGCCATCTTCGTACATCGTAATCTCCAAAATGTTTCTAGCATCGACTACTTGGCTTATAGTTTTCATTCCGATTGCGGTGAACGATAAACTATCGCCTACATTGGCCATAATTTCAAATTCTCCATTAGCATTGGTTGCTGTGGAAGGTACTTTGTTTTTCAAAACACTTACTCCTTCAATAAGTTCGCCGTTGACGGCACTTTTGACTACCCCTGTTAATTGCTTTTGTGCATGAGCAAGAAATGGAGCAAATAGGATAAGTAAGAAAAACAAAAACTTTTCTTTAGGTTTTTCCATAAGAATTAGGTTAGTGTTGGTTAATATAATTGTTAAATTGGTTGTATTTTAATTGGTTGTATCGTAATCGGTTGTTAGAATAAAGATATAGATAAGACTTTAAAATTCAAATAAAATAATTATTAAATAATTAATAATCTTTTAGAAGGCTTTATTTTTAAAGGTGTAAGACTTTTTTTTAGTTTAATACATGAAATTCCTTTCAAAAAAAGAGAATTAACATAAAACGGAGAATTCCTGATATTTTGTATATTTGAATTTCCAACTATTAATGAAAAGGCCTATTCCATGTTTAAAAAGCTCTTAATTTTAAGTATCTGCATTGCAAATATTACGTGTTTGTTTGGACAAAAGAACGATTCAGCGTATGTTTTCTCCTATTTTCGGGATAATGGTCAGGACGGCTTACATTTAGCTTATAGCGAAGATGGCTTGAAATGGACGCCTTTGAAGCAGGACCAATCTTTTCTAAATCCGGAATTAAGTCCCGATAAGTTAATGCGGGATCCTTGCATTATAAAGGGAGAGGATGGTAAATATCACATGGTATGGACGGTTAGTTGGACAGAAAGAGGGATTGGCTATGCAAGTTCTACGGACTTAATACATTGGTCTAATCAACAATATATTCCCGTGATGGAGCATGAAAAAGAAACTAGAAACTCTTGGGCTCCGGAGCTTACTTATGATCCACAAAGTAAGTTATTTATGCTATATTGGGCATCCACTATTACAGGTAAATTTCCAGAAACTCAGCAGGAAGCTGATAATGGCTATAACCATCGGATGTACTACACTACAACAAAGGATTTCAAAACATTTGCGAAAACTCAATTGTTATATGACCCTGGTTTTAATTCTATTGATGCTACTATTGTTCCCGCTGGAGAGAAATGGATGATGGTGATTAAGGATGAAACGCGAGAACCTGCGCAAAAAAATCTCAAATTAGCATTTGCAGACAATTTAGTTGGACCTTATTCCGAAGCCAGCGCTCCAATTACAGGTGATTATTGGGCTGAAGGGCCAACTGTTAATTATGCTGAAGGAAATTGGTATGTTTATTTTGACCGGTATACTGACAATCACTTTGGATTAATTAAATCTAAAGATTTAAAAACATGGACGGATATAACGGAGCAATTAGAATTTCCAGCTGGGATACGCCACGGTAGCCTTTTAAAAATATCCGCTTCCGAATTAGAAAAGCTGAAAGCGGTTAAAACAGATTAAGTTTTATTTAAAGACCTTTAAACGACTCGTCATTACAAACATTAATAACCCGAAAAGCGAGAACAGGGCAAAAGAATACCTTAAGCTGAATATCTCTGCAATATATCCAATTAGTGGAGGACCCATCAAAAATCCCAAAAACGAGATACTCGATACCATTGCTAAGGCCACGCCAGCTGGAATAGTTTTGTGTTTACCCGTCACACTATATACGGTCGGTACATTACATGCTACCCCAAGTCCAACCAACATAAAGGCAATGGTACAGACCCAAATGTTTGGAAAAATTACCGATGAAATCATACCCCCAAACATTAGTAACCCACTAATTTGTAGTGTTCTTTGACGACCAAGTTTACTAATTACCGCATCTCCAATGAAACGCCCTAGGGCCATCATGATCATAAAAGCAGCATAACCCAACGCGACCCATTTTGCAGGGGCCTCAACGACGTCGCTGAAATAAACCCCGCTCCAGTCAAACATGGCACCTTCTGTTGCCATACTGAAAAAACCTATTATCCCCAATTGAATAATAAGGGAATCTGGTTTGTATTTTGGTTTTTGTTTATCTAAAGTTTCTTTTTTAAGTTCAGGAATCAAATACTTTCGATTGAGAAAGATATTTCCGATTAATAATACAACTATAGCAGTAAGATGTATTGAGGTCGCCATTTGAAAGTTGATGGTCAATAAACCAATTAAAGCTCCTGTAAAACCAGCCAGAGACCAAGCTCCATGAAAAGAAGACATAATTGGTTTTCCATAAAGATCTTCGGCTAATACCCCTTGTGTGTTAACCGATATATTACAAAGGTTTCCACCAATTCCAAACAAAAATAACGAAGCGCCTAGTAACCAGGCATTGCTTGAGAATGCAATTAATATTAAAATTAGGCTATAAAAAATGGAAGACCACGGTAGCACCCTTTGACTCCCATACTTATTGACTAATGCCGCAGATAATGGCATGGTAACTAATTGACCGATGGGAAGCATCAGTAATATTGTTCCTAGTTCCCCTTCAGATAAATGTAAAGAAGACTTTATTGTAGGAATTCTGCTAGCCCATGTTGCAAAAGCAAGCCCCTGGCCAAAATAAAATAAGCCAACCGCCATACGAATTCGGTTTTTGACCGAAAGAGATGCATTTATACTGATATCGGTTAATGATGTCATCATTTGTACTTTGTTGCAAAAGTAATACAAAATTCGATATAATTTCTCTACTAAGTGTAAAAATTACACACTATTAATTTTGATAATTAATAATCTGTTATTCAATAATTTGACAAGATTTTTTTCTCCAAAAAAATATAAACAATTTCTCTTTCTATTGGAAAAATTTCTTGTTATTTTTGTATTAAAGTTTTGAAAACTAAAACATACTTTGACTTCGTAGCTCAGTTGGTAGAGCAACAGACTCTTAATCTGTGGGTCCTGAGTTCGAGCCTCAGCGGGGTCACTTTCCAAAAAAGCCGTTTTTACTTGCGTAAAACGGCTTTTTTTCATTTATAAGGAGGGTGTTTTTGGATCATCTGCCCTTCACTTTTCGGTATCTCCGAAGCGGTGTGATTTACATAGTTTTTTGTTGAACTTCACGTAATTTTCTTACAACTGTGTTATAGCCGGTCCGTGGTATTGTAAAGATGATGGCAAAAGAAAAAGACAGGATATTTTTAAGTATAGAGGTAATAGATTAAGCTAAACCTTTATTGAAAAAATAGATTGGAAAAATTTCGGAAAGATATGCAAGCAGGGATACATTTAATTCAGCATTAAATATGGGATGGATGGACTTAGAAAATTACCGAACATACGCAACATTTCCCCATATGGTGCGCGTCATAGTTTTGCTAGTATAGCAAGAAATATTTGTGATGTATCGAAAGATAATATTGCCCTGGCCTTTAATCATGTCGATCGTGTTAATCGAGTAACTGATATTTTATCCTTGAAGGATCTTTACTATTGCATCAAAGCCTCTATTTTTGGCATGTTGGAGCGGAGTCACACCATCTTTATCTGGAATATCCATTTTAGAACCTGCATCTTTTAATACCCGCACAATTTCTTGATATTTTTTACTACCATCTCCCAAAACTATTGCTTCCATTAGTGCTGTCCATCCTAATCTATTGACATGGTCAATTGGATATCCCTTGGTATTTGCTAATAATCTAACTGTTTCAACATGACCTCTCTCACACGCAGGAATTAATGCTGATCCATTGTAGCGATTGAACACATCAAATCGGGCACCGTTTTCTAAAAACAGCGTTAACATTTCAATCTGACCTGTTGCACCAGCGTATAGAAATGGGCTATCTAGGTTATCGGCTTGCTGATTAACATTTGCCTTAAATTGGACCAACAACCTGGCCATTTCCAAATCCTTGTTAATGGTTGCTATAAGAAGTAAACTTCTGCCATTTGGATCAGTTGTATTTACATTTTCGCCTGATGTTAGTTTAGCTTTTACCTCATTTAACCTTTTATTTTCAACTAATGATAGCATACTTTCTTGATTATGGTTTTCTATTTCGTTTTGTTCAACTGTGGTTGAATGACATGCTGAGGTAATCGCTAATAATGCCAATGCAAGGATTAATTCTTTCATAATTAGTAAACTATATTTCCTTTAAAAATTAATGATTCGACTGGGGAGATTCTTGATACAGCTTCAGCAGAACAAGAGGCATTTACTAAAACTAAATTAGCCTGATCCCCTACTTTTGGCCATTGTTGATTTCCATTTTCATCTAGTGGGGTTATACCTCCGGTAGCGAGTTTAAGCATACTTGCCAATCCTTTCTCAGATGAAAAGCCATATAATTGGGCAGCTAGATTGGCTTTTTGAAGCACACTCCCAGAGCCAAAGGTATTCCAATGATCAATTATACTATCATTTCCAACCAATACTTCCACTCCCTTTTTCATTAAGATTGGGATCGGCATTATCAAATTTCCGAAAGGGACCGTTGATACAATTCCCACTTTAGAATGGGATAGGTTTTCAGCTAATTCTTCTTGTTTATTCTTATCAATATTTCCTAATGCAAAACAATGACTGATATATGTTTTCCCTTTCAATGCGGAATTTTCATTTACTTTATCAATTATATATTCTATGGTTTTTATTCCAGACTCACCAGATTCATGTAAATGAATATCAATACCCTTATTATTGTCCAAAGCCAACTGTACTGTAAAGTCAATTGTTTTTTCAATGGCACCATCAATACTAAATGGATCAAGACCACCTATAAAATCAATATCCATTTTAGCTGCTTCTTTTAAATAAGGCACTGAATCTGTATAGAAAACACCATGTTGCGGAAATGCCACTAATTCAGCTCCAAAACCTGATTTCTTATTCTCAAGAGCTAATTGGAGATTTTTTAGCGAATCCAGTTTAGAGGTAGGTTCTATATTCACATGACTTCTTGCAAATGAGGATCCTTTAGACTGAAGTAATTCGATCAACTTTTCAGCTTTATGCGTAGATGTTTTCAATAGGTCGGGCATGATTTCCTGTTCCAATTTAATCATACCTTTTACCCCACCTGTTCTACTTCTTACTGCCTGCCATTTATCGCCATAATAAGTTTTATCTAAATGAATGTGCATGTCTTTAAATGAGGGCAACATCAATAATCCTTTGCCATCAATTGCATTCGGGTTATTAGCGTTCGGCGCAATGCTTTTTATTTTCTCATTTTCTATTTCAATGGTAAACAATTCAGTCTTTGTTCCAATAATTTCATCATTACTAAAAACAAAACCAGTTTCTAATCTTATATTATTAATTATCAATTTATTTAAGTTAAATTTTTCATTCTTATCCATTTGTTCTTTCAAGTTTTTATCAGCCATCAATGCTTGTGGTGCTAGTGCTATCCCCGCAAAACCTACTACTGAATTCTTAAGAAAATCTTTTCTAGATATTTTCATTTAATTAAATTTTTAATAGTTCGAGAGTATTATAAATCTGTAACACAAAATTAAACTGACTAGTTTTGTTAACCTTGGTCATTTTCTTCCAATACTTGTAAATTTTATAACTTATTTCGGAATTGAGTTGGAGTGAATCCAGTTTGGGTTTTGAAGAAATTAGAAAAATGGGCATGATCATAAAACCCCAGTTCAAATGCAATTTCTTTAATAGTATTTTGTGTAGTGTATAATAACCTTTTGGCTTCGACGGCAATTCTTTGTTGAATTAACTTATTTGCAGAAATTTTCAAATTCCTTTGGGTTATTATATTGAGATAATTAGCGGTTATATTTAGCTGATCTGCATAAAATGAAATTGATTTTTCTTCCTTGTAATATTTATCAATAAGCCAATTGAACTTTGCCAATCTTGGGTTAGATTGGTAAACTTTAAATTCTTCAATTTGATTTTCAACAACTTTACTTACGATGGCAGCAATGACGCCTGCTCTAGCAGAAATTAACTGATCAATTGGATTAAGATCTAGCAGCTCTGTCCTAATTGCATTGAATTCATATAATAATTGCGTGTAAATGTTGTGATCCAAAGTAATAACAGGGTGATTTTGATAGTTTGTAAAAGAGAATCGAAATGCTGGGGCAAATTGTTCTAAGAAGGAGCTTTCGATCATCAATTGATATGCTTTAGTTCCTTTATTAATATGCCACTTATGGATTTGTCCGGGGAATAGGACATGCACTTCATTATCTCCTATTGTATAGTGAACTGAATCAATATTATGTACTCCCGATCCTTTTTCAAATAGAATGATGATAAAAAAATCATGTTTATGGGGTTTATGAATAATGTTCTCACCTAGGATTTCATTGAAAATCAGTTCTTCTTTTCCGGCGATCTGTTTTTTACGGAATCCATGAATGTCTAATGTAGGAACAGCTTTATTTTCGCTTGAACGGTTAAGCATCTTTTATTGTTTTAAGCTAAATTTAATCATAAAGATTTATAATTTTGAATACAAAAGTTTTAGCTTTCTAATGTTATGGATAAGTTACCATTTAAATTTTATAGGATATTATTGATAAAACTGTCTACCAAAACAGGAAATTCTAGCGTAAGACCTCCAATAGCATAATCTTACATAAAAGGGGATGCTCGATTTTCCTATACGATACCTAAGCCGCTCTATCTTGGAAAATAAAGAAGAACATTAGGCGGAATTATCAGGGGTTACACCGCGTGGCAACTTGGATACTAGACTGCTTTATATCCTCAAAGGAGTAGAGGGCACAGCAAATATAACCTATAGTAAAATCAATGATATTATATTTTTTGGTTTAAGAAGTAAAATTCTATTGACCTTAATTTGCATTATATATTAAGGATAGGAGTTCCTAGAAGGCATTCCGTTTATTGGGGACTTATCAAATATTGCAAGTTAATAGCAAGAAAATTAAATCCCCAAGTAACGGTTAAAGCCGATTGTCAGTGAAGAGCAGAAGCGATTAAAGTATATGCATGCTACCCTCTCTTTATTTTTCGTTTTTTACTTTAAATATGGACTAACAAAACCTAATTTCTTTAATCCATCTTTTATCTCTGGTGCCTGCATAAATAGATTCCAAATCAAGCCCGTTCTATAATTTTCCATCATCACCACAATGGGACCCTGATCAATTGCTAAATAACGTTGAGGAAACCAGTTTTCCGTTTCACTGTAGGCGTCGTAAAAGCCGTATTTACCCCAGACTTTATCGCCAAGGTTACCGAATAAATAACGTGCGAAATCTAAGCTTGCTTTCGGCGTATAGGGTGTAGATGACAGCGCCGCGGTGGGGCTTATGACCGATTTATCATTGTCAGGATGATGGGCATTATAACCATCTACAGTATAAGAAGCAGTGAGACCCCAGCCTTTATCAGCGCCGTATCCTTTAAAGTTATTTGGATTCTGGTTTGCATAAGCAATATTTATTTTAGTGTGATTTACCACAACCTGCCCATAATCCACATAAGCATCTTGTAAACCTGTAGGATTTAAACCTAAAAAGGAATAATGTGCCCAAAATAGAGGACCGACTTGTCCGGGTTCGGCATTATGCTTTATTTCAATAGGGATATCAAGTTTGGTAAGGTCGGATTTGATGTCACCATTTCTAGCCCATCCTTGATTGTACACGGCCGTATCTATGGCGTGAGTAGGAGATGAAGCAGCAAGGATGTAAGTAATAAGACATTCGTCGTACCCTTGTATGGCGTGATTCATACCAAAATCGTGGCTAGGACTCCAGTGCCAGAAAAGGAAGTTTTTGCCATTAGTATAGTGTTTCCAGTCAATGCCCCTCCATAAAGAGTCGGCTTTGCTAGCTACTTGTTTTTCGGCATGAGTTCCTTCTTTAAAGTATTCTCGAACGACGATTAATGCCTGTGTTAAGAAGGCTGTTTCAACCAAGTCTCCACCATTGTCCTGCTCACTAAAGGCTTTTACTTCTCCTGTATCACCGTGATACCAATGCGACCAAGCACCTTTAAACCTAGGGATTTTAGCTAGGTAATCCATAATATGATCTAAGCGCTCTTGTCCTTGTTGTTTTGTTATATATCCACGCTCCATGGCTACGACAATTCCCATAATACCAAAACCACTGCCACCAATGGTGATCACATTCTGGTCGTTTTCGGGATATTCACCGTCGATATGAATTCTTTCTCTTGCTAAACCCGAGGTTTGCTCTGCCCCTTCCCAAAAATATTGAAAGGTCTGCTTTTGAATCTTGTTCATTAAAGCATCATCTGTCATCGAACTACTGTCGGACGATGATTCAGCCTGATTTTCTGGTGTTTTATTTATATTTTGACAACTATAAATACCAGTGGTAATAATTAATATTGCTATTGTTAATATACGTATCTTCATGTTCATATTAAATACACTTATCTATTAGGAAAAGGAAGTACCGCATAAGCATCCCTTTTTTTATTTAATCTTTACTACCAACCTGTATTCTGTATCATTTCTGGTGTTTGAATAAGCTGATTATCCGGTATTGGAAATAAGTATAGTTTGGCATCAAAGTTTTTCCCTGCGGCAGGCATGGCTGTTTCGGCTTGTTTGGTGCGTATAAGATCAAACCATCTGTCATGTTCGAAGGCGAGTTCCAAGCGGCGTTCTTTCCATATTGCTTGACGAATAGCGGTCTGCGAGGATGCGGTCGACTTCGGTAGATCTACGCGTGCTCGAACTGTGTTTAATGCCGATAGGGCATCTACTGCGTTCCCCAATTCATTGGCAGCTTCTGCTTTAATTAAGTAAATTTCACCTAGGCGTAAGTAGCGTAGGTTTTTATCGGTTTGCTCGGCACCACCATTGGCCGAAGAATACGCTTTCTCATTATACATCGCGTTCTCTGTATTACCAATCGCTAACCCATCATACATGGTTTCGCCACGGAAGATAATCGTCGCATTTTTTCGTATCAAATCGTTTTCGGCGTCGAATGCTTTGACCAAGTTTTCAGACGGTGTATTAAAACCCCAGCCAATGGCAGCTGCGCCACCCCGTGGCCCCTGGGTTTGTGAATATTGTTTTATTCCGTGCGCTATGGACTGGCCACGTGCTTGAAATTCAAAAATTGACTCCGGTCCATTTTCTCCCGAAAGACGCCAGATGGTTGCAAAATCCCCTTCCAAATTGTATTCTCCGGAGCTTAGGACAGTTTGCGCCAGGTCATAGGCCTGTTGCCATTCCTTTTGGTACAGGTGAACTTTGGCTTTTAGGGCTTGCGCAGCACCTTTGGTAGCACGTCCTAAATCTTTTGCAGTGTAGCCTGATTTTACGGGTAAGTTATCAATAGCGAACTGAAGATCTTCCTCAATGTAATCGTACACTTCTGCCTGTGGAACCCTTTGAACGAGGTCTATATCTTGAAGAGGTACGTCACCCCAGCCACGTACTAAAAAGAAGTAGTTGAGTGCTCTTAAGAATCTGGCTTCAGCTATGAGTCTATTTTTATACGCCTCATCGGTTAACCCGTATTCCTCGGTGTAGGTTATCGCCTGTGTGGCTCTGCCGATGGATTTGTACCAATGCTCCCAAAGCGAAGCAAAGGAGCCAGCAGTCGAGGTGTATGTTAAGGCATCAAGGATATCCTTGTCACCGCCATTATCTGTAGGCGATGAACCTTTGTCAGCATTATCGGATATTATTTCAGTAATACCAAGGTAGGAGAATCCATAGTTCCAGTCGGTAAACATGCCATAGATACCATTGACAAATGTTTCAGGCGTGTAGTTTTCTGTACTGTGCTCTGCTTCTACGATCTCTTGTGAAGGGACATCTAAAAAATCCTCAGCACATCCATTCATTAACAGTCCGGCGGCTACTAATAGTGATATATTTAAATTTCTTATTTTCATGATTGTGAAGGTTAATAAATTAGAACTGTACATTAATACCGAACAGGAAATTCTTGGTGGTCGGGTAGGCGGAAAGCTCGATACCGGAGGTTAACTGCGGATTTCCGTCGCCTGCAATTTCAGGGGAGATGCCAGAATATTTTGTAAACATAAAAGGATTCTGTGCTGTAAAGTACAACCGCAGGTTTGAAGTAGAATTATATAATTTTTTGAATGTATAACCTACGGTAATGTTGTTGATGCGAAAATAGTCGCCTGGTTCCAGGTAGTAACTAGAAGCATAAGAGTCTCGATCGGCACCTGGATCTTCGTTACTACTTCCATCGCCATTCCATCGGTTGTTGAAGGTATCCTCTGTGACGTTCTCACCTCCGTCGATTCTTGTACCTTTTAGGCCGTTATAAATTTTGTTACCCGCGACACCATAACCCGATACAGAGAAGTCAACGGCTTTGTAATTGATGCCTAGATTAATACCATATGTCGAACTAGGCATGTAGGATCCTAAGAATACTTTATCTCGATTGTCAATTACTCCATCCTCATTTTGATCGCTATAACGTAGATGTCCAGGGCGAGGGGAACCATACTTGGCGCCTGCAGCTATTTCGTCCGTGTTTTGCCAAACACCATCGGTCTCCCACATCCACCAGCCATAAAGCGGTTGTCCTTCTTGTATACGTTTTGTGATTTGCCCATTGCTTAAACTACCTCCTGTTGAACCATCGTAGGTCTCTTTTACTTGATTGAGTTCATTGTGGTTGTACGCATAATTCACACCTATATTATAGTTAAAATCGTCTGATATGGAGTTTTTCCAGTTTAAGATTATCTCAAAGCCCCGATTTGTGACTTCGCCACCGTGATCGTAGAAGTTGTTTGCGAAAGGGGAGTTGAGTAGGGGCTGCACATTCATGATTACGTTGGAATTACGTTTGTTGTAGTAATCGAATGAACCTGATAGTTTTCTATCAAGTATTTCGAAATCTAGGCCGACTCCCATTTCATAAGTTTTTTCCCAAAAAACAGGTAATGCTGGACTCCCAAACGCACCGCCCAAGGCAAGACCTTGGTTTGGGCCAAAAACGTAATTGTAAGGAGAACTTCCCTCTGCTGTCAACACTTGCGATACGTTTAATGGGATACCTTGATTACCGAGTATACCCCAATTCGCTCTCAACTTTAGGAAGTCCAAGACCGTGACATTTTGCATGAAATCTTCATTGGAGACTGTCCATCCTAATCCAACTGAGGGGAAATTGTCAAAGTATTTTCCCGAACTCTTAAATACACTCGATCCGTCTCGTCTAAAGGTCGCTGTAGCGTAGTATTTACTGTTGTAATTATATTGCACACGAGCGAAATATGAAGCTAGTGCTACCGGTGTATAGTACGTTTGATTTAACACTTTATCATAGTCAAGCGAGGCATGGTCAATGTTCCAATATTGTTCTTGTGGTAATACATCGTAACCCCGACCACCTATCATGTTTGAAATATCGAATTTCTCACGGGAGAAACCTGCAACTGCGCTTAATTGATGACCGTTAAAGTTTTTATCGAATGATAAGAAAGTTTCCCATAACCAGCGGAAATCTTCTCTTTTCTCGTAATTCAAAGAATTGTTGACATAGGTCAATGAAGTTGGATTGGCTGATTTTAGATTTTCAAACTCCTGTGCAGTTCTTAGGGGATTCCCTTGTAGCCATGCATCTTTTACATCTGAGAAGATTCGTTTATTGTCGAAGATTTTCGTTCCTCCAATTCTGGAATTAATTTTCAAAAAATCTAGAATCTGGTATTCACCTTCTATACCCCCTTGAATTCGAGTGCTATGCTGTAATTCATTGGCACGTCGGACGGCATAGACAGGATTGCCTACCGAGTTTAAGTTACCTGTCGCTTGTCCTGCTGTGGTCTGATAACCAGCCATACCCGTTTCTATATTATATATTGAGGTACCATAGCGGCCATTATCAAATTGTACTGGGGCTAGTGGTGTCTGACGATAAGCATCATTAAATGCGCTATAAGGTTTGGGTGTTGATTTGTTGAATGTTAAGTTTAAATTTTGCGTAAACTTTAGCTTATTGTTTAGAAATTTATAGGTGTTGTTGTTACGCACCGTATTTCTAACATGTTTTGAACCGTCAATAATTCCGTTTTCGGTAAAATTGTTTGCGCTCACAAAGTAATCCACTATCTCAGAGCCTCCAGAAATGTTTATCGAGTTATTATAAACCACACCAGTCTCCAGTACTTCGCCAAACCAGTCCGTGTTGTGTGTTTGGTTTTCTGCTAACTGCGTACCTTCACCTATGCCGGCAATATTTTCATTGTAATAAGTGACATATTGAGATGCATCAGCCATTCTGGGCCTGTTTAGCATGTTTTTCAGGCCTACATATCCTTCATAGCCTATTTTAACGCTGCCTGCCTTCCCTCTTTTTGTTGTCACCATGATCACCCCATTAGAAGCCCGAATGCCATATATAGAAGCTGAAGACGCATCTTTGAGCACGTCTATAGATTCGATATCTGCTGGGTTAATGCTGTTGATGTTATCCATGGGGAATCCATCCACTATATAAAGTGGATCTCGTCCTCCAAGGGCAGTACCTAGACCACGAATAACGACTTGTGGTGTTGATCCAGGGGCTTCGGACGCTGTGATATTTAATCCAGCGACCTTTCCTTGTATAGACTGCATAGCAGACATAGCAGGTTGTTTCGCAATTTCGTCCGCCTTTACGCTACCAATAGATCCTGTTAAGTCAACCTTCTTCTGCGTTCCGTAGCCCACAACGACAACTTCTTCTAGTGCCGTATTTTGATCTTCTAAAAAGATATTCAAATTAGTTTGATTCCCAACGACGACAGAATATGCGTCGTAGCCTATAAAAGTAAAAACTAAAGAGTCAGTAGGAGACGCTTCAATGCTGAAACGGCCTGCCTCATCCGTTTGCACTCCCGCTGTTTGTCCACTTACAGATACGGATACTCCTGGAATAGTCGTTAAGTTTTGGCTATCCTTGACCGTGCCTGTTATATTTTTGCTTTGTCCATAAAGCCAGTTGAAGCTTATCAGACAAACAAAGGTCAGTATTACTAACTTCCTCATATAGTTATGGTTTTTCTATGTTAATAAAATGTCTAGCAAGACTAATAATTAGTGTTTAGTTACTCAACAAAGATGTGATGTATTAGTTTGTCATGAGAATTTTGTAGGTATACATTACTACTACACCTTATTTATGCTTTTCGGATTTGCAGCTTGAAACATCGTAAACATCTGTTAAACAGTTTTTTATAGTTTATTTATTTTTTACAATTATACCTACATGGTGTATTTATAACACACTTATAAATTTAACATAGTGTAGTAGTGATGTAGTAGTAAAAAACGGATTTGTGAACGATAAATTGGTAAATAAGACGCTAAGATTTGCGTTCTTCGATGCATTTCCTTCGAAAATATTCGTGATCATGAAGATCGGTGAGTGTATACTCAGTTTGGAAGATTGTTTTATGTATTGGAAGAAACTGTTCGTTATCCCTAGAACTCTAATAGGAATTCTGTTAAATTTTTATTTGTTGGCAGGTTTAATTTCTTCCTTAATCGATACCGACGAATCTCTACACCACGGGTCCCAATATTTAGTAAAGACGCAATTTCTTTACTGGACATGTTAAGGCGTAAATAGGCACATAGTTTTAGGTCATTTGGAACGAGACCTGGGTAGTCTGCTTTTAATTTTTTGAAGAAATTTTCATGGGCTTCGTTGAAACTCTTTTCGAATATATCCCAGTCACGGTCATCGTTGTGTGCCTCTTCGATTAATTTATTCACCTTTCGTAATTGGTGGGAGTTAAGTTTGTTATCACCTGAATCGTTGATGTTTGTCAGCTCGTGATGTAGGGTGTTTAACATCTGGTTTTTGTAAACAATGTTCATAGCGGTATTCGCTAACTCTCGGTTTTTGTTAGCGAGTTCCTGCTCGAGCTGTAAGTTTTTTAGCGAGATAATCTTCTTCTCGTTTGCCGCAGCTTCCCTGGCGAGACGTTCCTTTTGTTCGGCGAGCAGCTTCGCTTTGAGTTTTTGTTGTTGACTATGTAAACGATGATGGTAAAATTTGTTTCCTAGATAGCATAGTAATAATGTGATAAAGATGTAAACCACAATCATCGGCCAACTTAAAAACCAAGGTGCTTCGACATGAAACGAAATGGACGATACCTCAGATTGTGTTCCATTAGGACTCATCGATCTCACGTTAAACGTATAATTGCCGTAGGGTAGGTTTGTAAGATCTTTAAATGCTGTTTCTTCCCAAGTCGACCAACCTTCACTGTAGCCTTCCAGTTGGTATTGATATCGCAAAGGAACTGGCGAGTACCAGGGAGACGCAAAAGAAATCCGAATGTTGTTCTTCTTATATGGGATATCGAAAACTTCATAGATAGGGTATTTTTCGTCAGTCGTGTTCCAGAGATTGGTGATAATGGGCTTGGGTATTTTTTGATCGATGGAGTTCTGATCGAAGTAAAGCGCAAAGCCATTGTTCAACGCAATTAGCGATAGATGACTGTTGACATTAAGTATGTGCTCATAATCGTTCATAAGCTTTCCTTTGAGTATGTTCCACGAGGAGGAATCAATTTTTAATTTTCCTTCCTGGAGGAATTGTATCTTAGCTATATGCGATTTTTTTATGAACCAATAGGTATTGTCGCTGATGGGTATGATCTTATTTGCCACCGCGAAACTTGCAAGTTGCGTGTTGAGTTCCTGGTACGGTTTGAACGAACGTAAGATGTTATCATAAAGATAGAAACCAGAATCACTTGCAAATACGATGTTATTCGCTAAATTATAGACACCATGTAATTTGCTGTCTTCCGGCAGGCCGTTTGTTTGGCGCTGGAATTCAGTGCTTTGTTGAAGATCTTGGCTTAAATGAAAGCTATATATATTCTGCTGGTTACTGAGCCAAAATTCGTACGGTCCTTTTTGAATAATGTATCGAATAGGTTCTTTTTGGTTTGTAAATTGTTTTAGAAAAGATAAAGAGGGAGTGCTTTGCATTATTCCTACACCGGTGTAATTTGCCTGTAGCCAATAACTACCGCCCTTTAAGGGTAGAAATGCCCAAGCGCCCGTAACATCTGAGAGAAGTGATAACCTCTCCTTTTCAAGTACGAAGGTACCGTTGTTGTGGCCACATACGAGTCTTCCTCCAATATTCTCCAGCGACCACACTTGTCCTTGGGAGTTGGGAATCATCCTAAATTTAAGGGCGGTGTAATTTTCGGACCCTTGCCAATTGCTCACAAAAAGACCTTGATTAGTCCCTAGATAGATTTTGTTCTGATATATAATCGACGTGTATACCGTTCCTAGGTCTCCTGTAATATCGGTGTAATAAAATAAAGGACTATTGATGTCGATACGATCTATTCCATTGTCTAGACCTAGCCACAAGTTGTTTTGCTTATCGATGGCTAAGCTGAGAACTGTATTGTTCTGGAGACCATTATTCTTATTGATATGTTGAACAATTTCTCCGTTTTGATTAATGATAAAAATGCCATTTTGTATTGTACCAAAGGCATATTGTTCACCATATAGTTTTACACCGTTATTTAATTGGAACGTCTTAAGGTAGTCTTGGGCTTGGTTCTCCCAAGGTTGTATTGTGCCGTCATCATACATTTTGAAAATCCCATTTTTAGCGGTTCCAATTAGTACTTGCCCGTCCTTAAAGGGAAGCATGGTTAGTATGTTCATGCCAAGTAGCTTATCCGCATCTTTTACGCGAATTAATTTACCTTCAACAAGCTGATGTAGACCAGATGGGATTTGTTCGAAATAAATATTTCCACCAATATTAAAGCTAAAAAGGAAAGGTTCTCCGTCGGCAGTAATAGTGACAATATGGTTATTGTAATAGAGGTAACTTTTAGAGAAGGAGTGGAAATAGATTTTATCTCCATCGGTGATGATCCGCCATATTTCGTCATTTTTTAGGCCCCGTTGATCTTCCACGAGCGCGGACAAGCTAGTGTAGCTCATTTTGCCGTAGTCTCCCCGCGTCCAGTAACCAAATTCTCCAGCGCCACCGACAAGAATCCTCCCCGAATCATCAATGCTGACGCTACGGAGACCGGTATTTTTCTTCATTCGGTGAAGCTTCCATTCCTGCCCATCAAAAGCAAGTAAGCCGTCTGTGTTTGCAGCATAGATAATACCATCCTTGCTGACGGCTAAGCCCCAATTTTGATTTCCGGCATCATAGGAGGCCTTGCTATATTGTTGGACAAAGGGGGTGCCAACACGCGGGATCTGCTGACCCAATGTGATCGTTATGGCGGATAATAGCATCCAGCAGAATAGTAATCCTCGAATAAACTTGAACATAGTGAATAATCAAAGATAATAAAAGGTAATAAGGATTATAGAATAGCGATCCCTAAGATTTAAAGTCAGTATCAGTTTGTTATAATTGTATTTCCTCTTGTCAGGCAAAATTTTTTAATGCCTTGTTGATTGCGAATAAATTTTGTCTTTTGCCATCTAAGTGTTACTCCAGTGGATTATAAATGTTGTAAATCAGTAATTTATCATTTTGGTTTTACTTTTGAACACATAGCATTAACTGTAAAACTCGATGCCCTAGGCTAAAACTTTTTTAGTCGAACACATAATTGTCAATCGTCAGCCCTTCAATAAAATAAGAAAAGCTAAATGCAGCTTTTTTATAAAGATAATGGATCAATTCCTATCATTTGTTTACCTCTTTCCTATCATTATGAAAGAAAAAATGATTAATTTTGATAGGAAGGAATAAAGTATGAAACTTAATCAAAGACAGCAGGAATTATTAAAACAATTATCTGGCAAACCTAATAAGCGAATTTCGGAAATAAAGGAATTGTTAAGAACCGATATCTCGATTCCAACATTAAATCGCGATTTGAAAGATTTAGTTAATTCGGGCTTGTTGATTAGGTCTGGTTTGGGTAGGAATACGGTTTACCGGGTTTCTAATAGTTTTCGCTTATTGAATGCTGAAATTGGTGATTCTTATTTTGATAAGGAGATAGATGAACGCGCTGGAAATAAACGATTCAACCCAGATGTCTTTACACTGATAGAACAATCTACATTGTTTACAAAAGAAGAGTTGAGGAGTTTGGAAGGATTACAGCAGCAACATCTGGATAACATCAAAACGCTCTCACCGGTGCTATTAAAAAAAGAAACGGAAAGGCTGGTAATTGAATTGAGCTGGAAATCTTCGCAAATAGAGGGGAATACCTATTCATTATTGGAAACGGAAGTTCTGCTTTCTGAAAAAATAGAGGCCAAAGGTAAAGATCACGCGGATGCCGTGATGCTATTAAACCATAAGACAGCTATTGATTATATTTACCAAGATCGAATTCGAGTAACACCACTAAAGGTAGTGGATGTTGAAGGTATACATTCACTATTAATAAACGGTATGGGGGTGAGCAAAAATCTGAGAAAGCGAATAGTTGGTATTACCGGGACAAGTTATACACCTCCTGAAAATGAATTTCAGATTAGAGAATATTTAGAAAAAGCTTGCGAATTGATTAACAGTCGAAATTCTGTATTTGAAAAAGCTATGCTTGCCGTACTGTTCATCTCCTATATACAACCTTTTGAAGATGGGAATAAACGTACGGGACGTATTACAGGCAATGCGTTGTTGATAGCTAATAAATATTGTCCGCTGTCATATAGAAGTGTTACTCCGGTAGATTACAAAAAAGCGATGATCCTTTTCTACGAACAAAATAATCTTTCTGCTTATAAAAAACTGTTTATGGAACAGTTTGAATTTGCTGTGAAAAACTACTTCTAAATCCGAGATAGTCTATATGATCTTGGAATTGCCTTACTTAAAACAACTATTTTAATTAAATATAATACACAAGTGTTCGAGAGTACAAGGTCTACAACCTACATTAACAAGATTTTCCAGGCATCCATTACATGACCGTTTTTTAACAAATGTTTGGCATTTTAAATGCAAGCGTTTGGTGCGGATCTGGTTGTCGATGGCGCCGTCAAGCATTCCTTAATTTCATCGTTTTTACGACGTAGCGTTTTAATAAGCCATAATAATCTCAAATTATTTCCCGTTAATGCGTTAGAGTTTTTAACGTCTTTATGAAAAGCATCTATGCCGATTATTATATAAATTTGTTTTACAAGAATAATCTCCATTATGGAGGCAAACATATACAGATTATGGATAATGTAATAACAGAAAATAACATTCTAGAACAGGAAAACAAACTTTACAGTGCAATCAAGGAAGGCAATGTACCCTTGCTTGACGAATTGCTGCACAATGATCTGCTGTTTATTGTACCAAGCGGAGAAGTAATAACGAAGGAAATCGATTTGGATACCTATCGAGCCGGGACATTAAAGGTTGAGGAGCTTCTTTCAAAAGTTGAAAACCTGAACATTATAGATGATATGGCGGTCATTACATTGACAATGAAAATGAAGGGGAAATTTAATAGCGAGTCATTTGAAGCTGACTACCGTTATATCAGGTTTTGGAAAAAGTTCGATAACGGCATAAAAGTGGTCGGTGGAAGCGGTGTAGCAATTTAACGGACGAGTCAAAGTGTCTCATAATTGTTTTTTTTAATGTGTAATCTATTGTTAACTAGAGCGAAAGTAGAATTATAAAGTTCTTTATTTATAATCTTTAACAATTTTAACATTTTAATTCAATTATGTGAGAATTATTTTATAGATATAGGAAGCATAGCATGGAAAATTCAAAGATTCTTAAGTGAAGTGTATATTATTAAGGATTCCTAACGGTCCTACAGGTGTGGTTGAGATACGTTGTAAACTGCTTTAGAGGTTTCATTATTAGCGATGACTCCCTTTTACAATATCTAATTGTAATATTTCTTTTTAAGCCATAGGCTTGCCTTTACCAATAATATCAGCACGGGAACTTCAACCAATGGTCCAATTACGCCCACAAATGCTTGGGGTGAATGAATTCCGAACACCGCTATGGCCACTGCTATAGCTAATTCAAAATTGTTTCCTGTGGCGGTAAAAGCAATTGCTGCGTTTTTGTCATAGGAAACATTCAAAGATTTATTAATAAAGAAGCTTACGAAAAACATGAGTACAAAATAGATGATTAATGGGATAGCAACCTTTACAACATCCATTGGCAGCTCCACTATTTTATCACCTTTCAGGCTGAACATTAATACGATGGTAAAAAGCAATGCGTACAAGGTAATGGGCGATATTTTTGGAATAAACTTCCGGTTATACCATGCTATACCTTTTGCCTTGACAAGGAAATAACGGCTGAGAAACCCAGTCAAGAACGGGATACCTAAATAAATCAACACGCTTTCCGTTACGTCTTTTATTGATACGTTTACATTGAAATTGGCTAAACCTAATTTGCTTGGCAATACATTTATAAATAACCAAACCATGAAGCTATAGGTGAACACCTGAAAAATACTGTTTAGAGCGACCAGTAGTGCAGCATATTCCCTGTTACCTTTTGCCAAGTCATTCCAAACAATGACCATTGCGATGCATCTTGCCAAGCCTATTAATATCAAACCTATCATATAATCAGGCTCATTCCTTAAAAAAAGAATGGCTAATCCAAACATTAAAATAGGTCCAATAATCCAGTTCAATAATAAAGATATGCTAATAATCTTTTTGTCCCTTATCGCCATTGGTAATAACGAATAATCCACTTTTGCTAAGGGCGGGTACATCATTAAGATCAGTCCAATTGCTAAGGGGATATTAGTTGTGCCAATCGATAAAGTATTAGTGATGGTGGAAATATTTGGAAAGAAATGGCCTAAGCTAATGCCGAATGCCATTGCCAAAAATATCCATAAGGTTAGGTACCTGTCTAAGAATTTTAATTTTGGTTGCATCGGCTATTTAGTAATTTTTGAAAATATATAGAACATTTCTGTTGCAATCTGCAAACTTCTTTCTACATACACCGCTGTCTGTCTTGAAGTATTATCCGAAATTTTAGGATCTTCAAATGTGATGGGAATCCTTTTTTCAGCACCAGCTATAAATGGACATCCACCGTCAGCATGTGAACAGGTCATTATCGCGGCAAAATTGGATGTAGGATTGAATGCGTTGTCATATTTTTTGGAAAATCCAATTATGGGTAGCGAATTCTCACTATATTTTATAGCATATACGGGATTATTGCTTTCATTAATTTTGAAAATATTAAATCCCTGATTTGATAAAGTTTCTGCTACTTTAGGAAATAATGCGGTTTCTTCAGTTCCTCCTGAATAACAAAACACATTTTTAATACCGAAATACCCAGCTGCTACTTGTGCCCACACCTGCGATAGGTGACTTCTGCGCGAATTGTGGGTACAAATGAAATTGATATTTATTTCCTGTTTATTATCTGTTTTTTGCTGAATAAAATCAATCAATGGCTGCAATGCGCCCTTACGCTCATCGCTATTGATTTGTTCCCATTTTAGCTGCCTAACGGTATCTGATAATATCGGGTACATACGTATCTTATTAAAGGGTCTAACAACATCCAGAATCTGGTGTGCAACAATTTGATTGAATTGTAGTTAACTGGGAAAGGTTTTTCTTTTGTTTTTCAGCAGGAATTCCGCAAGCATCTTGCGCTAAACAGGCCGTAGTCTTATTTTTTAGCAGAAATGTATTTCCGTTGAAATCCAAATCGTATTTGCCAATCGTATCGCTTTGATATTCCACTTCTATCTCGGCATCTTCGATCCCTAATTTTTCTTCTGAAAGTTTAATGATGCTTAATAGTTTTCCTGATTTCAATCTGTGTTCATAATCATCGGCGTTCCACAATTGAAAATTGACCGTTTTTTCCTGACGAATTACACCGCCACAATCAATAAAATTCTTGATGATTTGTCCCACTTCCGTCACGTGAAAGTGTTCAGGAACAAATTTCCCATCTTCTAACTGAAATTCAACATTTTGTAATGTTGGTAATATTTGTTTGATTTCTGATAACTTCATAAAACTAAAGTTTAAAAATGATAAAAAGAATAATGTTAATATGTAAACGTTATATAGCAATATAACGATGTTAATTTGTAAAAAATGCTTTAACAACACTGCTTTACTTGCACATCCTGATTGAAAAAGATATTAAACTCCTCTTGAAATTGTTTCCAAACGTCCGCTTCAATACAGTAGCAAACCGACTTGCCTTCTATTGAACCTTGAATAATTCCGATGCTTTTTAATTCTTTTAAATGTTGCGAAATGGTTGCTTGTGCCAGGCCTAATTCTTCCACCAAATCATTACAAATACAAGCTTTCTGGTTAATAATATATTGCAGGATTGCTATTCTGGCCGGATGTCCTAAAACTTTTAGAAGCGCCGCTAATTTGTTTTGTTCGTCTTTATATATTTCGGTTTTTGTAACGCCCATTTTTCCATTTATTTACATCGCAATATTACGATATTAAATTTAAATATAAAAGATTTTTGACTTTTTATTTACGAGTTACCCGATGAGACTTTCAAATTCAAAAAAGAAAGCAGATCATAGCACATAAATTTTTCTTTAAATCGCATTGCCATCACTACTTGCTTTTTAAATTTTCCTAGGGTATGATCACAGTTCTCTATTAATGCGTGGAATCACCTCTTTGCCAATTATTTCTATGGAACGCATCAACTGTTCATGACTTAGCCCTGCATTATCCATTTGGAAAGTAAATCTGTCAACACCACCCAAAGCTTCGCTATGACGCAGTAGTTTAGCAGCCACCTGTTGAGGTCCACCCACAACCAATACACCTTTTGGTGCTACTAGTTCATCGAATCCGCTTCTGGTTACTGGGGGACCATCCTCGCTCTTTGCCTAGTTTGGTCCAAAGTTCAGCATAACCGGGGTAGTAATCTGCAATAGCTTCTTCATTGGTAGCGGCCACATAACCCGGTGAGTGCAAGCCCACCGATAGCTGATCTGGTGTGAACCCAGCTTGCTTTCCGGCTTCCTTATATAAATCAATCAACGGTCGAAAATGTTCCGTTTCTCCGCCAATAACGGCGACCATTAAAGGAAGACCTAGTGTTCCAGCTCTGAGGAAGGATGCTGGAGTCCCACCCACACCAAGCCAAATAGGTAGCTTCTGCTGACTTGATCTGGGATAAACAGGTTGATTTTCCAAGGCTGGTCTATATTTCCCCGACCAAGTAACGAATTCTTGCTCTCGAATTTTTAATAAAAGATCTAATTTTTCTTTGAATAAGGCATCATAATCACGTAGGTCGTAGCCAAATAGTGGATAAGCTTCAACAGCAGATCCTCTTCCTACAACCATTTCCGCCCGTCCCTTAGATATTAAATCCAATGTAGCAAAGCTTTGGTAAACTCTCACCGGATCAGCGGTACTTAACACCGTAACCGCGCTTGTCAAGCGGATATTTTTGGTTCTTGCTGCTGCAGCAGCGAGGATAACAGCCGGAGCAGAGTCCAAAAACTCTTTCTTATGGTGTTCACCAATGCCGTAAACAGCAAGTCCCGCTTCATCGGCTTGAACAATCCTTTCTAGAAGTTGCTCCATGGCATCTTCAGGAGTAAGTGTTCCTCGCCCATACATAGCTGATGCGAAACTATCAATTCCAATTTCCATTATTTTGATTTTAATATTGTCGTTTTATTATTTAGTGTCCATTTACTCCTTAGGAAAGCGCATTTGGGGGCGGTCCACCAGCTGGTTTGCCTTTACTTTCAGGTAAGGGTACATAGTCATCATTATCCATAGGCGGCAAATCAATACGACCTTGCTTCCAATCCTCTTTGGCTTGCTCAATCCGTTCTTTCCTACTCGAAACAAAGTTCCACCAAATGTATCGGTCGCCTAAGTGTTCGCCACCAAGCAACATCAAGGTAGTTTGCTCTTTGGCAATAATCAACGGATCTACTCCTTTGGTAAAAACCAGTAGTTGCCCTGCCTTGTACACAATTCCATTTACCTCGACAAGACCTCTGACAATGTAGGCCCCTCGTTCACTATGCTCCTTGGGCAAACCAAAATGAACACCAGGTTCCAGTACGAGATGTATATAGAATAAAGGTGAATGTGTTTTCACATTACTTTTCAGACCGTAGGCATCGCCAGCTATCAGCCGCATCCATACCCCGGTGTCGGTGAAAACAGGTAATTGCTCTGGCTTATAGTTTTCAAAAGATGGATCATTTTCTTCATCTTTTTCAGGAAGAGCGACCCAGGTTTGCAACATCTCCAGTTCCCCACCTGCGAGCATCGCAGGGTCTTCAAATCGCTCACTATGGGTGATGCCTTTTCCGGCCGTCATCCAATTTACTTCACCAGGTTTTATTACTTGCTCCACGCCAAGGCTATCACGATGAGTGACTTTGCCACTGAACAGATAACTCACAGTGGATAATCCGATATGTGGGTGCGGTAGCACATCAAGGCTACTGATGGATTCGGTCGGTATATTTAAAGGGCCGCCATGATCCATAAAAATGAACGGTCCAACCATTCGACGTAGTTGAAAGGGGAGGATACGTTTAACTGAAAAACCAGGTGAAATTTCAGCCTGTCTAGCTTCAATAATAATATCAAGCATAAAATATATTTAAATAATAAAACTTCTTTTACATCTACGGTAATCTTATAATGAGTTGTTAACAGCTTATTGTTGACTTGTGTAAACTTGCCGGCCTTAAAATCGTACAAGTCGTTCTGCACTTAGGCTGTTTATTCTCGGCATCTACTGGAACTCATCAACTAATTTTCTTAACAACTTCCTTCCCTTTTTGTTCTGAACTACTATCAAGCACTAAATACATTATTGGTCGGCATTTTTGTAAATTCTGGATGTTAATGCTTCTTCAATGAAATAGCGCTCTGGATAGGTTTTTGAATAAGCTGTATCAGTATAACCTCTTGACAAGTTTTTCAATATATATATCCGTATTTATTTATCGTTATGCCCTTTTAGCCAGACGTCTGCGTATTCCTGAGGATGACGTTTGAATTGTGCAAAAACGTAAGGACAAAGCGGTATGATCCGCAAATTATTGTCCCGGGCGTGCCCTACCAATGCAGTAAGCAACAATTTGGCAAAACCTTTTCCTTCCTGTTCGGCATCCACTTCAGTGTGATATACCCGAAGTTTGTCATTTTGCACAGAAATATCCATCTTGCCCACTTTTTTATCCGAGGAGAAAAGTTGCACTTCTCCGTAAGTGCTATTATCCTTAAAGACGATCGTTGTATTTTCCATGAGTCAATTTATTTGTCATTTGAAATTTCTTATTTAATACTTAAGGCACCTGAAGGGCATTTTGCAATCTGATCACGAAGCTCCTGTGTTGTTGCATTATGGACTTTGATCCAAGGACGATCTTTTGGATTATATACCTTGGAAAGGGTCTTTACGCAAATCCCTGCATGGATGCATAATTTAGGTTGCCAAATGATGGTTATTTCTCCATTTTTATATTCCAGTTTTTCCATAATAATGTAGTTTTTGAGATGATTAGCAGTTAGATCGTTGCTAGCATAAATGAATGCTTTCGGGTGGTTTTTAATCGGAAAACATACGAGCTAAACATTAACAAAATTAACTCCTGGTTCTTTGATGAATGTTATGCAAATAGCTGCCCGCGACGAAAAATTGTGGCTGATTTTGCCAGATCAACCATGATGTTGCTAACTACAATAGGTTCATCACTCAAAATTGCATGAAATGAAAATGCAAAACGTAGATAAATGACGATAAAAAACATCGACATATACCGATATTAGCTAAAAATACAAAGTATTTACTAGACCAGATCAGATCTAATATTAAAATTGCAGTTAAAGGGTGAAAAGATTATAGGTAGAAAATAGAAGAAAGTTTATTTTCGAGCTGTGAGCTTTTTACGTACACGGCTTAATGTGTCTTTTGTAACACCAAGGTAAGAAGCAATGATATGTTGAGGAAAACGTTGGAGAAAATATGGATGGCGTTCAACAAAATCTGCATAGCGTTTTTCTGCGCTAAAGCTGATAGATGAGGTTATCCGTTTTTGTGTAGCAATACTGTTTTGTTCATCAAGTTTCAACGTAAGTTCATTAAAGGAGGGGCATTCACTGCGCAATTTTAGTACACTTTCCCTTGAAAGGAGGAGTACCTCAGTATCTTCCCAAACATCAATATTATACACGCTAGGGGTAGCCATAGAGAAACTCTCACGGTCACCTGCCCACCAATTTTCGATATATAAGTCAACAACATGCTCAATGCCATTTTCGTCCAAATAATATTTACGCATTGCTCCATTTACAATAAATGCCATATGCTTACAGATCTCTCCTTCTTGCAAGAGATATTGTTTTTTTCGTAATTTTTTGTGAATAAAATGGGGTGCGATAACTTTAAAATCTTCTTGGGAAATTAAAGTTGACGCATATTTGTTAATATAATCCAGTAGTACATGCATAGCTTAAATTGAGATTCATAAAGTTAAAAATTTTTATTCGCGATCTTTTATTGTCTTGCTATGTTCGGATTAAATGGAATGATCCTTATTTCTTGGAATTGTCAGGTTTATCCGGGATATGAAGATTGGTTCCAATCGCTTTATTTAAGTTTTTTATAAAATGAGCTGCAAGCAGAGGTGATTCTAATTCGACATTTTGGTGAATAAAGAAGTAGAGATTTTGTAACCCGGCGTCCTTCCATTTCACAATTGTATCAATCCATTCGTCCAATCTTGAATAATCTGTCGGGTGATTAGCTCCTACATAGCGGACAAATGCGGTGGGGGTTGTAAGTCGCATGTGCATCATGTCGCGCCGACCGGCAGTGTCTACAAGAACATTGGTTTTGTTGTGAACTTCCAGTAAGTTATAGAATTTTTCCGCAATTTCGGGTGTAAACCACTCCTGATTTCTGACCTCGACTGCCAAAGGATAGCCTTTAGGAAAGTTCTTTAAAAAAAGCTCGAGTCGGTCAAAATCTTTGGGTTTAAAATTATCAATAAGTTGCAGGAAAGCCATTCCCAATTTGTCCTCGAATAATACGGTGGCATCCACGAAGGCTTTCACCTTTTCATCTGCATTAAGGAGTCTTCCATAATGACTGATAGATTGTGGTATTTTAGGAAAGAATTTAAAATTATCTGGTGTTTTGTTTTTCCAAGTTTCCACCTGATCCTTTGAAGGAGAATTATAAAACGTAGCATTCAATTCGATGGAATTGAATTGCGTAGCATAATATGCTAGTTCATCTTTGGTGCCGCGCGGATAAAAGCCTTTTAGATCAGTTTTATTCCACTTGGCACACCCCACATATACTTCCAAATCGCCGCCATTCTTATGCCGCTTAAGCAAATCTATTGTTTGCGGGGTTGTATCTGGTATACTAAAGTCGATGATTGAAGGGTCTGTTACTTGTCCAAATTTCATATAGTTTCTCTTTTCGCTTGCAATTATAGTTAAAGATAACGTCTTTTAGATAAAGAATGACCTTGTCAGATTGTTTTAATTGAAGGTCACTATGGAAATGAGGGTATATAGATTCGCATAGCTGAAATTATTAGAACACGCAATATAGCATAGACTTTCAGGGGCAGACAATTTACTGATCCGGAAACAGGTTGCATCGATATGAAAATAGATCAGCAGATTATTCCTGTCTGCCCGAGGACTGTTTTTCTTACCCTGTATGACTCAATAACAATTTGTCCAATTGTTCAAAATCTGTAGTCATACCTTCTTTAAAGCCCATCTCTATCTCTTTTTCGAGATCAGATAATGAATCGTACGTAAGAAAGATATCGACCTGTACTTTATTGTCTTTAGCAATAAAATTGTTCTCCCATAAATTTTGAGGAAATGCGGGATTTATAAAACAGAGCGTAAAACCCTGAGGTCTTTAGCCTGTGGGATGTAAGTGACTACCCCTGACCAGAATATATACGGGCGAATGGTATCAGGAGATGCTTGGACAATAGAACAAACAAAGTACCGATCTGAGCAGAAAGTATGTTCTTTCCAAAAATGTTTAGATAGGAACGACTTATGAGATGAATGCCAAATATGGTAAGTAGATGCTTGCTTTAACTTGCGAACAATAGAAGTAATTGACAGAGGTGGAACATAACGAATTAGAAAGTGTATGTGGTCTAAATCTGATTCAAACACTTCACTTTCAAAATCTGAATTAGCGTTAATCTGTAAAAGAATAGAACGCATATCATCTTTCAGCTGACCAACTAGTAACTTTTTGCGATAATTGCAAACGAAGATTAAATGGCATTTTAAATAATGTTTTGAACGATTTGTGCTGATGTAATTACTTTTTTTAGACATAGCGAATTTTTTTTGTGCATGTTTCTCAGACTCGATGGAAATATTTACAAAAAAAAATGTAGCGGGTTTACAAAAGATTATTATGCGCCATTTTTTGATTGCTGCTAGCATGGATAGGTGGAAAAGAATTAATATTAAATGAATTAATTATTGCTAACATATTTAGCTGATTATTTGCTGCCTTTGATATAGATACTGATTGTTGTACGACATTACGATTGTTGATTTTCAGTGTCTTAACCAAGATATTACCTGTTATTTCTTAATTAATTTCACCCAGGCGGGTTATTTAATAGTAGCATGAAGACAATTTTTCGGACATATCGATTTGAACTTCAACCAACACAAGAGCAACAAGTGTTGTTGAATAAGCATTTTGGTTGTGTCCGATATGTTTACAACTATTTTTTAAATGAAAAACAAGCACAGTATCAAGCATCTAAAAAATCTGATAATTACCATACACAGGCAGGGGCACTAAGAACATTAAAGAATACAGAAGAATCTATTTGGCTTAAGGAGGTCAACAGCCAATCATTACAATCTGCTTTGAAATCTTTAGAGGCTGCCTACGTGAATTTCTATCGTGGCCGCGCTAAATTTCCAAGATTTAAGTCGAAGAGGAAAAAGAATAGTTTCGCGATTCCGCAATATGCTAAACTTGAAAATGGTAGGTTTTACGCACCCAAGTTTAAAAAAGCTATTAAAGTAAATATTCACCGTGAAGTAAAGGGTAAGATCGGAAAATGTACTGTAAGTAAAACCCCAACAGGGAAATATTTTGTATGCATACTATCAGAAGAACAATATCAACCCAAAGAAAAGACTGGTGCTGTTTGTGGAATAGATTTAGGTTTGAAAGACTTTGCTATTACTTCTGATGGCGTTAAATTCAAAAACCACAAATACACAAAACAATATGAAAAAAAATTAGCGAAAGGCCAAAAACATCTTTCTCGTAAGATAAAAGGTAGTAATTCGTTTGAAAGACAAAGACGAAAAATTGCAAAACTTCACGAAAAGATTACCAACTCACGAAATGATCATTTACACAAAGTATCACATCAATTAATATCAAATTATGATATAATTTGTTTAGAAGATTTGAATGTGGCAGGAATGGTTAAAAACCATAAACTTGCCAAGCATATCGCTGATGCCAGTTGGGGCACATTTGTTAAGTTCATTCAATACAAAGCCGATTGGAATGACAAACAGATTGTTAAAATAGGTCGTTTCTATCCATCAAGTAAAACTTGCTGTGAATGTGGTTGGATAAACCAAAGCCTAACTCTTTCGATAAGAGAATGGACTTGCCAGAATGGACACCTTTTAGACCGTGATGTAAACGCTGCAAAAAACATTCTCAAAGAAGGATTGAAAATAATATCGTCAGGGACTGGCGATTACACGGGTGGAGACTGAAATAAGACTTTGGTAACAAAGCATAAGTCTGCGAAACCCGAAGCCCCTTTGTCTTTAGCAAATGGGTTTGTTCACTGCCCCGTTTTCATCGGAGAAACCACCTCTTGAGGAGAATGATTTTTCTTTACTAATGGAAATAAAATCAGATTTGCTCCAATGCTTTTCTCCGTCGGGTCCCACCATAGCATAGAGCCAGTGACCGCCTTCACGAAAATCCATTGATTTAGTTTCAGCCCGCCAAGGTTGGGGTCCCCACCATTGGTCAAGGAGTTCAGGAGTCGTCCAAGCTTTCCAAACTAGCTGAATGTTGGACGCAAATTCACGAACGATATGAATCGTTTTGTTTTCTTTATCAATGATAAAGTCAAATAATAATGTCGGTTTCATTGTAGTTGTCTTTTAAGGTAAATAATAATTCTTCCAAATTGCGAAGGTGAGCTGAAAAACCTTTTTTGTGGCTGTCGGATGCCATTTTTTTAAACATTTCAGCGCTTCCATATTTTTCCTCCATGGTAACGAGTGTTTGTCCATCTTGTTCATTGAAAGTAATGGTACAAACGGTAGGCTGGTAATCCGGGCTGATCAAGCCGTTCTCATCACTAAATACGCGCCATTCTGTGATGCTTTTTTTTTTATCAATTTTCTTGTAATCGTACCGGCTCCAATGTTTACCTCCCGAAGGACTAACCAGCGCGTAATGCCAAAACCCACCTTCCCGAAACTCCATTGTTTTTGTCTCTGTTCTGTAGGGTTTTGGAGCGCACCATTTGTCCAGGAGTTTCGGGTCTGTCCATGCCTGCCAGACTAAAGTAGCAGGTACGTCAAATGCTCGTTTAATGTGAATAGTTTTATTCTTCCTGTTAACGGAAAAATCAAACAAAAGATTGTTTTTCATTTTATGTTTTTTTAATGGTTGTCAATAAATCGTCTAACTGATTAAATTTTGTTTCCCATATCTTGCGGAATTGTTCAAGCCAATTGTCAATTTCCTTCATTTTCTGTATTTCCAGCTGATAGTAAATTTCTCGTCCTTTTTGCTCCTGAATAATGAGCTCGCACTCGATTAAAATGCGTAGATGTTTGGAGACGGCTTGGCGGGTACTATCAAAATGTGCAGCAATGGCATTCGGTGTCATGGCCTGTAACGAAATTAAGGTGATAATGGCCCGTCTTGTAGGATCGGCTATTGCCTGAAAAACATCTCTTCTCATCTTTTTTATTTTGATTTACACTTTTTAGCAACTATTCAGTTGCAAATATAATAGCAACCATTCGGTTTCGCAATTTTTTTAACATATTTTTTTAAAGTAATTTTTGTGCGATCACGCTTTGTTTATTGATTTTTCAGACACTGCGTTGTTATTAGCAGTTCTTTTTTCTAGTTTGCTCATGTATCGTGAAAAACTTAAAAATGAAAGCATCACGTGCTAGCATCAACTTTAACTGGCAGTAGGAAGCCAAAGGGGGCTAAAAATGGGGAGATAAGGAACATGAAGTAAAAAAGTTAATCAGCAATGAAATTATTGCGTAATTAGGAACTAAACAAATCTAATACAGGCAAGTACAGGATGCTTTACTTTCTTTTTTTTCATTACTTTATGCAACAATTATAAATTAACCTAAAAACTGTTGTTCTTTTTGGTAAAAGATCTTGTTTTAGGCTTCACCTATGCGACCTACAACATTACGTTTTCTGATGGATCATCGTAGTTTGAACTGGTCTCCTAGGTAAAACTCACAATTATGAATAGATTATCTTTTTTATTGTTTTTTCTTACACTATCCCTTATATTTTCTTGTGCACCAAAGGTGGAGATATTCCCTTTTAAACCGGCTCCAGGAAACAGCGTTGTGATCATCGGAAATTCGTTTGCCGAGGGCTTACAACGAAATAATTATTTTGAGACATTGATGCATACCAATTTTAAGGAGCATAGATTGTCAGTTAGGAATTTGGCTTGGGATGCCGATGAAGTCAATTTACGACCAAGGCCTTTAAATTTTGGGACAGTACATGATCACCTTAAAATGCATAATGCTGATATCATTTTTGCGTGTTTTGGAATGAATGAGTCTTTTAAAGGGCCGGATAGCATAGCTACCTTCAAAAAAGAGTTGGAAACTTTCATGATAAGCTTACAGGAACTAAAGAATAAAAATAATAATTCACCAAAAATCATTTTAGTATCGCCAATTTATCATGAGAAATTGGGGGGAGAGTTACCTGATCCGAAGGAACATAATGAGTCCTTGGCGATGTACACAAAGGAAATGTCAACCTTGGCTAAATCAATGGATTTGGCATTTATAGATCTCTTTGAGCCGACAAAGAAGGCCATGGAAAAAGCCAAGGAACCAATGACCAGCGATGGAATTCATTTGACCGCCTCGGGTTATAAGTTTGTTAGTGAGTATATGGCAAAGGTGCTGGATTTTCCGATAGCAGACTGGCCATCATCTCCCGAGGCTGAACGCCTTCTGGATCTTGTTAAAATTAAAAATCAACATTTTTTTTATAAATATAAAGCTCAAAATGGGGAATATATCTATGGGCGTCGTAAGGAATGGGCAGGGGGACAGGAATTACCTTCAGAATTGAGTAAAATAGATCAGATGGTCGAGCAATTAGATAGTTTAGTATGGCAAGCTGCTAAATCTGCTACACCCATCGATCAGGAAGTTATTGCAAAAATTATTAATTCTGGCAAAGAGCAGGTAGCGGTTCAAAAAGTAGAGCCGACGACCGATCAGGAACTAGCGCTGGCTAAATCGCAATTTGTCTTGCCAGCTGGTTTTGAAATTGAGCTGTTTGCTTCCGAAAAGGATTTTCCGCTAGCAAATCCTGTTGCAGCTACTTTTGACGCAAAAGGCCGGTTATGGGTAGCTACTATGCCCTCCTATCCAAATTATCTTCCGGGTAATCCACCAAATGATAAAATTCTCGTGTTGGAAGATACCGATGGTGACGGAAAAGCAGATAAGCACACCGTTTTTGCCGATAGCCTATACCTTCCATTGGGTTTTGAATTAGGCGACGGTGGTGTTTACCTCACCCAGGCTCCAGATTTTATTTTTCTAAAAGATACCAATGGCGATGACGTTGCCGATTCCAAGGAAGTATTGCTTTCTGGTTTTGGAACAGAGGATTCCCATCATACCCTCAATACCTATACCTGGGGTCCTGATGGTGCGTTGTACATGAATATGGGAACATTTCTTCATACGCAAGTGGAGACCCCATATGGGCCTCGTAGAGGTGATTATGGGAATGTTTGGCGCTATGAACCGCGAACGAAAAAATTTGACCAACACATTTCTTACCTGTTTGCAAATCCTTGGGGAGATGTGTTTATGCGGGATGGCACGCAACTAATTGCTGACGTTTCGACCGGATTGAATTATTTTGCACCACCACTTACAGTTGCGATCGATTATCCCAAAAAACATTTAGAAATGAAGGATTTCTTAACTGCAAAAGCCAAACCTAAGACATGTGGACTTGAAATTATTTCCAGCAGAGCTTTTCCAGATAGTATGCAGGGGGATGTTCTTTTTAATACATTTATTGGTTTTCAAGGAATCAGACAACATAAGATTTATAAAGAAGGAAGTGGATTTGTTGGTCAAGAGACTGAAGCTCTTTTACAATCCAAAGATCCCAACTTCCGGCCCGTAGATCTTCAGTTTGGTCCTGATGGAGCCCTCTATGTTGTCGATTGGTATAACCCCATTATCCAGCACGGTGAACAGAATTTTCGTGACGCCAAACGCGATCATACCAAAGGTAGAATCTGGCGAATTTCCCACAAAGAAAAGGAGAAGCTAAAGACGGTTGATCTTACGAAACTGAGTATTGCTGAATTATTGGACCAGTTAAAGCTGCCTGAAGATCGCTCAAGGTATAGAGCAAGACGAATGCTTCGAGAATATCCAGCAAAGGAAGTTCTTGCCGCGGTGGACCGATGGATTATCGCATTAGATCCAGCAGATACCCTATTAGAGCAACATCGATTGGAGGGGCTTTGGGTTTACCAACAATTCAATTCCGTGCATGAGAATTTATTGAAAGAAATGCTAAAAAGCAAAAATGAGGCAGTACGTGCAGCATCAACGCGTGTTCTTTTTTATTGGCGGGACCGCATCCCAAATACATTGGATCAACTTATTAATATGTCAACGGATCCTTCACAACGTGTAAGGTTAGAAGCAATTATTGCCTTAAGTCATTTTAAAGATCCAAAGTCTGTAAATGCATTGTTGGCAGCAGCGGAATTACCGACAGATGATTATATCAATTATGCTTTAAATGAATCCTTTAGGCACCTACGTACTGTTTGGGTTCATATGTTCACAAAGGACAATCAATATCTTGCTAGTGATGAGAAGAAGGCAAATCTTCTCTTAGGATCTGTTGCCACCAAAAGAGAATCGCTCTATATTGGTTTTATAGCAGAGGATCCAACATCTGCAAAATATAGTGAACCCCAACTCACAACAGAAGAATTTGAACAAATGAACGAATCTGTTGCTGTTCAGAAATTTTTGGTCCAACACAAAGACCACTTAAGCACAGGTGAACATACCACATCGCAGCCTGAAAAACCGACCGAACAAAAGGACACGGATAATGCCACGCATAAATTAAAGACTTTACCTGGTAAGATGGCCTTTGATTTGGAAACGTTAACGGTTAAAGCTGGTGAGCAGGTGCGCTTACAGTTTGATAATAATGATCAAATGCCGCACAATATTGTTTTTGCTACTCCTGGATCAAAAGATAAGGTTGGGAAGGCGGCCGATGCAATGTCCGTTTTGCCGGATGCATATGAAAAGAATTTTATTCCTGATATTCCTGAGGTTTTATTTGCGACACCACTAATACCTGCTGGTGAACGTTATCAGTTGAAATTTGTGGCACCAAAAACAAAAGGGGATTACCCTTTTATCTGTACTTTTCCAGGGCATTGGCAAATCATGCATGGGGTGATGCAGGTGAGGTGATTACCATTATTAACTTTAAAAACTAATTGACATGCGTTATTTATGGATGCTCTATTTGACTTTTGTTTCGAGTGCCGGATTTGGCCAGCAAAAATCGCTAGTAGGAACTTCTGTCTTATATAATCAAGAATTTGTCGCTACGGAAGGCTATAAAGAATTGGATTTTTCGAAAGCCGATGTGAAACTTACTAAAAAAGGTTTGCAGCTTTCTAAATCGGCAGGTTTGGTTAAATTAAATCGGTACTATGCTTTGGCGCAGCGTGTCATCCGTTATCATGTTCAATTTAGTGCAGACGCTAAGGTTGTTTTCCAAAGTGATAAGGGAGATTTTAAAGCTATTATAGATATTCCTGATAAAACGATTCAACTGCAGACGGATCCAATCTTACAGAGTAAGCTTGTAAACGTGCGAACTGAACATGAGTATTTAGTTGAAATTCGCAGAAATAACCAACATTCTAGTATTAAATTAATCGATTTGTACACTGCAGAAGAAACCGAAGTCGTGGGAATAAATGATGGCAGTGGAGGTGTGGGGAGAGGAGCTGAAGGAGTCGGCTTTCATGTAGGGAGACAATATGATTACTATTGCTTTGGTGTGCTGGAAGGGCAAGGTATGCTTGTTAAACAAATAGTGATTCAGGCAGACCAATCAAATCCTATTCTGTTAATTTATGGTGATTCCATCACAGAGCCCGAAGGATATTATCCTACAAAGGATTTTTCGCAATCCTGGACACAATTAATTATAAACAGGATGCAGGGGAAGGCCATTTCCAGTGGAAGAGGAGGCACTACAATTCATGAGTTGCTTGAGCGGATTAAAAATGAACTTCCTTATCTAAAAGCACAGTACGTGATGATCACTATAGGAACTAACGGAGGCAACACAGCAGCGAATCTAAGTGAGCTGGTGGAATATATTCAGTCGCAAGGAGCTATACCAATACTCAATAATATTCCGGCTAATGAAAGTGGAAGTCACATTGCGGTCAATGCGATGATTACTGATATCAGAAAGAAATATGATATTAAGGGCTGTAAATTTGATATTGCGACGTCCAAAGATCAATTGGGTCAAGAAGTTGATCGGTCGACTATGTATTTTGAGGATTATGACTGGGGCGAAATATACCATCATCCCAATGTGAAAGGGTCAAAATTAATGTACTTAAGGACATTAATTGATGTTCCTGAAATTTATCAGTAGTATTCGCGGTTTACAGTCAGCTAATTTTTCGACCACGAGCTCTTTTTGTGCGCAACCCGCGTCAAAAAACTGAGCAAAAAATCTTTCGTAATTTAGAATATTATTGGGTACTAGTACCTGCAAGTACGTGTGTTTTCAATTAAAAAGGCTGAGCATCAGTGTGCTATTGCGCGTGATGTTTTTGTGTTTTCCAGGAAAATCACGGAATGTTGAGTGGACATCCCTATTGCAATAAGTTTGTAAAAATAATTAACGCCACTTAGTTGCATTAAAAAATAGTATTACCTTTATTATTTGATGCACCATAAATTGTAAACAAATGAGAAATACTAAAGATTTTGAGGTAATTATAATCGGGGGAAGTAATGCGGGTCTTTCCTCCGCGATGGCCCTGGGCCGCTCCCTAAGAAGCGTGTTGATTATTGATAGCGGTTTACCTTGTAACAAGCCGACTCCCCATGCACACAATTTTTTAACGCAGGACGGACAAAAACCAGCAGAAATATTACGAATTGCTAGACAACAAGTCGAAAAATATGAAACGGTAAAGTTTCATCATGGAGTTGCTAGTAATGGTGTAAAAACGGCGAATGGTTTTGAGATCACAACAGCGGCTCAAGAAAAATTTACAGCAAAGAAATTGATTTTTGCAACCGGAATTAAAGATGTTATGCCGGAAATTAAAGGGTTTGAAGCCTGTTGGGGAATTTCTATTGTCCATTGCCCTTATTGCCATGGTTTTGAATTCCAAAATCAAAATACCGGAATCTTTGCCAATGGAGAGCGGGCCTTTCATCTAGCCTCACTGGTTAATAATTTAACAAAACAGCTAAGCATATTGACAAATGGTAAAGCCGATTTCAATGAAGAACAATTGGAAAAGTTAAAAAAGAATAATATCGAAATAATAGAGACGGGAATTGCTGAAATAGTGCACGAAAACGGCCATCTAAAACATGTTGTTTTTGAAGATGGTAACCAATTGAATTTTAATGCTGTCTATGCTTCAATCCCTTTTGTGCAGCATTCGGATATTCCGCTTTCTTTAGGTTGCGAAATTATCGAACACGGTTATATCAAAGTAGATAACTTTCAGAAAACGACTGTGGACGATGTATATGCCTGTGGAGACAATGCGGGTATGATGCGTTCCATTGCTAATGCTGTGCATACTGGAAATCTTACGGGAGCCATGGTAAATAGTTTGTTAACAGCTGAAACGTTTTAATTTAACTGTTTGTCGATTGTTTTTTAACAGCTGGATTTTTGGGCAATTGTTTCGTAGACTAGAGGGCAAAATTGCGAGTAGGTTATTATTCATTATCAAAATGGAACTGCTGGTTTTTTACGAATTTTTGATACGCAAAGCGTCTAAAAGCCTCAGGCAGATGTCCGATTACGCCATGTGGTCTCACAAAATAGAAATGTCGTTTCATGTTCAAATTATTGACCTCAACGACTTGGAGTTCACCACTCTGTAATTCTTTAGAAATCGCGTGAATAGAGAGAAATGTGAAGCAATCTGTTGTCATCAGAAAGTTTTTGATACTTTCAGTACTTGCCAAATACACTTTGACGTACAGCGCATGCCAATCTATCCCGGCTGTTAAAAGGGCTTTACGAATGACCTCATTCGTACCAGAGCCTTCCTCTCGAAGCACATATTCTAAGTTCAGTAGTTGTTTGTGAGAAAACACGTCTTTCGCAGCTATTTTGGGATTACCCTTACGTGTTACTAATACGACTTCATCTTTAAGAAAAATTTCGTATTTCATGGACGGATTATCCGATAGCCCTTCTACCACCCCCAGATCAATGGTTTTATCCAGTAGCAATTCCTCTATTTGTCTAGAGTTACCATGAAGTACTTTTAAATTAATACTGGGGAAGGATAGATGGAACTTCGCTAATATTTGGGGTAGAATATAATGGGAGAGTGTTGTGCTTGCTCCCAACCTTAGTTCGCCAAGCAAAACACCGTCCAGCAACCCTAATTCTCCGTTAAGTGTTTCGTATATTGAAGTAAGCCGCATAGCATGGTCAAGAAATAGCTGACCGGCTTCGGTTAGTTTTATTCGGTTACCGGTACGATCGAAGAGATTACGGCCTGCCTGTGATTCCAATTCCTGGATATTTTTGCTGACAGCAGGCTGAGAGATGTTCATCTCTTTTGCAGCCCTTGTGAAATTGAGGTGCCGTGCTGCCGATATAAAAACCAATATTTTGAAATCAATGTTTATCATAAGCAATATTACTAAAAATTTCCAACGGACATTTAGTCCACCTCAAATCCATATTTTTTGTAAATTTCCTTTGCTTCATCAGAAATTAGGTAGTCCATAAATAAATCTGCAGCTTTCGCTCGTGGGGCGTTTTTTAGCCGGCCAGCAAGGTAACTCGCCTTGATATTTTCCTTTTCCGGTATCTCAATCTCTTGAACAGGATGGCCAATCATTTTCTGATAAACAACCTCTGATGTCCAAACTGGCGCTACATCGCTGTTTTCCATCAGGATCCGTAAAGGGCTTTCCCGATGATGGATACGAGTAAGGAAGGTGGTTCCATCCTGAACTTTACTTTTCATTATTGCTTGATGCAAAGCTTCTCCCCCAATGTTGCGATAAGCTGTTTCTATTTGTCGGCCAATACCCTCCCAAGCAGGATTTGGCATGCTGATTCGCAGGTCTTTGTTTTGGAGATCCATCAATGTCTTTATCTTTTTAGGATTACCCTGACGTACCATCAGACTAAGTTTATTATAGGCATAGGTCTCGGTTCTGCTGAAGTGCTCCTGCATGGATTCAATCCTACCTTTACCGGCTGTATAAACATCAGGTTTATGGGTGATTCGCAAATTTCCAATAGTTAACGAACCGCCTTCTATTTGTTTAGCTAAAATGCCTGGAGGCAAGGTTTCTGCAAAAATTCGTTGAATTTCAGGATGTCTTTTCTTGAAACCTGCTAATAGATCATCAATGCACATAAACTGATTGCCTGCAAAAAAGACAACCAATTGTGGGTCCACAATATCCCCGTATAAATCGGGTACATTGTTTATGCCTTGTATCGTGAACTCGACGGCTGATTTGGGTGGGTTATTCCAAGGCGGATCGTATCGATGTGGGTCTTGTGCGGAGGCACTAATGGTTAAAAACAGCACCATAAAAATCGATATAGGGTAAATGGTTTTGCTAATATTCTTCATGTTTTTCTTCCTTATGGTTTGATAATAGTCCATCCTTGGCTAGCTCTAATGAGGAGTTCTCCATTCCCACTGGGCACATACGCTAGAAAATCATAAAGCTCACTTTTGTCAATTTTCCTTTCTTGAAGTGTATTGAGGCATTGAGCAACTGTGACGCCTTGCCGAATTAAATCCTTAATCGCTTCTTCATATCCGCTATCCTTTCGAAAAGCTTCAGTGCCTCCTGAAAATGCTACTAGTTCAACTTGTACTTTTCCTTTGAGCCTTGGGTCTTGGAGTAAGTTGTTAATATTTCTAATGGCTTTCTTAATGATTTCAGGAGAAGCTTGATCCAATTGATAAATTGCTTTGTATACTTGCTGGGTAGCCTGAGCACCGTTGAAGGCCTTATTTTGTGCTAAGCTTTGTTGAGCATTCGCGTGCATTACACCGTAAAAGAGGGTGAGAAAAGTCACTAAGATAAATCTGTTTTTCATCGTATAATTGTTTTATTAAAAATTTAGTTTTACGTGTTATTTGCCGAAATTAAACGGACCAAGTGTATGTTGATGTTGGGAAATATCATCATCATAGGGAGGATAAGGGGCATCTTTTGGTTTCTTAGCAAGATCTGGATAATCTAGCTCCTTATTAGCCATGACGGGCCTATTATGACTGTTGATAAAGGCAGCTACATCGTATGCTTGTTCATCAGTAAGTAAGGGGGCATCGTGGGTAACCCCAAGCGGCATGTTTGCTTTGATGAATCGAGCAGCGGTCAACAAGCGGGACATACCAGCACCATCGTTATAGCTATCTTCGCCCCATAATGGAGGATAAATATAGCCACCCGGTCGGTTATTACCCGAACCTTGCAGGCCCTCACCATTTGCACCGTGGCAAGATGCGCAGGTTTTGCTATATACGATTCCCCCTTGATCCAGGTCTGCTGCCCGGTCGGGTACGTTTAACGAGACAAATCCCTGCCCTTCGATTCGTTTACCAACTGGAACATCCTTACTGATATGCTTTATATAACTGATCATGGCGCGCATTTCTTTACTATTTACTGCCATTGCTTTGCCATTCATACTGCGTTCAAAACAACCATTAATCCGATCTTCCAGCGATTTCACCTCATTCTCACGGCCGATATAAATGGGAAAGACTCCACTCAATCCAACATAAGGTGCTGCAAAAGGTTTTGTGCCTCCATTCAAATGGCAGCTAGAGCAGGAAAGTCTGTTGCCGGCAACCGCTAAGGTTGTGCCAGGCCCAGCATGAGCGTATGTTTCCGTAATTAGCCGGTAACCATATTCAGCCATTTTACCTTCTTGAGTATCATCAAAAGGAGGAATTTCAAAGTCGTTTGAAATTATCTTTACGTCCGTAACTTTATTTTTATTGTCCGGTTCTTTTAAACTCGAATTTCCCGCATTCAAATGGAGTAAAATGGGAATAATAACCAAAGAGATTATGCACAATACTGATAAAAACTTAACGTGCTTTATTAATTTATTTAGATGGGTTGCTGTTTCCACACTGGTCTTTTCCTTATTCATATTGTAAACTTCCGCAAAAACGGGCTGCCATGGAAATGAGTCTTTTTTATAGTCCATAATCTTTAGTTATTATAGACTTTACCTACATAGTCTACAAGATACATTGACTATAAGCGACAAAAAGGACGATATGAACACGCCATGTGGATAAAATTAGCGACTCATTTATAATTGAGGCTACTTAATCAAAGCTTCATACAGTAAGGGAGTTCCCCCCGTTTTGTGCCTTTAAACGGCGAAGTGTTTACGGATAATCAAATCGGAGTTGCTTAGTGATTGCACTAATATAAAAACTGGTTATTAAGGTCTCCATTTTTTAAATAAACCAAGCAAGTATCAATACTTATTGGGAGCTGAAAATGCGGAACTAAAATTTCTTCGGTAGTGAGAAGGACTTATTTGATACGTTTTTAAAAATATACGATTCATATTCAACGAGGTTTTAAATCCCGAAAAATGAGCAATTTCGTCGATGTTTAATTGGGAATCAGTAAGCAACCTACAAGCTGTCTCTGTTCGGAGCTTTTCCACAAATTTTATCGGTGTAGTGTTGAGTTCACGCACGAAAGCTCTTGCAAAGTTTCTTGGGCTCATAAAAGCTAATGTGGCTAATTTCTCTACGGTAATATCCTCATTTAGATGGTTGTAAATCCAGTTTGTAATCTCTTTTATAGGTTGATAATCGGTTTTTTGGGATTCTAGGATGGTGCTAAATTGCGTTTGGTTTCCAGGTCTTTTTAAAAACAAAACCATTAATTTTGCTATTTTTAAAGCGAAATCTCTACCCAAATCTTCCTCAATTAAAGCTAAAGATAAATCTAGACCTGCACTCACTCCCGCAGAGGTATAAACATTTCCGTCCCGAATAAAAATGGCTTCTCGATCTACGTCGATTCCAGGAAAAGTGTTGGCCATTTCATCGCAGAGTTGCCAGTGTGTTACTGCTTTTTTCTGGTTTAGAATACCAGCCTCTGCTAAAATAAACGCACCAGCGCACATTGCGCATATACGACGCACAACACCTGCTTGCTGTTCTAACCAGGTTAGAACATCCTTTTCAAATCCATTTTTTCTTGGGGCGCCTATAACTATAAGTGTATCAATTTGATAATTAATTTCGGGATAGGTATGCTCACAATTAATGGTGATGCCTGGCTTGGTAACGATTGTCTTTTGAGCATGCGCTGAAACTATATGGATCTGATAGGAGAACGGTCTTTTATGCTCTTTTTCCATTTGTTCCATGGCATGTTGAAATACCTCAATTGGTGCAGATATATTGAAAAGGGTGGAGTAGTGATGAACTAATATGACAATATGTTTAGTCTCCATGCGTTTTTTCATTTTATATAAAGATACTGATTTTTAATTTATTGGCAGTATTTGCATGTTATATGACATAACTGCCAAGCAGGTTTTACCCTATTTTTGTATTAGTAAATAAAAAAAAGCTAAAACAAAGTACAAATGAAGGTGATTAAAATTGGTATAAATGGATTTGGGCGAATTGGTCGTCTTGTTTTTCGTGCCGCTCAAAAGTATAAATATATTCAGGTAGTAGGTATTAATGATCTGATCAGTGTGGATTATATGGCTTATATGCTAAAGTATGATTCGGTCCATGGACGATTCGAAGGAAGTGTGGCGGTTAAAGATGGGAATTTGATCGTTAATGGAGAAGTTATCCGCATTACCAATGAAAAGAACCCAGCAGATTTAAAATGGGGTGAAATTAATGCTGAATATATCATTGAATCCACCGGTGTGTTTTTAACTAAAGAGAAGGCGGAGGGTCACTTGCAGGCGGGGGCAAAACGAGTTGTTTTTTCCGGACCACCACAAGATGATACACCCATGTTTGTCATAGGGGTTAATGAAAAAAAATACGGGGGCGAAGTTTTTGTTTCTAATGCCTCATGTACGACAAATTGTGTCGCTCCTTTGGTCAAAATAATGCATGATAATTTTGGGGTAACAGAAGCCCTTATGACAGCAATACATGCGACTACCGCCACGCAGAAGACTGTGGATGGACCTTCTTTAAAGGATTGGAGGGGAGGTAGAGCTGTTTCAGGAAATATTATTCCTTCTTCCACGGGAGCTGCAAAAGCGGTGGGTAAAGTTATTCCTGAATTATCTGGTAAAATCACGGGCTTATCCTTTAGAGTGCCTGTTTTAGACGTTTCCGTTGTTGATTTAACCTGTCGACTTGAAAAGCCTGCTTCGTATGAACAAATATGTCAAGCGGTTAAAAAAGCCTCTGAAAATGAGATGAAGGGGATAGTTGGTTATACAGAGGATGATGTTGTTTCTTCTGATTTTATCGGTGAAACTAGAACCTCAGTCCTAGATGTGAAAGCAGGAATTTCGCTAACACCTAATTTTGTTAAACTAGTAAGTTGGTATGATAATGAATATGGTTTTTCACATAAAATCCTCGACCTCATATTATATATGGACACTGTTTCAACTGTTGAAAAATAAGGACATCTTTGGAGTAACAATATTTAAATTATAGATGATTTTATGATTAATGGGAAATATTAAAAACAGATAACACTTTTATTTTCATTTCTTAAATCATCAGGTTTTAAGAAAATTAGACGATGAAGATAAACTAATATCATATTACAGCAATAAAAGATTTCGCGATTACTATTTACCGATTAAAATTTTACTTTTGACCCAAAAAGGTCAGAAAGTAAAATTTTAATCATGAAATTAATATACCGATACGCAATAATAATTGGTATTTTCCTATTGCAATCATGCGAATTGTTTGATATACACCCGTATTCAGGAAATATTACCGGAAGAAAAAATATTAATGCTGCGAATAGTCAGTTAATTGAAAGCCGCTACAGCCAACGGGATACCATAAGATATGCATTTATAAGTGATTCCCAGCGTTGGTACGATGAACTCGAGGATTTTGTAAAAAGCGCTAACAAGCGAAATGACATTGATTTTATTATTCACGGTGGAGATCTAGCTGATTTTGGGCTTACAAAAGAGTTTTTATGGCAGCGGGATATTCTGGAAAAACTGGTGATGCCCTATGTCGTATTACTGGGGAACCACGACTGCTTAGCCAACGGCGAAAAGGTGTTTGAACAAGTTTTTGGACCTGCAAATTTCAGTTTTATAGCAGGAAAAACTAAGTTTTTATGCCTGAACACCAATGCTTTAGAGTCGGATTATTCTAACCCTGTACCTGATTTTTCTTTCATTAAACAGGAAGAACAAAAAGAAGCGGATAACCATGATAAAACAGTTGTTTTAATGCACGCCAGACCGACCTCTGAACAATTCAACAATAATGTAGCTGATGTTTTCCAATATAGTATTAAGCAATTTCCTAATCTACTATACTGTAATAACGGTCATGATCATCGTTATCAGACGGAAGATATTTTTAACGATGGCATAACCTATTACGGCACACCAAATATCGGAAAACGACAATATTTATTATTTACAATCACCAAAGACGCTTACACGCATGAACTTATATCTTACTAGATTAACAAAGATAGTGCTCTCATTACTAAGTGTTTTTGTCTCAATTATAGGTAATGCCCAGGTAAAAGATAGCTTAGGGGATACCGTATTAGTCAAAGACTATGTAGCTAAGAATAGAGCGATAAGAAATACATCCTTTAATGTTATACCTTCCTACTATGTGTTTCAATATGCTGGTTCTATAGGTTTAGTATCACTTGGTGCCGGTTGGGATTATGGAAAGAAAAATCAATGGTCTACCGATTTTTTAATCGGATATGTCCCGAAATACGATACCGATAGAGCCAAAATAGCGTTAACCCTACGCCAGACTTACTCTCCTTGGCAAATCTCAGTTAAAGAAAACGTTACTTATGATCCTTTAAGAACTGGTGTTTATTTCAATACTACTATTGGGAAACAGTTTTGGTTTAGTGCACCCGAAAAATACCCTAATAAATACTATCATTTTTCCACAAAATTACGTCTCAATATTTTTATTGGACAATCCTTTTCTTATAGTTTCGCATCCAAGACGTCATATTTTGAAAAGATAAAAGTGTATTACGACCTGCATACCAGTGACTTATTCTTAATCAGCAGATTCCAAAATAATTACTTGCGTGCACAGGATTTTCTTGGTTTATCCTTAGGGGTTAAGCTGCAGATCCGGCAGTATTAAGTATGTAGTCATTATTTAATAATAATTGACTTCATACAGTTCGTTAAATTAATTACTTCTAAAAAGGAAAAATAAATAGTTTAAAAAAAATTATATATTTGTTGTAGACACAGAAGGAAATGGTGTTCTTCCTTAACCAACCGCTCAAAAGGAGCTGATGACGCCTGATTAAATTAAGTGTTTAACATTTAATCAGGAAGATTATGCAAGCAAAACAAAAAAAGTCATTCAGCAAAAAAAGTCAATTACAGTTTCACCGCATCATTCGGCTATATCCAAGTTTAGCTTATATACTAAAATGGACATTTATTTGTGTGGTCATCGGTATTTGTATTGGCAGTGCATCCGCCCTTTTTTTGCAGTCATTAGCATGGGCAACTAATTTCCGGGTAAATAATATTTGGTTGATCAGCCTATTGCCCATTGGTGGATTTTGTATTGGTTTGCTTTATTATTATTTTGGAAAAGATGTTGAAGGGGGGAATAATCTGCTGATTGATACCATACATGACCCGCAAAAAATTATTCCTTTGCGCATGGCTCCTTTGGTTTATATAGGTACGATTGCGACACATTTTTTCGGCGGATCTGCTGGACGTGAAGGAACAGCGTTGCAGATGGCAGGTGCTATAGCAGACCAGTTCAGCAAACCCTTTCGTTTGAACCAAAGGGACCGTAGAATTTTAATTATAGCAGCTATTTCAGCTGGGTTTGGTTCCGTATTCGGAACACCTTTGGCTGGGGCAATTTTTGGACTGGAGGTTTACTTAATCGGCCGATTAAAATACGATGCTATATTTCCTGCTTTTGCAGCGGCTATCATTGCGGATCTGGTTACCAAACTCTGGCAAACCCCTCATACCCACTACCACATAGATTTTATACCTGCTATTTCCTTTTTGCATCTTTTTTATGCTGTTATTGCTGGAATTATATTTGGTTTATGCGCGGCGATATTTAGTAAAACCATTCATCAAGCAAGCGCCATCTTTAAAGCACAAATTGCTTATCCTCCACTTCGACCTTTTATTGGAGGTATCATCGTCATTTTTGCCGTCTGGGCACTTGGAACAACAAGCTATATTGGTTTAGGAATTCCAACTATCGTACGTTCATTTAATGAGCAGATGCCGTTCTATGACTTTGCCTTGAAAATGGTTTTTACTATTATAACCTTATCCGCAGGTTTTAAAGGAGGCGAGGTAACGCCCCTGTTTTTTATTGGCGCAACATTAGGAAGTGCCTTAAGTTGCTTTTTACCTTTACCAGTGGGACTTCTTGCTGGAATGGGATTTGTTGCGGTTTTCGCGGGGGCAACTAACACACCTATTGCGTGTAGTATTATGGCAATGGAATTATTCGGTGCTGAAAGTGGTGTATTTGTAGCGATTGCCTGCGTTGTTTCTTACCTAATTTCGGGGCATCAAAGCATCTATAACAGGCAGATGGTAGGTGAACCAAAACACGCCAGACTCAGTCAGTACCGAGGAAAGAGGTTAAACGATTTAAACCATAAATAAAACCACTATTGTGTTGCTTCGATTCGCAGGGAACAGAAAAAAATTTTTGAAAAAAAAGTGCTATATTGACTTTTCATTCGGTTTGTAAAACCGGTTTTTCTATATACCTTTAAAGTAACCAATTTTAAAACAATGTCAATTTTTGAGAATAGCATACTATGCGTTGATTTAGGTGGAACCCATTGTTCAGCGGCATTGGTGGACCCAACGAGTGAACGTGTAATTCCAGGCTCCTATCATAGGGATCATGTAAATAGCCATGCGGAGAAAATGCAGATTTTCGCAGAAATAGCATCTGTAATCCAAAAAACGATGGGAGACAGAAATGGTACTGTTCAGCAGCTGCTGATTTCATGTCCTGGCCCGTTTGATTATCAAAACGGCATATCACTGATGGATGGAATGAATAAATATCAATCCTTACTTCAGGTTAACTTGAAAGATTTTTTTGCTGAAATAACCGGTGTTTCAATCGAATATATTAAATTTTTTAATGATGCTGCCGCATTTCTATTGGGTGAGGTTGTCCATCATAAGTTGAAAAATAAGCGTGTTGTTGGGCTAACCTTAGGTACTGGGCTTGGATCGTCGCTGTATGATCAGGGTAAAATAGAAGACCTTAATTATGGATCTGCTACGTTCAAAAATGGGATAGCTGAAGATATGATCTCCACAAGAGGTATTCTTTCACATGTGAGCCAGACTTTCGATGGCCGCGATTTTGAGAACATCAAAGACTTAGTAGATCATCCTGAAACAGCCTATAAAAAAGAAGCATTTGATTTCTTGAGCCGACAACTTATTGATTTCCTAAACCAATATATAGTGCCTTTATCTCCGGATTCGGTTATTATTGGTGGGAGTATTGCTAAAGCGCACCGCTATTTTTTTGAGCAACTCAAAGACGCCGTCCCCCTGAATTTGCAAGTAGCCTCGTTTGATGAATGCAATTTATTTTTAGGACTAACCCTTGAAACATAATATCTATGAAATCCATTTGGAAATTTACCTTAATAGCATCATTAGGAGGCTTTTTATTCGGCTTTGAAACGGCCGTCATTTCAGGAGCTGAACAAATCATTCAAAAACTCTGGCATTTAGATTCGGTTCGACATGGGCTCACAGTTTCGATCTCCTTGATTGGAACCATCATTGGTGCTATTTTAGCGGGTCGTATTTCAGATCGATATGGACGTAAACCTGTGCTATATTTTGTCGCCATTTTATATTTACTTTCTGCCATTGGCTGTGCTATAGCTTCTATTTGGGAATTCTTTTTATTGTTTCGACTATTAGGTGGTTTAGCGGTCGGAATCAGCTCTGTGGTGGGACCGGTATATACTTCCGAAATTGCACCAGCAAAAGATCGGGGTAAATTAACGGGGACTTTTCAAATCATGATTGTCCTGGGAATATTCACAGCTTATTTAACGAATTTTCTTTTTGTAAGTGTTGATACGGACGGATGGCGTTATATGCTCGGTGTGATGGCTGTTCCGGCTCTATTGTTTATTATCCTACTAAAATTCATTCCTGAAAGTCCGCGTTGGTTGGTACAAAATGGGGAAACCGAAAAGGCTCGAATTAGTTTTCAGCGAATAGGTGAACCGTTTACTATTTCTGAAACGCCGCCTACCCAAAAAAGAAACAGCATCAACTTATTCCAGGCGAAGTATTCAAAACCTATTTTAATGGCTGTTCTTTTAGCTTTCTTTAATCAGATGACAGGTATTAACGCTATTTTATACTATGCACCTAGAATATTTGAGATGGCTGGTTTTAGTTCGGAGCTTGCTTATCTTCAACCTATTTTTATTGGGGGAATAAACTTGTTATTTACTTTAATTGGAATGAGTATTATTGATCGCTTCGGACGTAAAAAGTTGCTTTTAACAGGGGCCGTCGGGATGTTTATATTTCTTTTATTAGCTGCTTTTGGTTTAAAAGGGGTCAATTCGGAATATTTACTATATTTTATTCTTGGATTTATTGCTTGTTTTGCTTTATCACAAGGGGCTGTTATCTGGGTGTTTCTGGCAGAAATATTCCCTAATGAAGTGCGTGCGCAAGGTTCTTCGTTAGGCAGTACTACGCATTGGGTATTTGCCGCCATTATTTCTTGGTTATTCCCCATTGTTGTTGAAGGAATTACGCAGGGCGGTTATTACGTATTTCTTTTCTATGCGATCATGGTCGTTGCCTCCTTTGTTTTTGTTCTGTTTATTCCGGAAACCAAAGGGAAGGCTTTGGAAGAAATAAATTAATGGAGAATTAGTTGAAACAGCGTATAATGACTTCTTAATTTTAAAGCTTATTTAGGAATTTCAATCATCCAGAGATGACAATTTTATTAAAACCAGTAACAGTACTAGCCCTCTTATTATCCGTTTGGAATTGCAATGCGCAAAATCAAACGAATCAACCTGCAGATTGGATGTTGGGTGGATTTGTTCGTCCATCGGGAATAAACCCAATTATTGAACCAGATACTTCGACTACTTTTCTGGACCCTATGAGTGGGAAACTTGTTCACTGGGAGGACAATGACACTTTTAACCCGGCCGCAGCAGTTAAAGGTGATAGTCTTTATGTTCTTTATCGAGCGGAGGACAAAACGGGTATTAAGATCGGACATAGGACCTCGCGGATAGGGTACGCAGCTAGTGCGGATGGTCTTTCTTTTGATCGCCAAAGTCAGCCCGTTTTTTATCCGGCACGTGATTCTCAGCAACGCTATGAATGGCCTGGCGGGACGGAAGATCCCCGTATTGCGGTAACATCAGACGGCCAATTTGTTATGTTCTACACGCAATGGAATAGAGATGTGCCCCGTTTGGGGGTGGCGATTTCCAAAGATTTGAAAACATGGGTTAAACATGGGCCTATTTTTGCTAAATCAAAAGCACTACCTTCTCTTGTTGATAGCCCTCATAAATCAGCCTCCATTGTTACCGAGCTTATCGGTGAAAAGCAAGTTATTGCAAAGGTAAATGGGAAATATTGGTTATACTGGGGAGAAAGAGGAGTCTATGGGGCTACCTCAGATAACTTAGTAGATTGGGAGCCAGTGCTGGATGGAAAAGGCGAATTAAAAGCTTTTATTTCTCCCCGAGATGGTTTTTTTGATAGCTCATTAACAGAATGTGGGCCTCCTGCCATTAAGACAGACAAGGGAATTTTGTTGCTTTATAATGGGAGAAATGATCATAACAAAGGGGATTATCGATTTACTAAAGGAACTTATTCTGCGGGTCAGGTCTTGTTTGATTTAAACGATCCAACCAAAGTCTTAGCCCGTACCGATGTGCCTTTTTTCAGACCTATGGAAGAATTTGAAAAAAGTGGTCAATATCGGGATGGGACGGTGTTTATCGAGGGTTTAGTTTACTTTAAAAAGAAATGGTTTCTGTATTATGGATGTGCAGATTCCAAAGTGGGTGTGGCTATTTTTGATCCTGAAAAGCCCGCAAATCTCGATCCGTTACCTTAAATGAAAAAAGGTAAATGGGAAGTTCTCGAGCTTCCCATTCAATAAATTCTAATCATAATTTCAGGTCGATCAGCAGTATTTATTATCGTTTGCTTTGCTAGGCATTAATATACCACTAATGCTTAGTTCTGCTTGTATTTTACATGGAATAGGTGGAGTCCGAATTTGTACTTATTCATCGCCTTTTATTTGACAAGTTGATTTTCTTTTTTTGATAAACGTAGGCTAGTATTGTGTTTGTTCTTTTTAGGACTTGGGTGGGTCTGATGAGGTATATGGCGTGTTTATGCAGGGTTTCAATCTGATATTATTTCATGGCGACATAATTTATTTTAGAGTTAAAAATTAACGGTTATTAGCAAGTTAAAAAGCGCTAAATACGATAATTTTGGTTGAAAAATGAAAATTACGCAAACGTTTGCCTCTTTTTTTGGTAAATAATTTATGTAATATTACTTCTTAATCAATAACCAAATTTAAATATGATGAGAAGGAAACCAATTAAAACTTCTTGGGAGTATGTCTGTAGACGTGCCCCAAAGTGGAAGAAGAGCGCAGTAGCAGCATTAGCCCTAAGCCAGCTTTTTTCTTTTGAACAAGTGAATGCAGAATTCTTTTTACCAATTTCTGATCTCAATGAATTAGCCTATTTTAGTAAACTTCAAGACAACTTAATTACGGGACAAATTAAGGACGAGAAGGGGAATCCTTTACAAGGGGTAACCATAGCTGTTAAAGATAACTCCAAAATCGGTACCAGTACGGATGCCAATGGAAGATTTGTTTTAGAGGTTCCAGCTAATGCTGTCCTTGTGTGCAAATTAGTCGGATTTGAAACTCAAGAAATCACGACAGAAACAGCGCAGAAAGAAGTAACTATTACCTTATTAGAAGATTTGGCGGGCATCGATGAGGTTGTTGTTGTTGGATTTGGTACCCAAAAAAAAGAGAGTAATGTAGGTTCACAAGCGACTATAAAAAGGGAGGAACTGAAGGTGCCATCAGCGAATCTCTCCACGGCCATTGCTGGTCGTTTAGCCGGTGTTGTTGCTACCCAACGTGGTGGAGGACCGGGTAGTGGTGGTGCTAATCTATTTGTTCGGGGGGTCTCAACTTTTGCAAGCTCACCACAATCGCCCTTATTAATTGTTGACGGTGTGCCTGATCGGGATATAGATAATATTGACCCTGAGGATATTGAAAACTTTACCATTTTAAAAGATGCTACCGCGACCGCTGTGTACGGTACTCGGGGTGCAAATGGGGTTATTATTATTAATACACGAAAAGGAAAGGCCGGAAAACCAACGATCACAGCTGAAGTTCAACAAGGCCTTACGGGTTTTACCTATTTACCCGAATTTTTAGATGCCGCCTCCTTTATGAATTTATTTAATGAAGGTCAGGTTATGCGGGGTAAGGATTCCTTTTATGACCCGGATATTATTCAAAAACACGCCTCTGGTGTAGATCCAGATTTATACCCAGATGTAAATTGGTATGACGAATTGTTCAACGATCATGCCACCAATAATCGAGCTAATGTTAATATCTCAGGCGGTGCTGATGTGGCACAATATTATATTTCCTTAGGTTATTACCGTGAAACTGGGCAGTTCAAGACCGAGGATATCGACACATATAATTCAGCATTAAAATATGATCGATTTAATTTCACCAGTAATTTAAACGTGAATATTTCTGCTCGCACCAAATTAGATTTTGGATTGAATGGGTATTTATCAAATTTTAATGAGCCCGCAAGAGGTCGTGATCAAATATTTGTTCTTGCCACGCAATTTTCACCGCATATTACACCCGTCCAATATTCCAATGGCTTATGGCCATTTGTCAAGGGAACGACTGAAAACCCCTTTAAAGCGATGACCCAGTCTGGAATTAACAATCGATATGATAACGTGGTTCGGTCCAATCTGCGATTAACCCAAGAGCTTGATTTCATTACCGAAGGCCTAAAAGCTTCGGGTTTATTTGCTTTTGATGTTAATTTGGAAAATAATTTAACAAGATCCCGCTCATTACCCTCTTATTTTGCTGAAGGAAGGGACGCTGAAGGAAATCTGGAGATGGTTTTAACAGACCCTGGATCACCTGATTTATCGTATGAGCTGAATAGGTATAGTACGCGAAGAATTTATTTGGAAGCTTCCTTAAATTATAATAGATCGTTTGGCAATCACGATGTATCTGGATTATTGCTTTTTAATCAATCCGATTTTTCCGATGCAGCTGAACGCGTAAAGTCTTATCAGGCGGCCATTCCATATAGACAACGGAATTTGGTAGGACGCGCTACCTATGCGTACGACAGAAAGTACCTATTTGAAACTAATTTTTCTTATTCCGGATCAGATAATTTTACACCAAGTAACCGATATGGACTTTTCTCCTCTATTGGAGCTGGTTGGTTAGTCTCTAACGAAAGTTTTTTTGAACCTTTAAAATCTATCATTCCACACTTTAAATTACGGTATTCGTATGGAAGTTCGGGAAATGCAAGTTTGAATAGTCCAGATACGCGATTCTTATATCTTACTCAATATGAACGGGAAGCCGAGGGGTATGAATATAGTTTTGGCGTACCGGGATCGCAACGAACTTACAGAAGTTATGTAGAGAAATTACTGCGGGGAGAAGTGACCTGGGAAACCTCTTATCGACACAATATTGGACTTGAACTAAACTTCTTTAACAACGAATTGCAATTTATTGCCGAATTATTTAAAGAGGATAGAACGGGTATTTTAATGCGTGGACAGAACATACCGTATATTTCTGGTTATAACTCGAATAACGTTCCTTTTTTAAATATTGGAGAAACAGCTAATAAAGGAATAGATCTTACTTTGGAGTATAATAAGCAAATGATGAATGGCTTTTTTATGGCCAGAGGAACAATGAATTATAATGAGAATTTAGTGGTCCAGGATAATCTTCCACCATGGGCATTTCCATATTTAGATCGAGAAGGACATCGGATTTCACAACGATTTGGTTACGTATCTTCCGGATTATTCAAAACGGACGAAGAAATAGCTAATGCCTCAGAACAATCTGGTGATGTAAGGGTTGGTGATATTCGATACGAAGATTTGAATAATGATGGTATTATCAATTCGAATGATCAGCGTGCTATTGGTCTAGGAAATGTGCCCTTATTGACGTACGGTTTGACGCTAGGCGGTGGTTATAAAGGATTCGATCTGAGTTTATTTTTTCAAGGAGTAGGATTAGTGGATCTTAATTACTCAAGTGGATATGCTGTTACCCCTTTCTCTAACGGTGCAACTTACGGTAATATGTATAAATATGTAATGGATCGTTGGGATCCTGAAAATCCAGATAAAGAAACATTGTACCCTCGATTATCTACAAGTGAAACTGTTACTACGAATTATAACACGAGTGATTGGTGGATTAAAAGAGCCGATTATCTGCGGTTAAAACAAGCTGAATTAGGTTACAGTTTTGAGAATAAGGATTTTTTAGACAAGCTTAATATTAACAAATTTAGAATATATGCCAGTGGGACAAATCTTTTCACGATTTCACCGTGGAAGTTCTGGGATCCTGAGATCGGTGATGGTCGTGGGGTTGTTTATCCAAACACTCGTGTATTTAATCTAGGATTGAGAGTTAATTTTAAATAAAGATCAATAGTATGAAATTTAGAAATATAAAATTAAAAACTTTAACTGTTCTTGCCACGGCAGTGGTGATGGTTCAAGGATGTAACGATAAGTTTTTCGATGCGCAGCCAGATAACTTATTAAATATAGAGAGCATTTTTTCAAACAGAGCACAAACCGAAAACTATTGGGGGGGATTATATGCTGAGATACCGGATATTTGGCATCAGCCCTACACTTTTTTTTATTCTGCTATCACAGACGAAATTGATGCTTCAAACTGGGTGGATGGAACGCTTTCAAATTTCAACTCAGGGGCACTTTCTGGCGATAATGTACCCTCAACCTATGTCGCAATTTATCGAAAAATTAGACAATGCGGGATCTTTATCGATAATGTAGATAATTGTCAAGAACTTCTGGATGCGGAGAATGGTCCAACATTAGTGAAGCAATATAAAGCGGAGGCGAAGTTTCTTCGTGCGTATTATTACTGGTATGCCATGAAGATGTTAGGACCAGTAGTTATTCTTCCCTTAAGCGGTGAGGAGGGTATGGCTGATAATTTTCAAATACCCAGAAGTAGCTGGGATGAGTGTGTAGAATTCATTCTAGATCAGATGAATCAAGCAATTGTCGATCTTCCAGAAGAACATTATCAGGGAACAACTACCACGGTAGATGGGACGCAACTTGGACGAATTAATAAGATGGTGGTAGAAGCGGTGAAATCAGAGATCACCTTATTTAACGCCAGTCCGCTTTATAATGGGAATGATAAATTGGCTAATTGGAAAAATCCGGATGGGAAACAGTTAATTAGTCAAACGTATGATGCAACTAAATGGCAAACGGCGGCGGAAGCAGCCAAAAAAGCGATTGATATAGCAGAGGCAAACGGCAAAGAATTATATGTGAAAAATGGGGCAACTGCGTTCGAGACTGCCTTTCTTTCTACTAGAGATGTCTTTTGGGATGGCTACCAAAAAGAAGGAATTTGGATAAGACCCAAAACAAATCGTTATCAGTGGGAGGCGCATGCATCCCCACGTGCCGTAACAGGTACACCTTATAATGGTTTAGCACTGGTCCAGGAATTAGTGGATGATTTCAGAATGGAGAACGGTGAATCTATTGATCAAAGTGCTACTTACAATGAGGATACCTATTCGGGTACGGAGACGAAGTATTTCGCCAAGGGAGTCAACACCATGTATACCAATAGGGAGCCGAGATTTTATGCTTATGTAACCTTTAATGGATCTCCGATTATTGGATCTCCAAAGAGTGGAATGAAATGGGTAGAATTTTATCCAGAGGGTAATTCAGGTAGAAACGGAGCACCAAGGGATTGGCCAAAAACAGGCTATACTGCTCGTAAAAATATACACCCCACTTTTAGCTTAAATCCGACTAACGAGACTAATCGTGCTGCGATGTTAATTCGTTTATCGGAGCTTTACCTCAATTATGCTGAGGCTTTGAATGAATCGCAAGCAAATCATCCTGATATTCTTAAGTATTTGAACGCGGTTCGTACAAGAGCGGGGTTACCAACACTTAAAACTGGTCTTTCTCAGGCAAAACTACGCGAGGAAATTCGAATGGAAAGACGAATTGAATTATGTTACGAAGGAAAGCGATATTTTGATGTTCGTCGTTGGAAAGTTGCAGATGTCGAAGGATACCAGCAAGGGGGAAATTTTTATGGTATGGACATGAATAAGGGGACAACAATTAGTTCTCCTGAATTTCACAAAAGAGTTCCTGCCGTTATTCGTGCGAAATGGAATGATAGGAATTATTTTATGCCTTGGCATCAAATGGAAATAGATCGTAATAAACAATTGGTACAAATACCAGGTTATTAAACACAATAAAGCTCCAATACATTAATTATTTAAGTCGTTGTATTAAGTATCCTTAATGCGACGACTTTTTAGGATTCCTAAGGGTTTAAATCAGTTTTTTTAACATTATTTCTTAACAACTTGGGTGATTAAGAGCTGATCGGCAATGTGTCTTCATTGTGTTATTTATAGAGAAAAAACGGAACTCTTTAAAAGCTGTGATACCAGCCAACGGTAAGCCACAAGAGGTTTTCAGTGTTACTGCCTATAAGGTCTTCAGCACGATAGTCGAAACCTATTTCCAGCTGATCTTCATCCGAATGATTATAACCGAGAGCCGACAGTAACCGTAATTCCATATTTGTTTTTTGCTCTTTAAGAATACCCATTACTTCTGTATTGAATTTCATGTAATATTCTTTAGGATCTACTTTTAGGCCACTCAATGGTTTTTCAAGGCTTAAGCGATAACGCACACGATACTGTACGGCCTCCTGTTTTTCAAATGTTTGATCGGTTCTTAATCGATGGGCTAATTGAAGATTGCTGATTTGTTGGCCAAAACTATATTGTTGAATTGACCTATGCAGAAACGATCCATCGTTATCGGAACGTCTAATCAGATAACCAACACCTGCATTTTTAAGTCGACCTTTATTTGCTGAAACAATAAGCTCTATATCGGTCCGCTCATACTCAGAACGGCTAGCATTAGTTTGTATGGGGTTTTGATACAAAATAAATCTATTTTCCAATTTCGTATTGACTTTTAATAATTGGCCAATTTTAAAATCTGTATTAATTTGGGGCATGATCCCAAATCTGTGCTGTGCTTGTGCGCACATAATGGTTATGGGAAATAAAAAAAGGAAAAGACAAAAACGCTTTAATATCGTCAGCATATTAATATAATAAATGATGTAAATTCCTTTGTACGATTTCTTTTGTTTCCATGGGATTGCCAGCGTGATCAAACAGGGTCTCATATAATTTTACCTCGCCATCTTTATTTCCTGAAAATTCGACTTCATAGTTCGTTGTGTAGGATTCGGCAGGTTGTTTTCCTTTAATTAAGGCAGAAATGATTTCTTGGGGAGCTAACCATTGCAATTGCACCTTTTTTATTTTAGCTCTTTTATAAGTTGCTTGAAGATGGTCTGTGATACGTTGCTGCGTTTCGGGGGGTAACTGATTAAATTTTTGGGTTAATTCCGTATCCTGAAGTTCACCAGCTAAACTGAATTTAATGCTATAAGTCCCTTCTTTTTCTTTTTTCTTTGCCTCAATAGTTATACCGGTAAGACTCTCTTCTTTATACCATCTTATTTTAGTGGGATTAGAAAAAAGACTTTCTAGAAATAATTTGGCATTCTCTGGCACTTCGGAAATCTTTAAACGAGATTCTCTCTCAAACTTTTGCTGGGCTTGCACCGCTACGGTAAAAAATAAGCTAAGCATTAATAAAATTACACCATTTTTCATATTCGTTTTAAATGTTTTTCTTCTTAATACCATTATTAGAACGATTGTAAAGATATTGAAATCCACAAGATTTTCACTATGGGCAATTGACTTTCGACCCTAGGATGACCTTAAATATTAATACAATATTTAAATATTTAGGGCTTCCTGGTTGTGGAGCAAGGGAGGTTCTTTTAAACTAAATGATGCTGGTCGTGTTAAAAAAGATTAAATTTGCACGTGGAAAAGATCAGGTCGTTGGCATTTTGCTATATTGTTTTTTTATTAAAGAATTGAATAAATATGAAATGCCCTAACTGTAATGAAACATTGTTGATGACAGAACGTCAAACTGTAGAGATTGATTATTGCCCTAATTGTAGAGGTGTCTGGTTGGATAAAGGAGAACTTGATAAATTATTGGAACAAGTAAATCAGCGAGGCGAGGTGGACCATCGTTCTGAAAGTGTAAACAGGAATAACGCTGATTTTCAAACAAGACAGGCTCCGCAAGGGTATGATAATCGGGAAAGTTATAGGAACGATCCACGTCACCGTCACCCAAATAAGAAAAAGTCATTTTTGTCCGATTTTTTTGATTTTGACTAAAAACCAGGTAGTTAATGAATAGCTTATTAAGCTAGTTTAAATAAGAAAAGAACCTGCTAAATAAGAGTGGCAATTTTTTCAGGCGTTTATTTGCATTAAAGTTTACAATACCTGGACATAATTTTATTATTATTCCCAATTTTTTCCAAATTTTATTTGTCAATTTGGATTTTAATATACGTTTAGATGGATGTTTTGTTAGACTTTATGCATAACCTGAGTGATCCTGATTGGATTGTTGCTCATGGTGGTCTTTATCTTTTATTATTCATAATTTTTGCCGAAACTGGTATACTCATCGGGTTCTTTTTACCTGGTGACCCGATACTTTTTATTGCAGGAATGATTGTTTCGAACATGACGTTGGAACCTTCACAGCAAATTCCAACACTAATGTACTGGATTTTACTGATTTCTATTAGTGCAATTCTAGGTAATTTTGTAGGATATTGGTGTGGTAAGTTGTTCGGAAAGCGAATTTTGCAAATCAAAGACAGTTGGTTCTTCAAAAAACATTACATTATAAAAGCGCAGGAATTTTATGAAAAACGTGGCGGAGGGGCAATAGTTCTTGCAAGATTCCTTCCGGTTGTACGGACATTTGCTCCAATTGTGGCCGGTATTGTCGGGATGAATTTTAGTAAATTTGTACTGTATAATGTGTTGGGTGCTTTCCTTTGGACGGGTAGTTTAATGACGCTTGGTTATTTGCTGGGCGAGAGTCCATGGGTGCAACAAAATTTAGAACTGGTTATTCTGGGAATAGTTGTTATAGCGACTGCACCAGTTATTTTAAAAGCCATTACAGGCAACAAGAAAAAAGAAAAAGTAGTAGCAAAGGGAACTGATGTCTACACCAAAAAGGACAGTGAACTTAATTAGTGTTACCATGCTAAAGGGGTAATGCAAAAAATGCTACTATCGAAGCCACTAATATTATAACTTTTAAGTGAGGGAACTGGTTGTGTCCCTATGAGTTGCAATGGAGACTTTCCTGACTCAAAAAATGAGAAAATCTTTATTATAACCTACCTATTCATAGGTTAGCTCCCAAACGTGACCCTGTGTATTGAAATGGCCTTGATTACCATTATGTTGCAATTCATTTACCCTATAATTTTCACATGGTAACTTAGATTCATCGATATTGGCTTTAAAGTTTATTTCCTGAACCGTCCCCGCTTGAAGTTCGATGAAGAATGTTCCCTGCGAAGATTGTTCTAAGTGGACCGTAATATACGCCGATTCTTTATTGATAGTAAAATTGATGGGCTGTATGGTGTCATTGACCATTTTGTAAATAGCCATATTTTCTACCACAAACTTCTTCTGCGGGCCAAATAATAGATTCTGTCCATTCTCATCAACGTAACTTAAGTTGGTTGACTGCGGAATGTAGATATCTTGGCATAACACAAGTGCTTCTTCTCGGCAGGAATTCATCAAAAACAGTAAGGAAGATAGTAAAACGATAATATAATTTTTCATTTGGAAATAAATTGGTAATCAATAGAACGAGACGTTCATGAGCTATGCGACAACGGTTTAAATTTGTCCCATAGACTTAATTAAGCTTAGGTGTATTTTGAATCAGTACTAAAGCCCGGTCTATTAAATTGGACCAATTGTGAAGATAACTCTGGACTGATAATTTGCTGCTGGAATAGTTACCGATACACCACTCAGGCTTAACTGAATGGGTATGTTGCTATAGGAGGCAAGCGCTAAGACGGCCTGAATACGAAATAGCTCGGTGTCAACGGTTGTAATGGGTAGGTAAGTAAGTCCGCCTGTTATTGCACACAATACACACACAGTAGTGCCGTTGCCCGTTCTGCGAATAGCGAGCTTCAGAGCATTATGCCAAGTGGGATTTGCTTCAAACCTTACTGAGACTTTTCCACTGGCTAATAAAAGTGGAACCTGAGCGTTCAGGAGTATCTGATTACTGGGACTTTCGTAGGTGCCGGCATAATTTTGACCAGCTTCAGTTATGGGCGCGGGATTTACATTCCAAGAGGAACCAACGACTGTTAAATTCCGCTGTGCATTTGCTTGTATGCTACCAAAAGATAGTAAGATAATACAGTACATGATGCGATACCTGATTATGCAAGCTGAAGGTTTGTTTTTGCCGTGTGAATTTTTCATTATTTTGCGCAAGTTTAAAAGGCTCATTCCTGTAATTTATTCCAAAATAGTGTACGTAACTACTACTACTGTACTTGTCATAGCAGATAAATTTGCATAATTAGTCGTTGTTAGTGAGAAATTAAGCTGATGCCCATTATTAGCACCATTTCCGGTGAACGCACCTCGAATCCCACTTACAATCACAATAGGTGTCGTTCCAAGGGTAAGCTGGCCGGCAGAAACCCCTAATACGCCTGCTCCAGTGGAGCTTGGGGGACCTGTTAATAACCTTATCGCTATACCTGGAATCGTCCGATTTATGGATGCAGTTATTCGTCGATTAGTGCCGTTTGCCGTTACAGCAGAGGTATAATTCAACCATTTGGTGTTATTTACGGTGGGTGCAATGATTGGCATGCCTGCCTGAATAGGTGCGGAGAAATTTAAGTTAATGGCACCCATTGGTTCTATATCGACTAATGCAATTGTTGGTAAATTTACAGATAAATTACTGGAGCCCGTGGTTTGACAAGATAGTCCAAGGGGAAATATAATGCACGAAAAAAGTAGTATATAGTGGAAATATTTCATTTTCTGTTTTACTTGTAGCCTATTTTTATTTGCTCCGTTTGGTGTTGGATTTCTATTTGTCTTTTTTGAATTTCAACACTCAGCTCCTTGGTTTCACCAGCTTTTAAATTAAGTTCGTACGTGTCATTGAGTATTAGATAACCTTTATCTAAATTGTTGTTATAAATTTTTAAGGTCCATTTCCCTGGTCGAAGGTAAGTGAAATCAAACGGTTCACCAATCGTTCCAATTTTGCGAAAAATTTGCGTGGCACCTGTCGCTTCCAAGATGACTTGATTTGACGAGGTTTTGTCCTTAATATTGCGTTTGGTTAGCCCTGCGGATACTTCCACCCCTGAATTTACGAGTTTTACTTGACCTTTTATAGTGGCTGAACTTGTCATCCCAAAATTAAAGATGTTTTGTGATTTTTCCTCTATTTGCAAAAATACGGGTAAAGGCGTGTCACTAATATCCGTTAGAGCGGTGCTCGATCTATCCATTTCCAGAAAATAATCGCCAGGAACGACATTTTTGAATACGAAGTTTCCGTCTTTATCTGCGATCGATAGATGTTGTCCCAAATTCATTTTTATACCTTCTGTTGTTTTGACACCCAAATTATTTATTCTGCCCGTTAAGGTGGTATAAGAACTCTTTTTGCGAATTGGTATGTTTAATTGCATCGTATAGCGCAGGGATACAATAAAATCCTTATGACCTAACTGTCCTCTTTGGAGCATATACCTGCCGGATAGATCAAAAGAATGAACTTTACCTATGCTCTGACGATAACTTAATTCAAATTGATTTCGGTCTCTAAAGTATTCTTCAGGCATGAAATTATTTTGATAAAATAAATTAAAGGTGCTTCGAGCGGACAATCTGCTCATTATTCGTGCACCATAATATACTTGCCTTTGATTTTTTTCTTGATATCGTGAAGTCCTAGCGATACTTCCAAAAATATTAAACCAAGTGTTGAATTTTTCATAGCTTAAATTAGCCGTGTAGTAAGTTGAGTTGCCTGAAAAATCGGTGATATGGTTGTCTGTTTTGCCGAACTGGCTTTCTAAATTCAGTTGCAAGGCATTAAATTGATGGTTCAATGAAATTCTAAAAAATACCTCATCATAATTAAACTGCTTGGGGGTTAAACGATCATCATATTTCTGATAACCATTAAAGAATAAGATACTACCATTTTTGTTATAGCGATAATTTAAGCCATATTGGAAATTGTTTCGATAAGGCGCAGCATAAAACAGCGTATCGCGTCGGAAATTCCTAGCATCCTGATTGAAATTTGCCAGGATATCCACTTTTTTGGAGATAGTATACTGGAAATTGCTATTCAACATCGATGTGTTGGTGTAATAGCCTGCATATAAGGGGCTTGCTTTCAGGTAAACGAGGTTAGCTTTGATTTTTTTAAAACTTCCATCAGCTTGGACTCGATAGCCAGTACCTTGGTTACCGCCAGCATTACTGAAAGAGTATTCTCCTAATAAATCTATCTTATCCAATACCCGAGTTTCGGCAATTAAATAGGGTAAATGGGCATCACTTTGTAAAAGGTTATTTTGAAAGGCGTAACGATTAGGCTCATCTAAAGGGGTTTTGTATAAATAGCCGGCAGTAAACTGGGTGCTCTCATTAAGTTTATAAGTTGTATAAATGTTGAACTCCTCTTTGATGTCCCGAAAAAATCTCGGCCTATTATAAAAGCCGCCCACAGTCATCTGACCAAACTTTGCCTGAATTTCTGCCCCTCTTCCATAGCGTGCGTATTCTGTTAAAAAGGAAGAAGAAAAGACTTTATCCCCCAAATGTGCATAAAAATTATCTTTCTTGTAATTAACAAAATATTCTTCATATTGGGTAAAAGTGTTGAATTCAATAGGATTTTTTGAGACCGCCCGAAATTCCAACACATCGCTTTTCTCTTTATTAAGACTTCCCTTCCCATAGATCTCCCCTTGAAAACCATTTTGCATTTGACTTCTATTGCGCATTTGTAGAAATGTGATGGAAGCTGAAATTGGAAATCTTTCATAGATGTCATCTTGGATAGGCACTACAGGAATTAGGGTGACTATCGTATTGGACGAATAATTTGCAGAATCTGGGGTCGAGACTGCTAAGTCCAGATTTATGGTTTGAGCCTTGCCTATCTCTGGGTCGGTCTGATGAGAAATGGTAATCAGGCGTTGTTCTCCAGGATCTAATAGTAATACAGTGTCTTGGTCATCGATATCATACTTACTTTTAAGCGTTAATGTTTCAAGGGTATTGCCTTTGTTTTTTATTAAAACACTCGAAGAAACAAGTTCCCCTGCCTTTGCAAATTCTACTGTGTTGAGGGTAGTTAGTGAAATGTTCTTTATCCTGGATACCACAATTTTTGCTGAATCAGAAAACTGAATTATACCTGTTTGATTTGTTGCTGATAGGGATATTGTTTTTTCCCCAGGTGATACTTGAGCCGCTATAATTAGGGGGATAATGACAAGTGATGTCTCACCAGCATGTAAGTTGATGGTATCACTTTTTAAAACCAGCCGAATAAGACTATCCGAAGAACTTACTTGAAGGTTGTAGGTTCTTTTTTCGGTCTCCGTATTTTTTATTTTAAAAGATATGGAACTAGCTGTGCCTGGATGTAAAGGCTCCTTTTCTATTTCCCAGTGGTTTTGCTCTTGTGAAAAAAGGATCATGGGAATGATTACTAGGAGGATTATTGTCCAAGCCCTGTTCATCTTTAAATCTCCATATCCACCTCAAGAGCAAATGTGTTTTGATCTTGATCAGTAGCGTATAAAACTACTTTATATTGACCATTGGGGACATCATTAACGTCAATGGGGTAATATTTTGATGTTCCAGGTAAGAGTCCCATTGCTTGACTAAAAAGATGGGCGACTTTTTCTCCGCTTATTTTGTTGTAAATTTCAATAGATGTTGTTGGTTTGCAGAAAAGTAGTCCCGAGTTTTCTAAAGCTATTTTTACGTGCTTTTTACCTGTTGACTGATCGACCTCAATATGTTTAAATAAAAGGGCTGGTTTTAAATTTTGCGTTGAATAGTTTGTGATAATTTGAATGGCATATCGAACGATGGATGTTATTTGTAATCCATCTTTATTATTGAATGGAAGCAGCTCTTCTACAGGTTCGACGATGATCGTACTCCAATAACTTCCGGATAAACTAGTACTATCTGGAACGGTGATTTCATAGAAGATCTCTGTTTTTTCTTTTTGTTTTAGGTTAACTAAATTACTATTTAATTTTATCCATTTGGAGTTCGTTTTTTTATTGGTAGAAGGTGCGCTATAGTGAATTGTACCGTCATAAGAATAGGTAAGGTCCTGTAAGTAAAGCTTAACAGATTGTGGCGAATCCCCAGTGTTTTGGATTTCAATTTTACCTTTATACACTTGACCTTTATCAGTTTGATAAATATGTGTGAGTCCATTAAGCACTACAATGCCACCCTGCGAATTTACTGTAATAAAAAAAAGTAAAGATAATAAGAGGACATATCTGATCATTATTTAGCTATTTAAAAAAGAAAAAAGGGACAAAATGACGTTATCCGTATTTTGTCCTTTATGTATTGATTAAAAAAATGCTTCTTTAGTTGTCTGAAATTGTATATGTCACGGTCGTAACTTGGGTTGCCGAGGCTTCTAAATCGGCATAAACACCAGTAGTTCCTCCTGGGGAAATGGCATAGGTTAAATTGTGGCCATTTGATGCTCCATCACCTGTGTATGCACTTCCAATGCCGGATATTATTGTTTGATCGGCTTCGCTTAAAGTTAATTGAGCCGATGGAGTACCTAATGCCCCATCACCAGTTCCTGCAGCAGCGGCGGCGGTTACTTGAAGATCTACACCTGGTACGATTGCTGAAAGCCTAACAGAAACATTTCGCGTTGCATCAGCTGTCGATTTTATAGAAGAATAATTTAGCCATAGCGTATTATTCTCGCTTCCAGCAAGGACAGGAAGACCAGCTTCAGTTGGTGCAGTGAAACCGAGTGAGATGTTTTTTGTAGCAGCGGGTTCTATGTCCACAATTGCCACCTCTGGTATGGAAATAGTAACGGTATGATTATCCGTATTTGTGTCTTGAGCATAAGCATTTGCCGAAAATATCAAGGCAAGCGCTGTTAATAGCCTGGGAGTAAATAAGTTGTTCATAATGCTTTAGTTTAATTAATAATATAAGCTAAACTAAGCAAATTTGTTTGTTTAGCTCAACTTATTTCTCAAAATTGTGTAATAAAATCGATATTTGATATACTGTTATTTAACTGTTTGATATTGAGCGACTATTAATTTATCGAATAGATGATAATTTTGATTAATCACAATATTATTGTCATTGGTCTTGTTTGAGGTTGGCGTCGCTCTATTATTAGTTAATAGCCAAGGGCAGAAGAGAAATCAGTTGTTATCTCAGTTTGTTCATAAGTTTTTCCAAATCGATCTGTAACAATAACTTTTAGTGAATTGTTCGGACTATCAATTTTATAAGTATACAAATGTTTAGTGGAAGTGGAATAATTGCTTGGGTTTCTGTTCAGTACTCCCAGATGGAAGCCTTTAGACCAGGCATCTTGATTCAATGGACTGGCAGATTGCTTGACCATATCACCTATTTTTTTGTCATCCATATAGACTTCTACTTTCCATTGCGGATCGGCATTCCAGACATTGGCGACTAATGTATTTCCGGGCTGTCCATATGTGAAGTATCCATATTGCCCGCCAAAAGACATGTCTCCCCAATGTAAGCGCAACTGAAAATCCTTGGATCGATTGGTTGGTTTGTATATCCAGTTTTTAATAGTAGCGCCTTCAATTTGATAAATCATATAACCGTTGGGGGTTCCGTCTCCATTGATGGTAGACTTCCACCAGGCACCACAGGTAGCAGCATGAACATGTTCGTATATTGTTTTTGAAGAAGCGGCATGAATATAGTTTTCTGCATAATGTGTATGGCCGCTGAAAAGGTGAACCTCTTTATAATCTTTTATTAATTCAAAAAATTGATCTCGTGTGGCGAAATTAGACCCTCTTATGGGCATGTGGTAATAAATAATTAACATTTTTTCCTTACTCACCTGTGCTAAATCTTGTTTCATCCAGTTGATTTGATGCTGATTTATTCCTAAACCATAACTTGAATTGTCTTCAAAAACAACATTATCAAGACAGATATAATGAACTTGACCAATCTCAAAGGAGTAGTTGGTCGGGCCAAAAATGTTTTCAAAAACGTCACTTGTTTTACGTTGAGTCGTGAAGGTTTTGTCATGATTACCAATGGTCGTGAATACCTTCATTTTATTGGACCCTAATTTTATTTTCATCGTATTGAGGAGTCCAGGTTTGTCAGCAACAACATCGCCTAGGGAAAGACCATAGACTTCCCCTGGTATTTTTGCTACCTCCGTTTTAATATCCTGCAGTGTTTCATTTGTGAATCTTTCCACATCCGAATCGTTGGCCACTTGTGGATCTCCTATTCCAAAGAGTGTGTAGTTGTCAACCTTATTTTTCCTTCTTGTCAAAGTGAAATCCACTTGCTGCGGTGAGTTTTGTGTTAATGCCTTATAAAATAATGCTACTTGGCGATTTGGGGATTCAACATGTATTTCGTAGGTTGAGGGGGTGGAATAATATACAAATTTTGAATTTACATTTTTCTTAAACTGATATATTCCTTTTGCATCTGTTTTGACAACGGTAAAGCCATCGCTAACGGAAACATCGGCAATTGGCTTTTTTGTTTCATCAAGCACATAGCCGTATACATCGTTGCCATTAACAAGCGTTATGTCAGGTTTTGTGGGTTCACTTGGGTCCTTTTCGACTGATGTGGATCCTTTAGAGCAACCTAGGTGGATAAAGGAAAAAAAGAGCATGATCACAAACGCTGGTCTGTATAATTTATTTGTTATCGCCATGATTACTTTATTATTTTTGATATTTCAATGTTATCGATTAAATTCTTCCATTTGCACCTTGTATTTCTATTTGCTGTTAAAGTGATTCGGCATAATTAAAACTTTATTGATCTGTATCGCGTTTTAAAATGGGGGCATCTTCCTCCTACTTAATGCAGTTGGTGAGTAAAATGATTAAAAGAAGAAAATAGTACTGTATATTTTATATGTTCCATCATGTTTTAATTGTTATCCCAAGCTATATTTTGTTTTAAATTCGTGTTCATCTGCAGGGCTGATGTTGGTATCGGTCTTAAGTACTTCTTATCTTTCCAGACGCGATTTTGCTGAAATCCAAATTCAAGGTTTCCTGAATTTCCATCAGATAGGCGGTATGAAGATCCCAAGACAACATAAACAACACCTGGTACTTTCTGAGCGGGCGCTGGCTCCGCATCCACTGCTGCCACATCCATAATGCCATCATTATTTAAATCATATGGGATGTTCTTCTGCGGGAAATAGATACCTTTCCACGTTTTTGTCGTGAGCTCACCAAGCTTCCAACGCATTAAATCATCGTAGCGCAAATTTTCATGCACAAGTTCTATTGTACGCTCTCTTCTAATCTCTATCAGCCATTTGTCCGAAATAGCATAATAGCCAGCCAAATAAGCATCTGCTGAAGATGGTGCCGTTCCATTTACCCCCGCTCTTTCTCTTAGCAATTTGATGGAGTTATTCCAGTCTGATACGCCAAATTGACCTAATTCAGCTTTGGCCTCCGCGTAGTTTAATAATACCTCCGCAAAACGAAACATCGGAACAGAATTATTTGAGGTTGCGATACCCACATGAACATCATCATCGATGGCCCATTTTATCAGTTGATAACCAGTAGAAGTGAGGGCAAAATTAGGAGCATCATTTTTAAGTATGCCGCCCAGCTTACGCTGATAGGCTGGTGAGATGACTGTTTGTTGTAATCTATTATCGCGATTTTCAAAATTTTCCTGAAAAGTTTTGCTTTGATAATTCGGAAAATCAGTGAACCTAGATCCGTCTTGGTTTAAATAATGATTGACGAATTCTTGAGTTAAGGACCAATTATTACCAAAAGAAGCAGAAAATAGCTTCCAAGTCATGGAGTGCATGCGTACATCTGTTTGATACTTTATCCCCAGAATTACCTCCCGTTCATTGAGGGCTTGTTGGTTGAATAAAGAACGGTATTGAGTGGCTACATTCGAGGGGCTATTTACTAGGGAATAAGGGCTTTCCTTCATTAATACTTCAGCAGCATTTACAGCCTCATTTAGGAATAAATTTGCTCCATCGCTTCCCTTTTCCCAAGGCTTTTCTGTCGACGGGTTTACCAGATGATATTTTCTGTATGTCCCCTCGAATAGGCACACCCGAGCTTTAAAGGCCAAGGCCACCCATTTGTTTATTCGAGTCGAAGTTGATACATATTTAGCTTCCTGAGAACAATTCTCCGCAGCGAAGCTGAGGTCCTCTAGAACTTTCTGCATGACAAATTCTCTACTATCTCTTGGCTTATGGAGCTGATCATAATCATCAACCTCCAATGCTTTGTCGTACCAAGGAACGTCTCCAAAAGTTTGAACGAGCTCATAGTAGAAATAAGCTCTCCAAAAACGACCTACTCCTTCGTAATGCCTATAAACTTCTTCTGAAACATTACCCTGCGCTTTGTGTAGATTATTTAGAAAATAGTTGACGTTCCGTAATTTAGCCCAGGTACCACCTGTACCACCGCCCCAGCCACCTTGTTCATCCGCACTCCAACTATCACCAATCAAAAAAGCGGTAGAACTTCTGGTCGCGGTGATATCGCTGTACTGATCTCCCCAGGCTAATGTTTCTTCAGATGGCATATGACGCTGAATAAATCCATTGGCGTATAATTCTAAATCATTTTCGTTAGTCAAAAAATTCTCTGAACCAATTTCATTCTCAGGTTCTCTGGTTAAAAACTTTTCGCATGATGTTGATAGACAAATCAACACTATACTGTATATAAGATATCTTGATTTCATAAGTAATTTATTAAAATGTTAAATTTAACCCAAACGAAAACGTTCGCAACATGGGATAACCATAACCGTCTCCATCTGAACCAGAAGTTGATCGAAAATCCGTATCTCCTGGTTCAATTACCTCGGGATCGAAACTTTTAGTGTGCTTGTAGAGTGGAGACCAGGTAAAAATGTTTTCACCCGAGACAAAGAGTTTAAGATGTTGGAATCCAAATTTAGACACCACCGATTTATCGAATGTATAATTTAATTGAATGTTCTTAAGGCGCAGGTAGGCTACGTTTTGGAGAAACTTATCACTAGTTACAGTCATTGATCGATTCGCATTATTGGCTAAATAACCTCGGTACCTTGGCCAGTAAGCCTCCGTATTTTGATTCTCTTCTGACCAGACGTTATCACCAGTGTGCTCTTTGAGCATATAGCCGTAAGGACGATTGTACTGCCCCCAGAAGTAAGCAGACTCTTTGGCTGGATACCAATTCCTTTTCCCAACACCCTGAAAAAAAGCACTAATACCGATGTTATTCCAATTCATATTAACATTAAATCCATACTGTATACGGATTGATTCATTCCCGATAATCGTGCGATCTCCTGGATCATCAACTGTATTAGAACCTGTATTAATTTGACCATCTCCATTCAGATCTATGAACTTGAGGTCTCCTGGTTTTAACACATTACTTCCAGAAACAATAATTTTTGATTGATCTACTAGTGCCGTGTAATTAGAAATGTCATTCTGATCTTTAAATAAACCATCGGTGGTATATCCCCATATTTCTCCGATTTCCATGCCTTCATAGTAACCCATTGAAAGTAGTTTCTCGCTGTTGTTAAACTTGGTTATCCAGCTTCTGTTATCCCAAACCATACCTTTTAAATCGTAATGAAATGGTTTCCCTGCCACATCGAATTGATCACTCCATGCTAGTGAGATTTCCCACCCTTTTGTTTTTAAGTCGGCATTGTTACCTTTTGGAATGGTTGCCCCAAAGGTTTGGGGAAGCTCGGGACCTACGGTAAACATGTCTTGTGTATAACGTTCATAATAATCAAAAATCATGGTAAGACGATTGTTGAGTGTCGTTAGATCAACTCCAAGATCATAGGTTGTTGAGCGTTCCCACGTTAGTGATTCGGGAATATTCGCAGGCAAATAAGTATATGGCTGTAACCCATCACCAATAATATAAGAGGTTCTTGCAATGTTCATGGTTGGTAAAAATAGGAACGGATTAACATTTCCATTCCCCAAACTACCTACGGACGCTCGTACTTTTAGATCCGAAATCCAACTAACATTATCTTTAATAAATGTTTCATCTGAAGCCCTCCAAGCTAGCGATGCCGAGGGAAATAAACCCCACTGTTGATTTGATGGGAATTTGGAAGAACCATCATAACGCCCACTGAACTCAACTAAATATTTGCCTTTATAACCGTAGTTAACCCGAAACAACGCTCCTGCATATGCCCATTCTGATCCGGTCTGGTCCAAGGAATAATAATCACCGTCCATCAATGCGAAGCTGGGCTTGTTGGGATAAAGTAATCCTCTTCGGTAAGCTTTAGTGTTTCGTGTAATCTTCTCTTCTATATTAAATCCAGCCAAAATATTTAAGGAATGATTATCATTAGTGAGTTCCGGTATATAATTTATGGTGGCGTTGGAACCCATATATTGATTAATATAATTCCACTGTTCTAAAGAGCTAAAGGTTTGTCTAGATTTCTTAATATCGGGACCTGTGTAATAATCGTACATGTTTTCTACACGCGTTCGATCGGAGTGATTGTATAAATAGGTGAAATCAACTTTGGCTATAAGACTCTTTGGCAGTATTTCATAGGTTAAGGTTGTTGTATTTCTTAAATCGAATTTATTATTTTTCTGGTAGGAAGTACCCTCTACGAAGCCGGCCCATCCGGAGTAAACGGAAGCTTCTGTCCAGGTACCATCTAAATTCCGTTCCAGTGTCATTGGATATCCCTGGTGCTCTAGTTGCCTTGGCAACAATTGTTGATCATACATCACCATGGGTTGATGAATATTCCGACGAATAAAATCTGTGTTGTTATTTAGGGTAAGGGTGGGAAGGATTTTAACCTCTCCTTTAGCACGGAAATTATATTGGCGATAATTTTCATCACCTGCCGTATAAATACCGTCTTGATCATAAACACGGCCAGATACATAGTAGTTGGCATTTTCTCCACCTCCTGTTACTGATACGTTATGCTCATTACTTAAGTTGAGGTCTTTATAGATAATATCAAACCAATTAGTGTTTCCAAAATATTCGTATTCCCCAAGAGCATTTACTCGCATTTTTTCAAGGGAATCATCCCCATTTCTTTTTACTAATTCATTATACCAATCCGTCGAGTATTTGAAAACGTTATTAATACCTGCTGGTGGCGTTCCTAAATCCATACCTTCCATATAAGCTTTATACCAGCCATCTGTCCATTGTAGTCCATTGGATACGATATTTTCTTCCATTTTTATCATTCGTTCATTAATAGTGTATCCACCACTATAACTTACCTTAGGTTTTCCTTGCCCAGCACGTTTTGTTGTAATGAGTACAACCCCAAATGCGCCGCGAGCTCCATATATAGCCGCCGAAGAGGCATCTTTTAATACGGAAACGGATTCCACATCATCAGGGTTAACGGCGGTCATATCACCTTCAACGCCGTCAATGAGGATTAATGCAGAGCCCCCCGCACCGATACTTCCAGTTCCACGGATATTTAAGCTTGCACCTCGTGAGGGTTTTCCATCGCGCATGCTAATATTTAAACCAGGCATTTGACCTTGTAAGGCACGGGAAATATTCATGTTCCCACGGTTTTGCAATTTGTCCCCACTAATCTGATCTACAGCACCAACTAAATTTTTTCTTTTAGTAGTTCCGTAGCCAATTACAACCACCTCATCCAGATTTTTCTCTTGTGCGGTCAGGACAAACCGTATACTTTTTTCATTCTTGAACAGGATTACCTCCTCTTTGTATCCCATCATACTTGCGGTAATAATATCTCCTTGTTTTACATGGATGGTGAAATTACCTTGTTCATCGGAGGCTACTTTACTCCCTTCCTTGGTGGAGATAGTTACGCCAACAAGCGGTTGCTCATCCTCTGCTACGACAATTCCCTTAATTTCCTTAGTTTGTTGAGCATAAGAGGAAATAAAAATCATCATAAGAAGTCCTATTACATAGATTTTCTTTTTCATAATTTACGATTAGTAGTTTGTTAAATTTTAGCGAGATTAATAGTGAGATAATTTTAGCTATGGTTAATTAATGCTTGATTTTAGCAAATTATTAGTCTCTAAATTTCAGGTATTGTGCTTTGAAAATAATGTATAACTGGTGACTCGTTTATAACTAAATAAAGAGTTCTTTTTTTTATTTTTTAGGTAACATATATCCCTTATAAAAGCGATGTCTTAGACAAACATAAATAAGAAATAAATAAAATACAAATAAAAATAAGCAAATTAAAACATAATAAAACATTATTATATATATTATTATATATAATGAAAGTAAAAAAATCTTGTTCGCTACAATAAGGAAAGACAGATTTACTTGTTTTTGCGTAGTTTGGCCTTGTTTTTCATGTAATAGGAATTCTAAAAAAACTACACCATTTGAAGTCAGGCGAGAGAAAGCAGGTAGGTCTCTGGATTGTATTAATGAATTATTGTGTGTAAAGAAAGATAGGCGGAATACTGACTAGTGCTATAACATGACGCATAAATTTGCTAGGCTAAAAAAACATTTCAATTATTTAGTTGAAGAACGTCTTGTTAATTGCCCGAAATATGATGATCACCTATGTAGTAAGGATGGATACAATTTTACTTTAGAAGCATACGGTAATCCTTGATGAGGAAGGAATTAAAGGGGATAGTCCTTATTTGAATGTAGTTTCTAATGCAGGTAAACGTTGTCCCGAAACTGTACGAACCCTGATTTATGAGATAGCAAAATAAGATTTTCATAAATGAATTTTTTGGAAATCTCGTTTCCTTTACTTGAATTGATTTTCATCAGACAAGACCATCTCTAAAGATGGATTTTAGGATATAATCGTAAAAGAATCGTTCGCTTTTTAAAATACGGTTGCTTATTTCGAACCTTCATTAAAAAAAATGTATAGTCCGTCTTTACCAGCCACTATAATATCCTTACGTCCCGAATTTCGCAAATCTGCTATTGAAAAATAAATACCAGCGCCTTTGCCTTGATCCGTCGGGCCGTAGCTGATAATATTTTTGGTAAAAGATTCGCCATTCCATTTGAAATAATACAACCCGAAGGGGTCATTTGCGCCAGGATCACCACCATTGTGTGCGCGGTATCGTTTTCCAGTGATTAGTTCAGGTTCACCATCACCATCTATATCTTCCCATTCCATCGTGTGATATTGGGAATTGTAGGGATCGATAGCATGTTTTTTCCAAGTACGTTTACCTTGTGTGTCCTTTTGTTGTTCGTACCAGTCCAAGCCATAAGCATGCCCCTGACCAACAATTAAATCATTGAGTCCGTCCTTATTGATATCAACGACCAGAATAGGAACACTGGCATCTTTGAAATCAAACTCTTGATGCAGCTGCCAAATTCCATTGGATTCTTTAGGTGCTTCTAACCAACCATTATTCAGGATGATATCACCTCGTTTATCACCATTGATATCGCCAAATCCTAGGCCATGACCTTGCGTGTCGGCAATTTCAACCTTTTCGAAGGTGCCGTTGCCTTTACCTTGGGTATCTTGATTCAATTTATAGTATTTTAGTGCAAGACCTGGGGTATTAGGAATGATTTCTTTTGTTCCATCACCGTCTATATCCCATGCGCGTGCTGTCTCAATATTGCCTGTTTTATCGATGATATGTTGTTTCCAAGGAGTCGTGTTGCCTGGATTTTCCCACCAGTACAAGGTTTCTCCAAACCATCCGCCTGAAACCAAGTCTAATTTACCATCCCCATTGACATCTAAATGAATCGTAGAAAAATCGTCCCAATATTCACCGACCCGTTTTATTTCCGTAATTAAATGACGTTGAATGAACAGCGGTCCCTCGTACCAAAATGCACCGGAAACCACATCTAACTGACCGTCGCCATTGACATCAAATACACCTGCCGATTCGTAGGTTTCCGAAGAAACTTTCATCTTGGTGAAATGTAATGGACCAATAGTCTCATTTTTTTCGTCCTGAGCGACAACAGTAAGGACGTAACCCAAGGAAAATAACAAATATATGAATAGACGCATAACCTAAGATATCAACCTTTTTATTAGCAACCATCATGGAGTGTCATGCTCGTAGGTGTTATTTATTATCCTTTTTTCCTTGATAATGAATTAGCTATGATGTTGAGTGATAAGTTAAGGTATTCGGCGCAAATAAAAATGCGACAAGAAGACCGATTGCATTCTTGATTCTCGTGAGAATAAAGTAAATCAAAAAAGAATCGGTTTTAATTTCTTTGAAAACTTGATTTAGTTTCATTTCCCTGTTTTATTTCTTATTTTCAAGGAATCAATTTTATACTTGAACCCCTAAATTATATTTATGAGTCGTATAACTCTTTTTATCCTTAGTATCTTATGCTGTGTTGGATTACCAGTGCTTGGTCAAGAGTCAACCTCTCAAACTATATTGGTGAAAAAAAAATATTTACAAATTCCCATCAAAAATGGTGGTAAAAAGCAATCAATAGCGATTTCTCTACAGGGTAAACCTGTACGTCAATTTCAGGCAGAACTTGCCCAGGAGGACCCGGATTGGTTTGCCTACTTAGATCTTAGACCATGGATGGGCGACTCTCTGGAGATTAAGCTTTCAAACACAGAAGAAGGATTGCAGCCTTGGGATCAAGTAGATCAGGATACCAATGCACAAACCTATATGGAGGGCAACAGAGGGTTAATACATTTTTCCCCTAAACGGGGATGGAATAATGATCCAAACGGTTTGGTTTATTACCAAGATCAATACCACTTATTTTATCAACATAATCCTTATGGCGTTAATTGGGGCAACATGCACTGGGGACATGCGGTATCCAAAGATTTGGTTCACTGGGAGGATCTGGATGTCGCATTATATCCGGATACTTTGGGAACAATGTTTAGCGGGGGAGCAGTAGTAGATGTGGCAAATACCAGCGGTTTAGGAACAAAAGAGAAGCCAGCTTTATTATTATATTATACCGCTGCAGAGACATCATGGACGCAGGGATTAGCCTATACCCAGGACGCACTTAATTTCACCAAACTGGATCAACCTGTTGTCGAAAAAGTGACCAACGGGAACCGTGATCCGAAGGTAATTTGGTACGAACCTTTGAAACATTGGGTTATGGTTTTGTATGTGGAGGAAGCACAGGAACAGCATGCGATGTATTTCTATACTTCAAAGGATATGAAGAAATGGGAATTTGCCAGTAAAACCTTAGGAGGTAAAAAAAATGATCGTTATCTATTTGAATGTCCTGAACTTTTTGAATTACCAGTCGATGGGGATTCCACGAATAAAAAATGGGTGTTGACCGGGGCGAATGCGCAATATGCCATTGGTGAGTTTGACGGTAAGCGCTTTCATCCTGAACAAGAACGAATATTTAGTCAGATGGGACGTGATTATTATGCCGCCCAAACCTTTAGCAATGAACCCAAAGGTCGGCGTGTAGAGATAGGATGGTGGCGAACGAACACCGCAGAGCACGGCAGTAAGTTTAATCAGTCCATGAGTATACCAACTGAATTAACTTTAACAGACACCGATCATGGAATTCGCTTAAGCAGGCAGCCAATCCAGGAACTGAAATCATTAAGAGGAGAAAACAAAAAAATTAAGGAAGTGATCCTAGAAAAGGGGAGCTCAAATCCGCTTGCTGATTTTCATGCCGACGCAGCTGAAATCAGATTTACTTTAGTACCTCAGGATGCACAAAATTTGCTTATTCAAGTGCGTGGTTTAGCGATCCAATATAATTTAGCAGAACAGGAAATGGTAATCGATAATGTGCGGGCCCATGTTCCTTTATCCAAGAATGGGCAAGAATTTATTATTTATGTAGACCGTACAGGCATTGAATTATTTACAGATTCAGGGAAGGTTTTTGTACCCATTAACTACCAGATGGACGCTGCAAACAAGACCTTTAATTTGAGTAGTACTGGGACACTTAAAATCAATGATTTAGCGATATACGCTCTTAGATCAATTTGGAAATAATCATTTTTTTAATGTAAGAAGATAAAACTGATTGAATGCAATAGGAAATTAATACGAAGAAGACTCAACAAAAGCTTAGCATACCCTATGAAACGTAGAAATTTTATTGAATTATTGACCTATTCAGGAAGCACCATGTGGGTTTCTCCTTTGATTGCGAGCAGCCCTGATCAGACCAAGGTGGTTCGTGAAAAAGATGAGAATTTGGAAAAACTACGGGCAGATGTAGCCATTATCGGGGCTGGTTTGGGCGGGTTCGCAGCTGCCATGGCTGCTCTGGGTGCTGGTAGTTCGGTTATCTTGACGGAAGAAACGGATTGGATAGGTGGACAATTGACAACACAGGGCGTGCCTCCCGATGAACATCAATGGATCGAAAAATATGGTTCTTCAGCAATGTATCGTGATTTCAGAAATAGAATTCGAGATTATTATAGAAGAAATTACCCTTTAAATGATCCCCTAAAAGACGACCCGCTATTAAATCCAGGTGGTGGTATGGTTTCACGGCTGTGTCATGAACCAAAAGTAGCCTTAGCTGTTATGTGGGAAATGCTTGCTCCTTATATTTCCAACGGAAAGTTAATCGTATTGCTACAACAAAAAGCGGTTAAAGCTGGCGTGAAGGACACCGTAGTGCATAGTGTATCGGTAAAACACACAAAAACAGGTTTTTATAAAAATTTATTAGCCGATTATTATATTGATGCAACAGAGCTGGGTGATTTACTGCCTTTGACGGGAACAGAATTTGTAACTGGCACAGAAGCTAAAGCTGTTTATCAGGAATTGCATGCGCCTGAAGTTGGCAATCCCAATAATAACCAGGCTTTTACTATGTGCTTTGCCATTGATTATGTCCCAGGTGAAAATCATACGATTGAAAAACCAAAAGAATATGATTTCTGGAAGAATCACCGACCCGAATTGATTCCACCCTGGTCAGGTCCAATTCTCAGCTTAGATTATTCTGATCCTCGGACTTTGAAGTCCAAAAAGCTAGGTTTTGATCCTCGTGGAAACCAAACGGGATCCGCATTGAACTTATGGAACTACCGAAAAATAATTAATAAGGATTTTTTTTCCGCTGGATTTTATAAGGGAGATATCACCTTGGTGAATTGGCCTCAAAACGATTACATGTTAGGCGATATTGTGCAAGCGAATGAGAAAGAATTTGAAAAACATGTCAACCGATCTAAACAATTAAGTCTTTCATTATTGTATTGGTTACAAACCGAGGCTCCTAATGCTGACGGAGGAAAAGGTTGGCCAGGTATACGCCTAAGAAAAGATATTCTAGGGACCGACGATGGAATGGCGAAATATCCCTATGTGCGTGAATCCAGACGTATCAAAGCGGTCTTTACGGTAACAGAACAGCATGTAGGAAAAGAAAATCGGTCTCTAGTAGCAAAAGTTGGAGAGGATAAAGGGAAAGCGGCGAACTTTGCCGACAGTGTTGGCATCGGTTATTACCATATCGATTTACATCCAAGTTCAGCAGGTGTGAATTATGTCGATTTTGAATCCTTAAGGTTTCAGATTCCATTAGGCGCCTTACTGCCGGTTCGAATGACGAATATACTCCCCGCGAATAAAAATATTGGTACGACACATATTACTAATGGATGTTTTAGATTACATCCGGTAGAATGGTGTATAGGAGAGGCTGTGGGACTATTAATCAACTTTTCTAAACAAAAAGAAATAACACCAAAGCAAATTCGCGAGCATCAAGAATTCTTAGCTGAGTTTCAAACTTTTATTAAGGCTAAAGGCTTAGAAACCGAGTGGCCCGAAGAAAAATAAACAGGTAAAAAATGATACAAATCGATAACTTTATTAAAGAAAAAATTAAACCTGAATTCCAGGAAATATATACGCAGTTTCGCACCTTAATAAAAAAGGAATTCCCCTTATTAAAGGAAGAAATGCGTGGGGGCACCGACAAGTACTATGGCATTCCTGTGTATCGGTTTAACAGGATTATTATCTCGATTAGCCCTACTCAAAAAGGGATTACATTTGCCTTTACTGAGGGTAAACAATTCGAAGATAAGTTCGCTCTTTTAGAAGGAAAAGGCAATAAATCCTTGAATTTGAGAATATCTAACGCGAAGGATTATACCAACGAAATTTTACGCTACTATGTCAAACAAGCCATTGAGCTGGATAAATAATTTAGTCGTATTTAGTAGGGATATTCATAGCAATATGATTAACTTAGTTTAAAGTATTCCGTGTTGTGAACCCAATTAACAATTATTTGTGCTAAAGTTTTTATGTATTTATGTTGATCAATCAACCTGAAAAGTCAGCCTATGCTGCCAGTGAAAAAAGACCTCCCAAAAAAATATATCAGCAACTTTATATCCAGGTCCTCTTTGCGATAATAGTGGGTATTATATTAGGGCATTATTATCCTGAAATCGGTACAGAAATGAAACCACTTGGTGATGGTTTTATTCAATTAATAAAAATGATCATAGCGCCTGTTATTTTTATTACCGTTGTTACGGGCATTGCCTCGATGGGCGATATGAAGAAAATTGGTAGCGTCGCTGGGAAATCATTTATTTATTTTATCACCTTCTCTACCTTAGCATTGATTCTGGGATTAATTGTGAGTAATCTCGTGCAGCCCGGAAGTGGTCTTCATATTAATCCCGCAACGCTGAATGTGGATAGTGTATCAGGTTATATTTCCGAGGCGAAGGAAACTAGTCTGATTAATTTTGTGATGGGAATTATCCCAAAAACATTAATTAGCCCACTAAGCGGTACCAATATATTACAGGTTTTACTGACCGCGATTTTATTTGGAGTGGGTTTATCCTTGACCATGGATAAAAGCAAACCTGTTTATGATTTTTTAACAGCCCTGACGTACCCCATTTTTAAGGTGGTTGGCTTATTAATGAAATTAGCACCGATTGGTGCTTTTGGTGCAATTGCTTTCACTATTGGGCAGTTTGGGATTGCATCAATGGGCAATCTACTATTTCTGGTAGGTACTTTTTACATGACCTCTATTATTTTTATTGTTTTCATCTTAGGGGCTGTTGCTAGATATAACGGATTCAGTATATTAAAACTCTTAAGGTATTTGAAGGAAGAGCTCGTTTTGGTACTGGCTACCAGTTCAAGTGAATCAGCCTTGCCTTCGTTGATGGATAAAATGGAGCATGCTGGTTGTGAAAAGTCTGTGGTTGGATTGGTGGTTCCGACAGGCTATTCATTTAACCTAGATGGAACCAATATTTATATGACACTTGCTGCATTATTTATTGCGCAGGCCTGTGATATTTCGTTGAGTTTGGAACAACAGATTATGCTTGTGTTAGTGGCTATGTTGAGTAGTAAAGGTGCAGCTGGAGTTTCAGGAGCTGGTTTCATTACCTTGGCCGCGACGTTGGCCGTCGTGCCAGAGGTACCAATTGCGGGTTTAACCTTGATATTAGGTGTTGATAAGTTTATGTCAGAATGTAGGGCATTGACCAATTTTATTGGCAACGCAGTTGCGACAATTGTCGTCTCAAAATGGGAGAATAGGCTCGATATGACACAGTTGGAAAAGACATTGAATAATCCTGATTCGCAGGCGCAGTAACATGCAGACGAATACATTTACATAGGGAAGGACAATCACGTATAATTTACAAGACACAGTTGTAGCAAAATTATGGCCAATAACGTATTACTGTAAGTCCAGATCTAGCTAATTATGAAGAAAAAACTTACTTTTTTAATGTTCTCTATTGGTCTTTTTACGGCCTGTAAAAAGGATGAATTTGTCGTTGATGAATCCAGTTTATATGGAACATGGAGAGTTGCAAATGGAGATGCGGTTGATAATCATGCAGTAAGGTATGTGTTTAAGTCTGATAAATCTTGTGTAAAAAACAGTAACCTTGTTGGCCAGGGTCGTGATACAACGATGGAATGGACGTATGTGGTTAGTCACATTCATTCTATAATTACGATGTTCGATGAGAAAAATCAGTACCAAGAGCAGTACAGAATTACTGATTTAGGTAATAGAGAAATGCACTGGGAAAATGAATCACCGGACGATGGGAATGAGCTTAAGGTCCGATTAATACAAGAGTAAACTTACCGGAATGGAATGTATGTTAGCTAGCATTTTAGGCCTACACGTCCAGTTCTAAAAAAGATAGGTTCTACGTTGCTAATTCATATTTAATAAAAAGGGGGACATGTAATTTACAATATCCCCCCTTTATTTGTTTATTTCTCCTTATATCGCTGATATAGCTATTAATAGCCTGGATTTTGTGTTAGTCCAGTTCCTAAACTTATTTGTGAGGTAGGAATCGGGTAATAAAAGAAGTTTTCATCGGTTAAGTTTTCATATTCTTGTAGGGCAAGTTTGGTTCTGCAGAAGTCAAACCAGGTTTCACCCTCAAACATCAACTCTTTTTCTTTTTCTTTCTGAACACCTTTAATAAAGGCGGGCAGCGACGTGTAATTTCCAATAGGTTCGGTGACTCCAGCGCGTTCCTGAACTGTTTTTAATGAGGTATAAGCCGCTTGACTAACACTTTGATCTACTCTAGCTTTTGCTTCCGCATGGATTAAATAAATTTCTGCTAATCGGATAACGGGAACATTTTGACTAGCCGGAGAAAAGTTAGGAAATTTGCCCATAAAGTAACGGTTGTCACTTCCTTTTTTAATCGTGAAGTCTTTTCTTTTATCTTGCTCGGCGTAAAGGTCAAGAATTGTCGAATCCTTAGCTAAAAATAACACGCTTGCATTGTCATTAGCAACGGATGCCAATGGGTTCGTTGCTTGGTCATCAAATTGAATTTCAAATATGGCCTCTGTGGTATTCTGTGTTGTCCATATTGTGCCATAGTCTGATACTAAGCCGTAACCAGCTTCGTTTATTATTTCACTAGCTAAATTTGCCGATTTGCTGTAATCATTTGTAAAAGCTGCTTGGTAAAGATATACTTTTGCTAACAAAGCTTTTGCTCCCCAGTGTGAAGCGCGACCTCTTGCTGCATCCCCGGTATAGGGGTTTTCCTTGGGAAGCCCTTCGCTAGCTTCACTTAAATCTTTAATAATTTGTGTATAGATTTCTTGTTTTTCAGATTGCGGTATATCAATATTATCACCCTCCTTGGTGTAGGTAAGTTTTAATGGAACCTTATTAAAAGCCCGAACTAAAAAGAAGTAATTTAGCGCTCGAATAAATTTAGCCTCGGCGACAAGAATGTTTTTTTTGTCAGCAGAAATCATTGTTTCATCCATTTCTGTAACTTCCTGAATGACTTGATTGGAGGCGTTAATGGATGCGTAAATGGCTTGCCACATGTTTGATATCCATGGATTTATTGTTTGAATTTTATGTTCCGCAAAATTTTCATATTCTGGAAATACAGCGGAGTGGCGTACATGCCGGGCAGAAAACTCGGGTACAATTAGCATAGATTGACCGAAAGAATAAGAGTTCATCATACTTCGATATACACCCATTACTGCTGCATTAGCATTCGTTTCCGAATTGAATAACTCGTCCTGACTGATTTGACCTAAAGGATCCCTATCTAAGAACTTATCGCAGGAAGTTGTTAAGGTAACCAGCACGAATAGACTCGATAAAAAATATAATATGTTTTTCATGTTGTAAGCTTAAAAGATTAGAATGTTAAATTTATACCCGTGGTGAATATTCTAGGTTGTGGGTAACTACCATAGTCATATCCATAAATTAAACCAGTATTGGCACCACCATGACTTGAACTTACCTCAGGATCATATCCCCGATATTTCGTAAAAACAAAGGCATTCTGCACGGATGCATACCAACGAAGTTTTTTGACCTTAATACGCTCGGAAACGGATGCTGGTAGGGTATAGCCAAAGGTGATATTTCTCAGTCTGAAAAAGGATCCATCCTCAACAAACCTAGAGGAAACCACGCCATTGCTAAGGTCTCCGGGAGCTGGTCTAGGCACATCCGTGATATCGCCTGGTTCACGCCATCTATCCACAAAATCTACAAATGGATTTGAGCTAGGATTAAAACCTTCTAACCCTGAAGCTAAATTATAATTGAATATATCATTACCATAGGTAAATTGGCCAAGGATGCTTAGGTCAAAATTTTTGTATTCAAAACTATTTGAAAATCCTCCGAAAAACTTAGGGTTTGGATTTCCAATCAGAACATGATCTTCGTAATCAGTAGGCGATACCGCAGATCCATCTTTACCCTGATAATCAATCATACCAGTTTCTGGGTTCACGCCAATGGCTTGCCAACCATAGAATACACCTAATGGTTGACCTTCTACCGCTCGATTTAAATCACCCACACCACCACGCATTTCTTGTAAACCTTCGGGTAAGGCGAGTACTTTATTTCTATTAAAAGTCATGTTTAAGGACGTGCTCCATTTAAATTCACCAACTAAATTTTTTGTGGTTAATTCAAACTCAAAACCTTTGTTTTCAATATCACCGGAGTTGGTGAATCGATTGACATACCCTGAACTTGTTAATATGGGAAGGCCAATCAATAAATCTGATGTTTTTTTATAATAATAATCCGCTAGTAAGGAAACCCTATCATTGAAAAAACCGGCATCCATACCTATATTCCATTGACGCGTAGTTTCCCATTTTAAGCCGCGATCGCCCAATACATTGGGTATAAACCCAGCGGCTCCCATATAATTATTACCACCTGTATACATAGAACGGCTGGCATAATTCCCAATGTTTTGATTTCCAGTTATACCCCAACTCGCCCGTAGTTTTAAGTCGTTTATAGTCTGGTTATCTTGTAAAAACTCCTCTTCACTTAAACGCCACGCTCCTGCTAACGAAGGAAAGACTGCCCAACGGTTATCAGCTCCAAAGCGTGAAGAACCATCTGTTCGAACATTCGCGTTCAGGATGTATTTATCTTTATAGATATAGGTAGCACGTGCAAAACCAGAGGCAATGGCCCATTCTTCTGGAAATGAGTTCGCTCCCGTAATTACACCACCTGCAGTGATATAGGGAATGTCATTGTTGGGGAAATTGGTACGTTGAGCATGGACAAATTCTAAGCGTGATTCCTGAACTGAAAATCCTGCTAAGGCATTAATGCTATGATCTCCAAATGTTTTATCGTAGGTCAAAGTTGTCTCATTTATCCACAATTGATCTCGGGTATTCCGACGGGCACCAATGCCTCCCTGAGCGGCATAGGATCGAAGACCATTTGGAGGCATAAAAAATGTTTCATCAATAAAACTTACATCTGTTCCAAAACTTGTTTTTAATAATAAGGAAGGTATGATATTATATTCAGCACTTACATTAGCTAGAATTCGAAAAGTTTGCGCCTCATTGGTGGGAAGCTCTAGCATTGCTACCGGGTTTTCTCGGGTAATACGTGCTTGATCGTAAACATAGTTGCCATTTTCATCATATACACCTATGTTAGGTGGTGAAAAGATTCCAGACTTAGTCGACCCTTCTTTGGAGTTTTCTTCCTGAACTCGTTGGTTTACAGCCCGGGTTAAATTGATGGCTGTAGAAAATCTAAGCTTCTCGTTATGCTGATGATTTAAATTTAAGCGACCACTCAATCTGTTGAAGTCAGATCCTAATAAGACCCCGCCTTGTTTCATATAGCCCAAAGAAGTATAATACTGGGTTTTCTCGCCACCACCACTGGAGGATAATTCGTAATTACGGGTAGCCGCTGTTCTAAAAATGGCATCTTGCCAATCTGTATTCGTGTTCGGATTAGCGAATATTTGATCTGGAATTTCAGCTGATGGATCGTTTTGTTGAAGAATCGCATAGTAATCCTTCATGTAATCCTGATATTGGGCTGTATTCATGAAATCGTAGTACCTTTCTTTTGGAACTTGCGAAAATCCTTCATACATATTGAAGTTGAACTGACTTTCACCCGCTATTCCTTTTTTGGTTGTGATTAGCACCACCCCATTAGCTGCTCGAGAACCATAAATGGAAGAGGAAGCCGCATCTTTTAGGACCTCGATGGATTGAACATCGGAGGGATTAATGGATGAAAGCACATTGATTCCTTGTGTACCTCCCCCGAAATCAAAGGTGGAACCACCAGTGAAATTGGTTGTACTATTAACCGGAATACCGTCAACCACATACAGCGGGTCTGAACTGGCGTTGATAGAGGTAGTTCCACGCACGCGGATACTAATCCCGCCTCCTGGAGACCCGGACTTTTGAGTTACCTGCACACCACCAGCTTTTCCTTGAATAGCCTGGGTGATACTGGGGAGAACTTCATCTTCGATTTCACTGGCACCTATACTTGATACGGCTGTAGGAAGTGTTGCTCTTTTCATTGTTCCATAGCCCACAGCCACAACCTGTACAGATTCAATGGTATTGGTTTCTGGCACCATATCGATCTGCATTACCCGGCTAGGACCAGCAGTTTTGGTAACTGTTTGATATCCTACCGAAGAAAAGCGGAGTTGACTCTCGCTCTGGGCTGCTATTTGAAATTGGCCCTGTTCATTTGAACTAGCAGATTGTTCTTGACCAACTACGGTAACGGTAACCCCTGGCATGGGACCACTGGGGCCATTAATAGTTCCAGTTACCGTATTTTGAGTACCTTGAATTTGACCAGTGGTATCTGCACTGATGGAGTTTGCATTAGAATCTGCTTGTATAGGAACATTAGTCGCGGTTGAGAGGCTGTCGGATTCAGCATTAACTGAATCAGCTTGATTATCTTGTGCTTCTTTTGCATCGGTCGCTGGGGTGGAAACCGCTAAAGTGGCGTCTACTTGTTTGCTGTTATTAATAGGAAACTCTGCGGTCGCGTAACCTGATTTTAGAAAGACTAATGTACCATCAGCTTTTGCCGATAGGCTGTAATTACCTTGTTCATCGGATACTGTACTGTTAGTAGTCCCCTTCTCAGTAATTACCACCCCTTGAATTGCGGTTCCAGTGGAATCTGTAACTTTACCACTGATCTCTATTGCGTCGATATTTTGTTGGGAATTGGACTGATTTGTTTGGGTTGTTTCCTGAGTAAGATTTTTTTCAATGGCCTTTGCATTACCGGGCCAACTGAGGGAAAGAAAAAGACTGGCAAGTACCAGCGAGTGATAGGAATAGTGGGTCATATGTTAATTTTTTAAGGAACTGAATGTAATTTTCTTTCTATTTCAGGGGGTAAAAACCTGACATAAAGACTTTTAATCAAAGCGTATATTATATCATTTTTGTTACAAACCTGTAGTTATTTAACGCATGTAAACATATATTGTTGTTTAATGCCGTTAAATTTTCAAAAAAAAAAATATTTCGTACTGGTTTTTGACCCCGAGAGAGGATTGGGTTTTGGTGAAACCCAATGGAATGGATTCGTGTAAAATAAAAAAAAAGGGATAGAATTTTTCTACCCCTTTTAATCGGAAAGGCATGACTTATTTAATGCCTAAAATTTCTTTGTTGAAACTTTCGTCAGTTCCGGTAGCTGCAAAATCATCAAATGCTTTATCAGTTACTTGAATGATCTGATTTTTTATAAATTCAGCTCCTTCGATGGCACCATCCACACTGTTTTTGATAGCGCACTCCCATTCTAAAACAGCCCAACCTTCATAATCATAAGCCGCTAATTTGCTAAAAATACTTTTAAAGTCCACTTGCCCATCGCCTGTTGAGCGGAAACGACCAGCTCTTTCTACCCAGCCGCTATAGCCCCCATAGACGCCTTGTTTCCCGTTGGGATTAAATTCGGCATCCTTAACATGAAATGCTTTTATGCGCTCGTGATAATGGTCAATATAGCTGAGGTAATCCATACCTTGAAGTAATAAATGAGATGGATCATAAAGCAAACATGCCCGGGGGTGATTATCTGCTGCTTCTAAAAATCTTTCATAGCTTACGCCATCATGTAGGTCTTCCCCTGGATGGATCTCGTAACATAAATCTACCCCCTGTTTATCGAATTCATTTAAAATGGGAACCCAACGATTCGCTAATTCTTTAAATCCTGTTTCCACTATTCCAGCCGGACGTTGCGGCCAAGGGTAAACCATATGCCATAGCAATGAACCACTAAAGGTGGCGTGGGCTTTAAGGCCTAAATTCGCTGAGGCTTTTGCTGCATAAATCAATTGTTGGGTAGCCCAAGCTGTTCTTGCTTTAGGATCATTCCTGAATTTTTCTGGTGCAAATCCATCAAATAGCTTGTCATAAGCTGGGTTGACGGCAATTAATTGTCCTTGAAGATGGGTTGATAATTCGGTGATTTCTAGGCCGATATCTTGAAGTTTTCCTTTTATTTCATCTGCATAAGTTTTACTTTCTGCTGCTTTTTGTAAATCAAAATATGTTGGATCGTTGGTTGGAATTTGTACGCCTGCATAGCCTAGTGATTTTACCCATTTACCAATATTTTCGAGGGTATTATATGGTGGCTGGGGTGCGACAAATTGTGCTAAAAAAATTCCTGGTCCTTTTATAGTTTTCATAAATTAAACGTTTTTTAAAGATAATAAAATTAAGATAGACTCTTACCAAATTCTGTTGGGCGCTTCCCTGTAGTAAGAAAAAAAGCATTTGAAAAGGCAGCAATGCTTTTATAGCCTACTGCAAAGGAAATTTCACTGACACTCATTTTTTTTGTTAAAATTAATTCCATGGATTTAATGATCCGGGCAGTTTTTATATACTGTATAAAGGAAGTATGTAAGTGCTGCTCAAAAAGACGGCTAAGCGTTCGCACCCCAATATTAAATTTACCTGCTATGGTGTGGAGCCGCAGTTCTCGGCATAAGTTATTCATGATATACTGTACGATTGGGCCAAGAATATGATGTTGGGAATTCGGTAGATTAAGTGTAAGTTTTTCTGGACTCAAGCTAGGTAGCAGTAAAACCAGGGAGTTTAAGAATTTATAAGGTTCTTGATTTTTTGTAAAAAAGGCATTTCCTGTAAACTTAAGGGATTCTATTAAAAGAGGATGCGCTGGAAAGATACCAATTTCATTATAATACGAAGAAAGATCCGTGGCCGGTAAAGGAACAAAAAGATTTCTGACCAAAACATGTTGTTTATGCTGGTGACTAAAGCGATGAACAAGGTGAGGAGGAATCCACACGAAATGATAAGAAGGGATAAAATAAGTCCTATCGCGGGTATGTAAATAGGATAGTCCACCTTCAATTAACGTCAATTGCGCCTTTCCGTGCGCATGAAAATCAAAATGTTCAGGATTCATTTGAAAACTTAGTATTTCCTGCTCGTCTTGATCGATTCTTTCAAGAAAATTATCGTACATAAATAAAAGTAAAAATCTTTTTGGTAATTATTATATAATAAATGTCTATTTATATAAAAAATGACTTTCGAATAAAACCGAACTTTGTCCTAATATGAATAATTCAAAAATTTTTTCAAAAAACTTTATCCTTGCATGTTTAGGTTGCTTTTTGCTTTTTGTTAATTTTTACATGCTATTAGCCTCTATGCCTTTGGCTATTCAGCAAAACATGGCTGGAAATCCAAAAGAAATGAGTTTGGTGGTGTCCGTCTATATTTTGGGTATTGTATTGTTGAGACCGTTTTCAGGTGTTATCTCTGATCGAATTGGGGCTAATAGAATTGCCCTAATTACCCAGTTTGTTTTTGTGGTATGTACCTTACTATATTTAGGGATCTCTGGTATTCTGCCCCTACTAATCATTCGGTTAATACATGGTGTTTTTCATTCCCTCTCCACAACCGCCCATGCAGCCATGGCTATTCATATGGTTCCTAATGAGAAAAAGGGGGAAGGAATAGGGTATTATGGCTTAGCCATGAGTCTCTCTATGGTATTAGGACCAGCTTTAGGTTTATATATTTTGCAAACTTTTAGTTTTGAATTTTTAATTTGGGTGGCTACTTTTTTTTCTGTATTGAGTTGGATTTGTACTTTGTTGATAAAGAAACCAGCAGAACTACAGCTTTTATCACGTAGCCAACCCAAACCATCGTTTAAACTATCAAATTTAATAGAGATGAAGGCTGTACCGGTCTGCATTTCGGTTTTGGTTTTTTCCTTTTCGTACAGCTCTTTAATTTCATTTATGGCTGTATATACAGCCTCGTTAGGTATTGGTCAGGCGGCGATGTATTTCTTTATCTCCTTTGCTATTAGCATCCTGGTCAGCCGACCTGCTATTGGAAAATTATTAGATAGTCGGGGTCCTAGTTTCTTAATGTTTCCAAGTTTACTTCTTTTTGCCGTCGGTTTGATCATTTTGGGAATGTCTACTTCGGTCATGGGAATCCTGATTTCGGGCTTAATTTTAGGACTGGCTTATGGGGCAATTTTTCCATGTTTTCAAACGATTACTATTCGCTTATCTCCACCCCAGAATGCAGGATCAGCTACCGCAACTTTCTTTTTATTTTACGACGGTGGCTTTGGATTAGGTGCATTTGCATTAGCATTTATCGCTTCGATCGTGGGATACGCCAAGATGTATATGTTGGTTAGTGTTTTGATTATTTTTAGTTTACTGTTATACTATTTTTTATTTCATCGAAAACAAAGTCTAACGGCTGTAACGGATGTTTCTGGCTTTAAAGATTAACTTTTTGCAAACCAATTGTCTATAAGAAATCGTTTCTCTTAACATTTGTTGGCATAAGGATTGAATAGGTTGTAATTCATATGTTACAATTATTTAATTAAATCAAGATGAAAAAGTTAATGATAGTTGGTTTGTTGGCTATAGGTTTGTCTTCCTGTAGTAAAGAAACATTAAATAGTGCTGGTCGCGATATTGCACAAAATGTGATTAGAGCCTCTAAATGGAATAATGTTGTTAAGACGGTGACGACCGATGGAGAAAAAGTTGTTGACACCTTAGTGGGAGCTACTGATAAAGACTATTTAGATTTTAATAATGATGGCTTTGCTTACATTTATGATGGCGATGGTAATACCTCCTCGGTAAGTTACGATTTGCCAACAAGCAAATCCATGAATTTCGATAATGTATCTTATCAGATTAAGGAAAATATCATTCAATCCACCATTAAGTTTACACTTGAAAATGTAACGGATGGTAAAACCACAACAATTGAGTTTAAAAGAAAATAAGCTGCAAATTAATAATAAGAAAAGCGTTTACTTGCTGTAGACGCTTTTTTCTAATTTTTTAACGGTCTGTTTCTCATACATCTGAATCGTAGAATATGTTCCGAATCCTTGGTGTATTTGATCTTTCTAGGATCGTTTTGTTTAACGAATTAATATTTTATTTTAGCCACGGTTTTTCTCTTCTATCCATAACGAGAGGTACTTACTGGCCGAGAATTGTTTACTCCAAAGAATCTGACCAATAAAATTTTGATCTCTGTGATCAGCTATTGCACCCGCAACATGGTTAAGTTGTGCTAGAAAATCCACTCCCCAATCAAGTTTTGAAAAGTTGCTGAGCATAATTTTTCCGTTTTTTACGGCATTATTCCATACCTCTTGTTGGCTATAAAGGTTGAGTGCGTATTGTATTATTTCTTCATCATCTGCACCTATAAATCCATTCCAGAGTCCATTGATTTCCATCCCTTCGGCGCCAAAATGGGTGCTCACTGATGGAGTTTGCGCATGTAGGGCATCAATAAATTTTCCTTTTAATCCAGCTCCAAATGGGATTGGGGCTAATAATACCCGGTATTTAGCCAACATTTTGATGGCATCATCTGTCCGCCCTTTAACGATAAACCCTTGTTTTGGGTTATTTAATTGAAGTACTTTTTGACTGGGATACGCCCCATAGATATGAATTTCAGTTTTAGGGAGTTCTTTTCTAATAGCTGGCCATATTGTTTTTAATTTTTGTACCGTTTTCCAATTTGGTTCGTGTAGGAAATTACCGATAAAAACAAAGTTAGACCGATCCTCGAAACCTGTTTTTACCTTGTTGATGGACTGATCGGTTTTAATTTGAAAAGGCAAGTAGGCCAGAATCTCTTTTTTTATATTAAATTTTTCCTGTAATAGGTTGTATTCAAAGCTGGAGATCATTATCGAGAGATCAGATCGATAGATGGCAGCTAGTTCCCTTTTGGCCTGCTCACTATATAAGAACTTTTCTTCAAATTTGTTCCCATTTTTATAGGCTTCTTGTCGCGCATGTCTGAGGAAATGTAAATCTTCTGTATCTAAAATGCGGACGGCCGTAGGACATGCCTCCATCACACGCCAACTATACTGCTCCTCGATCATAAATCGGTCAAACATGACCACATCGGGATTCAGCTCTCTGATATAGCCATCAAAGGAAGAATCGTTTAACTGAATGAATTTTTCAGTAATACCTATTTTAGTTAATGGATAAGAAAAGGGTGATTTACTGGCGGCACTGGCGAAATGAATTTGGTAGCCCTGGCCGTGGAAAAGATCTAATAATTGAAGCATTCGCCAACCTGCAGCTGATGAGGTAGGTTCGGGCCAGACCATGCCAATGACAAGCAATTGTTTTTCCATAGGGCAAATTAACATAATTAAATGGAAGGTTACTGGTTGAATTTGTTTTCGTTAACTTTGTGGTTAATTTTTGTAAGCTATGTTAGGACTTAAACTACCAACAGATCCGCGCTGGGCAAATATTGCGGAATCTAATTTAGAAATGATTTTGACAGACCACGCCTGGTGTGAACAAAAAGCAGCTTCTAATGCCATTTCTCTCATTACGCAAAACTCGGAATATGAAGATTTAGTGCATGAACTTACCGCCATAGCCATAGAGGAAATGGAGCATTTTAAAATGGTGATTGATATTATAAAACAAAGAGGATATACGCTGGGTCGGGAACAAAAAGACGATTACGTTGGGCAATTGATGCGCTTTTCTAGAAAGGACGGTTCTAGAAATATGGCATTTATTGATCGTTTACTTTTTGCGGCGATGATAGAGGCAAGAAGCTGTGAACGTTTCCGAGTCTTATCAAGTAATATAAAAGACGAGTATTTAGCCAAATTTTACCATGAATTGATGGTGTCAGAGGCGACCCATTACACTACTTTTCTAAACTTTGCAAAAAAGTATAGTGTAGACGTTGATGTAGATAAGCGGTGGAAAGAATGGTTGGAATTTGAAGGACAACTTATTCAATCTTATGGAAATAAAGAACAAATCCATGGTTAATCTTTCTTAACATACATCAATTATTTAGATCTTTTGTAGCCTTACATTTGTATTGAATTTAGAATTATATCATTATGATGGAATTAGGAATAGGAATGTTTGGGGATTTGCAGATCAATGCACAAACAGGGAAAATACAATCAACACAACAAAGACTTCAAGAAATTTTAGAAGAAATAAAATTGATGGATCAGGTTGGTGTCGATTTTTTTGGCATCGGTGAGCATCACCGTTCGGATTATGCAGTTGCTTCGCCTCAAATTATATTGGCCGCGGCTGCTGGTATAACAAAAAATATAAAATTAGGTAGCGCAGTTTCTGTATTAAGTTCCGCAGATCCGGTGAAATTATACCAAGACTTCGCAACAGTTGACCTGTTATCCAACGGTCGTGCGGAAATAATGGCTGGCAGAGGATCTTTTATTGAATCATTCCCACTTTTTGGTTATGACTTAAAAGATTACAGTTCATTGTTCGAGGAAAAATTAGATCTCTTATTAAAAATAAAAAATACAGAAACGATAAACTGGACAGGGAAGCACCGGGCCAGTTTAATCAATCAACAGGTCTTCCCTAGAGCAACCGAACAAGGTTTACCCGTATGGATTGCGGTAGGGGGAACGACGGAATCCGCTATTCGAGCAGGAAAGTTAGGTCTACCCGTTATGTTTGCCATCATAGGCGGATCGCCGGTAAATTTTAAGCCGTTATTCGAAATATATAAGCAAGCTTACCAAGATAATGGGCATGATATGGATAAATTTCAGGTAGGCGTACATATACATGCTTTTTTTGGTCAGCATGCTAAGGAAATTGCGGATTGGTATTATCCATTCTACTCGGAGCAAATGAATAGAATAGGTGCTTCCCGTGGATGGCCCACTTATCAACGAAGCCAATATGATTATGGACGTTCTAAACATGGGCACTTAATTATTGGCGATGTAGAACAGTCGGTTGAAAAAATTCTTCAATTCAAAGAAGATTTTGGTTTGACCAGATTCTCTGCCCATATGGATGTTGGTAGTCCTGATCATGCGCAAATGATGAAAGCTATTGAAATTTATGGAAATGAAATTATTCCAAAAGTGAAAGCTTATTCAAAATAATACATAAACAAAAAAAGATATCCCCTGTCGTGTTTTTCTAAACTCTTCAGGGGATATCTTTTTAGGTACGGGCAAATTTTATTTATTCGTTACCCGCTGAAATCTTTATTATTAGCTTTTAAAGGGTGCTATAGTGTGTTTTGCTCAAAATTACATACAGCTTATATTTTTTGATGTATCTTTGTCGCGTGGAAAATGCAATAAAATTAGTCGATATCAGGAGTTTGAGCTTAGCTCAATTAAAGGAAGCACTAGTTCAAATAGGTGAACAAGGATTCCGTGCAAAGCAAATTTATGAATGGCTATGGCAAAAATCCTGTACTGATTTCGATCAGATGAGTAATTTGAGTAAGCCACTAAGGGAGCACCTTAAATCCCATTTTTCCATTCATGCTGTTCAAGTGAAGGAATCGCAAATTAGCACTGATAAAACAATTAAAAGCAGTTTTACGCTGTATGATGGTAATATCATAGAAGGTGTTTTGATTCCTGCTGATGATCGTATGACGGCGTGTGTAAGTTCCCAAGTCGGTTGTAGCTTGACCTGTAAGTTCTGTGCGACAGGCTATATGGATCGAAAGCGAAATCTTAATGCAGATGAAATTTATGATCAAGTCGTTTTAATCAGCAAACAAGCAGAAGAGAATTACGACCACGCATTAACGAACATTGTGTACATGGGGATGGGAGAACCTTTGTTGAATTACAGTAACATGATGAAATCTATTGAGCGCATTACCTCGGCTGATGGATTAAACATGGCTGCTAAACGCATAACTGTCTCCACAGCTGGTATCGCCAAAATGATCAAAAAATTGGGCGATGATGAAGTTCGATTTAACCTCGCTTTATCCCTTCACGCAGCAAATGATAAAAAGCGAAATGAAATCATGCCCATTAACGAGCAAAATTCACTTGCGGCTTTAGCGGATGCTTTGAAGTACTTTTATGCAAAGACGAAGAGCCCGGTTACCTTTGAGTATATTGTATTTCATCATTTTAACGATGAATTACAGGATGCCAAAGAATTGGTTAAATTTTGCAAAAATGTTCCCTGTAAAGTAAATATCATCGAATATAATCCTATTTCTTTGGCAGATTTTGTGAATGCTGATGCGGATAAAATTGATGAATTTGCCAATTACCTTCGTAGCCAAGGAGTCATCACTAATGTCAGACGTAGTCGTGGGAAAGATATAGATGCTGCTTGTGGACAACTGGCCATCAAAGATACTGAGGCATAGGTGTTATCGAATCAAATAACGTTTTTTTTGATCCCTGAATTATTGATGCATTATCGACGAACTTTGCCGTTGTGCACAGATGGGCAGTTACAATTATTTCCGAAAACACCACAGGCACTGGTCGTGCTAATTAATGCCAAAGCAAAGAATAAATAAAGTGTCTTTTTTATAATCATACGTATTGTGTTCTTGGGTTGTAAAGTAAAAGATAACTAAACAAGGCCATTCCTATTCCTACATAATCAGCGAAAATATCCCACCAATCTGCTTGTCTTGAATTTGTCAAATACATTTGTGCACCCTCGGTCATAAAAGCAAAAAAACTAGCAACAAAAAAAACGACAATCAATGTTTTCACTTTCGTTGCTCTACGTTTAGTATCCACCACTCGACCAAATAACATTAAAGTACTAAGCAGGTAGAATGACCCGGTATGAACAATTTTGTCAAAGCCAGGGAAAAAGTTTGTGGAAGGCAGGTCATTTGCTGGAAGCAATAAAAGGACTGTCATGATAAATGCCCAGAGTATTGCCCACGCGTAATTTAAGATCCAATTCATTGTTTATAAAAATGGGATTTTAAAGTCGTATTAAAAAACTATTTTAGGTTTATTTGAATAATTGGTAAATCTAACAAGATTAAGTTAAAATTTTTCTGACTGATTATCAGTAACTTATTGTCTGTTTGTGAAAATATATAGTACTAGGTATTGCAAAGTACTAGATAAAGGACATATCTTTGTATAGTATGATAGCAGTAAACACACAAACCCAGATGAGGAAGGGAATATTAGAATATTGTATTCTCTCAATAATTTCTCGGGGAGAAATATATGCCTCAGACATCACACGAGAACTGAAAAAAGCAGAGTTATTGGTGGTTGAAGGGACTCTTTATCCTTTGTTAACTAGACTTAAAAATAATGGTTTATTAAGTTACAGTTGGCAAGAGTCTACCTCAGGTCCACCTAGAAAGTATTATCAAATTACATCCGAGGGGATGGATGTCTTAAAAAAATTAGATGTGACATGGAAAGAGTTACTCTTTGCTGTGCAAATATCTATAGCGAATCGTGAAATAATCTAACACCTTAACTAATATAACCATGAACAAGACGATAATTATAAATATAAATAGCATAGTCTTCCATATAGAAGAAGACGCATATGAGAATTTACGAACTTATATGATCGAAATTAAAAAGCATTTCGGTAAATCGGAAGATAGCAAAGAAATTCTCGAAGATATTGAAAATAGGATTGCTGAAATGTTTTCCGAGCGGATCCAGTTGGGACGTAAGGAAGTGATCAATATGGAGGATGTAACTCAAGTCATCTCGCAGATGGGACGCGTAAGTGACTTTGAAACTGAAATTTTAACGGACGATAATTTAAAAGAGTCTATTGAGTCAGATCCTACGGATTTCCATAAAACAAGCGCAGATGCCGGTCCAGAAAATAATGCAGACGAACCTGATTACTCTTCGCTTATTGCTAAAAAGCTGATGCGCGATATGGATGATAAGGTTTTAGGGGGGGTCTGTAGCGGCTTAGGTCATTATTTTAACATTGAGTCCAAATGGATTAGGATTATTTTCGTCTTATTCTTTCTCTTTGGCGGATCAGGTGTCATCTTGTATTTTGTATTGTGGGCCATTATGCCCAAAGCTCAAAATCGTGCTGATAAGTTAAGCATGAGAGGTGAAAAGGCGAATCTGCAAAACTTTAAAAAATCGTTCGATGAAGAAATGAAAGGAATCCGCGAAAATTTTTCAGGCACCGGTGAACATATTAATCGCGGAGCCCGTTCAATTGGCGACGGTTTAGGACGTCTCTTTTCCTCGATTGGTAAAATTCTAGCGGTTTTGATTTTAGTTGCGACTGGATTTACCTTGATTGGGCTGTTTGTGGTTTTGGTTTTGCATGTACTGAACATCATGGGCTTTCAAAATGATGTTTATTTTCCACCATTGGAAGTTCTTCAGCCAACCGGAGCTTTCTTTGCTGTTTTGGCGGGTACACTAGCTATTGGAATTCCATTTCTTGCGCTGTTTTTCTTTTTACTACGATTGGTGTTTAAAACCAAACCCATGAACAACTATGCGAGCATGACTTTGCTAGCCAGCTGGATTGTGTCGATTGTTTTGATTTTATATTTTGTTATTAGCACAAACCAAGAGTTTCAAGAAGTCAGTACGATTAGTGTAGAGAAACAATTAGCAAAAAAAGAAACCTTTATTTTTTCAGAAAATGATATGCGGGTTATTAAAGCCTCGGATGAAGACTTTACAAAGAAAAAATTCAATTTAAACCTAACCGAAAAAGGTTTATCTGAAGTCCTTCGAGGAGATATAAGTATTCAATTTGAAGCGATTGATTCGCTAAAGAATCCTTATTTGCAATATAATTACCATGCTAAAGGCAAAACATATAGTGAAGCTTCCGAACGTGCATCAAAGATCAGTTACCTAGTCAATCAACAGGGGGATCATGTGATTTTCAATAGCCATTTCTCTATTAATAAGGGACAACTGTATCGGGATCAGCGAGTGGCAATTACAGCTTATTTACCTGTAGGAACCAAGGTGCTATTAGCGCATGAGCTTGATCATAAAGTTCGGGACATCTGGGCGCATGATTGTAAAGGGGAGCAAAAGAATTATTCAGAATGGATCATGCAAAAAGATGGATTTAAATGTATTCAAAAATTAAAAGAAGAAAAAGAAAAAGCACTGCAGGAAAGTTTAGATGAAAAAGAAAAAGTTGAGGAACAGACCAAGGAAGGTGAAGCAGCAGAAAAGACTGATCAAACCGGGATAGCTCAACGAGCAGATGCAACCAATGCCGCTTAAAAATCGTCTATACCGTAAATAACTTTTTAGAAAAACTTAATACTAATCAAATAAAATAATTTTAATTAACCAAAACAATGGGAAGAATAATCATGCTGATCGCGGTTTTTATTGCAACAATTATAAGCAATACGTTCGCCTCAGCCCAAGATGCCGATATCAAAGGAAAGGTCATAAACCAAGATAATCAACCGGTTGTATCAGCCTCTGTATACCTGATGGGTAGCACAGGAAATGAATTAATAAAAAGTGCTATTACGGATGAAAACGGGAACTACCATATTATCAGTGCACCTAGCGGTAATTACTATGTGGAAGTAAGTTCAGTAGGGTATGGGAAAGCAAAATCCAAGTCATTTGAACTCACCGATAAAACCTATTTGGTGGAAGATATTCAGATCAGCAATGATTCTGAGGCTATTGAAGCAGTTACGGTACAGGGGCAAGTCCCGTTGGTTCGTAATGTAGATGGTAAGTTAGTGCTAAATGTAGAAAACTCAACTTTAGCTGCCGGTAATAATGCCCTTGAAGTGGTTAAACGGGCACCAGGGGTAAGTGTTGATAAGGATGATAATCTGCAATTAATGGGACAACAGGGGGTGAACGTAACGATCGATGGCAGACAAACTTATATGTCGGGAGAACAATTAGCGACGTTTTTAAAATCCACAGATGCTAGCCAAATAAAAAGTGTCGAGGTGGCAACCACCCGATCTGCCAAAGAAGACGCTGAAGGAGCTGCTGGAACAATTAATATAGTGCTGAAGAAAAATACCACAGAGGGTTTTAATGGTTCATTTGTAGCGAGTGCTGCTCATGGTAAGCATCTACGCGGCAATTCCTCTTTAAATTTGAACTATAAAAAAAACAATACCACATTATTCGGATCGTATGCTTATACCGATAACAAACGCCAGTTCGATCTAGGATTAGAAAGAATTATATCTAATGAAGGACAAGCGAATTTCTTTGACCAAAACGCAGTAATGAACCAACGGGATAGAAGTCATAATTACCGGGTGGGTGTAGAACATAAAACTTCAGCAATGAACACGATGATGTTGCAATTTACGGGTAATAATGACCAAGAAACAGGTGATAATAATAGCCAGTCTGATATAGGATTAGTTAATGGAAAAATAGATTCCATATTACGGTCTACATCACAGAGTGAAGAGTTATTTAATCGGTATTCTGCCAATTTTAATAATGAATTTAAGATTGATACATCCGGAAGTAAGTTAACCTTAGACTTGGACTGGAGTATTTTTAAGACTAACACAGATATCAACTATCAATATCGAACGGAAAACGTGGCTGGTGATTTATTCTATCCTCAAGAAATTGAGCGAAGTGGGATGCCGGTGGATATCGATATTTATGTGGGTAAAATTGATTATGTAAAGCCTTTTAAGCACGGTAAAATTGAGGCTGGTATTAAATATAGTAATGTTAAATCAGACAATAATTTAATTTTTGAGCAACGTATAGACGATACTTGGCAAAGTTATGCAGGAAGGTCCAACCACTTTATTTATAAGGAACAAATTTCTGCCGGGTACATAGATTATAGTACAGCTTTTGGTAAATGGACAGCTAAATTAGGTCTCCGTGCAGAACATACGATATCGGATGGAAATTCAATTACCAAGGAAAATAGGGTGAAGAGAGATTATTTGGATTTCTTTCCATCAGCAAATCTAGGTTATAACATGGATGAAAATAATATCTTATCGTTAAGTTATGCTAAGAAAGTCACTAGACCTAATTATCGTTATTTAAATCCTTTTAGGTATTATATTGATAAGCTGACTTACCAAGAAGGTAATCCATATGTACGACCTCAATATACGCATGGGTTTACTTTAAATTATACCCTGATGCAGAAGTACAATTTTACTTTAGGGACTGATATTACGAACGATGCTATTGTAGAAAGTATGGGACAGGATTCGGTGACTAAAACAACTTGGATTTCTAGGGAAAATCTTGCCAAAAATGTCTCAAGTTATTTGAACATGAATATTCCGGTACGCATTGGCAGTTTTTGGACAATGAATAATAATGTTACCGGTATATACATGCATTTCAAAGGACCAATAGCAGGCCATTTTGCTGATCTGGGTTCCTTCTTTGTGCAGGCAAATAGTATGAATAGTTTTAAATTATCTAGCGATTTATCTGCCGAGGTTAATTTAAATGGAAACACCCCATTTCTTTATAATGTCTATAAAATATCCGGCAGGTTTAATACTGATTTAGGATTGAATTATAATTTTAAGGATAAAAAAAGCTCATTAAAGTTAGTCGTAACGGATGTGTTTCGTACAAATAGAAATAATGTTTCAACTGATTTTGAAGAATTTAACTCGGTTGTTCGTCAATATAATGATAATCAGACAGTTCGTGTCACTTTTAATTACAAGTTTGGGAATCTTAAACAGCAATTCAAAAAGAGAGACTCCTCGAACGAAGAGAAGGATAGAGCTAATTAAAAAACTTTGTTTTAATGTTTAGTTAAGATTAAGGTCGCATGGATCCCAACCTGCGGCCTTTTTTCATATCTGATTTTAAGTAAATTTGTTCTATGAAATTAAAACAAGTTGTTGTTTTTTGTGCGTCAAGTTCTGGTTTTGAAAAGCCATTTAATCAAGCGGTACAAAATGTAGGTAAAAGATTGGCAGATCGTGGCATACAGCTGGTATATGGCGGCGGTCAGGTAGGGTTAATGGGATTGATAGCGAATTCCGTTTTGGATAATGGCGGTAAAGTTTTCGGCGTAATCCCCAAATTTTTAAATAGCAAAGAAATTGGCCATCGTGGAATAACAGAATTAATTGAGGTGGATACGATGCATGAACGTAAGGCTAAAATGAATGCGCTCTGTGATGGTGTGATTGCCTTGCCCGGTGGGTTTGGCACCATGGAGGAGCTCTTTGAAATGTTAACTTGGGGACAATTAGGATTGCATCAGAAACCTATTGGATTGCTCAATATAAATGGCTTTTTCGATCATCTAATAGCCTTTATTCAGCACATGGTCGATACCGGATTGTTAAAAAAGGAAAATCAAAGCATGTTACTTTTTTCTGATGATATCGACGATTTATTAAACCAGATGGAAGCTTATCAAGCTCCCCTAGTTCCTAAATGGCTTAGTGTCGCAAAATCATAATATTTTCCTTTTTTTAAGAAAAAGGAAAATACGATTTTGCGTTATAGTAGCAGATGTCCTGAATAATTTTTCCAATCCATTTGGGATCATTCGGTAATTCGCCATTATTAATATCTTGGGCAAAGATATTGCAAAGTAATCGACGGAAATATTCATGTCTTGGAAAGGATAAAAAGCTTCGTGAATCAGTCAACATGCCAACAAAACGGCTGATTAAACCAATATTAGATAAGGTATTAATTTGGTTCGTCATGCCATCTTTTTGGTCATGAAACCACCAGGCGGATCCATATTGCATTTTTCCGGCAATATGACCATCATTAAAATTCCCAATCATTGCGGCGAATAGTTCGTTATCTTTCGCATTAAGATTATAAAGAATGGTTTTCGTTAATTTTTCCTTTTCGGCCAGATTTGCTAAGAATTTAACTAAACTTTCCCCTTGACTATAATCACCAATACTATCAAACCCAGTGTCGGGTCCTAAGGTTGAAAGAGCCTTACTATTGGTATTTCTAAAAGCCCCCACGTGATATTGTTGCACCCAACCCTTTTCGAAATCCCACTCGGCAAAATACACTAAAAGCGCTGATTTGAATTTATTAATTTCTTCTGGAGATAAGGTGTTATTTGAACGAACCTTTGTGAAAATCTTTTTTATTTCAGACTCGGTATAGTCTTGTGCATATAAGTGGCTTAAACCATGATCAGAAATACAACATCCATTTTCATCAAAAAAATCATGTCTCGATTTTAAAGCATCCAAATAATCATCCAGACTCTCAATCTCTTTCTGGCTAACCTGTCCTAGTTTATCAATATACTGATTAAAGTCAGCTGGATTTTCGGGGCTCATAGCTTTGTCCGGCCTGAAGGCAGGGAACATCTTAAAATTAGTAGGTTTTTTTGCGTATGCTTGATGATGTATTAAGGAATCAATGGGATCGTCCGTTGTGCAGATAATCTCTACTTTCATTTTATTTAAAAGTCCATGGACGGAATAGTCAGCTTGTTGTAAGCTGGAATTAGCTTGTTGATAAATCTGATCTGCGTTGTTTCCATCTAATAGCTCATGAATTCCGAAATATCTTTGTAATTCTAAGTGGGTCCAATGATACAGGGGATTTCTCATGGTATAAGGCGTTGTTTCTGCCCATTTCCTGAATTTTTCTTGGTCCGATGCGCTACCCGTTATAAAGTCTTCGCTGACACCGTTGGCCCGCATTGCCCGCCATTTATAATGATCACCTTTTAGCCAAATTTCCGTTAAATTTTTGAATTGATAATTGCAGGCAACTTGCTCGGCAGGTAAGTGATTATGGTAATCTATGATAGGAAGATCTTTTGCGTAATCATGATATAACTCTTCTGCAATGCTGCTCTGTAGTAGGAAATTTTCGTCTAAAAATGCTTTCATAATAATGGATAAAGGTGGTTTAAGTCACAAATCATTTTGCGCTTGAAATTAAAGATTTCTCCCTAATTTAGTTAAATTATTAAATAAATTAGGGTATATTTAATATATTCTTTTATATAATTAAACCATTTTCCCATGAAAAAGCCCATCTTGTCTTCCTTATTGTTACTTAGTACTGTGTTTGCGTTTGGTCAGCACAAACTCACTCAAATTTGGGAATCCAAAGAACAGTTACCTGTTCCTGAATCAGTGCTCTATGTAGACCAGAAATCAGAATTATATGTATCGCTAATTGATGGTGATGGCTCAGCAGCGGATGGAAAGGGGGGGGTGGCCATTTTAAACATGGATGGAACACTTAAGAATCCAACGTGGATTACCGGGCTCAACGCTCCCAAAGGTATGGCACTTTATAAAAATCATTTGTATGTTGCAGACATTAATGAAGTGGCAGTAATTGATATACAGCAAGGGAAAGTTATTGAAAAAATAAAAATGCCCAATGCCGTTTTTTTAAATGATGTTACCGTCGATGATTATGGGAAGGTATATGTTTCAGATACCCGGGAGGGGAAAATTTTTGTGTTAAACAAGAATGTACCGTCCTTGTTTATGAGTGAGGTACCTGAGGTTAATGGTTTACGTATTATCAAGGGTGATTTATACGCAATGGCTGGAAAGGAATTGTGGAAAATAGATGAAAACAAGCAGAAGACTATCATAGCAAAGGGTTTAGCACTAGGTGGTGATGGTTTGGAACCAACTGCAGATGGTGGCTTTTTAGTTACCTGCTGGGGAGGCTTAATTTATCATATCACCGCTGAAGGGGAAGTTTCCCTTTTACTGGATGTTCAAGGCGAAATCAATACAGCAGACTTAGGTTATAACGCGAAGGACAGAATTTTATATGTACCCACTTTCTTGAGTAATAGCGTAGTGGCTTATCAATTAGATTAAGATCGATAACAAACAATAAAGCAATGCCCCTTTAAGCCAAAATAATCTTAAAGGGGCATTTTAGTTGTATTACTTTTATTATTTTAGAATTTCCCGCAATTTATTGTTCAAATCTTCACCATGAATATTTTTTGCAACCACTTTTCCTTCAGGGTCGATGAGAATATTTTGAGGAATCGCTTTCACACCATAGGTTTGTCCTGCGGCATTGTTCCATCCCTGCAAGTCTGATACATGTTTCCATGTTAAATTATCATCTTTAATCCCTTTAACCCAAGCATCATATTCCTTATCAAAGGATACCCCTAGAATTTCGAAATTCTTATCCTTGAATTCTGCATAGGTTTTAACCAGTTTCGGATTTTCTTCGCGGCAAGGCGGGCACCAAGATGCCCAGAAGTCAACCAATACATATTTTCCTTTTAAATCAGATAGTGAATAAGGAACACCATCTAAATCTAATTGGGTAATGCTAGGTGCTTTCTTCCCGGGTTGCGTATTTTTTAAAGCGTCCAAATAGCGATCGAATATTTTGCCATTGGTGGATTTTCGAACTTTTTTATCTAAAGTTTTAAATAATTTGTTTAATTCATTATAGTCAGGGTAGTACCCGCCGACCTTTTGAATGAGTCTGATGGAGTTCACATCGGAGGGATTGGCTTGAACTTGTTTAATCAGCTCTTCCTTTGTTTGCGAAAATAGCAGGCTTGGAATCAAAGCTAAAAGCAGGAATAAAAATTTCATATGCAGTTATTTAAATGTTGAACAGTCAAATTTAAGGATAATCTACGGACTAGATTATATTTTTTATCGAAAATATTTTCGGAATTTTAATTATAGAGTAATAAAAAAAACTATTTCGACCATTCATAAAAGTAAATTGTTTTTTTGTGTTAAGCCGTCTAATAAATTCTTAAATTTGAGGCTCACAAAGGTATTTTTCATTTTAAATGGCAAGATTAAATTTATTAGAGGAAACCCGTTTTGAGAAAGTGCCGGTTTCGGTATACCCCTCTCAAGATGAAGCTTCTATTCAAGTTGCTCAGCGCATAGCTGCTATCATTAAAGATAAGCAAGCTAAAGGGGAAAAAGCGGTGCTAGGTTTGGCTACAGGTGCGACACCTACCAAGGTTTACAAAGAACTCGTTCGACTACACAAGGAAGAAGGTTTAAGTTTTCAAAATGTCGTAACCTTCAACTTGGATGAATATTATCCAATGTTGCCTACGGCAGAACAAAGCTATGTCGCTTTCATGAACAAACATTTGTTCAGTCACGTCGATATCCTTAAAGAAAACATTAACATTCCAGATGGTACACTTTCTTTAGAGGAGGTACAATCATTTTGTTTGGCGTATGAACAAAAGATTTCTAATCTTGGTGGTATTGACATTCAGCTTTTGGGTATAGGACGTACAGGTCACATTGGGTTTAATGAACCGGGATCTGCTCCCAACTCTGGTACGCGCTTAGTCACTTTAGATGACTTAACTCGTCGAGACGCCTCGCGGGAATTTGGTGGTAAGGAAAATGTACCTACCAAAGCGATAACAATGGGTGTTGGAACAATTTTCAAAGCCAAAGAAATTGTCTTAATGGCTTGGAATGAGAAGAAGGCGGAAATTGTCAAAAAAGCAGTGGAAGGCGAAATATCTTCGGAAATTCCTGCTACTTATCTTCAAATGTCGGAAAACGTCGAGTTTGTCCTAGATGAGGACGCTGCTTCGGCTTTAACTCGATTTAATCTTCCGTGGTTGGCTCATGATGTGGTTTGGGAAGATAAGTTGGTTACTAAGGCTGTGGTATGGTTGTCGCTGTATTTGGATAAGGCAATTCTTAAGCTAACAGATGACGATTATAATAACTATGGGATGTCCCAATTAATTACCGAACAAGGTACTGCCTATAGTATTAATATCCGAATATTTAATGAACTTCAACGGACCATTACTGGTTGGCCTGGTGGAAAGCCTGGTGTGGATGATTCAAGTCGTCCCGAAAGAGCAGAGCCTGCGCGTAAAAATGTGATTCTTTTTTCACCGCATCCCGATGATGATGTTATTTCAATGGGTGGTACTTTTATTCGTCTAGCGGATCAAGGTCATAATGTTCATGTCGCTTATCAAACGTCAGGAAACACGGCTGTTTGGGATGATGATGTCTTACGCTATTTAGAGTTCGTTCAGGACTTTGCCGTAGCAGTAAACGAAGATAATGGGGTCACTAGAGATACCTACGAGGAAGCGCGTAAATTTTTTGCAATCAAAAAACCAAATCAAGTAGACCCGGAGATTATCCGCTCAATAAAGGGACTTATCCGAAAAGGAGAGGCCATTGCTGGAGCTCGTTTTGTCGGTCTTCCTGATGAAAACATACACTTCCAAGATCTTCCTTTCTATGATCGGGGCAAATTCACGAAAGAAATCGACTTCGAGGATGATATCCAGGAAACCATGGCCTTATTGCGTGAAGTTAAACCGCACCAAATATTTGCAGCTGGTGACTTTGCAGATCCACATGGCACACATAAAGTTTGTTTTGATATTCTATTAAATGCAATTTTACGTTTAAGAGAAACGGATGAATGGACAAAAGATTGTTGGTTATGGTTATATCGTGGTGCATGGCATGAATACCCAGTACATGAAATAGAAATGGCTGTACCACTTTCACCACAAGAGGTGAAACGTAAACGATTAGCTATCTTTAAGCATCAGTCACAAAAAGACCTTCCTGTATTCCCGGGAGATGATCCTAGAGAATTCTGGGTACGTGCTGAAGATCGTACAAGCGAGACAGCAGGTTTGTATCACAAACTTGGTTTAGCAAACTACGAAGCGATTGAAGCATTTGTTCGCTATAAATTCGATTAAATTTAGTTTTAATAAATAATAAAAAACCTATCAGGTTATTATCCTGATAGGTTTTTTATGTTAACTATCCTGCTTTCTTCATCATCTTAATTTAACCTAAAACAGGTTGAAATGTAAAAATTCAAATGAATAAGGCACACCCATTTGCACGGATAGTATTGTATAACGTAATGAATTAGGGATTATTCCATAGTATTTTTTGAAGGCTGTGGTAAAATGGGTTGCATGTTTATAGCCCGTCATATTGGCGACATCACTAATCCGGTAATTACCATCCAGTATTAATTTTTTTGCCTTTTCCATTTTCATTTGCGTGATGTAGTTCATGATTGTTTTGCCAAAACAGAGCTTAAAGTACTTTTTTAGATACTGTTCATTTGTGCCCACCTTTTTTGCCAGATCAGCGATAGTATGATTTTGCGAATAATCAGCATCTATTAAATTTTTAACCAGTTGAATTTTTTCATAATGGTTTTTTTTAATCACCGAGCTATCATGATTGGTCTTAGCCAAAATTTCCTCCATTTGATAAATGAAAAGCTCAACAATTAAGACTTGCAATTTTAGTTTATTTATATAATCCTCATCGCGGTGTAGTTCCTGTATGTTTGCTAAGGCAAGAGAGATTCGAGAATCCTTCTTGTTCTCTATGAACTGCTCATGATTTTTCTTTATAAGAGCTTGCAGAATAGTTTCGGGTAGATCGTTTTCGGGTATAAATAGTACTAAAAGCTTACCAGCGTGAGCGGGGCTAATGATTGTTATAGCTTCCCCATTATTGACAGGGCTTAAGAACCTTTGGCTTTCGGTAATATTTTCTTTTTGATTAGCAAATTCAACTATACATAAGCTTGATTTTTGAAATAGTAGGATATTCCAAAAACCACGAGCGGGTGCTAGAAAAGTAACTTGCTGTACGCCGCTGACCAAGTGAAATAGTAAATTAGATACGCCTTGCAGCGATTTATCAGCTACTTGCAATGATTTAGCTGAGTATATTTCCGAATGTGTAGTATTATTTTCTGATTGCGTCATTATGTTATTTAGAATAATTCTACATTTGCGTCAAAGTTTATTTAGACTTGTTCTAAAGTATGCCAAGATAATGTATTAATCGTAGATAATGAAACAAATATACCTTTGCTGTTTATTTTTATTGGTTTTTTTCGAACTGATGGCACAAACAGCGACGATTACCGGAAAAGTTCATGCAATGAATGGCAAAGTCATCTCGCAAGCGACTGTTAGGCTTCAGGACGCTAACATCGCTTCGGTATCAAATGATTCGGGGTATTATGAGCTCAGAGGCGTTCCTTTTGGCAAACATCAAATCCTAATTACTTCGGTCGAAATAAACCCAAAGAAACTTCAGATCGAGGTTAACAAACCAACCTATGAATTGCATATCCCTGTTGTTACCAAGGGGGATATTAGCGTAGATGAGGTTCGTGTAATGGGTAATTCTGTAAAAAGAGAAATTGAAAGCTCGGGATTTGCCGTTAATGTCATCGAAACAAAAGAGGCTTCTTTGCGCAATATTCAAACCAATGAATTACTGGATCGCACGGTTGGTGTGCGGGTTAGGCAAAGTGGCGGCCTAGGTTCTGAAGTCCAATATAATCTGAATGGAATGACCGGTAGATCGGTTGGGATTTTTATCGATGGAATAGAAATTTCCACCTATGGATCTTCCTTTAACTTGAATTCTATTCCCCCTTCCATGATTGAACGAATAGAAGTGTATAAGGGTGTTTTGCCGGCTCATTTAACAGGAGATTTGCTCGGTGGGGCGATCAATATTGTCCTCAAAAAAGGATATGCGAGCAACAATTTATCTGCATCGCTTTCTTATGGCTCTTTTAATACCATGCAGGCCGATTTAAGTGCTTTGTATAGGGATGCTAAATCAGGATTCACCACCAGAGTATCTGGAACCTATTTAAACACAGACAATGACTACGAAATTTGGGGTAAATTCTCCAAGTATATCGAACCTAATGGTGTGGTTCAAAGAAATTATAGAACTAAACGTTTTTTTGATGGCTATAAATCAATATCGGGCCGTTTTGAATTTGGGTTTACCGATGTAAGTTGGGCGGATGCCTTTTTTGTTGGGTATAACGTATCGGATGCTTACAAAGAAATTCAACATGGACAAACCATGGGCACCCCTTACAAAGGAAGGACCTCTGATGCAAATGCACAGGTATTAAGTTTAAGTTACACTAAGAAAGATCTGATCACCTCAGGATTAAATGCCTCTATTAATGCAGTATATAGCTTTCGAAACACGTACATTCAGGATACCGTGCCTTGGGCCTATAATTGGGACGGGAATATTCGTTTAGACCTAAATGGCAATCCAATACGACGCGCCGATGGGGCGCAGCAAGGCAAACCTTCCTTGACTGATATCGACCGCCAAATAGCTAATATTAGAACGAACCTAAGCTACGATCTGTTTGCTGGACATCGCTTATCCATAAATCACGTGTTTTATACCATTGATAGAAAGGATAAAAATCGCTTAAATCCTATTGGAATCGGGGGCTTGAACAGTGCGAACGATTTGTCGAAAAATGTCATCTCTTTTAATTATGAGGCGCTAACTTTAAACGATCGATTGACCACTAATCTTTTTTACAAAATATACCAACAATCCATTGGAAACACAAGCTATACTGGTATTGTTCAGGACGGACAGACAAGTATTGTAGCGAATGAAACTACAGATAATCGGAAAAACCACGGTTATGGCATCGCGGCATCTTATCGGATAAGTCCTAAAATTGTTTTACTAGCTTCAGCTGAGCATGCGGTTCGTATGCCGGAAGGCTCGGAAACTTTTGGAAGTCCTGAGGATAATGTGATCGCCAATCCCGGTATTTCACCCGAGGTCAGTGATAACTTCAATACGGGATTGCGGGTTGGCGTCTTTGAATTTCAATCACACAAACTATCTGCTTCAGCCAATGTTTTCTGGCGTAATAGCAAAGATCGTATAATGGCAAGGGCCAATGATATGTTAAATAGTCAAGAAATTGAACTAACGCAGTATGTTAATCTTGGACTAGCGCAGTCTGTAGGATTTGAAGGGGAGCTATCGTATGCTTATAAGGACAGACTATTATTAAACTTTAATTTATCGAAGTTTAATTCATTGTTCAAGCAAGAATTTGATCCTACCTCAGGTCAACCAATGACTTATTATAATAAGCAAATTCCAAACGAACCTTTTTATACTATGAATGGAAATATCAACTATAGATTAGATAATATTTTTCAAAAATCCTCGCAGCTGAATCTTTTTTATACGCTTGGTTACGTTGCTCCTTTTAGTACGATTTGGCCAGAATCAGATTGGTTTATTACACCAAAGCAATATGCACAAAACCTGGGCGCTAGTTATGTTTTTCCCGCTCAAAAATTCATCTTAAGCTTAGACGTAAAAAATTTATTTAACGCAGAGCTATACGATAATTTTGGTGTACAAAAACCAGGAAGAGGTTTTTATGTAAAACTCAATTATTCAATCAATAAACGTTAATCTTAAACAACCAGAAAGATGTCAAAATTTAAAATTAAAACTATATTATTATTGGCTGCCTCAACCGTATTTGCTTGGAGTGGCTGTTCCAAACAAGAGTCGATAAATCAAGACCCGGATGGAAATGATTCTACCGCACGTTGGATAACGGTTTCAGGAGCTTTAATGCAGGATGAAGCAGGTGATGGCGATGGTGGAACTATGATTTTCAGCTTAACTCCTGAGCATGCAAAGGATCCAAACTTTTCAGTGAATGTATTTGATCAGGGGATGCACGTGAAATCTTCTCGTACTGCAAGGTTGCAGGCCTCTGCCGATGGTCAGTTCTTATATAATATTCAATACACGGGTGATGATGGGGGCGTATTTAACAAATATAAAGTCGGAGGTGGTAAAGTATTTACTCCTGAAGGTGCGGAAGTTGAAACAGCCACTTATGTAAGCACTGCTCCGAGGTGGCTAAAGGCAGCCGAAGGGGTAGGTGTTGCGGTTCGCGCATCAGCTAAAGATGTGGTATTTACAGGTAGTGCTCCAAATTTCGTCTATAAAGAAAGAACTGCAAAAACAGATGTGATCACCTTGGATTTAAATAATCCGCAAATTACCAAAACGACTTCATTTGATTTAGCGCTGACTGATCAAGAGATAGCAGCAGGCTATTATGTTAGTCGGATTGATGTGCCTGTCATTAATAAGGCTGGCGACAAAGTGTATATTGGTGTTGCCGTTTCGCAACATAATACAAGTTCTTTCACCCTTGGTGAAGATGGTCTACCTGAATTCGAGGCAGCAAAAAATTCACCAAAAAGTTGGGCAAAAACCTTGGTGCTAGATTATCCTAGCCTTGCTAACCAGAAATTAATTACTTCCACACTGACCAGAGCGAATACGAATGGTTATCGTAGCACCCAACAATATATCGGTACGGATGGGCATGTGTATCAATCAACCTCTGGCGCAGCAGCGGGTACAGGTGGTTCTAAAATTCTTCGTATTGATGCTGCTACCAATGAGTATGATGATTCCTACGAATTTAGCCTAGATCAGGCTTTAGGGTTAACCGATACCCATATTGAAACCTGGAAGTATGTAGGTGATGGAATTGGTTTTGTGGTATATGCTATTGGTGGCAGTGGAAAAGGTGGTTACATAGCTCGTATCGATTTAAACAATAAGACGGCAACAAAATATAACCTACCGAATCAGGATAAATTAAATTTCCGTCAAATTCAAAACTTGGCCATTGAGGGAGATGACGTATTTGTAGCCGTGGCAGGTATTGGACAGAACGGAAATATTTATGTGTTTAATAAAAATACAGGCGAGATGACCGTAGGCGCTAAATTAGTGAATAAGACAGGTAACCAGTACATCGGTCTCTATTAATTAGAAGCAAAATAGATAATACAATCAGGTGAATAATGCTATTCATCTGATTTTTAATTAAAAGTATCAACAGACATGAACAAGGGAAAAAAAAGATCTACATGGATTAGAGTTAGGGGTTTTTTAAACGATATCCATTTATGGGGAGGGTTGATCTCAGGAATTGTCGTTTTTATAGTCTGTCTAACAGGAACAATCTATACTTATAATACAGAAATAAGGGCGTGGGCCCTTTCTGAATACTACTCCGTGAAGGTGGAGGGTGAAAAAATGAATCCAGATAAATTGGTGGCCAGCATTGTCGCTAATTTTGATGGACAGATTCAAGGAATTATGCTTCCCCATGCAGCGGAGGCGACGACGATGTTAATGTATTCGCAAAAAGAGCAGGAAAGTTCAGTAAGCAAACCCACAGCAGAAAAAAAAGGTTCAGCCGGAGGACGTAGACCCCGCGCCAGTCAGTTAGCCGTTAACCCTTATAACGGTCAGTTGATAGGGGATCCTGGTAAAGAAAAAACAAGAACTGCCGAGTTTATGCAAAAATTATTCGGACTTCACCGTTGGCTGTTATTAAATGAAATTGAACAACCACTCATTGAAGGGGTTGAAAATAGAAAATTAGGTTCTTGGATAACCGGAACTGCAACACTATTATTTCTGCTGGGTGTTATAAGTGGAATGATTATTTGGTTTCCGAATAAAATTAGATCTTGGAAGAATGGATTAACAATAAAATGGTCGGCTAGCTGGAAACGGATTAATCACGATATTCATAATACTTTAGGGCTCTATAGTTGTGTTATTTTGTTTCTGATGGCCGTTACAGGTCCTTTCTGGTCTTTCGATTGGTACCGTACAGGATGGCAAAAGACTTGGGGAACCTATCAGGCGGCGGATGCACCAAAAAAAGAAAAACTACCTGTGTTTTCCGTTGTTCCCATGGATGGCAAACCTGCCATGACTATAGCGGAAACTGTGCTAGCAGTAAATAAAATTCTTCCGTATCAGGGGGATGTTACCATTAATTTCGCTAAGGACAGCGTAGGGGCCATAACGGTGAATAAGAATCGCACCGGATTTTTTGCACCTTCAGCAGGGGATAAAATTACACTTGACCAATATACGGGAGCACTCTTAGAAAAGGATATCTTTAGGGAAAAGCCGTTTAAAGAAAGGGCATCTGCATCGATTAAAGCATTACATATTGGTAATATCTATGGAGATTTCACAAAATTGCTTTATTTTATTTCCTGTTTAATTGCCACATCATTACCTGTTACAGGTGTTTTGATCTGGGTCAATAAAATGAAGAAAAAGCCCAAGAAATAGGGAATGTCACGACATTTTAGTAAAAGTATCTGGGCGTTCCTGTTAAATGAACGCCCAGGTACTTTTTATTTTTTGTCTTCTGGTCCCAATTTTCCCAAGACCATTTCTAAAACTGCAACGATTATTGCGAAGAAAAATGCTGGCCAGAAACCATCTACTTCAAATTTAGTACCCATAATATTATCGGCTAACATAATCATCAAAACCGTAATAATAAATGACACTAACCCAAAAGTTAACCAATTCAATGGAAATGTGAATAAACGGAGTAAACCTCCTACCACAGCATTAACAAAGCCAATAACTAATCCTGTTAAAATCGCCCACCCGAATCCAGCAACACTTACCCCAGGTATTACCCATGAGGCCAACGCGATAACTAATCCTGTGGCTAATAGACTGATAATAAACCTCATAACTTTAGTGTTTTGTTTTTTTAACTAGTTCAAAATTAGTGCCAAATGCTATGTTTGCAAAGGTTTAAATTTTTAGTAACAAGAATAATATTATGCTAACATAGTAAATTTACCTATATTTACTATACAATTTTAAACGTAATAGTTATGAGGAAAATTTCATTAACACTTTTTGCCATGCTGTTAACTTTAGTTTTAATGGCCCAGAGCAACGATCCAATCCTTGGAAAATGGGAAAACCCAAGTGGTGAGGGGCGTATTGAAATCTATAAAAAAGGAGACGCTTATTTTGGAAAACTCTTCTGGATTAAGGATTCACAAAAGAAGGATGCTAAGAATCCGGATGATAAACTTAAAAAACGTGCTATTCAGGGACTTGAAATCTTGACTAATTTCAAGAAAGAAGGAAATGCTTACCAAGGTGGTCAGATATATGATCCCAAATCAGGTAAACATACAGCTGTAAAATGACGTTGAAGGGCGCTGATAAACTGGATATTCGGGGTTATGTCGGAATTAGTCTATTGGGACGCTCAGAAACCTGGAAAAAAATCCAGTAGGGCTGTCGTATACTGATGAGTCGGGTCATTTGATTTTAGCAGGCTGTTTTAGCTTGGTTAAAACTTAGTGGGCTTGGTTGGTTTGTGGGGGAAAGTGAAAATCTAAAAGTCAAGCAAACGATTTCGTATGAGGCAATCGTAAAAAAACCTTTATCTTTATTGCAATTAAAATAAAGAGCTATGTATAATACCCTAAAACCAGTTTTAGTAAAGGAGCTAGCTTCCATAAAAGAAGCCGGATTATATAAAGAAGAAAGAATAATCGTAACGCCACAAGGTGCTGATATTAAAGTGAGCACTGGGGAAAACGTGATCAATTTTTGTGCGAATAATTACCTAGGATTGTCCTCGCATCCAAACGTTATTCAAGCAGCAAAAGCAGCTATAGATACCTATGGTTATGGCATGTCTTCGGTTCGTTTTATCTGTGGTACACAAAATATACACAAAGAATTAGAGCAAAAAATAGCGACTTTCTTAGGGACAGAAGATACCATTTTGTATGCAGCAGCGTTTGATGCAAATGGAGGTGTTTTTGAGCCATTGTTTGGCCCCGAAGATGCTATCATTTCCGATGAACTAAACCATGCTTCTATTATTGACGGGGTTCGCTTATGTAAAGCGAAAAGATTCCGTTATAAGAACGCAGACATGGCAGATTTGGAAGCACAGCTACAAGCAGCTAGTGAGGCTAAACAAAAAATAATCGTTACCGATGGCGCTTTCTCAATGGATGGTTCCGTTGCCCCTTTAGATAAGATTTGTGATTTAGCAGACAAGTATGGTGCTTTAGTCATGATTGATGAATCCCATTGTACTGGTTTTATTGGTAAAACTGGTCGAGGAACTCACGAACTGTTTGGTGTAATAGATCGGGTTGATATTATTACTGGAACGCTAGGGAAAGCATTAGGCGGAGCATCCGGAGGTTTTACCGCTGGTAAAAAAGAAATCATTGATATGTTACGCCAACGCTCGCGACCTTATCTATTTTCCAATACCCTTGCTCCAGCCATCGCGGGCGCTTCGGTCGCAGTATTGGATATGTTAAGTGAAACGACCGAATTAAGGGATAAACTAGAAGCCAATACGCAATATTTCCGCGAAAAAATGACGGCTGCTGGTTTTGATATTAAGCCTGGATTTCATCCAATTGTTCCTGTTATGTTATATGACGCTAAATTAGCGCAAAAGTTCGCTTCTGCTATGCTTGAGGAAGGAATTTATGTGATTGGATTTTATTATCCAGTCGTACCAAAAGAGAAGGCTAGAATTCGAGTTCAAATCTCCGCAGGACATGAAATGGAACATTTAGACAAGGCAATTGCTGCTTTTACAAAAGTTGGTAAAACTTTGGGAGTCATTAAATAAGGCTTTAAACATCCTTCAAGACACATTATTGATAAGCTAATAAAATATTAACATTATTATGTAATAATTGAGGTGCAAAATAATTATCTTTGCACCTCTTAATTTTTATAACACATTATTGCTCAATGCAGAATATTAGAAACATTGCGATCATCGCCCACGTAGACCACGGTAAAACTACGCTAGTGGATAAAATCTTACACTACACGAACCAATTCAGAGATAATGAAAATACTGGGGATTTAATCCTTGATAATAATGATTTGGAACGTGAACGAGGTATTACGATTGTATCTAAAAATGTATCTGTTAAATATAAAGATACCAAAATTAACATTATTGATACACCTGGTCACGCCGATTTTGGCGGTGAGGTTGAGCGTGTTTTAAAAATGGCTGATGGGGTAGTTTTATTAGTAGATGCTTTTGAAGGTCCAATGCCGCAAACTCGCTTTGTTACAGGAAAAGCATTAGCATTAGGGATAAAACCAATTGTTGTTGTTAACAAAGTTGATAAAGAAAACTGTCGTCCTGAAGAAGTTTATGAAAGTGTTTTTGACTTATTTTTCAGCTTAGGTGCCACAGAAGATCAATTAGATTTTCCAGTATTATATGGTTCATCAAAACAAGGATGGATGTCCACTGATTGGAATGCACCAACCACGGATTTCGTTCCTTTATTGGATGCAATTATTGAGCATATCCCAGCACCTGAGGCGCTACAAGGAACACTACAGATGCAAGTTACCTCACTAGATTATTCGACCTTTGTTGGTCGTATAGCCATTGGTCGTGTTGTGCGTGGTACGATAAAAGAAAATCAACCAGTTGCATTAATGAAGCGGGATGGTAAAGTGGTGAAGTCTCGCGTTAAAGAGCTTCAATTATTTGAAGGATTAGGTCGTATTAAAGTATCAGAAGTTAGTGCGGGTGACATCGTTGCAGTTGTTGGAATTGAAGGATTTGAAATTGGTGATACGATTGCTGATTTTGATAATCCAGAACAACTCGAGGTTATGCATATTGACGAACCGACAATGAATATGTTATTTACCATTAACAATTCACCTTTCTTTGGTAAAGAAGGTAAATTTGTTACGTCAAGACATATCTATGATCGCCTTCAAAAAGAATTAGAAAAGAACTTAGCTTTACGTGTTGTACCAACTGAGTCTCCAGATGCTTGGTTAGTATATGGACGTGGTATTCTTCACTTATCGGTACTTATTGAAACGATGCGTAGGGAAGGATATGAGTTACAAGTGGGCCAACCGCAGGTAATTGTAAAAGAAATAAATGGAAGTAAACATGAGCCTATTGAAGAGCTTGTTGTGGACGTTCCGGCAGAAGTATCAGGTAAAGTTATTGAGCTTGTAACACAGCGTAAAGGCGAATTATTAGTGATGGATACTAAAGGAGATATGCAACATCTTGAATTCTCTATTCCATCGCGTGGTATCATTGGATTACGTAATAACGTTTTGACAGCAACTGCTGGTGAAGCTGTTATGGCACACCGATTAAAAGGTTATGAACCTTGGAAAGGACCAATCCCGGGACGTTCTGCAGGGGTGTTAATTTCTTTAGATTCTGGCTCAACAACAGCTTATTCTATTGATAAATTACAAGATCGTGGTCGTTTCTTCGTAGATCCAGGAGTGGATATTTATGAGGGACAGATCCTAGGTGAACATATTCGTGATAATGACTTAACAATCAATATCACTAAGGGAAAGCAATTAACAAATATGCGTGCATCAGGTTCTGATGATAACGCACGTATTGCACCAGCAATTAAATTCTCTTTAGAGGAATGTATGGAATATATTCAAAATGACGAGTATATTGAAGTTACACCTCAAAGTATGCGTCTTCGCAAAATTTATTTATCAGAAGGAGATCGTAAAGTAAATGCTAAAAAATTCCAATAACAGGCATTTATAACCGTTATTTTTTGAAAGCTATCCAGCATAATACTGGGTAGCTTTTTTTCTATAATTTGATTTCAATTCCTTAGCAAGAGATCATTCTGTCATAGAATATTTAAAGTATTTTTTATTGTAAGATTTTAAGTGGAAATTTAGGGTATGGAAGACGAATTAGAATGGCACCAAGTCACCCAAAAGATTGATCAGCATCGAAATTACGTGAAAGCTTTACATGTTGCTGGGAAGAAACTTTGCTTAATTAGTGAAAATGGAAAACTATCGGTTACCTCAAGCCGTTGTCCTCATGCGGGGGCAGACCTAACCAAAGGATGGTGCGAAGAAGGTAAACTAATATGTCCTTTTCACCGTCATCGTTTCGATGTGTTGACAGGTAAAGGGGATGCTAGTCAAGGGAATTACTTGCGTATGTACCCCATAAAGGAAGAGAATGGGGAGTTTTTTGTGGGCATTAAAAAAAGCCTTTGGAATAAAATTTTTGGTTAAAACAATTTTTTAATCCATTTTAAAACCTGGTATGTTTTTTCTGTATAAGGAAACCAAAAAAGTGCAGAGATTGGATATATTTTTACGTCAGCTACTGCTCTTTGATGCGAAAATGACTTAAAACCAAACCAACCAGTAGATTGGCCAATTCCAGAATGATTCACCCCACCAAAAGGTAGACTGGGATGCATAATTTGAATCATAGCATCATTTATACACGTTGACCCTGCACTAGTTTGGGCTATAACGTGTTTGCAAAAATGAGAATCCTTACTAAAGATGTATAAAGCGAGCGGCTTTTCGTTTGCAGCGATGAAATCGATCGCCTGATTAATTTTTTCGTAATAAATGATGGGCAGTACCGGGCCAAATATTTCATCGGTCATTAAAGGATTGGTTAAGGCGACTCGTGTTACCACTGTTGGCGCTATATAGCGCTCTGAGCGAACCATTGCGCCGCCGCTAATAACTTTAGCGCCAAGGGATACCGCGTCCTCCAGGGCGCTTTGTAATCGATCGAATTGTTTGTCATTAATAATCCGCGCATAATCTGGAGAATTTTGTGGTTCTTTACCAAAGGCCAGTTCAATTTCTTGTTTAAAGAGTTCCTCTATTTCATTTTTTTGATGTTTATGCACTAAAAGGTAATCGGGAGCGATGCATGTTTGGCCTGCGTTCACGAACTTGGCCCATATAATGTTTTTTACTACTTTTTTTAAATTAACGTTTCGATCGATGATAGCGGGTGATTTACCACCGAGTTCCAAGGTTACATCACTGAGGTTTTTACTTGCGGCCTGCATAATTATTTTACCCACTTGTGGAGATCCTGTAAAATGAATATGGTCGAATTTTAGTTTTAGTAAATAAGTTGCTTCCACTACAGAACCTTCTATGATGGTGACGTGTTCGGCCGAGAATACGCGCTGAATTATTTTTTTAATAACTCCGTTGGTATGTGGAGAAAATTCTGAGAGTTTCAGTATAGCGGTGTTGCCCGCGGCTATGCAACTAGCTAGGTGCACTAAAGGTAATTGAAAAGGATAATTCCATGGGCTGATGATTAATGCATTTCCTTTGGGTTCGTAGTGCATGTAAGCTCTTGTATTCCCTAACAATAAACGCCATTTTACCCCTTGATCTTGCATCCATTTCCCTAAATTCCTAATGATGTGCTTGAGTTCCAGTTCAACAGCAAGGATCTCTGTTATTTCTGATTCAATCGCTGATTTATGAAAGTCATCATATAAAGCACGTTGTATCTCTGCCTCCCTTAAGGTGATTTCTTTTAATAAATCTTTTAGCCAGGAAATTCTTTTTTGATAACTACTAAATTTCGCCTCCTTTTTAAATTTAAGTTGGGCGTGGTAAATTGAATCGATTTCTGACAGACTGGAATAGGACATGGGAATTTGATAATTATTGTTGTGCTAAAAGTATAGTTGGAAATTCCAAAAGATACGTATCCTCGTTCAGCATTTTGGGGATACATCGATGGGGTAAATTATTTCATTAGAACGTGTTAATTTTCCTTTCTTATTCCACGGGTTTTAATTTATTTGGGTCAAGTGCATGAATTAATGACCGGGCTAAAATTCGATTAGGATCAATCACAGGCAGGCCGTAATATGATTGCTCTTGTAGCGCTAAGGGTAATTCAGTGCAACCCAAAATGATGACCTGCGCCCCTAAGGTTTTTAATTCCTGGATAGCAGCTACCAATACATCATGGGCGCGATTTGTCACGGGTGAAGAGTTAGCTTTTATTCCATAAGTCTCATCATATATTGCCTCGTGGACCTTCGCTTGTAAATTATCGTTGGGTTCAATGCATTTTAAAGCAGTCGATTCAATTGCATTTTTGTAAAGTTGTGTGTTTCTAGTACCCGTCGTACAAAGAACACCAACTTGCGCATCAGGAAAATTTGTATGAATAAAATCGACTGTTTGATGGATCATATGAAGCAATTTTACGCGCGACCCCTTTTCTTTTAATTGTTCCTGTATTAGATTAAATATTTGGGCTGAGTGGGCGGTGTTACAGGGAATACCGATAACACTTGCTCCTGCTTTTTCTAATTCCAGAGCAATCTCAGCGATCGCAAAACCCGGGTTAATTTTCTCCTTGCCAAGGATAAAGGCTGTTCGATCAACAATTCTATGGGCTTGCGAGGATAATAAAAATGGGACATGATCTTGATCTTTATTCCCTAAGGTTTCTTCGATTATTTTTTTTGCTATGTCTATACCTGCTAAAGGTCCGACACCGCCTACAATTCCTATCATATGCTATCCTTCTTTAAATTATGTGGTATATTCCGCTTCTCTTAAAATCAGTTTGTCTGACTTTATAATGTGTTCAAAAATAAAGCCAACTAATCAGAAAAAGCATTGTAACCTAGGTTATAATTAAATGGAACTACCACAGGATTTGGAAAAGTGTATTCCAAGTCAATATCAGCGAAGAAATTAATCAGTGATGGCTTTGGGGAGCAGATTATGATTTAACGCATTGTATTTTTGCAGAATTTTTAAGGTTTTATCAATAGGGATTGCTTTTAGCTGACGACCATCTCTTCCAGTCATATCCTGCGCCATAAACATGGAGTTTAAAATTGCTTCTTGGGTTGCTTCCCAAACAGCTAGAAATAACGGGGACATGAAATCATTACCAAGTTCAGATGTGGTACCCACAGGTTCATTCTGCTGATAAGGGATACGATTATTTTCGTAAGTTGAGAAAGCGATCGAATAATCACCACTTCCATTCGAAGAGAAGGAACCTACATTGCCAAAAGCGATATAAGAACGTTTAGCTAGTCGTTTTAAATTACGGCTTGATACAGGTGCATCCGTTGCTATAATGATCATACACGACCCATCTACCTTATGGCTATCTACAGGTTGCTGCATATAGAAGTTATGTAGCTCGCGCCCAACGGGTGCTCCATTAATCGCTAAAATACCACCGAAATTTGACTGTACTAACACACCAACCGTATAACCACCCTTGGAGGCGGGGAGTTTTCGAGACGCCGTGCCAATGCCGCCTTTAAATCCCAAGCATTCAGTCCCTGTGCCAGCGCCAACGTTTCCTTCTTGCACTGGACCTGCTGTTGCTTGCTGTATCGCTTGCAAAACATCAGCTGATTGAACATGCCTGCCACGGATATCATTCAAGCCACCGTCGTTTGTTTCACCAACGACGGCATTCACTGATCGCACTTTATCATTTCCTGGCTGAGATAGCATGTAATCCAATAAACCATCCGCTACCTTGGGTGCATTCAAGGTACTGGTCAGCAGTATGGGTGTTTCTATGTTGCCGAGTTCCTCAATTTGGGATATGCCCATCATTTTTCCGAAACCATTTCCTACGTAGACTGCCGCAGGAACCTTTTGTTGAAAAATATTTCCTTGATGCGGTAGAATGGCCGTCACGCCAGTCCGAATATCTGCACCATTAATTAGCGTTTTATGGCCAACGGTGACGCCAGCCACATCTGTTATGGCATTGTTTTGGCCGGTTGGGAGAATTCCAATCGTTATACCGAAGTCTCTAACCCTTCCTCTTTTTTGCTGAGCGTATGAATCCCCAATAACCGTCAATAAGAGGGCAGCCAATAAAAATTGTCGTATAATCATGAAAATTTAGATTTTGATCGTGTCGTAATTATAAGAAAACTTTTTTGATGACGATCAATTCTGATCAAATTCTTTTTGTAAATCATCCATGCGCCGTTGGATAGAGGCCTCTATCCTATAATCTTCTATTTTATCGATGGCCTTTTTCTCCACTTGCTGAAACGTGTCAGATTCGTAATTATGGATTTGATGCTGATTTTTTAAAGCGTTGTCATAGGCGTCTCGACCACTCATTAGCTTGACGAGAACAGGTAAGCATTCAAAGAAAATGAAAAGTACGGCAATAAAAATAACAGCATATTCTGTCGATTTATTAACGGAGCCATCTGGTTTGATATGCAAATTGCTTAGTGCAGCATTGCGATCCGCAAAACCAGCCACATTAATGGCACTGTCTAAGGTTTTATCAGAAAGAATTCGCTGGTCCATAAGTCCTTCGGCAGCCTTTCGTTGGAGTAAGCCTATTTCCTTTTGTTGGATGCGAGCACGCATACTATCCAGCGTAATCTGTTGTTTATTTAATTCGGACTCTTTCATTTTTGCGTAAGGACCATAGCCCATAACGCCTGAAGTTTCGTCGGTCTTTTTCCCAAAGATCTCATGATTAAGCTGTTCGCGCGCCGCCTTTATGTTTTGGTCCATTGAATCTGTTTGACTTTTAATAGCAGCTAACTGGACATACTCGGTTTCATATTTGTGTTGGAAGGTTTTATTTAAGGTGTCGATTTTCGCCTGCTGAGCAATTAAGTAAGAGGTACGTAAGTGTTCCCGAATCTCTTTATCGAAAATTTTTAATTCTAATGGTCTAGAGATAATCAATCCAATTAAGATCGCTAATAATATACGGGGCAGTGCTTGCAGTAACTGTTTAGGAACAGTATTACTTTTATCAATACTCAAAACAATATAACGATCCAGGTTGAAGATGGCTAACCCCCATAATAAGCCAAATATAAAGGCATATAAAAAAGCAAAATCACTGCCGCTAAAGACAAAGTATAGGGCATATCCACCTGCAAGCGCTGCAAATAATCCAGTGAAAAATATAGTAGCACCAATGCTGATATACTTATTCTGTTCTTGTGGATATTTGATCAAGGTCGCTTTGTGAACCCCAGCACACCACCAAAAAAAATCTCTCATTACTACTGTTTTATAAATTAGACGGTTGAAATACAGTTTTGTTACAACTAATATCAGAATTAAATTACATTTTCTTTGTAGATTGAGAAATAACAAGCATTGGTTAAGTATTTAAATTATCTTTACCTTTGCACAAAATTTGAAACAAACTATTTATAAAATGAATAATAAAAGGTTTTTGCCCTACTGTGTCGTTATTGCTACTATTTTTGTGGGTTGTAACAACGAATTAAAAAAGTCGAATTCAGTTGATTCAAATAATCCGTTACTGGTAGATTATGACACTAATTTTGAGGTACCTCCATTTGATCTGATAAAAGATGAGCATTTCAGACCTGCTTTTAAAGAAGCTTTAGCTCAAAATGTTTTGGAAATTGATTCAATTTTAGATAATGCTGACAAAGCTAGTTTTGAAAACACAATTCTTGCCCTAGAAAATTCAGGGGAGTTATTACAACGTGTTGGTTCTGTATTTTATAACCTCAATAGCGCCAATACCAATGATACCATTCAAGCAATTGCAAAAGATTTGGCCCCAATTGTTTCGGCGCACAGGGATGAGATATCTTTGAATCCGATTCTTTTCAAACGGGTTAAAACGGTATATGATCAAAAGGCAAACTTAGGTTTGGATGCGGAAGATCAAAAACTATTAGAGGAGACGTATAAAGGCTTTATTCGTTCAGGAGCTAATCTATCTGATGCGGATAAAGATAAACTTAAGAACATCAATGCTCAACTTTCAGTACTAACCACCCAATTTGGTCAAAATTTATTAGCCGAATCGAATGCTTATCAGTTATGGATAACCAAGGAAGAAGATTTAGCTGGTCTTCCAGATGAATTAAAAGCTGCTGCTGCACTATCGGCGACCGAGAAGGGCAAAGATGGCCAATGGCTGTTTACACTACAAAATTCTTCTATTATGCCTTTCTTGCAATATGCAGATAATCGTGAGTTGCGTAAAGAAATTTGGAATGCGTACCAAACTAGAGGTAATAATGGAAATGACTATGATAACAATAAGATATTAATTGACATTGCTAATTACCGTTTAGAGAAAGCGAAACTTTTAGGATATAGTTCACATGCGGCTTATGTATTAGAGGAGTCTATGGCTGAAAATCCTAAAAATGTTAATGATTTACTTCAAAAATTATGGGCACCTGCTATTGCGAAGGCAAAAGCAGAGGCAGCTGATATTCAGAAAGAGATCGTGGCTGATAAAGGTGATTTTGAAGTAGCTCCATATGATTGGCGTTATTATCAAGAAAAAATTCGTCAGAAAAGATTTGAATTGAATGAAGAAGAGATTAAACCTTACTTCAGTTTAGAAACGGTGCGGGAAGGTGCTTTTGCAACGGCGAATAAACTATGGGGGATTTCTTTTGTTGCGCTTAATAATGTAGCAACCTATCATCAAGAGGTTGAAGTTTATGAGGTAAAAGACAAAGATGGTTCTCATCTAGGACTCTTATATGCAGATTTCTTCCCACGTGAATCAAAACGTTCAGGAGCTTGGATGACTTCTTATCGTTCCCAAGGAAGGAAGGATGGAAAGCGTATTGCACCAATCATCTCTATTGTTTGTAATTTCACCAAGCCAGTAGGCGACAACCCGGCTTTATTAACCTTTGATGAAGCGTCCACTTTATTTCATGAATTTGGTCATGCCTTGCATGGTTTATTCTCGAATGTAAAGTATAGAAGCTTGGCAGGTACTTCAGTGCCTCGTGATTTTGTAGAACTTCCTTCACAAATTATGGAAAATTGGGCTGCAGAACCTGAGGTTTTAAAATCATATGCAAAACACTATCAAAGTAAAGAGGCAATTCCAGATGCGTTAATAGAAAAAATGCAAAATGCAGGAACTTTTGATCAAGGTTTTGCGACAACTGAATATTTAGCGGCTTCAATTTTGGATATGGGATACCATAGTACAACAAGCCCTATCCAAGGAAAAGCCAATGATTTTGAAAAGACCGCTATGTCGAAAATTGGATTAATTGATGCGATTATTCCCCGTTACAGAAGTAATTATTTCCAACATGTATTTTCTGGTGGTTACTCCGCTGGTTACTATAGCTATATATGGTCCGAGGTTTTGGATTCAGATGCATTTGCAGCATTCAAAGAACGTGGTCTTTATGATCACGGAACTGCAGCGTCATTCCGTTCAAATATTTTAGAGCGTGGCGGAACAGGAAATCCGGCTGAAATGTACCGTAAATTCCGTGGTCAAGATCCAGATCCAGTTCATTTAATGATTAAAAGAGGACTGAATTAATTAACCAAGCTCCATCGGAGTATAGCATAAAAAATAAAGCAGCGAGGGTTTTCAAATGAAATCTTCGCTGCTTTTTCTGTTTCCTACCTTCCCGTGATTAACTAGCGGTAGTAATATTTTACTAATCGATGCTTAATGAATACCAGTGGAATTAAATTGTAATTCATAAAGTTTACGGTAGTGTCCGTCTAGGGTTAATAATTCCCGATGATTCCCCTTTTCTTTAATCTCCCCCTTGTCTAGCACGATTATCTGATCAGCCTTCTGAATAGTTGATAATCGATGCGCAATTACAATAGAGGTCCTGCCTTTCATGAGCTTATCTATCGCACCTTGAATTAGATGCTCTGTTTCTGTGTCAATTGAAGAGGTGGCTTCATCTAATATCAGGATTTTTGGCTCGTGAACGAGCGCTCTAATAAAGGATATTAATTGCGCCTGACCTGATGATAACGTGGCCCCTCTTTCCTGCACTTGATAATCAAAATTTCCTGGAAGTCGTTGAATAAAATTATAAGCACCAACTTTTTTTGCGGCATCAATAATGCGCTCTTTTGGAATCGATGGGTTATTTAAATTAATATTATTTAATATACTATCTGAAAATAAAAATACATCCTGCAAAACGGTAGAAATAGTTTCTCTGAGGTATTTTAGGTCAAATTCCCTAATGTCTCTTCCATCCAATAGAATTTCTCCTTTTTGAATTTCATAGAAACGGCTCAAAATATTTATAACCGAAGACTTACCGGCCCCAGTGGCGCCAACTAAAGCTAAAGATTCACCTGGTTTCACGTGGAAGGAAACATCCTTCAGGACCCAATTTTCATCATTATAAGCGAACCACACGTTTTTAAATTCAATTTCTCCCTGAATATTTTCTGGCTTATAGTCGCCCTGGTTCGGTGTGAATTCATCGGTATCTAAGACCTCAAATATTCTTTCAGCAGAGACCATACCCATTTGTAGGGTGTTAAATTTATCAATTAACTCCCTGATCGGTCTGAAAATCATGTTAATGTACATGATAAAGGCAACCACCACCCCGGCAGAGATAACATTTGCCAGGATTTGTTTGGATCCATACCAAACGAGTAAACCTATGGCGACGGCCACAATAATCTCTAAAACAGGGAAAAAGATGGAGAAATACCAATTGGCACGTATATGCGCATTCCGGTGTTCGGCATTTATACTTCTGAATTTTTTCATTTCCTGATCCTCTCTGGCGAAATACTGGATCAAGTTCATGCCCGTTATATGTTCTTGGAGAAAAGTATTAAGGTTTGACACCCATAAACGCACACTTTGAAAAGCAGATTTCATTGCTTCTTTGAAAATATAAGTAGCAGCAATCATTAATGGCATTGGAATCAAAACAATTAGCGTTAATTTCCAATCAGTATAAAACATCACCCCTAGGATTACTACTAATTGTAATAAATCACCAATAATTTGAATTAACCCCTCAGAGAAAATATTGGCAATCGTTTCCAAATCAGAAATTGTCCGTGTTATTAATCTTCCTATCGGCGTATTATCAAAATACTTTAATCGCAAATTGGTGATGTGGTTGAAAACTTGAATTCGAATATCTCGAATGACTGATTGCCCTAATGTATTGGTCATCAATGTGTGAAAGTATCGGATGATAGTTTGAGCAATTAATAGACCTAACATTAAAATTAACATCAGGGATAATCCATCTTTATTACCTGCGAAAATGTAATTATCTAAGGTATATTCTATTAATAGGGGGAGTGCAGGCGCTACTGCAGCCAATAAAATGGTTAGGATAACAGAAACCCAGAAAGCTCCTTTATATGGGCTAATATATTGGGCTAACCGGCTTAATAATTTGCTATCGTATGCGTTGCCAGAAATCTTTTGTTTTTCCAATCTTAATAATTATCTATGTAAGGATACAAAACTTTTGTTAAATATAAACCACAAGCGGGAACTGATGATCCTGCTTTCGATCGATCTTGACTTTTAATAACTTCTTTGATGTAATTTTCTGGTTTTTTTTTAAAGCCAATTTCCAGCAAGGTACCCACTATCGCTCGAACCATATTTCTTAAAAAACGATCTGCCGTTATGTTAAAAATAAGACAATCATCTTTGCGAACCCATTCCGCTTCATGAATATGACAGAAATTTGTGAATACTTGTGTATTTGATTTGCTAAAACAAGAAAAATCTTGCCTACCAAGTAAATCTTTAGCGGCACTATTCATCCTATCTAGCGCTGGAATGTCACGTAGTTGCCAAGAAAAATCCTGTGAAAAAGGGTCTTTATTAAAATGAATATGATATTCATAACTTCGATGGGTCGCATCGAAACGGGCATGTGCTTGCGGATGAACTTGAATTATTCTTCTGACAGCTATATCAAATGGTAATAAGGCATTCAAAGAATGAATAAAACGATCTGGATTGTTAAGGATAGTTGCTTCTGCATTGAATTGGACGTACAATTGTTTGGCATGTACACCTGTGTCTGTTCTTCCTGCTCCGATTGTTTCAATTTTTTTTCGCAATAGAACAGCTAAAGCATCATTGAGTTTTTGCTGTACAGAAACGGCATTCTCTTGAATTTGCCACCCATGGTAGGCAGTTCCTTTGTAGGAAACTTCTATGAAATAGTTGTTCATCTTTTTTTCCACTATACAAAGATAATGGTTAGAGATTAGTATTTCATGCAGATCGCATATCCTTTCCCTCTTTTTTTGATGGATGGGATCTAAATTTGACCTATACTCATCCAAGACGTCGGTTATAATAGCGCGAAGGAATAATAGTAACAGGAAACTAAATCCATTTTAACTTGTTTGTATTATATTTGTGTTAAAAATTAGAAGGTTCATTATGATACAGCGTATTCAAACTTTATGGTTATTGCTTTCAAGTCTGGCTTTGTTTGCATTATTCCTATTCCCATACTTGGGGTATATCGATCTAGTAGGGTTAGGTAAAAATATTTACGTTAACGGGGTTTACACCTCAGTAAATAATGTGCCCAGCAAGGAATCTAGCTTTTTGTTAATGACAATAGGAGCAGTGATTCTTGCTTTATTTCCATTGTTTATAATTTTTAAATTTAAAAATAGAAAATTACAATTGAGCTTAATCTTGATTCAAGTCATCCTGATATGTTTATTTGCAATCTGGATGTTTGTCAATGCAACAAACATTCTAGCGTTAATCAACCAACATATCGGCGCTAATAATATTGGAATAGGTTTTTTTCTGTTGCCACTCTCGATCTTATTTTTGGCTTTTGCTATACGTGGAATTAGAAACGATGAGAAATTAATTAAATCTGCGAACAGACTACGTTAAAAATGAATTACCGTAAACCTTATCTATTGTTGTTTTTCTTTTTGGTTTCCTGCTTGGTCTGCCAGAAAGCCTTTAGTCAGAGTGAGGACACCCTACTTCAAGTGGTAGATGATATCCAATTTGACCTAAAATCCGTTACTTCTTCGGGCGATACCTTGATTATTGATTTGTTTGCCATTTCATATGATAAGAATCCAAGAGAGTTTCGATTAAATGTATTTGGCAGTTCCCTGGTTGATGAAAAGGATGTTACTCACTTATTTAACTCGATCCAGATGGATCGCGTCATTGTAAATCTTGATGAGCGGCAGAATTATTTAAATTATTTATTACATCAAGACGTTCCTGTTGCGATAAGGTTAAAGATAAGTCCGATGACTGAGGAGCTCATTCATTCAAAAAAGGTGAAGTTAGTTTTTTCTTCTCTTGAGCAGGAGGGCCAGTTTCTGGATGTATGGATTGATCTTAATAAACCAGAAGAATCCTATTAGGGAGTTGAAGACACAAAAAAAGGTCGAAAAATTTTTTCCGACCTTTTTTTGTGCTTTTATTTTACCGAGAATAACGAAACTGTTGTTTATCCATCATGCCCATTTGATTTTTCATCAATTTGATTTGTTCATCAAGGAGTTTATTTTTATCCGCTTTTTTAGCCTCAGCTAATAATTTCTCTGCTTCTCTTTTATTACGTTTTGCCATAGCGATACCGGCAAGACTTAATTTTGCCAACGCAACATTATGGTCCATATGAAGCCCCATTGCTAAGGCTTTTTTGAAGAATTTTTCGGATTGAAGAGGCGCACGTTGCGATTCAATTAAGCCTAAAAGCATGTGAAAATAACCATGTTGGGCGGCAACTAATTCAGTTTCATAGTTTTTGATCTTTTTTAACCAAATTTCTGCTTTGTCCATTCTTTCTTTGCGTAAGAACCATTGTGCAATAAGCATTTTTTCATTAAAGAAAACGGTTACCCAAGCAAGGATAGTAATAAGGATCGCTAATATTCCCCATCCCCAAAAGCCAAACCAAAATAAGGCCACGGTACCCAGTAGCATCACACTACAAATTATTATACGGACTATATTTGACATAATTATATTTAATACTGTAAGTTTGCAAATATCCATTAATTTGCTGTGTTATACAACTTGATTCGGGTAAATTAGTGTAAAATTTTAATCCATTTAAAATGACAGATCAAATTGACTCTTCCTGGAAAGAAGTAATTTTTCCTCTTATGGAAAAGGAATCTATGAGAAAGCTTTTTGATTTTATACAAGCAGAACGGGCACAGCATCAGGTTTATCCCCCAAAGGAACATGTGTTTGAGGCTTTTAAACTCACCCCTTTGAATAAGGTGAAAGTGGTCATCTTAGGACAGGATCCCTACCATAATGAGGGTCAGGCACATGGGCTTTCTTTTTCAGTTCCCAAGGGTATTGTCACACCAGCAAGCCTACGTAATATTTATAAAGAATTGCAGCAGGATATCCCGTGCTTTGAAATTCCAGCAGATGGGGATTTGACAAGTTGGGCTAAACAAGGCGTCTTATTATTAAATGCGACACTTACCGTTCGAGCTCATCAGGCAGGTTCCCATCAAAAAAGGGGTTGGGAAGAGTTTACCGATGCAATCATCCAGATCATAGCTGATACATGCGAACATGTCGTTTTCTTACTATGGGGCGGTTATGCTAAGAAAAAAAATGTGATGATTGATACCAGGAGACATTTGATTTTATATGCAGCTCATCCATCGCCTTTATCTGCGTACCGAGGATTCCTAGGTTGTGGCCATTTTTCAAAAGCAAATGCTTATTTAAGGTCGCATAATAAAACACCGATCAACTGGTGTCTGTAGTTTAAGCATACCGCTCTAGCATGTTTTTATTTTGTAGATCTTTTACAGCCAAATTTTGAATATGGTTGATTTTAATTTTTTGATCAAACTGAATGATATGCGTAGAGAGCTGATGACTATCATAGGTAATTTCCCAAGGTTGATTTAAATCAATCTGGATAGAAGATTCTCCCACAACAACATATTCTAATTTACCTTTAGTGGTGTATCGGCATATTTCTAAGCGTTTCCCTCCAATGTGAGTTAAGTCGTACCATGCCCCATCACAAACGCCGCCAAGGTATTTGGCATGGCGTGGAATGTTTAGTGGTTTTGATTCATATTCCACTGCGCCAATAATTAAATCATTTGGTAGTAATTCTGCCTTGGCGCGAAATACATTGTCCCGTAGCTGCCTGACCAAAAACAAGAATGAATTCCAGCGATTCATACGAAAGGTTTTAAACCCTTCCATAGGCGAGTAACTAGAAACCATTCGGCTCTGATGCACATTAATGATATTGCTGATAGGACTCGCTTTTATGGTTTCTGGAAAATTGATGCTATGCCAAAAATGATACTTTTTAGATGCTTTCATGAGCATCCTAGTGATGAACCTAGAGCAGTTGTTGTTGCCTTTCGCAACAGCGCCATATGGATAAGTGCCTTCCATAACGCATTGGTCACCGTATTTTTTTGCTAGATTAAAATCCACATTTTCTACTACATTGTAAAATAACCTACCCTCTCCATGCATTGCTAGTTTGAGTTCTTCAAAACTTTCGATAATATCATTTAGATTCTGTATTTTGTTTTCCATCAATACAGCATTCATTGGAATATTCAATAAAGGGTCTGAGTCTTTTGACCTAGCCCGACCGTAACCCCGTGGTGTTATGTAACGCCCGAAATCATAGAAAAGCATTTCTCCACTAAGATGGTTGACCAATACAATGCCTGTGTGTCCTACCTTGAAGTTGAGATTCTTAACAATCCCAATTTTTTTAAAGAACATCATCCATTTTTCATCTCCACGAATCGTTGCGTCTGGCCAAGTTAATATGATTGCAAAGTCGTTATATGTCATAGGGGCATTAATATTCTAAAGGTACAATGGGTTCTTTCTTACTAGTTGACATGATCATCATTGTTTGAAAGGTTTTCACAAAAGGGATTTTGGCAATTTTTTCCATAATTACCGATTCATAAGCTTTAATATCTTTCACATAAACTTTCAACATGAAGTCACAATTGCCTGTCACATGGTGACATTCGGTAACCTCCGGAATAGCTCTTACCGCCTCAACAAACTCTGGAATGGCATTGTGGGTATGAAAATCAAGCGATATTTGTATAAAAGATTTGATACCCAAACCTAATTTCTCTTCATCTACAAAGGCATGATAACTTTTAATAAAACCTGAATTCTCTAATTTTCTGACACGCTCCAAGGTAGGCGCGGGGGAAAGCCCAATATTTGTCGCCAATTGCAAGTTGGTGATGCGACCATTTTCTTGAAGTAATTTTAGAATTTTTAAATCCGTTTTGTCTGGCTGGAATAACATAGGTTTTCAATAAAATTAAAGAACCATAAATGTACAAAATTATATTTGGTTTTTTTGCAAATGCATTTAGTTGTTCGTGATGGATTTGTTGTATAGATTTATTTTATATTTATAATAGTTTTAAATCGATATTTCTTATAGTAATCATACTATTGTCATTTTAAATTGGTCTAAATAGCGTAAAGTGCATTGAAAATGAGATTTGTCTTGTTTTTTGTTAAAAACCCCTTATAGACTTGGTGAAAATGGCTGTTTTCTGCATATTATGTCGTAACTTTGCATTTCAATTGTATGGGGGAAATTGCCCGATATTGATTTATTTAGGAGGAAGCTATGAGCACAAAAGACGACGATTTATTAAAAGAGTTAGAGCTCGAAGAATATAAATACGGATTTACAACGGATATCGAAATGGAAATTGCGCCTAAAGGGCTCAATGAGGATACTATTCGATTAATTTCACACAAAAAGAAAGAACCAGAATGGTTGTTGGAATGGCGGTTAAAAGCATTTCGTCATTTTCAAACCATGAAAATGCCCAGCTGGCAGAATTTCAGGAATCCTGATGTTGATTTTCAGGACTTATCTTACTATGCGGCACCTAAGCCTAAAAAGCAGTTGGATAGTTTAGATGAGGTTGATCCGGAATTATTGCTCACTTTTGAAAAGTTGGGAATACCCTTGGACGAACAGAAAATTTTAGCAGGTGTCGTAGCCGTTGATGCGGTATTCGATTCTGTTTCTGTGAAAACAACATTTCGTGAAAAACTAAAGGAGAAAGGTGTTATTTTTTGTTCTTTTGGTGAAGCAGTTCAAGAACATCCAGAGCTGATAAAACAATATTTGGGCACAGTGGTACCGCAAACTGATAATGTGTATGCAGCTTTAAACTCTGCTGTATTTTCAGATGGTTCCTTTGTATATATTCCTAAAGGGGTTCATTGTCCAATGGAATTATCAACTTATTTCCGAATTAATGCGCAGAATACAGGGCAGTTTGAACGGACATTAATCATTGCTGAGGAGGATTCCTATGTGTCTTATTTAGAGGGCTGTACAGCGCCTATGCGTGATGAAAATCAATTGCATGCTGCGGTAGTAGAGTTGGTTGCAATGCGAAATGCTGAGATTAAGTACTCAACAGTACAGAATTGGTATCCTGGAGATAAAGACGGAAAAGGTGGAATCTTTAATTTTGTTACCAAACGTGGAATTTGTAAGGGCGATTATGCCAAAATATCTTGGACACAGGTGGAAACAGGATCAGCTATTACCTGGAAATATCCAGGAGTTATTCTAAAGGGTGATCACTCTGTGGGTGAATTCTATTCAGTAGCCATGACGCGTAATATGCAAGTGGCCGATACAGGAACAAAAATGATTCATATCGGAAAAAATACTCGGTCGAAAATTATTTCTAAAGGTATTTCAGCGGGAAAGAGCCACAACAGTTATCGCGGTTTGGTGAAGATTGGTCCAAATGCGGAAAACTCTAGGAACTTTACGCAATGTGATAGTTTATTAATTGGTGATCGTTGTGGAGCGCATACTTTTCCATATATAGAAAATAAAAATAAGTCTGCTAAATTAGAACATGAGGCGACAACCTCCAAGATTGGTGAAGATCAGATCTTCTATTTGAATCAGCGTGGTATAAATTCTGAAAAAGCAGTTGGTTTAATCGTTAATGGTTATGCTAAAGAAGTATTAAATCAATTACCAATGGAATTTGCTGTTGAAGCACAGAAATTGTTGGCAATATCATTAGAAGGATCAGTAGGTTAGAAATTAAAGAAGTTACAAAGATTATGTTAAGCATTAAGAATTTGCATGCGTCTATTGAAGACAAACAGATATTAAAAGGATTAAATTTAGAAGTAAAGGCTGGTGAAGTTCATGCCATCATGGGCCCGAATGGTGCAGGTAAAAGTACCTTAGGAAACGTATTGGCTGGGCGTGATAGCTACGAGGTTACGCAAGGAGAGGCCATCTTAGATGGTGTTGATTTACTGGATCTTTCTCCGGAAGATCGTGCCCGTGAGGGATTATTTCTTGCCTTTCAATATCCAGTTGAGATCCCTGGCGTATCCAATATAAATTTCTTAAAAACAGCGGTGAACGATATTCGTGAATATAAAGGTCTTCCCCCTATGGAAGCCAAAGAATTTTTGCAGACCGTAAAAGACAAACAAAAGTTAGTTGAGTTTTCTGCTAACTTAGCAAACCGTGCCTTAAATGAAGGATTCTCTGGTGGTGAAAAGAAACGGAATGAAATTTTTCAATTAGCTATGTTGAATCCAAAATTATCCATTCTGGATGAGACAGATTCAGGTCTTGATATTGATGCCTTACGTATTGTAGCCAATGGTGTAAACCATTTGCGTTCTCAAGACAATGCGTTTGTGGTTATTACACACTATCAACGTTTATTGGATTATATTGTTCCTGATTTTGTGCATGTCTTATATAATGGTCGCATTGTAAAATCTGGACCTAAAGAATTAGCATTAGAATTAGAAGAAAAAGGGTACGACTGGTTAAAAGAATTAGATACGCAGGATGCCTAATTGGTTGATTAAATAACAGGGTAATGAGCGGATTGACAACAAAAAACATGAGTACAATAGTAGAAAAATCCTTATTTCAACAATTGACTTCCACTTTTCAAGAATTGGAGTCAAGTAATGAAACGGCTGCAGTGACTGCTATTCGGGCAGAGGCTTTTGCACGTTTCCAAGAGCTGGGTTTTCCCACGCTCAAGAATGAGGATTGGAAATATACAAATATCCAGAATTTAGTAAACAAAACCTATTTGTTGAATCAAGATGTGGATGTAGCCACATTGGATTTAAGTGCTGCCGATATTCCTTTACTGGATGCGCACCGTATCGTGTTAATCAACGGACAATATGTGTTGGCTTTCTCATCCTTAGAGGATGAAATTGGACTGACCGTAAAACCTATTGAAGAAGCACAAGAGGAGGTTAGTTTTCAAAAACATTTTGCAAAGCATGCCGATAAGACTGGCAGTAGTATGGTGGCCTTAAATACGGCTCTACACACTTCAGGTATTTATTTGGAGGTAGCAAAAAATAAAGTGTTAACGAAACCTATCCAGGTTGTGCATGTAGCAACTGGTGCGGATGATTTCTTTGCACAAACTAGAAATCTGTACGTTTTATCAGCAAACTCGCAGGCCGAGATCATTGAAAACTTTATTACTATTGGTCAACCGGCCTTCAATTTGAATAATAAGGTTACTGAAGTGATTTTGGAAGAAAATGCGAAGATGCAGCATTATTATCTTCAGTTGGCTTCAGCACAAAGTCACTATGTGAATCACACAGAAGTTTATCAAGCTAAAAATAGCTTATATAATAACTATAACTGTAATTTTCCAGGCGTCGCTTTTGTTCGTAATGATATTAATGTTCGTTTAGATGATGAAAATGTAGAATCACACTTGTACGGGATTAATTTATTAGCAGATAATCAATTTGTCGATAATCATACAGTTGTAGATCACATGAAACCTCACTGTGAATCTTACGAATGGTATAAGAATATCCCTCAGGATCAATCGACAGCGGTATTCAATGGGAAGATTTTTGTGCGTGAAGATGCGCAAAAAACCAATGCATTCCAGCAGAATAACAATATGCTGATCGGTGATAAATCTACTGTCTTTACGAAACCGCAATTAGAAATTTTTGCTGATGACGTAAAGTGTTCACATGGTTGCACCATGGGGCAGTTTGATGATGAAGCATTATTCTACCTAAGATCAAGAGGAATTGGGGAGGAAAGTGCCCGCATCCTTTTGGTTCATGCCTTTGCTTTTGATGTGACCTCGCGTTTTAATAATGAGGTTATTCGACATTATGTGGAGCAGTTAGTTGCAAAAGGATTAGAACCAAAATAATAGTGTAGTTTTGATATAAGAAGCGTTTGAGTAATTCTTAGACGCTTTTTTTTGTGCAATTTTTTTAAATTTGATACAAATATACTTGTTATCATAGCGCCCAGTTTTTTTTGGTGATGCAGATAGCTGTGTTATGATGTAGGCAAAACAAAAATGGAATTTTGAATTTTAATGGAAAATACAGCCTGGTTTAAAACCTATTTATATATTTGGGTAGGGCAATTTGTCTCGTTAATCAGTAGTTCTGCTGTTAACTTTGCCATTATCATTTGGTTAAGTCTGACTTTTAAATCAGCTGAAGTGCTGGCATTTGCTGCAATTGCGGGATTACTTCCGCAAGCATTGATTGGGCCCTTTGCTGGCGTATATATTGATCGCTTGGATCGTCGGAAAATTATGATTTTTGCTGATGGTTTTATCGCGGTGTGTACCTTGCTTATGACTTATGCACTCAAAGACGGGAATGTTCATTTGAATATGATGTATTTGTTGATGGCTTGTCGATCGGTGGGTTCTGCCTTTCATCAGCCCGCTATGCAGGCAATTGCTCCTTTAATTGTTCCAACAGACAAATTATTAAAGGTTTCCGGGATAAATCAGATGATGCAATCCATCAGTAGTATCGGGGGGCCGGCTTTAGGAACCTTAGCGATCGCTTATCTACCAATTCATAAGGTGTTATATCTGGATGTTATCGGGGCTGGTTTTGCTATTTTGAGCTTGTTATTTATTCAAATACCCTATATTAAAAGCGAAACTAAGGGATCTGTTAGGCAGGTTTGGAATGATCTTAAAACTGGATTAAAAGGAATTTATGATCACAAGGGCATTTTTTGGTTATTTAGTTATTCAGTGATCGCCACGGTAGCTATTATGCCAGTAGCCATCATGTTCCCTTTATTAACCATTGATCACTTCGGAGGAGCCGAATTTGAAATGAGCTTAATTGAGATTGTTTGGGGGGTAGGTATGCTCATCGGCGGCTCTGTTCTCAGTGTCTTTAAAGTGAATTTTTCGAAAATTATTTTAATTAATTGTATGCACCTTTTATTAGGGGCTACTTTTGCCATTTCCGGTTTATTAGCGCCGAGTTGGTTCATACTTTTTGTAATTATTACTGGGTTTGGGGGAATAGCCATGTCTATATATTCGGCCGCTTTTATGACAACGATTCAGGAAGAAATAGCACCAGAGATGCTTGGTCGTGTGTTTTCTCTGTACTTTAGTTTTGCCATTATTCCCAGCCTCATTGGATTATTATTTGCTGGATCAATTGCAGATAATATTGGGGTATCCTCAGCATTTATTATCGCTGGATTCTTAGTGATTATCGTCGGAATTGCCTCTTTTGCAACTCCTTCGGTTATGAAACTTGGGGGGGGAGAAAAGGGCGCAAAGGTGTAAATGTTTTTTTAACGCTTATTTTTGAAGTTTACTACCTGGATAGAAGGATTAATTTCTAGCAGCGTATGCACAAAATCTTTATTGTTTTCGGGTGAAATGTAGATTTCATCAAAGCTGTTGTAATGAATAATAATTCCAGCCATTGCTGTTGCTGGTTTAAGCCCAACCCACAGCGTCTTTCCAACTTCCATTTTTTTAATATTGGAAATCTCAATTACCCCGCTAAAAAATAAGGATCGGTAGGAAAATCTATTTTCATCTACTAAATAGTGGGTGGTGTATAGTATTAATGCATTTAGGGCAATTATTAAAGCGTATAAGGATAAGATTACTCCTAACTTTTCACCCAATGGAATGTTTTGAAAAATGATTACCAAAGCGATAAAGCTAGTGAGTACAAAAAGAATGAGGAAATGCTTTAAGGATCTTTTTGGTTTGAACGTAATCATATTCTAAAATACAAAAAGCTTCCGAATTTTGGAAGCTTTTGAGCGAAAGACGAGATTCGAACTCGCGACCCCAACCTTGGCAAGGTTGTGCTCTACCAACTGAGCTACTTTCGCTTATAGATCATGCAAAAATACATTAATCCTTCATTTTTGCCAATATTTTTCGTTGTTTAATTATAAATATATTGTTGAGCGCTGAAAGCTAAAGTTTTATCGCCTCAATGCAATTCATTCCATCGATTGCTGCCGAAACAATACCGCCGGCATAACCAGCACCTTCTGCGCATGGATACAGCCCAGAAATTTCAGGGTGTTGGAAATTGTCCTTATTGCGTGGGATACGAATTGGAGAAGAGGTCCTGGATTCGACACCAACTAGGATTGCCTCATTACTAAAATATCCCTTCATTTTCTTGCCAAAAACTGGTAAAGCCCCTTGCAATGCTTGGGACACAAAGTTAGGAAGCACTTCCTTTAAATCCACAGATTTGGTTCCTGGCTTATAAGAGTTTGTTGGTAAATCTGTTGAAACCCTATTTTGTACAAAATCCACCATGCGTTGAGCCGGAGCAACTAATTTACCTCCTCCTAACGCGAATGCCTGTTGTTCAATAGCCCGCTGAAAGTTCAGCAAGGCAAAAGGATCTTTATCCGCACCTGGAACATCTGCTAAATTGATTTGAATCACCGTTCCTGAATTCGCATGTGGGTTATTTCTTTTCGATGGAGACCAGCCATTGACCACTATTTCATTATCCTGTGTAGCACAGGGGGCAATGATTCCACCGGGACACATACAAAAAGAAAATACGCCGCGGTTATTGACCTGTTCCACCAAGCTATAATAGGCTGGAGGTAAGTTTTCAGGTCGGATTGTGCAATGATACTGAACCTGATCAATAACAGATTGAGGATGCTCAATACGCACACCTAAAGCAAACGGTTTGGCTTCTAGTAGCCAACCTTTTTTCTGAAAAAGTTCGAAAATATCGCGTGCAGAATGACCGGTCGCTAAAACAATATGTTTTGCTGTAATTATCTCTCCATGTTGTGTTTTGACACCCGTTACTTGTCCAAATTGCGCAAGGATATCAACTACTTTGCAATCAAAATGAACCTCTCCACCGTTTTCCAAAATACGTTCACGAATTCGTTGAATGATTTGTGGTAATTTATTGGTTCCTATATGTGGTCTGGCATCGACGAGTATATCCTGCGGAGCTCCATTTTCAACAAAAATAGAAAGTACCTGCTGAACATCACCACGTTTATTTGATCGGGTATATAATTTGCCATCTGAATAGGTACCTGCCCCGCCCTCTCCATAGCAATAATTCGATTCTGAATTGATGATGCCTTCTCGATTGATTTTTGCTAAATCTCTTCTACGCTCTTGAACGTTTTTCCCACGTTCCAGAATGATTGGCTTTAAACCTCGTTCTAAACATTTGTAAGCCGCAAATAGACCAGCAGGACCGGCGCCAATAATAATAACAGGAGAACCTTGTGCTACATTTTTTAATGGCGTATGAAAGTCAGGTTTATTAACGGGTTCATTGACGAAATATATGATCCGGATTCGAAAAAGAACCTGTTTTCCGCGGGCATCAATGGATCGTTTACGAATATGAAAACCCGTAATTGTCTCCAAAGGAACCCGCAGTTTTTTTGAACCTTCGGTTAAGATTTTATTTTCATCCTGAATTTCCTCAGGGCTTAGCGCGATTTCAATTTCTTTTTGCATAGGTGTTGGGGTTTTATCCCAAAAAAAATATTCAAAATAATGACAAAGATACCAAAACCTGACGTATTTGCAGGTTATCTGCTTTCGGTATGTGTATTGTTATAGTTATTTTGTGAAAACAATTGTTTAATTTTAGGAATTATTTGTTTAAAACAGTACATATGAAAAGATTATTAATCGTATTTGTAGGTTTAATTACTGCACTTTCTTTCAGCTCTTGTGGGTATAATACCATGGTCTCTCAGGATGAAAATGTGAAAGGCAAGTGGGCGCAAGTGGAAAATGCCTATCAGCGAAGAGCTGATCTTATTCCTAACTTGGTTAATACTGTAAAAGGTGCGGCCCAGCATGAAGAGGGAACATTAACAGCCGTAACTGAGGCAAGAGCTAAAGCTACTTCGGCCACAATCGATCCGTCGAATTTAAGTGATGAGGCAATTGCCAATTTTGAACAATCGCAAAACTCACTTTCTCAGTCGATCGGTCGTTTATTAGTAAGTGTTGAGGCTTACCCTGATTTGAAAGCTAATTCCAATTTTCAAGAATTACAGGCGCAATTGGAAGGAACTGAAAATCGTATTAATGTAGAAAGAAGAGCTTTCAATGAAGCTGTTCAAGAGTACAACACGACGGTTCGTAGTTTTCCTAATAACATCATGGCTGGTATTTTTGGATTTAAACAAAAAGGTACATTTAAATCTGCTGAAGGATCCGATAAGGCGCCAACAGTTCAGTTTTAATGAATTTTTAGATAAGTTAATTTTACGAAAGATGGATGTTGAAGGATTATTCTTCGATATTCATCTTTTCTATTTTAAATAAGATGGAGATATTTAATCAAGAAGAACAAGAGCAGGTCGTTCAAGCGATTAGTTTGGCAGAAAATCAAACCTCTGGAGAGATCAGGCTTGTTGTGGAACGCAGGTTACATGATGGTTTAGAGGTGTTTGAACAAGCTAAATTTTATTTTGAAAAGCTTAAAATGCAAAATACAAATTTAAGAAATGGCGTGTTGATTTATTTGGCTACCGAAGATCATCAGTTTGCGATAATTGGCGATTCTGGTATTAATAATCTTGTGCCTGAAGATTTTTGGGAAACAACAAAAGAGCAAATGGTGAGTTTTTTTAAAACGGGCGATTATGTTCAGGGGCTGATTACTGGGATCAAAAATGCCGGCTATCAATTAAGTGCTTTTTTTCCGAGAAAACAGGATGATGTGAATGAACTACCTAATGATATTTATTTTGGTAAATCATAATTTTATGCAAAAAAAAATAGCAGTGTTAAACATGTCAAAAAAAATATACTATTTATTATTCTTAGGCTTACTTTTTCATATACAGGGAATTGCGCAGGATTTTCCTGCGGTTCCTAATAAATTGGTGAGTGACTTCACCAATACGTTAAGTACGGGTGATCAACAAGCCTTGGAGCAAAAGTTACTGGCTTTTGAGGATTCAACCTCTATTCAAATAGCGGTGGTGGTTATGAACTCCACTGGAGAATATGACATTGCTGATTATGGTGATAGATTAGCACAAAAATGGGCTATTGGGAATAAAAAATACGACAATGGTATTCTTTTACTAGTTGCTTTAGGCGATCGAGCGGTTACCATTCGAACAGGTTATGGCGTAGAAGGTTCAGTTCCGGATGCCATTGCCTATCGTATCATTGAAAATGAGATTAAGCCTTCTTTTAGAAATGGCGATTATTATTCAGGTATTAATAATGGCGTAGACGCTTTAATCTCCTTTACAAAAGGAGAATATAAGGCAGACCCGAAAAAACAGGGCGGAAAAGAAAAAGGAGGTGTACCCATTATCGTAATCGTCATCATTATTATTGTTGTTATTTCTATTATCTCTAAAAGCGGCGGTGGCGGTAAGAATGGTGGTGGTCGAGTAATGGGTGGTCGAGGTTCTTCTGATTTGTTCTGGTGGACTTTACTGAACTCTTTAGGTAGAGGCGGCGGTGGAGGCGGCTTCGGAGGTGGAGGCGGCTTCGGTG